>LN899546.1_pt2 | contig 180594 bp, 165 predicted proteins | sample 1252501 | NCBI scaffold set LN899544.1 | reverse complement strand
CCGCGCGCAATTTCTGGAACCCGGCTGGCTACAAGGGGGGGTCGACCAGCTATCTGAAGAGCCGATCAAACAGATATGTCGGCAATCTGCATACCAGCAGCGAAGATCCCGGCCAGCCATCTGTCGGGTTCCTGAGGATCATTGATGACATTTCGCCCGTGCTGTCTGCGCTGGTCGACAACTGGGAAACACCGAAATCGCTGATCGAAGGGCTGGAGGAACATGCCTGCTCCCTCTTCATCGACGACAAGGGAAACACTCAGCGCCCCCACAGGCATGAGGCATGTATCTTCGGCAGGATACATGAATTGTCCAACATTGCCGTCAGAAAATACGGCAACATCGACAGCCTGCATGTCATCGGCGCGCGTCTGCCCAGCACCTGCTGGTGCCTATGCGGAGAGATCGTGCATCGCGTCGATTTCAAGATCTGCCATGGCGGCTGGCTTGTAAGCCACGTCCCCGCGTCCCTACCCTTCGGATTGACCATCAGGCAGGCCGAGGTCTGCTCACTCTCTGCTATCGGCATGACGCGCACCCAGATTGCGGACATTCTGACAATATCTGCACGGACCGTCGATCGGCATATCGAAAATATACTAGAAAAAACCTTCGCCAGAAACCGGATCGAGCTTGCATATCTCGCCGCGAGCTCCGGCCTGATCAACCTAGATTACCTTGTCGCACATTTCAATTCGGCACAATGCCACAAAAAGGGAGGAGAAGATGACTGAAGCCAGCGAATCCTGCGTCCGGGATCCGTCGAACTATCGTGACAGGAGCGCCGACTGGTACGCGTTCTATGACGAGCGGCGGCGAAAGGAGATCATTGACATCATTGATGAACACCCCGAAATCGTCGAGGAGCATGCCGCGAACCCGTTCGGCTACAGGAAGCACCCCAGCCCCTATCTTCAGCGAGTGCACAACTATTTCCGCATGCAACCGACCTTCGGAAAATACTACATCTATTCCGAAAGGGAATGGGACGCCTATCGGATCGCCACGATCAGGGAGTTCGGCGAGCTGCCGGAGTTGGGTGATGAGCGATTCAAGACCGAAGAAGAGGCCATGCACGCCGTGTTCCTGCGCCGCATCGAAGATGTGCGCGCAGAGCTTGCATAGTCATTTCTCAGCACGAATTCACACAGGGGGAAGACATGAAAGACATTGCCATTCGCGGATATTGTGACCGCCCCAGCGTCGCCACTGGAGAAACGATCCGCTTTTACGTCAGCGCCAACGAAACCAGGGGGACATTCGATGCCGAGCTGGTCCGGCTGATCCATGGCGACAGCAATCCGGCGGGTCCGGGTTACAAGGAGGAAGCGATCAAATCCGATCTGGAAGGGCAGTATCCCGCCCGCTTTCAGCGCACCCAGTTCGGAAGCTATGTCGAGGTCGCGGATCCCGACGCCGGGTTGCAGCCCGATGGTGCGTTTTCCGTTCATCTGTTCCTCTGGTCCACAACGCCGAGCCGTGGCCGTCAGGGGATTGCGTCGCGATGGAACGACGAGCGCCAGTCGGGGTGGAACCTCGCGATCGAGGACGGCCGCGTCGTGTTTACGATTGGCGACGGCAGCGGTGCGACCTCCAGTGTCGTCAGTGATCGCCCGCTGTTTCAGCAGATCTGGTATTCGATCACCGGTGTTTATGATCCCGAAAAGAAACAGCTTCGGCTGTATCAGAAATCCGTCGTGAACCGGACAAACAGCCGCTTCGGGCTTGTCGTCCCGCTCGATTCGGATTGTGCCGTCTCTGCCGATGCCACTGTAAAGGCTGCCGATTCCGAAACCTCGCTGCTGATTGCCGGGCTCGGCGAGGCAGCCGCGCAGGACGGCCGGACCTGGTGCATCGCCCATTACAACGGCAAGGTCGATGCCCCCAAGATCTATGGCTGCGCGCTGGGCCAAGACGATGCGGAAAAGCTGTCCAGGGGCGAGATCGTGAGGCCTATTTCCCGCCTTGCCCATTGGGATTTTTCTGCTGGGATCGGGCTGAACGGGATTCCCACCGATCACGTCGTCGATGCCTCGGGGAATGGGCATCACGGCCGCTGCATGAATCAGCCCGATCGCGGCTCGACCGGGTGGAACTGGGACGGGCATGAGGAGAACTTCATCCACTGCCCCGAGCAGTATGGCGCGCTCTGGTTTCACGAGGACTGCCTGGACGACTGCCGCTGGGAAAAGGATTTCGAGTTCACCGTTCCAGAGGGCCTGAAAAGCGATTTCTACGCGGTGAAGATCCGTTACGAGGACACCGAGGATTACATTCCGTTCTTCGTTCTTCCGCCGCGCGGAACCGCCACGGCGCCGATCCTCGTCATTGCCAGCACGCTGAGCTATCTCGCCTATGCCAATGAGCAGATCATGCACAAGGCGGATATCGGACAGGCCGTCGCCGGCCATACGCCGGTTCTGAACGAAAACGACGTCGAGTTGCACAAGAACCTGAGCTATTACGGGCTGTCAACCTATGATGGTCATATCGACGGTCGCGGCGTGCAATACACCTCATGGCGGCGCCCGATCATGAACCTTCGCCCGAAACATCGTCAGGGTTTCGGCTCGATCTGGGAGCTTCCCGCCGATCTACACTTGATCGACTGGCTGAACCATAACGGTTTCGAGTACGACGTCGCCACGGAACATGATCTGAACGATCAGGGCGCGGAATTGCTGCGCCGCTATAAGGTTGTGCTGACCGGCTCGCATCCCGAATATCAGACTTGGGCCAATGCCGATGCGTGGGAGGATTATCTGGCCGACGGCGGGCGCGGCATGTATCTGGCCGCGAACGGGATGTACTGGATTGTGGAAGTTCATCCGGAAAAGCCCTGGGTCATGGAGGTCCGCAAGGAACTGGGCGTGACCGCTTGGGAAGCGCCGCCCGGCGAATATCACTACAGCACCAATGGACGGCGCGGCGGTCGTTTCCGTGGACGCGCCCGCGCGACCCAGAAGATCTGGGGCACCGGAATGAGCAGTTTCGGTTTCGATCATTCGGGTTATTTCGTTCAGATGCCCGACAGCCAGGACGAGCGCGTCGCCTGGATCATGGAGGGGATCGATCCTGAAGAGCGGATCGGCGATGGCGGCCTCGTCGGAGGTGGTGCCGGTGGATATGAGTTGGATCGCTACGATCTTGCTCTGGGCACGCCGCCGAATACCTTACTGCTTGCAAGCTCGGTCGAGCATAGCGTCGTCTATACGGTCATCCCCGATGACAAGGCATTTCCGCATCCGGGGATGAATGGTGGCGAACATCCTTTCGTCCGCGCCGACATCACCTACTTCTCGACCGCAAATGGTGGCGGCATGTTCGCGACATCGTCCATTTCCTGGCTGGGCAGCCTGTCCTGGAATGATTACGATAACAATGTCTCGAAGATGACCAAGAACGTGCTGAATCAGTTCATCAAGGATGAGCCGGCGCCGCGGGTCTGACCAGAGCCGAGCGGCGGATATTGTCACGATATCCGCCGTGCGCTCGGGCCGTCGTTCCCCCGGTTCGCCATGCACAAAGCGAAGTTGTTTTTCAGCAGGCCTGAAAGCTTGAGCGCTGAACAACATGGCAGGGGGAAAAACGGCGGTTTTCGCTGTGCGCGATGGCCGCTGGTGCTGTTTGGGTCAAACCCGCGGAGGGGCTGATCAGGCACACAACTCTCTGTCTCGTGCCATATCAGATAGCACGGGAGCGCCGCGAAATCCTGCGCATTATCGGCGGACGGTAAAATCAGCCTCGTCAGGCGATCCTTCGGTGTCGTCGGGTTCATCGTTGACTGTCAGCCGACGGACCGTCGCCAGTAGCTCCTCGATCGCCTGTTCCGCTGCCGCGAGTTTCACGGCCATCATCAGTTCCTCCCGCCCCGCCATTGCGAGGAACATCCCCAGCACCTCGTCGGAGTGTCGCGCCGGAGCGACCAAATGCTCTCCGCTCGGGCCGTATCTGCCAGCGAACCAGTTCTTCACCGTCTTCTCATTGGCGCCGGTCCAGGAGGCGACGATCTTTGCCCCCGCCCGACTGTCTCCGAGTGATCGCTTCAAGGTCGATGCGATCTCAGCCGCGAACCAGTTGTCCGGCTCGTGCTGACCGTTCCCAGTATGCCTTTTTTCGTTTGGAAAGAACTTGCCCTTTTTCGGAAACGACATTCCGGCCTCCCTCGCGTTACATGGACACGGGGATTCAGCCGCAGCTTTGCGCGGACTGGAGGAATTTGCTTGGAATGACGAGGAGATGCGCGCTTGGGCGGTCGATGGACGACCAATTCGGACAGGAGCGACGGGGCGCCCGAGGTGGATGTGCCCGCGGTCGCTTATGTCCGAATGTCGACGGATCACCAGAAATACTCGACCGAGAACCAGCTCGACGTCATCCGCAAATATGCATCGGATCGCGGTCTTGAAATCCTGCGCATCTTCGAGGATTCCGGTCGGAGCGGGCTACGCCTCGACGGCCGCGAGGCACTACAGAGCTTGATGGGAGAGGTCGAATCCGGGCAAGCCGACTTCAAGGCGATCCTCGTCTATGACGTCAGCCGCTGGGGCCGGTTTCAGGATGCCGACGAAGGCGCCTACCATGAGCATGTCTGCTCGCGCGCCGGGATCCGCGTCCACTACTGCGGCGAGCAGTTCGAGAATGACGGCAGCATCGGCTCGAACCTGCTGAAAACCGTGAAGCGGGTCATGGCTGGCGAATACAGCCGCGAACTCTCGGTCAAGGTTTTCGCGGGCCAGTGCCGCCTCGTCGAACTCGGTTTTCGCCAGGGCGGCGCGCCCGGATACGGATTGCGCCGGGTGCTGATCGACGAGCACGGCAATCCCAAGGGTGAACTGTCGCGCGGCGAGCAGAAAAGCCTTCAGACCGACAGGGTCATTCTCGTCCTCGGTCCCGAGCACGAACAGGATGTCGTCCGGCGCATGTATCGCATGTTCGTCGAGGACGGCCGATCCGAGCGCGAGATAGTGGATGCCCTGAACGCCGATGGACTGCGCACCGATCTCGACCGGCCATGGACGCGGGCGACGGTCCATCAGGTGCTGACCAACGAGAAATACATCGGCAACAACGTCTTCAACAAGATCTCCTTCAAGCTGAAACAGCGCCGGGTGGTGAACCCGCGCGAGATGTGGATCCGCGCCGAGGGCGCTTATCCGGCCATCGTCGATGAGGCTCTGTTCCTGCGCGCTCGGGAAATCGTCGATGCGCGCAGCCGCCATTTCTCGGACGAGGAGCTGCTGGATGCCCTGCGCGCGATTCTGAAGCGCCAAGGGATGCTTTCGGGGCTGATCATTGACGAGGAGGACGACGTGCCGTCCTCCAGCGCCTATCGCGGCCGCTTCGGCAGCCTGCTGCGCGCGTACCGACTGATCGGCTATGAGCCCGACCGGGACTACAGCTACATCGAGGTCAACCGGGCGCTGCGGCAGGCCCATCCACAAGTGGTGGCCGAAATCATCGCTGGCGTCGCCCGGCGCGGCGGGTCAGCCGTGCAGGACCCCGACACCGACCTGGTGCGCGTCAACGGCGAGTTCACGGTGTCCATCGTGCTGGCTCGCTGCACAGCCACAGCGACCGGATCACTGCGCTGGCGCATCCGTCTCGACACCGGCCTGGTTCCCGACATCACGATCGCCGTGCGCATGGACGAGGCGAACGCGGCGCCGCGCGACTACTACGTGCTGCCCAGCATCGACATCACCTTCGGGAAACTGAAATTCGCCGAGCAGAACGGGCTCGCGCTCGATGCGTACCGGTTCGACACGCTCGATTTCTTCTACGCGCTCGCCTCGCGGGCCAGGATCGCGGAGGTGGCGTGATGCCCGACGACATGGAGCCGATCAGCCAGAAGCAGGTGACCCTGATCCCAACCGAACGGATCCGGGTTCTTAATCCCCGCATCCGCAACGGTCGCACCTTCGAGGCGATGGTGGAGAACATCGCGCGCATCGGCCTGAAGCGCCCGATCACCGTGGCGCCGCGCGCCGGGACCGATCCGCAGGAATATGACCTCGTCTGTGGACAGGGCCGCCTCGAGGCCTTCATCGAACTGAAGCAGGACCGCATCCCGGCCATTGTGATCGAGGCCGACGAAAGCGATTGCCTTGTGATGAGCCTCGTCGAGAACTGCGCGCGGCGGCAGCACAACCCCATCGATCTGATGCGCGAGATCGGCGCGCTCCGCCAGCGCGGCTACAACGACCGCCAGATCGGCGAGAAGATTGGCGTGTCCACGGAATACGTAAACATGATCGCCGGCCTGTTGGAGAAGGGCTAAGAACGCCTGGTCTCGGCCGTGGAGACCGGGGTTCTTCCGCTGAACCTCGCTATCCAGATATCCAAGACGGACGCGAAGGGCGCGCAGAAGGCGCTGATGGACGCCTACACGCAGAACAAGCTGCGGGGCCGGAAGCTGACACTCGTCCGTCGGCTGATCCAGCAGCGTGAACAGCGCGGGCCGCAGCTACGCCACAATCCCTTTGGCCGCCGCGATGGGGCGAAGCGGGCGCTGACCAGCGAAGGGCTGGTGCGGGCCTATCAGCAGGAAGCGACCCGTCAGAAGCTGCTGATCAAGAAGGCCGAACTGACGCAGGGCCGACTGATGTTCGTGCGCGAGGCGTTTCGGAAACTCCGCACGGACGAGCATTTCATGACGCTTCTGCGAGCCGAAGGACTCGAGACGATGCCGGGCGACCTCGCCAAGGCTGTCACGGATGGGAGGCCGACTTGATCCGCGATTCGAGCCAGCACCCGCATGACGTTGATCGCGGCTTCGAGGACGACTGCGTCACCATTGCCATCGAGGCGATCCTCCCTCTGCGCACGCTGGGCAAATCCGCCAAATCAAGTCGGAAGTATCGACAGATCCTTGCTTCCATTGTCGAGATAGGTCTCGTCGAGCCACCGGTCGTGGCGCGAAACCCGGATCGATCCGCCACATGGCTGCTGCTCGACGGGCATATGCGGATCGAGGTATTGAAGGACCAAGGCGTTCAGGAGGTGGAATGTCTGGTTTCCACCGACGATGAGGCGTTCACCTACAACAGGCAAGTCAGCCGCCTCGCCCCGGTCCAGGAACACAAGATGATCCGCAAGGCAATCGAGCGCGGCGTCCCGGAAGAGAAGATCGCGGCCGCGCTCGCTCTCAATCTCAGTAGCATTCGGCGAAAAGTTCATCTTCTGGACGGGGTCTGCGAGGAGGCGGTGGCGATCCTGAAGGATAAACCCTGCACGGCTGCCGTCTTCGAGGCGCTGCGCAAGATGAAGACCATGCGCCAGATTGAGACCGCAGAACTGCTCGTGAACGCGAACAACTATTCCGTAGCCTATGTAAATGCGATCCTGGCGGGAACACCGCAATCGCAATTGCTCGAGTCGTCGAAGCCGAAGAAGGTCAAGGGCATCACACCAGAAGCCATGGCGCGGATGGAACAGGAACTGGCCCGGCTGCAGGAGGGCATCGCTTCGATCCAGGACACATACGGTCAGGATCACCTGCATTTGACCGTGATCAAAGGATATGTCGGCAGGCTCCTCGGGAACGCTCGTGTGGTGCGGTATCTCGCGCAGAACCATCCAGAATTCTTCGGCGAGTTTAAGACAATTACTGAGATCACACCGGTGGAAACCAATAGCCCCGATTGACGGGCTGGCAGCAGATGATGGGGACCCGGACCCGATAAGCGCGGGGACCGCAGGAGACGCCGGACGGTGGGCCGGATCAAGTGCGGCGGTGGGGATGGCGGCGAACCCGCTCGGAGCCCACCACGGTCGGCGGACATATCGCCGACCACGCAGGTATCCCATAGGTGGCTATCTGCGATGTTTGACGGGCGCGCCGCCACTAGCCGGATACTGGGTGCCGGTTGAAGGAGCGGCGCGCCCGCGCGCTGTATGTGGAGTCAGCGCAAACGAGTTGCGGCTGTCAGCAATCGCAACACACGGTGGTCTGGAATGACCACGAGGCCCAGTTCTTTGATTCGACTGCAACAACGCCCTTTGCTCGGTTTTCTCGCTGATCCCCTCGGCATGTGTGTCCACATAATGGAACTGGACGGAGACATACCGACATTCGGACGATCCCGTGCTCTGGCATGCGGACGAAGTCATCCTTGGGTCATTGAAGTGTAATAGCATGCCTCCCTCAGCCGATCTTTGCGCCCCAGAACGAGGAGTGATCGGCGGCGAAATACCCATCCGCCGCGCGGAAGGTGCCCTGCAGCTCGACGGTGTCGCCCTGTGCGAGCAGCACCATGGTCTGCAGCCAGAGCGCCGTCGCCTCGGAGGCATGGGCCCCGGAAATCTCGCCCCGCGATCCCCGGATTTCGGTCGATCCGTTCAGCACCAGTCGCCCGCGCATCCGGGCATTGGTGCTGGAATTGACCTTGTAGAGCAGCGTGGCGCCGAAGAGGTAGGTGCCATCGACCGGGGCGACGAAGCGGTTGTTGCCGGCATCGAAGGCATCCTGATCGTTATAGTCGGTGTTATTGATGCCGATCTTCGTCCAACTGTCGACGGCGACATAGTTGTCGTAGTTGGTATAGCCCTTGAAGCGCGGCAGCCGGGGCTGATCGACGATGCCGGTGGCGTTGTCGACGATCAGCCCGTCGAAGAAGCTGCTGCCATCAGCCGAAACCGCGAGGCGGAACTTGTCTGAACCGAAGAGGCCGACCAGCGCCTTGGTCACGAAGCCGGTCTGCAGCGTCAGCCCGAGATCGTCGCCCGCAGCCTCCTTGTTCATCGTGTAGAAGAGATCGCCGGTCCCACCCTCGGCCACGGTCTTCGCCGTCCAGAGCGCCGCATTCAGCTTGGCCGAGAATGGGTTCGACACATCCGCCGTCGTCCCCAGCCCAAGGAGCGCGAGGTTCTGCAGCGATGCCGGGGTTGTCCCGGCCCAGCCAGACCCGTTGTAGACCAGCAACAGGTCCTCGTCCTCGACCCACACCCGCCAGCCGGTCCGGGGCGGCAGGCGCAGCCAGGCGCCGTCCGTCCAGAGCGCCACGCTCAGATCCCAGCCCGCCCAGTCGCCGGTGGCGCCGGAGCCGACGATGTAGCGGTCGCCATCGGCGGGGCTGCCTGGCGGGCTGTTCAGGTTCCGGTCGAGAACGGAGAGCTGGACGAGCCCGTCGAGCAGCCGCAGGGCCTCATTGTGGGTGACATGCTTCTGGGCCTGCGCCGTCAGGATGTAGGGCAGCAGGAGATGGGTCGTCGTGTCGGACATGGGGAAAGCCTTCAGAAGCTGAGGGTCACGGTTTTCGCTGCGCCCCGCCCGATCAGGGCGGAGAGCTGGAAGATGCGGATTGCCAGCGTCTGGCCGGGTCCGAGCGGTGCGCCCCAGTCGGCGGACTGCTGGGTGGCGGCGTAGACTACGCTGGTGCTGGCGGCGGCCAAGGTTCGCTTGACGGCCGGGCCGTCGAGGATCTCGACCTCATAGGCTTCGACCTCCTCGGAGAGCGGCACCTCGCCGGTGCCCCAGTTGTCCGCCGAGAGGGATCGCGAACGGCGGGTCCAGCGGATCGTGAGATCACCCGGTGTGCGTGGCTTTCGCCATGGCTGCTCGACATGGGCGACCGAGAACGGCCGGCGCCCCACGCCCTCGGGCGTGAAGCTCGTGGCAACATAGGTCTCGTCGCTGACCGGACGGCTTGCCGGGCCGATGCGCCAGTTCCAGGGAAGCCCGAGATCGGCCTCGGCGACCGGCAGCGAGGCAAGGCTCTCGTCCAGCACGACCACCCGCGCACCAGCGGGCGCCGGATTGCCCATCGCACCCTCGGTTCCGCGCTGCCCGCGCAAGAGCCGGGTCAGACGATACCGACCGGGCGCCAGCAACTCGGCCGCACCCGCCTGCACGATTTCCCAGATGCCTGGTGCGCTCTCGATGGCGAGTGCATTGGCGCCGCTGAACAGCGCCAGATCCGTGACGCTCTCCAGCGTGCCCGAAAGCAGATCGACCACCAGCACGTTGCCGAGATCGAAGCGTGAGGTCGGCCCCGACCAGAAATCCGAAACCAGGACGCCGATCCGCGCCCGACCGCCGAAGGTGGTCAGCAGCTCGAAGCCATCGGACGAGCCGCTGCGGAACACCGCCATCTCGCCGGGCCATGGAACGGCATGGGCTGCGACGAAGGGACGATGCGCCGGCTGATCCTCGGTCAGTTGCGGCAGGTCCATCACTATCGCGTCGGGCGCTCCGAACACGACCGGGCGCGTCAGCGAGGCCGCACGCGGATCGCCGGGCGGCAGATCATAGGTCGCGCGGTCCTGGCGGATCGCTTCCACTCCGCGTGCCTCGGCATCCGCGACGGAGACGAGACGGAACTCGATCTCCCGCCCGTCATGGGCGAGCCGGATCACGTCGGCGGGATCGAGCGCCAGCCGCGAGGGCGGAAGGCGGAAGATTGCGCTCTCGCGCCCAGTCCAGGCTTCGAGCAGAGCGCGGCGGCAGCGGCGTTCCGCCTCTTCCGGCGGAACGGCCATCGGGAAACTCTCCGATGTGATCCGCGCCGTATCGACGGTGATGCGTCGCGCCTCGACCAGCGCGGCGTCGTAGTCCTCGTCGGCCCGGGCTAGTTGCCATTTCAGCGCCTGCGGCAGCTCGGTTTCCTGGCCCCGCGTCAGTTCCAGCACCTCACCCTCGCGGCTGGAGGCCAGATCGTCGACCGATAGGGTCAGGCTGGATGCCCGGCCGCGCATGACGAAGCGGATCACGCCCTCGGTCTCGATGGCATCGAAGCCGAAGTGGCGGGCCAAAGTAGAAATCGACGCGCGCGGGCTTTCCAGCGCGCCGATGACATAGCCCTCGACCGCGCCCCAGAGGCCGGAAACGTCGATCAGGCTTTCCGCAAGACCGGCGCGCATGCAGAGGTGGCGCACGAGCGCGGCGAGCGACACCGCGCCCAGCCGACCTGTCAGCCAGTGACCGAGCCGCCAGTTGGGGCCGTCCGTCCAGATGCCCGTCAGTTCGGGGAAGAAGGGATAGGGCCGCGCATCCCAGGTCCAGGCGGCGCATTCCGGCACATGCACCATCCGGTCGCCGTAGATGGCCGAAACCGGATTGTTCGCTGAGGTGCCCCACCAGAGGTAACTGGCCTCGAGGTAGGCACGCTGGATGGCGTCGTCGCGCCAGCCGCGCGAGAAGTAAGGCGTGAAGCTCTCGGAGGACTTCGGGTCGAAGAACACGTTCGGCTGGTTCGTGCCTCGGTCGATGGCGGGGCATCCAAGCTCGGTGAACCAGACGGGCTTTGACTGCGGCACCCATGCCGTCGGCGTGCCGCTCTCGATCCCGCCCGGTCGGTTGAAATGCGGGTTCGACCACCAGGCGCGGAGATCCTTGTAGCGGAAGACCCAGGACTTGCCTGCAGCGCCGTCGGTGATGGGCGTGCGCAGTTGCGCCGACCTGTCGGCCGCACTGGCATAGAACCAGTCGAAGCCCTCGCCCCCGGCAATGTTGGCCTGCAGGTAGGCCCGGTCATGGATGCCGGGCCAGCCCTCGAGGGCGTCGGCATGGTCGAACCCGTCGCGCCAGTCGGAGAGCGGCATGTAGTTGTCGATGCCGATGAAGTCGATGTTCGCGTCCGACCAGAGCGGGTCGAGGTGGAAGAACACGTCCCCTGTTCCATCGCCGGGCTGGTGGCCGAAATACTCGGACCAGTCGGAAGCATAGCCGACCTTGGTGCCCGCGCCGAGGACTGACTTTACATCCGCCGCCAGCGCCTTGAACGCCGTCACGGCCGGATAGGCGCTGCCGCTGGACCGGATCGTCGACAGTCCCCGCATCTCGGTCCCGATCAGGAAGGCATCGACACCTCCCGCCACCGTGCAGAGATGGGCGTAATGCAGGATCATGCGCCTCAGGCCCCAGTCACCCGCGGGGCCGGTCCAGTTCACGTTGTCGCCCGATACTGCGAACTGCGCCAGGGTGGCTGTACCGAAGAAGCTGGAGACCTGTGTTGCGGCGGCTGCTGTCTTGTCCGCAGTTCCGGCATAGCCCGACGCCGGGGAACAGGTGATCCGGCCCCGCCACGGGAAACTCGGCTGGCCCGGCGTCGCGGCATTCGCGCTGTAGGGGTTCGGCAGCGTGTTGCCGGGTGGCACGTCCATCAGCAGGAAGGGATAGAAGGTGACGCGCAGGCCGCGCGCCTTCATCTCGCGGATCGCCTGCACCACCGCGAAATCCGCAGGTGTGCCGCCATAGACGGGCCGATCCTCGGCATCGCGGCTGACGAGATGGGCGGCGGCCCGTGCCACGCCGTTGACCGTCCACACCTTTGGGCTGGTGACCTTCGTCGCCACCTCGACGCCCGGTTTGATCGAGCAATTGCCCGCGCGCAGGTCATTGCCGAACCAGGCGACGACGAGGCTGACACTCTCGACGGCCGGGGCCATGGCCTGCAAACGGTCGAGGGCCACGACGATATCGGCCTCATCGGGCAGCGCGTTCAGGTTCTCGGCCGAGGTGGTGCCGCCTGTCGTCTGGCCAAAGATGGTGGTCGTGGCCCCGACTGTCTTGCGGACCGCTTCGGTAGCATAGGTGAACTCGCCCGAGGCCGGGATCATGGTCACGGCTTTGACCAGCCCCTCGGCCGTGTCGGGATCCGCGAGCGGCCGGAAGACCTCGAACGAAAGCTGCGGCAGTCGATTGCCGTAGTTCGAGAGCGCCAGTTCCTCGAAGACCACATAGGCTGTCCCGCGATAGGCTGGGGTATTGGTCACCCCCATTTTGGCCGCGATGAAGGGGTCCGCAGCTTGCGCTTCGTCGCCGGGATACCAGCGCCAGGTGATCCCGGTCATGTCGAGCGGCTTGCCGTCCGCCCAGATGCGGCCGATGCCGGTGATCGGGCCTTCGCACAAGGCGACCGCGAAGGAGGCGTAGTAGAGGTATTCCGTCGTCTGGACCCGGCCACCGCCGCCGCCCTTGCCGCCGCCCTGTGTCGTGGTCTTGGTCTCCTCGCGGAAATCCGTGGCCCAGATGATGTTGCCGCCAATGCGCATGCGGCCGTAAAGGCGCGGGATGATCGCGCCTTCCGTGGCCGAGGTGATCCGCAAGCTGTCGAGGCGCTGGCCCTCGATCTTCTGCGCGGGCGCCAGCGAGGACACGATCCAGCTATCGACGACCGAACCGATGGTCGAGCCGATGAAACCGCCGATGGCGGCTCCGGAAAAACCGAGGATCGCGCCACCGAACGCCCCGCCGATGGCGGAACCGACAGCGCCGAGGACAAGCGTGGCCATGGGAAAATCTCAGCGAGCGGGGAAGAGGAAGGCGAAGGCGATGCGGCGTCGCCATGTGGGCGTCAGCGGTTCCTCGATCACGCCTAGTCGCTCATAGGCGTGAAGGAAGGTGCCCGGTCCGGTCAGGATGCCGACATGCTTGGCGATAGCGCGGGGCATCATGCGGAACAGGACCAGCGCGCCGGGTGGGGCATCTGCCGGTGCGATCTCCGGCATCATCGCCCGCGCTCCATCCGCCAGAACCTCGCGCGGACCGGTCTCGCCCCAATCCCGGCTGTAGGGCGGGATCGGGAAGGGCTCCGGCCCGACCACGTCGCGCCAGACACCGCGCGCGAGGCCGAGGCAGTCGCAGCCGACCCCGCGCAAGCTCGCCTGGTCGTGATAGGGCGTGCCAAGCCAGGATCGGGCAGCGGCGATGACGCGGGTCGGATCGGCGGCCTTCACAGCACAGCTCCCTCGTGGCCGCCGTCCTTGCTAGCGTAGCGCAGGACCGCGTCTTGACCTGGGATGTGGGGGAAGCCGCGAAAGTTGGCGACATTGGCGAACTTCGTCCCGCAGGTCGCGATCCGCTTGTCGCAGCCCGCCCGGACCACAAAAGCATCCGTCGCCATGATCGGCCGCACCGGGGCTTCCAGCAGGGTGAGGATCGCCAGACCGTCGACGAGATCATGCGACAGCACCTCGACCCGTCGCCCGGCATTCGCCCCAGTCGACCATTCGACGAGACCGAAGGCGAACCACCCCGCCGCGAAACTGCCGAGGCCGGAGGCTGTAAAGGCTCGGTCGCGCAGCGCATCGATCACCGCGCCGATGCCCTTGAAGGCCGGGGCCTCAAGGTTCACGCCGCAGCGTGCATCACCCAGCGCGGCGTCGCAGCTGGCCTGGAACGTTCGTCCGACGGTCTGGCCAAGGATGTGCGCCAGCGACCTGACCTCGGCGACGAAGGCGAGCCGCCCGCGCCGGATCTGACCGATGGCGCCGCGGCGCAGGAGCACGCGCTGCGCCGGGGCCGACCAGTTCACGCGCCAGACCTCGACTGCCGCATTGTCCCACCGGCCGTCGAGGATGTCGGTCTCGGTGATCCGGTCCGACGACAGCACCCCTTGGGCATCCTGCGCATCCACGGACAGATCCGACCCCGACCGGACTTCGGACGCCGTCAGCCCGCTTTCCGGTTCGAACTCGGTCCCGTCGAACGACAGCGTCCGGTCGTGATCGGTGAAGCCGAAGGTCACGCCGTCCGCCCGGGTGATCCGCCAGCACCAGGCGAGCGTCGTGGTGCCTTCGTCGAGATGGGCCTGCAGTGCTGGCGGGAGCGACTTCACTTCCGCCCCCAGCCGCGCCAGAGCGCGATCGAGGCCAGCGCCGAGGAGACGACCCCGCCTGCCGCGCCGGTCAGGGCATAGAGGTTGAAGGGCCTGAGGTCGAAGGTTCCGGTCGCCAGGTCGAAATCCGCCAGCCCCGCCATCGCGAGGCCGGAGGCGATAAGGCAGGCGAGATAGACGAGGCCGCGGGCAAAGGTCCAGTTCATGTCGTTTCCTTTCCGGTGAAGAGGCTGGCGAGGCGCTGCCACCAGCTGGGCGCGGTGGCGGGATGGGTGGGAGGCGGCATTGGCGTGCCGCTCGGGCGCAGCAAGGCCAGCGCCTCGGCCTCGGTCAGCCGCCTGATCGGCCGCGAGAAATCCACCCTGCCGTTGCGGTCGACGGCCCAGACCGGGACGGTGCCGGTCGGGTAGATACCTTTCGCGAAGAGATCGCGTTCCGCCTCGCGCCGGGACCGAATGGCGGCGGGCTTGAGCCAGCCCATGAAGGCCGCTGCGGCCGCCGCGCGGTTGCCTGCGTTCAGGTGACGTGTCAGCGCAGCCTTGGCGATGCCACCCGTGTTGTAGTGGAAGGAGACCAGCGCATCGAACTCGTGCGGTTCCAGCGGCACCTTCACCGCGCGCAGCACTTCGGCCTCGTAGGTCGCGAGGTCGGTGCGAAAGAGCCGAAACGCCTCGCTGATCCCGGCTTGCGTGTCGGCGGGCATCCCGCGTGGCATGCGCGCCGGATCGGGCGGCCCGGCAGCAGCGGTGTGGCCGATGCCAAAGGTCCAGACGTCCCTCACGTCGAGATAGGGTCCGGGCACGACGCCTTCGTGCCGGATCAGGGCCAGAAGCCCCCGGTCGGTGGTCTGCATGGCGGTGGTCCTTTTGGGAAATCAGGGGACGTCGTGGCGGCGTTCGAGCGCGGCGGTCAGCGCCTCGATCCGGGCGAGGATGTTTGCGATCCGCTCGTCGATGACGGCGATGCGGCGGTCGGCTTCGACGATCTGCCGGTGGTAGAGCGGCGAGGTGGAGAGCAGTTCGGCCACCCGCGCCTCGAGCGACGTCATGCGGGTGTTCTGCGTGCCCGCCCACCAGATCGCGGCCCCGCCCTGCGCCGACAGCGCGAGGGCAAGGCTCAGGTAGGCGGCCAGTGCGCCCATGCGCACGGTCGTGGGTTCGGACATGGGATCGGTCCTTCAGAGGCGGAGTTCGATGAGGGGGATCGTGGTGATCGATCCGAGACGTTCGAGATCGAGCGTGACGTCGAGGGCGTCAGTGTCGAAGCGGACGGGGACGTCGAATTCGAAACCTGCGGTGATCGCGACGCCTGCGGCCGGGGCGGTGGTGAAGGTGACGAGGCCCGTCGCAGTGGAAACCGACCAGCCGGAGGCCTGCGGCGTGCCGTTCAGGGCTAGGGTGACGGTCCCGGCCACCGGCTTGGTGATCGAGCGCGTCCAGGACTGCGCGCCGGAAGTGTAGCGCTTGGTCAGTTGAAACAGGGTGGCCGATCCGTTGCCGGTGCCAATCGGCTGGTTGGTCGGCCCCGGCGTCTGCGACGGCAGGCAGGACTTGAAATCGGCCCAGTCCTTGAAGCGGAAGCCGTGCAGGCGGCCGTTGCGGGCCTCGAAGAAGGCGACGACCGCCGCCAGATCATCAGCGCGGCGAATGCCATAGGCGACGTCATAGCGGCGGCGGCTGTTGGCCCAGCTGGCGTTGCGTTCCTCGGCGCCCGAGGCGAGCTCGACGATCTGGGTGCGCCGCTCGGGGCCACCGCGTGCGCCGCGGCTGATGTTGTCCGGAAACCGGACCTCGTGGAAGGCCATCACATCCCCCTCTGCCCGAGGGACACGGCTCGGGCGATGTCGCTGGCGACCTGCGTCCGGGACTGGCGGAAACTCTCGGCGTCGCGGGCGTTGATCGTGACGTTGACGGTGGGCGCGCCCGCCTGGCCGTAGCTTGCTGCTTCGCGCCGGGAGAGAACCCGCTCCCCGCGTTGCAGGATCGCGGGCACTTCATCGGGGCGCAGTCCGGCCCAACCGCCGGTGTGCATCCGAGACGCGCCCGCGAATGCCAGGGCCGGGACCATCCGGCCGGGGCTCGGGCCGCCGACCATCCCGCCTGCATGCAGGATGTTTGCGAAAATCCCGCCTGCCCCGCCCAGCGCGCCGGAAAGGGCGTTGGCGATGGGGCCAAGGATGAAACGCCGGGCGGCGAGCTTGGCGAGATCGGCGATCATCGATGTGACCAGATCTCGGAAGTCGAGTTTGCCGGTCTTCACGAAGTCGCCGATGGCGTTCTCGGCGCTCTGAAACGCCCCGACCAGCGCGCTGCCGATATCGCCGCCAATGTTGCGAGCCTTCGCGGCGTAGTCGGCGAGCGCCGCGGTGACGGCCTGCCAGCCGATCAGGGCGGTGTCCGCGCCTTCGGCTGCAGCGGCCCCAGCGTCGTGCGCGGCACCGCCCGCGCTATCGGCGGCGGTGGCCGTGTCATTCAGCCCGGCCGTGAGAGCATCGGCCGACGCGGCCGCATCGGCGAGTGCGGCCTCGGCTTCCTTCCCTGTGCCGGTCACGGCATCCTTCAACGCCTGCCAGCTGGCCAGCGGCCGACCGGCAGCATCGGCGAGCATGCCTGCCGCTTCGCGGAACCCATCGGCCCGAGCGAGGGCATCCTCGGCCATCGCGCCGAGGCCAAGATCGGGCGGTTCCAGATAGGTGCGTGCCAGCGCAGCCGAGAAGGCATCCGCGGCCGCGGCACCGGCTGCGGTCGCGGCGCCCTCGAACGGATTGCCGATGCGGCCGAGTTCCACCGGATCGAGCGTTCCAATCCGCACCCCACCTTCGCCAGTGGCCCATTCCGGCAGGAGGGCCAGCGCGGCATTCAGGGTCTCGATGAAGCTGTTGATGCGCGTGACGACGCCGTTCAGCATCGCCTCGACGCCCGAGATCAGCCCGTTTGCGGCCTGGAAGGCGAAATCGCCGATGGCACCGGGCAGGCTGCCCCAGATCGCCACGGCCGCATCATAGGCCCCTTGGAAGATCGCGGCCGTCCGGTCGCCGAAGCTGACGACGCCTGCGATGGTGCCCTCGAGGGCCGAGAGACCGGCCGCCTTCAGCCCCTCCCACCCGGCCGCCATCCGCGCGAGGGCAGCGTCCAGCGACAGCCCGATACGGGACCAGACCTCGCGGGCCAGATCGCCGAGCAGGCGGAAGGCCTCGCCCACGCCGCCGACACGGGTGACAAGCTGCGAGAACTGGTAGACCAGCTCGCCCGCGCCGACGATCAACGCCCCGATGCCGGTGCGGATGAGGGCACCGCGCAGGAACACGAGCGCCGTTGCGAGCCCGCGTACGGAGAGGGCGGCGGCGGCCAAGCCCGCCACCCAGCGCCCGGCCATGACGGCGGCGAAAGTCGCGGCATAAGAGGCGAGACGCCCGAGATTGCCGATCAGCCCGTCGATGGCCGAGCGCAGGATGCCGCCGTCCGAGGCCAGCGCAACGAAGGCATTGGCGAGCGCCTCGATGGTCGGGGCCACGGCGACGGCGATGCGGTTGCGCAACCCGTCGAAGACCAGCGATACGGTGCCCAGCGCCAGCTGCGTGCGGCGCAGGGCTTCCAGCGCATCGCTGTCCAGAACCGCCCCAAGGTCGGAGGCTTGGTCGCCAAGCCGCGTCATCTCCGCCCCACCATTGCGCAGGAGGGGGATCAGCCGCGTGGCGTCCGAGGCCATGGCCTCGAGATAGAAGGTCATCTCCTGCTGGCTGAGTCCCGCGCGTTCCAGCGTGTCGACGTAGAGTTGCAGCGCCTCGGGACCGGAAAGCCTCGCGAACTGGTCAGCCGTGACGCCCACGCGCGGCGCGACATTCTCGAAGAAATCCGCCATCGGCCCGCCGCCGGTCTGCAGGAAATCCCCGACCCGGTCGTTCACGTCCTTCAGGATGTCGGCCAGCTTCTCCTGCTCGATACCCACCGTCCGCGCCCCGGCCGACCAGCGCTGCAGGGCCTCGGGCGTCGTGTTGGCGACCTGCGCGAACTGTCGGACTTGCGCGGCGCTCTCGGCCGTCGACCGGACGATCAGCCCGAGCGAGGCCGTGGCGGCGGCAGCGGCGGCCCCGAGTGCGAGGCCCGCGCGACGCGCGAAGGCCGCAAGTCGGGTGTTCGCCAGTTCCATCTCGCGTGACAGGCGGCCGAAGCCACGGGCCCCGGCCTCACCGACACCTTCCAGCTCGGCGCGCACCTGGCGACCGCCAACGGCGGCGAGCCGGACGGAGACGCGTTTCTCGGCCATGGGATCGGGGCTCCGGTTGGGATAGGGTCAGTCGCGGCTGGCCGCGATCTGTTCGTTGACGCGGCGGACCATCACCGCCTCGAAGGCGGGCAGCAGTTCGGCGATGGCAGGCGGGGAAATGCCGAGGGCCGCGCCCAGGGCCAGCGCCGCACCCATGTCCCAACCGATCACAGCGCCGGGGATGACGCGCATCTGGCCGCCAAGGCGCTGCGCCAGGTCCCAGACCTGCGCGCCTTCGAGCGTTAGCGGCCGGTTCAGCCGTGCGGGGCAGTCGGGACAGGGTCCAGCACAGGCCGCGCAGTAGCCTTCGCCCCCGCCGAAGGACCAGTCGGCAAGGGCGCAGAGGCGTTTTTTTCCGCGTCCAGCAGGAGGGCCTTGGCGACGTAAGTTGTCTGGAACGCCTCGAAGGCAGGCCAGAGGTCGAGGAGCGCGTCGATGGCCTCGGGGCCCGGATCGATGGGACTGCCATCGGCATCGCCGATCCCCTCCCATGCGAGGATCGCGCGCCGGGCCAGCGCCTTGGCCATGGCGAGCGCGGCTTCCTCGGTCGCAGCGCCCTCAGGCAGGTCGGCAATCGCGGGATCGCCCCGCGCCGAGACCATCAGGGCCGTGGTCAGCGGGCGGAGCTTCACACGCACGCCGGGAATGAGGTCACACCACTGCGGCGCGTTCGTGAGGTCGAGGGTCAGCATGGCGTGCCTTCTCAATAGGTTGCGACGGTGTTGACGAGGACGGCGGTGCACATCCGGGCGGGACTGGTGGCGCGGGCCGCCTGCCAGTCGAAGGTTGCCTGGATGCCCTGCGGGCCCGGGATCTCGATGCGCGGCCGCGGCAGGTAGACGGCATGCGCCGTGAAGGTGAAGCTGGCGTTGGCCCCGAGGCTCCAGGCGAAGACCAACTCGCACGGCGTGCCGTCGATGGCCTGCGTGATCAGCGTGGTGTCGGCAAAGCGCACTTCCACCCGGCCCGTCAGCGCGGCCATGCCGGGGTCGGCCCCCTCGATGCGCCCGTCCGAGCGGATGGTCTCGATGCGGTCGAGGCCATTGGAATAGGTCACCTCGGCCGAGATGACATTGCCGAGCGGCGATCCATTGCGGGTGATCGCCCCGTTGAAATGCCCGAACCGCTGCAGCGCCAGCGAGGTGGGCGTGCCTGCGGCCGTGGCCGCCGCGACGCTTTCACCTTGCGCCACCAGCCGGGCCGTGGCGGTCAACAGCCCCGACCGCGCCATCTGCCAGGACAGCTGATCGCAGACACAGCCGGTGTACATCGCGTAACGCGGCACTTCGGGCATCGCTGTCTCGATGGCCATCGACGGCAGCGTCCAGTTGCCAGACTGGAAGGTGTGGGTCTTGGGCGTCGTGCCGGTGGTCGTCGGCTGTCCGAAGGCCGCCTTAAGCCAGAGGCCGAAGTTCTCGACGTCGATCGGCACCACCACATCCCCATCGGCGGTGACCGCATCCTTGATCGGGGCCAGCGGATCGCGCCCCTGGCCCAGCAGTTCCGAGGCGATCAGCGGCTGTTCGGACCCAAGCGTGGTGCTGGCGAAGGGCACCGTGCGGTAGCCCGAAGCGGGCGCGGTGCCATAGACAGATTCGAACGCAAGCGCCATCTGCGCCCGCGCCCCATGGGCTCGTGCCATCGTAGTCTCCTTTCGTTATTCGGGGTCAGGCCAGCGAATCGGCCGTGGAATAGTGCAGGATGACCGGGATCACCGCTGCCTTCAGGCTGGCGGCACCCTCGACCGGCAGATCGACCGGACGCGGCGCTTCTGCCTCGACCCAATCGCAGAGGCCTCCCAGCGTGCGGTCGGCTGCAATCGCCGCGCCGATGCTGGCGCAGAGGATGTCGAAGGTAGCGTCACGGGTGGCACCTTGCACGACCGCCTCGATCTCGGCGCGGTGCTGATAGTGGTAGCGCAGCGGCGACAGCGTCACCTCGGGTTCCCCCGGCTCGCCGTCGCGCAGGATCAGGAGGCCTGCGGTTGGCACGCGCTCTGGCAGCACGTCACCGCGCAGGGCGGCGGCGGGCAACGTCGAAAGCCGCGCGTGCAGCGCGGCGAGGATGGTTTCGCGGGGGGTGGGCATTGCTCGAGCCAATTGCGATAGTTGATCGGAAGGCGCACGAACCTTCGTCCGATTTTCGGGCACGTGCGGCCGTGGCCGAGTCATGCTTTGCCGTGGAGGCGCAGAGAGTATTGGACACCGAAGTATTCTGGCTTGCCGGCGTCTTTCTCGTAATTGCCGTGATCTACGCCGCCGTAGGACAGGCAGGAGCGTCCGGCTATATCGCGATCATGGCACTATTCGGAGTCGCGCCGTTGGCCATGAAAACGACCGCGCTCGCCCTGAATCTCATGGTGGCCGCAATCGGCACGGCGTGGTTCATGAAGTCCGGCCGATTGTCATGGCGCCACATCTATCCATTTGCCGTTCTGGGCTTCCCGTTCTCGATGCTTGGTGGGTCGATCCAGTTGGCGGAAGGGGTGTACTACCCTATCGTCGGTGCGATCCTGGTGCTTTCCGCGTTGCAGATGGCACGATCAGTGATGAAAAGATCCGCAGGAAACGTCGCACCTCCCAGGACGCCGCCATTCCTGGCTGCTCTGGCGACAGGGGCGCTGATAGGCTTCGTATCGGGAACGACAGGGACCGGTGGCGGTGTTTTTCTCGCGCCAGTCATTTTTGCGATGAGATGGGGCACGGCGCATCAGACGGCCGCAACGACAGCGCTCTACAATCTGATGAATTCTGCGGCCGCCCTGATCGGTGCCTACGCCTATTGGGATCAGATCCCCGCATCGCTGCCCTTGTGGCTTGCGGCAGTCGCGGTTGGGGGCACAGTTGGCGCGTTCGTCGGAAGCCGATACCTCTCGGACCGCTGGCTGCGAGGCATCCTGGCCGCGCTGCTGCTGGCATCGGGGGTCAAGTTGCTATTGTAGTCCTGCGTCCCTGAGCGGGTTTACTTCGTCACAAGACGTTCCCTCCACCCAGTTCGCGACGATCAACCCCGGCACCGCATGATGCGCCCGCGCCGCGTCCCGCGCCAGATCCAGCCGCTTCGGCAGCTTGACCTGCGGCACCAGCAGGAAGATCGGTGCTGTCACGAGGCCCCGGCCGGTCCTTGACCGTGACGCGACGGCGCGGCCCTTGGTGTTCAGCCGCCCCTCGGCCACCAGCAGGCTCGGCCCCCTGCGGCGATAGATGAAGCGCAGGCGCAGGCCAGTGCGCCGTTCCCATTCGCCGGGCGTGTTCCGACCGCCACGCAAGGACTTGCCTGCGGCGGGCGTGGGGATCGCCAGCCAAAAGCCATTTTTCGAGCGGATCAGCGGGCCGGTGTCGTGCGCGCCGACGATGACCGGGGCGTTGGACCAGACCACGGCTGCCGCGTTGAGGCTGGGCGTGACCTTGGGGAACTGCTCCGACCGGATGGTGCGGGCGAGCCGGGCCCCAAGCCCCGCACCAGTGATCTGCAGCCGCCAGGCGGCCTTCAGCCCGGTCCCGGCCTCGCGGATCGCGGCCGACACGGCGCGCTCGCCCGCCGAAACCTCAGCCGCCATCATCGCGACGATGTCGGGATCGATGTCGAGCTTCAGCTTCATCGCGGTCATGCCGGGCGCAGGTCGATGGTCCAGACCAGCCGTTCACGATCACGGACGGGCTCGCCTTGGATGAGGAAGGCGTCGCCGTCGATCTCGATGCGGTCGCCGGGCCGCGGCGCTGGCACCTCGGCCACGCGCAGATCGACGCGCGTAGTCTCCGACCAGAGCCGCGCGTCGCCGAAGGAGGTCGACGCATCGGCGCGCCGCGCCACGACGCGCACCAGGACCGGCGCGCCGCCATCGGCGATGTAGACCGCATCCCGGCCGACGTTCGGATCGGCGAAGAGTACGCCGACGGCAGCGGCGAAGGCGCTCATCAGAACGCCCCGTTCAGCCGCACCCGGCCGACTACATCACCCGCGCCGCCCGCCACCACTTCGGTCGCCACGCCGATCAGGGTGTTCGAGGTGGTGACCTTGGTGGTCTGGCGGGCGGTGTTGTCCCAATAGATGCGCTCGCCGACGGCCCACGCCTGCGAGCCGAGCTTCTTCAGCTCGTAGACGCCGACAAGCGCGGCCTCGACACTTTCGCCAATGGCGGCGGTGCCGGAGGCCACGCCGAAGATGGAGCCGACGAGCAGGCCATCGCCCGCGGCGACGGCGTAGGGCGCGGTCAGGGTGATGGTGTTGCCGGGCTGGACGTAGGTTTTCATGGGGAGGATCCTTGTGGAATGACGAAGGGCGGCCCGATTGGACCGCCCGCATGTCAGGGTTCAGCATGGGGTGGCGGTTATGCGCCGGGGTTCTTGTAGAGGCCGCGCCAGTCGATGGCCTTGGCGCCGAAATCGAGGCGGCACTTGATCTCGACGCCGTCGACGTCGAAGCCGTTGCGGGTCTCGATGTAGGCGCCCTGCTGGCCTTCCAGATAGGCGTATTCGATGGTGTCGATCTGGTTGGGCGAGGCCGCCAGATACCAGGAGGTGGCGCTGGCGGCATCGAGGCGCGGTTCGCTGATCGGGGACAGCGTCCGGATCGACTGGGGCACCACCTTGGCACTGTCGGCCGGGACGAGGTTCTGGGCGACCAGTTGCTCGGCCTTCAGTTCCAGCGCGGCGGGCACGATCAGGAAGGCGGGCCGGATGTTCAGCACCGTCTTCTTGTCGAGCCCGGTCTGCAGCGCCATCGCCGCCCGCGCCGCCCCGACGCTCGCCACGTCCAGCGCCGCGCCCGTTGCGGCGAGGTTCTTGTGCGTCGTGTGGAAGAGCGCGTTGCCGTCGGCCATCGCCGGGTTCGCGGTGATGATGCCCCAGACCACGTCGCTTTCCAGCTGGGCGATGGAGTTGCCGTACATCGCGGGGATCCGGGTGAAGGCATCCAGATCGTCGTTGATCAGCACCTGCCGGGTGATGGCCACGACCCGGCCATAGGTCTTGACCTTGTAGCTTTCCTTGCTCTCGCCCAGCGTCCCGCGCTTGAACTCGCCGCTTTCGCCGACCTCCAGAAGCTGCGGGGCCTCGCCCAGCTGGACCCGGTGCATCGATTTGAAGTCGGTCGCCAGCACCTGGCGGCAGAAGAGCGCGAAGGTCCGGGGATAGGCGTCATAGGCCTGCCGCAGGGTCTTGTTGGTGACGGCCGAGAGGATCTCGGGGAAGTCCGAGGTCGAATGCAGCGCGCGGGTCGCCACCTCGTCGCGCGACAGGCCGCGCGTGTTGACCCCGGCATTGCCGAGGCTTTCGCGGGCCAGTTCCAGCAGCGTCATGCCGCGGTACTGGCGCGCGGCGTCTTCCAGCGGGAACAGCGTCGGGCTGTAGCGGTGCAGCAGCGCGTTCGCCACCGCGTCGCGGCGGGTGATGCGCTCGTCCCGGCCGCCGAGGGGGATGGAAACGTGCGGGAAGGTCCGGGTCTCGTCCGACTTCGCCGCCACCTGGTCGAGGATCAGGCGGCGGGACTCGTCAACACTGACGCCGCGCTTGACCAGATCCTCGGCGAAGCTGCGCTCGAGGTTCAGACGACCGGTCAGATCGTAGATGGTGGAGACGCGATCACGCTCGGCCTCGCGGGCGCGGGTGGCGATGGCCTCGCTGTCGGGTGCGGCAGCCGGTTCCGGCATACGCGCGGCCGTCTGTTCGGGCTGTGCCGGGGCCGCGACGGGCTGCTGGCGGGTCTCGGTCATGGCGGGGACATCCCCGGCCACGGTGGTCGTGCTCTCAGGCATGGATGCCTCCTTTTGCATGCGGGTGTCGACGATCTCGACGGGATAGCTGGCCTGATCCGCGGCGCGGACCTGCGCGCGGGGATCGGCGGGAACGGTCACGAAGCTGACCTCGAGCGGCGTCCAGCGTTCGACAATGCGCTGCTCGACCTCGCCCTTGGCGGCGGGCTCGACCACTTTCACACGCTCGATGGAATAGCCGACCGAGACGTTCCGGATGATCCCGTCGCTGATCAGGCCGAACATGCGGTCGGCGGCCTGGTCCAGGCCCTCGCGCGGGAAACGGATGGTGGCCTTGCCCTCCTTGCCCTCGATCCAGGCGCGTTCGACCACGCCCACCTGCGAATGCGAGGACCAGACCGAATGGCTGTCGAGCGCAGGGGCCCCGGCATTGAGGCGCGTCAGATCCACCGCGCGGTCGCTGACCTCGAGGATCTCGTCGAAGGGCACGGAGGTGTCCCAGCCGGTCCAGCGCCGCCGCCGGACAGCCGCGCCGGAGGTGAAGACGACGTCGACGGAGCGCGCCTCGGAATTGACGGTTGCGGGCAGGATCGGTGCGCGCCGCAGCTGCATCGGCAAGGCGACCGGGGCCGCCATCATCGTGTCGGGCATGGCCCTATTCCTTCTCTGTTTCGGATGCGGGGGCGGCCGGGTCACTGGTCGGGTCACCCGCCTGCACGCTGCCGGTCTTGGTGACGCGGCGCGGATCGCTGTCGAGCACGAGGCCGAGGCCATCGAGCTTGGCGTTGGTGGCAGCGATTTCTGCCAGCACCGCGTCCGGGTTGTGGCCCTGCCGGGCAATGGCTTGCGCGAGCGTCATCGTGCCTGTCCGGATTGCCAGCAGGTCGGCCATCGCATCCTTGTAGGGATCGACGGCATCGAACTTCGGCGGCGACCATTCCACCGGCACGTCCGGTGTCGGGATCTGCCCTGCTGCCCATGCGGCTTCCGTGAACCAGCGCCACACCGGCGCGCATAGCATCGGGATGAATAGCTGCCACTGCACGGCGTCGATCATGCGGCGGAACTCGACGAGCCCCGCCCGGATCGAGGAGTAGTTGACCTGGCTGAGGTCACCGGTCAGCAGCTCGTAGGGCACGCGGAACCCGGCCGAGATCGTGTGCAGGCTCGCGCGCTTGTATTCGCCGTAGCCGCCGGTGGCAGAGGGCTGGTTGAACCGGATGTCCTTGCCGCCGCGGGCATAGGCGATGAGCCCTGGCTCGAACTGCTCGACCCGGTTGCCATCGGCGTCGACCACAGAGGGCGCGATGCCCTGCTGCGCCTCGTCGTCGCCGAAGACGATGGCGGTGACGCAGGCCTCGGTCTTCTTGCGGACCAGTTCGGCCACCTCGTAATCGTCGAGATCACGCAACGACCGGATCACCGGCGCGCCCCAGGGAACGCCGCGCGCCTGCGTGCGCTGCTTCTCGTAGATGTGCGCGATCTCGGTCGCGGGGACCGGGCGGCTCTGCAGGCCGTTCTGCAAGGCGCCATAGGCGTCGCCCGGATGCTCGGCGTGCAGCCAATAGGCCCGGCGCTTGCCGACCGGGTCGAACTCGATCCCCTGGACTAAGCGTCCCGCGCCCAAGGCGCCGGATTTCGAGGCGTCGAGGAAGTCCGCTTCCAGCACCTGCAATTGCAGCGGCACCGGCAGGCCATCGCTTGCCCGCCGCAACCGGCGGCGTACCAGGACCTCACCCGCCTCGACCATCTCGCGGCAGATCAGCGTCTGCAGGCCGTAGAAGTCCAGCTGGCCGTCGGCATCGCACTCCGCCGTCCAGCGCTCGAAGAGCGCGTCGACCTTCCGGTCCAGCGTGTCGTCGCCACTGGCGGCGCGGGGCATTAGCCCCGAGCCGATGATGTTGTTGACCAGCACCGCGACGGCCTTGGCCGCGTGCGGGTTGTTGCGCACCAGGTCGCGCATCCGATCGCGCAACAGGGCTCCGGCGACGCCGATCTCGGTGTCGGCGGAGGATCCCGGCGCGCGCCAGCCCTCGGTCCTCCGCCCACGCGCGGCCCCGTCATAGCCCCGCGTCAGGGTCTCGAACGCCTGACGCGCCATGACGCGGCGGGCGGCCATGCGCGGCGCCACCGTGGCGATGGCGTGATCGAACCAGGTCGCCGACATCAGCGATCTCCGCGGCTGAAGCCAGCCAGCCCGGCCACCGGCAGCGGCCGTGTCTTTCCCGCGATGGCGCGCTCGATGGTGCGGATGCGCGCCAGCAGATCCTCGGCCGAGCCGTAGTCGACCGACTTGCCGTCATAGCTGACCCGCGTCGTACCGCTGGCATAGGCCCGGCGCAGCGCCGAGAGCTCGGTTTCCGTCCAGTCCGTCATGTTCAAAACCATCCTCCACGCCGCCCGAGCCAGTCGGAGCGGCGCTTGCCCTGCGGGGCCTGTCCCGGCCGGTTGATCTGTCCGGCGGGATCGGTGTCGGTGGGGGCGGCCCCGAGCTGATCCTCGAGGTCACGCCATTTCTCGTTGGGCCAGCGATCCGCGCCCGCGATCCAGGCAGCGGCGCGGGCATAGACCCGGCAATCCAGCGCTTCGTTCCGCTCGCGCAGCTTCTGCCATTCCAGCCGGGCGAAGCCACGTTTCGTGCGCACCGTCACCAGCTGCTCGGCCACGAACTGCTTCAGCCATTCGTTCTCGACCCAGTGCGGCAGGTGGACCGATCCGGGCGGAAACGCCGCCCCGTCGGCCATCTCCTCCTCGGTCGGGCGCGCCAGCCGCAGGAAGCGATAGGTCTCGGCCTTGAAGGTCGACACCGCCACGGTCCAGAGCCGCGCGCCGCGCCGCAGGCGTTTACCGCCCTCGGTCGCGTCGACGAAGGTCGGCCCCGACACCGGGCTGGAGCGGTTGAACCCCTCGACGCCCTTGACCGGCGACACCTGCCCAAACCCCTGCGCCCGCGACCAGGAATAGACCGCCGGGGCCTCGTAGCCGGTGTCGATGGCCATCCGAGCGATGCGCAGATGCGCGCCGCGCTCGTGCGGCCAGCTTCGATCCAGCAGCGCCGTCAGCTCGGACCATGCGTCGCGCCGATCCGGCCCGCCCTCGATCACGACGTGATCGACGAGCCAGGACTCAAGCCCGCGCCCCCAGGCCCAGACATCGACCTCGATCCGGTCCTTCTGGACGTCGGCCCCGGCGGTCAGGAACAGCCCGCCCGCAGGCACCGTGCCGGATTTCCAATGCTCGCGCCGGTCGTAGAGCCGCTGCCAGTCGGGCGCTTCCCCGGTCTCGACCCATGTTTCGCCGAGGATCGTGTTGCGGAACGCCTTGATCGCCTCGTCCGACCCTTGGGCCGCGTCCCATGCCCGCACGATCCGCTCCCAGCTCAGCCAGCCGATCGGCGAATAGAGCGCCGAGAGGTGATACCCGACCGTGGTCGGATCGGCGGCCGTGGCGGTTGCCCGCCATTCGCCGCCCTCCAGCATCGCCGTCTTGTGGTGCTCCGCGATTGCCGCGTCGCAGCCCTCGCAGTGATACTCCGCTGTCTCCGGGCGGCCCTTCTGCCAGCGCAGCCGGTCGAACTTCAGAAATTGCATCGCGCCGCAATGCGGGCACGGCACAAAGAACCGCCGCTGGTCGCTCGCCTCATACTCCCGCTCGATCCGGCTCAGACCCCGGATCGTCGGCGTCGAGACCAGCAGCACCTTGCGCCGGTGGGCGAAGGTCAGCGACCGCGCCTCGGCCAGCGTGACGGGATCGCCTTCCTCGTCGGCCGAGGCGGGATAGGCATCGACCTCGTCGAGGAAGATATAACGCGCCGGGGTCGAGCGCAGACCCACGGCCGAGTTTGCCCCGGTCATGATCAGGATGCCGCCCGCGAATTCCTTCGACAGCATGGTGTTGCCCGCGTCGCGGGATCGCGCGGGCTTCACCCGCTCGCGCAGTTCCGGGCTCTCGTCGATCAGTGGGTCGATCCGCTGGCGCGAGTTGCGCTTGGCAAGTTCTACGGTGGGCTGGACCGCCAGCATCGGCCCCGGCGCCTGGTGGATGGCGAACCCGATCCAGTTGTTGCCCGCCTCGGTCGCGCCGACCTGTGCCGCCTTCATGAACACGATCCGTTGGGTGGGATCGCCGGGCGACAGCCGGTCCATGATCTCGCGCATGTAGGGCGTGCGCGCCGTACGGTAGCGCCCCGGTTCGGCCGAGGCGCGGCCCGAGAGCATCCGGTGCTGGTCCGCCCATTGTGACACTGTGAGATCAGGATCGGGCGACAGCCCCGCGCCCCAGGTGCGCAGGATTTCTGCCTCGCCGTCGAAGTCGGTCAGGTCGTCGCCAGTTTCACCGGAAGTCGGGCCGGACCTCGGCAAGTTCGTCGAGGTGGGCGCGTACATGTTTTTCCAAGGCCTTCTGCATCGCGGCCGGTTCCACGCCCAATTCCGCCGCCATGAGTGCCGACGACCGAGAGGGCCAGTTCACCCACGCATCCCGCACCTCCCGCGCCAGGCGAAACACCAGAGACAGCGCCCGGGCACGCTCGATCAATTCCCCCTTCAGCTTCTGGAGCCGGATGCGCCGCTCCTGCGCCTTCAGCACCTCGTTCGCGGTCTTCGCCTGCAGGAAGGTCGTGCCGCCGCCGACCGCCGGCACCGCCAGACCCTGTTCGCGGAGCGTGTCACCGACGGCGGCCACCGCCGCCTCGGGGACGGGCTTCAGCTTCGGCGCGGGCGGCTTGCGCGTCTTCGATGGGTCGGTGGTTTCCGCCCGCCGCACATCACTTTCGGCCGCGTTGATGCTGCCGTCGGGATAGAGGACCAGCCGTTCGGCGGTCTTCGCCTTCTGGATCGCGCCCCGCGACAGCCCGACGTGCGCGGCGTACTGGCGCTCGCTCATGCCCTGCATCGACGGCTCCGATTATCATTCAGATTCATGCGCTTATCGCGTTGATAAGCGCGGCGGACAGAGCGAACGTCACTCCAACGAAGCGATGCAACTCGACCCAAGGAGCCACCACGATGACCCGCCGCGCGACCGACAACACGAAAGCCCTCGACGCCTTCATCGCCGCCAAGACCGAGATCGACGCGATGCTGGAACGCCTCGCCGCCCTCAGCGCCGACCACTTCGAGACCCACCCCGACGAGATCAACTGGGGCCACGTCGGCACCCTGAACCACTACCGCGCCAAGCTGCGCGAGATCACCGACATGGCCTTCCACGAAGGCGAACACGCCGAGTGAGACGACCCGCTCCCGGTCCCGCCCGCCGACTGGCGGGCTCGACCTCGTAGAAGGGCCCGCATTCCGCGCGCCCCGATACGGGAGACGACGATGACCAAGCTTTCCGACACTCAAGCAATCATTCTCAGTGCCGCCGCACAGCGCGAGGACCGCATCGCCCTGCCGCTGCCCGAGAGCCTGCGGGGTGGCGCCGCCGCCAAGGTGGTCGGCGCGATGCTCGCCAAGGGCCTGCTGCAGGAAGTCGATGCCGACCTGCGCAAGGGCGAGCCCATGTGGCGCGAAACCGGCGATGGCCACGGCACCACGCTCGTCGCCACCGACGCAGGCCTCGCCGCCATCGGGATAGAGCCCGAGGACGCGAACACCGCGCCTGCAGGCGCGACGGACGCGCCTTCCGAGGAGCCCTCGCCGAATACCCCGACCGAACCGGAGGCCGCGCCCAAGGCGCGCACGCCGCGCGAGGGGACGAAGCAGGCCACGCTGATCGCCATGCTGCGCGCGCCGAAGGGCGCGACCATCGAGGAGATCATGGCCGCGACCAGCTGGCAGTCGCACACCGTGCGCGGCGCGATGGCCGGGGCGCTGAAGAAGAAGCTCGGGCTCGAGGTGACCTCCGAGAAAGTCGAGGGGCGCGGGCGGGTCTATCGGCTTCCCGCCGCCTGACGCCGCGAGAAGATTGCTACCGCCGCCGCCCCGACCGGGCGGCGGTTTTTCATTGCCACGACAGCAGATCGCGGGCGGCGGCCTGCAGGATATCCTGCGCCATCCGCGGCTCGCAGGTGTAGATGCCACCCGGTTCCGGCTCGCCGACATGCTCCGCAAGCCAGTCCCGTCCCTCGTCCGAAATCGGACGCAGGACGACGATGGTCCCATGATCGTTGATCTCGATATGTTGCCAGCCTTCGGACATGCCTGAAGGCTACCAGCGCAGGAGCCGGACCGCCAGCCGCCGGATCAGGCTCGCCGCAGCCGTTCGAACAGCCGCCGCAGGACGTAGGACCGCGCGATGCTGACCACTGTGAAGACCGCGCCCATCTTCAGGTTCTGGGCCAGTGTCGTGTGCAGCCCGAAGACCGGGAAGATCAGGATCTGCGTGGCCACCGCGACGCCATAGCCGACGATCACGTTGGCGACGGATTCGACCAGCGACATGAGGCGCGACTGCTTCATGTCGCCCCCTCAATCATCGGCCAGCAATTCAGCTGCCAGAGTTCGCAGCGCATGCGCCGCAACCAGCGGCACCACTCCATTTCCACAGAGGCGAAGCCGGTCCACCCGGTGGGCCAGCCCATCAGTGCCTCGACGAACAGCGGGTTCAAGGTTCGGCGCACATCGCAGGTATCGTTCCCAGCCATCGGCGTCACCAGGACTTGGCGGCCAAGCAGGCCGTTGACCGGCGTGTTCGCGAGTGTCGTCGCTCCGTCCTTGTGATCGCGGGCCGTCGGCGTCATCCACATCCCCGCAGAATGGGTCAGGTCGGCCGAGCGGCGGTTGCCCGCGCTCGGCTTGCAGCCGTCGTTGGCCATCGGCGTCGGCCACATCGCAGCCGTCGTCGCAAGGTTCATCCCGTGCTGACCGGCTTCCTGCGAGGGCGTCGGCTTCGTCTGCCGGTTCTCGTTGGCGCTGGCCCGGGGCGTCGGCCAGAGCCGCAGCAGCTCCGTCCGGTTCCCGCCACTCGACCGGGTCCCAGAGCAGGCGCGCGGGGTCGGCCAACTTGTCCCCCTCTCGGACGGCGAGGATGAACAGCCGCTCGCGCTTGTGGGGCGCGCCGACTTCCGCCGCCGTGAAGAGGCCTGCCGCAAGGCGGTAGCCCATGACGACCAGTCCTGCGGCGACTTCGGGGAAGCCGAGGCGGAGATGATGGGCGACATTCTCGAGGAAGACGAAGGGCGGCCGGACCTCGTCGATGATGCGGGCGACATGGGGCCAGAGGTGGCGCGGGTCGTCGGTACTCCGGCGCTTGCCCGCGACGGAGAACGGCTGGCACGGATAGCCCGCAGTGACGATGTCCACCGCGCCGCGCCACGGGCGGCCATCGAAGGTGCCAATGTCGTCCCAGACAGGCGCGCGATCCAGGGACGCATCTTCCATCCGCGCCACGAGAGTGGCTGCGGCGAAGGTTTCCCGTTCGACATAGCCCACAGCACGATATCCGGGGATGGCGAGGACAAGCCCGAGATCGAGCCCGCCTGCGCCGGAGCAGAGGGAGAGGCCGAAGAGGCATGCGTCTCCGGCTCCGGAAGCGCGTCCGGAGGAAGGTAAAGCCAGGTCATGCATGTCACGCGGCGGTCTTGCGCTTTCGCGCGGGTTCGGGGGCGGCGTCCGTGTCCGTCGCATCGGCCCGTGCGTCGGCATCGTCGCCCAGCCGCTCGATTCTCACCTGCGCGAAGGTCCGACCGTCGCCGTCTAGGGTCGCGTCGCGGCCGGTCTCGGCCTGCCAGCGCTCCACGGCGACATCGACATAGGCCGGGCTGATTTCCATCGCGAAGACGCGGCGGCCGTTGGCCTCGCCCGCCATGATCTGCGAGCCCGAGCCCGAGAACGGCTCATAGCACAGCCCGCCGCGGGCGACGTGCTGGCGCATCGGGATGCCGAAGGCGTCGAGGGGTTTCGGCGTCGGGTGATCGGGGCGTTCGTCCTTGGCGAAGGACGGTAGCGCCCATGTCGAGGGCAGCGTTTCCTCGGCGACCTTCGGCGGGCGGTTCGGGCGGCGCCATCCCATGAAGCAAGGCTCGTGCTTCCAGAGGTAATGCGACCGCGTCAGGACACCGCGGTCCTTCACCCAGATGATCTGCTGGTGGACGAAAGCGCCGGCCTTTTCCCAGCAAGCCTCCAGCATCGCCTGGCGGCGCGAGGCGTGCCAGCAGTACCAGGCCGCGTCATCAGTGATCGCCTCGGCCACGGCCGCGGCGATGAAGCCGTCGTAGAGCTCCGCGCCCTGCGAACTGTCGTCCCACGTGGTGCCGTAAGACGCTGACCAGTCCTTGTTCCGGGTCGGATGGTTCGAGCCGTCGTAGTCCACCAGATACGGCGGGTCCGTCGCGAACAGAATTGCGCGCTCGCCATTCATCAGGCGGCGCACGTCGGCAGCGCTGGTGCTGTCGCCGCAAAGCAGCCGGTGGTCCCCGAGGATCCAGAGATCGCCGGGGCGCGACGCCGGATTGCGCGGCGGCTCTGGGATGGTCACCGGCGGCACGGAGCCCCCGGCGCCACCTTCTTCCCCGTCCCCCTCCGGCACGTAGGCCAGCAGCTTGTCGAGTTCGCCGTCGGAGAAGCCGACCAGCGACAGGTCGAAATCCTCGGCCAGCAGATCGTTCAGTTCCGCCGACAGCAGCGCCTCGTCCCAGGTCCCGAGTTCGGTCAGCTTGTTGTCCGCGATGCGATAAGCCCGCCGCTGCGCCTCGGTCAGATGCCCGAGCACGATCACCGGCGCCTCGGTCAACCCGAGCTGAGTGGCGGCGAGCACCCGGCCATGGCCCGCGATCAACTCGCCGTCCTCGCCGACGAGGCAGGGCACGGTCCAGCCGAACTCGGCCATGCTGGCGGCGATCTTCGCGACTTGGTCCGCGCCATGCGCCTTCGCATTGCGGGCGTAGGGCTGAAGGCGCGCAAGCGGCCAGGTCTCGATCCGCTCAGGGGCGAAGCTCAGCGTCATCGTCGGGTCATTCCTCGGATCAGGGTGGAAACCCCTGGCTTCCGGACTCCGGCGTCCAGACTGGACTCCACGCGGGGTCCAGCGGCCACCACGGGTGTCCAGCTTCAAGGGTTTGATTTTGCGGTGTTTCAGGCGGGTTTACTAGGCAGCGGCTTCCGGGTGGCTTCCCAAAAATCCGGCCCTGTCGCTGGCGATGTGCCGCGCTTCGCCCGCCAGCATACGAATATCGCCAGGAAGGAACCGGAAACTGCCGTGGGCTGGACCCCGGCCGGACCCTCGCTGGATACCGGGGTCCAAGTGGCCCCCGTCAACGCAAAGGGGAGAGCGAGCTTTCCAGCGCACTCTCCCCATCTTGCCTTCGGAATAGCACGATCATGTTGCAGATGTCGAAGGGAAAAGTGTTGCAACACATTGGAGTCACTGCGCATTCAGGCGCGCGGCGATCTTGGTCAGGGCCAGCTGCCAGCGCCGCCACGCTGTCGTGCGGTCGCAGCCGAGCTCGCCGCTGATCTGCTTCCACGGCACCCGGGCCGCGCGGGACCAGACCAGCTTGCGCTCCTCCACGCCGATCCAGAGTACCCAGTCCGAGGTCTGCTCCAGTCGAGTGATCGCGGCGGCCGAGGGCCAGACCCGCATCGGCTGCGGTTCCATCGCCGCGATCTCGCGGCTGGTCCGCACGATGTCGGGCCAGGTGTTGAAGTAGCCCTGCGCCTTCACCGGCGGAAGCTTGCGCAGGGTGCGGAACGCCTCCTCGAAATGATCGGCGACGCAGTCGGCGGTCCATTCGCGATCAGCCATGGCGCGCCTCCCTGTCGGAGGGACGCGGGCCGTAGAGCTTCTCACCGAGTTGGCGAACCAGTTCACGCTCCGGCCAAGTGAGGCGCTCGTCATCGGCGGAGACCGCGAGGACGCCCTGTTCTCGCCAGCCCTCACGCTTGACCTGCTCGGGATCCCGGCGTCGGCCGCCGTAGCCGTGGGGATGCCATCTCATGCGACACCTCCCTTCGTCTCGATCGCCCAGAGCAGGATGGCGATGGCGTCGGCCTCGTTGTCGTCGACCGGGCTGAAGCCGCGGGCGCGGACGGCCGCGACCATGGCGGCCTTGTCGGCGTTGCCCTTGCCTGCGGCGTGAAGCTTGATCGTTCCGACCGGAACGCCCTCGTAGGGCACGCCGCGCAGCTCGGCCCATGCCGTCAGCGTGGCCATGAGCCCGCCGTAGATGTGGCTGGCATCAGTGCCTGCGTGGCGGCGGACTTCCTCGAACGAGATCGCCGAGACAGGACCAGAGAGCCGGTCGATCTCGGTCAGCCAGTTGGTGAAGCGAAGGTAGCGCATGCCACCGCCGTCGAAGCGGCCGGGGCGCAGCGAGACGGTGCCGCTGGTGATCAGGCCGTCATGGCCGCGGATCGCCCAGCCGGTCGAGGTGCCGAGGTCGAGCGCGAGAATGCAGCGGTTGCGGGGGGCGTCGAGCGGCAGCGATTCAAACCTTGCGCCGTCGCAATTCGGGATCAGAGTCGGCTGAGCCATGATGGGTCTCCTTTGCCGGTGGCCTGTGGTGGTGGAAGACGACGGCGGTCTGGTGCTTGGCGGTACGGGGCCGCCGTCGTCGGATCGGGAAGCACAACAGACCGTCACGGCGGCGCGCGCGGCTGGCCCGGACGTATGGGAGGAGTGGCCAACCCTGTGGGGTGGCCCTCCCATACGTAGTATGGGGGTTTGACACCTAACTGTTCCGGGGAGGACAAGTGGCTAAAATCATTGCGGAATAAGACTTCATGAAGTCTTCGGGCATGAGTTAGGGAGCTAACTCTTATTTGCCCGTAACCCGTTGATTTCGTTGAGTGCACAGTTGGCGCTGTCATATGAGTCAGGCCTCACTCATATGAGTTAGGTCGTCCTCGACCCCCTCCGGGTAGACCCAGACGGCGGGGTTTTCGACCTGCAGGCAGAGCCCGGATTGGGGGCATTTGAAGTGGCTGGGAAGGACCGGACGGGCGGTTGTGGTGACCTCGCCGGTGTCCGGATCGATTTCCTCGACGGGCGCGCCTAACTGCATACCCTCGACGCAGAGGTAGCCGAACCGCGACCGGGTGACGGGGAAGCCGAACCCCGAGGGGTCGCGCAGGAACTTCACGAAGCCCTTGGTCGCCAGCACGCTGAGGCGCTCACGGATCGTGTGCTTGCTGCCCAGCCCGCCCCGGTTCTCGAAGGTCTCGGCGAACTGCATGGCGGTGTAGAGGCGCTCGCTCGCCGCCTCATCCAGCAGCATCCCGAGGATGACATCGTGCTTGCGCAGCCGCTCGGCATCGAGCTTGGCGCCGACCTCCCTGCGCACCAGGCGCTCGTTCATCGGGTTCAATTCGACCCATTCGCCCTTCACCTTGTCGATCAGCTTGCCCGGCAGCGCGGGGCCATTGCGCAGCTCGATCTCCAGCCTGCGGACGCTGCTGTCCTCGTCGGGCCGGTGCATGAGCAGCCCCGAGGTGTAGAAGCCGCGCAGCGCGCTGGCGCCGGAGAGCGCAAGGAAGGGATCGTCCTTGACCTGATGCTTGGTGGCCTTGCGGGTGTGGTGGGCGAGGATGACGCCCGCATCCGGATTGACCGCCTCGCGGAGAAGCTCGACCCGATCCTTCAGGAAAAACATCATGGCGGTGTTGTCGTTCTCGCCCCCGCCCTCGGGGCCGCCATCGAAGAGGTTGCGGATCGGGTCGATGACGATGATGTCGGGCGGCGCGTCGGGGAATGCGGCCCTGATCGCCTCGGCCACGCGGGCGATGCCCTCCGCGTCGAGCAGCAGCTTCAGTTTCGGGGTGGCGATGAAGGTGTCGCGCGCGGCGGCGATCACGGCGGCGGGCAGCGCGATCTGCTGCATGCGTTCGCGCAGGTAGTGATACTGGATCTCGGCCTGCAGGTAGAAAACGCGCAGGGGCCGGGGTGGCGTGAAGCCGAGGAACGGCACGCCCGCCGCCATGTGCACGAGCCAGCAGATCAGGAAGTCGCTCTTGCCGACCTTGGGCGCGCCGCCCAGCACGAGGAGCCCGCCAGGTGTCAGCACGCGCGGGCCGATGATGTCCTCGGGCATCGGACTGGTGTCGTCGAGGAGAGCGCCGAGGCTGAAGGTCGGCAGCGGGCTGGCCGGGGCGTCGGCGTGGGCCGCGCGCAGGAGCGGCGGACCGTTGCGCTTCACATGCAGCGCCCAGAGGCGTTCGGACTCGGCCTGCAGCCGATCGAGCGGCCAGGATGGGCGCAGCATGGCGGCGTTGTAGCCGCAGATCGCCTCCCAGCCCGCGAAGGGATCGAGGCGGCCCTCGTGGACGAGGCGCACATAATGGCCAATGGCGGCGCTGGCCCCCTGGAACCGGGACCAGTCGTCGACCGCGCCCTCGCGCACCGGCGTGGTGAGCACCGCGTCGATGCCGGGCTTCGATGCTGGTGTGGCAACGTCGCTGGCGAAGCCCACACCGGGCAGCGGCGGCATCTCGGCGACCTTTTCGGCGAAATCCGCAAGATCCACCTCGACGTCGCGATGTTCGCGGATCTGCACGAGGCGCTGGTGGCCGTGCTTGTGATAGACCGTGCCCGGCACCCGGATCGGCTGGTGCGCAGAGCGGAAATGCGTGTCGCCGCCGACCTTCACGGCAATCTCGCCGCGCAGGCGGCAGAGGGTGGCCAGGTCATCGCCCTCGGCAGGCTCGGTGAGTTGCCACCAGACATGGAGCTTCGCGGCGCCCTCGGGCGTGCGCCCGCCGCTTTCGATGATGAGCGTGGGCGCGCCGAGGTGGCGGGTGACATGGTCCAGCTTGGCCGGGATGTCGCCCGCGTCCAGATCGACGACGATGGCCTGCATCTGCAGCACATCGGCGGCGCGGGCTTGGCCCTGCTCCTCGACCGTGCCGGGGATGACATAGACCGCCGCCCCCTCGCGGTTCGCCCATCCGGCGAAGGTTGCGAGTTTCTCGGGCGCAGTGTCGTCGGCCGGGATCCAGATGTTGTGCGGCTTGCCGTCCCGGCCCTGACCCTTGTCGACGAAGCCGCGGAGCGGGATCAGCCCCTCGCACCAGCTGAAGACCGTGTCGAGGAACACGGCGATCTGCTCTGGGTCGGGGTCGCAGCCGAACGGGTTCTCGGAGGGTGGCCCGTCGTTGAAGTCCGTCCAGGGGTTGAAGTGCAGGATACCGTCGTCGCTCATGCCGGAAGCCCCCAGCAGCGCTCGGACCACGGGCAGAAGCGGCATTCGAAGAAGTCGGGCGTGGTCGCTACGCGTGGCAGAAGCTCGCCCGCATCGGTCGCCTGCAGGATCCGCACGCCCCGGTCGGACATGCGCTGCGCGAGATCGGCGTCGAAGGGCACCAGCTCATGGTGAAGCTCGGCGGTGTCCTTGTTAATCGCGGTGAACACGGCGGGCGCGGCGCTGATACCTGGCACGCTGGTTTCCATGTAGGCCTGATAGACCGCGATCTGGGCGGCATAGACCGGCTTCGACTTGGTCACGCCGTCCTTGACGCAGGCGCGCCAGTTCTTGGCGTTCATCGTCTTGCATTCCCACAGTGCGGGAACGGCCAGACCGAAGCCTTCGGGCCCCGCAGCGATGATGCCGTCGACATGACCGCGGATGCGCCCGCCCGCGACCGAGAAGCCGAACTGGCCGCCATCGGGACGGTTGCCCTTCCGGGTGTAGAGGTCAAAGCCCGCGCCGCGCAGCCAGGCGACCGCCAGATCCTCGAGCGCATGGCCGATGGCGAAAATGCGCAGCGACTGGCCGCTGAAGTCCTGGCCCTCGTCCTTCGGCGTCGCCGTGAACTCGAACTGCAGGGCGCGCTCGCAGGCATGGCCGAGGCGGGATCCGCCGAGATAGTCGCGGAGTGGCCGTGTGGACTGATCGGCAGTCAGCGTCCGATCGACGGCGGCGTTGACTCGCTCGGCGAAGCTGGGGCGTCGGTTATAGTCCAGCATGTTCGCCTCCGTCATAGCTGCGGTGGGCGAGCCCGTGGCAGGTCGAGCAGAGCCATTCGACCGCGAGCGGCTCGGAATAATCGTGATGATGCGCTTCGAGATCGGTCACGCAGCCACAGCGCTGACACCAGACCGGGACGATGATCCGGCACGCCTTGACGGCGCTCCTGACGACGCTGTGCGCTCGGTTCTTCTCGGCGTGGCGCAGCCGATAGCGGCGCTGCGCCTCCCGATGCCTCTCGGGATTGCGGAAGTTCTGCGCATAGGCACGCTGGTACTCGCGGCGACAATCCCGGCACCAGGACTGTCGCCCGTCGGGGCTGAGCCGTCGGCGGCCGAACTCGCAGACGTCCTTTTCGACGCCGCACTTCGTGCAGAGCTTGGTCAAAACGGCACCTCCGGCGTCTGCGCACGGGCGATGTCGGACATGGCCTCGCGGAAGCCCTCGACGGCTTCCTCGATCAGCGCGCGCACCTGCGCCTCGGTCAGTTCGCCGAGCGGCGTGGCCCAGCCGATCTCGTCCATCAGCAGCGCCACGCGCTTCATGGTGGCGGTGATCGCGGCGCGCTCTTCCTCGGTCAGGTCAACCATGGCGAAACGCTCCCGCGCCAAGCGCGTCCAGAAGGACTGGCAGGGCATCGAGCAGAACCAGACCGATGGCCGGGGCCGCCTCATTCGGTGCGGATCGAACCAGCCAAAGCCACGGGTGGGTTGCCGGCAGACAGCACAGAGTGTTCCACGCGGATGCCAGAGCCGCCGCCGGTCCTCGGCCTTGATGGATGTGAAGGCGGTCATGGATCATGCCGCCCTCCGTTCGGGCCCGGCGGCCGTGTCGATCAGCTGCCGGATGGCGCGCTTGTTGAAGCCGAAGGTCATCAGCGCGGAGGCGCGGTAGCGCGTCAGGCCGAAGTCATGGCGGAACTCGGGCGGCAGGTACTGCAGCTGCTTTTCGGTCGGCGGCTGTCGCAGCCAGGAGCGGGTCTTGAAGGCGCTCTCGTCGGTCTCATGGGTGTTCAGCCAGTCGTCGGCCTGCGCGAGGCAGACGGTGCGCTCGCCGACGCCGAGCAGATGCGGGCGTTCGCCTTTGGCCCCGCCGATTGCGTACCAGACCCCGTCCAGCCAGAAGATGCCGCCCCAGGCCGCGAAGCCCGTGGCCATCAGCGCGTCGTCCGTGCCGTAGAGGTCGACCCACGCGAAGCTGGACCGCTTCAGCAGGTCGATCTCGGTCATCATGAAGCCCGACAGCGGCGCGGCACCGCCGCCTTCACCGGCCTCTTCGTCCTCCCGCGGGAAAACCTCGCCGCAGAGCGGGCATTCGGTGGCGGCCAGCGGGATCTCCGCCTCGCAGGCCGGACAGGTCTTGGTGGGTGCCTCGCCGGTCTCCGTCTTGCCGTCGAGATCGACATCCTGCTCCAATGTGCCGTGGATGAGGCTCGAGGTGCCGAAGTCGAGGACAATGCAGTCGGTCTTGACCATGCCGGGGTGTTCCTCGGGGTCGACGGTGCGCAGCCCGCGCCCGACCATCTGGATCATCGTGGACTTGTAGGAGCTGGGCCGCAGCAGCACGACGCAGGACGTGGGCGGGTGATCCCAGCCCTCGGTCAGCACCGCGACGTTGACGACGACGCGGATAATGCCCGCCGCGTAGTCGGCGAGGATCGCCTTGCGGGTCTCGGCCGCGAGATCGCCGTGGATCAGCGCTGCGGAAACGCCCGCTGCCCTGAACGCTTCGGTGACATGTTCGGCATGGGCGACTGTGGAGCAGAACACCACGGTCTGCCGGTCGCACGCCTTCTCCTTCCAGTGGCGGATCACCTCGTCGGTGACGGGGGCGCGGTCCATGATGCCCGCCACCTCCGCCATGTCGAAATCCGACATGGTCTTGCGGACAGAACGCAGCTCGTCCTGCACGCCGACGTCGATGACGAAGGTGCGCGGCGGCACCAGGTGGCCCGAGGCGATCAACTCGCCCAGCCGAACCTGATCGGCCACGTTGTCGAAGACCTCGCGCAGGCCCTTCCTGTCGCCCCGGTTCGGCGTCGCCGTGACCCCGAAGATGCGGGCGTCGGGATTGGCCTCGCGCACCCGGTCGATGATGCGGCGGTAGCTGTCGGCGACGGCATGGTGCGCCTCGTCGACAACCAGCAGGTCGATGCGCGGCATGTCGGCCAGATTCGAGGCCCGCGCCAACGTCGGCACCATGGCGAAGGCGACCTGACCGTTCCAGGACTTCTCGGTGGCGTCAATGACCGATGTGGCGACGCCCGGCACCACGCGCTGGAACTTGGCGCGGTTCTGCGCCGTCAGCTCGTCGCGATGGGCCAGCACGCAGGCCTTGGCACCGTCGGCAATCATCTCGCCGGTGACCGCCGAGAGCATGATGGTCTTGCCCGCACCGGTGGGCGCCACGCCCAGCGTGTTGCCGCGGGAAGCGAGCGCAGCCACGCTGCGCTCGACGAAGGTCTTCTGGCGGGGGCGCAGGCGCATGGCCGGTCTCCCCCTTACTGCGCCCAGCTCGGCCGACCGGCGGCGCCGGGGGCGGACGCGGGCTGGCTGGGCTGGGTGGCCGTGGTGGGCTGCTGCGGGGCATGGCCCTGCGCCGGGGCGGCGGCGAACTGCGGCGCGATCGTGCCCATCAGCGCGGCGTAGTCGCGATGGTCGGGGGTGACCGCGGCGCGGATCTCGTTCTTGTCCTCGCCGTTGGTGTCGGTGCCGATGTCGATGCGGGCGACGAACTCGGCGCCGTCGAGATCGCCGAAGCCGTTGATGCGGCGGCGCGCCTGCGCCTCGGGCGAGTTGTCCTTGTCCGACACGCCGCGCGCCGAGTTGAGGATGCCGCGGATCAGGCCGCGCCCCATGTTGGCCCAGTCCGGGCCCTTCGGGCTGTAGAGGCCGATCAGCGACCAGACCTTGCGCCGGGCATAGGGCCCCTCGAGCACCGTGTATTCGGCGTCGAGATAGACGGCGCCGGTGGTGGCGCGGCGCGCCCAGCCGCCGGTCCAGCCCTGCGAGGGGTCGTCGAAGCCGCCCGGGCGGAGCGTCAGGCGCACCTTGGCGAGCGTGCCCTTCGGGATGACGTTGGTGTTGGATTGCGCGGAGTTGAAGTCGTTCCAGGGTCCGGACATTGCGCGGCTCCTTTCAGTTGGAGGATGGGACGCGCAGTGGCGTCAGAGGGGAAAAGCCACCCCGGCGACCGGATCGGGACACCGGGCATGGTGAGAGGCGCTCAACCATGGCCGGGCTCCGGCGCGGGCGCGGGCGCGGGATCGGCCGGGGTCACCGGCGGCCAGGTGAGACGCTCGGAGGCTGGCACCGCAGGGCGCTGGATCTTCTCCATCAGCCGGCCGAGATGCGGGGCCTCGACCCTGTCGAGGCGGCCCGAACGGTCCTTGGCCGGAAAGCCCCAGGGGTTCAGCGTCTGGCAAACGAAGGCGCGCTGCGGCTGGCCACCCGGGTCCGGGATGTCGGCCATGGTGATGACCTGATCGACGATCCCGGGCAGCTCGAGTCCGGTCTTCGAGCCGTCGATCTGCGGCTGGAACACCTTGCGATTGAAGTCGTCGAGCCGCTCGTCGAGGATGCCGACGAACCAGACATGCTTTCCGCGCGTGTGCTGCAGGTGGGTCAACCAGCCGATCATCTCGCGGCCATGCAGCCCGTAGGCGCCGCGGATGTCGGGCTTCCCGGTTTTCTCGGAGAACGCCTCGGGCTGGCCGCGGCACCACTGGAAGCAGAGCCGCCCGGCCACGGTGATCGAGTCGATGAAGACGGTCTCGTACTTCCCGATCACCGCCGGATCGCCGTAGCGGCCGCAGACCTCGTCGAAATGCGCCTGGCTGTAGGGCTGGTCCTCGCGCAGCGCCGGGTTCGGCCCGCCGATAAACACCGCGAAGTCGCGGCATTCCTTCCAGGTGCGCGGCCGGAGCGTGTCGATCTCCAGCCCCTCGACCGCCAGATCCCCGGCCTCGAGGTCGAGGAAGAGCGTGGTCGAGGCGTTAAGCGTCCAAAGCAGGCTGGTCTTGCCGATCCCGGACCGGCCGAAGATGACGCCCTTGATGCCCTTGCGTTGCGCGAGCCGTTCGTCGGCGCCGATGATGGGAAGGGCCATCACTGGCCCTCCTTTTTCATTACTGCAGCGGCGGCGCGATCTGCGCCGATGCACCCTGCCTCGCGGGCGAGCTTGTAGAGCCGCTTCAGCGCGTCTGCGCGGCGGTAGGCGACTGTGCTCTCGCGCTCCGCTTCCACGATCGCGAAGGCGATCTCGTCGACGGTCGCCTCGACGACCGGCAGCGGCTCGCGCGGCTCGTCACCGGGGCGCTGTGGGAAGGCGATGGTTTCGGGGAGGTCTTCAAGGGCGTAGTTCGCCGCGCGAAGACGGGTGATGTCGTCCGGCTGATCCGGCATGGCGGTTCTCCGTGGGATGAGGTGATCGAGGAGGCGCATCACGCGGCCTCGCGGACGTCGGGCGCGGGCTCGGCGACGTAGATCGCCAGCAGCGGCGTCCCGTCGGCATGGGCGCCAGCGTCCTCGATCTGATAGTTGCGGTTTGGCTCGCAGACCTCGGTCAGCTCCCAGCGGCGATAGAGCCCCGGAAGACGCCTGAAATCCTCGAGCGACAGATCGGCAGTGCGGTTCATGCGTGTCTGCTTTCGGTTGGAGGGAAGGCGCTCGGGGCGCTCGAATGGAAAAAGCCACCGGCGGGACCGGATCGGGACATCGGCTCAGGGGATTTCTTCGAGGGCGTCGTGCAACCGGCGCATGGCGCGCTGGTACCGCTTGCGGGCGGCAGCCTCGGTCAGGCCCAGTTCGACGGCGACCTCGGCTTGCGAGAAACCCTCGATCGCCACGCGGATCACCAGCAGCGCGTCGTCGCCGAGCAGCTTCCGAACGGCGTCGCTCAGCCGCGCGTACCCGGCGGCGCCGATCCCGCTGTCGCCGCTGTGCGCCACCTCGTCGGGGTCTGCTCCGCTGGTGAGATGTTCGCGTGCCTGGTCGCGCTGGCGCACTCGGATCATGTCGCGCTCGACATTCCGGAGGACCGTGGCCGCGATCCAGTTGACGCGACCGAGGTCGAGGCTGCGGACAGCCTCGGTGGTGCGCGCCAGAACATCGGACGCGACCTCGTCGGCGGTGCCGATCCTGCGCCAGAGCGACCGGCGCCGGATGGCGTCGAGGCCGGGCCAGAGTGCCAGCAACAGCAGCGTCAGGGCGCAGTTGGACGCGGGCCCGTCGCTCTGCGCTGCCCTGACGAGAGCGACGAGGATCAGGTTCTTCTGGCCCTGATCGCCGGTCTTGCGATGCAGCCCGTCCAGCAGCGCCGCCGGATCCCGGAACGGAGCGAGGGCGGCCTGCGCGCGCCTGACGGCGTCGAAACTGCGCTGGAAGTGAAGGTTGGAGGATGAATGCATGAGGTGATCACGGATCTCGTGCCACGCAAAGGACATCGGACGCCTGCCTTGCGGCCAGGCGTCCGGCGCCTTCTCGTGGCCAGGTCAGGACGTCGCGCGTCTCTGCGATTTCAGGGGGTTGGGTGAATGCGCGCGTCAGCGCGCGGGTGCGGTCGCGTTGTTCAGCGAGCCGCAGCCGCGGCAGGTGGCCTGCACCGGGAAGCCCACGAGATACTCGTGCCCCCGCGCGAAGCGCAGGTGCATGCGGCCGTCCCGGCAGACGCCGAGCAGCTTGTCGCAGCGCGTGCAGCGCCATTCCGAGTTGTGAGTGGAGTGCTTGGTTGTCGCGGCGCCGGACCAGCTCGTCTGGGCTGCCTGGCGCGAGGGGAAGGGAGTCGGCATGGAAGTGCTCCTCTGATGTGGAGCCCTTCCAATAATCAGCGGTTTGTTAGACCGTCCCGCCCGAAACCCTAGATGAACTCTAGATCACGCGGTGTCGGTCGCCTCGCCGAGACGCCAATAGCGATTGCTCGAGCCGTGCCGGATGTAAGTCGGATGCGCCTTCGCCCATGCGCCGGAAGAGAACAGCTGTCTGGGATTGTCGGACCCCATCCCGTCCATCAGGACCTTGGTCAGCCGCTGGCCTGTGCCATCGGTCGCCGCTTCAACAAGGCTTTCGAAGAGTTGGATCTGGCCCACGCCGTCGAGCGTGAGCGGCTCGAGACCAGGGATGATGAGCGTCGCAGAGCGAGGCGTGTGTCGCACAACCTGAGCGACTTGCGCAGAGGTCGCCAGCGTTCGGTTTGCCTCGAAGCGCCGGGCCATTTCCTCTCGGTCCAGATCGCCGAGGCTTCCGTCGTTCAGCAGCAGGTCGCGCAGCGCGATAACGACGTTCGGCCCGAGGAATTGCGGCGGCTCATCGGAAACGGCGAGTACGAGACCGGGGCCCGCTGTATGCCGCGACCGAAGCGCAGTCTCCACACTCTCGCGGGCTTTCAGATCGGCAAGGCGGCGCGCCAGGTAAAGTGGGACCTTTCGCTCACCTAGTGCCATCGGCCCAAGCGAGACGAGGAACTCGTTGATGGTTTCGATGTTCCTGATGCCGAGAGAGCCAGCTATCGCCTTGAGGATGGTTTCGGCGAGCCATGCTCGATCGATCCCGTACTCGATCGCATTGGTGTCGAGACGCAATCCATCCGCCTCTCCAAAGGAACCGGCTTGTCGAACCGTCCCTGGCTCCGGACCCGTTTGCTGCTCAACTTCGACAACCTCATCGTCATCCTCGGCGAGCCCAATCACCTGCCGCCCTTTGCGGGCAATCAATCTCGCACTGACCAGGCGCGCTGGATCGACGCCCGCGGAGTTGAAGAACGCACCTGCAACAGTGTCGCCGGGCAGGTCGTACAGCGACAGAAGAAAGCCGAACCACTGCGCCCGTTCCTGATCGGTGAGTGTCCGCAGGTTCTGCGTAAGACCCCAGTGTTCGAGCAGTCGGAACCCGAGGTCCCGAAGGAACGGATCGCGCATGCTCTGCACGTCCGAACTGCTGCCATCCGAGATCGAGACCCGGAAGGTTCCCTCCTTTCCGTCCGATCGACGGGTGTAACCAATTGCGATGGCGATTTTTGTGAAGCCGAAACTCCGGATCAGGTTGGCTGAATTGGAGACGTATTTCCGGACAACGTCCTCCATCTTGTCCTTTATGGTCACCTTGATGTTCAGTCTTCGGCCCCACGAGCCGAGGCGGACCTCGGCCTCGACTACCGCCGCCATCGTGATCTCGACGTCCTCGAGATCCGGACAATCCAGATCGAAGGAAGACCTGAAGCGTTCGAGGTTGAATTCCCGGCGGGTCAACGGCTTGGCCGACGGCGGGCGCCCTAGAACGACCTCCGCGAAGACCTTAGAGGTCTTTTCGCGAACGTCGCTGCTGGCAGACGCGACCTCGATTTTCTTCAGCTGGGGTGTGTAGATCAGGACAGCCTCATGCGAGGGCCTGTAGTAATGGACGGTCCAGCCCCCTTCCTCGCGATGATTGTCGATGCTCGACAGGGGCCCGGGATGGCGCAGGGCGACCATGAAGGACGGCGGGTAGTTGGCGGTCTCGGGCAATTCGAGGACGGACGCGGTGACCTTGCCCTTCAGTCCCAGAGCTTCCTGAACAGCGTCACAGAGCTTCTCGTCAGGAATTCCGTCTGTGTCGGCAACAGAAGCGTGGTCGAAGTCCACTTCGCAGCATGTGTAGTACGTCCGCCGTTCTCGATAGCGCCGCGCGGCATAGAAGCTCTGGGCGTCGTGGAAGTGCATCGGGAAGACCGTGCGCATCCAGATGCTCTTGCACAGCAGGTCAGGCTGGGACTCATACTGGTCGTAGTCGACATTCTGCAGCCGTTGGCCCGCAACCGTTTCGAGTGAGGTCGCTCCCTTGTCCTGGCCCATGTCGAGCAGAGCGCCAGCGATGCCCTCAAGTAGCCCGATGATTTCCTTGTCCTCCGAACGCAGGTACGCACTCAGCGCTGCCTTGCCCTGATCATCGGTCGTGCCCTCAGTGATTTCCGGCGGAGCGAGAAGAGTGTCGTCGGGCCGTTTGAAGCTGGCGAGAAACTGCCGGACCAGCGCAGCGGGGGCGCCCTGAAGGATACTCCCGAGGTTCGGTCCGAATTCGCTCTTCCTCCGCGCCATGAACTCACCTCAATGAACAACTGCTCTCGATTAATTCAACCCACGATAATCATGGACATATCCGTGATCGGCAAGCCCTGATGTTCTCTCCCTGTTCGCATTTCTGCATTCCGTTCTTCTGAGATGTCCTGTCCCGGGCGGCTGGGTGGCTTTTGATCGGTAACGACACCACCGAGCATAGCCACCGAGACATGAAACGCCCGAACCCGCTCCCTCCCGACCACATGACGCCCGCCGAGCGCCGCGCCGAGCTCTGCGGCCTGTTGGCGCTCGGGCTTGTTCGGTTGCGCATGCGGGAGAAGGGCGAAGTATCTGACGATACTGGAGAAAGTTACCTACACTATCCGCCCGACCAATGCCGTCATGCAACTCCAACTCACCGGAGAACTGCATGACGACCCACGATCCCATCCCCGCGCGCCTGGCCGCGCTGAAGACCGCCACGACGCAGGAGCTGAAGAAGCAGTGGCGCGAGTTGTTCGACAGCGAGCCGCCGCCGTTCAACCGCCGCTATCTCGAAAGCCGCATCGCCTATCGCATCCAGGAACTGGCCTATGGCGGGCTGAAGCCCGAGACAATCCGGCGGCTGGAACGGCTAGGCGAGGAACTGGACGGCGGGGACAAGAGGAAGCGCGGCATCCGCGCCGATCGCGACCGCCCGATCACCGGCACACGGCTGCTGCGCGAGTGGCAGGGCGTCGAACAGATCGTCACCGTCACCGCCGACGGCTTCGAATGGCAAGGGCGGCCCTTCAAGTCGCTGTCCGCCATCGCGCGTGCCATCACCGGCACGCGCTGGAACGGCTGGGTGTTCTTCGGCCTCAAGAACCACAGGGGGCGGACATGACGAAGCCGCCTGAAAAATCGAAGGTCGTCCGCAAGCTGCGGTGTGCTGTCTACACTCGGAAATCCTCCGAGGAAGGGCTGGAGCAGGAGTTCAACTCGCTCCACGCCCAGCGCGAGGCATGCGAAGCCTACATCGCCAGCCAGCGGTCGGAAGGCTGGGTGCTGGTCCGCGATCAGTATGACGACGGCGGCATCTCGGGCGGGACGCTGGAACGGCCCGGCCTCAAGCGACTTCTGGAAGACATCGAGGACGGGCTGGTCGATGTCGTCGTGGTCTACAAGATCGACCGCCTGAGCCGCTCGCTGGCCGACTTCGCCAAGCTGGTCGAGGTGTTCGACCGGAACGGCGTGACTTTCGTCTCCGTCACCCAGTCGTTCAACACGACCACGTCCATGGGTCGGCTGACGCTGAACATCCTGCTGTCCTTCGCCCAGTTCGAGCGCGAGGTGACGGCCGAGCGCATCCGCGACAAGGTCGCCGCCAGCCGGAAAAAGGGCATGTGGATGGGTGGGGTGCCGCCCTATGGATACCGCGTCGAGAACCGAAAGCTGGTCATCGACGAAGAAGCCGTCGCGCATGTGCGCTGGATCTTCGCGCGCTTCCTCGAGATCGGGTCCTGCACGGAGCTGGCGCGAGAGGTCGGCGCGCGCGGCATCCGGACGCCGCGCGGCAATCGGATCGACAAGAAATACATCTACCGGATGCTGAGCAACCGCGCCTACATCGGCGAGGCGGTCCACAAGGGCGAGAGCTATCCCGGCGAGCACGACGCCATCGTCGACCGCGAGATGTGGGACCGCGTCCACGCCATCCTGCAGGAGAGCCCACGCAAGCGCGCCGCCCGCACCCGCTCCGACACGCCCGCGCTGCTGAAGGGGCTGCTGTTCGGCCCAGATGGCGCGGCGTTCTCGCCGACCCACACCCGAAAGGGCGGCAAGCTCTACCGCTACTATGTCAGCCAGACGGTACTGAAGCATGGTGCCGGATCGTGTCCCGTCGGCCGCGTGCCCGCGGGCGAGATCGAGGCCGCCGTCATCGACCAGCTGCGCGCCGTCTTCCGCCAGCCCGAGATCGTGGCGGGCACGTGGAAGGCCGCCTGCGCCCATGCCACCGCCATTACTGAGGCCGAGGCTCGCGTGGCCTTGCAGCAGATCGACCCGCTGTGGGAGGAACTCTTCCCCGCCGAGCAGGCGCGCATCGTGGCGCTGATGGTTGAGCGCGTGGACATCGGCTCTGACGGGCTCAACGTCCGCCTGCGCGTCGACGGGCTCGGCGGCCTCGCCCGCGTGATGCTGGCCGGTGGCATCGAGGCGGCAGCATGACCCGCGGTGCTCCGATCCCGGAGACGGTTACTCTCCACGTCCCATTCAGGATCGTGAAGCGTGGCGGGCGGAAGGAGATGCAGATGCCCGAGGGCGCCACGCAACCGCGGCGGACGGACAACACGGTGGTTAAGGCGTTGGCCCGCGCGTTCCGCTGGAAGCGGATGCTGGAGTCGGGCGAGTTCGCGTCGATTTCCGAGCTGGCTGAGAAGGAAGGGATCGCCTTCACTTACATGGCCCGGGTCCTGCGCCTGACCCTGCTGGCGCCAGACATCGTTGAGGCGATTCTGGACGGAAGGCAGCGGCCGGAGGTGACACTGGCGCGGGTGCTGGAGCCGTTCCCGGTGGAGTGGATGAGCCAAGGCGCGGCAATCGAGCTCGACCGCAATCATTCGTAGCCGCCACAGCGTTCTCGCAACGTAAGCCACTGGCACTCCATGGCAGTTGGCGCTGGAAGGCGGCCCCCTCGATCGCTACTCTGGCCCGGAAAATCACAATCAACCCGAAGAGCCCTCATGGCCTTCTTCGACGACATGGGGCCGAAAAGACGAAATGGCAGTCAAGAAATCAGATCTTTATTCCTCGCTCTGGGCATCATGCGACGAGCTCCGCGGCGGAATGGATGCGAGTCAATACAAAGACTATGTCCTGTTCATGCTGTTTATCAAATATGTCTCTGACAAATATGGGGACAGCGATGATCTCGAGCCACCAATCATCATTCCGAAGGGCGCGAGCTTCAGTGACATGGCGGCCCTTACGGGAAATCCGAATATTGGGGATCTGATCAATACGCAGGTGATTCAGCCGCTCGTTGATGCCAACGAGATGCTGGCGCGAACAGATTTTCCCGACTTCAACGATCCGAACAAACTTGGTGAAGGCAATGACCGTGTTGACCGGCTTGGTCGTCTGATTTCCATTTTCTCGAGCCCGGATCTGAATTTCGCGAAGAACCGAGCGGACCATGACGATATTCTGGGCGACGCCTATGAATACCTCATGCGCCATTTCGCGACCGAAAGCGGCAAGAGCAAGGGGCAGTTCTACACCCCGTCGGAGGTCAGCCGGATCATCGCCAAGGTGATCGGTATCTCGCCGAAGAACACCGTTGCTGGAACCACCGCATATGACCCCACATGCGGATCGGGCTCTCTGCTCCTCAAGGTTGCGGCCGAGGCGGGCAAGCGGATCACGCTCGAAGGCCAGGAAAAGGACGTGACCACCGCCGGTCTCGCCCGCATGAACATGATCCTGCACGACTTCCCGACGGCAAAGATCGTGGCGGGCAACACCCTGACGACCCCCAAGTTCCTCGAGGGGGAGCGCCTGCGGACATACGACTACGTCGTCGCCAATCCGCCGTTCTCGGACAAGGCATGGAGCACTGGCTTCAGCTATGACGAAAAGGGCGCCATTACGGACAAGCATAAGCGGTTCGAATGGGGCGCTCCGCCCAAAAAACAGGGCGACTACGCCTATCTGCTGCACATCATCCGCACCATGAAAAGCAGCGGTAAGGCCGCCTGCATTCTTCCCCATGGCGTGCTGTTCCGTGGCAATGCCGAGGCCGACCTCCGCGAGGCGCTGATCAAGTCCGGTTATCTCAAGGCGATCATCGGTCTGCCGCCAAACCTGTTCTTTGGCACGGGCATCCCGGCTTGCATCGTCGTTCTCGACAAGGAAAATGCCACCGCCCGGCGCGGGATCTTCATGATCGACGCGTCCAAGGGGTTCCGCAAGGACGGCGCCAAGAACCGCCTGCGCGAGCAGGACATCCACCGCATCGTCGACACCTACCGCAAGGGCGCGGACGCGCCGGGCTATGCCCGCATGGTGCCCTTTGACGAAATCGCCGACCCGCGCAACGCGTTCAACCTCAACCTGGCGCGCTACATCGACACCTCGGAGCCCGAGGATATCCACGACATCGACGCGCATCTGCAGGGCGGCATCCCGAAACGGGACATCGACGCGCTGGAAGGCTGGTGGAAGGTCATGCCGTCGCTGCGCGGTGAACTCTTCGAAGACCTGAGGCCCGGTTACCTGTCGCTGACCCGCCCGATCGCCGAGGTGAAGGCTGGTATCGAGGAGCATGAGGAATTCCGTACATTCACCGCCGCAGCCGCGGGAACCTTCGCCGCTTGGCGGGGCAGGACGGATGCTGCCTGCCGGGCCTTCGCTCCCGGCGATCAGCCGAAGGAGCTGATCGAAACCATTTCCGAGGACCTGCTCGAAGCCTTCCGCAAGGTGCCGCTGGTCGACCCCTATGACGTATACCAGCATCTGATGGACTACTGGGCCGAGGCGCTGCAGGACGATTCCTATGTCATCGCGGCCACCGGATGGGTCGCCGGCGCCAAGCCGCGCGAGATCGTCAAGCGCAAGAACAAGGACGGCAAGCTCGCCTGGCCGGAGCCGGGCGATTACGTCCTCGGGCGGCGGCGGTTCACTTCGGACCTCATTCCGGCCCGCCTGATGGTGGCGCGGTTCTTCGCGGCCGAGCAGGCCGAGATTGATGCGTTCGACGTGCAGATCGCGGAACTGGAACAGGACCTTGCCGAAAAGCTTGAAGAGGGCGCGGGCGAGGACGGGCTACTGGCCGAGGTGATCGAGGGCGAAGGCGACAAGCAGAAGATCACCGTCAAGGCGCTGAAGGCCCGGCTGAAGGAGATCGGCCGCGACCCGGACATGGCCGATGAACGGGAAGCGCTTGAGGCCTACCAGAAGGGGATGACCGCGCTCGACGCCACGAAGAAGAAGCGCAAGGCGGCGGACGATGCCCTGTGGAAAATGGTGCACGACCGCTATGGCACGCTGACCGAGGACGAGGCCAAGACGCTGGTGGTCGCGGACAAGTGGCTCGACACCATCGAGGGCCGCGTTACCGATGAGGTCGCGCATGTGGCGCAAGCCCTGTCCACCCGGGTCAAGGGGCTGGCCGAGCGGTATGCCATGCCGCTGCCCAAGCTGGAAGAAGAGGTCGATCTGCTTGCCGCCCGTGTCGCAACCCATCTGAAGGCGATGGGGGCCGCATGGACCTGAGACCCGGTTACAAGCAAACCGAGATTGGCCCGATCCCCGAGGACTGGGACGCGGTGCCCTTGGGTGACCTGTTCACGTTCAAGAACGGGCTGAACAAGGCGAAGAAGTATTTCGGTTATGGCACGCCCATCGTGAACTACATGGATGTGTTTCGGCATCCAGGCTTGCGTCTTGACCGGGTCGAGGGGCGGGTCGACGTTTCCAAGTCCGAGCTGGAAGCCTTCGAGGTGCGGAAGGGCGACGTGTTCTTTACCCGCACGTCTGAAACCGTTGAGGAGATTGGCGTTGCTGCGGCGATGCTCGATCCGGCGGAGGACACCGTATTCAGCGGGTTCGTCCTGCGCGCGCGACCTACGGGCGACAGGCTTGACGATCTGTTCAAAGCCTACTGCTTCTCGCCACGGTACTTTCGCCGACAAGTCGTTGCGCGGGCGACCTACACGACGCGGGCCTTGACCAACGGCCGTTCGCTGTCCGCTGCCATCCTGGCGGTTCCGCCAGTGGCCGAGCAGCGAGCCATAGCGCAAGCGCTCTTAGATATTGATATCTCGATTGCGCGCTTAGCTGAGCTGATCGCTAAGAAGCGTGACCTTCGTACAGGCGCAATGCAGCGCTTGGTGACAGGCAAGACCCGACTGCCAGGCTTCAGTTCTCCATGGGAGGAGAAGATGATTGGCGAGATTGGTCGCACCTATGGCGGCCTCACTGGCAAGACCAAGACCGATTTCGGGCTTGGTCAAGCGCGCTATGTGACATTCATGGGCGTGGTTGGGGCTTCAATTATCGAACCTTCATCGTTCGACTTAGTCCACATTCGCCCAACAGAAAAACAGAATCGCGTATTGAAAGGGGATATCCTGTTTAATGGATCCTCAGAAACGCCGGAAGAGGTGGCGCTGTGCGCTTTCATGGATGAAGATCATGCCGAACTGTACTTGAATAGCTTCTGCTTTGGCTTCCGTCTAATTGACCCACGTGAGCAAGATGGCCGTTTCTTGGTGCACTACTTGCGTTGTGATGCTGGCCGCCGTCTAGTCAAGGAATTGGCACAAGGCTCTACCAGATACAACATATCAAAAAAGGCTTTGATGAAGGTCGCAATCCCTATGCCAGAGAAGGCGGAGCAAGTAGCGATTGTGAAGACAATCGAAGATTTTGATCTAGAGATTGCCACGTTGAAGACTCGTCTCGAGAAGACCCGAGCGCTCAAGCAGGGGATGATGCAGGCCTTGCTGACCGGCCGCGTGCGCCTGCCGGTTCAAGGAGAGGCGTTGGACGCGTTGGAGGTGGCGCATGCCTGAACGCCCCCGTAGCGAGCGCGTCACGCAGGACCGACTTGCGGCCCACATCACCACGCCAGAGGACAAGGGCGGTCTCGGCTACCGGCACCTCGGCGACTGGTCGGGCCGTCCGGGCAACCGCTGTGTCGAGCCTGACCTGCTGCGCGCCAACCTCTCCGCCCGCGGCTATTCCGACGACGAGATCAACGCCGCCCTGACGCGCCTGATGCAGGCGATCGAGGTGACCGGCACCACGCTCTATCAGGCCAACCTGCGCACCTACACGCTGCTGCGCTATGGCGTTGACGTGCAGACCTCGGTCGCCGCCCCGCACAAGACCGTGCACCTGATCAACTGGGACAACCCCGCCGCCAACGACTTCGCCCTCGCCGAAGAGGTGACGCTGAAGGGCGGCCACGAACGGCGCCCCGATCTGGTCGTCTACCTCAACGGCCTCGCCGTCGCGGTGATCGAGCTGAAACGTTCGTCGGTCGAAATCGGCGACGGCATCCGGCAACTGATTTCCAACCAGGACGAGATTTTCAACGCCCCGTTCTTCGCCACCGCGCAGCTTCTGCTGGCAGGAAGCGATGCACAGGGCCTGCGCTACGGCACGGTCGGAACGCCTGAAACGCTGTTCGTCGAATGGCGCGACGAGGTGCCGCCGACTGGCGATTTGGTGGCCGGTGCGCTTCTCGACCGCCCCGTTGCGCAAATGCTGCGCAAGGACCGGCTGCTCGATCAGATCCGGAACTTCGTGATCTTCGACGCGGGCATCAAGAAAGTACCCCGGCAACACCAATTCGTGGGCGTGAAGCTGGCGCAGGAGCGGCTGGCCAAGCGCGAGGGCGGCGTCATCTGGCACACCCAGGGGTCTGGCAAGAGCATCCTGATGGTGCTGCTGGCCAAATGGATTCTCGAACGCGAGCCGGATGCCCGTGTGCTGGTCATCACCGACCGCGACGAGCTCGACAAGCAGATCGAGGGCGTGATGCGCAACGCGGGCGTCGTTGGCGCCGATGCGCCATCGCCTCGGGTGACGCGCCGCGACGAGTTCGTGAGCTGGCTGGGCGCGCCTTCGCCCCGACTGATCTGCGCGCTGATCCACAAGTTCGACACGACGGAGCTTAAGGGGCCGCCCCCGCGCGTCACCGGCCGCTTCTACGTGTTCGTGGACGAGTGCCACCGCACCCAGGGCGGCGACATGAACAAGCAGATGAAGCGCTGGCTCGAGGGCGCGATCTTCATCGGCTTTACGGGCACCCCGTTGCTGCGCAAGGACCGCGAGACCACGCGCGAGGTCTTCGGCACCTACATCCACACCTACAAGTTTCAGGAAGCGGTCCGGGATAAGGTCGTGCTCGACCTGAAATACGAGGCGCGCGACGTGCCGCAGCGCATGACGAGCCCGGCAGCAATCGACGCTTGGTTCGAGAAGAAGACCAGGAACCTCAACAACTTCCAGAAGGCAGTACTGCGGAAACGCTGGGCCAACATGGAGGAGCTGCTCAGCGCGACAGAACGGAAACGCCGGATCGTCGCGGAGATCGTGCAGGACTTCGATCTGAAGCCGCGGCTGAGCGACGACCGAGGCACCGCAATCCTGGTAGCCTCCTCGATCCGCGACGCCTGCGAATTCTATCGCGAATTCCAGAGCACCCGGCTCGGGCCGCATGTGGGAATCGTCACGTCGTTCGAGCCGAACCACAATGCGATCTCGAGGGAGCCCGCCAACAGCGACGAGCGGTACAAGTACGACACCTACACGAAATTCGTGCTGAAGGGCGGCCAGAGCACGACAGCCTATGAGACCGAGGTCAAGCGGCGCTTCATCGAAGAACCCGCGAACATGAAGCTGCTGATCGTGGTATCCAAGCTGCTCACCGGCTTCGACGCGCCGAGTTGCAGTTACATCTACCTCGACGACAAGCTGCGGGACCACACGTTGTTCCAGGCGATCTGTCGGACCAACCGGCTCGATGGCGACGACAAGGATTACGGCCACATCGTCGACTTCAAGGAGCTGTTCGGCGACGTACAGCACGCGATCGCGGTCTACAGCTCGGATGAGCTGGATGTTGATGAAGGGAGCGGCGGAGAAAACAACGTCGAGATCAAGAATTGGCTCGAGGAAGGTAAGGCGCGCCTGGACGCGGCGCGGGAAGCGCTTCACTACCTGTGTGCGCCAGTGGCACCTCCGAGGGAGATCGAGCAGTTCTTGCGATACTTCTGTGGCGATGCCGGAGACCCGAACGCCTTGAGCGAGACTGAGGCACTCAGGGTCTCATTCTACAAGACCGTCGCCTCCTTTGTCCGCGCTTATGCAGCGATTGCGCAGAATCTAGATGAAGCCGGGTATACCCCGTCTGAGCAGACGGACATCCAGCAGGAAATTGACTTCTACACCGACCTCCGCGCCGCAATAAAAAGGCACTCGGGAGAAGAACTCGACATCAAGCCGTATGAAGCGGACATGCGGCACCTGCTGAACACCTATATTCAAGCGGACCCAGCGCAGACGCTTGGTGCACTGTCGAACGTTTCGCTAACGCAAGCCATCATCGAAACTGGCATCCACGACGCCATTGCCAAACAACTCAACGAGAAGGGCAAGCTGTCAAAGAAGGCTGTCGCAGAGGGCATCATAAACAATATCCGAAAGACTATTATTCGTGATCAGCTCACGGACCCGCGCTTCTACGATGAGATGTCCAAACTCCTTGAGGATTTAATCAAACAGAGCCGCGATAGTGCGGAAGCCTACGAGGCGTTTCTGAAAAAAGCGGAAGAGCTGGTTCGAAAGCTGGCGGCGCGCGAAGCAGGTCCAGACTTGCCAGCCGGGCTCCACGGAAATCGTGAGGCTACGGTAGTGTTCAACAACCTCCAAAGTCTGACTGCTGACAAGTTCACCTGTCCTGCCGATGAGGAACAAAGGGCGGAGCTCGCCCTCGAAATCGACCGGGCCATCCGCGAACACGCCCCTGCCGGCTGGAAGGGTGACCCAGTTCGCGAGCGGGAGGTCAAGAACGTGCTCTTCCCGCTCTTCAACCGAGATCGAGATGCAACCCTCGCGATGTTCGAGATCATCAAGAACCAACAGGGGTATTGATGGGAGAGTCCATCGAAATTGGAGACATCACAATCAGCGTGACCCGGAAGGACGTCAAGAACGTCCACCTGTCGGTCCACCCGCCGGACGGACGCGTCACGCTTGTAACACCTACTTCGACCAGGATCGATGTTGCGCGCGCATACGCGATCACAAGAATTGGATGGATCCGGCAGCAGCAAGAGCAGCTTCGCTCGCAGGCGAGGGAAGCCCCACGTTCATTCGTCGGTCGCGAGACCCACTACCTTTGGGGACGACGCCATCTTCTCCGTGTGACGGAGCTCGACGCCAAGCCTGAGGTAAAACTAGACCACCGCACGATCCATCTCCAGGTCCGCCCCGGAACTTCCCGCGACGGACGCGCCAAGGTGATTCACGCTTGGCATCTGAAGCTACTTCATGGCGCAGTCCCGCCCATCATCGACAAATGGGAAAGCCGCATCGGCGTTAAGGTCCACCGCTACTTCTTGCAGCGGATGACAACCAAGTGGGGAAGCTGCAACTCGAAGGCAGGCACTATTCGGTTGAACACTGAACTCGTGAAGAAACCGCGCGACTTACTGGAGTATGTAATCGTTCACGAGATGGTCCATATTTCCGAGCCGACGCACAGCCCCCGGTTCTTTGCTCTGCTTTCTGAGCATTATCCGAGTTGGCCTGAAGCCCGGCGGGAGCTGAACGAATTACCCGTTCCTCAGCTTACCGGGAGCTGAGGCGACGACGGTCCCCCTGGAGCTGGCACCAGTTCGATTTATGACCCTTCTCGCGAAAGGTCCCAAGATCGAAGTGCAGAACTGCGGCCGGAAAGTAACCCTTTCTATCCATGCACTTACAGGCTTTGCACCGAAATTGCGCGGTCGAGAGGTCCGGAGAATATTGACCCTGAGAGACGGCTTCCGGGCCACCTGGCGTCGGCACCGGTGGTCAGCCCCGCCCGCATAACCCTCGAAAACAACGAGAAAATCCGGCCGCAGCCGGATCGGGAGAACGCTTTCGCGGGGGCAAGTGGCGGACGGTGAGGGATTCGAACCCTCGAGACGGTTCCCCGCCTACACACTTTCCAGGCGTGCGCCTTCGACCACTCGGCCAACCGTCCGTGGCGGCTCGTCTAGCGCGACGGGCCGGCTTCCGCAAGGCTTCACAGCCGGGAAATCTTCTTCTGCAATTCCGCCAGTTGCCGGCGGATCTCGGCCATGTCCTCGCCCTCGCCGACCTTCTTGCCGGCCTTGCCCGGCGCCGCGTCGTCATCCAGCGACGGGCCGCTGCTGCCGGCGGTACTCCAGCCCGAGGCCATCGCCTTCAGGAACAGCTGCTGCTGGCGCTGCAAGGCCTCGAAACCCGGCATCGAGGACATCGGGTTCGGGAAGGTGGACAGGTTTTCCATCATCTTCGACTGGCCCTCGCGCAGCATCTCGAAGCTGGCGGCCAGGAATTGCGGCACGACGGATTGCGCCTGGGTCGTGTAGCTGCGCACCAGGTCGACCAGCACGTCGATCGGCAGCACGCTTTCGCCCCTTCCCTCATGCTCGGCGATGATCTGCAACAGGTATTGCCGGGTCAGGTCGTCGCCGGTCTTCAGGTCGACGATGCGCACCTGGCGGCCGGCGCGGATGAAGCCCGCGATGTCGTCCAGCGTGACGTAGTCGCTGGTCTCGGTGTTGTAGAGGCGGCGGCTCGCATAGCGCTTGATCAGCAGCGGGGTCGTGTTCTCGGCCTCAGCCATGGCTCCTCCGGCAATGCATTTGCAGCATGATGGGAAATGGCCCGCGGAAATGCAAAGAAAATCGCCATGCCGCGCCGCGAGAGGCCCCGCGCGGACATGAAAAAGGGGGCAGAACCTGCCCCCTTTTCGAACGCGGCCAGACCGGGATCAGACCTTGGCGACGGTCGGGTTGGTCGAGGTCGCGGCGGCGGTGGCTTTCTTCACCGCGGCTTGCGTCTCGCGGGTGGCCTTCTCGGCGGCTTTCTGGGCGTCGGAAGCCAGGTCCTTGCCGGCGGTCAGCATCAGATCGACGGTGTCCATCTGCACTTTCTTCGCCACTTCGGCAAAGGCGGCCATGTGCTCGGCAGCCATCTCGGCGGCGGCCGAAGCGAAGTCGCTGACGGCTTTCGCGTATTCGGCCGGCTCTTCCTTCGAGGCGGTCAGTTCGCCCAGGCGGGCGATGGTGTCTTTCGCCCACTGCGACGAGATCTCGGTCGAACGCTCGGCAGCGGCCAGGGCGACTTTCGCCATCTTCTCGCCCAGCGCGGTCTGCGACTTGAAGGCGTCCTGGAAGGACGAGGTGTCGATCGGCAGTTTCGACATCATTTCTTGCATGGTCTTGGTGAAATCGGGGGTCTTGGCCATTTGCTCTCTCCTAGATCGGCGCGAAGCTTGGGCACCGGTTGATTGTTCTGTCCCCTCATATACTTTCTGCACCGCAGCATTGCAAGATTATTTTCGCTGCGGTGCAGAAATTTCCTCAGGCCCGCTCGTGGACATAGATGCCGGGCGCCGGGCCGAAACCCTCGCCGGGCTCGCGCGCCTCGACCATGCGGCCGGCGTGCTGGGCCAGCCATTCGCCCCAGCGGCCCCACCAGCTGCCCTCGTGATACTGGGCCTGGTCGCGCCAGGCCTGCTCGCCGCCCTCGAAGCCGGCGTCCGAGGTGTAATGGCCGTATTTCTTCTTGCTGGGCGGGTTGATGATGCCGGCGATATGGCCCGATTCCGACAGGATGAAGCGCTTGTCCCTGGACCCCATCTGCGCGATGCCGCGCCAGCTGTCGCGCCAGGGAGCGATATGGTCGGTCTCGCAGGCGATGGCGCAGAGCGGCACCTCGACCTGGCTGATGTGCAGCTTGTGGCCCATCAGCTCGAACCCATCGCCGACGAAGCGGTTTTGCTGGCACAGGCCGCGCAGGTATTCCACCGCCATGCGGCCCGGCAGGTTGGTGCCGTCGCCGTTCCAGAACAGCAGGTCGAAGGCCGGCGGCGTCTCGCCCAGCATGTAGCTGCGGATCGCCGGGCCCCAGACCAGGTCGTTGGCGCGCAGGAAGCTGAAGGTGCGCGTCATCAGCTGCGCGCTGAGCACGCCGGTCCGCCCGGCCTCTTCCTCGATGCCGGTGACGAAATCGTCCTGCAGATAGGCGGTGAATTCGCCTTGCTCGGCGAAATCGGTCAGCGTGGTGAAGAAGGTGGCCGAGTTCACCCGGTTGTCGCCGCGCTGCTTCAGCAGCGACAGCGTCAGCGCCAGGGTGGTGCCGGCGATGCAATAGCCGACCACGTTCAGCTTTTTCTGGTCGGTCAGGTCCAGCACCCGGTCCATGATTTCCAGATAGGACGAGACATAATCGTCCATCCCGGTGTCGCCATAGCTGGGATCGGGGTTCTTCCAGGCCACCACGAACAGCGTATAGCCCTGATCGACCACCCATTTGATCAGGCTGTTCTGCGGCTTCAGGTCCATGATGTAGAACTTGTTGATCCAAGGCGGAAAGATCACCAGCGGGATCTCGTGCACGCTTTCGGTGGTCGGCTTGTACTGGATCAGTTCATAGAGCTTGGTGCGCGCGACCACGGTGCCGGCAGAGGTGCCGATGTTCTCGCCCACCCGGAAGGCGTCGCGGTCGGCCAGCGAGACGATCAGCTCGCCGCTGTGGTTCTCGACGTCGCGCACCAGGTTCTCGAGCCCGCGCACCAGGCTTTCGCCCTCGGTCGCCACGGCCTTTTCCAGCGCGTCGGGGTTGGTCGCCAGGAAGTTCGTCGGCGCCATCATGTCGATCATCTGCCGAGTGAACCATTCGACCCGGCGGCGGTCGGTCATCTGTGGCAGGTCGAGCGCGCTTGCCGCCTCGGTCAGGGCCTGGGCGTTAATCTGGTACTGGCGCTTGATGAAGTTGAAGAAGGGATGCGCCTCCCACAGCGGATTGGCAAAGCGGCGGTCGCGCGGCCCTTCGTCGGCCGGCGGCACCAGCGTGCCGCGGGCCAGCGCGGCCTGGGCCTCGGCGAAATGGCGCAGGGTCTCGCCCCAATAGCTGACCTGCTGGCCCATCACCCGCTCGGGCTGTTCGGCCAGCAGCTTCATCCAGGCCGAGGTGGCGGTCGCGAACAGGTCGGGGCCGGGCATCTCGACGCCGGGGCTATGCGCCTTGCGCTGCGACAGGGCGCCGATCAGGCGCTGGGTCAGCGATTCGATGCGCTCGATATTGGCGGTCAGTTGCCCCGGCAGCCGGCTGGCGCTGCCGAAGGCGGCCTCGGCAAAGGCCACGGTGGCGGGATTGCCCGGGCGGGCGGCGGCGGAGTCCGAGGCGCCGGCGGCGGGCCGGACAGCGGCCCCGGCGGCCGGCGCCCGGGCGGGGGCCGCCTCGGCGGCCGGGGCCGGGCCGGTCGCGCCGAGCGGCCGCAGCGCCTCGTCGGCGGCGCTCAGCGTCGCGGCATCGGCCTTGGCGACCTTGGCGGTGGGCTTGCGGCGGGTTCCGGTGCGGGTGTCGCTGCGCACGGCGGCACGGGCGCGGGCGGCGGCGTTGCGCGGGGTGGACTTCGCGGCCGCAGCCTTGGCCGCGGCCGGTTTCACGGTCGGCTTGCCGGCGGGCGCGGCGGCGGCTTCGGTCTTGGCGGCTTCGGTCTTGGCGGCTTCGGTTTTCGCGGCCGTCTTGGCCGCCCCGCTGCGCGCCGGCTTCGGCTTGGCGGGGGCCGAATCGCCCGGGACCGGGGCGGCTTCCGTGGCCAGGCTCACCGTCTTGGTCGATGCGCGGGTCTTCGCGGCGCCGGAACGGGGTTTTCCCTCGGCCCCGGCAGCCTTGGCATCCGTGCCCGCGTCCGGTTTTTCGTCCTTGCCCGCCATAATTGACAATCCTCCCCTAAACGTAAAAGCATTATGCCTAGCACATACCGCAGGTAAAGCCGTGACCTTTCCCGGCCAGGCCGAATCCGGCGCATTCAACGGAGAACTGGTAGCGATGGCGACTTACAAGGGACTGAGGGGCATCATCTCCTACGACGCGATGGAGACGATCCGCAACACCAATGAATGGATGGGGGCCAGCGCGCGGGCGCTGTCGTCCTATCCGGCCTTCGCGATGATCCCGAACCCGATGTTCAAGCTGATGTCCGCCTGGGGCCGGGTCGCGGAGCGCAGCTTCGCCCGCATGGTCATCAAGCCGGACTGGGAAATCCCGCCCATCGTCTCCGAGGACGGCCAGGACCACGTCGTCTATGTCGAGCCGGTGGTCGAGCGGCCCTTCGGCGACCTGGTGCATTTCCGCGTCGCCCGGCGCGAGCCGATGGCCCGCAAGGTCCTGCTGGTCGCTCCAATGTCCGGGCACTACGCCACCCTCCTTCGCACCACCGTCACATCACTGCTTCCAGACTGCGAAGTCTATGTGACGGATTGGCACAATGCCCGTGACATTCCGGTCAGCTGCGGCAAGTTCGACATCGAGGATTACACCCAATACCTGGTCGACTTCATCCGCCACCTCGGGCCGGACGTGAACGTGATCGCGGTCTGCCAGCCGGCGCCGCTGGCCCTGGCCGCGACCGCGCTGCTGGCGGAACAAGAGCCCAAGGCCCAGCCGCGTTCACTGATCCTGATCGGCGGTCCCATCGACCCCGACGCCGCCGCGACCGAGGTCACCGACTTCGGCAACCGCATGACCATGGGCGAGCTCGACTACCTGATGATCCAGCAGGTCGGCTTCAAGTATCGCGGCGCCGGGCGCATGGTCTATCCGGGCCTGGCACAGCTCAGCTCCTTCATCGCGATGAACGCCGAAACCCATGCCAAGGCCTTCATCGACAAGATCTTCGCCGAGGCGCGCGGCGAGGGCTCCGAGGGCGACAAGCACTACAAGTTCTACGACGAATACCTGGCCGTGATGGACATGACGGCGGAATTCTACCTCTCGACCGTCGAGCGCATCTTCAAGGGGCTGGAAATCGCGCAGAACCGCTTTACCGTGAACGGCCAGGCGGTCGACCTGTCCCGGATCACCGATGTCGCGGTCATGACCATCGAGGGCGCCAATGACGACATCTCGGCCCCCGGCCAATGCGTCGCGGCGCTGGCACTGTGCTCGGGCGTGCCGGACGCGAAGAAGCAGCAGCATCTGGAACCCGGCGCCGGCCATTACGGCATCTTCGCCGGCAAGAGCTGGCGGCTGAACATCCGCCCGCTGGTGCTGGACTTCATCGACGAACAGCTCAGCGCCCCGGCCACCCCGATCCGTCGCCGCCGCAGCACGGCGCCGATCGACTGCGGCCTGACCTCGGGCAACGACCTCGACGGCAAGCTGGCGGTCTGACCCGCCGATCCCACGACGAAAGGCGCGGCCCCGGCCGCGCCCTTCTCACGCCCGCTCCAGCACCTCCTGAAGCGCCGCGCCGATCAGCGCCAGGCAGTCCGGCGTCGAAAAGCGGTGATCGGCGCCCTTGACCAGCACCAGCCGCATGTCGGGGCCCTCGGCATGGCCCAGCAGGTCCAGCGCCCAGGACACCGGCACATCCGCATCCGCCGTCCCCTGCAGGAAGCGCACCGGAAACGGCAGTTCCAGCGGCCGGTCCAGCACCAGATGCCGCCGCCCGTCCTCGATCAGCCGGCGGGTGATGACATAGGGCGCGTCGTAATCGCTGGGCCGCAGCACCCGGCCCTCGCGCAGCAGCGCCGCGCGCTGCCGCGCGTCCATGCCCGCCCAGAAACCGCGTTCGGTGAAATCCGGCGCCGCCGCGACGGTGACCAGTCCCGCCAGCCGCCCGGGCATGGCCCGCGCCAGAAGCAGGCTGATCCAGCCGCCCATGCTCGACCCGACCAGCACCAGCGGCCCCTCGACCCGGTCCAGCACCGCCTGCGCATCGGCCAGCCAGTCGCCGATGCAGCCGTCCTCGAAGGCGCCCGAGGATTCGCCATGACCGGAATAATCCAGCCGCAGGAACGCGCGGCCGCGCGCCCGCGCCCAATCCTCCAGCCAGACCGCCTTGGTGCCCTGCATGTCCGAGCGGAACCCGCCCAGGAACACCACGCAGGGCCCCTGCCCCTCCAGCCGGTTGCAAGCGATCCGCCGCCCCTGCGGCCCGTCCAGAAATTCCGTCATTCTTTCTTGTCCAAATATCCTGCGGGGGAGTCGCGGCACGCGACGGGGGCGCAAAGCCCCCCGGCGAACCTAGCCGCATTGACAAGCCCCGACAATCGCGCGACACCCCGCGCGACATAACCCGCAACCGGGCGTTCCGTGGGCGCCAAACCGACGAGGAGGACATGATGTCCCAGATCTCCCTCACCTTCCCTGATGGCAATGCGCGCGACTATCCCGCCGGCACGACCGCGGCCGAGGTCGCAACCTCCATCGCCCCCAGCCTGGCAAAGAACGCCATCTCGGCCAGCCTGGACGGCCAGCACATCGACTTGGCCTGGCCGATCGAGAAATCGGGCAGGATCGCCATCAACACGATGAAGGACAGCGAGCCGGCGCTGGAGCTGATCCGCCACGACCTCGCCCATATCATGGCGCGCGCGGTGCAGGAGCTCTGGCCCGACGTCAAGGTCACCATCGGCCCGGTCCGCGACCAGGGCTGGTTCTACGACTTCGACCGCGCCGAGCCCTTCACGCCCGAGGACCTCGGCGCCATCGAGGCGCGCATGAAGCAGATCATCGCCGCCCGCGACCCGGTCCGCACCGAAGTCTGGGACCGCGCCCGTGCCCGCGCCTATTACGAAGAGCGGGGCGAGCCGTTCAAGGTGGAACTCCTCGACCGCATCCCGGGCGACGAGCCGATCCGCATGTACTGGCACGGCGACTGGCAGGACCTGTGCCGCGGCCCGCACCTGCAATCGACCGGCCAGGTCCCGGCGGACGCCTTCAAGCTGACCCATGTCGCCGGCGCCTATTGGCTGGGCGATGCCTCGCGCCCGATGCTGCAGCGCATCTATGGCGTGGCCTTCAGGAACCGCGACGACCTCAAGGCCCATCTGACGATGCTGGAAGAGGCCGCCAAGCGCGACCACCGCAAGCTCGGCCGCGAAATGGAGCTCTTCCACTTCCAGGAGGAAGCCCCCGGCATGGTGTTCTGGCACCCGAACGGCTGGACGATCTACCGCGAGCTCGAGGCCTATATGCGCCGCCGCCTGATCCGCGCCGGCTACAAGGAAATCAAGACGCCCCAGGTCGTCGACCGCATCCTGTGGGAAAAGTCGGGCCACTGGGAAGCCTATCGCGAAAACATGTTCATCGTCGAGGTGGACGAGGAAGGCGCCAAGGAAAAGCGCGTCAATGCGCTGAAGCCGATGAACTGCCCCTGCCACGTCCAGGTCTACAACCAGGGCCTGAAATCCTATCGCGACCTGCCGCTGCGGCTGGCGGAATTCGGCTCGTGCCACCGCTACGAATCCTCGGGCTCGATGCACGGGCTGATGCGGGTGCGCGGCTTCGTCCAGGACGACGCGCATATCTTCTGCACCGAAGACCAGATCGAGGACGAATGCGCCGGCTTCATCGCGCTCCTGTCCTCGGTCTATCAGGACCTCGGCTTCGACGGCTTCGACATCAAGCTCTCGACCCGGCCCGAGGTGCGGATCGGCACCGACGCGCAATGGGACAAGGTCGAGGGCGCGCTGAAAGGCGCCATCGAAAAGCTGGGCCTGCCCTATGAGATCAACCCCGGCGACGGGGCCTTCTACGGGCCCAAGCTGGACTTCAAGCTGACCGACGCCATCGGCCGCGAATGGCAATGCGGCACCTTCCAGGTCGATCCCAACCTGCCCGAGCGGCTCAGCGCGGAATATGTCGGCGAGGATGGCGCCAAGCACCGGCCCTATATGCTGCACCGCGCCGTGCTGGGCAGTTTCGAGCGCTTCATCGGCATCCTGATCGAGAACTACTCGGGCAAGCTGCCGCTGTGGCTGGCGCCGCGCCAGGTCGTGGTCGCCTCGATCGTCTCGGGCGCCGACGACTATGTGCATGAAGTCGTGGCCCAGCTGCGCCAGGCCGGCATCCGCGCCGAAGCCGACACCCGCAACGAAAAGATCAACTACAAGGTCCGCGAGCATTCGGTCGGCAAGGTCCCGGTCATCATGGCCATCGGCATGAAGGAGGTCGAGAACCGCAGCGTCTCGATCCGCCGTCTTGACAAGCTGGGCAGCGAGGTGCTGGATCTTGACCAGGCGGTCAAAACGCTTCGCGACGAAGCGGCCCCGCCCGACCTGCGCTGAATGATTCGACCGGAAGACCAGCGACAATTCGCCCAGAACGCCGCACAAACCCCAGCGATCCCGGGGGGTGCGGCGCTTTCCTGCTTGCGTTTTTTAAGGAATCGTTCATCCTCGCGTCCGCGTGAGCACGACTTTCTACCGCCTCCCTTCACGGGGCAGCCGGACTTGACGGGAAAGGGCTGCACGGCCCGGGCGCAATCTCGCCCCGGGAGGACTTGAAGGAGAGACGGTATAATGGCTACCGGCACCGTGAAATGGTTCAACGCCACCAAAGGCTATGGCTTCATCGCGCCCGATGACGGCGGCAAGGACGTGTTCGTCCACATTTCCGCCGTTGAGCGTGCTGGCCTGACCGGCCTGAACGACAACCAGAAGATCGCCTACGAACTGCAAGCCGGCCGCGACGGCCGCAGCTCGGCCAGCGACCTCAAGCTGCTCTGATCCGCCAGAGGCCGGAATTCCCGAAACGGCCCGCCCCGTCGCGGGCCGTTTTCCTTTGCGCCGGCCGGCTTCTTTCTTGGCGAAATATCCCGGGGGAACGCGGGAGCGCCCCCATCGAGGGGGCACGCCCGCGTGGGGGCAGAGCCCCCTTTCCCGCCGCGCGCCAAGCGCCTATCTGGACAGGCGGAAACAAGCGAAAGACTGCGGGATGAACCTGGCCGAACATGTGCTGCGTGCGGGACTTGCCCATCCGGACCGGCTGGCCATGTCGGTCCTGGGCCTCGGCCGCGCCGACCGCTGGTCGCATGCCCGGCTGCGCCGGGCGGTGCTGGGCACGGCGACCGGCCTGTTGCAGCAGGGCCTTGCCCCGGGCGACCGGCTGCTGATGCGGCTGGGCAATACCCCGGCCTTCCCGATCACCTATCTTGGCGCCATCGCGGCAGGCATCGTGCCGGTCCCGACCTCGGCCATGCTGACGGCGCCCGAGATCACCCGCCTCGCCGTCGCCCTGCAGCCGAAGGCGATCGTCGCGGATGCGGGCATCGCCCTGCCCGTCCACCTGGCCCCGGTGCTGCCCGCCGCCCGGCTGGCCGAATTCGAATCGCTGCCTGCTGCGGGTTTCGCCATGGGCGACCCGGACCGGCTGGCCTATATCGTCTTCACCTCGGGCAGTTCGGGCCAGCCGCGCGCGGTCTGCCATGCACATCGCGCCATCCTGGCCCGGCAGATGATGTTCCAGGGCTGGTATGGGCTCATGCCGCAGGACCGGCTGCTGCATGCCGGCGCCTTCAACTGGACCTTCACGCTGGGCACCGGGCTGATGGACCCCTGGACCGTGGGCGCGACGGCGCTGATCCCGGCCGAGGGCGTCGCGCCCGAGCAGATCCCGCTGCTGGCCAGCCGCCACGGCGCCACGCTGGTCGCCGCCGCGCCGGGCGTGTTCCGGCGCATGCTGCGGGCCGACTGGCAGCCCTGGCCGGGGCTGCGCCACGGGCTGACGGCGGGCGAGCGGCTGGACCCCGGCCTGCGCCGCGCCTGGCAGGCCCGCACCGGCACCGACCTGCACGAGGCCATGGGCATGTCGGAATGCTCGACCTTCCTGTCCGGCAGCCCGGCGCGGCCGGCGCCCGAGGGCACGGCGGGCTTTGCGCAGCCCGGCCGCCGCCTGGCCATCCTCGACGAAGCGGGGGCTGAAACCGCCGGACCCGGCACCTTGGCCGTGCATCGCAGCGACCCCGGCCTGTTCTTGGGCTATCTCGACCAAGCCGAGGAAACGGCAGGGAAATTCCTCGGCGACTGGTTCCTGACCGGCGACCTGGCCGAGACCACGGCCGAGGGCGCCATCCGCACCCTGGGCCGCGCCGACGACATGATGAACGCCGGCGGCTTCCGCGTGGCGCCGGGCGAGGTCGAGGATGCGCTGGCCGCCCATCCCGAGGCCGGAGAGGTGGCGGCAACCGACCTGCCCGTTGGCCCTGGCAGCAGCGTCATCGCCGCCTTCTGGACCGGCCCGGCCCCGGCCGAAACCCTGCGCGAGCATGCCGAGGCCCGGCTGGCGCGCTACAAGCAACCCCGCGAATATATTCAGCTTTCCGCCCTGCCCCGCACGCCGACCGGCAAGATCAACCGCCGCGCCCTGCGCGCGCAATACCGCAAGGACCAGCCATGACCGAGCCCCTTCCCGGCCAGATCCGCCTCGACATCTTTGCCGACCCGGTCTGCCCCTGGTGCCTGATCGGCAAGGCCGAGCTGGACCGGGCGCTGGAAAGCCGGCCCGACCACCCCTTCGCCATCACCTGGCAGCCGTTCCAGCTGGACCCGCAGATGCCGCAGGCCGGCATGGATTACGTCGCCTATATGAAGATGAAATTCGGCGACGAAAAGGGCATCCTGGCCGCGATGAAGCCGGTGATGGAGGCCAGCGAGCGCCTGGGCCTGTGGATCAACCCCAGCCTGATCGAGCGGGTGCCGAACACCTTGAACGCCCATCGTTTGCTGCATTGGGCGGGGCTGGAAGGGGTGCAGACCCCGGTCATGTCCGGGCTGATGCGGGCGCATTGGCGCGAGGGCCAGAACATCGGCAACCCCGACGTGCTGGCCCGGATCGGCGAACAGGCCGGCATGAGCGGCGCGGTGATCCGCCGGCTGCTCGCCACCGCCGAGGACCGCGACGAGATCGCCGCGCGCGAGATCCACGCCCGCCAGCGCGGCATCGGCTCGGTCCCGACCTTCATCGTCGCCGAGAGCCATGTCGTCACCGGCGCCCAGCCGGCGAGCCTGTGGCAGGACGTCATCGACGAGCTGACCGGGCGCGCCTGACGCCCTGACGCAACGGCAGCGCGCGTTGCATCGGCATCACCGCGCTGGCAAAAACGCCAAACCCCAGCAAACACTGGGCCGGGCCCTGCGCAGCCCGTGCAGCGGGCGTACACCGCGCGTACACAGCCCGTGCACCGCCCCGGGGACTTTCACGCCCCGGATCCGTGCTTATCTGTTATCCTGAAGCTCCGGCCCGCGTCTTGGGCCGCGCGAGAGGATGCCGATGACCCGCTTTGCCGCCCCCATCGCCGAACAGATCTGGGACATGAAATACCGCCTGAAACAGGCCGACGGCACGCCGATCGACCTATCGGTCGAGGACAGCTGGCGCCGCGTCGCCCGCGACCTCGCAAGCGTCGAGGCCGATCCCGCGCTGTGGGAGGACCGCTTCTATGCCGCGCTTCAGGATTTCCGCTTCCTGCCCGCCGGCCGCATCCTGGCCGGCGCCGGCACCGGGCGCGAGGTGACGCTGTTCAACTGCTTCGTCATGGGCACCATCCCCGACAGCATGGAGGGCATCTTCCAGGCGCTGAAGGAGGCCGCGCTGACCATGCAGCAGGGCGGCGGCATCGGCTATGACTTCAGCACCATCCGGCCCAGGGGCGCGGCGGTGCATGGCGTCGCCGCCGACGCCTCGGGGCCGCTCTCGTTCATGGATGTCTGGGACGCGATGTGCCGCACCATCATGTCGGCGGGCTCGCGCCGCGGCGCAATGATGGCGACCATGCGCTGCGACCATCCCGACATCGAAGCCTTCATCGAGGCCAAGCAGGACAGCGCCCGGCTGCGCATGTTCAACCTGTCGGTGCTGGTGACGGACGCCTTCATGCAGGCGGTCAACGAGGACGCGCCCTGGGACCTGCAATTCGACGGCAAGGTTTATCACACCATCGCGGCCCGCGACCTGTGGAACCGGATCATGCGCGCGACCTATGATTATGCCGAGCCGGGGGTGATCTTCATCGACCGCATCAACCAGCTGAACAACCTCGGCTATGCCGAGACCATCGCCGCCACCAACCCCTGCGGCGAACAGCCGCTGCCGCCCTATGGCGCCTGCCTCTTGGGCTCGATCAACCTGGCCCGGCTGGTCGAGGCGCCGTTCACGGATGCGGCGCGGCTGGACATGGCGGCCCTGGACGAGCTGACCCGCACCGCCGTGCGGATGATGGACAATGTCGTCGACGCGAGCCGCTTTCCCCTGCCGCAGCAGGCGGCCGAGGCGCAGGCCAAGCGCCGCATCGGCCTGGGCGTCACCGGGCTTGCCGATGCGCTGGTCATGCTGGGGCTGCGCTATGGCGCACCGGGGGCGGTGGCGCAGACCCGGGAATGGATGCATGCCATCGCCCGGGCGGCCTATCTCGCCTCGGCCGATCTGGCGCGCGAAAAGGGGCCGTTCCCGCTGTTCCAGGCCGAGCCCTTCCTGGCCTCGGGCTTCATGGCGCAGATGGACGAGGACGTGCGCGACGCCGTCGCCGCCCATGGCATCCGCAACGCGCTGCTGACCAGCATCGCGCCGACCGGGACGATCAGCCTTTACGCCGGCAATGTCAGCTCGGGCATCGAGCCGGTCTTTGCCCATGCCTATACCCGCAAGGTGCTGCAAAAGGACGGCTCGCGCACCGAGGAAGAGGTGGTGGACTATGCCGTCGCGCTGTGGCGCGAGGCGCATGGCGACGGCCTGCCCCCGGCTTTCGTCGATGCGCAGGGGCTGGCGCCGATGGACCATGTCGCCATGCAGGCGGCGGCGCAGGAATGGGTGGACAGCTCGATCTCCAAGACCATCAACTGCCCCGCGGACATCGGCTTTCAGGCCTTCAAGGACGTCTATCTGGCCGCCTGGGAGCTGGGCTGCAAGGGCTGCACCACCTATCGCCCGAACGACGTGACGGGCAGCGTGCTGGCGGTCAGCGAGGGCTCCGAGGCCGCGCCGCAGCCCGACCGCGGCGCCGAAGTGGTCTATCTGACCGAGCCGCTGGACCGGCCGGCGGCGCTGGAGGGCGCGACCTACAAGCTGAAGTTCCCCGGCAGCGAGCACGCGATCTACATCACCATCAACGACATCGTGCAGGCCGGCCACCGCCGCCCGTTCGAGGTCTTCATCAACTCGAAGAACATGGAGCATTTCGCCTGGACCGTGGCGCTGACCCGGATGATCTCGGCGGTGTTCCGGCGCGGCGGCGACGTGAGTTTCGTGGTCGAGGAGCTGAAGGCGGTCTTCGACCCGCGCGGCGGCGCCTGGATGGAGGGGCGCTACGTGCCCTCGATCCTGGCCGCGATCGGGGGCGTGATCGAGCGCCACATGATCGCCATCGGCTTCATCGAGGCCGAGGGCAAGGGGCTGAAATCCGACCCGACGGCGCTGGCGCTAGGCGGTGGCCCGCAGACGCGGGCGGGGGGCGGTGGCCCGCAGACGCGGGCGGGGGGCGACGCGCCGCGCGGCCCGGCCTGCCCCTCCTGCGGGCAATACGGCATGCTGATGATCGAGGGCTGCATGACCTGCCCACATTGCGGCTATTCGAAATGCGGCTGAGGGGCGGGGTCGCTGTTTGTGCGGCCAGGCATGAAATGAGCCTTACCCGGACTGTTTGAGCCTTTCTGCAAGCATAAAGTGAGCCCAGGATTTTTCTTGGCTCACTTTATTTTTATTTATCAATCTATTGTTGATAGACCTCCCCTTTTTGCCCCGCGGTCGCTTCACGCTTGTCCGGCTCGAACGCGGTCCCATTGACGAGTTTTGGATGGCTGCGCATCGTCAGGGCATCCGCTCCAAGATCGGCAGCCGGTCACGGTCCGTTTCCGCCCCGCTGCCAAACTTGGAACATCACCACTCGTCACTCTCCACACCGGAATAGCGCCTGCTTTTCCGAACAGCCCAGGCGGGCTTGTCTCTGAAAAGGAGCCAGCCCCCCTCTTCCGCGACCGGGCCTGTCCCGGCCGATAGCCCCTGCATGCCCGGAGTATCCCATGGCCAGCATCCCGTTTTTCGAGGCCCGCTTCTTCAATTCCGACGGGGACCGGGTCGATCTCGGGCTTGCTGCGGAGGCGCGAGGTCGATGAACATCCTGATCACGGCCGACCTGCATCTCGACCTCTGGGCCCGCGCCGGGCGCGACCGCTCCGGCAGGCGACCGGGGTCGTGGACAGCCTGTTGGCCCTGTCCGGGCTCGCCTGGCCGGTGCCGGGCTACACCACTCTCCGCCGCCGGCAGAAGGCCTGCGTCCGACGGCACAGTGCGACAGACAATTCCGATCACGCCGAGTTGAACAGCGTCCGGCAATGCATTACGGTGCCGCCGAAACTCATGGTTTAACGACGCATTTCATGTCTGCCTTTCGAATTTTGCACCGCGCGGCGGCAGCCGTCAGTCCGCGCGCATCCCGGCGCGACCCCTTGGCCGCATTCGCGCAACGGGCCGAGATTTCCCGCAATTTCATCATCGAGACCGAGAATTATTTCCTGGAAGGCTTTCTTTTCACGGAATCGGGCACGATCTTCATCACCTTCGAACACGCTGGCGGCCCGCTGGAGCGACCGCAGAAATATCGCCCGGGCTGGGGAGCGGGTTTCCTGCGGGTGCAGCGCAGAGACCACATCGCGGTGAAACCGAAGCGAAAGGACTGGTACACACGTCCGGACCTGCCGGAAATCTTGGCGCAATTGCGCGGGCTGTTCTCGCAATACGACGAGGTCGTGACCTATGGCGGCTCGATGGGGGGCTTCGCAGCCCTGACCTTCGCCGACCTGATCGGCGCGACCACGGTGATCGCCATCGCGCCGCAATCCACGCTGGATCCGCGGAAGGTGCCTTGGGACAACCGGTTTCCACCCGCGAAGGACTGCGATTTCAGCGGTCCCTACGGCGATGCGGTGGGGAAATTCGCCAAGGCGGCGCGGGTGCTGATCGTGCTGGACCGTTACTGCGTCCCGGACATGCGCCACCTTGCCAGGCTGTCGGGCGGCAATATGCAGGTGTTGAACCTGCCCTTCCTGGGGCACACCCTGGCCGCCGACATGCAGCGCATGGGGCTGCTCGCCTATCTGATCGCCTCGATCAGCGCCGGCAGCTTCTCGAAGACCGAATTCCACGCCATCGCCCGCCGCCGCCGCGAGATCCCGCATTACCTCGAGGCGCTGCATGAAAAGGCCGAAGGCCGCCCCGCCTGGCTGCGCGTCACCGCGCAAAGGCTGCAGGCCCTGCCCGCCGCCCGGACGGGCTGACGGCCACCGAGGCGCCACGGCCAAACCGGCAAGGCCGACCCTTTGCGGTGCTGCACGACGAGGGGGGGAAATTGGTAGCGGAGGAGGGATTTGAACCCCCGACACAAGGATTATGATTCCTCTGCTCTAACCAGCTGAGCTACTCCGCCACGGAGTGCGAGGGATTTACGGCGCGCCGCCGGGGCCGTCAAGGGCCTCTCCCCGCATTTCGGCAAAGTTTTTCGCCCCCGCCCCGCGCCCGTCCTTCACCGTTTCCCAAATACCCAGAAAACCCGGGCAAGCGATCGGCACCGGGCTTCTTTGCTCTGAAAATACCCAAGGAAGCCGGTCGCAGCCGCGCCACGCCGGCAGCCGGCCCCACCAGGGCCAGGCCGCTGAAAACTCAGACGGAAATGCCCTTGCGCCCGGCCAGGTCGGTGAAGAACTGCCAGGCCACCCGGCCCGAGCGCGAACCCCGCGTCGCCTGCCATTCGATGGCCTCGGCACGCAGCTCGTCCTCGCCGATCGACAGGTCATAGGCGTCGCAATAGCCGCGCACCATGGCCAAATATTCGTCCTGCGAACAGGGGTGGAAGCCCAGCCACAGCCCGAAGCGATCCGACAGCGAGACCTTCTCCTCGACCGCCTCGCCGGGATGGATCGCGGTCGAGCGTTCGTTGTCGATCATGTCGCGCGGCATCAGGTGGCGCCGGTTCGAGGTGGCGTAAAGGATCACGTTCTCGGGCCGGCCCGAGATGCCGCCGTCCAGCACCGCCTTCAGCGATTTATACTGCGTGTCGTCATGGCTGAACGACAGGTCGTCCGAAAACAGCACGAAGCGCCGGTCGCGCGCCCGGCCCAGGATCGACAGCAGCCGACCGACCGAGCCCAGGTCCTCGCGCGCGATCTCGACCAGCACCAGCGGCAGGCCTTGGCGCACCGCCTCGGCATGCACCGCCTTGACCAGCGAGCTCTTGCCCATGCCGCGCGAGCCCCAGAGCAGCGCGTTGTTCGCCGCGTGTCCGCGGGCGAATTGCAGCGTATTGGCCAAGAGCGTGTCGCGGGCGCGGTCGATGCCGATCAGCTGCACCAGCTCGACGCGACTGACCTCGGGCACCGGCTCCAGCCGGTCGGGGTCGGGCTGCCAGACATAGGCCGTGGCCTCGGTGAAGCTCGGCGCCGGGGCGGGCGGCGGTGCCATGCGCTCCAGCGCCTCGGCGATGCGGGTCATCAGGGTCTCAGACATCGGCCTGCTCTTCCAGTTCGCGTTTGCGTTCGATGCGGCGCACGAGGAAGATCGACACCTCGTAAAGCCCGTAGATCACCGTGAACAGCACGATCTGGCTGATGACGTCGGGCGGCGTCACCATGGCGGCCAGCACCAGGATGACGATGATCGCATAGCGCCGCATGCTGGCCAGCCCCTCGGAACTGACCAGCCCGGCCTTGCCCATCAGCGTCAGCGCCACCGGCAGCTGGAACGACAGGCCGAAGGCTAGGATGAACTTGGTGGTCAGGGTCAGGTATTCCTCGACCGAGCCCTGGAAGACGATGCCGGCCCAGGGCTCCTTGGCGGCCGCGGTCGCGCCGGCCGCCGCCGTGGCCGCCCCCGCCGGGTCGTCCGGCAGCGCCAGCGGCCCCTGCTGGAATCCCAGGAAGAAGTCGAAGGCCCAGGGCAGGATGATGTAATAGGCGAAAGCCGCGCCGATCAGGAACATCACCGGCGAGGCGACCAGGAAGGGCAGCAGCGCGTTCTTTTCGCTGCGATAGAGCCCCGGCGCCACGAAGCGCCACAGCTGGTAGCCCACGACCGGAAACGCCAGCACGAAGCCGCCGAAGAAGGCGATGCGCATGGCGACGAAGAACCCCTCCTGCATCTTCAGCAGGATCAGCCCGCAGGTCTGGCCGCGCTTTTCCAGCGCCGTGCAGACCGGCTGGGTCAGGAAGTCGAAGATCGGGTTCCAGACGAAATAGCACAGCACCATGGCCAGCACGAAGGCCAGCACCGACCAGATCAGCCGAGTGCGCAATTCCTTGAGATGCTCGATCAGCGGAGCCGAGCTGTCGTCGATATCGTCCGGCTTGGCGGATTTCGTTGCCACGGCGCGGGGCCCTTCCTGTCAGTCTTGCTGGTCGCGGTCCGAGCGCCGCACGGCATGAAGCTGCCGCCGCCCCTCGACCGGCGCCCCGGGCGGCTCGGCCGCCACCATCGCATGTGGCGCGGCCTCGACCATGGCCGGCGCGGGCGGAACCGGGGCCGAGGGATCGGGCAGCGGCTTGCCGGGCGCCTCGTCCTTGGGATTCAGCGGATCCCATTTTTCGAACCGCTCGGTGGCGCGCTCCAGCGCGTCCAGCCCCAGCGCCCGTTTCGAACCCAGCGCGTTCACGTCCTTCAGCGTCTTGGCGGCGTCATCCAGCCCCGAGGCCTTGGCGGCATCCTCCATGGCGGAGCTGAATTCGCGCGCCATCGAGCGGGCGCGCGCGGTGATGCGGCCCAGCGTGTGGAACAGCTTGGGCAGGTCTTCGGGGCCGATGACGATCAGCGCGACCACGCCGATCAGCAGCAGCTCGCTCCAGCCGATGTCCAACATGCGCGTGCTGGGATCAGAGCTTGGTCTGATCGGTCGGCGTCACGTCGCGCAGCGTGCTGTCGGCGGCAAGGCGGGCGCGCTCGGCGTCCAGCCGCGCCCGTTCGGCGGCCAGCTCGGCCCGGGCGCGATCGATGTCCTCGCCGGTCTTCAGCTCGACCTCCTTGACCTCGCCCTTCGCGGCGGTGTCGATCTCGTCGGCGCCGTCCTTGACGCCTTTCTTGAAGGCGGTGATGCCCTTGCCGACCTCGCCCATCAGGGACGAGACCTTGCCGCGCCCGAACAGGACCAGGACGACGATCGCGATCAGGAGCAGCGCCATGGGAGAAGGTGCGTGCATGTCATTAACCTCCGTGGCAGGACCAGGGAGCCCCGCGTGTTCGTACCCACCCGATATAGGGGCGGATCGGCCGCCACGAAACCCCCAATTCCGTGATCCGGGCGCGTCAAGCGCGCCCCGGCTTCCCCCGGCGAGGAAAGCGGGCGATACTGGTCCCCGCCATGGAAACGACCCAGATCATCAGCGCCTTCGTCACCCTGTTCGTGGTCATCGATCCGGTCGGGCTGGCGCCGCTGTTCATCGCGCTGACCCGCGGCATGTCGCCGCAACACCGCCGCCGCGTCGGCTGGCGGGCCCTGGCCATCGCGGCGGGGCTGCTGACGCTGTTCGGCCTGGCGGGCGAATCGATCCTGCGCGGCATCGGCATCTCGCTGCCCGCCTTTCGCATCTCGGGCGGGATCCTCTTGTTCCTGACCGCGCTCGACATGCTGTTCGAGCGGCGGACCGAGCGGCGCGAGGGCCAGGCCAGGGACGACGACGACGACCCGTCGGTCTTTCCGCTGGCGACGCCGCTGGTCGCGGGTCCGGGGGCGCTCGCCACCATGATCCTGCTGGTCGGGCAGAACGAAAGCCCCGCGCATACGCTGATGATCCACCTGGTCATGCTGGCGGTGCTGGGGATCGCGGCGGGTTTCTTCGCCATGGCCGGGCCGATCGCGCGCCTGTTGGGACGGACCGGGACCATGGTGGTGACGCGGCTTTTCGGCATGCTGCTGGCGGCGCTGTCGATCCAGTTCGTGATCGACGGGCTCAAGGGGACGGGGCTGTTCTGATGGGCGAGGAATTCGGCCGCGCGGCCTATCTGGTGCTCTTGCTGATCGCGGTCGGCGGCTTCCTGCTGGTCGAGCTGCGCGCCCGCCCCGGCAAGACCCTGCGCCAGGCCGCGGCTTGGGGGCTGATCTTCCTGGGCGCCATCGCACTTGCCGGGCTTTGGGGCGACATCCGCCAGGCGGTGGCGCCGCAGGCCCGCATGCTGGAGGGCGGCCGCATCGAGGTGCCGCTGGGCAGTGACGGCCATTTCCACCTGGTGGCGCAGGTGAACGGCACCCCGGTCCGCTTCGTCATCGACACCGGCGCCAGCAGCATCGCGCTTGGTCCGCGCGACGCGGCCCGCGTCGGCATCGACCCCGAGGCGCTGGCCTATGTCGGCCAGGCCCGCACCGCCAACGGCATCATCGAGACCGCCCCCGTCACCCTCGACAGTCTCACCCTGGGCGAGATCCGCGACAGCCGGGTGCCGGCCATGGTGCTGCGCAGCGATCTCGACCAGTCGCTGATGGGCATGTCCTATCTTGCGCGCTTCGCCCGCGTCAGCATCGAGGGCAACCGCCTGATCCTGGAACGCTGACCGGCTTCTTTCTTGTTCAAATATCCTGCGGGGTCCGGGGGCGCAAAGCCCCCGGCGCGGCGGTGAACAAAGGGGGCGCTGCCCCCCGCGCGTTCCGCGCTCCCCCCGGGATATTTGGACAAGAAAGAACGAGCCCGGCCCGGCGCTATTGCTTGCGTTCCCAGCGCCCGCCGGCCTCGGACCAATATTCCGCCTCGACGCCCGCAGCTTTCAGTTCGCGCCATTGCGCCCGGGCGCGGTCGAGCGCCTCGGGGTCGTTGCCGTCGAAGACGATGCAGACCCGTTCGAGCCCGGCGCATTCGTCGCCCGCGACCTCGGCGCCGTCCAGCGCGATCAGGCAGCGCGGCGCATTGCCGGCCGCCTGGCCCTCGACGGTCAAGAGCACCGGCTGGCGCGCGTCATGCGGCCCGCCGGCCAGCCCATGCGGCAGGAAGCCCTCTCCCAGCCACAGCTGCTCATCCAGGCCCGCCTGCCGGGCGCGGTCCCTGCCCCGGACCTCGACCCGCCAGCCGGCCTGCAGGCTCTTGCCGATCAGCATCGGCAAGAGCTGCCCCGGACCCGAGCGGGTCAGGTGATAGAACAGGGCCGCGCCCATCACTTCGTCTCGAAACGGTCGCGCACCAGCCGGTCCAGCGTCATCACGCCCCAGCCGCTGGCCCCCTTCGGCGCCAGATCGGTGGCCGCGGGCGGCAGCGCTACGCCGGCGATGTCGAGATGCACCCAGGGCACGTCCTTGGCGACGAAGCGATGCAGGAACTGCGCCGCGGTGATCGAGCCCGCCGCCCGGCCGCCGGTGTTCTTGATGTCCGCCAGCCGGGAATCGATCAGCTTGTCATAGGCCGCGCCCAAGGGCAGGCGCCAGGCGCCCTCGCCCTCAGACCGGGCGGCGGCCAGCACCGCCTCGGCGAAGCTGTCGTCGTTCGAGAAGACCCCGGCGTTCTCATGGCCCAGCGCGATGATGACGGCGCCGGTCAGGGTCGCGAGATCGACGATGGCGGCTGGCTTGAAGCGGTCCTGCGCATACCAGAGCACGTCGGCCAGCACCAACCGCCCCTCGGCGTCGGTGTTGATGACCTCGATCGTGTCGCCCTTCATCGAGGCGACGATGTCGCCGGGACGCTGCGCGCGGCCGTCGGGCATGTTCTCGACCAGGCCGACCAGGCCCACGACATTGGCGCGGGCGCGGCGCAGCGCCAGGGCGCGCATGACGCCCGCGACGACGCCGGCGCCGCCCATGTCCATGGTCATCTCCTCCATGCCGGCGGCCGGCTTGATCGAGATGCCGCCGGTGTCGAAGACCACGCCCTTGCCGACCAGCGCCAGCGGCGCGGCATCCTCGGCGCCGCCGTTCCAGCGCATCACCACCACCTTGGACGGGCTTTCCGAGCCCTGCCCAACGGCCAGCAGCGCCCGCATGCCGAGCTTGGCGAGCTCGTCCTCGTCCAGCACCTCGACCTCGAGGCCCAGTTCGCGCATCGCCAGAAGGCGGTCGGCGAAATCGCTGGTGGTCAGGACGTTCGCCGGCTCGTTCACCAGGTCGCGGGTGAAGAACACGCCCTCGGCCAGCGCCGCGCCCTCGGCGGCCGAGCGGGCCAGCGCCTCGGGGTCCTTGTGCATGAAAGTGACCTTGCCGCGCGGCCTTTCGCCGGGCGCGGATTCGGCCGCCGGCGCTGTCGCCTCGGCCGCATCCGAAAGCCGTGCGTCGCTGGCAGCGCCGGTGCGGCTGGTCGAGGCGGCGGGCTCGGCCGGCGTCTCGGTTTCGGGCGTCTCGGTGTCGGCGTCGCCGTTCTCGGTCTTCCTGGTCTTGTAGGCCGAGAAGTCATAGGCCCGCAGCGCCAGGCCCAGCGCCACCTCGGCGGCGCGGGCATGGCTGCCGGCCAGCACCAGCGCGTCGGACTTGCCCAGCTTGGCGCCGATGGCCGCCCCGGCCTTGCGCGCGGTCAAGACGTCCGCGCCCGAGGGCAGCGACACCAATTGCAGCGCCTCGGCCTGCATGCCGGCGGGAAAGGCCAACTCCAGCGACTTGCCGGGCTTCACCGCCTTCCAGGCGTCGGACTGGATCGCGCGGGCCGCCGCCTCGCGCGCCGCGCGCGGCAGGCCGCCCGGCAGCCGCCCGGTCTGCGGCACCAGGATGGCGATGCGTCCCGGATGCGCGGCCAGCCCGGCCACCTCCGTCGCCGTGAAGGAAATTTCGACCGGGTGCGTCATGATCCTGCCTTTCGCGTTGATCCGATGGGCGGAAACTAGTCACCCGGCGCGCGCTTGACCAGAGCCGGGGCTTTCCCAAATCCCGCGCAGCGGCTAATCAAACGAGGTCCGAGCCCGAGACCGCAGCCCGTGAAAGCCGCCATGCCCCGCATCGACCGCTATATCCTGACGCAGTTCCTGACCCTGTTCGGGTTCTTTGCGCTGGTGCTGGTCTCGGTCTATTGGATCAACCGGGCGGTGTCGCTGTTCGAGCAGCTGATCTCGGACGGGCAGACCGCGCTGGTGGTGCTGGAGTTCACCGCGCTGACCCTGCCGCTGGTGATCTCGGTCGTGCTGCCGATCGCGGCCTTCGCGGCCAGCGCCTATGGCACCAACCGGCTGTCCTCGGAATCCGAGCTGGTGGCGATGCAGAGCGCGGGCATGTCGCCCTGGCGGCTGGCGCGGCCGGTGCTGGTCTTTGGCGTCACCGTCGGGCTGATGGTGGCGCTGCTGGTGCATGCCATCGTGCCCTTGGCCCGCGCCCGGCTGACCGACCGCCAGGCCGAGATCGCGCAGAATGTCACCGCGCAATTCCTGCGCGCCGGCAGCTTCCAGTATCCGGTGCGCGGCGTGACGCTGTATATCAGCGAGATCGCGGCGGACGGCCGGCTGGTCTATTTCTTCCTGGAGGACGCCCGCAACCCGCGCGAACAGGTGACCTATACCGCCGCCGAGGCGCTGGTGGTCCGGACCGAGGCCGGGCCGCGGCTGGTGATGATGCAGGGCATGGTGCAGAACCTGCGCCGGACCGGCGAGAAGCAGAACCTGTCGGTCACGCGCTTTTCCGAGCTGACCTATGACCTCGGCACGCTGATCGACCCGAACGCCGCCCGCAAGCGCGACCTGCGCGCCTATTCGACGCTGCGGCTGCTGGATCCCGACGATGCCCTGCTGGCCGAGACCGGCGCCACCGTCGACAAGGCCCGGGCCGAGGCGCATGAGCGGCTGGCCAAGCCCTTTCAGGCGCCGGTCGCGGCCATGCTGGGCTTTGCCATGCTGCTTCTGGGCGGCTTCAGCCGCTTCGGGGTCTGGAAGCAGGTGCTCTGGGCGGTAGTGGCGCTGATCGTGGTGCAGTTCCTGGGCACGGCGGCCGAGAACCAGGTGGCAAGCGACGCCTCGCGCTGGCCGCTGATCTATGTCTCGCCGCTGGTCGGCGCGGCGATCTGCGTCGCGGTGCTGTGGCTGGCCGCGCGACCGCGGGGCGCGCGCGGCGCCGGAAAGGGGGCGCCCGCATGATCCTGTCGGCCTATGTCGCGCGGCGCTTCCTGCGCATGTTCCTGATGATCGCGCTGATCTTCGGCGCCATCCTGTTCCTGATCGACATCGTCGAGCAGATCCGCCGCTTTTCCGACGAGGCCATCGGCCTGTCCGGCGCCGCCGTGCTGTCGCTGCTGAACATCACCGCGAGCTTCTATTCGATCATGCCGCTGATGACGGTGCTGGCCGGGATCGCGCTGTTCCTGGGCCTGTCGCGCACCTCCGAACTGGTGGCGATCCGCGCCTCGGGGCGGTCGGGGCTGCGGGTGCTGGCGGCGCCCGCCGTCGCCGCCGCGCTGGTGGGCATGCTGGCGGTGGCGGTGCTGAACCCGATGGTGGCCGCGACCTCGAAACGCTACGACGACGCGGTGGCGCGGATGAAGAGCGGCGGCGGCCAGACCATCAGCGTCGGCGCCAATGCGGTCTGGCTGCGCCAGGCGCTGCCGATGCGCGGCCCGGACGGGGTCGAGACCATGGGCCAGGTGGTGATCCAGGCCAGCCGCGCCAGCCCGGACGCGACCACGCTTTACGACGCCACCTTCACCGTCTTTGCCGAGGGCACCGGCCCCAGCCGCCGCATCGACGCGGCCGAGGCGCGGCTGGGCGACGGCGCCTGGCAGCTGAGCGCGGTCAAGGAATGGCCGCTGAGCCAGCCCAACCCCGAGGCCATGGCCCGCACCGCCGCGACCATGGAGCTGCCGACCGACCTGACCGCCGCCCGCATCCGCGACAGTTTCGGCAATCCCGAGGCGATCCCGATCTGGCAGCTGCCGACCTTCATCAAGGGGCTGGAACGCGCAGGCTTTTCCGCCCAGCGCCACAAGGTCTGGTTCCAGATGGAACTGGCGCGGCCCCTGCTGATGGCGGCGATGGTGGCCATTGCGGCCGTCTTCGCCATGCGCCATATGCGCGGGCGCAAGATGGGGCTTCTGGTGCTGGCGGGTTTCGGCTGCGGCATCGGGCTGTTCTTCCTGCGCAACCTGGCGCAGGTGCTGGGCGACAATGGCGGGCTGCCGCCGGTTCTGGCCGGATGGGCGCCGCCGGTGGTGGCGCTGCTTTTCGCGCTCGGGGCACTTCTGCGGCTGGAGGACGGATGATGGCGCGCAAGCGGCGGGCTGATCGGCAAGGCGGAACAGGCGCGGCGCGGGCGGCGCTGCTGGCGGCGGCGGCGCTGCTTCCGGGCATGGCGCTGGGGCAAAGCCTGACGCCCGACGGCCAGACCCTACCGCTTTACGGCCAGGACGGCGATTTCGTCCAAGGAGCGGCCGGCCCGGCGCTGGCGCCGACCGCCGGGGCGGATGACAACGCCCGCTTCGCCGACGGGACCGAGGCCTCGCGCGCGCCCGCGGTCGCGCAGGCGCCGGGTTCGGTGCGGATCGCGGACAGCGGCGCGGCGCCCGAGGGCAGCCCGGCCACGCTGCTGGCCGATCAGGTCAGCCTGGGCGCGGACAAGAAGCTGGTCGCCTCGGGCGGGGTGGTGATCTGGTATCGCGGCAGCCGGCTGGTCGCCTCGCGCGTGGTCTATGACAGCGACACCGGCGCGGCCACCATCGAGGGCCCGATCCACCTGACCCAGCCCGCCCGCGCCGGCACGCCCGAGGAGACCATCCTGATCGCCGACAGCGCCCAGCTGGAGCCGAACCTGCAGGACGGCATCCTGCAGGGCGCGCGGCTGGTGCTGGCGCGCGAGATGCAGCTGGCCGCCCGCGAGCTGCGGCGGACCGAGAACGGCGCCGTCACCCGGCTGGACAATGTGGTGGCCTCGAGCTGCCAGATCTGCGCCAAGGACCCGGTGCCGCTGTGGGAGATCCGCGCCCGCAGGGTCACCCATGACGCGCGCACGCGCCAGCTGCGCTTCGACCAGCCGCAGCTGCGCGCCTTTGGCGTGCCGGTGGCGGTGCTGCCCTGGCTGACCGCCCCCGACCCCACGGTCGAGCGCATGACCGGCTTCCTGCGGCCGCAGTTCCGCACCACCTCGGGCCTGGGCTTCGGCATCAAGCTGCCCTATTTCGTCACGCTGGGCGATCATGCCGACGTGACGCTGACACCCTATGTCGCCGCCTCGCGCACCCGCACGCTGGAGCTGCGCTATCGCCAGGCCTTCACCAATGGCGCGATGGAGTGGAACGGCGCCGTCAGCCGCGACGACCTCGAAAAAGGCGAGACCCGCGGCTATCTGTTCGGCGCCGCCCGTTTCGAGCTGCCGCGCGGCTATATGCTGGGGATGCAGATCCAGATGGCCAGCAACCGCGCCTATCTGCTGGATTACGACATTTCCGACGCCGACCGGCTGTGGAGCGGGCTGACGCTGGACCGCGTGCGCCGCGACCGCATGGTCATGGCGCGGATCGGCAATTACGAATCGCTGCGCGACGACGAGCCGGACGAGTTCACCCCCTCGGTCGTCGCCGATGCGCTGTGGAAGCGGCGCTGGTCACCGGCGCGGCTGGGCGGCATCGCCAGCCTGGAATGGTCGCTGCATGCGCATCGCCGCTCGTCGGGGCTCGACGTGGTCGGGCGCGACATGGCGCGCGGCTCGGTCAGCCTCGACTGGCAGCGGACCGAGATCCTGCCCGGCGGCGTCCTGGGCACGGTCGAGGGCGAGGTCGCCGCCGACGTCTATCGCATCAACCAGGACAGCGATTACGAGGATTGGGTGGCGCGCGCCGATCCGACCATCGCGGCCGAGCTGCGCTGGCCGCTCGCCCGCCATGCCGGCGGCGTCACCCATGTCATCGAGCCGGTGGCGCAGCTGATCTGGTCGCCCGAGCGCAGGCGCGAGGACGACGTGCCGAACGAGGACAGCCGGCTGATCGAATTCGACGAGGGCAACCTGTTCTCGCTGAACCGCTTTCCGGGCTGGGACGCGCGCGAGTCGGGCTTTCGTGCCAATCTGGGGGTCAGCTGGACCCGCATCGACCCGGCCGGCTGGTCCATCGGCCTGACCGCCGGCCGCGTCTTCCGCAGCGAGCCGGACCCGGCCTTTGCCTATCTGGACGAGGGCGGCAATCCGGTCTTTACCGGGCCGCAGGGCAAGAAACGCTCGGACTGGCTGCTGTCGGCGACCTATCAGGGCGCGAACGGGCTGGCGCTGGTGAACCGGGCGCTGTTCGACGACAGCCTCTCGATCAGCCGCAACGAGCTGCGGCTGGGCTGGCTGAAGCCGGGGCTGCAGGTCTCGGCCGGCTATCTGTGGCTCGATTCGGACGAAAGCGAGAACCGGGTCGACGACGTGTCGGAACTGACCATGGCCGGCGGCTGGCAGATCCGCGACGGCTGGTGGGCCACGACCGAGACGCGCTATGATTTCACCGCCGACCGGGCGCAGAAGGCGCAGCTGGGGCTGGAATATCGCAACGAATGCGTGACGGTGGAAATGTCGGTGCAGCGCCGCTTCACCTCGTCGGACGAGCTGCGGCCCGACACCAGCTTCGACCTGGGCATCCGGCTGGGCGGCTTCGGACAGCAGAAGGCCGGTCCGGGAACGGTGGCGCGTCGCGCCTGCCTGCGCTAATGTCCCGGCAAAACCATGCGGCGAGGGAGCTGATGCGGCGAATTCTTCTGGGGGCGGCGATGGCCGCGATGCTGGCGGCGGGCGGGGTGGCCCCGGTCTTCGCACAGTCCAACCCGTTCCAGCCTCTGGTCTATGTCAACGATTCGGCCGTCACGCGCTATGAGCTGGCGCAGCGCATGCGCTTCATGGAGCTGCTGCGGGCGCCGGATGCCGATGCGGCCGCGTCGCAAAAGGCGCTGGTCGACGACCGGCTGCGGATGTTCGCGGCCAAGCAGCTGGGCATCACCGCCAGCGACGAGCAGATCGATGCGGGCCTGGCGGAATTCGCCGGCCGCGCCAACCTGGGGGTCGAGGAATTCACCGCCGAGCTGGCCCGGGCCGGGGTCGAGCGGCAGACCTTCCGCGACTTCGTCACCGCCGGGGTGGTCTGGCGCGAGGTGGTGCGCCAGCGCGTCGTGCCGCAGGTCCGCGTCACCGATGCCGAGGTGGACCAGGAATTGCAGAAGGTGATCGAGACGCCGCGCGTGACCCATGTCGCGCTGTCCGAGCTGATCATCCCCGCCCCGCCCGGGCAGGAGGAGGCCGCCATGGCCCAAGCCGGGCGCATCGTCGCCGACACGCGCTCCGAGGGCGATTTCGCGGCTTTCGCCCGGCAATATTCCGCGACGCCCTCGGCCGAGAACGGCGGCCGGCTGCCCTGGACGCCGCTGGCGAACCTGCCGCCCTCGCTGCAGCCGATCATCCTGGGGATGAAGCCCGGCCAAGTCGGCCAGCCCCTGCGGGTCGAGGGCGCGGTGGTGCTGTTCTATCTGCGCGACACCCGCGGCACGCTGCGGCCCGGCGCCACGGCGCAGGTGCTGGATTTCGTGCGCTTCCGGCTGTCGAGCGCCGAGGAGGCGCGGCGCATCGCCGCCGTCTCTGACACATGCGCCGATCTGTTCGTGCATGCCCGCGGCCTGCCGGCCGAGCAGATCAGCCGGCAGACCCTGCCGCAGGGCCAGATCCCGACCGGCGAGGCGATCCGGCTGGCGGTGCTCGACGACAATGAAAGCACCGTGATTTCCTATGGCGGCGCGGTGGAACTGCTGATGCTGTGCAAGCGGCAATCGGCCGCCCTGGCCGAGGCGCCCGAGAAGGCGCCGGTGCCGGTCACCGCCGAGGGCGAGGCGCAGCCCGCCGCCGATCCCGACGCGCTGCCCGGGCGTGAGGAGGTGCGCAACATGATCTTCAACCGCAAGGTGGGTCAGGCGGCCGAGAGTTATCTGGCCGAGCTGCGCTCGAATGCGATCATTCGCCGACCGTGACGCGGGTGGCCGGGGGGCTCTGCCCCCCGCGCCTGACGCACCCCTCGACGGGGTGCGTCAGGCGCTCCCCCCGGGATATTTGGACAAGATAGAATGACCGAGCCGCGACCCATCATCCTGACCTGCGGCGAACCGGCCGGCGTCGGGTCGGAACTGGCGCCCAAGGCGCTGGCGGCCGGGGTGCCCTTCGTCTTCCTGGGCGATCCGCGGCATCTGCCCGAGGGCACCGCCTGGGCCGAGGTTTCGGCGCCGGGCGAGGCAGTCGCGCCGGGCGTTCTGCCGGTATTGCGGCATGATTTCGCGGCGCCGGCCGTGCCTGGGCGCCCCGATCCGGCCAATGCCGCTGGCGTGATCGACGTCATCGCCCGCGCCGTCGCCCTGGCGCAGAGCGGAGCCGCCGGCGGCATCTGCACCCTGCCGATCAACAAAGAGGCGCTGAAGCGAGGGGCCGATTTCCCCTTTCCTGGCCATACCGAATATCTGGCGCATCTGGCCGGCGGCGTGCCGGTGGTCATGATGCTGGCCTCGACCGGCGTCGAGCCGCCCTGCCGGGTGGTGCCGGCGACCATCCATATCGCGCTGTCCGAGGTGCCGCGGGCGCTGACGCCGGAATTGCTCGAGCAGGCCGTGCGCATCACCGATACCGGCTTGCGCCGCGATTTCGGCATGGCCGCGCCGCGGCTGGCGCTGGCCGGGATGAACCCGCATGCCGGCGAGAACGGCGTCATGGGCAGCGAAGAGATGCGCTGGATCGCGCCGCTGGCCGCGCGGCTGCGGGCCGAGGGGTTCGACATCGCCGGCCCCCTGCCCGCCGATACCATGTTCCATCCCGCGGCGCGCGCCCGCTATGACGCGGCGATCTGCGCCTATCACGACCAGGCGCTGATCCCGATCAAGACGCTGGATTTCGCCGGCGGCGTGAATGTCACGCTGGGCCTGCCCTTCGTGCGCACCTCGCCCGACCATGGCACCGCCTTCGACATCGCCGGCCGGGGCGTCGCCGATGCCGAAAGCACCATCGCCGCGCTGCGCATGGCCTGGGACATGGCGGGACGCCGGGCCGGGGCGCGGGCATGAGCGCGATCGACGGGCTGCCGCCCTTGCGCGAGGTCATCGCCCGGCACGAGTTGCGGGCGAAGAAGCAACTGGGCCAGAACTTCCTGCTGGACCTGAACCTGACCGCCAAGATCGCCCGCGCCGCCGGCGACCTGACCGGCTGCGACGTGATCGAGGTCGGCCCCGGCCCGGGCGGGCTGACCCGCGGTCTCCTGGCCGAGGGCGCGCGCCATGTGCTGGCCATCGAGAAGGACGCGCGCGCGCTGCCCGCCCTGGCCGAGATCGCCGCCGCCTATCCCGGCCGGTTGCAGGTCATCCATGGCGATGCGCTGGAAGTCGATCCGCTGGCGCATCTGACGCCGCCGATCCGGGTCGTGGCCAACCTGCCCTATAATGTCGGCACCGAGCTGCTGATCCGCTGGCTGGCGCCGCCGCAATGGCCGCCGTTCTGGGAATCGCTGACACTGATGTTCCAGAAGGAGGTGGCCGAGCGCATCGTGGCGAAACCCGGCGGCAAGGCCTATGGCCGGCTGGCGGTGCTGGCGCAATGGCGCTCGGATGCGCGGATCGTCATGACCCTGCCCCCCGAGGCCTTCGTGCCCGCGCCCAAGGTGCATTCCTCGGTGGTGCATCTGACCGCCCTGCCCGAGCCGCGCTTTCCCGCCGATGCGGCGGTGCTGAATCGGGTGGTGGCGGCGGGCTTCAACCAGCGGCGCAAGATGCTGCGCGCCTCGCTGAAGGGGTTGCATCCGGCCATCGAGGATCTGCTGCTGGCGGCGGGCATTGCGCCCACCGCGCGCGCCGAGGAGATCGGGCTGGAGCAGTTCTGCGCGCTGGCGCGGGGCCTGGCCGCCGCGCCGCGCTAGGTTCTGTGGACACTTCCTTGATCCACAGGACGATGGCAGCGATGGTGATGGCGGCGAGGTGGTTTCTGGCGGTTTTCTCGTATCGCGTGGCGACCCTTCGGAACTGCTTGAGCTTGGAGAAGCAGCATTCGATCGGATGTCTCCGGGCACAGAGATGCTTGTCGAGGGGATGCTTGCGCGCCCGGGACGGGTTGTTTAGGGATGACGGCAAGAGCTTTCTTGCTTAGCGATCGCCTCACGCAGGCGGTCGCTGTCATAGGCGGTGTCGGCCATGACGACCTCGGCAGGCAGGTCGGCGATCCGCCTCGGCCTGCGGGGCGCCGCCCTTCTGCCCGGCGGTCAGGGTGAAGCGGACCGGACAGCCAAGGCCTCGCACTGCCAGGTGGAGCTTGGGGCTCAGCCCGCCGCGGCACCGGCTAAGGGCCTGATCTTCAGCCCCCTTTTGCACCAGCGGCGTGTTGGTGGGCGCGGATGATCGGGCTGTCCACGATCAGCTATTCGAAATCGGGATCGTCGGACATCGCCGCGAAGAGCCGCCACCAGACCCCCTTCCGGCTCCATCGGCTGAAGCGGCGGAACATGCTGTTCCACGAGCCGAACACGTCCGGCAGGTCATGCCACGGCGAATCCGTCCGCACGAACATCCGGTTGTCGCGACCACTGCTGCCCCGTGTCCGCTCGTCCCCGTTGATATGGCCGGAAATCCGGTTCCATTGCCCGTCCGACAGCACCAGCCGATCCAAGGTTCCCATCGCAAACCTCCTGCAACAGAAACCTTGAACCATCTTTCCTCAGAATAGGAAATCCAAAGAGTCCACAGAACCTAGGGCTTATTCGCCGGAAGCCTTGTCGGTCTTTGCCGCGGGTTTCTTCTCGGCACCCTCGGCCGGCTTGCGGCGGGTGCGCGGGGTGCGCGGCGCCGGGGTTGCGGCGGAGGCAGCCGCGGCGGCGGCCGGCTGGCGCGTGCGGCGACGCGGCGCCGGGGCCGCGGGCTCCTCCAGCGCCAGTTCCGGCGCGGGCTCGGCCGCTGCGGGGGCCGGCGGCTGAGGCTCGGCCGGGGCGGCGACGGGGGCTTCGGGCGCGATGGCGGCTTCCGGGGTCTCGACCGGGCCGGCGGCGTCCTCGTCCGAGGCGATCACCGGCGGCAGGCCGGCGGGCGCCGGGGCTTCGGCACGCGCGGCCTGGCGGTCGTCGCGGTTGCGGTCGTCGCGCCGCTCGTCGCGGTTGCGATCCTCGCGCCGGTCGTCGCGATGACGTTCCTCGCGCGGCTGGTCGCGGCGGTCGTCGCGCCGCTCGTTCCGGTCCTGGCGATCCTGGCGCTCGTGGCGGTTGCCGTTCTGGCCGTTCTCGGACTGGGCCGAATGGCCGTTGCCGTCCTGGAAATCGTCGTCTCGGGCCTGGTGCTGCTGGCGCTCGGCCTGCTCGCGCTGCGCCTCGCCCAGCATGCGGGTGTAATGCTCGGCATGCTGCAGGAAGCTCTGCTCGGCCACGCGGTCATTGGAGAGCTGGGCGTCGCGGGCCAGCGCCAGGTATTTCTCGATGATCTGCTGGGGCGTGCCGCGCACCTTGCCCTCGGGGCCCGAGGAATCGAAGACGCGGTTGACGATATTGCCCAGCGAGCGCTGGCGGTTCGACTTGTTACGCGAACGGGATTTGGATGATCTCATCAGCTTGTTGTCGTTTCGTCCGGATTTGTCCGGCTGAGGTTGGGGTCATCTCGGAAGCGAGTGTCCAGAACGGGAGCGGTGGAATTCCGTTTCCCGCTTTGCCAGGATTGTGCTGGGTTATCTGAGTATGGCTGACCCATGCGTGGGCAGCGCCCCCGTCACATCTGCGAATAAACACGCCGCATCGCCGCTTACAAGTGGAATCTGCATCGAATGGCGCAAAACGCGCGGATCCTTGCCGGGTCAGCCGGGCTTGCGGGCCATGACCACGCGGTCGCGGCCGTCGAGATCGGGCAGGATGCGCGGCTGTTCCAGCCCGGCCGCCGCCATCAGCGCCGCGACCGCCGCGCCTTGCGTCGGGCCGATCTCGACCATGAGCCGGCCGCCCGGGTTCAGATGCGCGGGCGCCCCCGCGGCGATGGCGCGATAGGCCGAAAGCCCGTCCCCCTCGTCGGTCAAGGCGCCGCGCGGCTCCCAGTCGCGCACCTCGGGGGCAAGGCCGGCCATCTCGGCCAGCGCGATATAGGGCGGGTTCGAGACGATCAGGTCGAACGCGCCCGAGACCGCCGAAAACCAGTCAGATTGTATGAAATCGGCGCGCACGCCGAGCCGCGCGGCATTGTCGCGCGCCACCGCCAGCGCCGGCATCGAGATGTCGGTGCCGGTGCCGCGCGCGCCCGGCCGCTCGGCCAGCAGCGAGATCAGGATGGCGCCCGTCCCGGTCCCCAGGTCGAGGACCGAGGCGAAGGGCTGCGCCAGCGCCGCCTCGACCAGGGTTTCGGTTTCCGGGCGCGGGTCCAGCGTGTCGGCGGTGACGCGGAAGTCATGCTTCCAGAAGGCGCGGCGGCCGAGGATCTGGCTGACCGGCTGGCGCGCGGCGCGGGCGGCGACGGCTGCGTCAAAACGTCGCAGGGCTTCGGGCGGCAGCGGCGCAGCCAAGGCGGCGCTGAGATGGTGGCGCGGCAGGGCGAGCGCATGGGCCAAGAGCAGGCGCGAGTCGCCCGCCGCATCCGCGACGCCCGCCTGCGACAACCGCTCGGCCGCCTGCCGCAGCGCCTCGGCGCCGGTCACGTGTCGCCCTGCGCCGCCAGCCGGGCGGCCTGGTCATGCGCGGCCAGCGCATCCACCGTCTCGGACAGGTCGCCCTGCATGATGCGGTCCAGCGCGTAAAGCGTCAGGCCGATGCGGTGATCGGTCATCCGGCCCTGCGGGAAGTTGTAGGTGCGGATGCGTTCCGAGCGGTCGCCCGAGCCGACCTGCGACTTGCGGTCCGCCGCGCGCTCGGCATCGGCGCGCGAGCGTTCCATGTCATAGAGCCGGGCGCGCAGCACGGCCATGGCGTTGGCGCGGTTCTGGTGCTGGGATTTCTCGGAGCTGGTCACCACGATGCCGGTCGGCAGGTGGGTGATGCGCACCGCCGAATCGGTGGTGTTGACGTGCTGGCCGCCGGCGCCGCTGGCGCGCATGGTGTCGATGCGGATCTCGGCGGCGGGGATGTCGATGTCGACCTCCTCGGCCTCGGGCAGCACGGCGACGGTGGCGGCGCTGGTATGGATGCGGCCGCCCGATTCGGTTTCGGGCACGCGCTGGACGCGATGCACGCCGGATTCGTATTTCAGCCGGGCGAAGACGCCCTCGCCCTCGATCCGGGCCACGGCCTCGCGCACGCCGCCCAGGTCGGATTCGGCCAGCTCCAGCATCTGGAACTGCCAGCCCTGCGATTCGGCAAAGCGGCGATACATGGCCAGGAGGTCGCCGGCGAACAGCGCCGCCTCCTCGCCGCCGGTGCCGGGGCGGATCTCCAGGATCGCCGGCCGGGCGTCGGCCGCGTCGCGGGGCAGAAGCGCGATGCGCAGCGCATGTTCCAGCCCGGGCAGCAGCTCGCGCAGCCGGCCCAGCTCATCCGTGGCCAGCTCGCGCATCTCGGGATCGGCCAGCATGGCCTGGGCCTCGGTGATGCCGTCCTGCGCGGCGCGCCATTCGGCGATCTGCGCCACCACCGGCTTCAGCTCGGCATATTCGCGGCTGATGCCGGCGATTTCCTCCGGCGCCGGGCCGGCATTGAGCCGCGCCTCGAGATATTCGAAACGCGCGACGATCTGGGAAAGGCGGTCCTGCGGCAGCATGCCACGGGATTATCCCGTGATCCGGCGGGCGGCAAGGCGGAAGCGGGCGCGGGCGTGACCCAGATCAAGGCGCCGCGCCCGCCCTTGCGCGATCATCATGCTGCGCGCGACGACCACAGAAGGAGACAAAGGTGAAACTCGTTCCCCTGCTGACAGCAACGGCGCTGACCCTGGCGGCCCTGCCCGCCCTGGCCCAGACCGCAGCCATCGACAGCGGCGCCCTGCGCGAGGAAGCGAAGGGCGTGTTCGAGGCGATCCCCGCCGAGCTGACCGCGATCAAGCAGACCGAGGACGCCCCCGAGGGCATCCCGCTGACCACGGAAAAGATCGAGCTTGGCAAGACCCTGTTCTTTGACCCGCGCATGTCGCGCTCGGGGCTGATCTCGTGCCAGACCTGCCACAACGTCGGCCTGGGCGGCGTGGACGGGCTGCCGACCTCGGTCGGGCATGGCTGGCAGAAGGGGCCGCGGAACGCGCCCACCATGCTGAACGCCATCTTCAACGCCGCGCAGTTCTGGGACGGCCGCGCGCCCGACCTGGCCGAGCAGGCCAAGGGTCCGGTGCAGGCCAGCGTCGAGATGAGCAATACCCCTGACGAGGTGGTGCGCACGCTGAACTCGATGCCCGCCTATGTCGAGGCGTTCCGCGCCGCCTTCCCCGATGAGCGCGAGCCGGTCAGCTTCGACAATTTCGCCGCCGCCATCGAGCAGTTCGAGGCGACGCTGATCACCCCGGACAGCGCCTTCGACCGCTTCCTGAACGGCGACGATTCGGCCATGACCGAGCAGGAGAAACGCGGGCTGCAGGCCTTCATGGATACCGGCTGCACCGCCTGCCACTATGGCCGCAACATCGGCGGACAGGATTATTATCCGTTCGGCCTGGTCGCCAAGCCGGGGGCCGAGGTGCTGCCGGTGGGCGATACCGGCCGGTTCGAGGTGACGAAGACGGTCAATGACGAATATGTCTTCCGCGCCGCACCGCTGCGCAATGTCGCGCTGACCGCGCCCTATTTCCATTCGGGCGTGGTCTGGGACCTGAAGGAGGCGGTGCAGATCATGTCCTCGTCGCAGCTGGGCACGGAACTCGCGCCCGAACAGGTGGACGACATCGTGGCCTTCCTGCATGCGGTCACCGGCAAGCAGCCGCAGATCGCCCATCCGGTGCTGCCGGTGCGCACCGACACGACGCCGCTGCCGGCGCCGATGTAGGGCGCGCCGCGCAGCGCGAAACGGAAAAGGGGCCCATGCGGGCCCCTTTTCGCTGTTTCGGAACGGATCGGCCTTACTCGGCCTTGACCGCCTCGACGGTGATGTTGATCTCGACCTCGTCCTCGACGGCCGGGGCGAACTGGCCCAGGTTGAACTCGCTGCGCTTGATCTCGGTCTCGGCGTCGAAACCGGCGGATTCCTTGCCGCTCATCGGATGGGCGCCGAGCTTGTTCAGGTCCACGTCCAGCACGATCTGCTTGGTCACGCCGTTCAGGGTGAAGTCGCCGGTGACCTTGGCTTCCTTGTCGCCGTCCGGCTCGACCTTGGTCGACTTGAAGGTCGCGACCGCGCCGCTCTTGTCGGTGTTGAGGAAGTCCTTGCCGAAGATATGCTCGTCCAGTTCCGGCGCGATCATGTGCAGGCCCGACAGCGGGATGGTCGCCTCGACGCTGGAATTGGCCGGGTTCTCGGCATCGAGCACCAGCTTGCCGGTCAGGCCGTTGACGATGCCGGTGCTGTTGGAAAAGCCTAGGTGGCTGTATTCGAAGACCACCTGGCTGTGCGCGGGGTCAAAGTCGTATTGCACCGGCGCGGCCATCGCGGCGCCCGCGCTGAACAGGGCCAGGGCGGCGGCAGGGACGAAAACGGATTTCATAGGTCAAGCTCCGACTGAATTGCTCATGAATGGTTCCCACAGGGAAGGCGCCAATGACAACAAAGGTTTCCTTGCATTTGCCTGACAATTTCGTGTTGGCCCGCACCGGGGAAACAGTATCGCCGCAGCGGCGACGATCGCCTTTCGTCTTGCATCCGCCGCCCGCGCCTGTATAAGGCCGCATCCTTCCGCAGACACGAAACCGGCGCAGCCTCTCGTGACGGGGCGCGGAATGGGTTGTCCCGTCGTTGAAATGCGCCCTGAAAAAGGAACAGACATGCCGCTTTACGAGCATGTGCTGATCGCCCGCCAGGACCTGTCGAACACGCAGGCCGAAGGGCTGATCGAACATTTTTCGACCGTGCTGGCCGACAACGGCGGCAAGGTGGTCGAGAACGAATACTGGGGCGTGCGCACCCTGGCCTACAAGATCAACAAGAACCGCAAGGGCCATTACGCCTTCCTGCGTTCGGACGCGCCCTCGGCCGCCGTGCAGGAGATGGAGCGTCTGGCCCGCCTGCATGACGACGTCATGCGCGTGCTGACCGTCCGCGTGGACGAGCACAAGGAAGGCCCCTCGATCCAGATGCAGAAGCGCGACGAGCGCGAGCGCGGGGATCGTGGCGACCGCGGGGACCGTGGCGAGCGCCGCGACCGCGACGGCGACCGTGGTGATCGCGGCGAGCGCCGCGAGCGTCGCGACCGCGACGACCGGAACTGAGGGAAAGGACGCATATCATGGCCAACAAACCCTTCTTCCGCCGCCGGAAAGTCTGCCCCTTCTCGGGCGACAACGCCCCCGCCATCGACTACAAGGACACCCGCCTGCTGCAGCGCTACATCAGCGAACGCGGCAAGATCGTGCCCTCGCGCATCACCGCCGTCTCGGCCAAGAAGCAGCGCGAACTCGCGCGCGCCATCAAGCGCGCCCGCTTCCTCGCCCTGCTTCCCTATGCCGTGAAGTAAGGAGAGACGAACATGCAAGTCATCCTGCTGGAACGTGTGGCCAAGCTGGGCCAGATGGGCGAAGTCGTGAAGGTCAAAGAGGGCTTCGCGCGCAACTACCTGCTGCCGCAGGGCAAGGCGCTGCGGGCCTCGGAAGCCAATATCGCGGCCTTCGAAGAGCGCAAGGCCGAACTGGCCGTCCGCAACGACGAAACCCGCGCCGAGGCGCAGAAGCTGGCCGAGAAACTCGACGGCCAGAGCTTCGTCATCATCCGCTCGGCTTCGGACGCCGGCGCGCTCTACGGCTCGGTTACCCCGCGTGACGCCGCCGATGCCGCCAATGCCGAAGGCTTCGCGGTCGAGCGCCGTCAGGTCGTCCTGACCGCCCCGATCAAGGAGCTGGGCCTGCACGAGGTCCGCGTGCACCTGCACCCGGAAGTCGACGTGACCATCAAGCTGAACGTCGCCCGTTCGGCCGAGGAAGCCGAGCTGCAAGCCACCGGCAAGTCGATCCAGGAACTGGCCGCGGAAGCCGATGCCGCCGCCGATTTCGAGATCGCCGAACTCTTCGACGAGATCGGCTCGGCCGGCCGCGACGAGGACGATGCCGCGAACTGATCGCCGGTCATCGCCGAAAGACAGGAAACGCGCCGCAACCCGGCGCGTTTTTTCATGGCCGTTCCGCACGCGCCGCGCGCAGGCCGGGACGGAACATTCGCCGGGCTGGCGGGTTTGATCCGCAAAGCGCCACCCGCGAAAGGATTCCCGATGCATCACGAGCCCGACTCCCCCCGCCCGATCCGCCGGACCGAGGCCGATGCGCCCACCGACACCCGCTTCGGGCCGCGCCCGGTGCCGCCGGGACACCGCGGCCCGCATGACGCACCCGAATCGCGCCGCATCCCGCCGCATGGTCGGGTCTCGCCCGACGGCAGCCGGCCCTGGCCGCAACCCTCGCGCAGCGCCAGATGGCTGGTCTGGGGCGGCACGGCGCTGACCGCCGCCGCCCTGACCGCCGGCACGGTGATCGCCGCGCGCCAGGTCATGCACGCCCTCTCGGACCCCAGGCCGCACCGCGATTTGCCGCCCATGGCGCCGCGCATGGCCGCGATGCCGGATGCCGAGCGCGAGGCGTTGCGCCGCCGCGCCGAGAGCCGCGAACGCGCCGAGGATGCCCGCGCCGAACAGCTGCGCGCCGCGGCGGCCCAGGCCCGCCCGCGCCCGCGCAAACCCGCCCCGCGCGTCGGGCTGATGCAGGAGATCGAGGCCAACACCGCCAGCCTGACCAAGGGCGTGGACAATGTCATGCAGGCGCTGACCGCCGGCATGACCGGCTTTCGCACCGTGGCCGCCCAGGCCAGCGACATCATGCGCGAATTCGGCGACGCCGCCGCGCTGGTGCAGGACATCCTGGGCCGCAGCCGCCCCGCCGGGTCCGACCGGCCGCGCCGCGATCCGCCGCGCCCCGACGACCGCCACGGCGTTCATATGCCCGACCTGCGCGACGACCCGCTGACCCACGATCCGCTGGACGGCCCCGACGCCGACACGCCGCAGGACCATGACCCGCGCATGCACCGGCTCTAGGCGCCTTCACTGTTTTCCAAATACTCCGGCGACCGCGCCGCCACCCCGAAGGCGCGAGAAAAGCAAAAGGCCGCCCCGAGAGGCGGCCTTTCCCATGCGGGCATCGGCTGAGGATCAGACCTGATCCAGCGCCTCGATGGCCTTTTCCAGCTCTTCCTTGCTGACGTCCTTGTCCGAGACCTTGGCGCCCTCGACGATATGGTCGATGACCTTGTCCTCGAAGATCGGCGCGCGCAGCTGCTGCTGGGCCTGCGGGTTCTGCTGGATGAACTCGAAGAAGGCGCGCTCCTGCCCCGGATATTGCCGGGCCTGGCGCAGCACCGCCTGGGTCATCTCCTGGTCCGAGACGGTGATCTCGGCCTTCTGGCCGATCTCGGCCAGCAAAAGGCCCAGACGCACACGGCGCTCGGCCAGCGCCTTGTGCTCGTCCGTCGGCTCGATCTCGCCATGGTTGTGGCCGTGATCGTCCGGATGCTCCTCGTGATAGAGTTGATGCGCGATCTGATGCGCCTCGGCCTCGACCAGCGATTCGGGCAGGTCGAACTTGACCAGCGCGTCCAGCTTGTCCAGCAGCGCCCGCTTCAGCACCTGGCGCGAGGCGCCCTTGTATTCGGCCTCCAGCCGCTCGCGGATCTGGGCCTTCAGCGCGTCGAGGCTCTCGGCGCCGAATTTCTTCGCCAACTCGTCGTCCAGCTCGGCGGCTTTCGGCGCCTTGACGGCCTTCACCGTGGTTTCGAAGACCGCGTCCTTGCCGGCCAGGTTCGGGGCGCCGTATTCCTCGGGGAACTTGACCTCGACCTTGACCTCGTCACCGGCCTTGGCGCCGACCAGCTGCTCTTCGAAGCCGGGGATGAAGCTGCCCGAGCCCAGAACCAGCGGGTAATCCTCGGCCGCGCCGCCCTCGAAGGCCTCGCCGTCGACCATGCCCTTGAAGTCGATCACGACCTGGTCGCCGTCCTTGGCCTTGGTGCCCTTCTTGCGGTCCTCGAAGGACTGGGCGTTCTTGGCCAGGTTCTCCAGCGCCTCGTTCACCTGCTCGTCGCTGGCGGACACCACCAGGCGCTCCAGCTCGATGCCGGACAGGTCGGCTTCCGGGATCGCCGGCAGGGCCTCGTAGGCCACCGTCACGACCACGTCGTCGCCTTCCTTCCAGGTCTCGCCGCCCACCATCTCGATCTTGGGCTGCACGGCCGGGCGGTCGCCGGATTTTTCCAGATGCGTGCGCAGGGCGCCATCGATGGCCTCCTGCATGGCGTCGCCCATGATGCGCTGGCCGAACTGCTTCTTCAGCATCGCCATCGGCACCTTGCCCTTGCGGAAGCCCTTCATCTCGACTTCGGGCTGGGCCTCTTTCAGCTTCGCGTCCACCTGCGCCGCCAGATCGGCCGCCGGCAGGGTGAACTCATAGCCGCGCTTCAGCCCTTCGTTCTGGGTTTCCTTGACCTGCATTTGTCTTCCTTCATCCAACCATGCCGCGGGAGGAGGCCCCGCCCCCGGGACGGCAGCAAAGCCTGCGCCCGCGCCCCCGCCTGTTTCAGCGCGCTAGCTAGGGGATTTCGCCGTCCATAGCAAGGAGGAAGGCAGAATCGGCGCCCCGTCGCCATGCCGCGCCGCCACGAAAAAGCGCGCCGCGACGCGGCAAGATTCGGGTTCCGGTAGCGCAGGCACGGCCGTCGCCGTTGCCGGCCAGGCGGCTGTCGTCCAGCTCACCGTCCAGGACATGCCCCCATGTCGCGCGAGATACCGGTGTGCTGGGCCCAAGGCGCCGCAATCGCCGATGTCTACCGAAGCGCTGAGCACAGTTCGGCATTGCCTCGCGATATTCGAGTGCGGCACAGAAGTCGGTCCAGTCGATACCGGCCGGGGGGCATAACCATCGGCCGGTCCGGCCGTGCCATCAGCGCGGCTAGATCGCGACACTCAACGCATGGCTTCGTGTTGAACCAGACCTGCCGGGTAGGTGCGGCCGCCTGCTTCTTGGACAGCGTGACGCTCGGACGCCGATCAGTTCGGCAAGTTCCTGCATGACAAGACCTTGAACTCGCTAAAATTGCTCATATCCCGCGTGATCGCGGCGGCCGGCGCGTGTGACGCTGATCCGCCCCGGCGTCCACTGCAAGGCCGCCATGCGCCCCATACAACTGAACTAACTTATGGACAGGTTCACATTCCACTCGAGGCAGAGCATACAGGCGTTACTCTGTAAGTGGTTGTTTGTTTACCAGAGTTGAATGGTTCCGTGTTACCTGTGCTCCGCATGATCGGATGGATGCCGCAAGTCATCCATCCGATTGTCCAGTTGGAGGGGCCACCATGCTGCGTCCCAGTTCTTGCCCGCAAACCGGACCTTGCCTAGCCTCGGCGCAACCCGTCGCAGATCTCCTTCTGGATGAAATGCGCAAATCCCCGCATCTTTGAGCGTGTGATGTAAGGTCGGCATGCGTCACCAGTCAGACGCTAGGATTTCGCCGTAAAGCCCGAAGCGAAAAGGCCGCCCCGACGGGACGACCTGTTCGCCGTGGCGGTAAACCGGGTTCAGCCGCGTGCCCGCACCACCTGCAGAAGCGGCATCACATCCGACATGTCCGGGCCATGCGCCTGGCCGGTCAGCGCCTTCCTCAGCGGCATGAACAGGCCCTTGCCCTTGCGCCCGGTGGCCTCTTTCACGGCCGCGGTGAATTCGCCCCAGCTCGCGTCGGTATAGGGCGGCGGCGGCAGCAGCGTCATGGCCTGGGCGATGAAATCGGCGTCCTCCGCGTCGATCTGCGGCTCGGCACCCTTCGAGAAGATCTCCCACCAGCCGGCCAGATCGTCCAGCCTGGTGATGTTCTGCGAGGCGACGCGCCAGAACCGCTCGGCCAGCTCGGCCGGCACGCCCAGCGCGGCGATGCGGTCCTTGACCTCGGAGAACGGCCGCGCCTGGTTCGCCTCGCGCGTCAGCGGCCACAGATCCTCGGCGTCAAACTTGGTGGGCGAGGCGCCGAACTGCGACAGCTCGAAGCCGGCAGCCAGCTCATCCAGCGACATCTTCAGCTCGACCGGCTGCGAGGAGCCCAGCCGCGCCATCAGCGACAACAGCGCCTCGGGCGCCACCCCCGACTCGCGCAGGTCCTTGATCGCCAGCACGCCCAGGCGCTTGGACAGTTCCTCGCCCTGCGCGCCGGTCAGCAGGCTGTGATGGGCAAAGGCCGGCGGCGTGGCCCCTAGCGCGCGGATGATCTGGATCTGCGTCGCGGTATTCGTCACATGGTCGGCGCCGCGCACGATATGGGTCACGCCCATGTCGGCGTCATCGACCGAACTGGCAAAGGTATAAAGCACCTGCCCGTCGGCGCGGATCAGCACCGGGTCCGAAACCGAGGCCGCGTCGATGGAAATATCGCCCAGGATGCCGTCCGGCCACTCGATCCGCTCCTGGTCCAGCAGGAAGCGCCAATAGCCGTCGCGGCCCTCGGCCCGCAGCCGGTCCTTGTCGGCGTCCGAAAGGTTCAGCCCGGCGCGGTCATAGACCGGCGGCTTGCCCATGTTCAGCTGCTTCTTGCGTTTCAGGTCCAGCTCGGTCGGAGTCTCGAACACCTCATAGAGCCGACCCTCGCCGCGCAGCCCCTCGGCCGCCTCGGCATAGCGGTCAAGCCGGTCCGACTGCCGCTCGATCCGGTCCCAGGTCAGGCCCAGCCATTCCAGGTCGCGCTGGATGCCGTCGGCATATTCCTGCTTGCTGCGCTCGCGGTCGGTATCGTCCAGCCGCAGGATGAAGGTGCCGCCCGCCTTGCGTGCGATCAGATAGTTCATCAGCGCCGTGCGCAGGTTGCCGACATGGATGTGGCCGGTGGGCGAAGGGGCGAAACGGGTGGTGGTCATGGGAGGTCTCCTGTCGGCTTCGCTCTTTCACAAACGGCGGTTTTTGTCCATATCAGGGCCAAAGACGAGGTTAGCCAATGCTTGACTGGAAGAACGCCGAGGCCCCCGACGCGGGCGCGATCGAGGAACTGGCGCGCGAGGCCATCGCCGCCCTGCCCCCGGAATTCGCCGGCCCTGCGCGCGCGGTGGTGCTGCGGGTCGAGGAATTCGCCGGCGAGGAATTCCTGGACGAGTTGCAGATCGACGACCCGCTGGAGCTGACCGGGCTTTACGACGGCGTGCCGATGACCGAGAAATCCGCCAGCGAGCCGCAGCATTTCCCCGACACCGTCTGGCTGTTCCGCCGCGCCATCCTGGACGAATGGGCCAGCCGCGGCGACGTGACCCTGGGCCAGCTGGTCGCCCATGTCGTGGTCCACGAATTCGCCCATCACTTCGGCTGGTCCGACGACGACATCGCCGCCATCGACCGCTGGTGGGAATGATGCACCAGGCGCCGATCCTGACCATCACCCTGAACCCGGCGCTGGACCTGACCACCTCGGCCCCGCGCGTGGTGCCGGACGGCAAGCTGCGCTGCACCGCGCCGCGCTTCGATCCGGGCGGCGGCGGCATTAACGTCAGCCGGGCGATCCGCGCCATGGGCGGCGAGAGCACGGCGCTGGTGGCGCTTGGCGGCGCGACCGGCGAGCGGCTGGCGGCGCTGCTGGCCGAGGCGGGCGTGCCCCTGGTGACGCTGCCCGCCCCGGGCGAGACCCGGCAGTCGGTGACCGTGGACGACCAGGCCCTGGGCCAGCAATACCGCTTTGTCATGCCCGGGCCGGAATGGTCGAGCGCGAACGTCGAGGCTGCCTTGCAGGCCGCCGTCGCGGCCGCTGCCCCCGATGCGCTGGTGGTGCTCTCGGGCTCGAACCCTCCGGGGGTGCCGGCGGGCTTTGCCGCGCAACTGGCCGAGCGGCTGCAGGGTTCGGGCGCACGGCTGGTGGTCGATACCTCGGGCGAGGCGCTGGCCATGGCCGCCGCCGTGGTCGACCGCCGGGTCGAGATCCTGCGCATGGACGATGCCGAGGCCGAGGGGCTGGCCGGCCATGCCCTGCCCTATCGCCTGGACACGGCGCGCTTCGCGGCCGGGCTGGTCGCCTCGGGCGCGGCGCATGCGGTGATCGTGGCGCGCGGCCGCGACGGCAATATCATCGCCACGCGCGACGGCCTCTGGCATGCCGAGGCGGCGCGCGTGCCCATCGTCAGCAAGGTCGGCGCCGGCGACAGCTTCCTCGCCGGCTTCGTGCTGGGCTATGCCCGGGGCTGGCCGGTGCCCGACGCCCTGGGGCTGGCCGCCGCCGCCGCATCCGCGACCGTGCAGACTCCCGCCAGCGAACTTTGCCGGGGCGAGGATGTCGAGCGGCTGTTCGCGGCCCGCGTCGTGACCGAGATGCGGCTGTAACCTTGCACCCCACCGATCCCCCTGCCCCGGTGGTCACGGCCGTCGTCGTCACCTTCAACCGCCGGGCGGCGCTGCAGAAGACGCTGGCGCGGCTTCTGGCCGAGCCGCTGGACCATGTGCTGGTGATCGAGAACGGCTCGACCGACGGCACCCGCGCGTGGCTGGCGACGCTGGACGAGCCGCGGCTGGCGGTGATCGAGATGGATCGCAACGGCGGCGGCGCCCTGGGGTTCGAGACCGGCATGCGCGAGGCGCAGGCACGCTTCGATCCCGACTGGCTGGTGCTGATGGACGACGACGCCCGCCCGCAGCCCGGCGCCCTCGCGGCCTTCCGCGCGGGGCTCGCCAGCGGGCGCTGGCCTGGGGCCCAGGCGCTGGCGGCGGCGGTGCGTTTCCCGGATGGCGGCATCTGCGAGATGAACCGGCCCTGGGTCAATCCCTTTGCCAGCCTGCCGGTGTTGCTGCGCGTGCTGGCCGGCGGCGGCCGCGCCGCCTTTCACATTCCCGACAGCGCCTATGCGCCCGGCACCGACCGGGTGCTGGACGGCACCTCCTTCGTCGGCTTCTTCATCTCGCGCGCGGGCGTGGCGCGGGCCGGCTATCCCGACGGTCGGCTGTTCATCTATGGCGACGACGTGCTTTATACGCTGGGCCTGACCCAGGCCGGGGGACGGCTGCTCTTCGCCCCCGACCTGACCTTCGAGCATGAATGCGCCACCCAGATCGCCGGCGCCATCCCGCGACCGTTCTGGAAGATCTATTACAACACCCGCAACCGCTGGCTGATCTATCGCCGTGCCGCCGGGCCGGTGCTGTTCCCGCTGCTGATGGCCCTGATGCTGCCGAAATGGCTCGCGACCGGCGGCTCGCTGCCCGAGGCCGAAAGGCAGGTCTGCCGCAAGCTGATCCGCCTGGCGATTCGCGACGCCTGGCGCGGCGATTTCAGCCGCAGCCATGCCGAGGTCACGCGGATCGCCGAAGGCGGCTGAGCCCCGCGCCGATTGCCCGGTCGGCATTTGGGTATTTCGGGAGCAAAGAAGAATGGCATTCCCGCGCTGCTTCCCCATATTCTTTCTTGTGAAAATATCCTCGGGGGTCGCCGGACGGTGCGCCACCGGTCCGAGGACCGGCCGGCGACGGGCAGACGGCCCCCGGCGTTATTCGGACTCGCCCAGCACCCGCAGCAGATATTTGCCATAGGCGTTCTTCGAGAACAGCTTCGCCCGCGCGCGCAGGTCGTCGGCGGTGATCCAGCCGGCCTCGAAGGCGATCTCCTCGGGGCAGCCGGTCTGCAGGCCCTGGCGCTGCTCCAGCGTGCGCACGAAATTGCCGGCGTCGAGCAGGCTGGCGTGGGTGCCGGTGTCGAGCCAGGCAAAGCCGCGGCCCATGCGCTCGACCGTCAGGCTGCCCTCGTGCAGGTAGGTTTCCAGAAGCGTGGTGATCTCGAGCTCGCCCCGGGCCGAGGGCTTGACCGCGCGCGCGCGCGCCGGCGCGGTGCCGTCGAGGAAATAAAGCCCGGTGACGGCGTAATCGGACGGCGGCACTTCAGGCTTTTCGATGATGGCGCTGGCCTTGCCGTCGGGATCGAAAGCGACGACGCCATAGCGTTCGGGGTCGGCGACGCGATAGCCGAAGACGGTGCCGCCGCTCTGGCGGTTGTCGGCGGCGGCCAGCAGCACCGGCAGGCCGTGGCCGAAGAAGATGTTGTCGCCCAGCACCATGGCCGAAGGGCTGCCGGCCAGGAAATCCTCGGCCAGCAGATAGGCCTGCGCCAGCCCGTCGGGCGAGGGCTGCACCAGGTATTCGAAGCGCAAGCCCCATTGGCTGCCGTCGCCCAGCAGGCGCTGGAACTGGAGCTGGTCCTCGGGCGTGGTGATGATGGCGATCTCGCGGATGCCGGCCAGCATCAGCACGGTGATCGGATAGAACACCATCGGCTTGTCATAGATCGGCAGCAGCTGCTTCGAGACGCCCATGGTGATCGGATAGAGGCGGGTGCCCGAGCCCCCGGCCAGGATGATGCCCTTGCGCGCGGGCGGAACGGTCTGGGTCATGCGGTCAGCTCCTGCAATATCTTGGCGAGCCCGGCCTGCCAGTCAGGGCGACTGATGCCGAAGTCCCGCAGAATGGCGGCGCAATCCAGGCGGGAATTCGCCGGACGTCGCGCCGGTGTCGGATAGTCCGAGGTCGGAATGTCGATGATGCGGCAGCCAAGCCCGGCGCCGGCCATGATGGCGCGGGCGAAATCGGCCCAGGTCGTGTCGGGGCTGCCGGCGAAATGGTAGAGGCCGCCCTGCGCCGGGTCGGCGCGCATCGCCGCCAGCATGGTCAGGCAGGCGCGGGCGATAGCCTCGGCCGGGGTCGGGCCACCGTGCTGGTCGGCGACGACGCGCAACTCGTCGCGCTCGCGCCCCAGCCGCAGCATGGTCTTGACGAAATTCGCGCCATGGGCGGAAAAGACCCAGGAGGTGCGCAGCACCGCCCATTGCCCGCCGGCGCTCGCGATGCCGCGCTCTCCGGCCAGTTTCGAGGCGCCATAGACGCCCAGCGGGCCGGTCGGATCGGTCTCGACCCATGGGTGCGCGCCCGAGCCGTCGAAGACATAATCGGTCGAGATGCTGAGGAAGGGCAGGCCCAGATCGGCGCAGGTCCGGGCCATGGCGGCGGGCGCCTCGGCATTGATGCGATGCGCGAGCTCGGGTTCGGATTCCGCGCGGTCGACGGCGGTATGGGCGGCGGCGTTCAGCACCGCCGCGCAGCCCGAGGCCCGGATCGCGGCCGCGCAGGCCTCGGGGTCGGAGAGATCGGCCTGGGCGCGGGTCAGGAACCGCGCCTGCGGCGCCAGCCGCGCCAGTTCCTGCGCGACCTGGCCGCTTTGGCCAAAGACCAGCAGGTCCATCACGCCGCGCCGAGCCTTTGGCCGACGCCCTGCCGGGTCAGCAGCGGGCGCCACCAGTCCTCGTTCGCCAGATACCATTCGACGGTGCGCGCGAGCCCCTCCGCGACCGTGACCGAGGGGCGCCAGCCCAGTTCGGTGCGGATCCGGGTCGGGTCGATGGCATAGCGCCGGTCGTGGCCGGGCCGGTCGGTGACGAAGCTGATCAGCCGCTCATGCGGCGCGGCATCCGGCCGCAGCCGGTCCATCTCGGCGCAGATCGTGCGCACCAAGTCGATGTTCCTGGCCTCGTTCTCGCCCCCGATATTGTAGCTTTCCCCGAGCGCGCCCTTTTCGAGGACCAAGAGCAGGGCGTCGGCGTGATCCTCGACATAGAGCCAGTCGCGGACATTGCCGCCGTCGCCATAGACCGGGATCGGCTTGCCGTGCAGCGCGTTCAGGATCACCACCGGCACCAGCTTCTCGGGAAAGTGGAACGGCCCGTAATTGTTGGAACAATTGGTCAGCACCACCGGCAGGCCATAGGTCTCGTGCCAGGCCCGGACCAGGTGGTCCGAGGCGGCTTTCGAGGCCGAATAGGGGCTGCGCGGATCGTAGGGCGTGTCCTCGGTGAACTGGCCGGTCTCGCCAAGGCTGCCGAAGACCTCGTCGGTCGAGATATGGTGGAAGCGGAAGCCCTCGGGCCGGCCTTGCCCCACCCAATAGGCGCGCGCGGCCTCCAGCAGGTTGTAGGTGCCGGTGACATTGGTCTCGATGAAGGCGCCCGGCCCGTCGATCGAGCGGTCGACGTGGCTTTCTGCGGCCAGGTGCATGATGGCGTCGGGCTTGTGCGCGGCCAGCACCCGGTCCAGCGCCGCGCGGTCGCGGATGTCGACCTGTTCGAAGGCGTAATGCGGGTCGTCCGCGACCGAGGCGACGTTTTCCAGGTTGGCGGCATAGGTCAGCGCGTCCAGGTTCACCACCGCATGCCCGCGCGCGATGGCCAGCCGCACCACGGCCGAACCGATGAACCCCGCCCCGCCGGTAACCAGAATCTTCATAGTCTCGCCTCGTAATCAAAGGGGCCCGCATAGGTGAAGGGGCTGTCGAAATCGCGCAATGCCGGGGCCTCGGCGTCCTTGCCGGACAGGATCGGACGACCGGTCAGGCCCCAGTCGATGCCGATTGTGTCCCAGGCGACCGCCCCGTCGCAATCCGGCGCGTAATGATCGCTACATTTGTAGATGATTTCCGTGTCCGGTTCGCGCGTGACGAAGCCGTGCAGAAAGCCCGGCGGGATCCACAGCTGCAAGCCGTTCTGGAACGACAGCTCGTATCCGGTCCAGCGGCCATAGGTCGGGCTGCCCTTGCGGATGTCGACGGCGACGTCGAACAGCCGGCCGCGCCCGCAGCGCACCAGCTTGCCTTGGGCATGCGGCGGCGCCTGGAAGTGCATGCCGCGCAGCGTGCCGCAAGCCGATGATAACGAATGGTTATCCTGGACGAACTCGGGCAGGTCCAGCCCGGCCTCGTGCAGCGTCCGCCGATTCCAGCTTTCCGAGAAAAACCCCCGTTCATCGCCGAAACGCCGGGGAGCAAGGACCAGGACGCCCGGAAGCGAGGTCTTTTCGATCTGCATCTGTCTCTACCAGATAAGTTCTGCGCGGAAGACCGCGCAGAGAAACCCGAGACGGCCCCCAAGGCGCCGCGCCGCGCCAACCTAGTCCTGCGGATGTTAAAATGCACGGGGAATAATGCGTGACTTGAAGGCGCGAATTATCGCCTTGTTAGGCAACCGGGAGCTGTCCCGCACCACCGCCACCTGCCACAAGCGAAACCCGCTATGCGCTATCGACTGATCGCCACCTATACGGGTGCTGATGCACCATTCGTGAGCAATATCACGGATTTGCGGACCCATTCCGGGCCCGAGGGCCATGCGCTCTACAGCGTCACCCATATGGGCGGCGGCATCGCGGCCTATCGCATCACCTCGGCCGAGCAGCCGATCCAGGTCATGGGCAGCCAGGCCTATCCGGCGGCCGCGGGCTATGCCGGCAACCCGGCGGCGGCCATCCTGCAACTTGGGGGTGATTCCGTGCTGTTCGGCACCGGCTTGCGCAATGGCACCGGCCCGGCGATCCGGCTGGGCAACCAGGGCGATTTCCTGGAAAGCGCCGCCGCGCCGGGCGGCAACCCGTTGCCGCAGGACATGATCCGGCTCGGTCAGTTCAGCACGCCCCTGGGCAATTTCCTCTACAGCGCCCGCGACGGCCAGACCGCCTTCGACATCTGGCGCGTGGCCGACAACGGCGGCATCAGCCATGTCACCCGCGCGCAGCTGCCGCTCGGCGCCGGCGTGCAGGGGACCGAGATCGACGCCATGCATGTCGCCACCCTGGGCGACCGCAGCTTCATCCTGGCCGCCTCGGGCATGGGCAATTACGTCTCGGTGCAGATGGTCCATGCCGACGGCAGCCTGGGCAGCGCGCAGATGCTGTGGTCGTGGAACGGTCTGGGCATGGACCAGCCCAGCCACCTGGGCACAGTGACGGTCGGCGGCGTGACCTATGCCGCCATCGCCGCCTCGCAAAGTTCGTCGCTGACCATGATGCGGCTGACCTATGACGGCCAGCTTCTGCCGGTCGACCATATCGTCGACGAGCGCACGACCCGCTTTTCCGGCGCCACGGCGATGGAGACGCTGAACATGGACGGCCGCGCCTTCATCTTCGTCGGCGGCGGCGACGACGGCATCAGCGTCTTCACCGTGCTGCCCGACGGCAAGCTCCTGCATATCGCGACGCTGGCCGACACAGACGACCGGGCGCTGGCCGATGTCTCGGCGATCTCGGCGATGGAGATCGATGGCAAGATCGCAGTCTTCGTCTCGTCCCGGACCGAGCGCGGCATCAGCCAGTTCGTCTTCGAGCCGGGCGAGATCGGCCTGACCCGCGTGGTCGGCGCCGGCGTGCAGGGCGGCACCGAGGGCAGCGACCTGATGCAGGCCAGCGCCGGCACGACCGATCTGCGGGGCGGCGCCGGCGACGACATCCTGATGTCGGGCAGCGCGCCCATCAGCATGACCGGCGGCGACGGCGCCGACATCTTCGCGGTGACCGAGGTCAACGGCCGCATCACCGTCACCGACTTCGAACTGGGCGTGGACCGGCTGGACCTGTCGGCGCTTGGCATGATCCGCAGCACCGACCAGCTGGTGTTTCGCCCGCAAGCCTTTGGCATCAAGATCTTCTATGGAAACTCGGTCATTTTCGTCATGACAAAAGACAACACCACGCTGCAAGCCGGCGCCTTCGACAATTCCCTGTTCCCGGTGACGCATTACGCCGCGCCCAACATGCGCACCGTCGTGCATGGCACGACCGGGAACGACTCGCTCAATGCCTCGCGCAACGGGTCCAAGATTCTGGGCTATGCCGGAAACGACCTGATCCTGGGCGGGCTTGGCAACGATGAGTTGAACGGGGGCCTCGGCAACGACACGCTTCGGGGCGGCGACGGGAACGACACGCTCTTCGGCATGGATGGCAACGACCAGGTCTATGGCGGCAACGGAAACGACCGGGTCTACGGCTGGAAGGGCAATGATACGCTTTACGGCGGGGCCGGAGACGACACGCTCGGCGGGGACGCTGGCAATGACGTCCTGTTCGGCGATGCCGGCAACGACCGGTTGGTGGACCTGGGCGGCAACAACACCCTGTGGGGCGGCGTCGGCAACGACTATCTGCAGATCGGCAATGCCGCCGGCAGGCTGAACGGTGACGACGGCAACGACACCCTGATCTCGGGAGCCGGCAACGACTATCTCTTCGGCGGCATCGGTAACGACAGCATGATGGCCGGGGCAGGCATGGACACGCTTATCGGTGGCATGGGCAATGATTACATGGCCGGCGGGGCGGACAATGACAGTCTGGATGCCGGCCGGGGCAACGACACGCTCTTCGGAGGGCTGGGCCACGACATCCTGCGGGGACGCGAAGACAATGACGTGGTCTACGGCGGCGAAGGCCACGACACGATCTGGGGCGATTCCGGCAATGACGCGCTTTATGGCGACGGCGGGCATGACGCCATCTATGGCGGCATTGGCAACGATTCCCTGTTCGGCGGCGACGGCAACGATACGCTGATGGGCCAGGACGGCAGCGACTCGCTGGCGGGCGGGCTGGGAAGTGACACGCTTTATGGCGGCAATGGCACCGACACGCTGATGGGCGGCGAGGGCCACGACCTGCTGGACGGTGGCGCCGATAATGACGTGCTTTACGGCGGCAATGGCCATGACCTGCTGCTGGGCGGAGACGGTGACGACACGCTTTACGGCGAGGGCGGCAACAACACGCTTCGCGGCGGAGCGGGCAACGATCTGCTCTGGGGGCAGGCCAGCTCCGACTACCTGTCGGGCGACGACGGCAACGACACGCTCTATGGCTTTCGCGGCGCCGACACGCTGTTTGGCGGCCTGGGCGACGACCTGCTGAACGGCGGCGAGGGCGATGATGAGGCCGGCGGCGGCGAAGGCAACGACACGCTGCTGGGCGAGACCGGCAACGACATCCTGCGCGGCGAGGGCGGCAGCGATTCGCTGCTCGGTGGCGCCGGGCACGACCTGCTGGACGGCGGCGATGGCGACGACCGGCTGGAAGGCGGCGCCGGCTATGACACCCTGACCGGCGGCGCGGGGGCCGATGTCTTCGTCTTCACCAGCGCCGAGAACTTCGGCAGCGGCAGCGACACCATCACCGATTTCCAGACCGGGCTGGACCGGATCGATCTGTCCGGGCTGAACCTGACCTTCATCGGCAGCGAGGCCTTCTCGGGCGCGGGCCAGGTCAGGACCGACCTGTCGCAGCCCGGCGCGACCCGACTGCTGGTCGACCTCGACGGCGACGGTGCCGCCGATCTGACAGTCGATCTGGGCACCCTGTCCAGCCTCGGCGCCTCGGACCTGCTGCTCTAGCGTTCCAGCAGGTCGCGGTGCCGGCGCTCGAGCAGCATCAGCCCCAGCAGCAGCAGCGTGACCGAGATGCCGATGACATATTCCGGATTGATGTAGCTGCCCTGATAGGTCGGATAGATCCCCTGCCGCATCAGCCCGACGCAATGGATCAGCGGATTGTACCACAGCAGGTTCTGCGCCTGGGGCGGCATCAGGTCGAAGGTGAAGAAGATGCCCGACATCAGGAACAAGGGCCGGGTCAGGATCTGCCAGATCCGCTCCCAGATCGGGAAGGCGGTCATCAGATAGCAGTTCAGCGTGCCGACCCCGACCGCCAGCAGCGTGACCAGCAGAAGCGATTCCAGCACCGGCGCCAGGTTCACCACCACCGGCAACTGAAAGATGACATAGATGCCGACGAAGACGATGGCGATCACCACGGTATGGGTCAGCGCGTTCAGCAGCACCCGCGCGATCATCGCATCGATGAAGGTCACGCTGGGATAGGCCAGGAAGGGGCGCGAGAAGCGGATCGAGCTTGCGACCTTGTTGGTGATGTCGTTGAACATCGCGAAGGGCAGGAAGCCCGTGGCATAGAACAGCGGAAAGTTGGTGCCCAGGCCCGGCCGGTTCAGCGCCAGGCTGAAGATCAGCGACAAGAGCGCCACGCCCAGCACCGGCTCGAGCACCGCCCAGACATAGCCGCCGGCGGATTTGCCATAGGTCGTCGCCATCTCGCGCAGCATCAGCGCCACGATGATGCGCATCATGCGAAAGCGCGGCCCGTTCCGGGACGGGCGCTGCGGCGGTCGAATCTCGCGGGTGATGTCGGACATGTGAACGCAAAAGCTGGTCTTGACGAGCCGCAATATGTAACAACTGCGCCGAAAAGGTAAACCAGCGAAAGCGCAACTGCGGTGAGCACCCCTTCGAACCCGGCCAGCGGCCCCTCCGGCGCCCCGGCCCAGCCAGCGGCGGACCAGCACGCGCCTGCGCGGCCCGCAGCCAATCCCGCCGCGTCAGCGCAGGCCAACCGGCCGTTCCAGGGCCAGGGCGCGCCCGCCCAGCCGCAAGCGCAGCCGCAGCCGGTGCCGGCCCGGCCGCAGGGCAATGCCCAGGCGCCGGCGGTGCGCCCGCAGCAGCAGGCCAAGCCGATCCCGGTGAAGCCCATGGGCCAACCCGTGCCCCGCCCGGCGCAGGGCCAGCCTCCGGCCCGGCCGGCGATCCCGGTCCGCCCCGCGGTCGGCATGGCCCAGCCGAAGCGCCGGCACTGGCTGATGCTTGCCTCGTTCCTGGCGCTGGTGGTGCTGCCGACCCTGCTCTGGGCCTGGTATCTCTGGGCCCGGGCCAGCGACCAATATGTCTCGTCCGTGGGCTTTTCGGTGCGCAAGGAGCAGATGACGCCGTCGATCGACCTTCTGGGCGGGCTGACCTCGTTCACCGGCGGCAGCGGCAGCGCCTCGGATACCGACATCCTGTACGAATACATCCGCAGCCAGGACATGGTCGAGCAGATCGACGCCCAGCTGGACCTGCGCGCGCGCTTCTCGCGCGACTGGCCGCATGATTTCGTCTTCGCCTTCAACCCCGATGGCCATGTCGAGGAACTGACCGAATACTGGCAGCGCCAGGTCAAGGTGCTCTATGACAGCTCGACCTCGCTCATCACGCTGAACGTCAGCGCCTTCAGCGCCGAGGACGCCCAGGCCATTGCCGCGGCGGTGTTCAAGCAGAGCTCGGACAAGATCAACCAGCTTTCCGCCGTCGCCCAGCAGGATGCGACGCGGCTGGCCAAGGCGGAACTGGACAAGACGCGCGATGAGCTGACCACCACCCGCCAGGCCATGACCGCGTTCCGCATGAAGTCGCAGATCGTCGATCCCCAGGCCGATCTCGCCGGGCAGATGGGCGTGCTGAGCGGGCTGCAGGGCCAGCTGGCCGAGGCGCTGGTCGCCCATGACATGCTGCTGGAGAACGCCCAGCCGACCGACCACCGCGTCACCCAGTCGCAGCAAAAGATCGACGCGCTGCGCCGGCTGATCGACCAGGAACGCGGCAAGTTCGGCGCCGAGGGCCAGGGCCCGGCCGGCGAAAGCTATGCCCAGCTGATGGCCGAATACGAAAAGCTGGCCGTGGACCGCGAATTCGCCGAGGGCGCCTATCGCACCGCCCGCATCGCCTATGAGACGGCGATGGCCGAGGCGCAGCGCCAGTCGCGCTACCTCGCCGCCCATATCGAGCCCAAGATCCCGCAAAGCTCGACCGAGCCGCAGCGGCTGTGGCTGCTGTTCATGGTCGCCGGCATGCTGCTGGCCGCCTGGTCGGTCCTGGTCCTGATCTATTACAGCATCCGCGACCGCGCCTGAGCCATGATCCGGCTGGAGAACCTGACCAAGGCCTATCGTCTGAAGGGGCGCCGGACCGTGGTGGCCGACAATATCAGCGCGGTCTTTCCGACCGGCGCCTCGGTGGGGCTGCTGGGCCGCAACGGCGCCGGCAAGTCGACGCTGCTGCGCATGATCGCGGGCACCGTCTCGCCGACCTCGGGGCGGGTGCTGTCGGACGGCACGATCTCCTGGCCGGTCGGCTTCATGGGCAGCTTTCACGGCGAACTCAGCGGGGCGCAGAACGTGCGCTTCGTCGCCCGCATCTATGGCGTGGACAGCGACGAGCTGGTCGATTACGTCGCGGATTTCGCCGAGCTGGGCCAGCATTATCACCAACCCTTCGCCAGCTATTCCTCGGGGATGCGGTCGCGGCTGGCGATGGGCACCAGCATGGGCATCCATTTCGACACCTATCTGGTCGATGAGGTGACCAGCGTCGGCGACGCCGATTTCCGGGTGAAGTCGCAACGGGTGTTCAACGACCGCATGGCCAATTCCGGCGCTATCGTGGTCAGCCATTCCATGCCGATGATCCGCAATATGTGCACCATGGGTGCCGTGCTGGAGCGCGGCACGCTGGAGGTCTACGAGGATCTCGAGGAGGCCATCGCCCGGCACGAGGCGATCCTGCGCGTGCCGCCGGCGGTGGCGGGGGACTAGCCCGCCAGCAGCGCCTCGATCTCGGCCCGTTTCGCGGCGACCAGGCCCGCGTCGCCGCGCGATTCGACGTTCAGCCGCACCACCGGCTCGGTGTTCGAGCTGCGCAGGTTGAAGCGCCAGTCGGCGAATTCCAGGCTGACCCCGTCGGTGTCGTCGCGCTGCAGCGCCATTGGCGCGAAATGCCCGACGACGCGGGCGATGGCCGCAGCGGGATCGGCCAGGCGGAAATTGATCTCGCCCGAGGAGGGAAAGGCCCGCATCCGCTCGGCCAGCAGCGCGCCCAGGCTGGTGCCCTTGCGGCTGACCAGCTCGACCACCAGCAGCCAGGGGATCATGCCGCTGTCGGCAAAGTGGAAATCGCGGAAATAGTGATGCGCCGACATCTCGCCGCCATAGATCGCGCCCGACGCGCGCATGGCGCGCTTGACGAAGGCATGGCCGGTGCGGGCCTGCACCGCCTGCCCGCCCGCCCCCGCGATCATGTCGCGGCTGTTCAGCACCACGCGCGGATCGTGCACGATCTTCTCGCCCGGGTGCTTTTCCAGGAAGGCGGTGGCCAGCAAGCCGACGATATATTCGCCGGGGATGAAATTCCCCTTTTCGTCGAAGAAGAAGCAGCGGTCGAAATCGCCGTCCCAGGCCACGCCCAGGTCGGCGCCATGTTCGCGCACCGCATCCGCCGTCATCGGCTGGTTTTCCGGCAGCAGCGGGTTCGGGATGCCGTTCGGGAAGCTCGGATCGGCATCGTGGTTGACGCGGATGAAGCGCAACGGCGCGCCGCGCCGCGCCAATTCCGCCGCGACGGCATCGAAGGTCGGCCCGGCCGTGCCATTGCCGGCGTTGACCAGAACGGTCAGCGGCTTCAGCGCGGCAATATCGACGAAATCGGCCATGGCGCGGGCATAGCTGTCGCGCGCCTCGGCGAAATCGCGGGTCACGCCCGGCGCGGCGGGTTTGGTGAAATCGCCCGATTGCGCCAGCGCGGCGATGGCGGCGAAATCGCCCTCGGGGTCCAGCGGCGCGGCGCCGCGCCCGACCAGTTTCATGCCGTTATAGTCGATGGGGTTGTGCGAGGCCGTCACCTCGATCCCGCCATCGGCGCCGAAATGCGCGGTGGCGAAATACATTTCCTCGGTGCCGGCCAGGCCCAGGTCGCGCACATTCGCGCCGCCCTCGTTCAGCCCGCGGATCAGCGCGGCGGCGAGTTCCGGCGAGGTCTCGCGCGTGTCGCGGCCGACGATCACCTCGCGCGCGCCCAGGACCTGCGCGAAGGCGCGGCCGATGCGCCAGGCCACGTCGGCGTCAAGCTCGGTCCCCAGCCGGCCGCGCACGTCATAGGCCTTGAAACAGTCGATCCGTCGCGCCTCAGCCATCTGCCATCCCCTTTTGCCGCCCCTTGGCTACACCAGCCGCCCGGAGATGGGAATAATGCGTCAGCATCGCAGAAGGGTTAACGCCTCCGCCAAAGGGTGGAGGTGACGTGCGGCGGCGCCCGCGCTAGACCGGGTGAAACAAGGAGATTGTCATGGATACCAAGGCCCTGATCGCCGCCTATTACGACGCCTTCAACGCCGGCCGCACCGATGAGATGCTGGCCTATCTGCATGACGAGGTCGAGCATCACGTGAACGAGGGCGGCATCCGTCGCGGCAAGGCGGCTTTCGCCGCGTTCAACGCCCACATGACCCGCAGCTACCAGGAGCGGCTGACCGACATCGTGATCTTTGCCAACGAGGCCGGCGACCGCGCGGCGGCGGAATTCGTGGTGAACGGCACCTATCTGGCGACCGACGAGGGCCTGCCCGAGGCGAAGGGCCAGACCTATGTCCTGTCCGCCGGCACCTTCTTCACCATCAAGGACGACAAGATCGCCCGCGTGACGACCTATTACAACCTGGCCGACTGGACCCGGCAGGTGGTCGGGGAATGATCGAGACGCGCAGCCTGACCGGGGATGCCGTGGCCGAGGTGCTGGACGACCTGGCGCGGCTGCGCATCGCCGTGTTCCGCGACTGGCCCTATCTCTACGACGGCGACCTGGCTTACGAGCGCGACTACCTGCGCGCCTATCAGTCGCCCGGCGCCGTGGTGGTCGCGGCCTATGACGGCACGCGCATGATCGGCGCCGCGACCGGGGCGCCGATGGAGGATCACGCCGGCGATTTCGCCGCCGCCTTCGCCGCGCGCCCCGAGCCGCTGGAGCAGATCTTCTATTGCGCGGAATCGGTGCTTCTGCCCGAATATCGCGGCCATGGGCTAGGCCACGCCTTCTTCGACGGGCGCGAGGCGCAGGCCCGCGCGCTGGGGCGTCGCTACAGCGCCTTTTGCCGCGTGGTCCGGCCCGAGGACCATCCGCTGCATCCGCAGGACTATCGCCCGCTGGACGGCTTCTGGCGCAAGCGCGGTTACGCGCCGCTGCCGGGCGTGGTGGCCGAATTCGAGTGGAAGGACATCGGCGAGGCCGCGCCGACCCGCAAGCCCCTGCAATTCTGGATGAAGACGCTGTGACCCGGACCATCCGCATCGCCGCCGCAGCCTATCCCTTCGACTGGCTGGCGGACTTCGACGCCTATCGCGCCAAGATCTCGGCCTGGGTGGCCGAAGCGGGTGATTGCGACCTGCTGGTCTTTCCCGAATATGGCGCCATGGAGCTGGCCTCGCTGGGCGGCCGCGCGGTGGCGGGCGACCTCGAGGCCTCGCTCCATGAGGTCGCCCGCCACGAGGCGGCGCGCGACGCGCTGCATGCGGAACTGGCGGCGCGGCACGGGCTGCATATCCTGGCCGCCTCGGGCCCCCGTTTCGAGGGGCCGCGCCCGGTCAACCGCGCCGTGCTGTTTGGCCCCACCGGCCGCCTCGGCCACCAGGACAAGCAGGTGATGACCCGGTTCGAGCGCGAGGACTGGGATGTGACCGACGCCTCGGGCCTGCGGGTCTTTGACACGGCGGTGGGTCGGCTGGGCGTGCTGATCTGCTATGACAGCGAATTCCCGCTGCTGGGGCGGGCGCTGGCCGAGGCCGGGGTCGAGGTGATCCTGGTGCCCTCCTGCACCGACACGGTGGCGGGCTACAACCGCGTCCGCATCGGCGCCATGGCGCGGGCGCTGGAGAGCCAATGCGTGGTGGTGCAGGCGCCGACGGTGGGCTGCGTGGACTGGTCCCCCGCCATCGACGAGAACCGCGGCGCGGCGACGATCTATGCTCCGCCGGACGGGCTGTGGCCGGAAAGCGGCGTGGTGGCCGAGGGGACGATGGACGCGCCGGGCTGGGTCAAGGCCGAGGTGGATCTGGACCTGGTGGCGGGAAGCCGGCGGAACGGGCGGGTGCTGCCCTTTGCGCATTGGGGAGAGACGGTGGGGGTTCGGGTGACGGGCGCGCCGTGACCTTGGAAGAGATCGGGCATTTGCGCGAGATCGCCGAGCAATATGCTTATGCTGATGGCGCACAAGGTTCGTTTCGCAGACTGTCGGGCCAAATTTCCGACGCGGCTCGAGAAAATGGAGCCGGAGAGCTTTACGTGCCTTTCAATAATACCTATCAATTCGGCGACGTTGCCTTTTCGTATGGCAGGGGAACGGTCTCAGGCTCCTTCCTGGGAACGGTCGAATATCACGACGATATGCTGCGGATCACTGGTGAAAGCAACTTTGAGTTCACCGACGAATTTGCCGATCCTCTGGATATGAATTTCGAGCCCGGTGGCATACCCTATCACATCAGCGGAACATGGCGCGCAAGCTTTTCGGCAGAGGTGCTAAGAGACCGCAGAAATAGCATTTACTTTGATCGAAGGAAATGATGGAGATGCTGCGCACGTTTGCCCATCATCTGCTTCTGCTGCCGGTCTTTCTTTTCCTGCTCTGGGCGGCGGTCGCGGGGGTGCAATGGGTCAGGCATGCACCCAAAAGCGTCACCCTACCAAATGGCATGATGCTCAAGCTGCAATATTATTTCCCCCGCGCTCCGGTCGCGCTTTTGCCACGGATGGCAGAACGATCCTTGCCCGCAGGCTTGAATTCCTTTGCTTCAACGATCGCTATGTCAGGATCACGTCCTACAAATTCGGTGATTCCGGCATTTACGACGCCCAGACCGACGCCAAGGTCCGGGAAGAGCAGTATGACACTGTTGCGCGTGAGCTACGCTCAGGGAGGGGAGGATGCAACGGCTATTACACTGGCCTGCTCGGAGCTGTTTTTCTGCTCGATGGCCAAAAATTCCCGTTCCTGCCGCCCTGCGAATGGCGCAACCTGAACAACCCGGCGCTGAAAAACCGCGCCTGGTTCGATCGTCCCTGCGATGACCGGTCGGGGCGGGAGGAGATGCGCGCTCCGACCGTCGCGGGCGATACCGCCGTCCAGTCCGACCTCGGGCCATAGACCGCGTCCGCCGCGAAGCGACTCAAGACCGCATCCGGCGCGGGCCAGCGCGCGGACGCCGGGTGCGGCTGCCTCGACCTACTGCTCCACGGTCCCCTCGGGCTCCTCCGGCACCGCGCCCTCGGGCGTCTCCCCCTGCACCGCACCCTCGGTCGGCACCGCAAGCCGGTTGTCCTCCCACTCGCCCGAGGCCACCTCGCCCGTTGCATAGCGCATCACGCCCGCGCCCTGGCGCTTGCCCATGACGAAATGGCCGGTGTAGACGTCGCCATTGGCATAGGTGGCCACGCCCTCGCCGTCGATCTCGCCTTGCTTCCACAGGCCCTCGTAGCGGAAGCCGTCGGGCGCGATCAGCCGGCCCTTGCCTTGCCGCAGCCCGTCCACGAAGGAGCCGTCGTAGGTGGTGCCGTCGGCATAGGTGGCTTGGCCCTGGCCGTGGCGCTGGCCGTCGCGCCAGGCGCCGTTGTAGACATAGCCGTCGGGATAGGTCATGCGGCCCTGCCCCTCGTTCCGGCCGCGCTTGAAACCGCCTTCGTAGACCAGGCCATTGGCGTATTTCGCCACGCCCTGGCCCTCGATCACCCCGGCCAGCCAGTCGCCGTCATAGGTGGCGCCGTCGGGATAGGTGATCAGCCCGCGCCCGTCCGGCATATCGGCCTTCAGCGCGCCCTCGTAGACCGAGCCGTCGGGATAGGTGATGCGGCCCAGCCCCTCCATCCGGCCCTCGACCCAGTCGCCGGAATAGACATAGCCGTCGGTGCCGGTGAAGGTGCCTACGCCCCAGCGCTTGTCGGCGCGGAAATCGCCCTCGTAGCGGTCGCCGTTGGCGAAGGTGGCGATGCCCTTGCCCTCGCGCCTGCCATTGGCAAAGCGCCCCTCGTAGCTGTCGCCCGAGGGCTGGACCAGCTTGCCCTGCCCCGCCATCTGCCCGGCCGACCAGCCGCCAACATAGGACAGCCCGTCCGGCATGGTCAGCTTGCCCTGGCCGGAACGCTGGTCGGCCTTCATCCCGCCCTCATAAGCGGCGCCGTCGGGATAGGTGATCTTGCCGAAGCCTTCCTTGACGCCGGCCTTCCAGTCGCCCTCGTAGCGATAGCCGTTGGGCTGGGTCAGCACGCCCTTGCCGTCATGCAGCGCGTTGACAAAGCCGCCCTTGTAGAGTGAGCCATTGGCGTAATGCGCCTCGCCCTGGCCGGTAATCTGGCCGTCCAGCCAGTCGCCCTCGTAGGTGCCGCCGTCGGCATAGGTGATCTTGCCCTTGCCGTTGGGCTTGCCCTTGGCGAAGGCGCCTTCGTAGACCGAGCCGTTGGGGAACTTCGCCACGCCCTGGCCCAGGATCTCGCCCTCGACCCAGTCGCCGGTGTATTCATAGCCCGAGGGCAGGCGATAGGTGCCGCGGCCGTGCTGCTTGCCGTTGCGGAAGGTGCCCTCGTAGACGCCGCCGTCGTCATATTGCTTGGTGATGACGGATTGGGCGGCGGCCACGCCGCTGCCGGCCAGGATCATCGCGCATGCGAAAATGGCTGCCTTCATGGACCTGCCTCCGCCTCTTGTTCGTTCTTTCGGCAAGGGTTTACCGCATGGGCCGGCCGGCGCAAAGCCGACTTTTCCTTTGCCGCGCCCTCGCCTATCACAGGGATCAAAGCCGAAGGACGCACCATGACCGATACGTTCCGCATCACGCTGGCACAGCTGAACCCCACCGTCGGCGACCTGCCGGGCAATGCCGACAAGGCCCGCGATGCCTGGCAGCAGGCGCGCGCGGCAGGGTCCGACATGCTGGTGCTGCCCGAGATGTTCATCACCGGCTACCAGACGCAGGACCTGGTGCTGAAAGCCGCCTTCACCCAGCAGGCCATGGCCGAGATCGAGACGCTGGCCCGCGACTGCGCCGAGGGCCCCACCATCGGCATCGGCGGCCCCTTTGCCGAGGGGGACCGGCTCTACAATGCCTATTGGGTCTTGCAGGACGGCCGGGTCGCCGCCCGCGTGCTGAAGCACGAACTGCCGCACAAGCAGCTGTTCGACGAATGGCGGCTGTTCAACGTCGGGCCGATCTCGGGCCCCTACAGCGTGGGCGGCGTCCGCATCGGCAGCCCGATCTGCGAGGACGCCTGGTGGCCCGAGGTCGCCGAGACCCTGGCCGAGACCGGGGCCGAGATCCTTATCGTGCCGAACGGCAGCCCCTATCACCGGGGCAAGCTGGACCTGCGCATGGGCCACATGGTCGGGCGCGTGGTCGAGACCGACCTGCCGCTGGTCTATCTGAACTCGGTCGGCGGCCAGGACGACCAGCTCTATGACGGCGCCAGCTTCGTGCTGAACCCGGGCAGGACCGGCGGCGCCGACAAGGTCGTGCAGCTGGCGCCCTTTGACGAACAGATCGTGCATGTCGACTTCACCCGCACGCCCGATGGCTGGCGCGCGGTGCCGGGGCCGATGGACCACCAGCCCGACGAATGGGAACAGGATTACCGCGCCATGACCGAAGGGCTGCGCGACTACATGCGCAAGTCCGGCTTCCGCAAGGTGGTGCTGGGCATGTCGGGCGGCATCGACTCGGCGCTGGTCGCGACCATCGCCTGCGACGCCATCGGGCCGCAGAACGTGCGCTGCGTGATGCTGCCCAGCGAATACACCTCGCGGGCCAGCCTTGACGATGCCGCCGATGCCGCGACCCGGCTGGGCGCGCGGCTGGACACGGTGCAGATCGAGGGCGCCCGCGACGCGGTCGGCGCGGCGCTGGCACAGCTGATGGAGGGGACGAAACCCGACACGACCGAGGAGAACATCCAGTCCCGGTTGCGCGGCGTGATGCTGATGGCGATCTCGAACAAGTTCGGCGAGCTGCTCTTGACCACCGGCAACAAGTCCGAGGTCGCGGTAGGCTATGCCACGATCTATGGCGACATGGCCGGCGGCTACAACCCGATCAAGGATCTGTACAAGACCCGGGTGTTCGAGACCTGCCGCTGGCGTAACCGCAACCACCGTCCCTGGATGCAGGGCCCGGCGGGCGAGGTGATCCCGCCGCAGATCATCACGAAACCGCCCTCGGCCGAGCTGCGCCCGGACCAGAAAGACCAGGACAGCCTGCCGCCCTATGAGGTGCTGGACGCGATCCTGGAGGGGCTGGTCGAGAAGGACCTGGCGCTGAAGGACCTGGTCGCCCAGGGCTTCGACGCCGAGACGGTGAAGAAGGTCGAGACGCTGCTTTATGGCAGCGAATGGAAACGCTACCAGGCGGCGCCCGGCCCGCGAATCTCGACCAAGGCCTTCTGGCTGGACCGGCGCTATCCGCTGGTCAACCGCTGGCGCGACCGGCTCTAGGGTCGCATCCCGGGTGACGCCACGTCATGCCGGCGCCGGCATGGCGTCATTTCCGACATCACCCTGATATCGCGATGGAAAATTTGACCGATCATTAAAATCCTGTCGATTTGGACAGGTATCTAAACTTGCAGGCATTCCCTAGCTATCCAGCCGTGCCCCGCGTTGCCTATCCTTGGGGCAGGACGTGATGCAGGACCGGATGTTCCGGGACGCGCATGACTGAATGGTTCACTGGTATCGACCCTCCCCGTCGGAGGGTCTGTTAATGATGAGGGTCTGCTTATGCCGACAACGACGACGATTCGCGTCATTTCCCTGGGCACGCATCGCGACTTGGACAGCAACGAGCGCTACCTGGGCGCGGAACGGGCCGGCGAGCTGGTCGGCACCACCTTCGGCAGCGCGGATGACCCGCTGGCCCGCAGCATTACCCCGGTGACGCTGAACGACGGCAACGGCAACCGGTCCATCGGCTTCGACGGCCCGCACGGCAGCCCGCGCGGCGAATACGTGCTGCATGACGGCGTGCGCTACAACCTCGACTCGGGCATCATCTATTCCGGCACCGTCACCTATATGGACGGCACGACCGCCAGCAACGTGCCGCTGCGTATCCTGCAGGCGACCGACGGCACGCTGGCCTTGGTGCCGCCGCCCAGCAACGCCTCGCAGGCCGAAATCCAGGGCGTGACCAGCAAGGCGATCCAGTCGATCACCCTGACCCGGGTCATCAACAGCAATTTCAACGGGCTCGACACCTCGCGCTATGGGCTGACCGACCCGACATTCGTCTGCTTCCGCAACGGCACGCTGATCCTGACCGCGCGCGGCAATGTCGCGGTCGAGGATCTGCGCGTCGGCGACATGGTGATGACCCGCGACCACGGGCCGCAGCCGCTGCGCTGGATCGGCTCGAAACAGGTGACGCCGGAACTGCTGCAGCTGTTCCCGAACATGCGCCCGGTGCGGATCCGCGCAGGCGCGCTGGGGGCCGACCTGCCGGCGCGCGACCTTTACGTCTCGCAGCAGCACCGGATCCTGGTCAGCTCGAAGATCGCCGAGCGTGTGCTGGGCGAGGCCGAGGTTCTGGTCGCCGCCAAGCACCTGACCGGGATCGACGGCATCGAGATCGACGACAGCGCCGAGGCGCTAAGCTATTTCCACCTGCTGTTCGACCGGCACGAGATCGTCTGCTCGGAAGGCGCGCAGACCGAGTCGCTGTTCACCGGCCCCGAGGCGCTGAAGGCCGTGCCGCCCGAGGCGCGGGCCGAAATTCTGGCGCTGTTCCCCGAACTGCTGGCCGAGGGCCGGGCGCATGAACCTGCGCGCCGCCTCGGCTCTGGCCGCGAGGGGCGGCAGCTCGCGAAGCGCCATGCCGCAAACGGACGCGAGCTGCAAACGGCGCGGTCGCGCTGAAACTCCAGGCCCCGGACCACCACATGCCGGGGCCTTTTCCCTTCCGCGCCCGCCGCGTTCAGACCAGCACGTCCTGGCGCTGCTGCTGGCCGACGCCGAACACGCGCTTGTAGCGGGCGATTTCCTCGGCCGGGCCGGTGGCCTTCTCGGGGTTGTCGGACAGTTTCACCGTCGGCCGGCCATCCGCCGCCACTGCCTTGCAGACCAGCGAAAACGGCGCCAGCCCGTCGCCCGGCACCAGCCCGCGGAAATCGTTGGTCAGCAAGGTGCCCCAGCCGAAGCTGACCTTCACCCGGCCGCGGAAGCGCCGGAACAATTCGCGGATCTTGTCCACGTCCAGCCCGTCCGAGAAGATGATCAGCTTGTCGCGCGGATCCTCGCCCCGGTCCTGCCACCAGCGGATCGCGGTTTCGGCCCCCTCGGCCGGGTCGCCGCTGTCGACGCGGATGCCGGTCCAGCCCGCCAGCCAGTCCGGCGCATGCTCCAGGAAACCCTTGGTGCCATAGGTGTCGGGCAGGATGATGCGCAGCATGCCATCATGCTCCTCGTGCCAATCGGCCAGCACGCGATAGGGGGCCTGGCGCAATTCCTCGTCCGTATCGGCCAGCGCGGCATAGACCATCGGCAGTTCGTGGGCGTTGGTGCCGATGGCCTCGATGTCGCGGCGCATGGCGATCAGGCAGTTCGAGGTGCCGATGAAGCGCTGATCTCCCAGCCCCTCATACATCGCCTGCACGCACCAGTCCTGCCACAGGAAGCTGTGCCGGCGCCGGGTGCCGAAATCGGCGATGCGCAGCTCGGGGCCAAGCTCGCGCAATTGCTCGATCTTTTCCCACAGCCGCGCCATGGCCCGGGCATAGAGCACCTGCAATTCGAAACGCCCCATGTCCTTCAGCACCGCGCGCGAACGCAGCTCCATGATGATGGCCAGCGCCGGGATCTCCCACAGCATGACCTCGGGCCAGCGGCCTTCGAAGGTCAGCTCATACTGGCCGTCGCGCTTTTCCAGCTGATAGGCGGGCAGGCGCAGGTTTTCCAGGAACTCCATGAAGTCCGGGCGGAACATCTGGCGCTTGCCATAGAAGGTATTGCCGCGCAGCCAGGTGCTTTCGCCGCGCGTCAGCGACAGCCCGCGGACATGGTCCAGCTGTTCGCGCAGCTCGCCCTCGTCGATCAATTCGGCCAGGCGGATGGACCTGGTGCGGTTGATCAGGCTGAAGGCGACATGCGTGTCGGGCCTATTGCGGAAAACCGACTGGCACATCAACAGCTTGTAGAAGTCGGTGTCGATCAGCGACCGCACGATCGGGTCGATCTTCCACTTGTGGTTATAGACGCGGGTCGCGATATCGACCGTCGGTATCATCATGCCAAAGTCACTCCCGCCTGGCGCATCCTCTCACGGGCTGCCTCGCGCGAGCCGTCCAGGTCGATGGCGCGGGTGGCTTCCTCGATCACCGTGGCGCGAAAGCCCAGCCGCGCCGCGTCCATGGCCGACCAGGCGACGCAGAAATCATGCGCCAGGCCGACGAAGGCCAGCTCGGTCAGGTCGCGCTCGCGCAGATAGCCGGCCAGACCGGTCGCGGTGCGGTGATCGTTCTCGTAAAAGGCGGAATAGCTGTCGATCTGCGGCCGGAATCCCTTGCGGATCACCAGATCGGCGCAATCGACGGCCAGCGCCGGATGGAACCCCGCCCCCGGGCTGCCGATGACGCAATGCGCCGGCCACAGCACCTGCGGGCCATAGGGCATCGCGACCTCGGAAAAGGCGGTCGCGCCGGGGTGGTTGTCGGCAAAGCTGGCGTGGTCATGCGGGTGCCAGTCCTGGGTCAGCACCACGGCGTCGTAATCCGCCATCAGGTCGTTGATCCCGGCCACGATCTCATCCCCGCCCGCCACGGCCAGCCGGCCGCCCGGGCAGAAATCCAGCTGCATGTCGATGACGATCAAGGCCTTGGGCATGGCTTTGCTCCTGCTTTGACAAAAGTCGTAGGCGGGTGGGCCGGGGGCGTCAATGCCGCAACTTGATCCATGCCGCGCACGGCGCTAAGGCCAGGCCATGCTGACCGTCGCCGCGCTTTACCATTTCACCCGCTTCCCCGACCCAGCCGCGCTGAAGGCGCCGCTGGCGAAATGCGCCTGCGCGCATGGCGTCAAGGGCACGCTGCTGCTGGCGCCCGAGGGCATCAACGGCACCATCGCCGGCACGCGCGCAGGGATCGACGCCGTGCTGGCGCATATCCGCGCCCTGCCCGGCTGCGCCGCCCTGGAATGGAAGGAAAGCCCGGCCGAGGCCCTGCCCTTTGGCCGCATGAAGGTGCGGCTGAAGCGCGAGATCGTCACCATGGGCCAGCCCGACGTGGACCCGACCGCCGCCGTCGGGCGTTATGTCGCACCATCGGACTGGAACGCGCTGATCCAGGCCCCGGACGTGGCGGTGATCGACACCCGCAACGATTACGAGGTCGAGATCGGCAGCTTTGCCGGCGCCGTCGATCCCGGCACCCGCAGCTTTCGCGACTTCCCGGAATGGTGGCGCCAGAACCGCGACCGCTTTGCCGGCAAGCGCATCGCCATGTTCTGCACCGGCGGCATCCGCTGCGAGAAATCGACCAATTTCCTGCTGGGCGAAGGCGTGCCCGAGGTCTTTCACCTGAAAGGCGGCATCCTGAAATACCTCGAGGATGTGCCCCAGGCCGAAAGCCTGTGGCAGGGCGAATGCTTCGTCTTCGACAAGCGCGTCAGCATCACCCACGGCTTGCGGCCGGGGCGCCACGGCCTGTGTCACGCCTGCCGCCGGCCCTTGGCGCCCGAGGACCGCGCCCGCCCGGAATACGAGGAAGGCGTCAGCTGCCACCGCTGCGCCAGCGAATATTCCGAGGCCGACCGCGCCCGATTCCGTGAACGCCAGCGCCAGGCCGCGCGCGGCGAATGTTTCGGCGAGCCATAGGACCAGGCTTTCAGCAACATTCGGTTACGCCCGGCAAGCTGTTGAAAATAATAAAATTACCCGCTTCACGCCCGCTCAAATCTGCTTGAGCGGCTAAGCCGTTCTTCCTGCGGCATTTCCCGCCGCCGCCCAAGGGGCCCCAGTCACCGGCTGACACTTGTCCGTGCTGCGGCGCCGCAAAAGCTTCCATCCGGCGGGGGTGGTGCTAGGCATGGGGGCCGAGGGATCTGGGCCAGACCGGCCCGCAAGAAATGGAGAACTCACAATGAAAGCAATTGGTTACGCAACCCTTGTCTCGCTGATCGCCGGCGGGGCCTATGCCGGGGGCTATGTCGCCCCGGTGGTCGAGCAGCCCGTTATTGCCCCGGTCGAGACGATCGCGCCGGCCCCGGTCGGCAACTGGGACGGCTTCTATGCCGGTCTGCAATACGGCAAGGGCTCGGGCGATCTGGGCGACCGCGGCGCGCTGCCGGACTTCGGCGATTTCGACGCCTATGGTCTGCATGCCGGCTACCAGAGGGGCTTCAACAAGTTCGTCCTGGGCGGCGAGCTGGACTATAACAAGGTCTCGCCCGACGAGAACTACAGCGACGGCGACATGACCCGGCTGCGGCTGCGCGCCGGCTATGACGCCGGCAAGTTCCTGCCCTATGTCACGCTGGGCGCCGCCAAGCTCGACACCGACGAATTCTCGGACACCGGCATGACCTATGGCCTGGGCGTCGACTACAAGGTCGCCGAGCACTTCACCGTCGGCGCGGAATACACCCGCAACGCCTTCAAGGACGTGCTGCAGGACAGCGCCGGCGTCGACGGCAACGACCTGGACATGGACCTGGTGCAGGTCCGGGCGTCCTACAAGTTCTGACGCTAAGGGGTGGGCGCGCCTTGGACGCGCGCCCGCCCTGCCCGCTGCATGACCGGCAGCCGGCGCAATCGCAGGCTCGTTTTCACAGAATGCCTTCGCTAGGTCATGTTGACAAATGGCGGAGCCAGAGGCGGATCGACGTGATATCGATGAAGCCAAGGAAGCTTTCGGCGGTCTTGTCGTAGCGGGTGGCGACACGGCGAGCGTTCTTGAGCTTGTTGAAGCACCGCTCGACAAGGTTCCGCAGCCGGTAGAGCCTGCGATCGACAGCGACACGGAGCCTGCGAGACTTGCGCATCGGGACCACCGGCAGGATGCTACGCGCCTCCATGGTTTTGCGAACCTTGTCGGAGTCATAGCCGCGATCGGCCAGCAGGATGCAAGGCTCCGGCAGGTTGTCGTCCATGACCAGATCAAAGCCCAGGTAGTCCGATGTCTGGCCCGGCGTGATGTCCGACCTCATTGGCAGCCCGGCAGCATTGACGCGCAGGTGGACCTTGGTCGTGAAACCACCTCTTGAACGGCCAAAACCCTGTCTTGGAGTCCCCCTTTTGCGCCCGCTGCCTGATGATGGGCGCGGATCACGGTGCTGTCGATCATCTGGAGCGCATCCGGCACGATCCGACTTTCGTTCAGCGCTTCGAGGATCTGCTCCCACAACCCCGCCAGGGTCCAGCGCCGGAACTGGCGGTAGACACTGGACCACTTCCCGAACTCTTCTGGGAGGTCGCGCCAAGGAGAGCCGGTCCGCGCGATCCAGAAAATCCCATCAAGAACAAGGCGGTGATTTGCGGGCTTGCGCCCGTTCGGGGCGCGCACGGCCAGAATGAAGCGCTCATGAAACGCCCATTCCTCGTCCGACATCAGGTCTCGTGCCAAGCTGGTCTCCATTGCAGGTACCAGCTTGAATCACGATCAGGCCACCCTGTGAATCCCTTTTGTCAACACCACCTAGGTTCGGGATGAGACATTCATTCCGACAGGCATTTCATGACGATCTTCATTAACGGCACCGCCGGCAACGACCGGCTGCGGGCCGAGAGCACCTTCCCCTATCGCGAGACCATCGTCATCAACGGCCTGGCCGGCAATGACATATTGACCGGCAGCTTCCTGAACCCGAACGCGCTTTACGGCGGTGCCGGTCGCGACACGCTGGAGGGCGGCGCCGCGACCAATCTGCTGGACGGCGGTCTGGGCGACGACCTGCTGCGCGCTTGGCAGGGCACCGGGAACGTGCTGCGCGGCGGGGCCGGCAACGACCTGCTGACCGGCGGCAACCAGGGCAGCCGCCTGGATGGCGGCAGCGGCAGGGACAGCATGGCGGGCGGCGCAGGCGGCGATGTCTATGTGGTGGATTCCACGCTGGACCAGATCCGCGAAAACTATGCGCCCCGCTACGGCACCGACCCCAATCCGCCCGACCAGGTGCAAAGCTGGATCAGCTGGACGCTGGGCGCCAGGCTGGAAAACCTGGTGCTGCTGGGCCATGGCGCGACCAACGGCACCGGCAACGGCCTGGCCAATCTGATCGTCGGCAACGGCGGCAGCAACCTGCTGTTCGGCGCAGCCGGGGCGGATACGCTGGAGGGCGGCCAGGGCCGTGACACGCTGGACGGCGGCGCCGGAGTCGACACGCTGCGGTTTTCCGGCGCCGGGCCCGTGCGGGTGAACCTGGGGCCGAGCGGGCCGCAGGCGACGGGCTTCGGCCTCGACACCATCCGCAATATCGAGAACGTGCTGACCGGCGCCGGCAACGACATCCTGACCGGCAATGCGCTGGCCAATACCCTGACCTCCGGTGCGGGAAACGACCGGATCGCCGGGATGGGCGGCCATGACCGCCTGTTCGGCCAGGCCGGCGCCGACCGGCTGCGCGGCGGCCTGGGCAATGACACGCTGCACGGCGGCCCGGGAGCCGACAGCTTCGTCTTCGCCAGAGGCGACGGCATCGACCGGATCCTGGACTTCGTCGATGGCCAGGACCGCATCGTCATCGAATCCGGGGCCGAGCGCTTTGCCGACCTGCGCATCACCGACCTGGGCACCGATGCGCGGATCAGCTTCGGCAATGTGGTGATCGTGCTGTCGAACATCGACCACCACCTGCTGACGGCGCAGGATTTCCTGTTCGCCTGAAAGCGCCGGCCGGCCCGGGCTGGTTACTTCACCTGCCCCAGCCTTCCCGCCGCGATGGCCGCCATGTTCAGGATGTCGTTCACGGTCGAGCCGGTCGAGCAGATCTGGATCGGCTCGGGCACGCCGGTCAGGATCGGGCCGACCACCGTGGCGCCGGCCATTTCCTGCAACAGCTTCACCGAGATCGAGGCCGAGTGCCGCGCCGGCACCACCAGCACGTTCGCCGGGCCGGTCAGGCGCGAGAACGGGTATTTCGCCGCCTGCGACGGGTTCAGCGCCACGTCCACGGTCATCTCGCCCTCATATTCGAAATCGACCTTGCGGGCGTCCAGCACCTCGGTCGCATGGGCCATCTTCACCGCGCGCTCGCTGACCGGATAGCCGAAGTTCGAGAAGGACAGGAAAGCCACGCGCGGCTCGATGCCCAGGCCGCGCGCGACATGGGCGCCGCGGGTGGCGATATCGGCCAGATCCTCGGCCTCGGGCCATTCGTGGACCAGCGTGTCGCCGATCAGGATCACGCGGCCGTTGTGCAGGACCGTGGTGATGCCGACCGCGCCCGCCGCCGGGGTCACGTCATAGACCATGCCGATCTGCGCCAGCACATGCGCGTTCTTGCGCGTGGCGCCGGTCACCAGTCCGTCGCCATGGCCATGCGCCAGCATCAGCGCGGCAAAGACATGCCGGTCGCGGTTCGCGAGCTTGGCCGCATCCTCGCGGTCATAGCCCTTGCGCTGCAACCGGGCATAGAGCGTCTCGTGATACTGGTCGAGATGACGCGAATTGCCGGCATTGACCACGGTGATCTCGCGCGCGGCGTCGCCCAGGCCGGCGGCGTCCAGCTTTTCCTTCACATCGGCCTCGCGCCCGACGACGATGGACTGGCCCATGCCGCCGCGCTGCCAGGCGACGGCGGCACGCAGCACGCGCGGGTCGTCGCCTTCGGCAAAGATCATCCGGGCCTGGGCCTGGCGGGCGCGGGCATGGATGCCTTGCAGGATGGCGGCGGTCGGGTCCATGCGCGCCTTCAGCGACTGGACATAGCCCTCCATGTCGATGATCGGGCGGCGGGCAACACCGGTGTCCATGCCGGCCTTGGCCACCGCCGGCGGAATGACGTGGATCAGCCGCGGGTCGAAGGGCGTCGGGATGATGTAGTCGCGGCCGAATTGCAGCTTGCGGCCATAGGCCACGGCGACCTCGTCCGGCACATCCTCGCGCGCGAGCTTCGCCAGGGCCTCGGCGCAGGCGATCTTCATCTCGTCGTTGATGGCGCGGGCGTGGATGTCCAGCGCGCCGCGGAACAGATAGGGAAAGCCCAGGACGTTGTTGACCTGGTTCGGATAGTCCGAGCGGCCGGTGGCGACGATGGCGTCTGGGCGGACGGCATGCGCCTCTTCCGGGGTGATCTCGGGGTCGGGGTTCGCCATGGCAAAGATGACCGGGTTCTCGGCCATCGAGGCCACCATGTCCTGCGTCACCGCCCCCTTGGCCGAGACGCCCAGGAACACGTCGGCGCCCTTCATCGCGTCTTCCAGCGTCCGGGCCTCGGTCACGACCGCATGGGCCGATTTCCACTGGTTCATGCCCTCGGTGCGGCCCTGCCAGATCACGCCCTTGGTGTCGCACATGATGCAGTTCTCATGCCGCGCGCCCATGGATTTCAGCAGTTCCAGGCAGGCGATGCCCGCCGCGCCGGCGCCGTTCAGGACGATGCGCACGTCCTCGATCTTCTTGCCCGACAGTTCCAGCGCATTCAGCAGGCCCGCAGCGCAGATCACCGCCGTGCCGTGCTGGTCGTCATGGAACACCGGGATGTCCATCAGCTCCTTCAGGCGCTGCTCGATGATGAAGCATTCCGGCGCCTTGATGTCTTCAAGGTTGATGCCGCCGAAGGTCGGACCCATCAGCCGCACGGCATTGATGATCTGATCCGGGTCCTCGGTGTCCAGCTCGATGTCGATGGCGTTCACGTCGGCGAAGCGCTTGAACAGCACCGCCTTGCCCTCCATCACCGGCTTCGAGGCCAGCGCGCCCAGGTTCCCCAGCCCCAGGATCGCGGTGCCGTTCGAGATCACCGCGACCATGTTGCCCTTGACGGTATAGTCATAGGCGGTCTCGGGCCGTTCGGCGATGGCCTCGACCGGCACGGCGACGCCCGGGGAATAGGCAAGCGACAGGTCGCGCTGGGTCGCCATCGGGGTCGAGGCCACGATGTCGTATTTGCCCGGCCGGGGCTCCAGGTGATAGGCCAGAGCCTCTTCCCGCGTGATGCGGGACTTGCGCGGGGTGTTGTCGTCGCTCATCCGGTCCTCCTCGTGGCGTGACCTATGCCATAGCGCCCGGGCCGCGGCGACCGGAAGGGGTAAAGTGCTTGAAGCTGATCCTAGGGATGCAGGGCAGCCGCGATGGTATGCTGGTGCCCGGTCAGCGCCGCCGCGATGGCCGTCAGCGCGACCAGCGCCGCGATGGCGTCATGGCGCGGATCCCAGCAGCCGTGCCGGCGCGCCAGCCAGACCGTGACCGGATAGCACAGGATCTGCGACAGCCCCTGCCCGACCAGCAGTCCCGGCAGGCCGTAGAACCAGGCCCCGGTCGCGACCAGCGTGAAATAGATCGCCGCCCGCAGCGACTGCATTACGAAGAAGCCGCGCGAATCCCCGGCGGCCAGCGCCGAGAATTCATAGCTGATCGGGATCACCTGCAGCATCTGGATACAGGCGATGGCCACCAGGATGCCGCCCGCCGCCGCATAGCGCGGGTCGTAAAGCAGCCCGACCAGCGGCGGCCCGGCCCAGGCCAGCACCACCGCCGCGACCAGCAAGAGCGCGGACAGACCGGCGCGGGTGCGGGCCAGGATGCGCGCGTTCTCGTGGCTCTCGGCCGGCGGGTGCTGGCGATACATCGGGATGAACAGCCGGCTGGCGATGGAATTGCCCAGCATGATCGGCACCGTCGCCAGAAACAGGCCGATGTTGTAGATGCCGAGCTGGTGCAGCGTCAGCACCCGGCCCAGGATGATGCGGTCGCCCTGGAACAGCAGGAAGCCGCAGATGGTGCTGAAGAAGATCCACTTGCCGAAATGCATCACCTCGGCGCGGGCCTCGGGCTCCAGCCGGAAGCGGTTGCGGTGACCGGGCAGGAACAGGCGGAACATCACAAGCTGCGCGAAGGCGCCCAGCACATTGCCCCAGACCAGCGCCCAGACCGAATTCAGGATCAGCGCCGCCGCGATGGTGATCAGGATGCCGATCAGCTGGTTGCCAAGCTCGATCACCGTCAGCCGGCCCAGCTGCAGGTGGCGGGCGGCGCTGTCGATGCGGGTGGGCAGGAAGCCGCCCACGATCATCGAGGTGGCCGCGACCGGGAACACCCAGCCGAACAGCGGTGCGTCGTAGAACAGCGACAGCGGCCAGGCCATGGCCATGGCGGCGGCGAAGATCAGGAAGCCGCGCAGGATCTTCAGCGTCCAGATCGTGTCCAGGAAATCCGGATCGTCGCCGCGCTTGCTTTGCATGATCGACGGGCCGAAACCCATGTCGCTGAACATGCTGAGCCCGATCAGGAAGCTGGTGACCAGCGCCATCAACCCGAAATCGTCCGGGCTGAGGATGCGGGTCAGGATCAGGTTCGAGCCCAGCCGCATGATCTGGCCCAGGCCGAAATTGGCCATGGACCAGGCGCTGCTGCCCAGGGCGCGCGAGGCCAGCGTCTTGCGCGCCGGTTCGGAGGTGGTGGCGTCGCTCATCAGCCCATCCCGTCGGTCGGCGTCGGCACGACGCCCGGCGAGGGCAGGCCGGGGATCTTGCCCAGCAGCCACAGCGCCACCAGCGCGCCCACGACCAGCAGCACGACCAGATAGACCTGCCGCAGCCGGCGGGCGTGCAGGTCTTCGGGCGACAGCCGATAGGGCAGCGCGATCACCGGCCGGGTGCCGGTGGCGCGGGCGAATTGCGTGGTGCGGCGCAGCACCGGGTTCAGCAGTTCCAGCACGAAGGCCACCATCATCGCCAGCGCGAAGCTGCCGCCGACGCCCATCACCGCGCTTTTCTTGCGGTTCGACAGCGCCGGATATTCCGGCGGCAGGGCGCGCTCCAGCAGCACGAAGCGTTCGGTCTGGTCGTTTTCCATCAGCTGCTGCTGGGTCTCGACCTGCGCCAACTGGCGCGAGATCTCGTTATAGCGGTCCTGCAGGCGGCGCTGCTCGCGCTGCATCGCCTCGAGCTCGCGCGTGACCTGCGGCACGCGGGCGCGGGCGCGGTCGATCTCGATGCGGCGGGCCTCGAAACCGGCCTTCTGCTGGTTCAGCTGCTGCAATTGCGCGTCGATCAGCTCGGCCTGGCGGCGCACCACGTCCGAGCCGCCCGAGCCGCCGCCGCTGTTCAACCGCTGCAGGTTGTCCTCCAGCCGCTTGATCTCGGGGTGGTCGGCGGCCAGCGTGCGCCGGGCCTGCGCCAGTTCGATCTCGGCCGAGCGGATCTGCTGCACCAGCGAGGCCGAGGGCCGGGCATCGGCGCCGGCGCCCGCCTCGAGCGACAGCCGCTCGCGTTGCAGGTCCATGATGCTGCTGTTCAGCGTGGTTTCCATCTCGCTCAGCTGGGCGAGTTCGGTTTGCAGGAAGGTCTGCGAGCTGGGCAGCGCGTCCTCGTTGCGGGCGCTGTATTCGACGACCTTGCGCTCCTGCGCCGAAAGCTGCTCGTTCAGCCGCGCCTCCTCGCCGCGCAGGTAGTCCTGCGATTCCAGGATGCGGGCCTTGCGGTTCTCGCGGTCGCGGTTGACGACGCTGTCGGCGAAGTCATTGGCGATGGCGGCGGCCATGTTGGCCGTCTCGGCCTGCGAGGTGATGACGATGGCGGCCAGCGCCAGCCGGGAATCGACCGAGACGCCGGGCGCGGTGATGCTTTCGATCCGGGTCGAGTTGCGCAGCGCCACCAGCTTTTCCGTCTCGCTGAGGCCGGGCGTGTCGGCGAAAAGCCCCAGCCGCTGGATCACGTCGCGCAGGTTGGCGCGCGCCATCAGCCGCTGCTCGATCAGCTGCACCCGGCGCGAGGCGGGCAGCGAGCTGTCGGCGCCCTGGTCCATCACCGCCGGCATGTCGAGCTGGATCACCGCCGAAGCCTGGTAGACCCGCGGCGAGGAGACGATCAGATAGAACGACACCAGCACGCCCAGGACCATGATCGTCATGACCAGCGGCAACCGCCGCCAGACCATCGAGATCAGATCCTGCAAGGATTGAATCGGTCCCAAAATCCTGAACCCTTAAAGCAAACTCATGAAATCAATCTTCGGATTTGTTCAGCACCACGCCCATCACGGGCGGCATGCCGACCAGCAGCCGCTCGGCCTCGGTCATATGGGCGGCGGTGCCCTTGCGGCCGTCGGCGACCAGCAGCAGCGCATCGGCCAGCGGCAGCGCGGCCAGGGCCGCGTCCTCGCCCAGAAGCGGCGCGGTGTCCAGGATCACCATCTCGGCCGGGTGGCGGTCGTGCAGGCGCTGCATGGCCTGGACCAGCGTCTCGTCCTGCAACAGCTCGGCGGCGCCGGGCTCGGCGCGTTCGGGCGCCAGCACGGCCAAGTTCGGCGCCTCGTCCACCCGCGACAGCAGCATGTCGAGTTCGCCGCTGTCACGCAGCACCGGCGCCAGGGCGCCGCAGCCGGGCACGCCCAGTTCCCGCGCCACGCTGGGCGTGCCCAGGTCCAGGTCGAGCAGCGCCACCTTGGTGTGCGGCTGGCGCGCCAGGGCCAGCGCCAGATGCACCGCGACATAGGTGCCGCCGGCGCCCGGCGTCACCGGCACCACGGCGAGCTTGCTCCAGCCGCGGCTGCGCATCTCTTGCAGGATGCGGGTGCGCAGCAGCGAAAAGCGCTGCGCGATGATGCGGGCATGTTTCGCGTCCGAGGCCGCCAGCGCCGCCTCGCGCCGGACGAACCGGCTCGAGACCTTGCCGCGCGCGTCGGACCAAGCCTCGTCTTCCGGCGTCCTGTCCGGGCTGTTTCCTGTCGCGGGCTTCAAACCTGTGGCCCCTCTGCCTCTGGTGGAACGCGGCCGCTCCTGGCTGTGCCGCCTGCCGTGACTTTCATGGCAGCGGCATGGTAGCGTCCGCGCCATGAAGGCCACAACCGAAAACACGCCGGATCACGACAATGCGCCGCATTTCGCGGCCAAGCCTGACCTTTTGGACAGCCCATGCCGCAGCGCGGCATCACCCCCGCCGCGCCGCACCCGGCGCCAAGGCCGCCCCTGCCCCCGAATCAAGGCGGCAGCAACCCTGACACGAGCCCGATGACGCCCTGCACCATCATCCTGCCCGCCCATGACGAGGCGGATTACATCGACGCCTGCCTGGACCACCTGCTGGCCCAGGACCATGCCGGCCCGGTGGCCGTCGTGGTCGTGGCCAATGGCTGCAGCGACGACACTGCCGCCCGCGCCCGCGCCCGGGCGCCGCAATGCGCCGCGCGCGGCTGGTCGCTGCGGGTCGAGGAGCTGGCCCAGGGCGGCAAGATCGGCGCGCTGAACCATGGCGACGCCTGCGCCGGGCCAGCGGGGGTGCGGCTCTATCTGGACGCCGACATCCACATGGGGCCGCGGCTGCTGTCGGGCATCATGCGCGTCCTGGACGTGGCCGAGCCGCGCTATGCCGGCGGCCGGCTGGTGGTGGCACCGGCGCGCAGCCCGGTGTCGCGCGCCTATGCGCGGTTCTGGCAGAAGCTGCCCTTCGTCGCCCAGGGCGTCACCGGCGCCGGGCTTTTCGCGGTGAACGCGGCCGGCCGGGCGCGCTGGGGGGAGTTCCCGCAGATCATCTCGGACGACACCTTCGCCCGGCTGCAATTCGCGGAATCCGAGCGGTTCCTGGTCGACGAGCCCTATCAATGGCCGCTGGTCGAGGGCTTTTCGCCGCTGGTCCGGGTGCGGCGCCGCCAGGACATGGGCGTGGCCGAGATCGCCCGGCGGTTTCCCGACCTGCCCGCCCGCCAGGGCCATGTCCGGCCCGGTCGCGGCGAGCTTTTGCGGCTGGCGGCCGCCGATCCGCTGGGCTTCGCCGCCTATGCCGCCGTCGCCCTGGCCGTGCGGCTGGGCCGCAACCGGCAGGGCTGGGCGCGCGGCCGCTAGTCGCGAAACGCCTGCACCGTCTCCCAAGCCAGGCGCTGCAAGACCTCGGCCTGGGCCCGCGGCACCTCGGGATAAGGTCCGCCGCCGCCCGGAATCTGGTTGGTCAGCCCGACCGGGCTTTTGCCGGTCAGCGCGGCATAGTGGATCATGGCGATGTAATAGAAGCCGCCCGCCTCGGTCGGGTGGATGTCGTCGCGGAAGAAATCGCGGATCGAGCGCGCGCCCGGCACCTGTCCCGCCGCGACGGCGTCATGCAGCCGCACCATGCCCAGCCCGGCCGGGATCAGCCGCATCGGTTGGGCGCCCGCCGGTCGGTCGCGATTGACCTCGGCCAGGATCTGCTGCCATTTCGGCAGGTCCGCCAGAATGCGGTCGCGCCAGGGCCGGGTCGAGCCGGGCTCGATATAATCCCAGGTCTGGTAGAGCCAGGGCTGCACCTCGGGATTGCCCTGCCGTGCCAGGTCCAGCCAGCGGGCGGCATAGCCGGCGCTGTCGTGATATTCCATCGCCGGCCCCAGCGGCACCCGTTCGGTCAGGACCAGCGTGTCGACGGGATGATCGGGCAGCCAGGCGCGCGCGTCGACCCCCTGGGCATGGCGCGACTCGGTCCATTGCAGCTGCAACGGGGCGCCGTTCAGGATCTGCATCTCGACCGGCCGACCCAGCAATTGCTGCATCATCCCCGGCACGGTCGGGCTGACCAGGCTGTGGCCGATGTAGAGCGCCGAAACCCCTTCGAGCAGAAATTGAAACAAACCAGGCATTATTCAACCGAGGGTTGCTATATTGGACAAACCGAATATGGCATGAAGGAATTGAACGCACCATCATTTTCAACCCCCAGTTGCCGATGAAAGAGTTTATCCGCGTTCCTGTTGTGAGGCGCTTAAAACCTTATGAAACGCTAAGGAAAGTTGACCCGAGGGAAGGCGCGCGAGACCACCGGAAAATCTGCCGCAAGCCATTGAAAATAAACAAACCTATACTTTTCGTCAGTCGGCTGTTTCGTTCTAGTTTTATTAAAATGCAAGGCTATACTGCCGCTTGTAGTGATTAGGACGGGTTTATCATGCGGCACAGTGCAGATTTCCATATCGAGTCGATTGATTCGGTGCTGCAAGCCTCCCCCAACAGCGCGGCCATTGCAGAGCCCACGGGGATCAGTTCATTTTATGCACGCTTTTTGAAGCGCCCGCTGGACATCACCTCGGTGCTGCTGGCGGCGCCGATCGTATTGCCGCTGGTGCTCCTGCTGGCGGTCGTGATCCTGTGGAACGGCGACAAGCCTTTTTACACGCAGCTGCGCGTCGGCCGCTCGGGCCGCAGCTTCCGGCTGTGGAAGCTGCGCACCATGGTCGAGGACGCCGACCTGCGCCTGGCCGAATATCTGGCCGCGAACCCCGAAGCCAAGGCCGAGTGGGATTCGACCCAGAAGCTGAAGCAGGATCCGCGCATCACCAAGACCGGACATTTCCTGCGCAAGACCTCGCTGGACGAGCTGCCGCAGCTGTGGAACGTGTTCCGCGGCGACATGAGCGTCGTCGGCCCGCGGCCGATGATGCTGGAACAGGCGCAGCTCTACCCCGGCGCGGATTACTATCACCTGCGGCCGGGCGTGACCGGGCTGTGGCAGATCTCGGATCGCAACGACAGCACCTTCGCCGCCCGCGCCACCTTCGACGCGCGCTATGCGGCCGATCTCAGCCTGGCGGGCGATCTTGGCATCATCGCCAAGACCGTGGGCGTGGTTCTGCGCTGCACCGGATACTGAGACGGATCAGCCCCGCCCGGGCTGCATGCCGTGGTGATCGAGACATTTGGCGCGCCGCCATGCGACGAACAGCGTGGCGGCGGTTCCACTGACCGAATACAGCAGCAGCCCGCCCCAGAAGGACAGGTCCAGAGCCCAGACCCCGACCCCCGTGCTGAACAGCGCCACCGCGATGCCTATGGTCAGAATCCCGATCAGGGGTTTTCTCCACAAAATTCCATGCTCTCCTGCCACAATAGTGCCAAATAAAACCCGAATCGCCAGATAAACTTTGGTCTGGCGCAAGCTGACTACTGCATATCCGCTCATTCTTTACTAAAAATCAGCATAATCCAGCCGAAATGCCGCAAGATTCCCGCGGCGATATGATTTTTTTTCTTGAAGGGACGGCACTTGCGAATCGGCTATCTGGTCAACACCTACCCCCGTCCCTCGCACAGTTTCATCCGGCGCGAGATCGCCGCGCTCGAGGCGCGGGGCTTTGACATCCACCGCATGGCGATGCGCGGCGACGCGCAGGCGCTGAGCGATCCGGCCGATCTGGCCGAACATCAGCGGACCGAGCGGGTGCTGGATGCCGGCGGCAAGCGGCTGCTGCTGGGCCTCGCGCGCCAGGCGCCGGGACAGCTGCGCGCGGCGCTGCGCCTGGCGCGGCAGCGCGCGAAGGCCGGCGAATCCAGCTTGGCGCGGCAGGTGATCTACATGGCCGAGGGCGCTTATGTCGCCGCCCGCGCCCGGGCGCTGGATCTGCGCCATATCCACGCGCATTTCGGCACCAATTCGGCCCGCGTCGCCGCCTATGCCCGGATCTTCGGCGGCCCGCCCTTCAGCTTCACCGTGCATGGCCCCGAGGAATTCGACAATGTCCTTTCGCTGGACCTGGGCGGCAAGCTGGCGCTGGCGGATTTCTGCGTCACCGTCAGCAGTTACGGCCGCTCGCAGATGTATCGCTGGGCCGCCCCGGGCGACTGGCCCAAGCTGCGGGTGGTGCATTGCGGGCTGGACCTCGCGCGCTGGGCCGATCCGGCCCCCCTGCCCCCGGGCCCGTTCCACATGGTCGCCGTCGGCCGCTTTGCCGAGCAGAAGGGTTTCGGCCTGCTGATCCGCGCCTTCGCCCTGGCCTGGCGCCAGGATCCGGCGCTGCGGCTGTCTTTGGTCGGCGATGGCGAATTGCGCGGCCAGATCGAAAGCCTGATCGCCGCCGAGGGCATGGGCCAGGCCGTCACCCTGCTGGGCTGGCAGGACGAAGCCGGCGTGCGCGCCGCGATGAATGCCGCCCATGCGCTGGTCACGCCCAGCTTTGCCGAGGGCCTGCCCGTGGTCATCATGGAGGCGATGGCCTGCGCCCGCCCCGTCATCGCCACCTATATCGCCGGCATCCCCGAACTGGTCCGGCCCGGCCAGGAGGGCTGGCTGGTCCCCGCCGGCGATGCCGAGGCCCTGGCCGTCACCATGCTGGATGCCGCCGCAACCCCGGCCGAGCGCCTTGCCGCCATGGGCGCCGCGGCCCGGGCACGGGTCTGCGCCCGGCATGACATCGCGGAATCGGCGCGGCTTCTGGCCGAGTGCTTCAGCCGTTCCACAGGCTGATCGCCAGCCAGCAGCCGGCCGCCCGGCCCCAGCGCCCGCCGATCAGCCGATCGCCCAGGCAGCCGCGAAACCGCGGGCCGCGCAGCACCAGCGGCACGTCGCGAAAATCCAGCATGCGGCCGGTCAGCGGGTATTGCGCCTTGAACATCGCCTCCTTAGCACAAAAGGCCAGCAGCGGCGGCAGCTCGTCCGCGGTGCGCCAGGGCATCACCATCTCGCCCAACCCCTCGGGCGGCGCGCGGTCGCAAGGCTCCAGGTCGACCCCCGGCCCCGGCGCCCCGGCGGGGGCCGCGACCGCGATGCAGTAATCGCCGCTATGCGACAGGCTGGCGCGGATGCCCGGCGGCAGGTCGGGCTGGCGGTCCGGCCGCATGGCGATGGGCCGCGCCGCGGGCAGGTCGTGCCCGGCCGCGTGGATTGCCGCGCGCAAGGCCATCCGGCCCAGCGCGAACTCGCGCCGGCGTTTCGGCACCGCGCGCGCCATGGCCTCGGCCTCGGCCGGCAGCAGCGGCGCGGGCTCCTGCGTCAGCGGCAGCACCGCGCAGGCATAGCCCGCGGGCATGAGGCCCAGCGCCAGCTTGCGCAGCGCCTCGGCGCCGCTCAATGCCCGCCGCGCAATTGTGCCCGCAGCGCCCGGCGCCGTGCCATGGCATCGTCGCCGGCCGCGGCCGCCGGCTCGGGCACGGCAACCGGCGCGGCGGCGGCCGCAGAAACCGGCGCCACCGGAGTCTGGTTCGCCGGCACCAGGCCCGCGACATGCTTGACGAAATCCGCCAGCACCGGGAAGCGGAAGATGTCCGTCACCCCCAGCCGCGGCAGCGCCAGCCGGTCGCGCATGGTGCGATGCAGCTGGATCGCCAGCAGAGAATGCCCGCCGAGCGCGAAGAAATTGTCGCGCGGCCCGATCTGCTCGACCCCCAGGGTCTCGGCCCACAGCGCCTGCACGGCGGCGGCCAGATCCTCGCTCGGCGCCGCGGCCGCGGCGGCAGCCGCCGCGGCGGGGGTGGCCACGATGGCCGCCCCCGGCGCCACCAGCGGCGCGACAATCGCCCCCGGCACCGGCAGCTGCTTGCGGTCGATCTTGCGATTCGGCGTCAGCGGCATCTTCTCCAGCCGGATGATCCGCCCCGGCACCATGTGGGCCGGCAGATGCGCCAGCAGCGCCTCGCGCAGCGCCTTTTCCGACAGGCCGGCATCGCCGGTGACATAGCCGACCAGCCGCTTGTCGCCGGGAACATCCTCGCGCACCAGCGCCACTGCCTCGCGCACGCCGGCTTCGCCGGCCAGCCGCGCCTCGATCTCGCCCAGTTCGATGCGGAAGCCGCGCAGCTTGATCTGGTGATCGGCGCGGCCGATATAGTCAAGCCCGCCATCCTCGCGCCAGCGCACCAGGTCGCCGGTGCGATACATGCGCGCGCCCCAGGGCGCGGCGCGCCCGGCCGGCACGAAGGGATCGGGCCGGAACGCGCCCGCGGTCAGGTCCTCGCGCTGCCAATAGCCGCGCGCGACACCATGGCCGCCGATCCACAGCTCGCCCTGCGCCCCCGGAGGCACCGGCACCTGATCGCCGTCCAGCACGTAAAGCTGGGTATTGGCGATGGGCCGGCCCAGGCTCACCTCGGCGGCGTCGGTCAGGTCGGCCACCGTGGACCAGATCGTGGTCTCGGTCGGGCCATACATGTTCAGCACCCGCGCCCGCGTGACCGCCTTGATCTCCGAGAGCAGCGAGGGCGGCAGCGCCTCGCCGCCGACCATCACGCATTTCAGCCCGGCCATGGCCGCCGCCACCTGCGGGTCCGAGACCAGGATGCGCGCCATGCTGGGCGTGCATTGCAGATGCGTCACCTTCCAGCGCCGGATCTGCGCCGCGATCGAGAAATCGCGCGGATCCAGCGCCACATCGGCCGGATTGACCGCCGCCCGCAGCCGGGCCAGCATCGGGAAACCGGCCATGACCTGGTCCGGCGCGATGCCATAGTCGATCAGGCAGGCCACCTCGCCCACGCCGATGCTCTTCAGCTGCTCGACCCGGGCGATGGCATCCTCCATCGACCCGAACAGGCCCGAATCCTCGAAATAGCGCAGGAAGGCGAATTCCAGGATGCCGTCCAGCTCGTCCTCGCTGAGCGTGCCCAGGTCGATGGCCATCGGGTTGGTCATGCCCGCCGGCTTGCGGAAGGCCGGGAAATCCCAGGCATATTGCTTGACCAGCGCCGCCGCGCTGCGCAGGTAGTTCTTCATCGGCTCGCGGGCGATCTCGCGCGCGGTTTCGCGATCATCGGCCAGGCAGGTGTGCAGCATCAGCGTGACGGTGAAATGCGCCGGGTCGTGGCCGGCCTCGCGCAGCGCCGCGTGATAATCCTTGATCCGCGCCGCGACCGTGTCGATGCTCTGGCCCAAGAGGTGGGTCAGCACGTTCATGCCCAGCCGCCCTGCCTCGACCCAGGTTTCCGGGTTGCCGGCGACCGTCATCCACAGCGGCAGTTCCTTCTGCACCGGGCGCGGCTGCGTCACCACGCCGAACGTGCCGCCGCCGGCGCGCGGAAAGTCGACCTTTTCGCCGCGCCACAGCCGGCGCAGCTGGTCAACGCCCTGGATCAGCGCCGTCTTGTTGTTCGGCGGCGCGTTTTCCGGGCGCAGCACGAAATCGTCCGGCTGCCAGCCCGAGGCGATGGCCAGCCCCGCCCGTCCCGAGGTCAGGTTGTCGATCACCGCCCATTCCTCGGCCACCCGTGCGGGGTGATGCAGCGGCAGCACGCAGCTGCCGGCCCGGACCGAGATGTTCTTGGTCACCGCCGCCACCGCGGCGCCGGATACCGCCGGGTTCGGATAGGGTCCGCCAAAGGCGTGGAAATGCCGCTCGGGCGTATAGACCGCGACGAAGCCGTTCTGGTCGGCAAAGCGCGCGCCCTCCAGCAGCAGCCGGTATTTCTGCGGCCCGGGCCCGTCGTCATTGCCCCAGTAGAACAGGCTGAAATCCATGCCGCCCTGCACCTCGGCGCGCGGATGCGCCGGCGCTCTGGACACGGCCAGGCGCGATTCCTCGCCCGCGATCACCAGTTTCAGGCCACGCGCCAGCGACCAGAAAATCTCCAGCACCGAAATGTCGAAGGACAGGCTGGTCACCGCCAGCCAGGCATCGCCCTCGGCATGCGGGATCACCGCATCCATGCCTGCGAAGAAGTTGGCGACATTGCGATGCTCGACCATCACCCCCTTGGGCCGGCCGGTCGAGCCCGAGGTATAGATCAGATAGGCCAGGTTCCGGGGCGCCACGGACGAGACCGGCGCCGCGACCATGCCATGCGGCAGGTCGGCCGGAATGGTCACGACCTGCGCGCCATGCGCGGGCAGCCGGTCGGCCATGCCGTCCTGGACCAGCACCACGCGGGCGCCCGAATCTTGGATGTAAAGCTCGATCCGGTCGGCGGGATAATCCGGGTCCAGGGGCACATAGGCGCCGCCGGCCTTCCAGATCGCCAGCGCGCCGATCACCAGCTCGGGCGAGCGTTTCGCGAACAACCCGACCGGCTGGTCGGGACCGACGCCCATCGCCACCAGCTTCTCGGCCAGCGCATTGGCGGCGCGGTCCAGCTGGCCGCGGGTCAGGCTGTGATCCTCGAAGGCCAGTGCCAGCGCATCCGGATCCTCGCCGGCCTTCTCGGCGATCAGCTGGTGGATGCAGGCCAGCCGCACCTCGGCCTGGGTGGCATTGCGGGCAACCAGCAGTTCCTCGCGCTCGGCTGTGTCCATCAGGGGAATGTCGCGCAGCGCCGTCGTTCCGGGCAGCGCCAGCCCGGCATCCAGAACCCGGGCCAGCCTTTGCGCCTGCGCGGCCGAGACGCGGGCCGGATCATGGTCCAGCCAGGCGCCGGCCTCGGTCAGGGTCACGGTCAGCGCCGCGCCCGCGACCGGGCCGCGCGCGTCGAGGCTGATCGCCAAGTCCGGCACCGCCACCTCGCGCAATTCCGGCGCGCGGTGCAGCAGGTCGGCCAGGAAGAAGCCGCGTTTCGCCTGATCGGCGATCTGGCCCGAGATCGCGGCCCCCAGCTCGGCCAGGGACTGCGCACCGCCGGGCGCCACCGAAAGCGGCTGCCAGTCGGCAACGATCCCCGCCGCCTCGGGCTGGCCCCCGGGCCGCAGCGCCAGGTCGCATTCCGCCTGCCCCGCCAGCCGCGCCAGCAGCGCGGCGGCCAGCGCGATCCGCTCGGGCCCCGCGCCCGGCAGCAGCGCCACCCGCGCGCGGGTGTCCGAGCCCTCGCCCGGCAGCACCGCGGGGTTCATCGCCGCCAGCCGCTTGCGCCACCAGCCGTCATGCCGCGCCGCCTGCGCAGCCAGATCGGTCAGCCGCGCCGCCTCATCCGCCGGCAGCGCCGGGATCACCGCGCCGACCGGCGGCAATGCACCGCGAAAGATCAGCCGGACCGCCGCATCGCCGGCGGCAATGGTCGCCACGTCGCCATGATGAGCCAGCACCGTGCCCGGCGCGGCCGTCGCCGGCTCGGTCCCGGCCGAGGCCTCCACCGCCAGCACCCGGCCACCCTCCAGCCGGACCTTGGCCTCGGTCAGCGGGTTCCAGTAGCCGCCATGGTCAAGGCCGCGCACCAGCGCGCAGATCCGCCCGGCCGGCTGGGAAAAGTCGATGATTCCCGCCGCCGCCGGCCGCTTGTCGCGGCCGACATAGCTGCGCAGCCCCAGATCCTGCTGCACCCGCCGCGGCCCCGCCCCTTCCAGCTGGGTCACCACATCGGCGAAGCTCTCGGCACCGCGGGCAAAGCAGCGTGCATTCAGCGTCAATGCGGTATCGTCCGGGCGCAGGTCGAACAGGGTCTGCGACAGGATGTCGCCTTCGTCCACGCCGCCTTCGATCAGGTGCCAGGTGATGCCGTGCTGCGGCTCCTGGCCGATGATCGCCCAGACCGGCGCGTTCAGCCCCGCCAGCCGGGGCAGTGGGCCGTCGTGGAAATTGATTGCGCCCCGCGTTCCGCGCGCCAGCATCTCGGGGCGCAGGATCGACAGGTTGGCGACGCTGAACAGCCAGTCCGCCGCCGGTGCACCCACCGGCACCGGCGCGTCCTGGTGCTCGACCAGCAGCCCCGCACCCATCGCCCAGTCGCGCAGGTCGGGATTGCGCGTCACCACCGCGACGATGCGATGGCCGCGCGCCAGCAGCGTCTCGGCCGCGTGGCGCATCAGAGATTCGTTACCCACCAGAATCGCGGAAAACTGCGTCATGGCTTACCCTTTTCAACATGCACGGGCTTTGGCTGCGAACGAAGCGCGTGGCGCGTCAGATGCGACAGATGACCCTTGGGCCCATCCGGCCTGCGCCCCGACAACAGGCAGCGCAGGCGAAACAGCCCCGCGCCCCCCAGATGCGCGATCGTGGCCCAAAGCGCGCCCGACCGCCCATGGTGTTTCTCGAAATAGCGACGCCGCGAGTCGTACCAGTAATCCGGCGCGCGCTTCCATTCCTTCATGCCGGTGCTGACCGAACCGATATGCAGCACCAGGCTTTCGACGACGTAATGCGTCTGCCAGCCCGCCAGCGCCGCGCGGCGGCACAGGTCGGTTTCCTCGTAGTAAAGGAAGAACCCCTCGTCGAAGAGGCCGATTCGGTCCAGCACGTCCATGCGGATCATCATCGACGCCCCCGCCGACCAGTCCACGCGACCCGATGTCTCGGGCTGCGGCAGCGCCACGATCTTGCGCCGCAGCAGGCGCGAGATCGGGCCGGTGCGGCTTTCCGATTCGAACTCGGCCGCCGCCGAGGGAAAGCGAAAGGCGGTGCTGTGCGGCACGTCGTCGGTGCCGCGCAGGCGCGAGCAGGCGATGCCGGCTTCGGGATGCGCACCCAGGTAATCGACCAGCGCCCGGATCGCGCCCGGCTGCGCGATGGCGTCCGAGTTCAGCAGATAGACCAGGTCCGGCCGCCGCCCATCCGGCAGGCCCTGGCGGATGCCGTGGTTATTGCCGGCGCCATAGCCGCCGTTCCAGCCCGACTGCACCACCGCGACCCGGTCGGCCGGCCAGCCGCGCGCGGCCACGCCGGCCTGCAAGGCCTCGAAACTGCCGTCGCCGGAATCATTGTCGACGATGGTCACGCCGCCCTCCAGCCCCTGCAGTTCCCGCATGGCGGATTCGGCGGCCTGCAAGGACATCTCTGGCGTGCGCCAGTTGAGCACGACGACCTGGACGCTGGGATTGCCGTTCATGGTCACTCTGCCGCCTTGACGCTGGAGGGCGCGGCATCGGCCTCGCGCAGGATCTCGCGCAGGACCGAGGCCATGCGGCGCACATTGGGTTCAAGCACCATGGAGTCATGGTCGCCCGGCACCTCGATCACCCGCAGCTGCGGCATGTAGGGCGTCCAGCCGTTGTCCTCGACGACATAATCGCGGCCCGAGTTGATCCAGCGCCCGCCGGTCACCTTCCAGCGCTTGTCGAGCGGCGGGCGGAACATCGCCACCGGCCCGTCCCATTCCGTCACCTGCATCCCCGGCAGCGCAGCCAGGAAGGCCGCCTCAATCGCAAGGTCGTGGAAGGCGCCGGTCGCCTCGGCCGCGACTTCCGCCTCGATCGCCTTGGCCTTGCTGCGGCGCTGGAATTCATAACCCACGCGGTCGCGCAGCCATTTCCAGACGAAACCGGGACCGCCCTCGCGCAATTCGCCCAGGCGGATCGCCAGCCGGTCCTTGCGGCTGACTGGCTCGCGCAGCGGCAAGGGCGTGTCGAGCATGACCAGCATCGCCACCTCCTCGCCCGCCGCGCGCAGCTGCCGCGCCATCTCGTAAGCCGTCAGCCCGCCGCCCGAAAAGCCGCCCAGCAGATAGGGGCCGTTCGGCTGGACCTGGCGGATTTCCTCGATATAGTCGCGCGCCGCCTCGGCAAAGCTGTCATGCGGCTTGTCGTCGCCCAGAAGCCCGCGCGCCTGCAGACCATAGAAGCGGCGGTCGGCGCCGGTGCGCTGCGCCAGTTGCCGCAGGTTCATGATATTGCCGAACATGCCGGCGACGATGAAGAAAGGCGTGCCGTCGCCGCGCCCGCCCATGTCCACGACAAAGCGGAAGCGCGGTTTCTGCGACACCGGCAGCTTGGCCACATTGTCGGGCGAGACCAGCTCGCGCGGGCCGGTGCGTTCCTCGACCAGCGCGGCCAGCCCGGCGATGGTCGGCGCCTCGAACAGGGTCGAGATCGGCAGGTCGACGCCGAATTTCTTGCGCAGCTGCCCGAACATGCGCACCGCGATCAGCGAATGCCCGCCCAGGTCGAAGAAGCTGTCCGCGGCGCCGACCTGGGCGATGCCCAAGAGTTCCGACCAGATCGCGGCCAGTTCGGCCTGGGTGCCGGGCGTGGGCTCGACGAAATCGCTGTCGAGGTCGGGACGCTCGAAGCCGCCCTCGCTGGGCGCGGCATCCTCGACCACGCCGGCCTCGAGGATCAGCGCGTTCAGGTCCAGCGACGAGACATAGACCTGCGCCAGCCCGGTCGAGATCGCCCGGCTCAGCATCGAGGGGCCGATGGCGGCCGGGATGCCCTGGCTGATATTGTGCTGCAGGCGCCGCTCGGCCGGCGACAGGCTGCGCGGGGCGGCCGCCCGCTGCGGCTGGGCCGAGATCGCGGCCGAGAGCTTGCGCAGCGCGAAGCCCTTGATTTCCGCGACAATCGCGCCATCCGGCCCGGCCAGGGTGATGTCGAATTGCGCCATGCCCTGGGCATCGCTGTTCTCGCCCGCGTTGCGGATGCGGCTGGTCACCTGCGCCGGCAAGGGGGCGTAGAGCCGGATCGAGCGATAGCCCATCGGCACCCACAGGTGATCGGGCGACCAGCCCTTGATCAGCGCCATGGCCCAGCCGGTGGCGATATCCAGCAGCGCCGGATGCGCCAGCCACTCGCCCGCCTCGCCGGCGAATTCCGGCGCCAGCGACAGCTCGGCCACGCCTTCGCCCTCGGCGATGCGGAAGCGGCGCAGCACCTTCCAGCGCGGCCCGAAGGTCATCTGCCGTTCCTGTGCCGAAGGCAGCGCCGTGCCCTGCCCGTCCTGGTCCCAGCCGCCCGCAACCGCCAGCGGTGCTGGCGCGGGCGCGTCCAGCCGGCCGACCAGCGCGGTGACGTTCGGATCGCCCTGCGGGTCGTCCAGGATGTCGATGCGCATGGCGTCGCCCTCGGGCGTTACCCGCGTCGTCACCATGGCCTTGTCCGTCACCAGCAGCGGCCGGCGGAATTCCAGGTCGCGGATCACGATGGGCAGCGACAGGCCGGATTCCAGCGCCGCCTCCGAGACCAGCTCGATCCAGCCGGTGCCGGGCATCAGCGCCTGGCCCGCGGCGGTCTTGTGGCCGCCGATGATCCAGTCCTCGATGCGCAGCGTGCTGCGGAACTCGCGCCCGCCCGGAACCGGCAGGCTGTCGTCCAGGAGCGGCCGGCCCTGCGGCACCGCGACGACCGAGGCCGTGTCCAGCCCCATCGCCCGCGCCGCCATGCCGGCATCGGCCCAGACGCCCCAGTTGACCGCGACCACGCGCCCCAGCGCCGGCGGCGCGGATCGCGCCACCGCGTTCAGGTATTCGTTGGCGGCGACGTAATCCGCCTGCCCCGCCGGCGCGATCACCGAGGAGGTCGAGGCAAACAGCACCGTCAGCCCCGCCGGTTGCCCGTCCAGCGCCTCGACCAGCGCCCTCGTGCCCAAGAGCTTCGGCGCCAGCACATCCCAGCTGTCGTCGTCGGTCTTGGCGGCGATCAGGCTGTCGCGGATCACCCCCGCCGCATGCAGCACCACCTCGAGCCCGCCGAAGCGCGCCCTGGTCTCGGCCACGGCCCGGGCCATGTCCTCGGGGCTGGTCACATCGGCGCGGATCGCCAGCACCTCGGCGCCCAAGGCTTCCAGCTGGCGGACCGAGGCCAGGATGGCCGGGCTGTCCACCCGCCCGCGCGTGGTCAGCGCCAGCTTCGCGCCGCCCCTGCCGGCCAGCTCGCGGGCAATGGCTTGGCCGATGCCGCCGAAACCGCCGGTGATCAGGCAGGTCGCCCCCGCCGGCACGCCGGCCATGCCGTCATCGGCCAGCGCAACCTTTTCAAGGCTCTGCTCGAAACGGCGCCCGTCGCGCCAAGCCGCAATGGCCGCGCCCGAGGGCGCCAGCGCCTCTTCCAGCAGGTTCGCGGCCAGCGCGTCCAGCGCCTTCGGCACGCGCACATCGACCAGCCGGGCGCGGATATTCGGCATCTCATGCGGCATGACCCGGATCGGTCCCGCCGCCGTCGCCTTCTCGGGGCTGGGCGCCGGCTCGTCCGCGACGCGCAGCGCGTCGTTGCAGATCGCGATCAGCTCCAGCTTGGCCTCGGGCAGTTCCGTGCCGATGGCCTGCGCCAGGTGCAAGAGGCCGAAGAAGCCGCGCTCCAGCTGGCTGTTGAGCAGGCTCGAGCCGGGGCGGAACTTCGCGCCTTGCGTCACCGACCACAGGTGCAGGATGCGCTCGGGCACCATGTCCTGCGCCGCCAGCGCCGCCAGCAGCATCTCATAGCCCTCGCGGTCGGATTCGACCGGCAGCAGGAAGCGGCCGTCGCCCCCAGAAACGGTCTTGTCGGCGAAACTGTCGCCGATACGGACCTCGGCCACGCGCTGGCCGCGGGCGCGCAAACCCGCCGCCACGCGCTCGCCCAGGCCCAGCTCGTCGACAAAGACCAGCCAGTTCTGCGAGCCCGTCGCCACCGGACCCTGCGGCCCGATCTCGATATTCGGCGAGGCGAGTTTCCAGGCCGGGCGCCAGCCCCATTCGGCGGGCTCCTCGATCCGGGCCAGCTCGTCGGCGGCGTCGGTGGCCACGCTGGCGGAACGCTCGATGAAATAGCGCTTGCGCTGGAAGGCATAGCCCGGCAGCGACAGCCGCCGCCGCGGCGCCTCGCCCCAGATCTGGCCCCAGTCGATGGCGCCGCCGCAGGCCCAGAACCGGGCCAGCGCGGCCATGAAGAAACTGTCATCCTCGGTCGCGTGGTCGCGGTGGCGCAGCGTGGACACCACCTGATGCGCCGCGACGCCCGGGTTGGCCTTGGCCATGGCCTGCATGGCGCGGCCCGGCCCGACCTCCAGGAAGACCCGCCCCGGCGCCTGCGCCAGATGCGCGATGCCATCGGCAAAGCGCACGGTGCCGCGCAGATGCGCGACCCAGTAATCCGGGCTGGTCGCCTCGGCATCGGTCAAGGGCAGGCCCGAGCGGTTCGAGATGATCGGAATGCGCGGCGGGTTCAGCGGGATCGAGGCCAGATAGGCGCGGAATTCGGCCATCACCCCGTCGAGCAGCCGCGAATGCGCGGCGATGGAAATGGCGATGCGTTGGCATTCCACCTCGCGCGCCGCCATCTTCGCGGCGAATTCGTCAAGCGTCGCGTCCGGTCCCGAGACCACCGACATCGACGGCCCGTTGACCGCCGCCAGGTCCAGCCCCAGCGCGGCCAGCTCTTCGGCGAACTCGGCCGGCTCCAGCGGCACCGACAGCATGCCGCCCGCCGGCACCCGGTCCATCAGCAAGCCGCGCAGCCGCACCAGCCCGATGCAATCCTGAAAGCTCATCACCCCGGCGATGCAGGCGGCGGTGTTCTCGCCCATGGAATGGCCGATCAGCGCCGCAGGCGTCACGCCCCAGCTGATCCACAGCTGCGCCAGCGCATATTCGGTGATCATCAGCAGCGGCAATTGCAGCGAGGGTTGCAGCAGCCGCCGGTCCGCCTCGGCCTCGGCTCCCGGTTCGGGCAGCCACAGCGCCCGCAGGTCGGTGCCATGCGCGGCCGCCATATGGTCCAGCCCGCGATCCATCCATTCGCGGAAGGTCGGCTCGGTCTGGTAGAGCCCGCGCGCCATGCCGGCATATTGCGCGCCGCCGCCGGGCAGCATGAATACCGCATCAGTCGGGTCGCCGACCGGCTGGTGGTCGAAGACCAGCCGCGGGTCGGGATTGGCCAGCAGCGCCGCCGCCTGCTCGGCGGTTTCCGCGACCAGCACCCGGCGCCGGTCGAACTGCCGCCGCCCCTGCGTCAGGGTGAAGGACAGGTCGGCCAGGTTCACCGCCGGGTTCGCCGCCAGCCAGCCGGCCAGCGCGGCCGCATTGGCATCCAGCGCCGCCTTGCTGCGCCCCGAAACCGCGATGATCTGGAACGGCCAATCCGACTCGCCCGAAGGTTGCGCCAGCGGCGGCTCCTGGACGATCACATGCGCATTGGTGCCGCCGACGCCCAGCGAGTTCACCCCGGCGCGGCGCGGCCCGGCGATGGGCCAGCCGCCCAAGGTATCGTTGACGCGAAACGGCCCGCCCTCGAAGTCGATGGCCGGGTTCGGCGCCTCGTAGCCCAGGCTGGGCGGGATCTGGCCGTGATGCACCGCCAGCGCCGACTTGATGAGGCCCGCGCTGCCCGCCGCCGTATCCAGATGGCCGATATTGGTCTTGACCGAGCCGATATGGCAGGGCCCCTGCCGCGTGCCGTCCGAGACCCGCGCATAGGCCTGGTTCAGCGCCGCGACCTCGATCGGGTCGCCCAGCGCCGTGCCGGTGCCGTGGCATTCGACATAGCCGATGCTGTCGGAACTGACCCCGGCCATGACCAGCGCCTCGGAAATCGCCTGGGCCTGGCCCTCGACGCTGGGGGCCAGATAGCCCGCCTTGGCGGCGCCGTCGTTGTTGATGGCCGAGCCCTTGATGATGGCCCAGATATGGTCGCCATCGGCGATGGCATCGCTGGCCCGGCGCAGCGCCAGCACCGCCGCACCGCTGCCAAAGACCGTGCCCTGCGCCCGGTGGTCGAAGGCGTGGCAATGGCCGTCCGGCGACAGGATCTCGTTTTCCTTGTAGAGATAACCCAGCCCATGCGGCAGCTCGATGGTGACACCGCCGGCCAGCGCCATGTCGCATTCGCCCGAATTCAGCGACTGGCAGGCCATGTGGATTGCCACCAGCGAGGTCGAGCAGGCCGTCTGCACATTGACCGAAGGCCCCTTCAGGTCGAAGACATGGCTGACGCGGGTCGACAGGAAATCCTTGTCATTGCCAGTATGGCGCAGCAGGAAATGCCCGACGCCATCGACCAAGTCGCGGTTCGAGCACACGTTCCAGTAGAAATAGCTGCCCATGCCGCAGCCGGCCCAGACGCCGATATTGCCGGCGAAGCGTTCGGGCACATGGGCGGCATCCTCCAGCGCGTGCCAGCAGGTCTCCAGGAACTTGCGGTGCTGCGGGTCCATGATCGCGGCTTCCTTGGGCGAGAGGCCAAAGAATTCCGCGTCGAATTCGTCGAACTGCCCCAGGATCGCGGCCGAGGGCACGTAGTTCGGATCGGCCATGCGCGCCCGCGATTCCCCGCGCGCGATCAGCTCGGCCTCGGGCACGCGCTGGATCGACTCGACGCCCCGACAGAGGTTGTCCCAGTATTCGGCCACGCCCGCCGCACCCGGCAGCTGCGCGGCCATGCCGACGATGGCGATGTCACTGTCCTCAACGACGCTCTTGTCGAAGGCCATGGGATGCCTCTTTTCAACTCGTGGAAACCCCCTGCGGGGCCTAATGGCTTAACAACTGGCAGGCGTATTCGGCATAGCCAATTCGGCGCCGCGGACCAACCTATAAAACCGTTTGAATGCCTGCCTTTTTAGGCAGAATCCGTTCGTTCAGCGGCAGGTCGGCATCATCCGCGACACCCTGCCGCAGCCTGTGGGCATTGCCCAGCAGAGCGCCCGCCGTCAGCCAGGTCAAGGGCGTGATCGTGGCGTTCGGGATCAGGTCCAGCAGATTCATCGCCAGCATCAGGGACAGCGTGCCCAGCACGACCAGCTCGCGCTCGCGCGGCGGGTGGCGGCCGCCGGGCATGGCGCGCAGCATGGCGAAGATCGGCGTCAGCAGCAGCAGGAACTGCGCCAGATAGCCGAAGATGCCGCGCGCGCCGATCCAGATCACCCATTGCCCGTCCGGGACCGAGGCCAGCTTGCCGTTGTAGAGGTCGTAAAACAGCGGCCGCCCCCAGCCGCCCCAGCCGAAGACCGGCCGCTCCATGGCGCGCTCCAGCAGCGCCTCCTCGTTCATCAGCCGGAACTCCAGCGAGCGGCCGCGCTCGGGCGAGATCGACATGGCCAAGTCCACGATGCCCTGCAGCGGCATCCAGGATGTGGTGCGCAGCGTCGGATAGGAAAAGGCCACGCCCGCGACCAGCGCCGCCGCCAGCACCATCAGCCGCGGCCGGGCAAAGGCCACCAGCGGCGCCGCCATCATCGTCTGCAACAGCGCCCCGGCCGATTTGCACAGAAAGACGATGCAGCCCAGATAGGCGGCGATCAGCAGGTTGCGCCGGGTGCGGTCGTTGCGCCAGATCGCGATGGCCGACAGAAAGGCGGTCATGGTCATCAGCGCCACCCACAGCGGATGCTCCAGGAAGACGATGGGTCGATAGCCGCCATAGCGGATGGTCTGGATGAAATCGTGCTGGAAATAGCCATAGACCCAGACGTTGATCTGCGGGCTCATGCGCAGCTCGATCAGCATCGGCAGGGTATAGCACAGCACGCCAAGCACCAGGGCACGGATCCACAGCTCGGCCCCGCGCGCGTTCCAGAGCAGCTTGTAGCCCATGAGGAAGGGCAGCAGCAGGATGAATTGCAAGATCAGGTCGGCCACGCCCTGGCTGATCGACATGGCGGGGCGGTAGTTGATGCCGTCGATCAGCGGGTCGGGATTGGTCAGCGCCGTCAGCACCGGCGCGGCGAAGTTCATCGCCAGCAGCACCGCCACCCAGGCGCCCATGGGCGGCGGCGGCGGTTCGTCCCGGGCGCGGTCCTTGGTGACGAAATAGACCATGACCGCCGCGGCCATCGCCGGGATCATGTGCTTGTTCAGGCCCGGAAAGGCCGGCAGGTCGATCTCGACCAGCTGCGGCAGGATCAGGTAGCCCGCGAAGATCGACCAGATCAGCGCCAGCGCCCGCTCCTTGCGCGAGAACAGGATGCCGACCACCACCGGCCAGCTCAGCAGCACCATCAGGGCCAATACGGGCATGGCCTGCCTCCATCACGCGGCGGGCGCCGCTCTTTACCAAGGGCCGGGAAGGGCGTTGCAATCGCCGCGCCCAGGACACATCCTGCCGCAAATTCCGGCCGCACCCCGAGGCGCATCATGCAGTTCAGCTTTCCCGACGGCAATGCCGTCCGGATCAATTGTCACGATTCAGCGGCGCTGCTGGCGGCGGTGCGGCAGAAACTGCGGGACGGCCAGGGCTTCGCCATCGCCACGATCAACGTCGATCACCTGCAAAGGCTGGCCGAGGACGGGCGTTTCCGCCGCGCCTATGCCGCGCATGACCTGGTCTGCGCCGACGGCAATCCCATCGTCTGGCTGTCGCGCATCGCCGGACGGCCGGTGGCGCTGGCGCCCGGCTCGGACCTGGTGCTGCCGCTCGCGGCCGAGGCGGCACGGGCCGGCCTGCCGGTGGGGCTGATCGGCAGCAGCGACGAATCGCTGGCGCTGGCGGCCGAGGCCATGGTGCGCGCCGTGCCCGGGCTGCGCGTGGCGCTGACCCATGCACCGGGCTTTCCCTTCGACCCGATGGGCGAGGAAGCCGGCCAGATCATCGAACGCATCCGCGCCTCGGGCGCGCGGCTCTGCTTCCTGGCGCTGGGCGCGCCGCGACAGGAGCTGTTCGCGATCCGCGCCCGCGATGCCCTGGGCAATGTCGGCTTCGCCTCGATCGGCGCCGGGCTGGATTTCCTGTCGGGCCACCAGCGCCGGGCGCCGGCCCTGCTGCGCAAGGCCAAGCTGGAATGGGCCTGGCGCATGCTGTCGAACCCGCGCCGGCTGTTCCTGCGCTATGCCAAGGGCTTCGCCATCCTGCCCGGCCATATCCGGCAGGCGGCCGCCCTGCGCCGCGCGCGGCGGGACTGACGGCGCCCCGCAACGGGACGCCGCCCAGGAGATCAGGCCCAGTCGAAGAGCTGCGCCAGCAGGTGCTGGACGCCGGCATGGTCGCCGCTGTCGGCATGGGCCAAGCCGCGATAGCTGTCCACCAGATCCGAAAGATCGGCCTTGGCCCCGGCCGCATGGTCCTCGGCCGCCGTCGCGGCGGGCGCGAAACGCCAGGCGAAGTGATCCGCCGCAAGCTGATCGCCCGCGGTCTCGGTCGCGGCCAGGCTGCTCGCGGCCGTCGCGGTCTTGGCCTGGGCGCCATCCTCGGCCGACAGCGTCGCCGCGCTGGCCGTCTCGCTGGTCTGGGCATTGTTGGCCGGGATGCCCAGCTTGACCAGCATCGCCCGCGTCAGCGTGCCGGCATTGACGCCCTCCAGCACCAGCCGCTCGCCATTCGGAAAGCTCAGCACGGCGCTGCTGCCCTGTGAGGACACCCGGACGTCGCCGACATCGATCCGGTTGCCGGCCGCGTCATGCAGCGCGCTGACGTTCAGCACGTCGCCGTTCGCGCCGCCGACCTGGAAGGCGCGGATGGTGTCCGAGCCGAAGCCGTCCTGCAGCATCAGCACGTCGCGGGCCGCATCGCGCGGCACGCCGGCGCCGTTCGCGGCCGTGATATCCTCGAACATCGAGATGAAGTCGTTGCCGCGACCGCCGTTGATGGTGTCGGCGCCGTCGCCGCCCTCGATGGTGTCATTGCCGGCGCTGCCGGTGATGCGATCATCGCCCCAGCGGGTGTTGATCATGATCCCCTGCCGATTCGCGCCGATGGTGGCATTGGCGGCGGTGACGGTGTCGCGGCCCTCATGGGTCCAGAACTGCTCGAACTCGCTGAAGACCACGGTGCCATTGGCCTGCGGATAGCTGGCCCGGCCGGTGCTGGCGCTGGTGAAGACCACGTTCACGCCAACGCTGTTCTCGCCATTGCCCTTGGCCCAGAGGTTCAGCAGGTCGTGGCCGGCGCCGCCGACCAGCGTGTCATGGCCGATGTTGTAGATCGGCCCCATGCTGCCGTTGTTGCCCCAGCGCACATTGTCCTCGCCGGCGCCGGCATGGCCATAGTCGTTGCCCTGCGAGGGCATCAAGAGGTCGTTGCCGCCGCCGCCGAACACCCGGTCGTTGCCGGTGCCGGGGTCGATCACGTCGCTGCCGTTGGTGCCGCGGATGGTGTCGTTGCCGGCACCCGAATTCACCGTCAGCCCGTGCACCGGCATGTAGCTTGCACCGCTGCCGCGCTCGGCGTTCAGCCCGGCCTTGCTGCCGTCGATGGAATCGTTGCCGGCGCCGGTCTGCAGCCGCTCGATCCCCGAGAAGTTCAGCCGGTTGCCCCAGGCGTCCAGCGCGAAGCCGTTCTCGCTGTTGTTGAAGGTGACGCGGAAGCCGCCGGCCCCGTTCAGATGCAGCCGGTCGCCGCCCGACAGGGCACCATAGATGTTGGAATCGTAATTCTCGCCGGCGCTGCCGCCGATATAGGTATCGACGCTGCCGCGCGACAGCGGATCCTGGTCCCAGATCAGCACATCCGCCCCGGGGCCGCCGTGCAGATGGTCGCTGCCCCGCCCGCCGTTCAGCGTGTCGCGGCCATCGAAGCCCTGGATGGTGTCGCGCCCCGTCGTTCCGTTCAGGCGGTTGGCGCCTGTCGTTCCGTTAATCACAGCCATCGCTGTCCCCAATCTCGCTCACGTTGGGGATAGGCCAGAGGGGTTAAAATATGATGAACCGCCCCGAATCGCCTATCCGGGGCGGATTAGAAAGAAAGCACCAAAACGCCGTTACCTGTCCTTTCGGGCAGGGCGCAGGGCTATCCCGCTCTGCAATTTCCACCTGTGGTTGCGCGTTCCTAGCCGATCAGCGCCTTTCCGTTCCGAGCGTGCCGCTCTGCCAATTGCCTGGCCTTGCCCCCCGGCACCAGCGGCCGCGCGGCCGCGGCCGGGCCCTCGCGCAGCTCGGGGAACAGGGTCAGGATCTCGTCGCGCGCCGCCGCACCGACCGACTTCAGCGCCTCGGCGCCGGTGTAAAGCGACTCGGTCTCGGCGCCGTTCGACAGCACGATCTCGTGCCGCTCGAACAGCAGGTGGATATATTCGACCGCCCCCGCCTCGACCTGCTCGATGCCCGCGATCGCCAGCAATTGCTTGGCCGCGACCAGAACCTCGGGCGCGCCGAACATGCGCTGCGCGATGGCCGAGCGCACCAGGACGCGGTGCTGGGGCGAGACCATCAGCTCGGCGCGCGGCAGCCCGCGGCCCAACGCGCCGGCGCGGATGCGGATCGGCCGCAGCTTCGGCGCCGTCGCCAGGTCCACGGCATCCAGCGCCCGGGTGCCGATCCAGCGAATCGGCTGCAACCCATGGTCGCGCGTGACGACCAGGTCACCGACCGCCAGTTGTTCAACCGCGATTTCGCCGCGATCCGTGGCGATCAGCGTGCCGCGGCAGAAGCAGGGAATGCCCAATTCGTGCAGCCGCGCCCGGGTCAGATCGGCCGGATCGACCTCATAGAGCACCAGGCTTTCGCCGTTCGGAAAGGTCAGCAGCGCATGGGTGCTGTCGTCGCGCGGGTCGACATAAGAGCCGACGGTGACGTCATCCAGGTTGATCGGGTTGCCGTCCGCGTCATGCAGCCCGCTGACATCCAGCCGGTCCTGCGGGAAGTGGTCGACCCCGCCCCAATCGTTCGGCTGGCTGTAGTCGCGGATGGTAAAGGCGCGCACGGTGTCATTGCCGAAGCCGTCGCGCAGCACCAGCAGGTCCTGGCCGTCGTCGTCCCAGGCATGAGCCGCGTTCAGGTCGCCCGCCATCGAGATGCGGTCGTTCCCGGCCCCGGCGTCGATGGTGTCCGAGCCCCAGCCGCCCTCGATCTCGTCATTGCCGGCGCTGCCCAGGATCGAGTCGTCGCCCCAGGCGGTATAGGTGCGGAACCCGTCCACCCCGGCGCCCGAGCCGTCCACCGTGTCATTGCCCGAGCCGGTGATGACATTGTTGAACTCGTAGAAATCCAGGTGCCCGGCCGCGGCGCCGGTCGCATCCACCGTGCCGCTGGTCGAGGTGTTCAGCACCAGGCGGACGCCATTGCCGTCGGTGTCGTGCTGCCAGGCGTTCAGCGTATTGGTCGAGCCGGGGTCGATGGTGCCGGTGCCATATTCGCCGTAATAGACGTCGTTGCCGATGGCGCCGTTGTAATTGCCGTCGCCCCAGCGAAACCCGTCAGTGCCGCCATTGCCGTAGATGGTGTCGTCGCCGGTGCCTGTCTCGACCAGGTCATAGCCCGAGCCGCCATGGACGATGTCGTTGCCGTCGCCGGTGTTGATATAATTCGCGCCATTGCCGGCGAGGACGGTATCGTCGCCGCCGCCAGTCTGGATGCGGATTCCCTGGCCATCGACCGGCGCCGCGCCGGTGGCGTCGATGAAATCGGCACCGTTGCCGGTCGAGACGCGCTCGATGCCGTCGAAGGACAGGGTATTGCCAAAGGCATCCTGCGCCGTGCCCGAATTCGGCGTCGAGAAGGTCACCTCAAAGCCGCCCGCCCCGGCGCCGGCGGTGACCATGCTCAGCGTGTCGCCGCCGGACAGGGAATAGACGTCCGGGTTGTAGCCGTCCTCGCCGTCGCCGCCGTGATAGTCGTCAGGCGCGCCGCTGCTGCCGGAATCGGCCGACCAGATCAGCTGATCCGCGCCGCTGCCGCCATCGACCACATCGCTGCCGGTGGCGCCGTCCAGCGTGTCCCTGCCGGCGCCCCCTTGCAGCGTATCGTCGCCTGCGTCACCCGTGATCCAATCGTTATCGGCCGTGCCGACAAGGCTGTCGTTGCCGGCGGTGCCCGGAATCGTCACCATCTCAAATCTCCAGAACTCGTAATGCGCAGGCGCGGTTTTCCGCAAAGGAATCTCACCGAATCGGCGAATTCATGCCGATTTAAACCATGCGCATGGGCGCCGGGTCAGCTGTCCTTTTGGGCAGGTGACAGGGAATCGACCGCAATCAGCCGCCCAGCACCAGCCAGCCGCCCGGCGTGGCGGTCAGGTGCAACCGCTGGCCCGGGCGCGGCAATTCGGCGCCCGGGGCGTTGAACCGGTCCAGCACCACCTCGCGCCCGGCGACCCGCGCCCGCAGCCGCTGCACCGAGCCCAGGAATTCGGCCCCGGTGATCTCGGCCGGGATGCCCGCCTCGGCGATCTGCAGGCTCTCGGGCCGAGCGGCCAGCGCGATGCGGCCGGCAGGCAGGGGCCGGTCCAGCGCGATCTCATGCCCCTCGACGCGGACCAGGCCAGTGCCGGGGTCCAGCACCTCGGCCTCGAAACGGTTCAGCGTGCCGACGAAACCCGCGACGAAATCGGTGGCCGGCTGGTTGTAGATCTGCGCGGGCGTGCCGGTCTGGTCGGCGACGCCCTTGTGCATGACCACGATGCGGTCGGAAATCGACAGCGCCTCCTCCTGGTCATGGGTCACGAAAATGGTGGTGATGCCCAGCTGCTGCTGGATCGCGCGGATCTGGTTGCGCAGGCTGACGCGGATCTTGGCATCCAGCGCCGACAAGGGCTCGTCCAGCAGCAGGACGCGCGGCCGCGGCGCCAGCGCCCGGGCCAGCGCCACCCGCTGCTGCTGGCCGCCCGACAGCTGCCAGGGATAGCGCCCGCCCAGGTCCGGCAGGCCGATCAGCTCCAGCATCTCGGCCACGCGCGACCCGCGCTCGGCCCGGGGCAGGCCCGCGACCTTCAGCCCGAAGCCGACGTTCTCGGCCACGGTCAGGTTCGGGAACAGCGCATAGGCCTGGAACACCATGCCGATCTTGCGCTGGTTCGGCCGCAGCCGCGTCACGTCCTGGCCGTCGATCACGATGCGGCCGGCGCTGGGGCTCTCGAACCCCGCGACCATGCGCAGCACCGTGGTCTTGCCGCAACCCGAGGGGCCCAGGAACGACACGAACTCGCCCTTCTCGACCCCCAGGTCGAAGTCATGCACCACCCGCGTCGGGCCAAAGGATTTCTGCAGGTGGTCGAGGGTCAGGAAGGTCATTTCGCTTGCATCCCTGTGCCGAACAGGCGGGAGATCAGCTGCATCAGCCCCATGCAGCCCCAGGTGACGGCAAAGGCGATCACCGCCAGCGCCGCCGGCTCATAGGCGCGGTTCGCGCCCAGCAGCTGCATGTAGGGCCCGAAGGCCGGGCGGTTCAGCAGCGCCGCCATGGTGAATTCGCCGATGACGATGGCGAAGGACAGGAAGGCGCCCGACATCACCGCGCCCAGCACATTGGGCAGGATCAGCCGGCCGATGATCCGGGTCCAGCCGGCGCCCAGCGATTGCGCGGCCTCGGTCAGGCTGCGCACGTCCAGCGTCGAAAGCCCGGTGTCGACGGCGCGATACATATAGGGCAGCGCCAGCGTGGCATAGCCGCACAAGAGCAGCAGGTTGGTGCCCGAGGCGGTGCCGGTCAGCGGCAGGATCGAGCTGGTGTTGTAAAGCCGGATATAGCCGAAGACCACGACGATGGCCGGGATCACCAGCGGCAGCAGGGTGATGAACTCGATCACCGGGCGCAGCCGCGGCAGGCGCAGCCGCACCCAATAGGCGGTCGGCACCACGATCAGCACCCCCAGCACGATGGTCAGCAGCGCCATGACCACGGAATAGCTGAAGGTCTGCCGAAAGGCCGCGTCCGACAGCACGGAACGATAGGCGTCCAGCGAATATTCCCCGCGCCGCATCCGCAGCGAGAACTCGATGGTGCCGATCAGCGGCAGCAGGAAATACAGCGCGCCAAGGGCCAGCGCCGCCCAGGACCACAGCCGCTTCATCGCATCCACCGCTCGGCGCGGGCGCGCATGACGACATAGGCCAGGTTGGCCAGGCCGGTGACGACGATCATGCCGAAGGCCATGGCATAGCCCAGATGCGGGTCCTGCAGCACGTCGCCGCGGATCTGCGCGAACAGCATGATCGGCACGATGGACAGCGACGAGCCGGTCAGCGCATAGGCCGTGGCGACCGCCCCGAAACTGTTGGCAAACAGCAGCGCAAAGGTGCCCAGCAGCGAGGGGAACAGGATCGGCAGCGCCACCATGCGCCAGTATTGGAAGGTCGAGGCGCCCAGCACCTCGGCCGCCTCGCGCCATTCGCGCTTCAGCCCCTCCAGCGCCGGGGTGATGATGAGGATCATCAGCGGGATCTGGAAGAACAGATAGGTCAGCGTCAGGCCCCAGAAGCTGAGCAGGTTGAAACCCATGGCATAGATGTTGATGCCGAACCATTGCCGCAGCAGCATGGTGACCAGCCCGACCCGACCCAGCGTCGAGATGAAGGCGAAGGCCAGCGGCACGCCGGCGAAGTTCGAGGCGACGCCGGAAAAGGTCATCAGCGGCGCCTTGATCCAGCCCGGCAAGCCGCCCATGACCACCGCCGCCGCCATGGCGAAACCGATCAGGCAGCCCAGCACGGCCGAGGCGAGCGACACCTTGATCGAGATCGCGAAGCTCTCGACGATGCGCGGCGAGGCGAGCCCGGCGAGATTCGCCAGCGTGAAGCCGCCCTCGGGATTCCGGAAGGCGCCGATGACGATGTTCATCGTCGGCAGGATCAGAAACAGCGCCGCGAAGGCGAAGAAGGGCACCACGCCCAGCCAGTTCCAGTTCAGTCGCGTCATGCGTGGTTCCTGCCGGCGCCCCTTCGCGCCGTGACTGTTTCCCGGCTCGGCCGGTTGCCCTTGCGCCCCGCCCGAAGATGCGGGCGGGGCTGTTCCTGATGCGGGCCGCCGTTCCGGACGACGCCCCGGGCACAGGCGGTGTACGCCCGGTGCACGCCCGGTGTACACGCTTTTCGTTACTTTACAGTTACTCCTTGACGGCGGCGCCGACGACCTTGTCCCAGCCCTCGGTCACGACCTTCTTGTTGGCCTCCTGCTGCTCCAGCGTCGGGAAGATCGCCTTTTCATAGGCGGCGGCCGGCGGCAGCGCGTCCAGCATCTCTTGCGGGATCTTGCCGGCCTTGGCCAGGTCGTTGAAGCGGATCGGGTGGCAATAGCCCTTGAGCCAGCCCAGCTGCCCCTCGTCGGAATACAGGTATTCCATCCACAGCTTGGCCGCGTTCGGATGCGGCGCATAGGCCGAGATCGCCTGGACATAGACGCCCGCGACCACGCCGTCCTCGGGGATCACCACCTCGACCGGCGGGTTGCCGTTCAGCCCGTCGCGCCAGGACAAAAGGTTGTAGTCCCAGGCGGTTACGATCGGCGTGGCCCCTTGCGCGATGGTCGCCGACTTGCCGATCACCGGAACGAAATTGCCGGCCTTGTTCACCTCGGCCATCAGCTCCATGCCCTTCTGGCCCGAAGCCTCGCCGGCCTCGCCGCCATTGGCGATCCCGGCCGCCATGACCGAGATGATCGCCTGGGCCGAGGCGCGCGGATCGCCGGCCAGCGCGAAGGCGTTGGCATATTCCGGCTTGGTCAGGTCCTTCCAGGTTTTCGGCACCGTGTCGATCAGGTCCGAGTTCACGCCGAAGGCCATGACGCCGTAATAGTCGCCATACCAATAGCCTTCGGCGTCCTTGGCATCCTCGGGGATCGAGTCCCAGGTCGCGACCTTGTAGGGCTGGATCAGCCCCTCGGCCTTGGCCTGCGGGCCGAAGGACAGGCCGACGTCGATCACGTCGGGCGCCTGCGGACCCTTGTTGTCCTTGTTGGCGCGGATCGCCTCCAGCTCATCGGCCGAGCCCGCGTCGGGGTTCAGCTCGTTCACCTTGATCTCGGAGTATTTCGCCTTGAAACCCTCGATCACGCCGCCGTAGTTGCACCAGTCATGCGGCAGCGCGATGGTGGTCAGCATGCCCTCGGCCTTGGCGGCCGCTTCCAGCGCCGCCAGATCCTGCGCCGAGGCCGCACCCGAGGCCGCCAGCGCGACCAGGGCGGCAAGCCCCGCCGCACGCGATTGAATGGTCATATGATCTACTCCGTTCCAGAACACGCCCCATCGGCGGCTGGCTGCCACCTAGCGGCCCCGGATGACAGTGTTGCGACACAGCCCCCGGCAAAGCAAAGGTTTTTTCCGCCCCCTGCCCAAAGCGGCAGGCTGACGCGGGGTCAGGGCACCAGCGTCGCGCCGACCTTCATCGCCCGCCCGCCCAGGCGGTATTCGACCTCGACCCGGTGGCCGACATAGGCCGGATACAGCTTGCCCAGCGTGCCGAGCGAGATCACCGAGCCCGGCTTCAGCTCATAGCCGCCCTGCCGGACCAGCCACAGCACCACGTCCAGCGGATGGCCCATCAGCACCTCGCCCGAGGCACTGTCGATGCGCTTGCCGTCCAGCTTCAGCGTCGCGGTCAGCGCGCCCAGGTCCGCGACCGGATCGGCCAGGTCGGCCACGGCAATGCCGCGCCCCAGCACCCCGCGCCAGGGCGTCAGCCCATAGGCGGCCAGCAGCGGCGCGGTCGCCGTGACCCCGTCGCGCAGCGCCACGTCCGGCACCTCGATGAAGGGGCGCACGTCGCGCAGCGCCGCCGCCACCTCCTCGCGCGTGGTGGCCTGCATGATCGCGGCGCTGCCGACGGTCACCACCAGGTCGGCCTCGAAAAACGGCGTGCGGCTGCCCTTCAGGCTGAGCCGGGCGCCGTCGGGCAGCAGCATCGGCGCGAACAGCGCCCCGGCCATCGGCTCGGAGACGCCGAAATGCCTTTGCGCCGGCTTCGAGACCAGCCCGACCTTGACGCCGACCGGCGGCCCCATCTCGGCCTCGAGGATGCCGCGGAAAGCGGCATAGGCGCAGGCCCCGTCCTCGACGCTGCGCACCAGGGGATCGGGCAGGCGCTGGCCGGCCAGCCAGCCCCGCGCCGCGTTCTGCATCAGCGAGACATCCGGGCAGGCCGCCACCGCCGCCTGCGCGACGGTCAGCAGCAATGCGCCCAGAATCAGCGATCTCATGTCAAAGGCCCCGCAAGCGTATTTGCCGCGACGATGCCGTAACGCGGGCGCGCTGTCACCGGAATTTTTCACGCCCTGCCCGTATCTTGCGCCGATGCTGTTTGCATCGCCCGGCGCATCCCCTAGAACGGCGGCAGCGCAGGCGAAAGGCAGGACATGAGCGATCAACCGACCCCGATGATGGCCCAGTATCTGGCGATCCGCGAGGCGAACCCCGGCGCGCTGCTGTTCTATCGCATGGGCGATTTCTACGAAATGTTCTTTCAGGACGCGCTGGCCGCCTCGGCCGCGCTGGACATCGCGCTGACCAAGCGCGGCACGCATCTGGGCGAACCGATCCCGATGTGCGGCGTGCCGGTCCATGCCGCCGAAAGCTATCTGCTGACCCTGATCCGCAAGGGCTTCCGCGTCGCCATCGCCGAGCAGCTGGAGGACCCGGCCGAGGCGAAGAAACGCGGCGCCAAGTCGGTCGTGGCCCGCGACGTGGTGCGGCTGGTGACGCCCGGCACTCTGACCGAGGAATCGCTGCTGGAGGCGCGGCGGCACAATTTCCTGGCCAGCTTCGCCAGCGTGCGCGACGATTGCGCGCTGGCCTGGGTCGATATTTCCACCGGCGAATTCCGCGTCATGCCCTGCCCGCCCGCGCGGCTGGCGCCGGAACTGGCCCGCCATGCCCCGCGCGAACTGCTGGTCGCCGAGGGCGCGCGCCTCGACGAGATCGCGCGCGAGGCCGGCTGCGCCCTGACCGAGCGTCCCGCCGGCAGCTTCGACAGCGCCGCCGCCGCCCGCCGGCTTTGCGCACTGTTCCAGGTCGAGACGCTGGACGGCTTCGGCAGCTTCAGCCGGGCCGAGCTTGCCGCGATGGGCGCCATCGCCGACTATCTGGAGCTGACGCAAAAGGGCCGGATGCCGCTGATCCGCCCGCCGGTGCGCGAGGCGGCGGGCGGCGCCATGCAGATCGACGCCGCGACCCGGCGCAACCTGGAACTGACCCAGGCGCTGTCGGGCGGGCGCGAGGGCTCGCTGCTTGCCGCCATCGACCGCACCGCGACCGCCGGCGGCGCCCGCCTGCTCGAACGCCGCATCAGCGCCCCCTCGCGCGACCTGGGCGAAATCCACGCCCGGCAGGCGGCGGTGGCGCATCTGGCCGCGGACCCGCGCCTGACCGCCGATCTGCGCGAGGCGCTGGCCCGCGCCCCGGACATGGACCGGGCGCTGTCGCGGCTGGCACTGGACCGCGGCGGGCCGCGCGACCTCGGCGCGATCCGCGCTGCGCTGACGCAGGGGGCGGCCATCGCCGCGCTGCTGGGCTGCGACGACATCGCCGTGCTGACGGATGCCGCCCGCGACCTGACCGGGCATGACGAGTTGATCGACCTTCTGGACGATGCGCTGGTCGCCGAGCCGCCGCTCCTGACCCGCGACGGCGGCTTCACCGCGCCGGGCTTTGAGCCCGAGCTGGACGAGACCCGCGCCTTGCGCGACGAGGGCCGCGGCGTCATCGCCCGCATGCAGGCCGATTATATCGCGGAGACCGGCGTCACCAGCCTGAAGATCAAGCATAACAACGTGCTGGGCTATTTCATCGAGACCACCTCGACCCATGCCGAGCGCATGCTGGCCCCGCCGCTGAACGCCCGCTTCATCCACCGCCAGACCACCGCCAACCAGATCCGCTTCACCACCGTCGAACTGTCGGAACTGGAAACCCGCATCCTGAACGCCCGCGACCGCGCGCTGGAGATCGAGCGCGAGATCTTCGCCCGCCTGACCCGCGCCGTGCTGGACCGCGCCGGCCCGCTGGGACAGGCGGCCCGCGCCTTGGCCGAGATCGACCTGACCGCCGCCTTCGCCGACCTCGCCAATGGCGAGGGCTGGGTGCGCCCCGAGGTCGATGCCTCGCGCACCTTCGTGATCGAGGGCGGCCGCCACCCGGTGGTGGAACGCGCGCTGCGGCGCAAGGGCGAGGCCTTCGTCGCCAACGACTGCGCCCTGACCGAAGGCGCCACGCCGGCGATCTGGCTGCTGACCGGGCCGAACATGGCCGGGAAATCGACCTTTCTGCGCCAGAACGCGCTGATCGCCATCCTGGCCCAGGCCGGCGCCTTCGTCCCCGCGACCCGCGCCCATATCGGCCTGGTCAGCCAGCTTTTCAGTCGCGTCGGCGCGGCGGACGACCTGGCGCGGGGACGGTCCACCTTCATGGTCGAGATGGTCGAGACCGCGGCGATCCTGAACCAGGCCGACGACCACGCGCTGGTGATCCTCGACGAGATCGGCCGCGGCACCGCGACCTGGGACGGGCTCAGCATCGCCTGGGCGGTGATGGAGCACCTGCATGGCAAGAACCGCTGCCGGGCGCTGTTCGCCACGCATTACCACGAGATGACCAGCCTGTCCGCCCGATTGCCGGGCGTCGAGAATGCCACCGTCGCGGTGCGCGAATGGGAAGGCGAGGTGATCTTCCTGCACGAGGTCAGGAAGGGTGCCGCCGACCGCAGCTATGGCGTGCAGGTGGCGCGGCTGGCTGGCCTGCCCGATGCCGTGGTCGAACGCGCCCGCGACATCCTGCACCAGTTGGAAAGCGGCGAACGCGAAGGCGCCAAGCCCGCCGCGCTGCTGGACGACCTGCCGCTGTTCCGCGCCGCGCCGCCGCCCGCGCCCAAACCCCGCGCCTCGGCGGTCGAGACCCGGCTGCGCGAGCTCAACCCCGACACGATCAGCGCCCGCGAGGCGCTGGACCTGGTCTATGAATTGCGCGGGCTGCTGGACGCGCCGGGCTGAGACGCATCCTGTGCCAGCGCCTCGTCCACCAGATCGAGGATGCGGCGGGTGGCGTTGCGGCCGACATGCACGCCCAGCAACCCTTCCGAGATCGGCGGCACCCGCGCCAGGTCGGACAGGCCCGCGACATCGGCAAAGACCGTGTCGTAATGGCAGCGCGACACATGCGCGGCGGGCAGGAAATCGCCCCAGCGGTGCAGCTGCGTCTGGCGGGTGCCGATCTCGATCACCAGCGCGCCGGACTTGGCATAGACCATGTTCGCAAGCCCGGCGCCATGCGGCGCGATCAGGATGTCGGCGGCCTGCATCTGGGCGATCTGCTCCAGCGGGCCAAGATGCTCGAAGGCGACCACCTCGAAGCCGCGGGCGGAAAGCTCGGCCAGCAGCGGCTTGTGCCCGGTGATGCCGCGCGCGCGGGCCTCGCCGCTTTCATCGCGGCCCATCCAGACCAGGCGCGGCCGCTCCTCGACCAGCTTGCCGGGCACCTGGCGCAGGGCGTGTTCGCGCAGCAGCCGCAGGCTGCTGTCATAGGAGGCCATGGCCACGGCCTTGCGGTGCTGCGTTTCCGAGCGCAGCTGCTCGGCCCAGGCGGGATCGACCCCCGGCTCGGCGATGGCGGCGCGGATGCGCTCGTCGGCGGTCTGATATAGATAATGCCGGTGGCTGTAATGCGCGCGCACCCGGTCATAGGGCCGCCCGCTCGAGACGAAAGCCACCCGATCCGCGATGCCGGGGAACACCGCGGCGATGAAATCCGGGATGAAGCCCCGCACATTATCCTGCGGCAAATGCAGGTTGATCGGCTGGCCGCTGTCGTCATCGGCAAAGGCGGCCAGGCAGCCCAGGGTCTCGACGGTGAAATGGTAATAGTTGAAACCGTTCTTCAACTCGATGGCGATGGGCAGGTCATCGGCCGGCTCCTTCCAGACCGGCAGCGTCTGATCGGCCGCGCCGCGCGCGCGCCGAAAGGCATCGTGCAGCCGGGCCTGGCGCCATTCGGCCTGGTTCTGCTGGTCATAGCGGGTGCGCAGCCGGCCGCCGGCGGCGCCGTTCAGCCAGGCCCGCTCGCCGATCAGGGCGAAACCGTGCCGAAAGGTCGCGTCCTCCAGCAGCACGGGGGCGCAGTTGATTTCCATCACGCTGGCCAGCATCCGCCGCTGCTGGCGGTCGATGGCGTTCTGCTGCGCGCGGCGCAGCTTCGGATTGTCGCTTTCGGCGAAAAGCCGGACCCGCGCGCCCTCGGCCGGACGCAGGATCCAGCCCGGGCGCGGCGGCAGATAGGACAGGCCGGGATGCAGCCCCGGCATGTGGAACGTGGACATCGGGGGGCGGGCAAGATCGACTTTCATCTGCCTCTCCTCGGTCTTGGGTCCGCGGGGCGGCTGCGGTCAGATCGTGACCTTCACGAAACTGTCGCGCAGCGCCGCGGACCAGGCGGCGGACATGGCCATGAAGGCCGGGTCGCCCTCCAGGATGCGGCGGGTATCGGAAACCGCGCACGCATCCTTGCGGATGACGGCCATATCCAGCGGCATACCCACCGACAGATTGGACCGCAACGTCGAATCCATCGACAAGAGCACCGCCTTCTGCGCATCGGCAAGATTCGTCTCAGGCCGCACCACGCGGTCGAGGATCGGCTTGCCGTATTTGTGCTCGCCGATCTGCAGGAAGGGGGTGTCCTCGGTCGCCTCGATGAAATTGCCCTGCGGATAGACCAGGAACAGCCGCATCTCGCCGCCCTTGCGCTGGCCGGCGACGATCATGCTGGCGCTGGCCTGCTGGTTCAGGTCGCGGGTGCGGTCGGTGATCTCGCGCAGGGTGGCGTTCAGCGTATTGCCGACGATGGTCGCCACCCTCAGCATGCTGGGCGCGCGCATGATCGAGCTGTCCTCGCCGGCCTCGGGATGGTCGATGGCCTCGCGCAGGCGGGCGATGGTGGTCTGGGTCGCCGACAGGCTGCCGGCGGTCAGGATCACGATCACCCGCTCGCCCGGCTCCTCGAAGAAGAACATCTTGCGATAGGTCGAGATATTGTCCAGCCCGGCATTCGTCCGGGTGTCGGACAGAAGCACCAGCCCCGCATTCAACTTCAAACCGACGCAATAGGTCATGACCGTCCACCAGCCTTTGCAGATCCGCCCCGCACATAGGGCCGCGGCGCGCGCGGCGCAAGCAAACGGCTATTGCTCCTGGCTCATTTCCTCGACCTGCACGCGCACGTCCAGGCTCTCGCGGCCCGAGCCGAAGGTGGTGCCGCGCACCGGCGCCGCATCGTCCGCGTCATAGCCCGAGCCCAGCCGGACATAGCGGTCGTCCGGGCAGCAGGCATTGGCGGCATCGAAACCGACCCAGCCCAGCGGGCCGACATGGATCTCGGCCCAGGCATGGGCGGCGTCGTGCGGCGTGCCGTCGATGGTCGAATGCAGGTAGCCCGAGACATAGCGCGCCGGCAGGCCGCGCTGCCGGGCGCAGGCGATCAGGGCATGGGCATGGTCCTGGCAGACGCCGTGCCCCAGCGCCAGGGCCTCGGCGGCCGAGGTCAGCGCCTCGGTCACGCCGGGCAGATAGGCGATGGCCCCGGTCACGGCAGCCGAAAGCCGGTGCGCCAGGTCCAGCGCATCCTCGCCCGCGACGCCTTGCGCCAGGTCGCACAGCGCCGCGTCGGCGGCGGTCAGGGCGGTCGGGCGCAGATAGACCAGCGGATTGATCGTCTCGCGATGGCCGCGCAGCACGCCGGCGGTGTCGCGGGTCTCGACCAGGCCCGAGATCGAGACGGTGATCTCCTCGACCGGGCCGCGCACGGTCCAGGCCTCGATCCAGTCGCCGGCGCCGTCGCGGAAGGCGGCGCCGCGCTGGCCGCGGCTGACCGCGATCTGCCAGTCGGTGACGCGCTGTCCCTCGTGGACCGAGGGCGTCAGCCGCAGGCTCTGCACCAGCGCCTGCGCCGGGTGGTCATAGCGATAGCCGGTCTCATGGGTGATCTTCAGTCGCATGACGTCCCCCTACATCCGCCCGCTGAGGTAATCTTCATGCACGGCGGTCGAGACGCCGGCCACCTCATTGATAAACCAGGACAGGAATTCGTGCAGCCCCTCGTCGAAAATCGCCTCGATGTCGCGGGCCATGAGCGAGTCGAGCGTCTGGCGCGCCTTGGCCGAGGCACTGGCCTGCACCGTCTCGCCATAGCGCTTGACCAGCCCGTCGAGATGCCAGACCGCCTCGTAGAGCGAGGTCAGGAGCGAGCGCGGGCTTTCGCCGTTCAGGATCAGGAAATCGGCGACCTTGGCCGCCGTCACGTCGCCGCCATAGGCCCAATGGAAGGCCCGATGCGCCGAAAGCGCGCGCAGGATCACCTGCCACTGGTAATTGTCGAGGCCCGAGCCCACGAATTCCACGCGCGGCAGCAGCACGAAATACTTCACGTCCAGCAGGCGCGCGGTGGCATCGGCGCGTTCCAGCGAATAGCCCAGGTTGATGAAATGCCAGCCGTCGTTGCGCAGCTGCGTGGCGTTGATCGCGCCGCGCACGGTCGAGCCGTGGCGGGTGGTGAAATCGGTCAGCATCGGCGTGTCGAGCTGGCCGCGCGGCCGGCGCGTCAGGGCGCGCAATTCCTGATAGGCGGTGTTCAGCGCGTCCCAGACCTGGCTGGTCAGCGCCGTGCGCACGATGCGGCCGCCCTCGCGCGCGCGCTCGATGCAGGAGGTGACCGAGGACGGGTTGTCCTGGTCGAAGAACAGCCAGGAGACGATGTTTTCCTGGTTGATCTGCTCGCCGTAGCGTTCGGCAAAGGCGGCCTGCGCGCCCGAGGCCCGCAGCAGCGATTCCCATTCGTTGCGATAGCCCTCGGGCGTGTTCGGCAACAGCGTGATGCGCTCGCCCACGTCCAGAAGGCGGGCGGCGGTTTCGGCGCGTTCCAGGTGGCGGCCCATCCAGAACAGGTTGGCGGCGGTGCGGCTGAGCATGGCTGACCTTTCCTATTCCGACAGGACCCAGGTGTCCTTGACACCCCCGCCCTGCGACGAGTTCACCACCAGCGAGCCCTCGCGCAGCGCCACGCGCGTCAACCCGCCCGGCACCAGCTCGATCCGGTCGCCGCAAAGGCAGAACGGCCGCAGGTCGACATGGCGCGGCGCGATGCCCTCCTCGACGAAGGTGGGGCTGGTCGACAGCGCCAGCGTCGGCTGGGCGATGTAATTGCCGGGGTTCTTCTCGATCAGGCTGCGGAAACGGGCGATCTCCTCGGGGCTGGCGCGGGGGCCGATCAGCATGCCGTAGCCGCCCGAGCCATGCACCTCCTTGACCACCAGCTCCTTGAGATTGGCCATGACGTATCGGTAATCCTCGTCCTTCCACAGCGCCCAGGTCTGGACGTTCTGCAGCAAGGGCTCCTCGCCCAGATAGAAGCGGATCATCTCGGGGACATAGGTATAGACCGCCTTGTCGTCGGCCACCCCTGCCCCCGGCGCGGAGGCGATGGAGACCCCGCCCGAGCGATAGACATCCATCAGCCCCGGCACGCCCAGCATGGAATCGCGGCGGAAGCACAAGGGGTCCAGGAAAGGGTCGTCAATGCGGCGATAGATCACGTCGACCCGCTTCGGCCCCTGCGTCGTGCGCATGTAGACAAAGCCACCGTCCACGAACAGATCGCTGCCCTCGACCAGTTCGACGCCCATCAGGTTGGCGAGGAAACTGTGCTCGTAATAGGCACTGTTGTAATGGCCGGGGGTCAGGATGACGATGGTGGGCGCGCCGTCGCATTTCGCCGGCGCCACGCTGGCCAGGGTGCGACGCAGCAATTCGGAATACTGGTCCACCGGCTCGATGCGGTTGTGGCGAAACAGCGCCGGGAACATGCGCATCATGATCTCGCGGTTTTCCAGCATGTAGCTGACGCCCGAGGGGGTGCGGCAATTGTCCTCCAGCACGAAGAATTCGTCGCGGCCGGTGCGCACGATGTCGATGCCGACGATATGCGAAAAGACGCCGCGCGGCGGCACGAAGCCGACCACGGCCTTTTCATAGGCGGCGTTCTGATAGACCAGCCGGGCCGGGACGCGGCCGGCGCGGATGATCTCGCCCCGGCCATAGACGTCGCGCAGGAAGGCGTTCAGCGCCCGGGCGCGCTGCTTGATGCCGCGCTCCAGCTTGCGCCATTCGCCTTGCAGGAACACGCGCGGCATCATGTCGAACGGGATCAGCCGGTCCGGGTCGCCGCCCTCGCCATAGACCGCGAAGGTGATGCCGATGCGGCGGAACAGCGCCTCGGCCTCGGCCTGCTTCATCTGGCGGATCTCGGCCGGCATGGTCTCGATCCAGTCGGACAGCATGGCATAGGGCGCCCGCACCCGCCCGTCATCGACCATTTCATTGTAATACATCGTCATCGCTGCGACCCCTGACTCTGCCCCCGATCTTCGCATCCGGGCGCGCCCTGTCCACGCCCGCCGGGTCGCGCTGCGTCGGATTTTCCGCTTTGGCGCGGCGGATAGCCCTTTTGCACAAAAGCAAGGCAGATGGGCCGGCAAGGGTTCCGCGCCCGGGTCAAAAACCGGCGACAGGCCATGAAAAAGGGCGCCGCGACTGCAGCGCCCGTGCCGGATTTCCGGGCAGGTCGGGTCAGATGACGATCAGGTCGTCGCGCAGGGCGTCGATGCTGCCAAGCCCGTTCAGCGTCAGCACATTGCCGCCGCCAAAATCGAACACGGCATTGCCGCCCACCACACGGGCATAGGACAGCACCTGCGCCACCGTGCGCGCCCCGCCGCCCCACAGCGCATCGTCGATGCGCAGCGTGTCGACATTGTCCTGGAAGTCCAGGATCACGTCGCGCCCGGCGTGGAAGGCGAAGTGATCCGCCCCCGCGCCGCCGTTCAGCTGGTCATTGCCGACGCCGCCGAACAGCAGGTCGTTGCCGATGCCGCCGAACAGCGAGTCATTGCCCGCCCCGCCCAGCAGCGTGTCATTGCCGCCGGCCCCGAACAGCGCGTCATTGCCCAGCAGCCCGCTCAGCTGGTTGGCGAAGGCATTGCCGCTCATCCGGTTCGCCAGCCCGTTGCCGGTGCCGTTCTGCGCCCCGCCCGAGATCAGCTCCATGTTCTCCAGATTGGCGCCCAGCACCATCGAGACCAGCGCCCGCACCGTGTCGGTGCCCTGGCCGGCGGCCTCGCGGATCTGGTCGTTGCCGTCGGTGACATAGATATCGTTGCCGCCGCCGCCGATCAGCAGGTCGCTTCCCGCCCCGCCGTTCAGCACATCGGCACCGATGCCGCCCTCCAGCGTATCGTTGCCGCCATGGCCCAGCAGCGTATCGGCGCCGTCCAGGCCCTGCAACCGGTTCGCCGCCGCATTGCCGGTCAGCTGGTTCGCCAGCCCGTTGCCGGTGCCGCTCAGCGCTGCGGTCGAGGTCAGCACCAGGTTCTCCAGATTGGCCCCCAGCGCCGTCGAGAAGGGCGCATAGACCGTGTCGATGCCGGCGCCCGCCGCCTCGACCACGCGGTCCTGGGCGCTGTTGACGTAATAGGCGTCGTTGCCGATGCCGCCCTCCAGCAGGTCGTTGCCGAGGCCGCCGAACAGCCGGTCGTTGCCGGCATTGCCGCGCAGCGTGTCGTTGCCGGCATTGCCGTGGATCTCGTTGTTCGCGGCATTGCCGTTGACCACGTCATAGCCGCTTCCGGCGCGATAATTCTCGATCACCGTGCCCTGCGCGATCGAGATATTGCCGGTCAACCCATAGGCGCTGGAGATGCTGCCCTGCGACAGGTTGATGCGCTGGCCGCTGTCGTCGCCCGACAGGTCCAGCGTGTCGATGCCGCCTTGGTCGAAGATGGTAAAGGCGATGTCGTCGCGGCTGCCGGCATTGCGCAGCATGGTGGCGATGCGGGCATAGGCCGCGCCGGCATTGGTCTGCTCGCCATAGGTGTTGTTGCCGGTACGGATCGAGGTCGCGCCGTAAAGCGTCTGCATCGCCAGGATGTCCGCGATCATCGCCGAGGTGATATAGGCATAGCTCGCATTCACCGAGGTATTGTCGGTCTGCGAGAAATAGGACATCACCGACGCCTGCCAGCTGTCGTTCAGATAGTGGTTGTCGACGCCATAGGTGGCATTGCCGTTGTAGTTGCCGGCATGGCCCAAGCCCAGCGCATGGCCGATCTCGTGGATATAGGTCTGGTAGCTGTAGGTGTTGAAGCCGGTGCCATAGGATTGCAGCCAGTCCGTGCTGACATTGACGTGCGAACTGAGGATGGTGCCGCCGCTGGTGAACGAACTGGACCAGGCACTGTTCGGATCGCTGTCGTCGAAGCTGATGTGGATGGTGGCGCTTGGCCCCGGGTTGCGGTTGAAGCGGATGCCGGTCACCGATTCCCAGGCCGCAAGCGCGGCATCGGCCAGCACGCGGCCCGCCGGGGTCAGGCCGGACAGGTCCACGTTCAGCACCCCGCCCGGCCCCACGTCGAAGGCGCGGCGCGCGGCCCCCGTCTCCTGCCAATAACCATCGGTCAGCTGCCGGGCGATCTCGGGCATGGTGAAGTTGCGCAGGGTCGCCGTCCGGGTCAGCGACAGGCTGTAGGCGCCGGCGTAGGAATCGGCATAGCTGCCGGCCTCGAGGTAATAGGTGCCGGCCTGGGTGATGTTCAGCACCAGCCGCGAGTTCAGCCCGCTGCTGCCGCTGTCGTCGTCATAGGCGATCAGCCTGCCCGCACCGTTCATCACCTGCAGGTAGGGGTCGTAGACCCCGCCGCTGCCGCGCGATTCCAGCGAGATGACATAGGTGCCGGGTTGCAGTTGCACCCGCACCCAATCGGCGTCGCCCCCGCTGAGCGAGCCGTTGAACGTGTCGCCCACCGCGATGGAATAGCCGGTCGCGGTCGAGGCGGGCGCATCGCCGCCCTCGACCCGGATGGCGCGCGCCGGGCCGGCGTCATGCTCGGCGGTTCGGGTCCAGTCGCGGGTGAAGAAGCTGAAATTCGCGTCAGGCATCGGGAAAATCCTTTGAAACTATTCGTCAGGGGGAAGCGTCCGGTCCAGCAGCAGCCGGGCCAGCTGTCTCAGCTGCCTGTCGGGGATTTCGGCGCGATCCATCACCGTCAGTTCAAGCTCGGGTCCGTCGCGCCGGGCCGCGCCCTCGCCGATGCTCAGCCGGGCGCGCAGCAGATCGGGGCGGGGGCTGTGGGCTTGCAAGGTCAGCGGCGGCGCGGGGGTGCCGGACTGGTCCAGTTCTTGCCGCAGCGCCGCGCACAGCCGCGCGGTCAGCGCATCACCGGGCTCGGGGCAGCTCAGGCCAGCCTGCGCGGCGCCGGCGCTCATGGCGCAGGCCGCCAGCAGGGCGGCGGGAAAAAGGGCAAAGCGCATGGGGTCATCTCGTGCCGGTCCATGTCCGACCCTATCCCGCTTCGCCGCCCGCCTTCAATCTGCGACCCGGCTGCCCTTTGGGACAGGTCAAGGGCCGCAGGGACGGAAAACTGGTTAGAATTGCGCAGAAATTCTTGCCGGCAGAGGCGGGAAAACCGTGCTGCCGCTTACCGGCTGGTAATATTTTCGCGCTAGGGATGCACCAAGGCCACAGCGACGGAGCCACAGGATGCACATGACATTGCTGCCCCAGCAGGACGGGCTGACGATCCGCGTCGACGAAAAGCGTCTGGACGCCATGGTCGCCACTGCCTTCAAGGACCGCGTGCGCAGCATGATCGGCGCCTCCGGCCCGCCGGTGACGCTGGACCTGGGTGCGGTCGATTTCATGGACAGTTCGGGCCTGGGCGCGGTGATCGCCATCTACAAGGCCATGCCGCCCGACCGGCCGCTGGTGCTGGCGCGGCTGACGCCGAATGTGGCGCGGGTCTTCCGGCTCACCCGCATGGACACGGTGCTGAACATCCGTCAGGATCCGGATAACGGCATCCAGATGGAAAGCCCCGCGCCATGAGCCTGTCCTCTTCCCCGGCGGAAAAGCGGCTGCGCCAGCCGCCGCCCGGGCGGCATCCGATGTTCCACCGCATCTTCCGCGCCGATCCGGAAACCGTGCGCGCGGCGCTGCTCTTCATGCGCGAAAGGTTCGACGGCAGCGCCGAGGACGAGGTGATCGCCAAGCTGGAACTGGCGCTGGCCGAGGTGCTGAACAACATCTGCGAACACGGCACCCGGACCGAGGCGATGCGCTTGGGCGGCCGCCCGCATGCGCCGCTGATCCATCTTTGCGTCGCGCGCCATGTCGGCGGCATCGCCTGCGCGGTCACCGACGACGGCCGTCCGCTGCCGCTGTCCTGTCTCGATCCGCGCGACCTGCCCTATGTCGACCCGGCTCCCGGCGACACCGCCTCGATCCTTCTGCTGCCCGAGGGCGGGTTCGGCTGGTACCTGATCCAGGAACTGACCGCCACGCTCAGCTATTTCCGCGAGGGGCACCGCAATTTCCTGGCCTTCATCGTCCCGGTGACCGAGGCGCTGCTGCCCTGCCCGCCGCCGGTCGCCGCCTCGTGATCCCGCGCGCGGCGGCGCTCAGTTCAGCCCGGCCTGCAGCGGATAGTGGCCGTCGCGGAATTCGCCGAACATCTCGGTGACCTCGGGATGTTCCAGCGGCTCGCCCGACTGGTCCGGCATCAGGTTCTGCTCCGAGACATAGGCGACGTAATAGGTCGCCTCGGTCTCGGCATAAAGATGATAGAAAGGCTGGTTGCGCGACGGGCGCGATTCCTCGGGGATAGATTCGTACCATTCCTCGGTATTGGCGAATTCCGGGTCGACGTCGAAGATCACCCCGCGGAAGGGGTGTTCGCGGTGGCGCACCACCTGGCCCAGACTGTATTTCGCCGATTTGGACGGAATCCGCATCACATCACTATTCCCGTTTGGCGGGGCTCATACAGCCAGCCGGCGCCTCTGTCCACCTGCCGGGCGCGGATTGCGGCGCATGCGACAGTTTCGCATGACCGGGGATGACGACGCAAATCCGCAAAAGGTCTAGCGCGCCGGCAGCGCCTCGCCCGGCTCCAGCGCCACGGTCGAGATCGACATCTTGGCCGAGCCCTGCTTCACCTGCTCGGCATGCACGAGATAGACCAGCACCTGATTCTGCTCGTCATAGATGCGCTTGACGCGCAGCGACTTGAAGATCAGCGAGCGCGAGGCGCTGAACACATCCTCGCCCTTGGGTCCGCGGCGGATATCGCCGATCCTGATCGGCCCGGTGCGTGCGCATTCGATGGCCGAGTTCGACGGATCCTCGAACCAATTGCCCTGGCTGAGCCGGTCGATCACCGAGCGGTCGAAATAGGCCAGGTGGCAGGTCACGCCCTGCACATCGGGGTCGGCGATGGCCTCGATGATGATGTCGTTGCCGACCCAGTCGACGCCGACCTGGCCGACCATATCGGCCACGGCCGGCGTGGCGACCAGCGCCGCCGCGGCGATCCATTTCAGCATCCTGACCTCCGACTGCCGTTGCCGCCTGCACCATGGCAAGCCCGCGGCGGGCGCGCAAGACCGTGCCCCTGGACCTGACGTTCACCTGTTCCCGCCCGGATTGCTTCACGCGCGGTCGGGAGACTCCCGAAGTTACCTCCGCTTTCCCCCTGCACAAGCAGAGAAAACCGTCCGCCTTCTGTGGAGAAGGCGCGAGCGGCGCGGGTCTGCCGGCTCGGACTTTCGACACCTCAGTGGCCTGGCCGGATTTAACAAGTCGCTGAAAAAGTCAGCCCTCGACCTGCCCCGCGGAACATGATTCACCCTGCGCCGGTCGATGGGGGTGATAAAGATGCGCGGGGCGGACGAGGCGAGCGGATCGCTGTTCAGCTACGTCGACCTTGAGGCCCGCATCCCCGCCGGCCACCCGCTGCGGACGATCCGGCAGGTGGTGAACAAGGCGCTGGCCAGCCTGGATGCTGCGTTCGATGAGCTCTACACCGACTTTGGTCGCCCCTCGATCCCACCGGAGCGGCTGATCCGGGCGAGCCTGCTGCAGCTCCTCTATTCGGTCCGGTCCGAGCGCCAGCTGATGGAGCAGATGAACCACGATCTGCTGTTGCGCTGGCCTCGGCATTGATGATCCCGTGTGGGGTGAAGGGCGCCCGGAAATCCGTCCGGGGGACGGATTTCAGCCCTGAACGGGCGAAGCCCCGAAGGCCGACCGTCTTCGCAAGAACCGCGACCGGCTGCTGAGCACCGACATGTCGCGCAAGATCATGGCCGCGATCCTGGCGCACCGCCAGGCGCCGCCGCTGCTGTCTGACGACCACTTCTCGGTCGACGGCACGCTGGTGAAGGCATTCGCCATGGGCCTCGAACCGGTGGCGGCCTGATGGCTCACCCTCGATGAAGAGCGTCCCAACCGCGGACGGGCGAGACCCCGCCGGATGACGAAGCCGGCGATCCTCCCGGACTCGGGCTCCCCGCCACCGATCCATCCGCCTTGACCGTAGCCGCCAAGACCGATCCGATGCCCCGCAACCAACGCCACAGCCGCCATGCCGAGGTCGATTTCCGGGGTCAGAGGCGGACGAATGCCACCCATGGCCCGCCCCCGCTCCGGACGCGCGGCTCTACAGGACATCCCCGGCACCGGGCGATGCTGTGCTTCATCTGGCCCCGGGCGATCGAGATCAGGCGCACCGCATCGGCCATATTGGCATTGGCGACGCGCAGCGTGGCCAGCGACGCCTCGACCAGATCAAGGCCCAGCGGATCGGCGATCTTGTGCATCGCCGTCAGCGCCGCATCGCGGTCCAGCGACTTCTTGCCGCCGGCGAGCGTGGTTCCGACCCGGCCCAGGATGATGTTCGCATCGGTATTGGTCGGCTCGGTTCCGCCCGCCTTGTAGCAGGCCGGCCCCGGCACCGATCCAGCCGATTGCGGCCCGTTGCGCAGAGATCCCGCCTTGTCCAGCCAGGAAATCGAGCCGCCGCCCGCGCCGATGGTCAGCACCTCGATGGAGGGGAAACAGATCGGATGGCCCCAATCCACTTCCCATTTGTCGGTCGTGCGCAGATGACCATTCTCGGCCAGGGAGATATCGGCCGAGGTTCCGCCCATATCCAGGCCGATGGCATTGCTGTATCCGCACAGTTCGGCGAAATACTTGCTGGCGATGGCGCCCGCCGCAATTCCCGATGCCGCCAGACGTGCCGCATATTTCTCGGCCGTCGCCGGCGTCATCACGCCGCCGCCGGAATGCAGCAGCAAGACATCGGCTTCATAACCGGCTTCGGTCGTCCTGCGGTCGATATCGCGGGCATAGGGGCGAATGATTGGCGCAAGGATCGTATTCGCGACCGTGGTCGAAAACCGGTCGTCCTCGAAGATTTCCGGATGGGTTTCATGCGAGGTGGTGATGGCCACCTCCGGCCCCAGTTCCTCGGCCAGGATTTCGGCCATGCGCTGCTCATGCTCGCCGTTGACATAGGCGTTGATGAAGCACACCGCCACCGCCGTCACATTGCGCTTTTTCAGGATGCGCGCCACTTCGCGGGCCTGATCCTCGTCCAGCGGCTCGATGATTTCGCCGCGATAATTGATGCGCTCGCTGACGACGAAACGGTCGCGCCGGTGGACATAGGGCGGCGTGCCTTCCTTGTAGGCATCCCAGGGATCTTCCCGGGTGCCGCGGCCGATTTCCAGGACGTCGCGGAAGCCCTTGGTGGTCACCATGGCCGCCGGCTTGAAATTGCGCGTGATCAGCGCATTCGTGGCGACTGTCGTGCCATGCGTGAACAATTCGACGTCATGCCAGTCGATATCGGCCGCCTCGGCGCCATTCATGATCGCGTCGATGGGATTGGCTGTGCTGGGCACTTTCGCAACGGTCTGGTTTCCGTTCGAATCCAGCACGAAAACATCCGTGAATGTCCCGCCAACGTCAATTGCCAAACGCGTGCGCGCTCGCTTCGGCGCCGAGCCAATGCCCGCTCCGTCCATGCTCATTATGCAATTCCTTTCGATTTGCGTGAGGCAAAGTGAGCCACAAAGCGTGATTACGCCGTGTGAACGATTGCATTTCATTGTGAGAGAGATTTGCCATCGACCGATGCGTGAGGCATCCCAGTCGATGTTCCGCATTCTTTGTTGAACGCGCCTTGATCTTACGCGAGGTCGCGCCGTATCTCCAAATGTTTTTTTCAGGCACTGCAACTGCAGAATGATTTCCGAAGGGAGATGGAAAAGCGGCTGATGCATTGTTTGATCGGCAATGCTGCGATGCAGAACTCATCTGCGCCGGCGAACTCTCGCGCATGCTGTCGCAAGCGTCAGACAGGCAATAGGACCGGACTATTTCCCCATATGGCACATGACAAACGAATCAGGGAAAGCTGACTGGACCAGCCGCTCGGCCTGTGCAGCCGAGCAGGACTGGGAAGCAACTACAGCCGTGCAGCAGTGTCGAAGCAAAGGACAAGTGCAGCACAAGATGCGGGAGTCGTGAGCTAAGCGGCCGATCACAAGCGCCTCATCGCAGCGACCTCGGCGAGCTGGCGCAGGTGATGGTCTTCGGCCGTACCAGCTCGCGCTGTCGCTGCAAATCCTCGACGTGACCAAGCGACACTGGGCTGAGCCACGCGCTCACTCTTGGTGGCGAATTGAGCCACCGCATCAAGAACACGCTGGCAAACGTCCAGGCCATCGCGGTGCGTCGCCGGAGCCGGCCATTGGACTTTCCGTAGAAAGCACGCTGCACCTGGCGCTGGTCCTGCACGAGCTTGGCGCGAATGCTGAGAAATACGGCTGCCCTAGCGGATTTCGCTACCGTCCGACTCGCGCCGTCCCAAAACTGCCGGCAGCCGGACCAGCAGTAGCTCCGCAAGAATGGCGACGACCGACCCAACGACGATCGAGTGATGCGACATCTCTGCCAGAACCGGATGGAGTGCCCCCACTGAAGTGGTCCACCCACTGGGATAGAAATATCCTGTTCAGGAGGACCATCAGATGGCAGGCAAGCGAGACAAACCGGAAGACATCGTTCTGAAGCTTCGACAGATTGAAGTGCTTCATGGACAGGGAATGGCAATTTCCGACGCGGTGCGGCAGATCGGCGTGACCGAGCCGACGTATTATCGCTGGCGCAAGCAGTATGGCGGCATGAACCGGGATCAGCTGAAGCGTCTCAAGGAGCTTGAGGCGGAGAACCAGCGGTTGCGGCGCGCGGTGTCAGATCTGACCTTGGACAAGATGATCCTGAGCGAGGCTGCACGGGGAAACTTCTAAGCCCTTCGCGCCGTCGCCAGTGCATTGACCATGTGCGGCAGGCGCTCGGCATATCCGAGCGCCGCGCCTGCCGCATCCTCGGGCAGCACCGCTCGACGCAACGCAAGGTTCCTTGCGGCGCCCCGGACGAAGAACGGCTGACGGAAGACATCATCACGCTCGCTCGCACCTACGGGCGATATGGCTATCGGATGATCACCGGATTGCTGAACAACGCCGGTTGGCATGTAAATCATAAACGCGTGGAACGGATATGGCGGCGTGAAGGGCTGAAGGTCCCGCAAAAGCAGGCAAAGAAGGGTCGGCTCTGGTTGAACGACGGGTCCTGCGTCCGTCTCCGGCCGGAGCACCCGAACCACGTCTGGTCCTATGATTTCGTTCAGGACCGGACACATGACGGACGGCTGTTTCGGACGCTCAATATCATCGACGAATTCACGAAGGAGGCGCTGGTGATCCGTGTAAACCGCAGGCTCAATTCCACCGACGTAATCGACGCCCTGACGGATCTGTTCATCTTGCGTGGCCCGCCTGCGTTCATAAGGTCCGACAATGGCGCGGAATTCATTGCCAAGAAGGTGCAGGGCTGGATCGGCGCAGTTGGTGCCAAGACCGCGTTCATCGAGCCGGGTTCACCCTGGGAGAACGGGTATTGCGAGAGCTTCAACGCTCGATTCCGCGACGAACTCCTGGATGCAGAAGTCTTCTATTCGCTCAGGGAGGCCCAGATCCTCATCGAGCGATGGCGCCGCCACTACAACACTGTCAGGCCGCACAGCTCCCTGGGATACCGCCCACCCGCACCGGAAGCCGTCATCCCAATAGACCAGCGGCCGACGATGCACTAACAATCAACCCGGACCACTCGGTGGGGGCAGTCCAGGCGCAGTTGGTGCCAAGACCGCGTTCATCGAGCCGGGTTCACCCTGGGAGAACGGGTATTGCGAGAGCTTCAACGCTCGATTCCGCGACGAACTCCTGGATGCAGAAGTCTTCTATTCGCTCAGGGAGGCCCAGATCCTCATCGAGCGATGGCGCCGCCACTACAACACTGTCAGGCCGCACAGCTCCCTGGGATACCGCCCACCCGCACCGGAAGCCGTCATCCCAATAGACCAGCGGCCGACGATGCACTAACAATCAACCCGGACCACTCGGTGGGGGCAGTCCACAGTCACGCTGCGGGCGGGGCCTCGGTGAATGGCGGGGCGACGACAACGGTCCTCGGCGCCACGCTGGTCGCCTATGCGCTTTATACCCTCATCGCCCCGCCCTTCCGGGTCGCGGCTGCCCAAGAGCGCTGGCTCTCGCCGCTGGTCGGGCTGATCACCGGGGTGATTGCAGGGGCGACCGGCGTGTTCGTCATACCCGCCGTTCCCTACATGCAGGCGCTCGGGCTGGAGAAGGACGACTTGGTCCAGGCGCTCGGCATGTCCTCCACGACCTCGACCATTGCCTTGGCACTCGCCCTGACCTCGCATCAGGCTTGGCAGGTCGACCAGCTTGCGCTTTCCGCATTGGCCGCGGTTCCGGCGCTGATCGGCATGTGGGCGGGGCAGATCCTGCGCCGGGCCGTCAGCCCGGCGGCCTTCCGGCGCTGGTTCCTGATCATGCTCGCCCTGCTGGGAACAGAGATGCTGCTGCGCGGCATGACGTGAAACAGCGTAAGGGGCAAGCTGATGAAACGCTGATCGCGCTTCCTTGCCGTCGAAATGCCGCACCCATCCGGATGTATGTGTTGGTTGCGGGCTCCGCTACCCCCGATTTGAACCTTTTCGCGCCATCACATCAGTCAAGACATTGATATTACTTGATAATAGATCTTGGTTCGGGCGCTTCTCGTACAAATGCGCTAAGCGCGCCGTTTGGCGCGCTATGTGTAATTTTCTGTTTTATATGGACGTTTCCGGATCTATTTGCGGGAGCGCGCATTGGACACTGTTTCGCGATGTCGAGCGCGCTCAATCTTTCTCCGTCAGCAAGAACAGGTTGCTCATAGCACGTCCCCCACGCCACAATTGCCACAGGGCCGACCAACAACTCGGCCAACTTGGTCCCCACCGCGCTGACCTGGCGCCGCGCGTCATCAACTACCGCATGGCCGTGGTCCTTGCGGGCGTGGTCGGCACGCTGGGCTTTCCCTAGCAGATCCTCGACAATCCCTTCCTGTTCCTAGGTCATGTTGACAAATGGCGGAGCCAGAGGCGGATCGACGTGATATCGATGAAGCCAAGGAAGCTTTCGGCGGTCTTGTCGTAGCGGGTGGCGACACGGCGAGCGTTCTTGAGCTTGTTGAAGCACCGCTCGACAAGGTTCCGCAGCCGGTAGAGCCTGCGATCGACAGCGACACGGAGCCTGCGAGACTTGCGCATCGGGACCACCGGCAGGATGCTACGCGCCTCCATGGTTTTGAGCTACTCCCCGATCCTTGGACAGTTTTCGGGGATATTTAAGCTACTGCCTGCGCTTGCTGATCGATTTCGATATTGTTGAAGTAAACCACGGCGGGTGGCCGTCCACCATGGGCGGTGTGGGGCCTCTGGTGGTTGTAGAAGGTGATCCATCGGCCAATGGCAGCCTTGGCCTGTGACCCCGTTTCCCAGGCATGCAGGTAGACGCATTCGTATTTCAGGGACCGCCACAGGCGCTCGATGAAGACATTGTCGATGCACCGCCCCTTGCCGTCCATCGAGATGCGGGTGCCGACGCGCTTTAGCCGATCTGTCCAGGCGAAGGACGTGAACTGGCTGCCCTGGTCAGTGTTCATGATCCCCGGCGCGCCGAAGCGGTGGATGGCCTCCTTCAGCGCCTCAACGCAGAAGTCGGCCTCCAGCGTGTTCGAGATGCGCCAGGCCAGAACCTTGCGTGTGAACCAGTCCATGATGGCCACCAGATACAGGAAGCCGCGCCGCATCGGCAGGTAGGTGATATCGGCGCACCAGACCTGGCCGGGACGATCCACCCGCAGCCCGCCCAGCAGGTAGGGCCAGGTCTTGTGGCCCTTCCTCGGCTTGCTGGTGTTGGGCTTCTGATAGATCGGCATCAGGCGCATAAGTCGCATGAGCCGCCGAATGCGCTTCTGGTTCACGCCATGGCCTTCGTTCT
>LN899544.1_pt2 | contig 192524 bp, 204 predicted proteins | sample 1252501 | NCBI scaffold set LN899544.1 | reverse complement strand
GGGGCGGCTGCGGCATCGCCGCAGGCGCGCTGGATTCAGGGAAGTATGAAAAGGGGCCGGTTCAGCGGAGCGTCGGCCCCTGTTCCAGATCGGCGGCGCGCTGCAGCATGCGGATGGCGGTCCGCACGCTGAGCCGATCCCGCTGCAGGGACGGATGGGACAGAATCTCGCAGATCGCCTTGACACTCGTCTCGGACAGGTTGCGCTTCGCGCCCTCGCGGCGCACGAAGGCCTGCAGTTCCGCAAGAGTGAGGTGGCGCAACCGGATCGGCGGGCACCGGCTGAGCAAGGGCTCGGGCAGCAGCCGGCAATCGTTCGAGGTCAGCACCCAGCTCACCCAGCTCATATCGAATTTCACCTGGTAATACGGGCAGCTCCAGCGCTGCGCGGTCAGCGGTTCCAACAGCGGCAGAACCGCCTCGGCCAGACCGAAGGCATGCCCTTACATCGAAACCGCGGTGCCGGCTTTTTCGATCTCGTCCACAATCATGACCGGATTGGCGATGCGGCTTTGCAGGACGGTTTCGATCAGTCGACCGGGGTAGGATCCACCCCAGCCACGTTGCGAACCGACAATGCCGAAGGAGGCATTCTCGCCGGTGGCCTCGATCACGGCGGTGGACGTGGCCAGCAATGTGGCAAGATCTCTGCCGAAACGGCTTTTGCCAATGCCGGGCGGGCCGGTGAGCTGGAGTGGCGGGATCCTGAGGCCCGGAGCACCCTCGCGCCACGAGCGGCGCATTGCGTGCCAGATCACCTCGGTGGCCGGGGCCATCCAGGGCATGTCCCCGTGCAAGCCCGCGGCCAGCTCGTCGGCGTGATGTTCACTGTGGATCCGGATCAACCGGGCCCCGTCCTTCAACACCTCCAGCCGCTCTCGGTCATCGCGCTTCAGATGTTCGAGGCCCGAGGCCGCCTTGCGGCGCTCGATGATCCGATTGACCCGACGCTTGATGCGGGCCTCGTCGTCATCGCTCAGCCGAATTCGCCAGTGCCGGTCGGATGCCGTATCGTTCTCATCTTCAGCATTGTCGGGCGGCAGACCCAGCCTTTGGCCTCGCAAGCGGTGCAGATGCGTCTCGAACCGGGTTTCGAGTTCAATGCGACCTTCTTTCGGTCGAAGAAGAGGGCTTCTATGAAGGGGATGGTGGACATGGGGAATACTCCGGGCATAAGGGGGCCGTTGGCCCGGGGGGAGGCCCGGCCGGGGAAGAGGGTTGGGGGAATGACGGTCAGGCGCCGGGGAAGATCAGGTCAGGCGGGTTTTCGAACCGCCCCGGACCGAGAAATCGCGTGGTGCCCGCAGGATCTCAGCCTGGCGATCGATCGTCTATAGCCTGGCCAGCAACGATCCAGGGCGATTCAGTCAAGCGGGTAGGGGGTGTCCGGCAGGCATGCATCAGGCGAACAGTCCGAGCAAATTCCGAAAGCAGACTTTCCAGCATCCTCGGGTCGATGGGCATAGAGCCTTCGGCCTCGATCATGCCTATCTGGCGCGCGATGCCGTTCAAATGCAGGGGTGCCCGTGCCCGTTGCTGGGCGAAGGAAAGACCCAGACGGATCAAGCCCTGCTAGCTGCGGGCCCAGCCGTCGGATCGCTCAATCACCAGCAGTCGCGGTGTCAACACAGGGCGGCGCCCGAGGCGGGGATCATTCATCAGCACTTCCCAAAGCGCAGGAAACCCTTGCATGGAAAGGCAGGGCTGCCAGGCCTCAAGGAAGATCGCGTCTGCGAGATCGTTGGGGCAGGGCGGGTCTGCGCAAAGCAAGGCGAGAATGCGCCCGAAATGCGTTTCGGTGATCGACGCGGGGGCTGTTGTGACCTTTGAATGGGCGTGAAGGGATGACGGCAGCTGCTCGGCAGCCGGAGCGAGTGAATTCAAGGAACAGGACAGCATCTTCAGCGGACCTTTCAGCATAACCTGCTGTTCAGAGACAAAAGATTCTCCGACGCAGCAGCGACGACATTGTAGCTGGCCCGCCAGTGCTCGGAGGCTATCGCTGGTCAGTGCCCAAGGTGTTGCTGAAATGTTCCCGCGGCGTCAATCGGGCCGATCGAGTATCGCAGTGGCCTCGGCTTCTGGTTAGATGGGGAAAGCGAGAAAATCGGCCTTGACCGTAAGACGTTGAAATATATCAACATCAATCAGTTCGACGGTCCAATGGCAAACATTTGGCCAACCGATGGTCGCCGAAACGGGCCAAATGGCTTCTTTTTGGCCGTCGGTTCAAATGGCCATTACTTCAGTTGTTCGATACATCTTGCAATTGAAGATGACGGAAGAATACCCGATAATCTGGATTATGTAATAACAAGCTGTCGCTTTCTTCTCAGGATCAAGAGTTTGGCCCCTCGCTTGCACTTGGGCGGCAGTCGTGAAGAAACGGATCGGACGGCCTTTTGAACCGCTCCGGGTTTGCCGGAGGCTGTTTTGGTTGATTACGCGGCCATGTCCTCAGCTTCCATAGCAACGTAGAAGTTTGCTTCTGCTTCCGCTGGCGGGATGTTCCCCACGACTCGAGCAGGCGGCGGTTGTTGAACCAGTCTACTCATGACAGGCTGAAAATCCTTGTCTGGGATGATGAGCCATCATGCGCCACCGGTTCAAGCACGATGGCGAATGGCATGGTGCTGATCTGCAAGGTTCTGGAGCAAGACAGCTTCGCCTGGCCAAAGGTTCAGGACGGGGTGATGCGGCTGTCCCGGGCACAGGTGGAAGCTCTGTTCGAGGGGCTGGACTGGCGCCGGACGGTTGTGCGGCGCGTGGCAGTGCCGACTGCGGCGGGGTTATCCGTCTGGTATATTTTCCTTGTTTTACTATGATTTATGGTCTGGATCGGGTAGGAAGACACATGTCGCAGCCCATCGATCTCAGCCCGTTGCTGGATCTGCCTCCCAAGGTGAGGAAGGCTTTTGCGGCGATGCAGTTCAAGCTATCGGTCGAACGGGCGGCCCGCCAGCACGAGCAGGCGGTGGTGTCCGAGAAGGACGCCTTCATCATCGAATTGAAGGCTCAAATCGAACGGCTGGAAGGCCAGGTTCAGGATTGCCGGCACACGAAGTTCGGGCCTGAATCGGAAAAGCCGGACCCGGCGCAGCTGGAACTGGCGCTGGAAGACCAAGAGACCGCCATCGCCGAGACGCAGGCGCAGATCGCCGCGCTCGAAGAGAGGATCGCGGCCAGCGAACCCGATCCCGAGAAACGCAAGCCTCGGGCGTCCCGCAAGCCCCGGACTCTGCCCGAGAGCCTGCAACGGGTCGAGCACGTGGTCGAGCCCGACAGCATCGTCTGCCCCTGCGGGTGCGGGACATGGTCCGGATCGGCGAGACCGGTGCGAGCGGCTGGATTATATCCCGGCCCGCTATCAGGTGATCGCCACTGTGCGCCCGCGCTATGCCTGCCCCCCGGCGAGCCGGTGTGGTGCAGGCCAAGCTCCTGCCCATCTTCTGGAGGGGTGAGCGGGCATCCGCCACAGGTTCGAGGATGACCGCGAACGGCCGACCGAGGCGCTGCTGGCCCAGATCGCCGTCGCCAAGCATTCCGAGCACATGCCGCTGAACCGGCAGGCCATGGTGATGGCCCGGCACGGGATGCCGATCAATCGCTCGATTCTGGCCGACTGGATGGGCCGAACCGGCGCCCTGATCGCGCCCGTGGTCGACCACATGGCCAGGCGGCTGATGGCGGAAAGCTCCCGGCTCCATGTCAATGAGACGACCGCCCCGGTGCTCGATCCTGGGCGCGGCGCGACGAGAACCGCCTAGCAACTGTATCTGTCAGGCTGTCGCGGCGGTCCATTTTTGGCGGTTCTTGCACAGCGCGTTGGCGATGGTGACCAGCTTTCTGGCGACGGCGGTAATGATGACCTTGTGCGGCTTTCCAGCCTTGCGGAGGCGATCTGCGAAGGATCTCAGGCTTGGGTTGGGATGTGCCGCGACCAGCGCTGCCTGGAACATTACATGCCGGAGGGCGCGGCGACCGCCTGCGATGGCACGTTTTCCGCGAAGAGTTCCGCTGTCGTGTGCGACCGGGGCCAATCCGGTGAGAGCGGCAGCCTCTTGGCCGGTGATGGTGCCGATCTCTGGCATTTCGGCGATCAGCATTGTGCTGGCAACTGGGCCGATCCCCGGGATAGAACGGAGAACACCAGCGGTCTCCGACAGGCGATCATCGCCTGCGATGGCTCGGGCGATCCGGTCTTCCAGTTCCTTGACCAGGCTGTCGATCCGGTGCTTCAAATCGGTGTCGACGTCCTCGAACATCGCGGCGGTGCCCAGTTTCTTATATGCGCGAATTTGGGCAAGCAGCCGTTTGCGCATTTCAACCAGTTGCGCTCTTTTGGACGTCAAGGCTCTGAGAAGGCGAAGATTTTCTGCAGGAAGCATACGGCCCGCTTCGGGTCGGCAGACAAAGAAGCGGGCAATGCGTTCTGCATCGATCCGGTCGGTCTTGGCGCCTGTGCCACGACTTTGCGCAAACGCCTTCACCTGAGCAGGAGGCACTTGGCGGGCTGCAACCCCTTCTGCCTCCAAAAGCGCCCATAGCTGCCATTCCTGACCGCTAGTCGATTCAAAACAGGCGATGGCATCTCTGTCCCGCGCAATATCCGCCACGGCAGCATGACCTGCCGGAACGTTTGGCACTCTGACGCGATGCCCATCGGGGAGGCAATGAAGGTCCAGCCAGTCGCGGCTGACATCTATGCCGATAACGCGGCCGTGCGATAGGTTGCCATGCTCTCTTCCTTCTGGTGTGCGGTCCTGCAAGGCCGCAATCAACTGTTCGAGACGATGAAGAGAGGCGGTGCCGACAGGCTAAGAAGCGTGGTCATGCCACAAGGGTCAGACGTCGCGCACCACCCCGTCACTGACCCTGGCCAAGGCTGGTGACGGGGCAAGTCTAGCAAAACCCAGAAACAGAAGGGTCAGGACTTCGGTAACGGGGTCGTCCCAGTCAAGCGGTTTTGCGCATACGGGATGTGCCGCCGGAGCGCGCGGTCTTGTTCTTTGAGAAAGTGATCTGCTTCCCTGTTCGGCAGCCTTCGCCTGAGATCGACCCGGGTGCATGCTTCGGTCCGTGGTCAGCGCTGTGGCTGCCAACATGATGCTGGTTCAATGCAATTCCGATGTGCCCATCTCATTGGCGTGCTCGATACGATCGGCATCAGTCCTGAGCACGGCATCACCGGAACCGCGTCCCGTGGGGACCTCGAAGGCCCGCGATCAGGCGGGCAGCAGTCTGGAATCTGTGTCTTCAGCCGGCATGAAGCACGGGAATGTCAAAACGGAAGTCGGTGTCATCCTTCCACATCCGGTGCAGGATCACGGCGATGCGGCGGGCCAGCGCAACCATCGCGCGCTTGGCACCCCGACGGCGCGCAAGTTTTGCCGCCCAGGTTCGCAGCCAGCTCGCCCGTCCACGATGCATCATGACGGTTGCGGCCTGGCACAGCGCGCGTCGAAGGTTGACGTCGCCTGCCTTGGTGATCCCGCCCGAGATGTCGCGCTCGCCCGACTGGTTGCGAGACGGCGTCAGGCCGACCCATGGTCCGACCTTCTTCGAGGATGTGAAGCGGGCGGGATCATCGACAGCGGATCGATAGGTCAACGCCACGACGGCGCCGATCCCGGGCATCGACATCAGCCGACGACAGACCGGATCTTCCTGGGAGAGTTGACGGACATTGCGTTCAAGACCCGCCAGCTCTCGCCGCAGCGCCGCGCGCGCGCGAAGCATGGGTTCGGTTGCCGCTTCCAGCATCGGGTTGCCCGCCGCCAGTTCGCGGATACGCTGTTCGAACCTGCCGCGGGATATGGTGCCAACCTTGAGCCCGAAGTTCCGCAGCAGCCCGCGCAGTGACATTTCCAGCGTGATAAACCCTTGTTGCACAGCCTTACGAGCGCTGAGCACCGCTCTAACCTCCTGTGCAGACACCGATTTGCAATGAACGGGTCGGAACCAACCAAGATGAATCAGACGTGCAATACCCTCTGCATCCCGCCGGTCCGTCTTGATCGGCATGGCCTTCAGGGCGCCTTTTACCTGTCTGGTTTCCATTAGAACGACAGGTAGTCCCGCATCTGACAACCCGCGATGCAGCCACTGCGACAAGGGGCCAGCCTCAAGCCCGACGGCGGCAATTGCGCCGTCCTGGTCGCAGATCCAGCACGACAGCGCTTTGGGCTCGCTGGCCACCTGCGCCTCCTTCACGATCTTCCCATGCTCGCTGATCACGCAGATCGCGGTCTTCTCCAGCGACACATCCAGCCCGACAAACAGCTTCATCCCGCAGTCCTCCATGTAGATCCGATACGGGAATGGCGCCAGCTTGCCCTCAATCTTGCAACGGTAACGGGCGGGTCGCGACGCAGGCCCCGTTACGGCATCTCGTTCTCGATTCATAGCCAGAACATGACTGTGCCGGCGAGAGCGAGGCTGCATCACCAGGTTCGGGCAAATCGCCGGCTCTGACCCTGACGGCAATCCCGGCTTTGCACCTGGCGACCGCGTGGTGCTAGACATTCGCCAGCCACCAAAGGAAGGAGACCTCATGGCAGTCCGTCCTCCCGTCTGCGAATTCGGCGCGCCCATGCCGGATTTCACGCTGCCCGACCCCGATGGCCGCATGGTCGCGCTCGGCGACATCGCCGGGCCGCGCGGCACGCTGGTCATGTTCATCTGCAATCATTGCCCCTATGTGCAGGCCGTCATCGATCGCATCCAGCGCGACGCGGCCGATCTGCAGAAGCTGGGCATCGGCGTCGTCGCCATCTCAGCCAATGACGTTGCCGAATACCCGCAGGACGCCCCCGAACAGATGAAGGCCGAGGCGCTGAAGCATGGCTTCAGCTTTCCCTATCTCTATGACGAGACCCAGGCGGTCGCGCGTGCCTATGGCGCCGAATGCACGCCGGATTTCTTTGGCTACAATGGCAGGGGCGAATTGCAGTACCGCGGCCGGCTGGATGCCTCGGGGCGGAGCCCGGGCGACCCGGATGCCCGGCGCGAACTCTACGAGGCTATGGCGCAGGTCGCCGAAACCGGGCAAGGTCCGCAGGACCAGATCGCCTCGATCGGCTGCTCGATCAAATGGAAGGCATGAATGACCGTCTGCTTCGCCCCCTGCCCCGTGGTTTTCGACCTTGACGGCACGCTGATCGACAGCGCGCCGGATATCCATGCCTGCGTGAACGCGGTGCTGCGCCTGCATGGCGTGCGGCCGCTGACGCTGGACCAGGTCCGCGGCTTCATCGGCGGCGGCGTGGATCTGCTGTGGCGCCGCGTCATCGGCGCGACCACCTTGCCGGTCGAGGCGCATCGCGATCTGGTCGCCTCGTTCATGACCCGCTATCACGAGGCGACCGGCCTGACCCGGCTTTACCCCAACGTGTTGGAAACGCTTGGTATTCTGGCGGATCGCGGCTATCCTCTGGGGCTGTGCACCAACAAGCCGCTGGCGCCCACGCAGGCGGTGCTGGAGCATTTCGGTATCGCCCGGTTGTTCGGCGCGGTTGTCGGCGGCGATTCCCTGCCGCAGCGCAAGCCCGACCCGGCGCCGCTGCGCGCGGCCTTCCAGGCGCTTGGTGCCAATCCCGACGCGCCGCGCGGGGTCTATGTCGGCGACAGCGAATTCGACGAGGAATGCGCCCGCAACGCCGGCATGCCCTTCCTGCTGTTCACCCGCGGCTATCGCAAGACCCCGATCGAGCAGTTGCAGCACCGGGCCAGCTTCGAGGATTTCGCCCAGCTGCCGCTGCTGGTCGAGGAAGTCTCGGTGCTGAGCTGAGACGATCCATCGCCGCGCTTGACAGCAGCGCGAAACGGAACGATCCGTCGCGTCACGCCGCCCCGACCGAAGCCCCAGGAGATCCCGCATGGACCTGCGCCAACTGACCCCCGACCTTGCCGTCTCGGCCCAGATCCTGCCCGAGGATCTGCCCGCCCTGGCCGAGGCCGGCTTTCGCGTGCTGATCAACAACCGCCCGGACGAAGAGGTCGGCTCCGACATGGATCATGCCGCGATGAGCGCTGCGGCCGAGGCGGCGGGCCTCGCCTATGTCTTCAACCCCTTCACCCCGGGCCAGATCACGCCCGAGATGATCTCGACCCAGGCCGAGGCGCTGGCGCTCAACGGACCGAAGCTGGCCTATTGCCGCTCGGGCAACCGCTCGACCGTGCTCTGGGCGCTGGCGCGCGCCGGCCAGGAGCCGGTCGCGGACCTGCTGCAGACGGCGGCGCGGGCAGGCTACGACCTGTCGGGCGTCCGGCCGCTGATCGAATCGCTGGCCGCCTCCGAGGGCTGAACGCGGGCTGCGCCGGGAACTCCATGCCGCAGCCGGGTGTTGGCTTGGCGCAGGACCGGGCCGCAGGACTTCCCGAGGCGGCCGTCGGAGCAAAGGAAAACTGCCATGAACTCGATCATCTATCTCGTCGGCCTCGTCGTCGTGGTGCTGTTCATCCTAGGCATGCTGGGCCTGCGCTGAGCGCCGCTGCGATTGGCGCTGGCCTTTCGCGCCCCTCTGCGTTACCGGGGGCGCAATTTCTGAAAAAGGCGCCCCATGGACATCCGCAATATCGCGATCATCGCTCACGTCGACCACGGCAAGACCACGCTGGTCGACCAGTTGCTGAAGCAATCGGGCAGCTTCCGCGAGAACCAGGCCGTGGCCGAGCGCGCGATGGACAGCAACGACATCGAGCGCGAGCGCGGCATCACCATCCTGGCCAAGGCCACCTCGGTCGAGTGGAAAGGCACCCGCATCAATATCGTCGACACCCCCGGCCATGCCGATTTCGGCGGCGAGGTCGAGCGCATCCTGTCGATGGTCGATGGCGTCTGCCTGCTGGTCGATGCCGCCGAAGGCCCGATGCCGCAAACCAAGTTCGTTACCTCCAAGGCGCTGGCGCTTGGCCTGCGCCCCATCGTGGTGCTGAACAAGGTCGACAAGCCCGCCGCCGAGCCGGACAAGGCGCTGGACGAGGTGTTCGACCTGTTCGCGAACCTCGGCGCCACGGACGAACAGCTGGATTTCCCGCATCTCTATGCCTCGGGCATCGGCGGCTGGGCCGACGAGACGCTCGAGGGTCCGCGCAAGGACATGTCGGCGCTGTTCGACATGGTGCTGCGCCATGTCGAGCCGCCGAAGCAGGTCGCGCGCCAGGACGAGCCGTTCCAGATGCTGGCGACCACGCTGGGCGCCGACCCGTTCATCGGCCGCATCCTGACCGGCCGCGTCGAGGCCGGCCGTGCCAAGCCCGGCGATACGATCAAGGCGCTGTCGCGTGACGGCGAGCGCATCGAGCAGTTCCGCATCTCGAAGGTGCTGGCCTTCCGCGGCCTGACCCAGGCCCCCATCGACGAGGCCGTCGCCGGTGACATCGTCACCATCGCCGGCATGTCCAAGGCAACCGTCGCCGATACGCTTTGCGCGCTCGAGGTGGAAACCGCCCTGCCCGCCCAGCCCATCGACCCGCCGACGATCAGCGTCACCTTCGGCATCAACGACAGCCCGCTGGCCGGCCGCGACGGCAACAAGGTGCAGTCCCGCGTTATCCGCGAGCGGCTGATGAAAGAGGCCGAGACCAATGTCGCGATCAAGGTCGAGGACACGCCGGGCGGCGATGCCTTCGTGGTCTCGGGCCGCGGCGAATTGCAGATGGGCGTGCTGATCGAGAACATGCGCCGCGAAGGCTTCGAGCTGTCGATCTCGCGGCCGCGCGTGATCTTCCAGGAGATCGACGGCGTCCGCCACGAGCCGATCGAGGAAGCCATCATCGACGTCGACGACGAATATACCGGCGCGGTGATCGACAAGCTGACCGGCGCGCGCAAGGGCGATCTGGTCGAGATGAAGCCGGCCGGCCATGGCAAGACCCGCATCGTCGCCCATGTCCCCTCGCGCGGGCTGATCGGCTATCAGGGCGAGTTCATGACCGACACCCGCGGCAACGGCGTCTTGAACCGGATCTTCCACAGCTGGGCGCCCTACAAGGGCCCGATCCAGGGCCGCCGCCAGGGCGTGCTGATCAGCATGGAGAACGGCGTATCGGTGGCCTATGCGCTGTGGAACCTGGAAGAGCGTGGCAAGATGTTCATCGGCGCACAGGAACAGATCTATGAAGGCATGATCATCGGCGAGCATTCCCGCGACAACGACCTGGAGGTGAATCCGCTCAAGGGCAAGAAGCTGACCAACGTGCGCGCCTCGGGCACGGACGAGGCGGTGCGGCTGACGCCCCCGGTGCGCATGTCGCTGGAGGAGGCTATCGCCTATATCGACGACGACGAACTGGTCGAGGTGACGCCGAAAAGCATCCGGCTGCGCAAGCGTCACCTCGATCCGCACGAGCGCAAGCGGCAGGCCCGCGCCGACGGCTGAATTCCTTGCGCTTCTCATGCATTGCAGGCTTCCGCAGCGGCGGAAGTCTGCTAAGCTGACCCGAGGATCCGGCAGGAGCGGCTGATGGAAAGCCGAGGGAACATCTATCAGAATCTGATCTTCGCGGCGCAGGACTACCTGGACCGCACCGGCGCCCTGCCGGATGATCTCCAGGAATTCGCCCGGATCACCGAGACTCCCGAGGAAGAGATCCGTGCCCTGTTCAGTTCGACCGAGGAACTGCACGAGGGGCTGATCTATCACGCCGTCACGCTGCTGAACGACGCCCTGCGCGAAGGCGCGGTCGCCTCGGCGACCAGCGATCCCTTTGTCCAGCTTCACGCCATCGCCAACAGCTACCTGGGCTGGGCCGAGGAAAATCCGGCGCTGTTCCGGTTGCTGGTCACCGGGCTGAACGGACCGATCAAGCCCGACAGCACGCTGCATCGCTATACCCGCTCGATGCGCGACCTCTATCACCGCAAGCTGGTCGAGGCCCGGCGCCTGGGCCTCCTGGCCGAGGACACCGACATCGAGGTCGTGACGATGATGCTGCATTGCATCGTCAAGGGCGGCAACATGATCTTCCTGACCCGCGCCACCGACCCCTGGTTTGCCGACGACCCGCGCTCGACGGTGGATCTGGCGAAAAGCATCTTTTCGCAGTTCATGGACAACATGATCCGCGCCAATGCCCCGCGCGACCGCAAGGTGAAAGAGAACGCCTGACCGCCCTGCCCCCGGGCGGCCGCGGGTTCAGATCTGCCGCTCGGGCAGGTTCACCACCAGCCCGTCCAGTTCCGGCGTCACCTTGATCTGGCAGGTCAGTCGCGAGCGCTCGGGGTCAGGCTGCCAGGCAAAGTCCAGCATGTCCTCTTCCATCGGATCCTTGGGCGGCAGGCGGTCGACCCATTCCGCCGCGACATAGACATGGCAGGTCGAACAGGCGCAGGCGCCGCCGCAATCCGCGTCGATGCCGGGCACGCCATTGTCGCGGGCGCCCTCCATGACGGTCATGCCGGGTTTCACGTCGATTTCATGGGCGGTGCCGTTGTGCTCGATATAGGTGATCTTCGCCATGGGTGCCTTCCTTCGCTTCCCTCGCAGATAGGCGATTGCGCGACGACTGAAAAGCCCCGCACAGCCCGAAACGCGCGAAGAGAAAACCTGCTGGTGGGGCCGATCAGATCCACGGGCCCGGAGTTTCGGACAGTAATTCCTCAATCTGCGCACCTGCAGCGGCATGTCTGGAACCACCGGCAACCGTGCGATCAGGGTAGGACTGCCAGACGATCCGCTGGTGAGGGACCCTCTGGAGAGCCTGCTTGCGACACCAACCCGATCAGCAGGTGCAACGATTAGCTTAAATACGCCAGATCCTGTCCAAAGATTGGCGAGTAGCTCGGTTCACGCAGGCAACTGACCCGTCAGGCTCGTTCCGCGAAGCTGCAACACCTGCTTGGCCAGATCGAGGTCGATGATGGCAATGCCAGACATGACGGCTCTTTCTTTCCTGGCTCTGGCTGCAAGGCCGGTTCACGCCGTGGCGCTGCACCACCCCTGCTTGCAGCAAATATACAACATTCAACCTAAATATGGTTAACGCTCTTCTGGTGTCTGGATCGGCCTGAAGGCGCCCAGGCTCTCTCAAAAACGCAAATCTTTGAAGTTAATGATAAAATTACATAAACCACCTGCCGCCGCAGAGTAATACCGAACTATCGGTTCAGTATTTACACTTGCCAAGGATGTGAACAATTTGGATGAAAAAGCGTCGGACCATGTGGACCGATGTTGCGTGTTGCAGCCTGGTAACGAGTCTCCGCCGGCCGGTCTTAGCCGGGAACGCCCCTATGGCACACGGATGCGCTGGTTACCCGGGCGGACGGGCAAGGTAACCGATTACGCCGCCTGTGACCAAGGCGCGTATCTGATCAGGATGTTAATGATGACCACCAACCACGGCGGCGACCATTGCGGCCCCTCGGGCCCCGGCTGCGAAAACATGATCTATCTCGGCAAGGTGGCCGACATGGATCCCAACGAGTTCTTCCCCGGCGCGGAAAAGGCCAGCAAGGTCCTGGGCAATACCAGTTACGGCTCGGACAGCGACCCGCTGTCGAAGCAGCTGGTCGAGGTCAGCGCCAATGACCGCAACCACGACGATGTCATCAAGACCAATGACGGGCTGTTCGGCAAGTTCTCGGAAACCATCCGGCATGACGCCGACGGCGACGGCCACGAGAACACCTATCAGGTGGATTCGACCTTCATCGTCAAGAATACCTCCGTCACCTTCCTGAATCCCGACGGCAGCACCGAGACGCTGTCGATCCCGGTCCGCATCATGCAGGACACCGGCGGCAACACCTTCCTGATGCCCCCGCCCCATGGCGCCTCCGAGGCCGAGGTGCAGGCGCTGACCACCCGCCCGATCGTCTCGGTCGAGTTCCCCCGCGACCCGCATTGCTACGACCTGTGCCATGACGGCATCTTCACCGACCGGCACTGCTTCCCCTGCTTCGCGCGCGGCACGCTGATCCAGACCGAGCACGGTCCCGTCGCGGTCGAGGACCTGCGCGCCGGCATGAAGGTCATCACCCGCGACCACGGCGCGCAGGACGTGCGCTGGATCGGCTCGCGCGTGCTGGGCGCGAAGTCGCTGGCGGTCAACCCGAACCTGCGCCCCATCCGCATCTCGGCCGGCGCGCTGGGCCAGGGCCTGCCCGAGCGCGACCTGGTCGTCTCGCCGCAGCACCGCATCCTGGTGCGCTCGAAGATCGCGCAGAAGATGTTCGGTTGCGCCGAGGTTCTGGTCGCCGCCAAGCAGCTGCTGCAGATCGAGGGCATCGACATCGCCCATGACGTGGAATCGGTGGAATATTTCCACATCCTGTTCGACCGCCACGAGATCGTGCTGTCGAATGGCGCCGAGACCGAGTCGCTCTACACCGGCGCCGAGGCGCTGAAATCCGTCGGCGCCAGCGCGCGCGAGGAAATCTTCGCGATCTTCCCGGAACTGCGCGACCGGGCCGAGGATGAGCAGCCCGCCGGCGCGCGCCTGCTGGCCTCGGGCCGCACCGGCCGCAAGCTGGCCGTGCGCCACGCCCAGCACCACAAGCCGCTGGTCCAGTAACACCAGCCGCATCGACATGCGAAAGGGCCGGCGTCGCGCCGGCCCTTTTTGCATTCGCGATGCCCTCAGCCCAGAGAATAGCCGGCACCGCGCACGGTGCGCACCGGATTGTCGCCGCCATGCGCCATCAACGCCTTGCGCAGCCGGCCGACATGCACGTCGATGGTGCGGGTATCGACATAGATGTCGCGGCCCCAGACCCGGTCCAGCAATTGCTCGCGCGTCCAGACCCGGCCCGGCTTTTCCATCAGCGTCGACAGCAGCCGGAACTCGGTCGGACCCAGGTGCAGCGCCTGGCCGCCCCGGAACACCCGATGCTCGGACGAATCCAGGATGATGTCGGCAAAGCTCAGCCGCTCGCCCATCGAGGCCGGGCGGGTGCGGCGCAGCTGGGTACGCAGCCGCGCCATCAGCTCGACCACCGAATAGGGTTTGACCACGTAATCGTCGGCGCCGGTTTCCAAGCCGCGCACCCGGTCCACCTCTTCCGAGCGGGCCGAGAGCATGATGATCGGGATGGCCCGCGTCGAGGGGTCGGCCTTGACCCGGCGGCAGACCTCGATCCCCGAGACATTGGGCAGCATCCAGTCCAGCACGATCAGGTCGGGCTGTTCCTCGGCCACCAGCAGCATGGCCTCGTCGCCGTTCTCGGCCATGACGACGTTGAAGCCCTCGGCTTCGAGGTTATATTTCAGCACCTCGCGCTGCGCGCCCTCATCCTCGACCACCAGAACGCAGGGTTGCGATTGCGCCATGACTCACGCCCCTTCCAGCCGCGGCACGCTTTCGCCCTTGGGACGCGCGTCCTCGGGCAGCTCGCCGGTGGCGATATAGATCACCTGCTCGGCGATGCCGGTGGCATGGTCGCCCATGCGCTCGATGTTCTTGGCGATGAAATGCAGATGCATGCAGGCGGTGATGTTGCGCGGATCCTCCATCATGTAGGTCAGGAACTCGCGGAACAGCGCGTTATACATCTGGTCCACCTCCAGGTCGCGCTTGCGCACGTCCTGCGCCAGGGCAACGTCGCGCTGGATATAGCTGTCCAGCGCATCCTTCATCATCGCCTCGACCGTGGTGGACATGCGGCGCAGCGCCATGCCGGCGCCCTCGATCGCCGGCATCTCGGCCAGCACGTGGTTGCGCTTGGCGATGTTCTTGGCATAGTCGCCGACGCGCTCCAGGATATGCGAGATCTTGATGACCGACAGCACCATGCGCAGGTCGGTGGCGCGGGGCGCGCGCAGCGCGATCAGCCGCGCCGCCTCTTCGTTGATCTGCATCTCCAGCGCGTCGATGGCCTTGTCGCGGCGGCGGACCTCCTCGGATTTCTCCTCGTCGCGGCTTTCCAGCGCCAGGGCGGCGTCGTGGATGGCGCTTTCGACCATGCCGCCCATCTTGACGACCAGCGCCTGCACGGTTTCCAGGTCGCGGTCGAAGGCCGAGAGGATGTGGCGTTCGTTGTTCATGTCAGATCCCTTTCCGGCCTAGCCGATGCGGCCCGAGATATAGCTTTCGGTGCGCGGGTCGCGCGGATTGGTGAAGATGTCGTCGGTGCTGCCGTATTCCACCAGGTTGCCGAGGTGGAAGAAGGCGGTCTTCTGGCTGACGCGCGCCGCCTGCTGCATCGAGTGCGTCACGATCACCACCGAGAATTCGGCGCGCAGCTGGTCGATCAGCTCCTCGACCTGGCCGGTGGCGATGGGGTCCAGCGCCGAGCAGGGCTCGTCCATCAGCAGCACCTCGGGCTGGGTCGCGACGGCGCGGGCGATGCAGAGCCGCTGCTGCTGGCCGCCGGACAGGCCGGTGCCGGGATCCTGCAGGCGGTCCTTGACCTCGTTCCACAGCGCCGCCCCGCGCAGCGAGCGTTCCACGATCTCGTCCAGCTCGGCGCGGTTGCGCGCAAGGCCGTGGATACGCGGGCCATAGGCCACGTTGTCGAAGATCGACTTCGGAAACGGGTTCGGCTTCTGGAACACCATGCCGACGCGGGCGCGCAGCTGCACCGGATCGACGCGGCGGTCATAGATATCCTCGCCGTCCAGCATGATCTTGCCCTCGACCCGGCTGATGTCGATGGTGTCGTTCATCCGGTTCAGGCAGCGCAGGAAGGTGGACTTGCCGCAGCCCGAGGGCCCGATGAAGGCGGTCACGGTCTTGTCGAGGATGTCGACGTTCACGTCCTTGATGGCGTGCTTGTCGCCGTACCAGACCTGCACGTCCCTTGCCGAGATCTTGTTTTCCGTCTGCTCCACGGCACGCTCCAGGGTTCTCATGTCGTTCATATCGGGTCTCCGTCCCGGGTTTACCACCGACGCTCGAACTTGCGACGCAGGAAGATGGCGAGAAGATTCATGCACAGCAGGAACACCAGAAGGACGATGATCGCCCCCGAGGCGCGTTCCATGAAGGCGGGGTCGGCGCGCTGGGTCCAGTTGAAGACCTGCACCGGCAGGGCCGAGGCGGGGTCGAACAGCCCGTCCGGCGGCGCGGCGGGGAAGTTCTTGACGAAGGCCACCATGCCGATCAGCAGCAACGGCGCGGTTTCGCCCAGGGCTTGCGCCAGGCCGATGATGGTGCCGGTCAGGATGCCCGGCAGCGCCAGCGGCAGGACATGGTGGAACACCGACTGCATCCGGGACGCGCCCACCCCCAGCGCCGCGTCGCGGATCGAGGGCGGCACCGCCTTCAGCGCCGCGCGGGTGGCGATGATGATGGTGGGCAGCGTCATCAGCGTCAGCACCAACCCGCCGACGATGGGCGCCGATTGCGGCAGGCCGGCGAAGTTGATGAAGGCGGCCAGGCCCAGGATGCCGAAGACGATGGACGGCACCGCGGCCAGGTTCGAGATATTGACCTCGATGATGTCGGTCCAGCGGTTCTTCGGCGCGAACTCTTCCAGATAGATCGAGGCCGCGACCCCGATCGGCACCGAGAGCACCAGCACCACCAGCATCATGTAGAGCGAGCCGAGGATGGCGATGCCGACCCCTGCCGATTCCGGGCGCTGGTCCGAGCTGTCGGGCATGGTCAGGAAGGACCAGTTCCAGGTGGTCGCCAGCATGCCTTGCGCCTTCAGCGCATCGGCCAGTTGCAGCTGCGCCGGCGAGGTATTGCCGTCGCGCGCCGCGCTCTCCATGCTGACGCGGCCCTTGTAATAGCCGTCCACGCGGCCGTTCACCAGCACGCGAGTCTCGACGGTCTGGCCGATCAGTTCGGGGTCGGCCAGCACGCGGTTGCGTAGCTGGGCCGAGGCCTCCTTGGAGATCAGCCCGGCGCGGTCCTTGTCGGACAGGTCCGCGACTTGGATGCCCTTGTCGGCAATGGCCTTGTCCAGCGCCTGCTGCAGGATCTTGCCATAGGTCAGGGTCAGCACCTTCTTGATCGCTTCGGGGTCGCGGGTGCCGGACTTGTCGAGTTGCGCCGCGTCCAGCGTCACCGGGATCTCCAGATAGGTCTGGCGAAAGGCGCCGAGGCCGCCGGTCAGGATGGTGAACAGCAGCACCACCAGCATGACCATCGAGACGATGATCGCGGCCAGGCCATAGCCGCGAAAGCGGGATTCGGCGGCATTGCGCTTGCGGGTATGCGGGTCGGCGACCAGCAGCGAGGCCTTCTGCCCGCCGGAAAAGGTGGCGTCGCTCATTCGTACTGCTCCCGGTATTTGCGCACGACGTAAAGGGCGATGATGTTCAGGATCAGCGTGACGACGAACAGCGTCAGGCCCAGGGCAAAGGCGACCAGCGTTTCCGGCGCCGCGAAATCGGTGTCGCCGGTCAGCTGGCTGACGATCTTGACGGTGATCGTGGTCATGGCCTCGAAGGGGTTGACGCTCATCTGTGCGCTCGCGCCGGCGCCCATGACCACGATCATGGTCTCGCCAATGGCGCGGGACGCGGCCAGCAGGATGGCGCCGACGATGCCCGGCAGGGCGGCGGGCAGCACCACCTTCTTGATGGTCTCGGAATGGGTCGAGCCCAGCCCCAGCGCGCCGTCGCGCAGGCTCTGCGGCACGGCGTTGATGATGTCGTCCGACAGCGAGCTGACGAAGGGGATCAGCATGATGCCCATGACCAGCCCCGCCGTCATTACCGAAGACCCCGAGGCCCCCAGCCCAAGCGGCTGGGCGAAATAGTCGCGCAGCAGCGGCCCGACGGTGATCAGCGCGAACAGCCCGTAGACGATGGTCGGGATGCCGGCCAGCACCTCGATCGCGGGCTTGGCGATGCTGCGCAGCCGGGGCGAGGCGTATTCCGACATGTAGATCGCCGCGAACAGCCCGATCGGCACCGAAACCGCCAGCGCGATCAGCGAGATATACATCGTGCCCCAGACCAGCGGCAGGATCCCCAGCTGCGAGCCGCCGCCGAATTTCGGCGACCAGGTGGTGCCGAAGAAGAAGTCCTGCCAGGGATATTGCTGGAAGAAGTTCCCGGTCTCGAACAGCATCGAGAAGACGATGCCGGCGGTGGTCAGGATGGCGATGCTGGAACACAGGATCAACAGGCCCTTGACCATGGTTTCGACGGCATTGCGGGCGCGGAACGCGGGGCCGGTGCGGCCAAGCGCAAGGGCCAGCCCCAGGGCGGCCAGCGCCAGCCCGGCCACGGCGACCAGGGTGGTGTTCGCCGCGGGCTGGACGAAGCGCCAGATGGCGATCAGGAACAGGGCGGGCAGCGCGGTCAGCAGCGCCGCGTTCCAGCCGTGATAGCTGGGCCGCGAATGCAGCTTGCGAGTATCGCCGCCGGTCTGGGCGACGGCGCGCGCCCGGGTGGCAAGATAGCCCGCCAGTGCCAGCGCAAGCACGATCAGCAGGGTCCAGGAGACAGGCATGAGGCCCTCGTGACTGGGAAAGGACTGGAAACGGAAGGGCGCGGGACCCTGCCCCGCGCCCGCCTGCTTATTCGGCCATGGTCACTTCATCGGCGACGGCCTTCTGCACCGTGGCCAGTTCCGGATCGGCGACCAGGCCATAGGCGGCCAGCGGGCCCTCGGGACCGGCGATCTCGTCCGAGACGAAGAATTCGGCGAATTCCTTCAGACCCTGGATCTCGCCGATGTGCTGTTTCTTGACATAGAAGAACAGCGGCCGCGACACCGGGTATTCGCCCTTGGCAATGGTTTCGGTCGAGGGCGTGATGCCGCCGATGGTCGCGACCTTCAGCTTGTCGGTGTTGTTTTCATAGAAGGACAGGCCGAAGACGCCGATGCCGTTCTTGGCCGACTGGATGCGGGCCAGGGTCTCGGTATAGTCGCCGTCGATGTCCACGGACTTGCCGTCGGTGCGCAGCGCCATGCAGGCCGATTCGCCGTCTTCCTCGCCTTTTTCCTTGGCAAAGACCTCGGCGGCGCCGGATTCCTTGCAGCCGGCCGCGATCACCTTCTCCTCGAAGACCTCGCGGGTGCCGTGCTTGGTGCCGGGCACGAAGGCCAGGATCTCCTGCTCGGGCAGGTCGGCGCGGATCTCGCTCCACTTGGTATAGGGGTTCGCGACGACCTTGCCGTCCTTGACCACCTCGGCGGCCAGGGCGTTGAACCAGTCGGCGGCGGTGAACTGGAAGTCGTTGCCGGCGATGTCGCTGGCAAAGACGATGCCGTCATAGCCGATGCGGACTTCCATGATGTCGGTCACGCCGGCGGCCTTGCAGGCCTCCTTCTCGCTGTCCTTGATCGGGCGCGAAGAATTGGCGATGTCGATGGTGTTCTCGCCCACGCCCTCGCAGAACTTCTTCAGACCGGCCGAGGACCCGCCCGATTCCACCACCGGGGTCGGGAAATCGGTGTTCTCGCCGAAGGCTTCGGCGACGATGGTCGAATAGGGCAGCACCGTGGACGAGCCGGCGACCTGGATCTGGTCGCGGGCCGAGGCGACCGAGGCGGTGGCGGCGATCACGGCCAGGGCCGAAACGCTGAGTTGGGCGGGTTTCATCGGATCACTCCTGAAGTTCATCGGGCCGTCTTGGCCTGCGCGCTGTCTAGGCCGGCGATGCGACGGTTATGCGAAAACATTGTGACAATCTTGCGACAACATCACCGCCCCAGGGGTATTTGAAAAACAGAGAAGGCCGGACTGTACGCCTCGGCCTTCTTTGTTGGAAAAATACCCCATGGGGTGAATTGGCCCGCTTCAGCGGGGCAAGAGGGGAACAGCGTTCCCCTGCCCTTCGCGCACCCGGTCGCGCCCCTAACCGATGCGCCCGCGTTGGCCGCCGGTCTGGGCCCGGTCCAGAAGCAGATGGTCCAGGATCACGCAGGCCGCCATGGCCTCGGCGATGGGCACGGCACGGATGCCGACGCAGGGGTCGTGCCGGCCCTTGGTGATCAGCTCGATCTCCTCGCCCTTCTGGTTGATGGTCCGGCGCGGGGTCAGGATCGAGCTCGTGGGCTTCACCGCGAAACGGACCACGATGTCCTGCCCGGTCGAGATGCCGCCCAGGATGCCGCCGGCGTGGTTCGAGAGATAGCGCGGGCCTTCGTTGCCCATGCGGATCTCGTCGGCGTTCTCGGTGCCGGTCAGGGCCGCGGCCGCCATGCCCTCGCCGATCTCGACGCCCTTCACCGCGTTGATCGACATCATCGCCGCCGCCAGATCGGTGTCGAGCTTGCCATAGACCGGCGCGCCCAGGCCCGGCGGGCAGCCCTTGATCAGCACCTCGAGCGCGGCGCCGACGCTGTCCTGGGCCTTGCGGATGCCGTTCAGGTAATCCTCCCAGGCCGGCACGGCCGAGGCGTCGGGCAGGAAGAACGGATTGTTGCCGATCTCGGCCGCGTCGAAATGCGCGCGGTCCAGGTGCAGCGTGCCCATCTGCACCATGTAGCCGGTGATCTTCAGCCCCGGCACCAACTCGCGCAGCACCGCCTGGGCGACGCCGCCCGCCGCGACGCGCGCCGCCGTCTCGCGCGCGCTGGAGCGCCCGCCGCCGCGATAATCGCGGATGCCGTATTTCAGGTGATAGGCGATATCGGCATGGCCGGGCCGGAAGGCCTGGGCGATGTCGCCGTAATCCTTGCTGCGCTGGTCGGTGTTCTCGATCATCAGCTGGATCGGCGTGCCGGTGGTCCGGCCCTCGAACACGCCCGAGAGGATGCGGACCTGGTCCGGCTCCTGGCGCTGGGTGGTGAATTTGGAGGTGCCGGGCCGGCGGCGGTCCAGGAACTGCTGGATCCAGGCCTCGTCCAGCGCGACGCCGGGCGGGCAGCCGTCCACGGTGGCGCCAAGCGCCGGGCCGTGGCTTTCGCCCCAGGTGGTGAAGGTGAAGACGCGGCCGAATGTGTTGACGCTCATGGTTCCCGGACCCCTTTTTGCCTGCGATAGCGGCGCAGGCGGCAGGGGGCAATCCCCTGCCCGCCCCGGCCCCGCCCATGGCTCGCGCCGAATGTGCAGGGATTTCAGCGCCGAGCCCGTATTTCACGCCGGCTTCACGGGCACGGGCGCACTCTCTCGACACGGGCGGAACAGGCCCCAGCGACAAACATGCGAACAGGAGGAAGACATGCCAACCGGCACAACGGGCAACGACACCCTGATCGGGACGTCGGCCAATGAGGTATTCTACGCCTTGGCGGGGAATGACTATGTCCTGGGTCAGGGCGGAAACGACACCATCTACGGCGACGCCGGCAACGACTATCTGTCCGGCGGCGACGGCTATGATTATATCCACGCCGGCACCGGTACGGATACCGTGCATGGCTGGGACGACAATGACACGATCGTTTCCAGCGGCTATGGCCAATATTACGGCGATGCCGGCAACGATTATATCTATGCCGGCAGCGGCGGCGGCGAGACTCTGGACGGCGGTACTGGCACGGACTGGCTGAATACCACCAGCTGGAGCGGAAATTACTCCGTGAACCTTGGCACCGGCGCCACCAACTTCTCATTTGAAAGCTTCGTGAATTTCGAAAACATCTATTCCGGTTCCGGCAATGACACGCTCTATGGCACCGACGGCGCGAATACCATGTATGGCAACGACGGCAACGACTACATCTATGGCTACGGCGGCAACGACTATCTCTATGGCGGCAACGGCAACGATTATCTGCATGCCGGCACCGGCACCGACACGGTCTATGGCGTGGCCGGCAACGATACGCTCGTTTCCAGCGGCTACGGCTATTATTCCGCCGGGAACGACAACGACTATGTCTATGCCGGAAACGGCGGCGGCGAGACGCTGGACGGCGGTGCCGGCACCGACTGGCTGAATACCGCCGCCTGGAGCGGAAATTACTCGATCAACATGGCCACCGGCGTGACCAATTACAGCGGAGAGAGCTTCGTCAATTTCGAGAATCTCTATTCCGGCTCGGGCAATGATACGCTGATCGGGACCGATATCGCAAACTCCATCTACGGAAACGATGGTAACGACTATATTTACGGCTACAATGGTAACGATTACCTCTATGGCGGCAATGGTAACGATTATATCAATGCAGGTGTGGGCACCGATACTGTCTATGGCGTCGCCGGCAATGACACCATCATTTCCAGCGGATACGGGCAATATTACGCTGGAGACGGAGCTGATTCGGTTCTTGCCGGAAATGGCGGCGGCGAGACCTTGGACGGCGGAAACGGCACCGACTGGCTGAACACCACGGCATGGTCGGGGAACTATTCCATCAATCTCGCAACCGGCGTCACCAATTATGGCGGCGAAAGCTTCGTGAATTTCGAGAACGTGCTTTCGGGAACCGGTAATGATACGATCAACGGCACGGCCGGCGCGAATCGTGTGAACGCCAATGCCGGCAATGACAGGGTCTATGGCCTCGGAGGCAACGACTTCCTGCAGGGCATGGGCGGTAACGACCTCGTTTCGGGTGGGGTCGGTGCCGATTTCATCCAGGGTGGCAGCGGCAACGACACCATGATTGGTGGCGCGGGCTCTGACACGTTGAATGATGGCGCCGGTTTCGATGTCTTCCGCTTTGTCGCCCTCAGCGACTCGGCCGTCGGGGTCGGTGTCGACCTGATCAACGGCTTCGACGGGGCCGGCGGGGCGCCGGGCGACCGCTTCGACCTGTCGGCCATCGACGCCAATACCCTGGTCGCCGGCAACCAGGCGTTCACCTTCCACGGCACCACCAACGGCGGCGCCGGCACCGCCTGGCTGGTCAACAACGGCGCCGAGACCTGGCTCCAGGTCAATATCGACGGCGATGTCGCAGCCGAGATGCGCATCCGCATCGCCGACGGCGCGACCCTGGCGGGCAACTACGCCGCCTCGGACTTCATTCTCTGAGCCGTCTTCCCCCCCGCGGCTCGACGACTGGCGCGGTCCTTCGGGGCCGCGCTTTTTCAGCGGGTCAGCCCTGCTCGCGCCCGGCCAGATCCAGCCATTCCTCTTCGGCGGCCTCCAGCGCGGCCTGGCGCTCGGTCAGCCCCTCGCTTGCCTTGGCGAATTTCGCGGGCTGGGTCTGGAACAGGTCGGGCTGGGCCAGGAACTCGGTCAGCTTGCCGATCTCGGCCTCGAGCCGCTCGATGATGCCGGGCAGCGCCTCGAGCCGCTTCTTCTCGGTAAAGCTCAGACCGTTGCGCGGCGCGGCGGGTTTCGGCTCGGACGCCGCGGGCTTCGGTGCCGCGGGCCTGGACGGCTCGGCAACCGCGACCGTCTCGGGGCGCTGGCGGCGGTAATCCGACCAGCCGCCGGGATAGATCGTGGCGCGGCCGTCGCCCTCCATCGCCACCGTGGTCGTGGCCACGCGGTCGATGAAATCGCGGTCGTGGCTGACCAGCAGCACGGTGCCGTCGTAATCGCCCAGGATATCCTGCAAGAGGTCCAGCGTTTCCACGTCCAGGTCGTTCGTCGGCTCGTCCAGCACCAGCAGGTTCGAGGGCCGGGCCATGATCCGCGCCAGCAGCAGTCGCGCCTTTTCGCCGCCCGACAGGCTGCCGACCGGGGCGCGGGCCTGCGCCTCGTCGAACAGGAAATCCTTGAGATAGGCGACGACATGGCGGGGTTGGCCCCGCACCATGACCTGGTCGGCGCGGCCCGAGACCCGCATCGCCGGATCGCCCGCCAGCGCGTCCCACAGGCTGATCGATTCGTCGATGGCGCTGCGGGCCTGGTCGAAGACCGCGATGTCCAGATTGGTGCCGTGCTTCACCTCGCCGGTGTCGGGGGGCAACTCGGCGGTCAGCATCTTGATCAGCGTGGTCTTGCCGGCGCCGTTCGGGCCGACGAAGGCGACGCGGTCGCCGCGCAGCACGCGCAGGTCGAAGGGCCTCAGGATCACGCGCTCGCCGAAAGCCTTCGAGATGCCCTTGGCGTCGATGACCCGCTTGCCGGACTGCTGGCCGGCGTCCATCTCCATCGCGGCGGTGCCCTGGCGGCGGATCTGGCCGGCGCGTTCCTCGCGCAGCGCAACCAGGGCGCGCACGCGGCCCTGGTTGCGCTTGCGCCGGGCGCTGATGCCCTCGACGGCCCATTTCGCCTCGGCCTTGATCTTGCGGTCCAGCTTGTGGCGGGCCTCGTCCTCGGCGGCCCAGATGGTTTCGCGCCAATCCTCGAAATGCTCGAAGCCGCGGTCCTGGCGGCGCACCGCGCCGCGGTCGATCCACAGCGTCGCGCGGGTCAGCGCCCGCAGGAAGGCGCGGTCGTGCGAGATCAGCACGAAACCCGCGCGCGTGGTCGAAAGCTGTTCCTCAAGCCAGCCGATCGCCTCGATGTCCAGATGGTTCGTCGGCTCATCGAGCAGCATCAGCTCGGGCGCCTCGGCCAGAAGCCGGGCCAGCGCCGCGCGCCGCCGCTCGCCGCCCGAGGCGGTGGTCACGGCCCGGTCGGGGTCGAATTTCAGCCCCTCGGCCGCCATTTCGACGCGGTAACCCTGATCGTCGCCCAGGCTGGCGCGGGCGAAATCGCCCAGGGTGGCAAAGGCCGAAAGGTCGGGGTCCTGCTCCATATAGCCGACATGGATGCCGGCGGGCGTGATGACCTGGCCGGCGTCGGGCTCGACCAGCCCGGCCATGACCTTCATCAGCGTGGACTTGCCCGAACCGTTGCGGCCGACCAGTGCCAGCCGGTCGCCCTCCTGCACGGTCAGGTTCAGCCCGTCGAAGACGGGGTTGCCGCCGAAGGTCAGCGAAATGTCGGAGAGTTGCAAAAGCGGTGCGCGTGCCATGGCCCCGCAGATAGGCCGAGCGCCGGGCGCGGTCAACGGGCCGTGCCCCTGCGTTGCAGATTGACAAACGTTAATCGGAGGGCGTTTTCTGGCGGGATAGTTATTTCGAAAGGTTTATCAATGCAGAAACGTCTTCTGGCCGAGGTGATCGGCACCTTCTGGCTGGTCTTCGGCGGGTGCGGCAGCGCGGTGCTGGCGGCGGCCTTCCCGGAACTGGGCATCGGCTTCACCGGCGTCGCCCTGGCCTTCGGCCTGACCGTGCTGACCATGGCCTATGCGGTCGGCGGCATCTCGGGCGGGCATTTCAACCCCGCCGTGACCGTCGGCACCGTGGTGGCGGGCCGCAACCCGGCCTCGATCCTGCTGCCCTATATCCTGGCGCAGCTGGTCGGCGCGATCCTTGCCGCCTGCGTGCTTTATGTCGTCGCGACCGGCAAGGCCGGCGTGGACCTGGGCGGCTTTGCCGCGAACGGCTATGGCGAACACTCGCCCGGCGGCTATTCCATGCTCGCCGGCTTCGTGATCGAGGTGGTGCTGACCGCCGGCTTCCTGGTGGTGATCCTGGGCGCCACCCATGGCCGCGTGCCGGCGGGCTTCGCGCCGCTGGCCATCGGCCTGGCGCTGGCACTGATCCACCTGATCTCGATCCCGGTCACCAATACCTCGGTCAACCCGGCGCGCTCGACCAGCCAGGCGCTGTTCGCCGGCGGCTGGGCGATCCAGCAGCTCTGGCTGTTCTGGGTGGCGCCGATCCTGGGCGCGGTCATCGGTGCCGCGCTGTGGAAGATCATGGGCGAGCACGACTGAAGCCGCACCGCCGGGCCGCGACCTCACGCTTTCGTGAACTTGCGCGCGGCCCGGCGGCACGCCAGATTGGCGTCATGACACAGATCATCCAATCCACCTGCATCGTCGCCACCGGAAACGGCAGCCGCTATCTGCAACAACTCTGCAAGCACTGGGCGCACAAGTTCGAGGTCGAATTCGACCCCAGCCAGGGCCGCATCGCCATGCCCGAGGATCGCGTGGTCAGACTGGCCGCGACCCCCACGACGCTGGAGATCACCCTCGACGCCCCGGCCGAGACGACCGAGCACATGCGCCATATCGTTGACAGCCATGTCGCCCGCTTCGCCTTCCGCGAGGAGTTGGTGTTCAACTGGACGCCCTGACCCGGTTGCCGGCCCGCGCCGGCACCGCTAATCTCGGCCGGTCACGAAAGGCCGGCGGATGAGCGAAGAACAGACCTATCAAGTACTGGCGCGGAAATACCGCCCCGAGACCTTCGCCGACCTGGTCGGCCAGGACGCGATGGTGCGCACGCTGAAGAACGCCTTCGCGGCCGACCGGATCGCGCAGGCCTTCATCATGACCGGCATCCGCGGCACCGGCAAGACCACCACCGCCCGCATCATCGCCAAGGGGCTGAACTGCATCGGCCCCGATGGCGCGGGCGGCCCGACGACCGAGCCCTGCGGCCGCTGCGAGCATTGCGTGGCGATCTCGGAGGGTCGCCATGTCGACGTGCTGGAAATGGACGCCGCCTCTCGAACCGGCGTGAACGACATTCGCGAAATCATTGAATCGGTTCACTATCGCGCGGCTTCGGCGCGTTACAAGATCTATATCATCGACGAAGTCCACATGCTCTCGACCAGCGCCTTCAACGCGCTTCTGAAGACGCTGGAAGAACCGCCGCCGCATGTGAAATTCATCTTCGCCACCACCGAGATCCGCAAGGTGCCGGTGACGGTGCTGTCGCGCTGCCAGCGCTTCGACCTGCGCCGGATCGAGCCCGAGGTGATGATCGCGCTGCTGCAGAAGATCGCCGGCCGCGAGGGCGCCGAGATCACCGATGACGCGCTGGCGCTCATCACCCGCGCCGCCGAGGGCTCGGCCCGCGACGCGACCAGCCTTCTGGACCAGGCGATCAGCCATGGCGCGGGCGAGACGACCGCGCCCCAGGTCCGCGCCATGCTGGGCCTTGCGGATCGCGGCCGCGTCCTCGACCTGTTCGACATGATCCTGCGCGGCGCTGCGGCCGAGGCGCTGGCCGAATTGCAGGCGCAATATGCCGACGGCGCCGACCCGATGGCGGTCCTGCGCGACCTGGCCGAGATCACGCATTGGGTCAGTATCGTGAAGATCACCCCCGAGGCGATCGAGGACCCGACCATCGGCCCGGACGAACGCGCCCGCGGCCAGCAGATCGCCGAACGCATCCCGATGCGCGCCCTGACCCGGCTGTGGCAGATGCTGCTGAAGGCGCTGGAAGAGGTCGGCCAGGCCCCGAACGCGATGATGGCGGCCGAAATGGCGATCATCCGCCTGACCCATGTCGCCGACCTGCCCGACCCCGAGGCGCTGATCCGCAAGGTCCAGGCATCGGTGGCGGCGGGCGAGTTCAACCGCGCCGCCGCCCCCGGCGCGGCGCGCAGCGAGGCCCCGCGCGCCGCTGCGCCCCGCGCCCCGGTCGCGGTCCGCGAGGGCGGCAGCGCCGCCGCCATCGCCGTCTCGCCCGACGCGCTGGCCGGATTCCCCGATTTCGCCTCCGTCATCGAACTGATCCGCCGCATGCGCGACATCAAGCTGCTGCTCGATGTCGAGGACCACCTGCGCCTCGTCCGCTATGCCCCCGGCCGGATCGAGTTCAACCCGACCGAGGACGCGCCGCGCGACTTTGCCCAGCGGCTGGCCGAGCGGCTGCGCGGCTGGACCGGCGGCCAGCGCTGGGCGGTGGTCGTGGTCTCGGAACCGGGGGCACCGACGCTGCGCGAGCAGGCGCTGGCGCGCGAGGCCGAGGCCCGCGCCCGCGCCATGGAAAACCCGGCCGTGCAGGCGATCTTCGCCCATTTCCCCGGTGCAAAGATCACCAAGATCCGCCCGGTGCCGCAGCCGGTCGCGGTTGAAAAACCCGCGGGCGAGGATACATCCCCGCATGAGCTGACCGAAGGCCCGGTGGCCGAGGTCGAGGAATGGGATCCTTTCGAGGACGAGGAGTAGGCGATGTTCAAGGGCTTGGGCGATATGGGCGACCTGTCGAAGATGATGGAAGCCGCCCAGCAGATGCAAAGCAAGATGGCCGAGATGCAGGAGGGGCTGACCCGCCTGACCGTCACCGGCGAATCCGGCGCCGGCCTGGTCAAGGCCACGGCGACGGCCAAGGGCGAGCTGACCGCGCTCGACATCGACCCCTCGATCTTCAAGGCCGAGGACAAGGAGGTGGTCGAGGACCTGATCCTGGCCGCGATCAAGGACGCGCAGCGCCGCGCCCAGGACCGGGCGGCCGAGGAAATGGCCCGGCTGACCCGCGAGCTGGGCCTGCCCGCCGACATGAAGATGCCGTTCTGAATGGCCTCCTCGGGCGATGAGATCGAGACGCTGATCGCCACCATGGCGCGGCTGCCGGGCCTCGGCCCGCGCTCGGCGCGCCGCATCGTGCTGCACCTGATCCGCAAGCGCGCCGGCCAGATGGCGCAGCTGGCCGGGCTGATGGGCCATGTCGCGGAAAACGCCCGCGAATGCCTGGTCTGCGGCAATGTCACCGGCGCCGACATCTGCCCGATCTGCGAGGATCCGGCCCGCGCCACCGGCGAGATCTGCGTCGTCACCGACGTGGCCGACCTCTGGGCGATGGAGCGCGGCCGGGCCTTCCGTGGCCGCTATCACGTCCTCGGCGGCAGCCTGTCGGCGCTGGACGAGATCGGCCCCGAGGACCTGCGCATCCCGCAGCTGATCGACCGCATCGCCGAGGAAAACATCACCGAGGTCATCCTGGCGCTCTCGGCCACGGTCGAGGGCCAGACCACGGCGCATTACATCGCCGAGGCGCTGGCCCCGACCGGCGCCACCGTCACCGGCCTGGCGCAAGGCGTGCCGATCGGCGGCGAGCTCGACTATCTCGACGACGGCACCATCGCCGCCGCGCTCCGCGCCCGCCGCACGTTCTAGCGGCGCCCGCAGCATCGGGCTCTGCCCCGGACCCCGGGGTATTTTCAGAAGCAAAGAAGAGCTCGGGAAAGCGGGCCGGCGACGTGAATGATAAAAGGGGCTCCGAAACCGGCGCCCCTGTGCTTCTTTGCTCTCCAAATACTCCCGGGGGTCCGGGGGCAGCGCCCCCGGCTGCGGCCGCCCTCAGGCGTCCAGCTTGCCCACCGCCTTCACCGGCTTGGCGATCTCGATCCGGCGCGGCTTCAGCGCCTCGGGGATCTCGCGCACCAGGTCGATGTTCAGCATGCCGTCCTCATGGCTCGCGCCTTCGACGCGGACATGGTCGGCCAGGGTGAAGCGGCGCTCGAAGGCGCGGTTGGCGATGCCGCGATGCAGGAAGCTGCGGCTCTCGTCCTCGCTGGCCTTGCGACCCGAGACGATCACGGCGCCGTCCTTGACCTCGACGGTCAGCTCGTCGGCGGAAAAGCCCGCGACGGCGATCGAGATGCGATAGGCATTCTCGCCGGTCTTCTCGATGTTATAGGGCGGGTAGCTTGCGATATCGGCGGAAAGAGCCCGGTCCATCACATCCGCCATCCGGTCGAAGCCGACCGAGGCACGGTAGAGCGGGGTAAGATCGAAGTTGCGCATTTTCGCATCCTTTTCCAAAGCGATACAAAGGCTTGCCCCCCGGCTGCCGGGCGGGCAGGTCCGTCGGCGCCATCCGGCCCTCCGACAGCGCATAGCTGGGATTGGCGCGGGCCATTTTCAAGACCCGGCGCCGGGGTCGTGGCACGGGTGGCGTGGGTATTTGGGCAACAAAGAAGACGGGTCTAGGGCGCGCGGGCGCGGGCCGCCGCTGGCCCAGTCCAGCAGTTCCACGATATGGACCACAGGCAGCGCGGTGCCGGCGCCGATCTGCATCATGCAGCCGATATTGCCGGCGGCGATCACCTGCGGCCGGGTCGCCTCGAGCGTGGCGACCTTGCGGCGGCGCAATTCCCCGGACAATTCCGGCTGCAGCAGATTGTAGGTCCCGGCCGAGCCGCAGCAGAGATGCGGATCTTCGGGTTCCACGATATGGAAACCCGCCTGCGCCAGCAGCGTCTTGGGGGCCGCGCGGATCTGCTGGCCGTGCTGCAGCGAGCAGGCGGCGTGATAGGCGACGCGCAGGCCCCGGCCGCGGCCATCCCGCGTTTCGGGGTCCGGCGCCGCGGCGATGGCCCGGTAGACCGCCGGTTCGAGATCGGCCAAGACCGGCTGTTCGTCGCGCAGCGCGCCGGGATCGCGGGGCTGCGGCAGGCCGTGAGTGTCGAGGAATTCGGTCACGTCGCGGGCCAGGCGCGCCACCTGCTCGGCCTGGGGCTGCATCGGGTCGCCGGCGAAGATCTTGCCGTAATCCTTGATCGTGGTGCCGCAGCCCGAGGTATTGATGACGATCGCATCCAGCGGCCCCAGCGCCAAGAAGCCCCGGATCGTGGCCCGGGCCGAGCGCAGCGCGTCCGCCTCGCGGCCCATGTGATGGGTCAGGGCGCCGCAGCAGCCGAAGGCATGCGGGATCACCACCTCGCAGCCGGCGCGGCGCAGAAGCCGGATGGTGGCGTCGTTGATATCGGTGTTCAGCGCCCGCTGCGCGCAGCCGGGCATCAGGGCGACCCGCGCCCGGCGCGGTGCGGTCGGCGCGAAGACCTGGCCGCGGTCGTTCTGGCTGGCCGGCGGGATCCGGCGCGGCGCCATGTCCAGCATCGCGCGCAGCCGCGCATCCGGCAGCGCCTTGGCGAAGGGCCGCGCCAGCGCGGCCCCGCGCAGCGCCAGCCGGAAGCGGCGGGGATAGGGCAGCAGCCGCGCCAGCAGCCAGCGCAGCGCCCGGTCGCGCCAGGGCCGGCGATACGTCCTTTCGACATGGATGCGGGCGTGGTCGATCAGGTGCATGTAATCCACGCCCGAGGGGCAGGTCGTCATGCAGGCAAGGCAGGACAGGCAGCGGTCCAGGTGCTTGACGGTCTTTTCATCTGCCGGCCGGCGGCTTTCCAGCATGTCCTTGATCAGGTAGATGCGGCCGCGCGGGCTGTCGAGCTCGTCGCCCAGCACCTGATAGGTCGGGCAGGTCGCGGTGCAAAAGCCGCAATGCACGCAGGCGCGCAGGATCCTGTTCGATCGCGCGACCAGCGGGTCGCTCAGCTGCTCGGGGGTGAAATTCGTCTGCATGTCTCGTCGCTGGCAAGGATCGCGTGCGGGTCGAAGCGGTCGCGAAGGCTGGCGTTCAGGCGCGCGACGGTGGCATCCGTCGCGGGCAGGGTCAGGGGGCCGGGGCCGGTGACGCGGGTGGCATGGCCCGACCAGCGCGGCAGCGCCGGCACCGTGCCGGGCGGCAGCGCGACCCAGATCAGCGCCCCGCCCCAGTCCAGCGCCAGGGGCTCGGGCAGCGCGGCGAGCAGGCCCGGCGCCTGAGACGGGCGGCAGAGGATGCGCCACAGATCGCCGGCGCCGGCGCGCGGCACCATGCGCGACCAGAGGGCATCGTCGCCGGGCTCCACCGCGCCGAATTCCGCCAGCCGCTCGGCCAGCGCCGCGCGACGGATGGCGACCGAGCCTTCCAGCCCCTCGAGGCGGATCAGCGCGCCCTGCCCCGGCAGCCAGCCGGCGCCCGAGATGTCATGGGGTCCGCAGAGCGCGGCGGTCAGCGCCGGCACCGCCTGCGCCGGCGTCAGCCCGGGCAGCGCCAGCGTTGCGCGCGCGGGCGGCAGCGGCGCGGTCCTGAAGGCGATTTCCGTCAGCACACCCAGCCGACCACGGGAGCCGGCCAGCAGCTTCACCAGATCGTATCCGGTGACGTTCTTCATCACCCGGCCGCCGTTCCTGACCACCTCGCCCTGTCCGTCGACGAAGCGCAGCCCCAGCATGGCGTCGCGGCAGGCGCCGGCCTGCACCCGGCGCGGCCCCGAGGCATTGGCGGCCGCGACGCCGCCGATGGTCGAGCCGTCGCGGGCGTCGGGCTCGAAGGCCAGCATCTGGCCCTCGGCGGCAAGCAGCGCCTGCACCTCGCAGAGCGGCGTGCCCGCCCGCACCACCAGGGTCAGCGCCGCGGGTTCGTAAAGCACCACGCCCGAAAGCCCCGAGAGGTCGATCCGCGCGCCCTGCCCCTCGCCCGGCCAAAGCCGGGTGCCGCCGCCGATGGGCGTGAGCGGCCCCGAAGCGGTGCGGATGATGCGCGCCAGCTCCGCCTCGGTTTCAGGCCGCATGGCGCAGCCCCTCGCGGCGCGGGGCCGAGACCGCCAGCGGAAAGACCTTGGCGGCGTTCAGCAGCCAGAGCGGGTCGAACACATCCTTGACCCGCATCTGCGCCTCCATGTCGGCGGCGTCGAACTGCACCCCCATCAGCTCGCGCTTCTCGACGCCGACGCCATGCTCGCCGGTCAGGCAGCCGCCGACCGTGACGCAGAGCTTCAGGATCTCGGCCCCCATCGCCTCGCAGCGCTCCAGGTCGCCGGGCGTGTTGGCATCGTAAAGGATCAGCGGGTGCATGTTGCCGTCGCCGGCATGAAAGACATTGGCCACGTCCAGCCCGAATTCGCCGGAGAGCCGCGCAATGCCGGCCAGCACCTGCGGCAGCGCCGAGACCGGGATGGTGCCGTCGAGGCACATGTAGTCGTTGATCTGGCCCATGGCGCCAAAGGCCGACTTGCGGCCCAGCCAGATGCGCCTCGATTCCTCCTCGGAGCGGCTTTCGCGGAACGCGACCGGAGCGAAGGTTTCGGCGATGGCGCGGATCAGGCGCAGTTGCTCGTCGATCTCGGGCGCGGTGCCCTCGACCTCGACGATCAGCAGGGCCTCGCAATCCGGATAGCCGGCGCCGGCAAAGGCCTCGGTGGCGCGGATGCAGGGGCGGTCCATGAATTCGATGGCGACGGGGATGATGCCGGCGCGGATGATCGCCGCGACGCAGGCGCCGGCGGTCTCGCTGCTGTCGAAGCCGATCAGCACCGGGCGCGCGCCGGCGGGCCGGGGCAGGATGCGCAGCGTGGCCTCGGTCACGATGCCGAGCTGCCCTTCCGAGCCGCAGACCACGCCCAGCAGGTCGAGACCCGGTGCCTCGCCCATCGGGCCGCCGAGTTCGACCACCGAGCCGTCCATCATGACCAGCGTGACGCCCAGCAGGTTGTTGGTGGTGACGCCGTATTTCAGGCAATGCGCGCCGCCGGAGTTCATGGCGATATTGCCGCCGATGGCGCAGGCGAGCTGGCTGGACGGATCGGGCGCATAGAAGAAGCCCGCCGTCTCGACCGCGCTCGAAACCGACAGGTTGGTGCGCCCGGCCTGCACGCGGATGAAGCGGTCGGCGAGGTCGGTTTCCAGCACCGCGTTCATGCGCGCCAGGCCGATCACCACCGCGTCGGCCGTGGGCATCGAGCCGCCGGCCAGGCTGGTTCCCGCCCCGCGCGGCACCACCGGCACGCGCTCTTCGTGGCAGAGCCGCAGCACCGCCGCGACGCCGGCGGTGGTCGAGGGCAGCACGACGGCCAGCGGCGGGCAGCGATAGGCCGAGAGCGCGTCGCATTCATAGGCGCGGGTCTCGGCCGGGTCGTCGATCACCCGCGCCGCGGCATCGCCCGCCGCCGACAGCGCCGCGATCAGCCGCGCGACGATCGCGTCGCGGCGGCCGATGACGGCCTGGTCCGGGGCGGGCATCTGCATCAGGCGGGCGCCGCGGCGATCAGGCGCGCGATCTCGTCCTTCAGCGCGGCGCGACGCTTGCGCAGCGCCGTTTCGGCCTCGTCCGACATGGGCGTGTGGCGGCTTTCGGCGGCACCGACCTGGTCGTTCACCTGGTCGTAATCGACCAGCAGCCGGGCGAAATGCGCGTCCGACAGCTTCAGCGCATGGATGCGGGCGGCATCGTTCGGAAATTCTTCGTGGATGGCGTGCGGTGCGGCCATGGTATCCCTCCGGTTCTCTGCGCGTTTCCCCCTGCAAGTTAGGCAGCCGGGCGGACGCTGGCAACACGTCCCGGGTGGCGGTAAGACTGGGACATGCAGATTCCCCTTCCGCCCGCCGGCCCCTTCACCCCCGCCGACCTGGCCGCACTGGCCTGGCTTTTCCTGGCCTGGCTGGGCATCGGCTGGATCACCGAGCATCCGCCAAGGCAGCACCCCTCGGTCTCGGTGCTGATGAAGGACTACCGGCGCGAATGGATGCGGCATTTCGTCACCCGCGATCCGCGCATCTTCGACGGCAACATCCTGACCACGCTGCGCGAGGGCACGGCCTTCTTCGCCTCGGCCTGCCTGATCGCGGTCGGCGGCGGGCTGGCGCTGATCGGCAACACCGACCAGCTGGCGGGCGTGGCGCGGCAATTCGACCTGGGCCATGTCCCGGCACTGAAATGGGAAATCAAGATCGTCGTGGTGCTGTTCTTCGTCGCCAACGCGCTGTTGCGCTTCGTCTGGGCGCATCGGCTGTTCGGCTATTGCGCGGTGATGATGGCGGCGGTGCCGAACGATCCCCGCGATCCGCGCGCCATGCCCGCCGCCATGCAGGCGGCCGAGATCAACATCACCGCGGCGCGCAGCTTCAACTCGGGGCTGCGCTGCGTCTATTTCGCGCTCGGGGCGCTGGGCTGGCTGGCGGGACCGCTGGGGCTGTTCCTCGCCACGCTCTACGTGCTCGTCATCTCGTGGCGGCGGGAATTCGCCTCACACTCGCGCGGGGTGATCCTGCATGCCCATCCCGGCGGCCCGGGACTGCCACCAGGCCAGCCCCAGGGCGAGCATCCCCGCGACTGACAGCGCCATCGCCACCAGGCCCGAGCTGCGCCAGCCCCAGCCCGCCGCCAGCGCCATGCCGGCCAGCCAGGGCCCCAGCGCATTGGCGGCGTTGAAGGCGGCGTGGTTCATCGCGGCGGCCATGCTCTGCGCGCGTCCGGCCACGTCCATCAGCCGGGTCTGCAAGGGCACCACCATGCCCGAGCCCAGCCCCAGCAGGAACGAGGACAGAAGCATCAGCCCCCAGCTGCCGACGGCCCAGGCGGCAAAGCCCTGCGTCGCCAGCATGAAGCCCATCAAGAGCAGCGCCGAGCGCCAGGTGCCAAGGCGGATGGTCAGCCGCGCGGCCATGATGCTGCCCAGCGTGCCGCCGATGCCGAAGCCCGACAGCATGGCCGGCACCGCCCAGCCCGGGGGCTGCGTCGTGGCCAGCATCGCGGCCGAGAGATAGGAATAAACCGCGAAAAGCCCGCCGAATCCGATGGCCCCGACCAGCAGCGTCAGCACCACGGCCGGATTGCCAAGCGCCTTCAGCTCGCCCATCGGCCGCGCATCCTTGGCGGCACCGACGCGCGGCGCCAGCCGCAGGATCAGCCAGCCCGCCAGCAGCGCCAGCACGCCCGGCAGGGCAAAGCCCCAGCGCCAGCCGAGGCTCTGGCCCAGCACGCCGGCCAGCGGCACCCCGGCGATATTGGCGATGGTCAGGCCCAGCAGCACCTGGGTCACGCCCTTGGCCCTTTGCTCGCGCGGCAGGGCGTCGGCGGCGAACAGCATGGCGACGCCCAGGAAGCCGCCATGCGGCAGCCCGGCCAGGAAGCGGGTGAAGACCAGGGTGCCATAGCCCGGCAGCACCGCCGCCAGCAGGTTCATCACCCCATAGGCGGCGATCAGCGCCGCCAGATAGCGTCGCCGCGGCAGCCGCGCGCCCAGGATCGAGGTGATCGGCGCCCCCACGACCACCCCCAGCGCATAGGCGCTGACGACATGGCCCGCCTGCGGCTCGGTGATGCCAAGATCGCTGGCATACCAGGGCAACAGCCCCATGGCGGCGAATTCCGAGGTGCCGATGGCAAAGGCACCGAGGCCCAGGGCGAGAATGGCGAGTTTCAGGTTTGGCTGCGGCGGCATGGCGGCACCTTCCGGGGCATGGTGGCGGGCTTTTCGGGAATCATGTTGGCGATAACAGATTCCCGGCCCGCCCGTCACCCCGCTGCCGCCGAAATGCGGCCATGCGCTGCGCGCAAATGTCGCGCCCGTGGGTCTGACCAGCCTTCTTTGTTGCATAAATACCCAAACCGCAAGGCTGCCACGGCAGCTCCCTCGCCCGTCCTGCGAAAACCGCACCGCAGGCGCCTCGCCGCCCGCGTGGCATGGGTATTTGCACAACGAAGAAAAGCCGGGCTCAGCCCTGCTGCCAGCGCGGCTTTCGCTTCTCGAAGAAGGCGGCGATGCCCTCGGGTGCCTCGTCGCCTTCCCAGACCGCGACCAGGGCGTCGATGCTGGCCTCGATCTCGGCCGGGCCGATGGCGGGGCCAAGGCGGCGGGCCAGGCGCTTTGCCGCCGCCACGGCGCCGGGGGCGCAGGAGAGATAGGGCGCGACCTCGGCCTCGACGGCGGCGTCCAGCGTCCCAGGCTCGGCGGTGGCCGCCAGCAGGTTCAGGCGGATCGCCTCTTCCGCGCCGAAGGGCCGGGCGGACATGAAGACCCGGCGCGCGCGGTCCTCGCCCATCCGGGCCAGGACATAGGGGCCGATGGTGGCGGGGATCAGGCCAAGCCGGGTCTCGGTCAGGCCGAAGCGGGCCTCGGGCACGGCGATTGCCACGTCGCAGACCGAGATCATGCCGACGCCGCCGCCGAAGGCATTGCCCTGCACCCGGCCGATCAGCGGCTTGGGCAGGGTGTTCAGCGCGTTCAGCATCATCGCCAGGTCGCGGGCGCCGGCGCGGCGGGTCTCGGCATCGGCGCGCATCTGGTCCTGCATCCAGCCGAGATCGCCGCCGGCGCAAAAGCTGCGCCCCTCGGCCGCCAGCACCACCACGCGCACGGCCGGGTCATGGCCCAGATGCTGCGCGGCAAGCGTCAGTTCGCGGATCATCTGCGCCGACAGCGCATTGTGCTTGCCGGGGCGCGCCAGCCACAGATGCGCGACGCCGCGCGGGTCGGTCTCGATGCGGATGGTCTGCATCACGGCGCTCCTCTCAGGCTGCGGGCCAGGGCGGCGGCGCGAGCGATCACGGCCAGGTCCAGGCCGGTGTCATGGCCCGCCGCCGCCAGATGCGCGGCGACGGCTTCCGTCGCGACATTGCCGGCCGCGCCCGGGGCATAGGGGCAGCCGCCAAGGCCCCCGACGGCGGCGTCGAAGACCCGCAATCCGCGTGCCAGGCTCGCGTCGATATTGGCCAGCGCGCGGCCGGCGGTGTCGTGGTAATGGCCGGCCAGCCGCTCGGCCGGCAGTTCGTCCAGCACCGCCGCCAGCATGGCGTTGATGGTCTCGGGCCGGCCCTGGCCGATGGTGTCGCCCAGGCTGATCTCGTAGCAGCCCATGTCGCGCAGCGCCGCCGCGACGCGGGCGACATGGGCGGGCGGCGTCGGTCCGTCGAAGGGGCAATCGGTCACCACCGAGACATAGCCCCTGACCGGGATGCCGTCCGCGCGCGCGGCCTCGGCCACCGGCGCCAGCCGCTCCAGGCTCTCGGCAATGCTGGCGTTCAGGTTCGCGCGCGAAAACCCTTCCGAGGCCGAGGCGAAGATCGCGACCTCCGAGGCGCGGGCCGCCTTTGCGGCCGCGTAGCCCTTCATGTTCGGGGTCAGCACGGCATAGCTGACGCCGGGCGCGCGGCGGATGCCGGCCATGACCTCGGCGGCGTCGGCCATCTGCGGCACCCATTTCGGCGAGACGAAGCTGGTCACCTCGATGCGCCGGAACCCGGCCTGCGACAAGAGGTCGACCAGCGCGATCTTTTCGGCCGCGGGGATCAGGCGCTTTTCGTTCTGCAGCCCGTCGCGCGGGCCCATTTCGAAGATCTCGACGCGGGTCATTCGGGCACCTCGTAGAAGTCGCGGGCGTAGATGACCGCCGTGCCCTCGGGTGGCAGGCTGCGCTGGAAGGCCGGCCGCGCGGCGCAGCGGTCGCGATAGGCGGCCAGCGCCGGGCGGTCGGCGAAGCTGACGAAGCGCGACGCGATCCAGACCGAATAGCCGACCTGGCAATCGACGCCGGAGAACTCGCTGAGCAGCCAGTCCGAATCGGCGACGCAAGCCTCGACCAGGCGCAGCGCCCGCGACAGCCGCGCCGCCTCGAGCCGCATCAGCGTGGCCGAGCGCTGGCTGTCCTCGCGCAGGAAGACATGCTGCTGGGTCAGGTTGGCGATGTGCTGGCCAAGCGTCTCGCCGAAATGCAGCCAGTCGAGCCAGCCCAGCCGCCCGGGCGTGCCCGGCGCGCGCCAGAGGTGCGGGGCGCGGGTCTCGCACAGCCATTCGGTCATGGCGCCGGATTCGTGGATCGTGGTGTCGCCGTCGCGCAGCGCCGGCACGCGGCCGACCGGGTGGATGGCGTCATAGGGCGGCCGGCGCGTCGAGCCGTCCGCGAGGTCCATCAGCCGCAGATCATAGGCGCAGCCGATCTCCTCGAGCAGCCACAGGATGCGCATCGAGCGCGACAGCGGCACATGCCAGAGCGTCAGTTCAGCCATCGTCCTCCTCCAGCCGGATCAGAGGCGCGCCGGCCTCGACCTGGTCGCCGGCCGCGGCCAGCACCTCGGCCACGGTGCCGTCGCGGGTGGCGGTCAGGGTGTGCTCCATCTTCATGGCCTCCAGGATCGCCAGCCGGTCGCCGGCCGCGACCTGCTGGCCGGCGCTGACGAAGACCGCCTTGACCAGCCCCGGCATCGGCGAGAGTGTCAGCGCAGCCCCGGCCTCGTCGCCGCCGCGGTCCAGGGGGTCGAGCGGCGCGAGCGTCAGCGCCCGGCCGCCGAAGACGCTGGTGCCGGCGCCGTGGTTGACGATGCGCCAGCGGCGCGGGCTGCCGTCGACCCACCAGCGCCCGCCCTCATAGCCGATCTGATGCGTGCTTCCGTCCAGGGTGACGCGGGCGGCGCCGGGGCCCAGCACCTCGAGCACGGCCTCGCCGCCCTGCCAGGCGATGGTGCGGTGCAGCGGTTGCCACAGGGTGACGCCGCCGCGGATGGTCGGATCGTCGAGCCCGGCCAGGCCCAGCACCGCCAGCGCCCTTGCGCCGGGATCGGGCTCCGCGGCCGCGACCAGCGCATCGCGGTCGCGGGCGATCAGGCCGGTATCGACCTCGCCCCGCTGGAAACCCGCGTGCCGGGTCAGGGCGATCAGGAAATCGACATTGGTGACCGAGCCCGCGACCTCGGTATCCTCGAGCGCCGCTTCCAGCGCGCGCAGCGCGATGGCGCGGGTGGCGCCATGGGTGACGATCTTGGCGATCATCGGGTCGTACCAGGGGCTGATCGTATCGCCGGGCCGCACGCCGGTTTCGATGCGGGCGTGGTCCGGGAAGCGCAGATGCGCGAGCCGGCCGGTGGCGGGCAGGAAGCCCGCGGGCACGTCCTCGGCATAGAGCCGGGCCTCGAAGGCGTGGCCCTGGATGGTCAGCTGGTCCTGGGTTGCGGGCAAGGGCTCGCCCGAGGCGACGCGCAGCTGCCATTCGACCAGGTCGACGCCAGTGACGAGTTCGGTCACCGGATGTTCGACCTGCAGGCGGGTGTTCATCTCCATGAACCAGAAGCCATCGGGACGCAGGCCGTCGCTGCCGTCGACGATGAATTCCACGGTGCCGGCGCCGGCATAGCCGATGGCCTCGGCGGCGCGGGTGGCGGCCTCGCCCATGGCGGCGCGCATCTCGGGCGTCATGCCGGGGGCCGGGGCTTCCTCGATCACCTTCTGGTGCCGGCGCTGCAGCGAGCAGTCGCGCTCGAACAGGTGGACGGCGCGGCGGCCGTCGCCGAAGACCTGCATCTCGATATGGCGGGGCTGCTGAATGTATTTCTCGATCAGCACCGCGGGGTTGCCGAAGGCGGTGGCGGCCTCGCCCTGCGCGGATTGCAGGGCGGCGGCGAAGTCGCTGCTGCGTTCCACCAGCCGCATGCCCTTGCCGCCGCCGCCGGCCACGGCCTTGATGAGCACGGGATAGCCGATGGCATCGGCCTGGGCCTGCAGGTGCGCCGCCTCCTGGTTCTCGCCGTGATAGCCCGGCACGACCGGCACGCCGGCATCGGCCATCAGCGCCTTGGCGGCGTCCTTGAGGCCCATCTTGCGGATGGCCTGTGCAGAGGGGCCGATGAAGATCAGGCCGGCTTGCGTCACCGCATCGACGAAATCCGGGTTCTCGCTGAGAAAGCCGTAGCCGGGGTGGATGGCCTGGGCGCCGGTGTCGCGCGCGGCCTGGATGATGGCATCGCCGCGGAGGTAGCTGTCCCGGGGTGCCGGGCCGCCGATATGGACGGCCTCATCGGCTAGCGCGACATGGCGGGCGGCGCGGTCGGCGTCGGAATAGACCGCGACGGTGCGCACGCCCAGGCGGCGGGCGGTGTCGATGACCCGGCAGGCGATCTCGCCGCGGTTGGCGATCAGGATCTTCTGGAACATGGGCGGCTCCTCGTGGCGCGGGCGGCGCCGGGGGTTTCACACCCCCGGACCCCCGTGGGGCATTTTGGGAACAAAGAAATCATCGGGCGGATCTGTCGAGGGCCGTGTCCAGCGTCGCGAGGCTGGCACGGTCGAAGGCGACCAGGGTCACGTCGAGGAGGCCGGCGTGGGCCTCGATCGTTTCAATGGCGATGAGCGCGGCGCGGGCGGCGGGGAAGCCGTAGATACCGGTCGAGATCGCCGGGAAAGCGATGCTGGCGAGGCCGTGGGCGTGGGCCAGCGCGAGGCTGTTTTGGTAGCAGCGGGCCAGAAGCGCGTCCTCGTCCGACTGGCCGCCCTGCCAGACCGGGCCGACGGTGTGAATGACGTGGCGCGACGGCAGGGCGTGGCCGGCGGTGATGCGCGCCTCGCCGGTCGGGCAGCCGCCGAGCGTGCGGCATTCGGCCAGCAGGCCCGGCCCGGCGGCGCGGTGGATGGCGCCGTCGACGCCGCCCCCGCCCAGCAGGCTGCGATTGGCGGCATTGACGATGGCGTCGAGGGCCAGCGTGGTGATGTCGCCTTGCCAGAGGGTGATCGCGGCCATGGCGCTCACATCCGGAAGATGCCGAAACGCGTCGGCGGGATCGGCGCGTTCAGGCTGGCGCGCAGGCTGAGGGCGAGGATGTCGCGGGTCTTCCTGGGGTCGATGATGCCGTCGTCCCACAGCCGGGCCGAGGCATAGAGCGGGTGCGACTGACGCTCGAACATCTCGATTGTGGGGCGCTTGAACTCGGCCTCTTCCTCGGGCGACCAGCTGCCGCCCTGGCGCTCGATGCCCTCGCGGCGCACCGTGGCGAGCACGCCCGCCGCCTGTTCGCCGCCCATGACCGAAATGCGCGAATTGGGCCAGGTCCAGAGGAAGCGCGGGCCGAATGCGCGACCCGACATGCCGTAATTGCCGGCACCGAAGCTGCCGCCGACCAGCATGGTGATCTTGGGCACGCTGGTCGTCGCCACCGCCGTCACCATCTTGGCGCCGTGCCGGGCGATGCCTTCGTTTTCGTATTTGCGCCCGACCATGAAGCCGGTGACGTTCTGCAGAAAGACCAGCGGGATCCCGCGCATCGAGCAGAGTTCGATGAAATGCGCGCCCTTCTGCGCGGCTTCCGAGAAGATCACGCCATTGTTGGCGACGATGCCGACGGGGCAGCCCTCGACATGGGCGAAGCCGGTGACCAGCGTCTCGCCGAAGCGGGCCTTGAATTCGTCGAAGCGCGAGCCGTCCACGGTGCGGGCGATCACCTCGCGGATGTCATAGGGGGTGCGCAGGTCGGCGGGGACGATGCCCAGGATCTCCTCCGGGTCATGGGCGGGCGCTTCGGGGGCCTGCCATTGCACGGTCGCGGGTTGTTGGCGGTTCAGGTTCGCGATGGCGCGGCGGGCCATGGCCAGGGCGTGGGCGTCGTCCTCGGCCAGGTAGTCGGCGACGCCCGAGAGCCGGGTATGGACGTCGCCGCCGCCCAGGTCTTCGGCCGAGACCACTTCGCCGGTCGCGGCCCGGACCAGCGGCGGGCCGGCCAGGAAGATCGTGCCCTGGTTTCGCACGATGATCGTCACGTCGGACATGGCCGGGACATAGGCGCCGCCCGCGGTGCAGGAGCCCATGACCACGGCGATCTGCGGGATGCCCATCGCGCTCATCTGCGCCTGGTTGTAGAAGATGCGGCCGAAATGGTCGCGGTCGGGAAACACCTCGTCCTGGTTCGGCAGGTTCGCCCCGCCCGAATCGACCAGGTAGACGCAGGGCAGATGGCATTCCTGGGCGATCTCCTGCGCGCGCAGGTGCTTTTTCACCGTCATCGGGTAGTAGGTGCCGCCCTTGACGGTGGCGTCATTGGCCACGACCATGACGTCCTGGCCATGCACCCGGCCGATGCCGGCGATCACCCCGGCGCCGGGGGCCGCGCCCTCATACATGCCATGCGCGGCGGTGGCGCCGATCTCTAGGAAGGCCGAGCCGGGGTCGAGCAGGTTCGCCACCCGCTCGCGCGGGGGCATCTTGCCGCGGCTGGTGTGGCGCTCCAGCACCTTGGCCCCACCGCCGGCCGCCGCCGCCAGCGCGGCCTCGCGCACCGTCTCCAGCATGGAGAGATGCGCCGCGCGATTGGCGCGGAAGCCGTCCGAGGACGGCAGGGCAGAGCTGCCGAGTTTCATCGCGTCATCCTTTCGGGTCGGGCCGGCGTCCGGGCGGCTGCGCCAAACTGACGCAGCCGGGCCGGGGTGGCCGGATCTTGATGCAGATCAAGGTTTCGTGAGCGGCGCGGGCGCCTTGTCACGGCGGAAAACAAGACGAGAGGATCGCCATGAAACACCATATGCTGATCGCCGCAGCGCTTGCCCTGCTGGCCTCGCCCGCGCTGGCGCAGTCGCAGGGGGAATGGACGCTGGGCTTCGGGCTGGCGAATGTGAACCCCAAGTCGGACAATGGCGTGCTGGCCGGTGGCACCGTGCCGACCGAGATCGGCGACAGCACCCGCCCGACCATCACCGCCGAATATTTCATCCGCGACAACCTGGGCGTCGAGCTGCTGGCCGCCCTGCCCTTCAAGCATTCGATCAAGTCGAACGGGGTCGAGATCGGCACCGTCAAGCAGCTGCCGCCGGTGATCTCGCTGCAATACCACTTCGATGCGACCGAGCAGTTCAAGCCCTTCGTCGGCCTTGGCGTGAACTTCACCGGCTTCTGGGACGGCGATGCGCGCGGGCCGCTGAGCGGGGCCGAGCTGCGGGTCAAGAACAGCTGGGGCCTGGCCGCGCATCTGGGCGCCGACTACTGGATCAACGACCGCGCCGCGATCCGCGCCGACCTGCGCTGGATCGACATCGACGCCGACGTGACCCTGAACGGGGCCGAGATCGGCAAGGTCGAGGTCGATCCGGTCGTCGTCGGCGTCAGCTATGTGATGAAGTTCTAGGCGGAATTCCGGGGATCCACCACGAACCGGAGAGGGGCGTCCCGTCGCGGGGCGCCCTTTCGGCATGGGGGCGGTCATTCGGCCGGCTCCAGCGCCAGCAAGAGCGCGGTCTGGCGCGCGGTCTCGTCGCGGAGACAGCGGGCGGCAGCCAGTTCGCCTTGGCCCTCGGGTGCGGCGGCGCGGGCCTGGTTGCACAGGTCCTCGCGGAATTGCAGCCAGCTGCGCTCGGCCCGGCGCAGCATCTCCTGCGGCTTAGTGCCCTCGGCCGTCAGTGCCGCGTCATAGGTGGCGGTCAGCTTGGCCTCCCAGGCCTGGTGCGAGGCGTCGAGGCAATTCGCCATCGGGAAGTCCGGGTCGTCGCCGCTGTATTTGCCCTTGGCATAGGCCAGGCAGGCCTCCATGCCGATGCCGGCGCAATCGGCGCGCGCGCCCTGGGTCGGCGCGGCGGCCAGGCATTGGTCGATGCTGGCCGGATCGAAACCCGAGGCATCGCCGGCCAGGGCGGGCGCGGCGAGCCCCGCCGCCAGCAGCAGCGCGGCCGCACGGATCATGGCGCATCCTCCAGCAGCTCGCGCAGCTGCAGCGCCTGTTCGCCGGTCATCTGCATCAGGCAGGTCGCAGCGGCCGGGCCGCCGGCGGTGCCGCCCTGATAGCGGATGGACTGGAACTTGCAGCTGGAATCGCGAAACGCGATCCAGTCGCGTTGCGCCTGTTTCAGCACCGGCGCGGCGGGCTCGGCGGCCGAGCCCAGCGACTTCATCTCGGCGTCCAGCGCCTCGGTCTGCTGCATGGCCTTGCCATACCAGCCGTTCATCAGGCTGTCCCAGTCCTTGGCCTCGGCGCTCAGGCAATCGACCATGCCGACGGTGGTGTCGCCGCCGGGCCGCGCCATGCATTGCGTGGCGGCCTCACCGATGCAGACCCTGGCATCGGCGGATGATTCCGCGGTCCGGTCCAGACAGGCCGGCAGCATCCCGGCATCATAGGGCGGCCCCTCGGCCAGGGCGGGCGAGCCGGCCAGGGCCAGCAGCAGCAGGAAGCGCATCAGGCGATCTCCATCAGTTGACGCCCGATCAACATGCGACGGATTTCCGAGGTTCCGGCCCCGATCTCCATCAGCTTGGCGTCGCGGAACAGCCGCGAGACCGCCGAATCGTTCAGGAAGCCCGCGCCGCCAAGCGCCTGCACGGCCTGATGCGCCTGCACCATGGCCTGTTCGCTGGCGTAAAGCACGGCGCCGGCCGCGTCCTGGCGCGTGACCTTGCCGGCGTCGCAGGCGCGCGCCACCTCATAGACATAGGCCCGCGCGGTGTTCAGCGCGACATACATGTCGGCGATCTTGCCCTGCATCAGCTGGAACGAGCCGATGGGCTGGCCGAACTGCTTGCGGTCGCGGACATAGGGCATGACCTCATCGAGGCAGGCCGCCATGATGCCGGTGCCGATGCCCGACAGCACCAGGCGTTCGTAATCCAGCCCCGACATCAGCACGCGCACGCCCTTGCCCTCGGCGCCCAGGATGTTCTCGGCCGGCACCTCGCAGTCTTCGAAGATCAGCTCGCCGGTGTTCGAGCCGCGCATGCCGAGCTTGTCGAAATGCGGGCTGGTGCTGAAACCCTTCATGCCGCGCTCGACGATGAAGGCGGTGATCCCCTTGCTGCCCGCCTCGGGGTCGGTCTTGGCATAGACGACCAGCGTATGGGCGTCGGGGGCGTTGGTGATCCAGTATTTGCTGCCGTTCAGCACATAGCGGTCGCCGCGCTTCTCGGCGCGCAGCTTCATGCCGACCACGTCGCTGCCGGCGCCCTCTTCGGACATGGCCAGCGCGCCGACCGCCTTGCCGCTGCACAGGTCGGGCAGGTATTTCGCCCGCTGCGCATCGCTGCCGTTCAGCTTGATCTGGTTCACGCAGAGGTTGGAATGCGCGCCATAGGACAGGCTGACCGAGGCCGAGGCGCGGGCGATCTCCTCGGTCGCGATCACATGCGCCAGATAGCCCATGCCGGTGCCGCCGAATTCCTCGGGCACGGTGATGCCCAGCAGGCCCATCTCGCCCATCTCGGGCCACAGATCGTTCGGGAATGCGTTGCTGCGGTCGACCTCGGCGGCGATGGGCTTGACGCGCTCCTGCGCCCAGCGGTGAACGGTGTCGCGAAGCGCGTTCACATCCTCGCCCAGATCGAACGCCATGCCTGCGGTGAACATCGGTTCCCTCCCCGGTTATTGAACGAGTGTTCATTTAAATGGTTTATGCCTGCGGATGGGGTCTCGCGTCAAGCCTTCTGTCGCCGCCGATCCTGCGCTTCGGCGGGGCGCGTTGACAAGCACCGAGGGCCGCGCCAAGGCTGCGGCGATGAAGGACGATCCGACCCGGCTGATGATCCTGCGCCACGCGCCGCTTGCGGTGCCGGGGCTGGCCGGCCGGCGCGACGTGTCGGCCGATTGCAGCGACCGCGAGCGGCTCGGCTGGGCGGCGCGGATGCTTGCGGAGGCCACGCAGGTCTGGTCCAGCCCGGCGCTGCGCTGCCGACAGACCGCGCAGGCGCTGGGCCTGTCCCCCGACTATCACCCCGCCCTGTGGGAGCAGGATTTCGGCGCCTGGGAAGAACCCGGCGCCGCAATCCCCGACCTCGGCCCGCTGCCGCCCGAGACGCTGGCCCAGACCCGCCCGCCGGGCGGCGAGAGCTTTCTCGACATGGCCGCGCGGGTGCAGGCGCTGCTGGAACGCGCGCGGGGCACGACCGCGGTCATCGCTCATGCCGGCACGGTCCGCGCCGCGCTGGCGCTGGCGGTGGGGCCGGCGGCGCTGTCCTTCTCGGTCGCGCCGCTGTCGCTGACCGTGCTGACCCGCACCCCCGGCGGCTGGGCGGTCGAGGCCGTCAACCGGGTCGCGCCATGATCCTGTCGTCCCAGACCCTGACCGTGGCGCTGGTGGCGCTGGCGGTGGACGCGGCGCTGGGTTGGCCGGACGGGCTCTATCGCCGCATCGGCCATCCGGTGACCTGGCTCGGCCGGCTGATCGCGGCGCTGGATCGGCGCTGGAATCACGGCGGGCAGCGCATCCTGCGCGGTGCCTTCGCGGTCGCGGTGGTGGTGACGGCGGCGGTGCTGCCGGCGCTGCTGCTGACCTGGGCGCTGCTGCCGCAGCCCGGCGGCGCGGTGGCTCTGGGCGTGCTGGCCTGGCCGTTGGTCGCCGTGCGCTCGCTTGACGATCACGTCGCCGCCGTGGCCCGGCCGCTGCAGGCCGGCGACATGCCGGCCGCGAAGCGCGCCGTGGCGATGATCGTCGGCCGCGATCTCGACGACCTCCCCGCCCCCATCGCCCGCGCGGCGCTGGAGAGCCTGGCCGAGAACGCCTCGGACGGGATCGTCGCGCCGGTGTTCTGGGCCGCCGTCGCCGGCCTGCCCGGCATTGCCGCCTACAAGGCGATCAACACGCTCGATTCGATGATCGGCCACATGAGCCCGCGCCACGCGCTCTTCGGCCGGGTCGCGGCGCGGCTGGACGATATGGTGAACCTGCCCGCCTCGCGGCTGACGGCGCTGCTGTTCCTGCTGGCGGCACCGCCGAACCAGGGCCGCGCCCTGCGGGTGATCCGCCGCGACGCGCGCCGCCACCGCTCGCCCAATGCCGGCTGGCCCGAGGCCGCCATGGCCGGCGCGCTGGACGTGCGGCTGTCGGGCCCCCGCCGCTATCACGGCGTCGAATCCCCCGAGCCTTGGCTGAACGAAACCGCCCGCGATCCCGCCCCGCGCGACCTGATGGCCGGGCTGCGGCTCTATCGCCACGCGATGCTCATGCTGGGGCTGGCGCTGGCCGCGATGCTGGCGCTTTAGGACCAGTCGAAGAAATCCGCAGGCGCGCGGCCGCGCAGCTCTGCCGCCAGGTCGTCGCCCATGGCGGCGCCGTCGCCGGCCGGCCCGATGCGCTCGCCCGCGATGACCGCGCTGCCGTCGGGCCGCAGGATCTCGCCCCGCAGCCGCAGCCGGTCGCCCTCCAATTCCGCCAGCCCGGCGATGGGCGTCTGGCAGGAACCGTCGAGCCGCGCCAGGAACGCCCGTTCCGCCGCGACGCGCAGCGCGCTGTCCCGGTCGCCGATCGCCGCCAGCAGCCCGGCCATGCGCGCATCATCCGAACGCCGCTCGACCCCGATGCAGCCCTGCGCCACGGCGGGCAGCATCTCGTCGGGGCTGACCGGACCGCGCGCGACATGCAGCATGCCCAGCCGCGACAGCCCGGCCATGGCAAGGAAGGTCGCGACCGCCACGCCATCTTCCAGCTTTTTCAAACGTGTCTGCACGTTTCCTCGAAATTCGACCAGCTGCAGGTCGGGCCGCCGCGCCGCCAGCTGCGCCCGCCGCCGCAGACTCGAGGAACCGACGACAGCGCCTTGGGGAAGCTGGGAAATTCCGGAATATTGCGGCGAGACGAAGGCGTCCCGCACATCCTCGCGCGGCAGGTAGCAGTCGATGACCAGTCCCTGCGGCTGCACCGTCGGCATGTCCTTCATGGAATGCACGGCGATGTCGATCTCGCCCGACAGCAGCGCATCCTCGATCTCGCGGGTGAACAGGCCCTTGCCGCCGATCTCTTTCAGCGGCCGGTCCAGCACGCGGTCGCCGGTGGTCTTGATGACCACGATCTCGAAGGCGGCCTCGGGCAGGCCATGCGCGGCCCTCAGCCGGTCGCGGGTCTCATGCGCCTGCGCCAGCGCCAGGGCCGAGCCGCGCGTGCCGATGCGGATGATCTGGGTCTGTGTCGGTTCCATGGCCAAGGGCTTAGCGCCCTCTCGCGCCCTTGACAACGGGGACAGGCCGGCCATGAAGGGGCGCAAGAGGTGATCCATGTCCGACAAGACCATCCTGCGCGCCCTGAAGGGCGAGCGCCTGCCCGTGCCGCCCGTCTGGATGATGCGCCAGGCCGGCCGTTACCTGCCCGAATACCGCGCGACCCGCGCCCAGGCCGGCGACTTCCTGTCGCTGTGCTATACGCCCGATCTCGCGGCCGAGGTGACGCTGCAGCCGATCCGCCGCTATGGCTTCGACGCGGCGATCCTGTTTGCGGACATCCTGCTGTTGCCGCAGGCGCTGGGGGCCGAGTTGTGGTTCGTGACCGGCGAAGGCCCGCGCCTGTCCACCATCACCGACGCTGCCGGCGTGGCGGCGCTGAAGCCGGTCGAGGCGATCCACGACACCCTCTCGCCGGTCTATGAAACCGTCCGCATCCTCGCCCGCGAACTGCCGCGCGAGACGACGCTGATCGGCTTTGCCGGGGCGCCCTGGACCGTCGCCACCTATATGATCGCCGGCCGCGGCACCCCCGACCAGGGCCCGGCCCATGCCTTCAAGGCTGCCGACCGTGCCGCCTTCGCCGCGCTGATCGACCGCATCACCGAGGGCACCATCGCCTATCTCTCGGCCCAGATCGAGGCCGGGGCCGAGGTGGTCAAGCTCTTCGACAGCTGGGCCGGCTCGCTGAAGGGCGCCGATTTCGACGATTTCGCGGTGGCGCCGACGCGCCGCATCATCGCCGCGCTGAAGGCCCGCCATCCCGGCGTGCCCGTCATCGCCTTCCCGCGCGAGGCCGGGCCACGCTATGCCGGCTTTGCCCGCGCCACCGGCGCCGATGCCGTGGCGCTGGACAATTCCGTCAGCGCCGACTGGGCCGCCGCCGAGGTGCAGAAGGACGGCTGCGTGCAGGGCAACCTCGACCCGCGGCTGATGGTCACGGGGGGCGAGGCACTGGTGGCCGAGACCCGCCGCATCGTCGCGGCCTTCTCGAAGGGCCCGCATATCTTCAACCTCGGCCATGGCATCACGCCCGACGCCGATCCCGACAATGTCAGCCGCATGATCGAGGCGATCCGGGGCTGATGAGCTGGATCCTCGCCACGCTGGTCGCGGCGGCGGCGCAGACCGGCCGCAATGCGGCGCAGCGTCGGCTGACTGCGGAACTCGGCACCATGGGCGCGACGGCGGTGCGCTTCCTCTTTGGCCTACCCTTCGCGGCGCTGCTGCTGGCGGTGCTGGCCGGCTTCACCGCCATCCCGCTGCCCGGTCCGGCGAGCCTCGGCTGGGCCATGCTGGGCGCGCTGGCGCAGATCGCGGCGACGGCGCTGATGCTGCTGACGATGGAGAGCCGCGGCTTCGGCGTCACCACCGCGCTGATCAAGACCGAGCCGGTCACCCTGGCCCTGATCGGGACGCTGCTGCTGGCCGAGCCGCTGGGCCCGGCCCGCATGGCGGCCATCGCCACGGCGACGCTGGGCGTGGTGCTGATGTCGGGCGCCGACTGGCGGCGCGGCGGCTGGCGCGCGGCGGGCCTGGGCATCGCGGCCGGGGCGCTGTTCGGGCTTTCGGCCATCGGCTTTCGCGGCGCGATCCTGGCGCTGCCCTTCGGCGCAAGCGGGCTGCGCGCCGCCACCGTCCTGGCGCTGAGCCTGGCCCTGCAAAGCGCGATCATGCTGGCCTGGCTCGGGCTGGCAGACCGGCCGGCGCTTGCCGGCATCGTCCGGCATTGGCGCGGCTCGCTGGGCGCGGGCGCGCTGGGGGCGCTGGCCTCGCTGTTCTGGTTCCTGGGCTTCGCGCTGACCTCGGCCGCGAATGTCCGCACCCTGGCCCTGGTCGAGGTGGTGATGGCGCAGCTCGTCTCGGGCCGGGTGTTCCGCGAGGGCGCCTCGATGCGCCAGCGCGCCGGCATGGCGCTGATCGTGCTGGGCGTCGCCGGCCTGATCGCGGTCAGTGCCCGCTGAGCACCGGTAGCATCGAGGCGACCAGCAGCACCGCCATCACCCGGTTGAAGAGCCGGCGCCGGCCCGCGTCCTGCAAGAGCCCGCGCAGCCCCTGCCCCATCGCCGCCCAAAGCGCGACCGAGGGCAGGTTCACCAGCGTGAACACCGCCGCCACCACCAGAGCCCCGCCCGCGCCGGCGGAATAGGCCGAAAGCGCCCCCAGCCCCATCATCCAGGCCTTGGGATTGACCCATTGAAAGGCACAGGCGGCCAGGAAACCCATCGGCCGCCCGGTGCCGGCCTGGCCCTCGGGCGCGGCGGCATGGGCGATCTTCCAGGCCAGCCACAGCACATAGACCAGGCTCACGGCCTTCAGCGCCAGCGCCAGCCGGGGCGCCTCGGCGATCAGCCGGTCGACGCCCAGGCCCAGCAGCGCCACCATGGCCCCGAATCCCAAGGCCACGCCCAGCAGATGCGGCACGCTGCGCCGCAAGCCGAAATTCGCCCCGGATGCCATCAGCATCAGGTTGTTTGGCCCCGGCGTGACCGAGGTGGCAAAGGCAAAGGCGACGAGCGCCAGCAGGATCTGATGCGACATTGGTGATTTCCCGTTCTGCCACGCGATGATATTGCAGGACAATCGCAATTTTCGACCAGAGTGCCGCATGCCTGGACAAGATCAACAATCTGCTTTCGATGACGACCCGATTTCCGCGCGGATATTGCGCATCCTCGAACGGCGGGGACGGATCCCGAATCAATAGCTCGCGGCCGAGGTCGGGCTCTCGCCCTCGGCCTGCCTGCGCCGGGTGCAGGATCTGGAACGCCGCGGCGCCATCCTGGGCTATCGCGCCGTCATCGCGCCCGCAGCCCGCGCCGCCGGCTTCACCGCCTATGTCACCATCGGCCTCGCGCGCCACTCGAACGAGGCGCAACGCGCCTTCGAGCGCGCCTGCCTGGCCGCGCCGCAGGTCCGCGAATGCCACAATATCACCGGCTCGGTCGAATACCTGCTGCGGGTCGAGGTGCGCGACCTCGAATCCTATCGTCGCTTCCATACCGAGGTGCTGGGCGCCTTTCCGCAGATCGCCACCATTACCACCCATGTGGTGATGAGCTCGCCCAAGGACGACCGCGCCTGACCGGCGCGCTTTGCCGCGCGTTGCCCGGTCGGCGGGGTATTTGGACAACAAAGAAGCATGGCCGTTCCGCGCTCCGGGTTTCTTCTTTGTTGTCCAAATACCCAAAAAGCCACCGCGCGACCGGAACGGCCTTTCCGCCCGGGCACGGGCCGGGTAACAAGGCGCCATGACGCTGCCCACCCTTTCCCCAGACCAGGCCGAGGCCTGGGACGCCGTCGCCTCGGCGCTGGAGGATGCCGGCATCGATTTGCTGTCGGAAGAGATCTCGCCGCCGTCGGAAGGCAAGGGACGGGTCATGGCGGTGATCGGCAAGGCCGGTTCGGGCAAGACGCTGCTCCTGGCCGAGCTGACCAAGGCTCTGCGCGCGGCCGGGGTCGATCTGGTCTCGGGCGATTACGAGGGCAAGAAGCGCAAGGACCGCCGCACCGTCGCCATCCTGGCACCGACCAACAAGGCGGCCTTCGTGCTGCGCATGCGCGGCGTGCCGGCGACGACGATCCATCGCATCCTCTATACCCCGGTCTACGACCCGGATTACGAGCGTATCGCCGACTGGCTGACCGGCGCCGGCGAGCGGCCGAAGGTCGAGGGCGTGATCGAGGGCCTGACCGAGGCAGCTTTGGACCGGGCCAAGGCCTTCTACGACCAGCATGCCTCGATCCCCGGGGCGCTGGCCGCGGCGGGGTTGCGCGGCTCGGACTTCATCCGCGGCTGGAAGCGGCGCGAGGACGGGCTGGACGTCGGGCTGATCGACGAGGCCTCGATGCTGGACGAGCGCCAGTTCGAGGATCTGCGCGAGATCTTTCCGACCCTGATCCTGTTCGGCGACCCGGCGCAGCTGGCGCCGGTCGGCCAGTCCGGGCAGATGGTCTTCGACCGGCTCGCGGCCCCGCAGAAGCTGATCCTGAACCGCATCCACCGGCAGGAGGGCGACAGCCCGATCCTGGACCTCGCCCATGCCCTGGCCGATCCGGCGCTGGAATTCGACGCCTTCGAGCGCATGATCCGCGAGGCCGCCGCCCGCGACCCCCGGGTGATCTGGGCCGAGCGCGTCTCCTCGGACCTGATGGCGCAAAGCCCGGTGCTGGTCTGGCGCAACATCACCCGGATCAAGCTGATCCAGGCCTTCCGCTCGGCCCATGGCGCGCCGGGCGACGCGCTGCTGCCGGGCGAGCCGCTGATCTGCGACGGGCTGGAACTGCCGCTGAAGCACCGCAAGAAGCGCATCGACCTGGAAGCGCGCGGGCTGATCAAGGGCGCGCAGGTGGTCTATCTGGGGCCGGGGCGCAAGCCGGGCTTTTCCCGCCTGCATGTCGTCGGCGCCGAGGATCCGCGGCTTTCCGCCGCCAGCATCGTCAAGATCGAGATGCCGGATGTCGAGGAGCCCTTCATCCCCTATGCCGCGCGCATGGGCGCGACCTTCCTGCATGGCGCGGCGGTGACGATCCACAAGGCGCAGGGCAGCCAATGGCCCGACGTGCAGGTCTTCGGCCCCGACATCAGCGCCGCCGCCTGGTCGGGCCGCAGCGAGGCCGGAATCGCGCTGTGGAAGCGGCTGGCCTATGTCGCCATCACCCGCGCGCAGGAACGGCTGCATTGGGTGGTGAAATCGCGGCTCGCCCGGCCGACCAGCCCCCTGGGCATCGACCACCTGGAAGCCCCCGCCGCCGCCCTGCAACTGGCGGCCGAGGTCGAGGACTAGCTGCGCCGCATCAGCTTGCGCGCCGCCGTGTTCGGGCGCAGCTGGATCATGCGCAGCTCCAGCGCCTCGGCCAGCGCCTCGCGCGGGATGCCGGTTTCCTCGGACAGCCGCAGCAGGCCGAAATGTACCCGCGCCAGCTCCTGGTAATAGCGGGTGAAATTGTAGTTGATCGCCGCCCCGGCCAGCGCGCCCAGCACCGGCACCGCCTGCGCCGCGAATTTCTGCGCCATCGAGGTCGAGAGTTTCGGCGCCACCTTGGCGATCAGCGCCTGCACCGAATGGCCGGTGATGGTCATCCGCGCCGTCAGCAGCCCCAGGTCGGTGCCCTCGTCGTCCGACAGCGGCCCGGCCGCGGCGAAGACATGCAGCGCCTCGCGCCTCGCCTGGTCCGAATCGGGATCGAAGCCATGCTCGCCGGCAATGTCCATGATCGCGCGCAAAAGCAGCGTCACCGTCACCGGCAGCTCCAGCACGGCGCCGCCGACGCCGGCAAGGCCGCCGACCGCGCCCGAGGTGGTCGAGAGCAGCCGGTTGAACAGATCGCCCCGTTCCCGCAGCACCCCGCGCGAGCGCGAGGCGGCGTCGAAGGCCCGGTTCAGCGCCGCCAGCGTGATGCGGTCCATGCGCCCGCGCACGCCTTGGGGCAGCCGCTCGATCAGCCCCTCGGCCTTGCCGCCGATGGCGGTCATCAGCTCCATCGCGATGCCGCCGGCCGCCAGATAGCGCCGCGCCAGCCGGTCGATCTCGGCATGGACGGTCGGGTCGTCGATGGGCGGCAGCACGTCCTGGCGGACCGGGATGGGCGTGTTCTTGGTCATGCGTGGGCAACCTCGAGATGCGTGGCACAAGGGCAGAAGATCGCCCGGCAAGGGAACTTGCAAGCGCCGCACGGGGTTCCGGCTCCTCGACGAAAACCCAAGGGCCACCGGCCTGCGACCCAGACTGAAGGAAGACCCATGACGATCCGCCGCATCCTCCCTGTCCTGACGCTGGGGGCCGCCCTGGGCCTTGGCCCCGCCTTGGCGCAGGAGGCGGCCGGCCCGAGCCTTGCCGACCTCGGCCAGGACCAGGCGCTGACCGCCGCCTTCGACAAGATGGCCGAGGGTCATCCCATGCCGGACTGGCTGCGCGGCGCGGCGGTGACCACGCCGGCGCAGAAGGTCGCGTTCGGCGGCAAGGAATACCTGGCGATGACCGCCTGCAAGCAGCACGATTGCGCCGCGAACCAGATGGCCATGCTTTACGCGCCGGGCAGCGGCGAGGCCTACGGGTTGCTCTCGGTCCAGGACGGCAAGGGCGCCGAGCTGCTGACCTGGCTCAATATCGGCGGCAATGCCGAATCGATCGACGGCCGCACCATCCTTTACGCGGCGCTGACCGGCAGCCTGGCGAACCACCCCGAGGCCTTCCACTACAAGGACTGACTCAGCCGCGCCCGCCCAGCGACTGCCAGGCCTGGTTCGCAGCCTCGTTGTCGCTGGTGTCGCGGGTCACCGGGCCCTCGACCCCCTGCCAGGCGCCGGGCTCCAGCTCCAGCCCCAGCACGCGGTCGGGGTTGGTGGGCGGCGGCATCTGCACATGCTCGAGTTTGCGAAAGCCGAAGCGGCGGTAATAGGGCTCGTCGCCGACCAGCATGACCCGGGACCAGCCCTGCATTTCGGCCCGCTCCAGCCCCTCGCGAATCAGCAACCCGCCCAGGCCCTCGCCCTGGGCGGTCGGGTGCACGGCGACGGGGCCCAGCAGCAGCACGTCCTCATCGGCCACATGCACCGGCCAGAAGCGGATCGCCCCCACCATCACGTCGAAACTGTCGCGCAGGACCAGGCACAGGCCGGGCACCGGCGCCACGCCCTCGCGCAGGCGATAGGAGCTCAGCGCGGTGCGCCCCGGCGCGAAGCACAGGTCGAGAAGCGCCTCGACCTCGGCGTAATCGACAGCGCGTTCGGGGCGAAGAGCATACATCCGGCCATCCCAAGCTTGCCCATGCCGCGGGCCTGGCGTCCCGCGGGCGAAAGCCCCCGTAACACGCATGACGGGCGGCGAAAACCGCCCGAGCGCCCCCGCGGCAGCGCGCGGGATGAATTTTCTGCGACACCGCGCGCTCCGGCTCGCACCGCAGGCAGCCGAGCTTGCGCTTGACCTCGCGGGGCCGGCCGGGCAGATCTTGGGACCGGACCGGGCGTCCCGCAGGCGGGCCCGGCAGCAATCAGCGGAGGCCGCAGATGTTCTACCGACCCGAGGCCGGCCACGGCCTGCCGCACAACCCGCTGAACGCGCTGGTGGCGCCCCGGCCGATCGGCTGGATCTCGACCCGCGGCCGGCTGGGCGACAATCTCGCGCCCTATTCCTTCTTCAACCTGACCGCCTATGTGCCGCCGCAGGTGATGTTCGCCTCGACCTCGGCCAAGCCCGACCGGCCGGGCACCAAGGACAGCGTGGCCCAGATCGTCGAAAGCCGGGTCTTTTGCGTCAATATCGCCGACGGCGGCATGAAGGACCAGGTGAACGCCAGCTCGGCCGTCCTGGACGCCGGCACCAGCGAATTCGAAGCCGCCGGCATCGCGGCCGCGGAATGCCAGACCATCGACTGCCCGCGCGTTGCCCAGGCCGCGGCCTCGCTGGAATGCCGCATGACCCAGGTGATCCGGCTGGCCGGCCAAGCCAATGTCATGGTGCTGGGCGTGGTGACCGGCATCCACATCCGACCCGACTGCATCGTCGACGGCCGCTTCCGCCCCGCGCTCGGCTGGCTGTCGCGGCTGGGCTACATGGATTACACCATCACCACCGAGACCTTCGAGATGGAGCGCCCCTGATGGCCCGCGATACCCGGACGGTGCGCGACTATATCCGCACCATCGTCGATTTCCCGCACGAAGGCATCCTGTTTCGCGACGTGACGACGCTCTTTGCCGATGCGCGCGGCTTTCGCATGGCGGTGGACCAGCTGCTGGCCGCCTATGCCGGCGAGCCGATCGACAAGGTCGTGGGGCTGGAGGCGCGCGGCTTCATCCTGGGCGGCGCGGTGGCGCATCAGCTGTCGGTGGGCTTCGTGCCGATCCGCAAGAAGGGCAAGCTGCCCGGCGCCACCATCAGCCAGGCCTATGCGCTGGAATATGGCGAGGCGGTGATGGAGATCCACGACGACGCCCTGAAGCCCGGCGAACGGGTGCTGATCGTGGACGACCTCTTGGCCACCGGCGGCACCGCCGCGGCCGGCATCTCGCTTTGCGAGCGGCTGGGCGCCGCGGTGGTGGGCTGCGCCTTCGTGATCGAACTGCCCGAGCTTGGCGGCCGCGCGCTGCTCGAGGGACTGGGCCACGAGGTCCATGCCCTGACCGCCTTCGAGGGCGCCTGACCGCTTGCGGCGGCCCGCCCGGGCGACTAGGTGACAGCCATGGACCAGAAACCGCCCCTGACCCTCTATCTCGCCGCACCGCGCGGCTTCTGCGCCGGCGTGGACCGGGCGATCAAGATCGTCGAGATGGCGCTGCAGAAATGGGGCGCCCCGGTCTATGTCCGCCACGAGATCGTGCACAACAAGTTCGTCGTCGACAGCCTGCGCGACAAGGGCGCGGTCTTCGTCGAGGAACTGGACGACGTGCCCGACGACCGGCCGGTGATCTTCTCGGCCCATGGCGTGCCGAAATCCGTGCCGGCCGAGGCGCGCCGGCGCGAGATGGTCTTCGTCGATGCCACCTGCCCCCTGGTCAGCAAGGTCCATGTCGAGGCCGAACGCCACCATGCCGAGGGCTTGCAGATGGTGATGATCGGCCATGCCGGCCACCCCGAGGTGCTGGGCACCATGGGCCAATTGCCCGAGGGTGAGGTGCTGCTGGTCGAGACCGTCGCGGACGTGGCCCATATCGCGCCGCGCGACCCCGGGCGGCTGGCCTTCATCACCCAGACCACGCTGTCGGTCGACGATACCGCGGCCATCGTCGCGGCCTTGCAGGCGCGCTTCCCGATGATCGTCGGCCCGGCCAAGGAAGACATCTGCTACGCCACGACCAACCGCCAGGCCTCGGTCAAGGCCATCGCTGGCAAGATCGACGCGCTGCTGGTGATCGGGGCGCCGAACAGCTCGAACTCGCGCCGCCTGGTCGAGGTCGGCAGCGCCGCCGGCTGCGCCTATTCGCAGCTGGTGATGCGCGCCGACCAGATCGACTGGCGCGCCATCGCCGGCGCCCGCGCCGTGGGCGTGACCGCCGGAGCCTCGGCGCCCGAGGTGCTGGTCAACGAGGTCATCGACGCCTTCCGCACCCGCTACGCCGTGACCGTGGAACTGGTCGAAACCGCGCGCGAGAATGTCGAGTTCAAGGTGCCCCGCGTGCTGCGAGAGCCGGGCTGACGCCTCGCCTGACCGAAGCGCCGCCGGGGTATTTGAACAACAAAGAAGACCTCCAGAGGTGGGTCCACATCGCCCTGACCCTTCTTTGTTGTACAAATACCCATGTCGCGACGCATGCCAACGGGCCGAGTTTTCTGGTGGAGCGTATCTCGGCCCATCGTCGCGCTTGCCGGCCGCCGCGCCGCCTGCCTATGCTTTACCGGGGGCGGCCGCAGGCGCCGCCGGCAAGGGAGGAAAAGCGCATGACCGTTTATCTGATCGCCGAGGTCAAGGTGACCGACGACGCCTGGATTCCGGATTACGCTGCGCGGGTGCACGAGATCGCCGCCCGCCACAATGGCCGCTACCTGTCGCGCAGCGGCAATATCGAGGAGCTGGAGGGCGAGCCGACCGACGTGACGCTGATCGCGCTGATCCAGTTCCCCTCGCGCGAGGATGCCCTGGCTTTCGCAAACGACCCGGAATACGCCCCCTTCGGCGCGGCGCGCAAGGCCGGCTCGGTCAGCCATTTCCGCCTGATCGACGACACCGACCTGGCCGGCAGCATCCCCTATCTCGGCAAGCCCGGATAGGCGCTTTCCGGCGCTGGCCGCTCGTTTCGTTCCCGCCTATAGTGCCGGCGAAACCGGCGCGGCGGCAAGCGAAAGGATCGACGATGCGGCTTTATTCCATGCCTTCCTCGGGCAACAGCTACAAGGTGCGGCTGCTCTTGGCGCTGCTGGGCCGGGCCTGCGAGATCGTCGATGTCGAATACATGACCGAGGCGCTGGAAAGCGCCCGGGCCGAGGGGCGGCTGCCCTTCGGCAAGGCGCCGGTGCTGGCGCTGGAGGACGGCCAGCTGCTGCCCGAATCCAATGCGATCCTGTGCTTCCTGGGCGAAGGCTCGGCCTATGTCCCGGCCGATCCGGTGCTGCGCGCCGAGATGCTGGGCTGGATGTTCTGGGAGCAGAACCAGCACGAGGGCACCATCGCCGTGCGCGCCGCGCTGCGCTTCTATCCGCATCGCCGCGCCCTGGCCACGCCCGAGCGCATGGCCGAACTGCTGGATCGCGGCCATGCCAACCTGCAGATCATGGAAGACCGGCTCTCGGGGCGCGACTGGCTGGTCGGCGATGCGGTCAGTCTGGCCGACATCTGCCTTTACGCCTATACCCATACGGCCGGCGCGCGCGGCGGCTTCGACATGGCGCGGTTTCCGGCCATCGCGGCCTGGCTCGACCGCGTCGCCGCCCTGCCCGGCTATCAGGGGCTCGAGGCATGAGCGCGTTGTTCCACATGATGGAATGCCGCGGCGATTTCGCCGGTCGGCACCGGTTGTTCCATATCGTGGAATGTGAGGGGCGCGCATGACCCGGCTCTATGCATGGACCGACGGGGCATGTAGCGGCAATCCCGGCCCGGGCGGCTGGGGCGTGCTGATGCGCGCCATTGAGGGCGAGGCGGTGTTGAAGGAGCGCGAGCTGTCGGGGGGCGAGCCCGACACCACCAACAACCGCATGGAGCTGATGGCCGCCATCGCCGCGCTGGAGATCCTGGCCCGGCCCAGCGAGATCACCGTCACCACCGACAGCGCCTATGTGAAGAACGGCGTCACGCAATGGATCCACGGCTGGAAGCGCAACGGCTGGCGCACGGCCGACCGCAAGCCGGTGAAGAATGCCGAACTGTGGCAGCGGCTCGACGCCGCGCAGGCCCGCCACCAGGTGCGCTGGGAATGGATCAAGGGCCACGCCGGCCACCCCGAGAACGAGCGCGCCGACGAGCTGGCGCGCGCCGGCATGGCGCCCTTCAAGCCGGCGAAGGTCTGAGATGCAGGCGCTGGTGGCGCTGCTGGACTATGCCTCGGTGCTGGTCTTTGCGCTGACCGGGGCGCTGGTCGCCAGCCGGGCGCAGCTCGACCTGGTCGGCTTCGTTTTCTTCGCCACGCTGACCGGGGTCGGCGGCGGCACGCTGCGCGACCTGGTGCTGGGCCGGACCCCGGTGTTCTGGGTCGACCGGCCCGAGCTGATCCTGCTGACCACCGCCGCCGCCATCGTGGTGTTCTTCACCGCGCATCTGCTGGAAAGCCGCTATCGCGCGATCCTGTGGCTCGACGCCTGCGCGCTGGCCGTGGCGGTGCCGGCCGGCGTGGGCGTGGCCCTGCAGGCCGGGGTTGGCCCGGTCGTCACGGTGATGATGGGGGTGATGACCGGCACCTTCGGCGGGCTGATGCGCGACGTGGTCGGCAACGAGGTGCCGCTGGTGCTGAAACAGGGCGAGCTTTACATCACCGCGACCTTCGGCGGCGCGGTCGCGGCGCTGGCGCTGCTGGCGCTGGGGCTGCCCTATCCGCTGGCGCTGTTCGGCTGCGCCGCCGTGGTGCTGGCGCTGCGCGCGGGCAGCATGGCTCTGGGCTGGCGGCTGCCGGTCTACAAGGCGCGGCCGCCGCGCGGCTAGCGCATCCCGGTCAACGCTCGGACCAGACCGCCATCTCGGTGCCGCCGGGTTCGCGGAACTGGAAGCGCCGGCCGCCGGGGAAATCGAAGATCGGCCGGGTGATCTCGGCCCCCGCCTCGGTCACGAGGGTCAGCGCCGCCTCGAGATCGTCGGTGCGCAGGATGACCAGCGGCGGCGCCAGGGTGCCGGCCGCGATGCCGCCCGAAATGCCGGCATCGGCCAGTTCCTGGTATTCGGGACCGTAGTCGTTGAAGCCCCAGCCGAAGGCGCGGGCAAAGAACGCCTTGGTCGCCGGCAGATCGGGCGAGGAGAATTCGAGATAGTCGATCTTCATGGCCGGCCCTCCGCGATGTTCGCGTTTTGTTTACGCCTGCCGGGCCGATGATGCAAGGCTCTAGCGCAGGACCGGCGGGCCGGCCGTGACGGCCATGTTCTCGACCCCCATGCGCAGCCCGGCGCCGATGCGATGCGCCAGCGCCGACCAGCCCTGCGCGGCCTCGGGCGGCAGGGTGCGGCGCAGGGTTTCGTCGAAGAGCATCAGCCAGGGCGCGAAATGCTGGCCGTGGACATTGCCGGCCATGATATGCGCGCGCATCGGGCTGCCCTCGTAGCTGCGCTCGTAGAGGATGGCGTTGCGCCAGAAGGCGGCGATCTTGGCCTCATGCGCGGGCCAGTCGGTGACATGGGCGGCAAAGATCGGCCCCAACTCCTCGTGCCGGCGGATGGCGGCGTAGAAGGTGGCGACGACGCGGTCGATCTCTTCGGGGGTGATGTCGAAACGGGGCGGAATCATGGCCGCGATATGGGCCCGCGCGCGCGCCGGCGCAAGGCGGCCGGATGTCACAGGACGCCTATGGCGCGCGGGTTCCGGCCAGCGGCGGCGCCATGGTGCCCGCGACGAGCACGTCAGCCCGTTCCGCAGCAGCGGCAGGGTCGATGAGGGCGCCAGCAGCCGGTCGCGCAGCCAGGGCAGGCTGCGGCTGCGGGATTGATACATCGGCGTGAAGGCCGCGCTCATGCCCTGGTAGATCAGGACGTGCCAGCGGCGCATGGCGGCGTAAGCGGCGGGCGCGTCCTCCAGCGGTCCGTGCAGCGCCAAGCCGAGCGCGAGCGCATCGAGCAGCGCCATGTTCGCGCCCTGCCCCAGCTGCGGGCTGGCGCGATGCGCGGCATCGCCGATATGGACCAGCCCCGGCGCGAAGGGCCGGCGCAGGGTGCCATGGGCATAGCGCGCCTGGGTCATCGCCGCATTGTCGCGGATGCCGTTCAGAAAGGACGCCATCTGTGGCCAGAGAGCGACGGCCTCGGCCTTCCAGGCCCCGAGGTCGCGTTGCGGCCAGCTGTCCAGTTCGGCGCGGGGCATAGACCAGAAGACGGCGGCGCGCGGCGTGTCGTCCGCAGGCAGGCGGCCGATGGGCAGCACCCCCGCCATGCGGCTGGCGCAGCTGGTCGCGCGGCAACTCGGTCTCGGGCCAGGGCACGGTGCCCCAGATCGCGCTATGGCCGAGCGGCCGCGCCTGCAACGGCGAGAGGCGCGAGCCGGCGCCGCTGGCATCGACGATCAGGTCGAAGGGACCATGGCTGCGGCCATCCGCCAGCGCGCCCGCGATGGCGATGCGGTAGCTCATGGCGCTTGCTGCCCCAGCCGCGCGCGGGCCGCAAGCCGCGCTTGCAGGCGGCGGGGCGGTTTTCTATAACCCGGCGCATGTTCAGCATGGGCAGCATCATTCGAATTACCCGCCCGGCGGCCTAGGGGATCCTTCGCCGCCGGGTTACGCATGCCAGCCCTGCCACCGAAGGATTCCCGCCCGATGAGCGACACGACCGAGACCGCGCCCGACTATCGCGACACCGTCTTCCTGCCCCAGACCGATTTTCCGATGCGCGCCGGCCTGCCGCAGCGCGAGCCGGAATGGCTGGCCCGCTGGGAGCGGATCGGCATCTATGACCGGCTGCGCGAGCGGGCGGCAGGCCGGACGCCCTTCATCCTGCACGACGGCCCTCCTTACGCGAACGGCAACCTGCATATCGGCCACGCGCTGAACAAGACCATCAAGGACATCATCGTGCGCAGCCACCAGATGATGGGCCGCGATGCGCGCTATGTGCCGGGCTGGGACTGCCACGGCCTGCCGATCGAGTGGAAGATCGAGGAGAAATACCGCCATGACGGCCGCGACAAGGATGCGGTGGACGTGGTCGAGTTCCGCCAGGAATGCCGCCGTTTCGCCGAATCCTGGGTCGACATCCAGCGCGAGGAGTTCAAGCGCCTGGGCATCACCGGCAAGTGGGACGATCCCTATCTGACCATGGATTTCCACGCCGAGGCGGTGATCGCGGCCGAGTTCATGAAGCTGCTGATGAACGGTTCGCTTTATCAGGGATCGAAGCCGGTGATGTGGTCTCCGGTCGAGAAGACCGCGCTGGCCGAGGCCGAGGTCGAGTATCACGACCACCAGAGCCATACCATCTGGGTGCGGTTTGCCGTCACCGGGTCGGAGGGTATTTGGGGAGCGAAGAAGCCCGCCAGCGTGGTGATCTGGACCACCACGCCCTGGACGATTCCGCAGAACCGGGCGGTGGCCTATAATCCGGGCATCGCCTATGGGCTGTATCGCGTGGATGCGGTGGCCGAGAATGCAACCGCGAAGCCCGGCGAATTGCTGGTTCTGGCGGATGCGCTGGCCGAAAGCGTGAAGCAGGCCGGCAAGATCGAGGGCTGGGAGCGGCTGCGCGACGTGACGGCCTCGGACCTGGAGGGGCTGGTGTTGGCCCATCCGCTGCGCGGCGTCGAGGGCGGTGCGGGCGAGTGGGACTATGACGTGCCCATGCTGCCGGGCGAGCATGTCACCGAGGACGCGGGCACCGGCTTCGTGCATACCGCGCCCAGCCATGGCGACGACGACTATCAGCTGGGGCTGAAGTTCAAGCTGCCGATGACCTATAACGTCGAGCCGGACGGCTCGTATCGCGCCGACCTGCCGCTGTTCGGCGGCCAGGCGATCCTGACGCCCGAGGGCAAGGAAGGCCCGGCGAATGTCAGCGTCATCAAGCAGCTGGCCTGGGCCGGGGCGCTGCTGGCCAAGGGCAAGGTCAAGCACTCCTATCCGCATTCGTGGCGCTCCAAGGCGCCGCTGATCTATCGCAATACGCCGCAATGGTTCGCCGCCATCGACTTTGCGCTGGCCGACGGCATGGGGCAATATGGCGACACCATCCGGACGCGGGCGCTGACCTCGATCGACAAGCTGGTGAAATGGTGGCCGCAATCGGGGCGCAACCGCATCCATTCCATGGTCGAGAACCGGCCCGACTGGGTGCTGTCGCGCCAGCGCGCCTGGGGCGTGCCGCTGACCTGCTTCGTGAAGAAGGGCGCCAAGCCCACCGACCCGGACTTCCTGCTGCGCGACCAGCGCGTCAACGACCGCATCATCGCCGCCTTTGAACGGGACGGCGCCGATGTCTGGTATCGTCCCGGCTTTGCCGCCGAGGTGCTGGCGGGCGTCGCCGATCCGGCGGATTACGACCAGGTGATGGACGTGCTGGACGTCTGGTTCGACAGCGGCTCGACCCATGCCTTCGTGCTGCGCGACCGCGCCGACGGGGCGCCGGACGGCATTGCCGACGTCTATCTGGAGGGCACCGACCAGCATCGCGGCTGGTTCCAGTCCTCGCTGTTGCAGGCCTGCGCGACCAAGGGTCGGGCGCCCTATCGCAATGTGGTCACGCATGGCTTCACGCTGGACGAGAAGGGCATGAAGATGTCCAAGTCGCTGGGCAATACCATTGTCCCGGCCGAGGTCATCAAGCAATACGGCGCCGACATCCTGCGGCTCTGGGTGGCGCAGACCGACTATACCGCCGACCAGCGCATCGGCCCCGAGATCCTGAAGGGCACCGCCGACAGCTATCGCCGGCTGCGCAATACGCTGCGCTTCGTGCTGGGCAATCTCGACGGCTTTGCCGAGGCCGAGCGGATCGAGCCGGCCGAGATGCCGGAGCTGGAGCAATGGGTGCTGCACCGGCTGGCGCAGCTCGACACGCAGCTGCGCCATGGCTATGACAGCTTCGACTTCCAGGGCGTGTTCCAGACCGTGTTCCAGTTCGCCACGGTGGATCTGTCGGCCTTCTATTTCGACATCCGCAAGGACGCGCTTTACTGCGACGCGCCCGATTCGGCGCGGCGGCGGGCGGCGCGGACGGTGCTGGACCTGCTGTTCCACCGCATCGTGACCTGGCTTGCGCCGATCCTGCCCTTTACCATGGAGGATGTCTGGCTGGCGCGCTTCCCGTCCGAGGAGGGCAGCGTGCATCTGCAGGACTTCCCCGCCACCCCGGCCGACTGGCTGAACGAGGGCCTGGCGCGGAAATGGGAAACGATCCGCCGCATCCGCCGCGTGGTCACTGCCGCGCTGGAGATCAAGCGCACCGACAAGGTGATCGGCGCCAGCCTGGAAGCCGCGCCGGTGGTGCATGTCGAGGATGCGGAGGAGCTGAAGGCGCTGAAATCGGTGGATTTCGCCGATATCTGCATCACCTCGGGCATCAGCCTGACCGCCGACCCGGCCCCGGCCGAGGCGTTCCGGCTGGCGGAGGTGCCGGGCATCGGCGTGGTCTTCGAGGGCGCGATGGGCGAGAAATGCCAGCGCTGCTGGAAGATCCTGCCCGATGTCGGCAGCCATGCCCATGCCGGCACCTGCGCGCGCTGCGACGCGGTGCTGGGCTGAAACCGGCGGGCGCCGCCTTGCGCGGCGCCCGTCTCAGCGGAACCAGAGCTCGGCCCGACGCAGCCGCTGGCGCATGGCTTTTTCCGGCGGCGGCGGGTCTTCGCCGGCAAAAAGCGGGCGGATGCGGTCCCGCCCCTCGCCCGCAAGGATCAGGCGCTGCACGGCCTCGTCCTCCGCAAGCAGCGGCGCGATGCGGGGATCGGTGGCCAGTTCCTCGATCAGCGCGACGACCGCATCGGATTCGCGGGCATAGAGCAGCGACAGGTTGCGGTAATGGCAGCTGGCCCAGCCGTCGAGGCCGGCGAGCTCCGGCCCCGGCCGGCCGCCGCCCAGCGAATGGATCACCAGCGGCAGCGCCACCTGGTCGAGCCAGGGGTCGAGCGACTGGCAGGCCAGCGCCTCGCCCGGGTCGGCCTGGATACGGTCGGAGAAGTCGAGGAATCGGCGGCCGAATTCCTGCGCATCGGCGCCGAAGAACCAGCCGGCGTTGAAATAAAGGTACCGCTCCCAATGCTCGTCGGGCTGGGCGAGGTCGAGCGAGCCTGCGAAATCCAGCCCGAAACGGTCATAGAGCGATTGCCAGATCTGCGTGTAGCCGGGGCCGTAGGGCGGCGGCTCGGGCCAGCTGGCGCTGCGCCGCATCGAGGCCGAGGGCCGCGCGAAGTCGAAGCCGACGCGATCGAGCGGGCCGGTGATCAGCGTGTCGCTGTCGAAGAAGACGAAAGGCTGGTCGGCGGGCAGGATGGTCAGCGCCTCGATCTTGTTGCCATAGGGGTAGCTGCGGCCGAAGCGGGTGGCGGTGAAGGGCAGGATCTCGGCGCCGAAGCCTGCGAGCGCCTGGCGCACCGGAGCGGGCATCGGGGTGGCGGCGCCGGCCCAGGCGGCCTCGGGGCGCGGCTCGGCGACGATCAGCCGGCCGCGCCAATCGGGCGCGTTGCGGCGCAGGCTGGCGGCGAAGAGCACCGCCTGCACGCCCAGCCGCTGGCCCTGGCCGATCAACAGGATGTCGAAGCCCTGCGGCGGGAACAGCTGCGGCGAGGGCGGTGCCGCGTCGGAGGGGGGCTGGAATTCCGGCGCGCTGGCCGCCGGCTGCGGCTTGGCGGCACCCTTGCGGGCGGCGCGCTCGGCCTGGCGGGCGGCGCGGCGCGCCTCGCGCGCGGCGCGGTTGGCGGCTTGGCGGGCGGCCCGCGCGGCGGCCTGTGTCTCGGCGTCCCTGCTGTCTTCGGCCATGCTTGCGCCCCATACGAATCTTATTCGGGACAGGTCTTAGCAAGGCTGGGGGCTATCATTCCAGAGAAGAATTGAATTCGTAAAATTCAACTTTAAATGGATTTGACCAGGTGCGATTTTCAATATTCGCGCAGGGATCCGGCATATTCAGGCTGGCCGGCATGGAAACCTCACCAAAAAGGCAGGTTCACCCATGGGGTGTTTCACGGCAGGCTGCCCCTAGCCGTTGAACGATTTCCTCTTTTTCTCAGGTACGGCGAGACCGGGTGAGACTGGGCACGGTCCTCACCCGGTCGCTCAATTCCGTATATATCTGGCAGATCGGAATATTCCTGTCGATGCGCTTGGATTCGCACCGGCGGATTTCCACCGATTTCCGTTGGGGAAACTGCCCGGGGCGCAGCGTGAATTCCACCGTGAATTGAGCGATTATCTTTATGGTTGAATCGCGCCCGCGGGCCCCTGCCCCGCCGCCCGCGGCCCGGACCCGCTTCCCCCTGCCGGCGCCGAAAGATTTTCAACGCTGCGTTAAGACAGCAAGGGCAAATGGGCGAATAGCGGCACTTCGCGGCGCAAGCTAGTGTTCCGACAGCTAGAGAGGGAGTCCAACATGTCCGATTTCGCCGTCATCTGGGACTGGCTCGCATTCGCCATTCGCTGGACGCATGTCGTCACCGCGATCTGCTGGATCGGCTCGTCCTTTTACTTCGTCGCGCTCGACCTTGGCCTGCGCAAGGTGCCCGGCCTGCCCGCCGGCGCGCACGGCGAGGAGTGGCAGGTCCATGGCGGCGGCTTCTACCATATCCAGAAATACCTGGTGGCGCCCGAGCGGATGCCCGACCACCTGATCTGGTTCAAATGGGAAAGCTACATGACCTGGATCTCGGGGGCGGCGCTTCTGATGGTTACCTATTGGGTCGGGTCCGAGCTGTTCCTGATCGATCCCGCCAAGATGGAGCTGGCGCCCTGGCAGGCGATCCTGATCTCGGCCGGGTCGCTGTCGATCGGCTGGCTGGTCTATACCAACCTGTGCAAGTCCAAACTGGGCGAGACGCCGACGCTGCTGATGCTCTTGCTGTTCGTGCTGCTGATGGCGATGGGCTGGGGCTATAACCAGGTCTTCACCGGCCGCGCCACCATGCTGCACCTGGGCGCCTTCACCGCCACGATCATGACGGCGAACGTGTTCTTCATCATCATGCCGAACCAGCGCATCGTCGTCGCCGATCTCAAGGCCGGGCGTCCCGCCGATCCGAAATACGGCAAGATCGCCAAGCTGCGCTCGACGCATAACAACTACCTGACCCTGCCGGTGGTGTTCCTGATGCTGTCGAACCACTATCCGCTGGCCTTCGCCACCGAATACAACTGGATCATCGCCGGGCTGATCTTTCTGATGGGCGTGACCATCCGCCACTTCTTCAACACCATGCACGCCGGCGGCGGCATGAAATGGTGGACCTGGGCGATCACCACGATCCTGTTCATCATCGTGATGTGGCTCTCGACCGCGCCGATGTTCCGCCAGACGCTGGAAGAGGCCGAGGCCCGCGTCCTGACGCCGACCCAGCAGGCGATGATCGACTCGCCCGGCTGGGAGGACGCCTCGAACGCGGTGCTGGGCCGCTGCGCCATGTGCCACGCCCGCGAGCCGGGCTATGAGGGGATCTACACCGCGCCCAAGGGCGTGCTGCTGGAGACCCCCGACGACATCACCCGCGCCGCGCGCGAGATCTACATCCAGGCCGGCGTGACCCATGCCATGCCGCCCGCGAACGTCAGCTTCATGGAACCCGAGGAGCGCCAGGCCATCGTCGACTGGTACCGCGGGTTGCCGAAAAGCTACGCCTGGAACTGATCGGCGGGCCTATTGGCCCAATGCGTGCCAGACGCCGCCGACACCATCCCCCGCCATGTCGCCGGCCTTCTTGTCGCCGGCGAAATAATAGGCGGGCTTGCCGTTAAGCGCCCATTGCCGGCTTCCGTCCGTGCGCTCGACCATGGTCCAGCCCTCGGGCTTCGTCTCGCCCTCCTGCGCCAGATAGGGCGGCCATTTCACCGCGCAATCGTCGTAGCAGGCAGATTTCCCGCCGGCGTCCTTGTCGAAGCTGTAAAGCGTCATTCCGTTGTCGCCGGTCGCGACGCCCTGCGCCTGCGCCGCGCCGAAGGACAGCAGGACCATCCCCGCCGCCAGCCAGCCATAAACCCGTTTCATGATCGACCTCCCTGCCCCGCAAGGCATCTGGCGGCCGTTTCGGATCGCGCACCATGATCGGACGCAGTCCCGGCGGCCGTGATGCATTCTGGACCCGCGGCGTTTCGCCGTCGCTTCACATTTCAGCGACGGCCGGGCGTCACGCGAACACCCCCCGCGTCTCGCGCGCGATGAAATCCGCGAACAGCCGCACCTTGGGGTCCTGCAGGCGCCGGTGAGGGGTCAACACGCCGAATTGCGAGGGCAGCGGCGGGAATTGCGGCAGCACCTCGACCAGTTCGCCCGAGGCGAGTTGCGCGGCCACCTCGTAGCGCGGCCGGTTGACGATGCCGCGTCCCTCCTGCGCCCAGGCGCTGAGCACATCGCCGTCGTCGGCATCGAACTTGCCGTTCACCAAGAGCTTCTGCGGCCCCTCGGGCGTCTGCAGCACCCAGTAATATTCCGGGCTGCGCGGATAGCGCAGCAGCAGGCAGTTGTGCTGCGTCAGGTCGTCGGGCTGTTCGGGCGTGCCATGCGCGTCGAGATAGGCCCGCGTCGCCACCAGCGCCCGCCGGCATTCGGCGATGCGGCGCCATTTCAGCGCCGAATCCTGCGGCTCGCCCAGGAAGAAGGCCAGGTCGATGCCGTCGGCGATGATGTCCACGTTGCGGTCCGACAGCCGCAGGCGCAGCTCGACGCCCGGATATTCGTCGCAAAACCGCGGCACCAGCGGCGCGATCAGCCGCCGCCCCAGCCCCAGCGGCGCCGTGACCCGCAAGGCGCCATGCGGATTGCCGGAAAAGCCCGAGACCACCGCCTCGGCCTCGTCCAGGGTCTCGATCACCCGGCGGGCATTGTCGTAGAAGGCCCGCCCGACCTCGGTCGGCACCAGCTTGCGGGTGGTGCGGTTCAAGAGCCGCACCCCGTAGCGGGTTTCCAAGTCCTTGATCCGGTTCGAGGCCACCGCCGGCGACATGCGCAGGTCGCGCCCGCCAGCCGTGATCGAGCCCAGTTCGACCACGCGCACGAAAACCCGCAGACTTTCAAGATATGGCATGGGCTCACCTCGGCTCTTTCAAGGAATCGCTGAAAGTCTTATGCTCAATCCGTGATTTCGCAAAGTCCAATTCGCATCTAGGCTTTCCCCATACCCAGCCATGCCGAGCGAGGACCGATGGGCCACGAATTGCGCTTCCTGCTGAACGATACCGAGATCCGCCTGACCGAGGCCGGCTCATCGGACACGCTTCTGGATTTCCTGCGACTGAACCGCCGCCTGACCGGCACCAAGGAGGGCTGCGCCGAAGGCGACTGCGGCGCCTGCACCGTCCTGGTCGGCCGCCTGCACCACGGCACGCTGCATTACGAGCCGATCAATGCCTGCATCCGCTTCCTGGCCTCGTGCCACGGCTGCCATGTCGTGACCATCGAGCACCTGCGCGGACAGGGCGGCGGGCTGCACCCGGTCCAGGCGGCCATGGTCGAACATCACGGCAGCCAATGCGGCTTCTGCACGCCGGGCTTCGTCATGGCGCTTTACGGGCTGTGGATGCAGAACCCGCGCCCCGACATGCTGGCGGTCGAGACGGCGCTGCAGGGCAACCTGTGCCGCTGCACCGGCTACGAGCCGATCGTGAAGGCCGCCTTTGCGGCGTCCGAGGCCGGCGGGCAGAACTTCGACGCCCTGACCGTCGAGCGCGACCGGGTGACGGCGGCGCTGTCGGCGATCCCGCGCGAGCGGGTCGAGATCGCGCGCGGCGCGGACCGGGCCATCCTGCCGGCCGATGCCGCCGACCTGGCGCAGGTGCTGGCCGAGAATCCCAAGGCCACCATCGTCGCCGGCGCCACCGACGTGGGGCTGTGGGTGACGAAATTCCTGCGCGACATCTCTCCGGCGGTGTTCATCGGCCATATGCAGGATCTGAAGAAGATCGAGATCACCCCCGGCCATATCACGCTGGGCGCGGGCGTGACCTATTCGGAATTCGAGCCCTTCGTGCTGGCGCATTTCCCCGAGGCGCTGGACTATTGGCGCCGCATCGGCGGCTGGCAGGTTCGCAATGCCGGCACCATCGGCGGCAACGTGGCGAACGGCTCGCCCATCGGCGAGACCCCGCCCCTGCTGATCGCGCTTGGCGCGAGCCTGCGCCTGCGCAGCGTCGAAGGCACCCGCGACCTGGCCGTCGAGGATTACTTCATCGATTACGGCAAGCAGGACCGCCGCCCCGGCGAATTCGTCGAAAGCATCACCGTGCCCCTGAAGGGCGAGGAGGCGCGCATCGCCGCCTACAAGGTCAGCAAGCGCCATCACGCCGACATCACCGCCTCGGCCGCGGCCTTCCATGTCGAGACCGACGGCGCGACGATCATCGATGCCCGCGTCGCCTTCGGCGGCATGGCCGCAACGCCGAAACGCGCCCGGGGCGCCGAGGCCGCGCTGCGGGGGCAACCCTTCACCGCCGAGACCTTCGAGGCCGCCGCCAAGGCCGTGGCCAATGACTTCCAGCCGCTCAGCGACTGGCGGGCCAGCGCCGAATACCGCCAGCAACTCGCCGCCAATTTCTTCCGCCGCTTCTGGCTTGAACAGTCGGGCGCCGAACACCGCCTGAGGAGGGTCGAATGAAACAGGACGTCATCGTGAAGGGCGCAGCCCATACCTCGATCATCCACGACAGCGCCATCAAGCACGTCACCGGCCAGGCCGATTACACCGACGACCTGATGATGCCCGAGGGCACGCTGCACGGCTATCTGGGCCTCTCGACGGTTGCGCATGGCCGGATCCTGTCGATGGACCTCGACGCCGTCAGGAAGGCGCCGGGCGTGCATCTGGTGCTGACGGCCGAGGACATTCCCGGCGTCAATGACATCAGCCCGAACGGGCTGCACGACGACCCGGTCTTCGCCACGCCCGAGGTGCAGTTCCTGGGCCAGCCGATCTTTGCCGTGATCGCCGAGACCCGCGACCTGGCCCGCCGCGCCTGCAAGCTGGCCCGCGTCGAATACGAGGAACTGCCGTTTTCGCTGGACGCCATCGCCGCCCGCGATGCCGGGCTGGGCTATGTCACCAAGCCCCTGAAACTGGCACGCGGCGACATGGCGGAAATGGGCACGGCGCCGCGCCGGCTGGAAGGCCGGCTGACCGTCGGCGGCCAGGAACATTTCTACCTGGAAAGCCAGATCGCCTTCGCCATCCCGGGCGAGGATGACGAGGTCATCGTCAACACCTCGACCCAGCACCCGAGCGAGGTGCAGCACATGGTCGCCCATGTGCTCGACGTGCCTTCGAACGCGGTGGTGGTGAACGTGCGCCGCATGGGCGGCGGCTTCGGCGGCAAGGAATCGCAGATGAACATCTTCTGCGTCACCGCCGCGCTGGCCGCGAAGAAGCTCAAGCGCGCGGTCAAGATCCGCCCCGACCGCGACGACGATTTCCAGATCACCGGCAAGCGCCACGATTTCGTCATCGACTATCGCTGCGGCTATGACGAGACCGGCAAGATCCATGCCGTGGACGCCGATTTCTATGCCCGTTGCGGCTTTTCGGCCGATCTCTCCGGCCCCGTGACCGACCGCGCGCTGTTCCACGCCGACAATGCCTATTACTATCCGGCGGTGGAACTGCGCAGCCATCCGATGAAGACCAACACCGTCTCGAACACCGCCTTCCGCGGCTTCGGCGGCCCGCAGGGCGTCATCATGGCCGAGCGCATCGTCGAGGACATCGCCTATGCGCTTGGCCGCGACCCGCTGGAGATCCGCAAGGCGAACCTCTACCAGAACGGCCAGCTCACCCCCTATCACCAGGAGGTCGAGGACCAGATCCTGCCGCGCATCTTCGAGGAACTCGAGGCCTCGTCGGACTACCACGCGCGCCGCCGGGCCGTGCTGGACTGGAACGCCCGCGGCGGCACCATCCGCAAGGGCATCGCCCTGACCCCGGTGAAATTCGGCATCAGCTTCACCGCGACCTGGTACAACCAGGCCGGCGCGCTGATCCATATCTATTCGGACGGCTCGATCCACCTGAACCATGGCGGCACCGAGATGGGCCAGGGGCTGAACACCAAGGTGGCGCAGGTCGTGGCCGAGGCCCTGAGCGTCAGCATCGACCGCATCAAGATCACCAAGACCACGACCGAAAAGGTGCCGAACACCTCGGCCACCGCGGCCTCCTCGGGCTCGGACCTGAACGGCATGGCAGCGCTCGATGCCTGCGAGCAGCTGCTGGCGCGGCTCAAGGCCTTTGCCGCCGAGGCGAAACAGGTCGACCCCGAGTTCGTCACCATCGGCGAGACGGTGCGCATCGGCGACGAGGAGATCCCGTTCCAGGATTTCATCAACACCGCCTATATCGCGCGGGTGCAGCTGTCGGCGGCGGGCTTCTACAAGACGCCCAAGATCCACTGGAACCGCGACACCGGGTGCGGCCGGCCGTTCTATTACTACGCCTATGGCGCGGCCTGCGCCGAGGTCTCGGTCGATACGCTGACCGGCGAATATGTGGTCGAACGCGCCGATGTGCTCCATGACGTCGGCCGCAGCCTGAACCCGGCGCTGGACAAGGGCCAGGTCGAGGGCGCCTTCATCCAGGGCATGGGCTGGCTCACCTCCGAGGAGCTCTGGTGGGACCAGAAGGGCCGGCTGCGCACCCATGCGCCCTCGACCTACAAGATCCCGCTGGCCTCGGACCGGCCCAAGGTGTTCAACGTCGCCCTGGCCGACTGGTCGGTGAACCGCGAGAACACCATCAAGCGTTCGAAGGCCGTGGGCGAGCCGCCCTTCATGCTGCCGATCAGCGTGTTCCAGGCCCTGAACATGGCGGTGGCCAGCTTCAACGGCTATCGCGAGAACCCGCGCATCGACGCCCCGGCCACGCCCGAGCGCGTGCTGATGGCCATCGAGAGGCTCAGATGATCCGGGTCCGGATCACCCGCACGCGCGGCTCCAGCCCGCGCGAGACCGGGGCGGCGATGGTCGTCACCGCCCAGGGCGTGCAGGGCACCATCGGCGGCGGCCAGCTGGAATACATGGCCATCGACCGCGCCCGGCAGATGCTGGCGCGCGACGAGGCGGCGGCGCGCATGGACGTTCCCCTGGGCCCCGAGATCGGCCAGTGCTGCGGCGGCCGGGTCGAGCTCGACCTGACCCGCATCGCCGAGGCGCCCCCGGCCCCCGAGCATCCGCAAGTGCTGATCTTCGGCGCGGGCCATGTCGGCCGGGCGCTGTCCAGGGCGCTGGCGCTCTTGCCCCTGCGCCCGATCCTGATCGACCAGCGCGCCCAGGAACTGGCCCAGGCCAACGGCGAAACCCGCCTGACCCCCCTGCCCGAGGCCGAGATCCGCAAGGCCCCCTTCGGCAGCAGCTTCGTGATCCTGACGCATGACCACGCGCTGGACTTCCTGCTCGCGGCCGAGGCGCTGCGCCGTATGGACGCGCCCTATATCGGCATGATCGGCAGCAAGACGAAACTGGCGCAGTTCCGCCGCTTCGCCCGCGCCCAGGGGCTCGACACCGACCGCCTGACCTGCCCGATCGGCGCCGGCTGGTCCAGGGACAAGCGCCCCGAGATCATCGCCGCCTTCACCGCCGCCGAGCTGATCTGCCGCCTGACCCAATCCACTTCTTTGCTCCGGAAATACCCATGCGACAGCTGATCCGGGGGCGCACGCTCTCCTTCCACGCCGACCCGGTGGAAACCGAAAACGCCTTCTCCTATCACGAGGACGGCGCCATCGTCACCCGCGACGGCCGCATCGAGGCCGTGGGCGATTATGCCGCCCTGCGCGACCCGGACCTGCTGGAAGTCGACCACCGCCCGCATCTGATCCTGCCCGGCTTCATCGACACGCATATCCATTTCCCGCAGGTGCAGGTGGTGGCGAGCTGGGGCGCGCAGCTCCTCGACTGGCTGAACACCTATACCTTCCCCGAGGAAAGCCGCTTCGCCGAGCAAGGCCATGCCCCGCAGATGGCCGAGCATTTCCTGAACCTGCTGCTCGCGCATGGCACCACCAGCGCGGTCGCCTTCTGCTCGGTGCATCCGCAATCGGCCGAGGCGCTGTTTTCCGCCGCCGACCGGCGGAACATGGCGATGATCGCCGGCAAGGTGATGATGGACCGCAACGCCCCCGAAGGCGTCCTGGACACGCCCCAGCAGGGCTATGACGACAGCAAGGCGCTGATCGCGAAATGGCACGGCACCGGCCGCCAGCGCTATGCCATCACCCCGCGCTTCGCCATCACCTCGACGCCCGAGCAGATGGCGATGACCGGCCAGCTCGTGCGCGAACATCCCGACTGCCACATCCAGACCCATCTGAGCGAGAACAAGGACGAGATCGCCTTCACGCTCAGCCTCTATCCCCAGGCGCGCGATTATCTCGACATCTACGAAAGCTACGGCTTGCTCGGCGACAAGATCCTGCTCGGCCACTCGATCCATCTCGAGGAACGCGAGATCGCCCGCATGGCCGAGACCGGCAGCCATCCGGTGTTCTGCCCGACCTCGAACCTGTTCCTGGGCTCGGGCCTCTTCGACGAAGGCGGCCTGCGGGCGCGCGGCATTTCCTCGGGCATCGCCACCGATATCGGCGGCGGCACCAGCTATTCCATGCTGCAAACCCTGAACGAGGGCTACAAGATCCTGCAACTGCGCGGCCAGAAGCTGCACCCCTTCGCCGCCTTCCACTGGGCGACGCGCGGCAATGCCCGCGTGCTGGGCATGGAGGACGAGATCGGCACCCTGGTCCCCGGCTCCATGGCCGACCTGGTGGTGCTCGACAGCCGCGCGACGCCCGCGATGGCGCTGCGCATGGAGCGCGCCAGCACGCTGGCCGAGGAGCTGTTCATCCTGCAGATCATGGGCGACGACCGCAGCGTGGCGCAGACCTATGTCGCCGGACAGCCGATGCTGGCCGTAACGCAGGGATAGTTGCCAAAAAAGGGGAAGCATGCGCAAACGCAAGCAATAGCCTGCGCAAGGGCGTCAAGCGAAATCCGCGCGGATCGCTGACTTAAGTGAGCAGATGGGTGACGTCGGCGCGGGAATAGACCCTCGCGCTGCCGCCTGCGGGGCATATACCATCTGCGTCAAGCCGCGCTTGAAGCTCGCTCCACCCCAGACGGGCCGTAACACCCAGAGTGCGAAAACTGATAAACTGATCGTGGAATGCCTCGCGGTCGGTCGCGCTCATACGCAGCTGCGCCCCGCCTCGCGGCCCGCGCACTTGCTCGCACGACAGGCCATTCCGGCGAACTGAGCTGCTCCCCGGAAATCGGACAGTGACGGAAGCTACGATCTGACGTTTGCTGGTCTCCAAGAACGAGGAGATCAGGAATGCGGAAACGCAGAAACCATGACGCGGGCTTCAAGGCGCGCGTGGCGCTCGAGGCCGTTAAGGGCGAGCGCACTGTGTCAGAGCTGGCGGGCGAATACGGCGTGCATCCGACGATGATCCATCAATGGAAGAAGGCGCTGCTCGACGGAGCTGCGGATATCTTCGAGCGCGGCGGCAAGAAGCCCTCGACGGAGGTGGATGAAGAGACGGTCCGATCACTGCATGCCAAGATCGGGGAGCTGGCTGTCGCCAACGATTTTTTGTCACGAAAGCTCAAGCCGTGGACCGGAAAGTGAGGCGTGGGATGATCGAACGGAACCACCCGGCGCTGTCCATCGGGGCGCAGTGCCGCCTGCTGTCGATCTCGCGCTCGTCGTTCTACCACGAGCCGGCTGGAGAGACGGATCAGAACCTCGGCCTGATGCGGCTGATCGACCAGCAGTTCCTCGACACGCCGTTCTATGGGGTTCGCCAGATGACCTGGCACCTGCAGAACGAAGGCCATGGCGTGAACCAGAAGCGCATTCGGCGGCTCATGCGACTTATGCGCCTGATGCCGATCTATCAGAAGCCCAACACCAGCAAGCCGAGGAAGGGCCACAAGACCTGGCCCTACCTGCTGGGCGGGCTGCGGGTGGATCGTCCCGGCCAGGTCTGGTGCGCCGATATCACCTACCTGCCGATGCGGCGCGGCTTCCTGTATCTGGTGGCCATCATGGACTGGTTCACACGCAAGGTTCTGGCCTGGCGCATCTCGAACACGCTGGAGGCCGACTTCTGCGTTGAGGCGCTGAAGGAGGCCATCCACCGCTTCGGCGCGCCGGGGACCATGAACACTGACCAGGGCAGCCAGTTCACGTCCTTCGCCTGGACAGATCGGCTAAAGCGCGTCGGCACCCGCATCTCGATGGACGGCAAGGGGCGGTGCATCGACAATGTCTTCATCGAGCGCCTGTGGCGGTCCCTGAAATACGAATGCGTCTACCTGCATGCCTGGGAAACGGGGTCACAGGCCAAGGCTGCCATTGGCCGATGGATCACCTTCTACAACCACCAGAGGCCCCACACCGCCCATGGTGGACGGCCACCCGCCGTGGTTTACTTCAACAATATCGAAATCGATCAGCAAGCGCAGGCAGTAGCTTAAATATCCCCGAAAACTGTCCAAGGATCGGGGAGTAGCTCACCTTCCTGTCCGACATGGACAAGGTTTGACCCCCAAGCTGCGAACACTGATGAAGCGGTCGTGAAATTCCTGCCGGTCGGTCGCCGTCAACCGCACCTGATCGCCGCCACGCGGCCCATGGACCCGGCGGAAGGGCAAGCCCATCCGCCGGATGAACGTCGCCAGTTCGGCAATGCGTAACCCTTGGCGAAACAGCCAGGGAGATCGCATCCCTCCTGTCCAACATAGCCGAGATTGACCAGAACCGAAGCAAATCCAGAGCGTTCCAGATATTACCCACCCGAGCCAAACGATGGTCCCGGATTCGTTCGATCGCCTCGGGAACCGTCAGCTGCAGCCTTGATACGGCCTCTGCCAGGCTGCACCAGTCATGCATCGCGACATAGACAGGCTCCGCGCCGATCAGCAGATCGCTGGGCCGCCAGCAGATCCCAGCGACCATGCGCGGCTTCGATCAGAAGGCCAGCATCGCTACCATCCTGCCTGTCCAGCTTGTCCTGCATCGTCCAGAGCGTGACCAGCGGACGCCGATGCTCGGGGCAGATCATGACGAATGGCAAGGACCAGAGGCCGAGCAACCCCGGACGGACTGGCAAGGGCCGCCCGCTGCGGTTCTTCATGACGGCGGGCCAGGTCAGCGGCTACACTGGTGGTCCTGTCGGAACAGCCTGCCCGGGGCGGAATGACGGACAGCGGCTACATGCCGACTGGTTTCGGAGAGCATATGAAAACAATTGAATACGCGACTGCGACGCGCAGCGATGCGGTATCCGCCCAGCATGTCCCACCCTTTGCCTCTGAACACCCTGAATTACATCGTTGCCTGCCAGATGACCACGCGCCCCCGACCCGAAGCCTTGGCCCGATAAAGCGCGTTGTCCGCGCGTTCGAACAGGTCGGCGTCCCTGATCGCGGGGTCCGGCGGGCAGACCGCGATGCCGATGCTGGCCGAGATCCGCTGATCGTGATCGGCGCCCTCGAGGGTTTCGAGGCGAGAGATGATCCGGCCGCAGGCTTTCTGGAGCGCCTCGGGCCGGGTGGTCGAGAACATCAGCACCAGAAACTCGTCCCCGCCGGCGCGGCAGACCTTGTCGCTGGCCCGCAGCTCCGAGCGGATGGCCTCGGCCGCCAGCTGCAGCAGGCGGTCGCCGGCCGCATGGCCGAAGCGGTCGTTCACCTGCTTGAAATGGTCCAGATCCAGGTGGACCAGGGCAAAGGGCATGTGCTCGCGCTGCTCCATGGCTCTCTGGAAGGCGATGTCGAAGCCGCGGCGGTTCAGCACGCCCGTCAGCGGATCGGTCACGGACATGATCTGCGCATGCTCGCGCGCGGTCTTCAGGCTCTTGTTGACCCGCGACAATTCGGCCAGCGCCGCCTTGTTCGCCTCGTGCAGGAACAGGAACTCGATCGCCAGGTCCGAGGGCGCGAAATCCGAATCCGTCAGGTCGAAGGCCCGGATCGCCGGATAGAGCGAGGCCCCGAAGCCGAGGTTCAGCAGCACCAGCCCGCCGGAGGTCCGCACGCCATGGCCGCGCAGATAGATGTCGTGATGCAAGCGCAGGTTCAGGAACACCCGCTTGCCGGACGAGATCCGCGCCAGCATGTCCGCCAGCGTCGTCTCCTGACCGTCGCGGCCGATGTGGATGAAAGCCTGGTCGATGCGCCCCTCGCCGTGCAGGAGCCGGGCCATGGTGCGTCCGCAAGAGACGATCCCGCCCGAGCCGTCCAGGCAGAGATGCATCGGCATCAATTCGAAAAGATCACGGGCGTCGACGCGCATCGGCGGAATCCTGGGCATCGGGGGCAAGGCTGAAGCGACGCTGCGCGGCAAAATCGGTCAGCGCCACGGTGACGGAGATGCGGCCCGCCTGCACCGAGATCAGCGCCAGGGCGCCGTAATCGTCGGCCATGCCGCGGATGACGCCGGCGGTGACGCGCAGGAAGCCCGGCCAATGCCAGGCGGGATGGATGACATAGCTGCCCTCGCTTTCGCAGATGACCGTCAGCTCGGGGATCGCCAGGTCGGGGATGACCAGCGCGATGCGGCCGGGAAGCTCGTGCAGCGATTCCAGGAACTCGGGATAGTCCGAGCCGCTGAAGCGCAGCAGGCGGCGGATCTCTTCCTGCCGGGTCAGCCAGGCGCCGATGTCCTCGAGGCATTCGCCGACCGATTTCCGCAGCTGCATCGCGGTGGCCCGCAGCATGGCGGTCGTCACCTCGTCGGCGGTGGGGGTCCAGGTCAGGAACCCCTCGGGATCGACGCCGGCGGCGCGGGCGACGGCATCCCAGACCTCGGCGCCATAGGAGGCGCGCAGGAAGCCCTCGATCGACCTGTTCACCAGACCATGCATGGCGCGCGCGGCTCCTGTTTCTCGCCTGGGGTCATTGCCAGATCCGGCCCGGACCCGGGCCCTGTGCCGGTCTCAGCCAAGGTTGGCCTTGTCTGATGCCGATCGCCACCGCCCCGGTTCTGCGCAGGCGCGCGGCATCCAGGACGAGGCAGTCGGGATCGACCGTCGCCGTCAGCTTGCGATCCGCGACGACGATGGTCGGGCCCTGGCAGTCGAGCCGATCCAGCACCTCGGCGGCCTTGCCGGTCAGGTGGCGCAGCCGCAACGACCCGTCGCCGGCCCCCAGGATGGCCTGGCGGTCCGGGTTCGGACCCGTCCACAAGGCGCGCGCCGCCGCCGTGCGCTGGTCGGCGGAGTCGCCGTCGGCCTCGAGCCAGTTCTGGATCGCGAAACCGCCGCCCCGGGGTTTCGAGGGCACGCGCCCGGCCTGGGTCATGACGGCGACGGCATCGCCCTCGGCCGAGACCAGAACCAGCGGGCGCTCGGACCAGAACCAGACCAGCGCCGAGGCGGCGAGAAGGCCCGCGCCGAGGATGCGGCGCAGCAGCAAGAGACGCCCCGCCTCGGTCAGCGGGCCGAGAAACAGCAGCGCCGCGCCCAGGCCCAGCAGCGGCAGCACGGCGGGCGGCGGCGCGGGCACCAGCGTGACCGCGCCGTCGAGCCCCGCGACCCAGGCCGCGACCCAGAGCATCCATTTGGTGCCCAGTCCCATGAGCCACAGCGCCGGCTGCGCCAGACCCAGCGGCGCCAGCACCGCGGCAAAGACCGCGCCCGGCATGACCAGCATGCCCACCACCGGCACCACCAGCAGGTTCGCCAGCATGCCGTATTGTGTCATGCGCCCGAAATGGATCGCGGCAATGGGCGAGGTGGCCAGCCCCGCCACGGCCGAGGACAGTACCAGCATGACCACCGGACGCGCCCACCAGGGCAGAGCGGGCGCCAGCTTCAGCCAGGGCTCCTGCACCAGGATCAGCGCCACGGTGGCGGCAAAGCTCATCTGGAAGCCAGGTTCGGTCAGCGCCTCGGGCGCGAGGATCAGCACCAGCACGGCCGCGACCGCCACGGTGCGCAGGGACACCGCCCTGCGGTCGACGATGATCGCGACAAGCATGACCGCGACCATGACGAAGGACCGCTCGGTCGCGACCCCGCCCCCCGAGAGCCACAGATAGAGCGCCGCGACCGCCAGCGCGCCGGCGGCCGCCAGCTTGTGGACGGCGATGCCGCGCGCGCCGGCCAGCCCTTGCGCCGCCGCCCCGGCGATGCGCAGGGCGGCATAGACGAATCCGGCCAGCATGCTCATGTGCAGGCCCGAGATCGAGATGATGTGGTAAAGGTTCGAGGCGCGCATGATCTCGTTCGTCTGCTCGGAAATGCCCGAGCGGTCGCCGGTGACCAGCGCCGCCGAGACCGCGCCCTCTTGCCCGCCGATGCGCTCGCGCATGGTCTCGGCCAGCGACATGCGCAGCCGGTGCAGCGCCAGCGCGCCATCGTCGCGCGGCATGGCGACGGCCAGGACCGGGGTGCGGGCATAGCCGATGGCGCCCAGCCGTTCGAACCAGGCCATGCGGCGGAAATCGAAGCCGCCCGGTTCCGACGCCCCGCCGGGCGGGCCCAGATGCGCCGTCATCATCACCCGCTGTCCCGGCACCGGCAGGTCCTGGGCAGTCATCAGCGAGACGCGCACCCGCTGCGGCACCCGGCCCGGCGGCACGTCGCGCAGGCTCACCTGGTCCAGCAGCAGCCGCATCCGGTCGCTCGACGACCGGTCGATGCCGATCACCCGCCCTTCGACCGGGCCGTAATAGCGAAAGCCCAGCACCGGCGCCGCGACCAGATGCGCGCGAAAGCCGCTGAGCCCGGCGCCAAGCGCCATCAGCAGCAGCGCGAGTCCCGCGAGCCGGCTGCGATCAGCCCAGAGCCAGTCGCAGCGCCCGCGTTCGGCCAGCCGCAGCACCAGCGCCGGGCCGAGCAGGCCCAGGCAGGCGCAAAGCGCCAGCGCGGCATAGAACGCGCGCCCGGGCTCATCGCGCAGCAGGAACCAGCCGCCGATGCCGAGGGCCAGCCAGAACGGCACCCAGGGCAGCATGCCCGCCCGGATCGCCACCGCGGCGCGGCGCGGGACAGCTGGCGCTGCCCGCGGCCGGGCCGGCGCCAGCAGACCCCCGCCAGGGCGCGCATTCACCGATTCCATCGCCGAAACTTGTCCTTGTCACGCCAGTTGCTTATCACTGCGCCAAGATTGGCATGCCGACTCTTTCGAAAGGGTTAATGGCAGCGCACGAAACCCCGATTTCTGGACCGACCTGACCCGATGACCGATTCCCGCCCCGTCGTGACCCGCTTTGCCCCCTCGCCCACCGGCTATCTGCATATCGGCGGCGCGCGCACCGCGCTTTTCAACTGGCTCTATGCCCGCGGCCGGGGCGGCAGGTTCCTGCTGCGCATCGAGGACACCGACCGCGCCCGCTCGACCCCCGAGGCGACCGAGGCGATCCTGCAAGGGCTGCGCTGGCTGGGCCTCGACTGGGACAGCGAGCCGGTCAGCCAGTTCGCCGGCCGCGAGCGCCATGCCGAGGTCGCCCGCGAGATGCTGGCGAATGGCACCGCCTATAAATGCTTCTCGACCGCCGAAGAGATCGAGGCCTTCCGCGACAAGGCCAAGGCCGAGGGCCGCTCGACCCTGTTCCTGTCGCCCTGGCGCGACGCCGATCCCGCGACCCATCCCGACGCGCCGCATGTCATCCGCCTGAAGGCGCCGCGCGACGGCGAGACCGTGGTGCATGACGCGGTGCAGGGCGACGTGACCTTCGGCAATGCGCAGCTCGACGACATGGTGCTGCTGCGCTCGGACGGGACGCCCACCTATATGCATGCGGTGGTGGTGGATGATCACGACATGGGCGTGACCCATGTCATCCGCGGCGACGACCACCTGACCAATGCCGCGCGGCAGATCCAGATCTATCAGGCCATGGGCTGGGACTTGCCCGTCTTTGCCCATATCCCGCTGATCCATGGCGAGGATGGCAAGAAGCTGTCCAAGCGCCATGGCGCCGTCGGGCTGCACGAATTCGCCGCCATGGGCTATCCGGCCGCGGCGATGCGCAACTATCTGGCCCGGCTGGGCTGGAGCCATGGCGACGACGAGCTTTTCGACGATGCCCAGGCCCGCGACTGGTTCGACCTGAACGGAATCGGCAAGGCGCCGGCGCGGCTCGACTTCAAGAAGCTCGAACATGTCAGCGGCTGGCACATCGCCCGCATGGACCCCGAGGCGCTGATGGCCGAGATCGCCGGTTTCCGCGCCGCGCGGGCCGAGCCGGCGCTGGACGCCACCCAGGCGGCGCGGTTGGCGGCGGCGCTGCCCGCCTTGCAGGCCAAGGCGAAAACCCTGCCGGCGCTGCTGGAACAGGGCCATTTCGCGCTGGTCTCGCGCCCCCTCGCGCTTGAGGACAAGGCCGCGGCCGCACTGGATTCTGTATCCCGTGGTATACTGAGCGAATTGACTGCCGCAATGCAGCATGCTAGCTGGGAGCGCAACGAACTCGAGGCGATCGCCAAGTCGGTTGGCGAGTCGCACGGACTGGGACTGGGCAAGGTCGCGGCGCCGCTTCGCGCCGCGCTCGCCGGCCGCAGTTCGACCCCCAGCGTGTTCGACATGATGATGGCACTGGGCCGCGACGAGACGCTGGCCCGGCTGCAGGATCAGGCGGGCTGAGGCCCGTCGCCCATCACCCGGCGGCTTGCCGGAGACAGGTGAAAGGAACAGGGAATGGCAGAAAGCAAATCCGCAAAGCTGCTCGTCGAAGGAAAGGAGCTCGAGCTTCCGATCCTCTCGCCCACGGCCGGGCCGGATGTCCTCGACATCCGCAAGCTCTATGGCCAGGCGGATGTCTTTACCTATGACCCGGGCTTCACGTCCACCGCGTCCTGCGATTCGACCATCACCTATATCGATGGCGACAAGGGCGAGCTGTGGTATCGCGGCTATCCGATCGAGCAGCTTGCGGCACAGTCGCATTACCTGGAAGTCTGCTACCTGCTGCTTTACGGCGAGCTGCCGAACAAGGAGCAGCTGACGGATTTCGAGAACCGCATCACCCGCCACACCATGGTGCATGAGCAGATGCACTATTTCTTCCGCGGCTTCCGTCGCGACAGCCATCCGATGGCGACCATGGTGGGCGTGGTCGGCGCCATGTCGGCCTTCTATCACGACTCGATCGACATCAACGACCCGATGCAGCGCGAGATCGCCTCGATCCGGCTGATCGCCAAGGTGCCGACCATCGCCGCCATGGCCTACAAGTATTCGCTGGGCCAGCCCTTCGTCTATCCGCGGAACGAGCTGGATTATGCCAGCAATTTCCTGCACATGTGCTTCTCGGTCCCGGCCGAGACCTATCATGTCGACCCGGCGCTGTCGCGCGCCATGGACCGCATCTTCACCCTGCATGCGGATCACGAGCAGAACGCCTCGACCTCGACCGTGCGGCTGGCGGGTTCCTCGGGCGCGAATCCCTTCGCCTGCATCGCGGCCGGCATCGCCTGCCTCTGGGGCCCGGCGCATGGCGGCGCCAACCAGGCCTGCCTGGAGATGCTGCGCGAGATCGGCTCGGTCGACCGCATCCCGGAATTCATCGCCCGCGCCAAGGACAAGGACGATCCGTTCCGCCTGATGGGCTTCGGCCACCGGGTCTACAAGAACTTCGACCCGCGCGCCAAGGTGATGAAGGAATCGGCCGACGAGGTGCTGGACCTTCTGGGCGTGCACAACAACCCGACGCTGCAGGTCGCCAAGGAGCTGGAGCGGATCGCGCTGGAGGACGAGTATTTCGTCTCGAAGAAGCTCTATCCGAACGTGGACTTCTATTCCGGCATCATCCTGGAGGCCATGGGTTTCCCGACCTCGATGTTCACGCCGATCTTCGCGCTCTCGCGCACCGTCGGCTGGATCTCGCAGTGGAAGGAGATGATCGCCGATCCGCAGAACAAGATCGGCCGGCCGCGCCAGCTCTACATCGGCTCGCCCCGCCGCGACTACAAGCCGCTCGACGCGCGCTGAAGCCGCTACCGCTTGCATCGACGGCCCCGGAGCGATCCGGGGCCGTTTCTCGTGGGAAGAAAGGGGCGCTGCCCCTCGCCCCTGCGGGGCTCACCCCGGGATATTTTTCACAAAAGAGAAGAGGCACCTGCGACACGGCGGGGGCTTGCGCACGGCCTGCGGCGATGCGACATCACCGGCCATGAGCGAGCATGACAAGATCGCGCTGGTCACCGGCGCTTCGCGCGGCCTGGGGGCCGCATTGGCGGAAAGTCTGGCCGGGCGCGGCTGGCATGTGCTGGCCGTGGCCCGCACCGTGGGCGCGCTGGAAGAGCTGGACGACCGCATCCGCAGGGCCGGCGGCGCCGCCACGCTGGCGCCGATGGACGTGGGCCAGCCCGAGCCCATGGTGCAGATGGCCCAGGCCGTGCTGGGCCGCTGGGGCGGGCTGGACCTGTGGGCGCATTGCGCGATCCATGCCGCGCCGCTGTCGCCGGCCGGGCATATCGACGCCAAGGATTTCCAGAAATCGGTCGACCTCAATATCGTCGCGACGCGCGGGCTGATCCAGCTTTTCGAGCCCCTGCTGCGGGTCCGCAAGGGCAGCGCGCTGTTCTTCGACGATCCGCGGGCCGGGCAGAAGTTCTTCGGCAGCTATGGCGCCACCAAGGCGGCGCAGATCGCGCTGGCGAAAAGCTGGCAGGCCGAGAACGAGACCATCGGTCCCCGCGTCATCATCGCCGAGCCCGCGCCCATGCCCACCGCGCTGCGCGCCCGCTTCTTTCCCGGCGAGGATCGCGCCCGGCTGACCCCTTGCAAGGCCGAGGCCGAGCGGATCCTGGCCGCGCTGCTCTAGAGCGCCAGCGCCAGCAGCCGATCGATGGCGAGATGGGTTTCCAGGTGGTCGGCGAGGCGGTCGAGCACCGTCTCGACACCCGCACCGTAATCCAGCGCCGATTGCCGGCCGAAACGGCCGAGCCAGGCGGCGCGGAAGCCGTCCTCGGCAAAGAGCCCGTGCAGATAGGTGCCGGCGATGCGGCCGTCCGGGCTGGTGGCGCCGTCGGGCTGCGGGATATGCGCGAAGGGCCGGGCGCAGTCCGGGCCCGCGCTGCGGCCCATGTGGATTTCGTATCCCGCGATGGGCTGGCCGAGCGCGTGGCCTTGGATCCGGGTCAGGCGCTTGTCGGGCGCCATGCGGGTCTCGACCTGCAAGAGCCCCAGCCCTTGCGTGCTGCCGGGCGCGCCGTCATGACCCTCGGGGTCGTGAATCCATTGCCCGAGCATCTGGTAGCCGCCGCAGATCCCCAGCACATGGCCGCCGCGCCGGACATGCGCCGCAAGGTCCACGTCCCAGCCCTGTTCGCGCAAGAAGGCCAGGTCGCCCCGCGTCGATTTCGAGCCGGGCAGGATCACCAGATCCGCATCGCCGTGCAGCGGCCGGCCCGGCGGCACCATGGTCAGCCGCACCTCGGGCTCGGCCGCGAGCGGGTCGAGATCGTCGAAATTCGCGATCCGCGACAGCATCGGGCATGCGATATGCAGCCCCCCTGCCCCCGCGGCGCGGCGCAGGTCCACCGCATCCTCGGCCGGCAGCCGCGCGGCATCGGCGAACCAGGGCACCAGCCCCAGGTCGGGCCAGCCGGTGCGCTGCGCGATGAAGGCGCGGCCGGCGTCGAACAGCGCCGGATCGCCGCGGAAGCGGTTGATGATGAAGCCGCGGATCATCGCCGCATCCGCGGGGTCGATCACCGCCTGCGTGCCGACGATCTGCGCGATCACCCCGCCGCGGTCGATGTCGCCGGCCAGCACCACCGGCACCTCGGCCGCGCGGGCAAAGCCCATATTGGCAATGTCGCGGGCGCGCAGGTTGACCTCGGCCGGCGAGCCCGCGCCCTCGACCAGCACCAGGTCGTGGCTGGCCCGCAGCCGGGCGTAGCTGTCCAGCACCGCGCCCATCAGCCGCGCCTTCAGCGCGCCGTAGTCGGCGGCCGCTGCCCGGGCCACGGCGCGGCCCTGCACCACCACCTGCGCGGCGCGGTCGGTCTCGGGCTTCAGCAGCACCGGGTTCATGTGCACCGAGGGCTCCAGCCCCGCTGCGCGCGCCTGCAAGGCCTGGGCGCGGCCGATCTCGCCGCCGTCCGCCGTGACCGCGGCATTGTTCGACATGTTCTGCGGCTTGAAGGGCGCCACGCTGATGCCGCGCCGCCGCGCCGCCCGGCACAGCCCCGCCACCAGAAGCGACTTGCCGACGTTCGAGCCGGTCCCCTGGATCATCAGCGCGCCCATGCCCGCCCCCGCTTGCCAATCCCGGCCTTGGTGACTAGATAGGCGCGTCGCTGAATGAAAGGCCCCGTGGTGGAAAACATCATCCTGACCGTGCATCTGATCCTTGCCGTGCTGCTGATCGGCGTGGTGCTTTTGCAACGGTCCGAAGGCGGCGGCCTTGGCATGGGCGGCGGCGGCGGCGGGGTCATGACCGGCCGGCAGGCAGCGAACGCGCTGTCGCGGGCGACCTGGATCTTTGCCATCGGCTTTCTCATCACCTCGATGACCCTCACCATCATCGCGGCGCGCAACGCCTCCAGCAGCTCGATCGTCGACCAGTTGGACCTGGGCGGCGCGAGCCAGGAGCAGCCCGCGACCAATATCCCCGGCATCGGCGACTATGCGCCGCCGCCCGGCGCCGGCCAGCCCGTGGTGCCCGGCTCGGGCCAGCCGGTGACGCCGCCCGCGACGCAGGCCCCGGCGACGGAAGCGCCCGCAGCGCCGGCGGAAACCCCGGCCGCGCCGGCGCCGGCCCCCGCGACCCCGCCGGCGGCCGAGACCCCGGCGGAGCCGGCCGGCACCACCGCCCCGGCTCCGGCCCAGAACTGACACCAGACCTTGGGGCGCTCTCGGCGCCCCTTACAACACATGGCGGTCCGTTGCGGCTGCGGGACAATTCGGCTATATCTCGAGTCCCGTGATGCCGCCCAGATTCGGGCCGCGATTTTCTATTGAATTCACTCACGGGGGCCCCTCCATGGCGCGCTATATCTTCATTACCGGCGGCGTTGTTTCTTCGCTGGGCAAGGGGCTTGCCTCGGCGGCGCTGGGGGCCTTGCTGCAGGCGCGCGGCTATACCGTCCGGCTGCGCAAGCTGGACCCCTATCTGAACGTCGACCCGGGCACGATGAGCCCCTTCGAGCATGGCGAGGTCTTCGTCACCGACGACGGCGCCGAGACCGACCTGGACCTGGGCCATTACGAACGCTTCACCGGCGTCTCGGCCCGCAAGACCGACAGCGTCTCCTCGGGCCGGATCTATTCCAACGTGCTGGAGAAGGAACGCCGCGGCGCCTATCTCGGCAAGACCATCCAGGTCATTCCGCACGTCACCAATGAGATCAAGGACTTCCTGGCCGTGGGCGAGGATGAGGTCGATTTCATGCTCTGCGAGATCGGCGGTACCGTCGGCGATATCGAGGGCCTGCCCTTCTTCGAGGCGATCCGGCAATTTGCCCAGGACCGCCCACGTGGGCGCTGCATCTTCATGCATCTGACGCTGCTGCCCTATCTGGCCGCCTCGGGCGAGCTTAAGACCAAGCCGACGCAGCATTCGGTCAAGGAACTGCGGTCCATCGGATTGCAGCCCGACGTGCTGGTCTGCCGCAGCGAGCATCCGATCCCGGAAAAGGAACGCGCCAAGATCGCGCTGTTCTGCAACGTCCGCCCCGATGCGGTGATCCCGGCCTATGACCTGAAGTCGATCTACGAGGCGCCGCTGGCCTATCACCGTGCCGGCCTGGACCAGGCGGTGCTCGACGCCTTCCAGATCAGCCCGGCGCCCCGCCCGGACATGTCGCGCTGGGAAGACGTGATGGACCGGCTGGAGAATGCCGAGGGCCGGGTCAAGATCGCCGTGGTCGGCAAATATACCCAGCTCGAGGACGCCTATAAATCCATCGCCGAGGCGCTGACCCATGGCGGCATGGCCAACCGCGTCCGCGTCAAGGCCGACTGGGTCGACAGCGAGAAGCTGGAAGGCGAAGGCGCGCATCTGCTGGACGGCTACAACGGCATCATCGTCCCCGGCGGCTTCGGCGAGCGCGGCACCGAGGGCATGGTCGCCGCCGCCCGCTATGCGCGCGAGAAGAAGGTGCCCTATCTGGGCATCTGCCTGGGCATGCAGATGGCGGTGATCGAGGCGGCCAGGAACCTCGCCGACATGCCCGACGCGGGCTCCGAGGAATTCGACCACGAGGCCGGCGAGACCCGCTTTACCCCGGTGGTCTATCACCTCAAGGAATGGGTGCAGGGCAATTACACCGTGAGCCGCAAGCTGACGGACGACAAGGGCGGCACCATGCGCCTGGGCGCCTATACCGCCGTGCTGGCGCCGGGGTCGCGCATCTCGGAGGTCTATGGCGGCGCGCTGGAGATCGAGGACCGCCACCGCCACCGCTACGAGGTCGATGCGAAATACCGCGACCAGCTGGAAACGGCGGGCCTGTGCTTCTCGGGCATGTCGCCGGACGGCCGGCTGCCCGAGGTGGTGGAATACCGCGACCACCCCTGGTTCATCGGCGTGCAATCGCATCCCGAGCTGAAGTCCAAGCCCTTCGAGCCGGCGCCGCTGTTCGCGGGCTTCGTCCGCGCCGCGATGGAAAACGAGCGGCTGGTTTAAGGAGAAGGGACGCGCGGGGCCTCCATGCGGGGGCAAGGCGGACGGTCGGCCCTTGAGGCCGCTGTCCGATACCGGCTAGGATCGCGACATCGACCGAGTGGCAACTAGGGTTCCGGGCAAACGGCCGCAGGACCGAGCGTTGCAGAGACCGGGGCGTTCCCGGCTGCACCCAAGGGACAAAAGCCCAGGGGAGGAGACGTCGAGATCAACCGCGCCATCCCGGCGCACAAGGGGATCTCCATGACGCTTGCCTCGGCTCTTCTCGTCGTTCTCGCATCCTTCATCCATGCCAGCTGGAACCTGCTGGCCAAGCGCGCCGCCTCGGCCGGGCCGGCCTTCATCCTGGCCTACAGCATCATCGCCTGCATCGCCTATGCGCCCTGGGTGGTCTGGCTGCTGGCGCGGGGCGGGCTCAGCTGGAGCTGGATCGAGCTGGGCTTCGTCCTGCTCAGCGGGCTGATCCACCTCGGCTACAGCCTGTGCCTGCAACACGGCTATCGGGTGGCCGACCTGTCGGTGGTCTATCCGGTGGCGCGGGGAACCGGGCCGATGCTTTCCTCGATCGGGGCCTTCCTGATCCTGGGCGAGACGCCGACCGGCATGGGCCTGCTTGGCCTGGCGCTGGTCGTCGCCGGCATCCTGCTGATCGCCACCCAGGGCAGGCTGGCCGCCTTCACCCGGCCCGGCGGCCAGGCCGGCGTCCGCTGGGGCGTCACGACCGGCGGGCTGATCGCCAGCTATACGGTGGTCGATGCCTATGCGGTCAAGGCGCTTGGCATCGCGCCGGTGGTGCTGGACTGGTTCACCAACCTGCTGCGCGTCTTCCTGCTGCTGCCGGTGGTCCTTGCCGACCGCCGCCGCGCCATCGCGGCGATGCGGGGCCATTGGCGCACCGCCATCGGCGTGGGCGTGCTGCAGCCGCTGTCCTATATCCTCGTGCTGGCGGCCCTGACGGGCGGCGCACCGCTGAGCCTGGTGGCGCCGATGCGCGAAATGTCGATGATGGTCGGCGCGCTGATGGGCATGCTGATCCTGCGCGAGACGGTCGGCCCCTGGCGTCTGGCCGGGTGCGGGGTGCTGGTCGCGGGGGTGATCCTGCTGTCGTCATCCTGACAGCCCCCAAGGCGACATCCCACCGGCCGGCAATGTCACGCGCATCCCCCCTGTCCTTCCGCCCGTCCCTGTCGCACAATCGGCGCAGCAGACGGAGCCGACCATGCGCCTGATCCTGAAACCCCTTGCCCTGATCCTGGCCTTGGCCGCCGCGCCCGCCGCGGCCGATGCGCCGCTGTTCCTGCTGGACCAGACCAGGCTGCCCTTCGACCTTGGCCCCGGCGCGCCGCAGAACCAGCCCGCGCGCCAGGCGAATTCGCCCCATGCGGCGGCAAACTCGGCCGCAAGCTCGGCCAACAGCGGCGCCAGCTTCGCCAATTCGCCGCGCAATCCGGAAAACGAAAAGCGGGTGATCTTCACCGCGGACGGCACGGCGGTGGGCTATTACGCCCCGAACGGCGCCGGCACGCTGAACCTCTTCACCCTGACCGGCAAGCGCGTGGCCTACCGTCCCCGGGGCAGCAAGAGCCTGTTTTCCGGCGACGGGCGCTGGTGCGGCACCGTGGCCGAGGCCAGCGGCGGCGGCTTCGCCTTCGGCGTGATCCGGGCCTGCGCCGGGCTGTTCTGAAACAAGACACCGGACTGTCACATTCCGCGGCTACACCGCGCCCAAGGCAGCAGGAGAATGCGATGCAGGACGATCCCCCCAAGGACTGGCTCGAAGCCGAGCTTCAGGACACGCTCGACGAGGATTACGAGATCGAGCTGGAAGACGCGGTGCTGTCGCAGGAAATCGCCCGCATCTACCGCGACACCCATCCCGAGCAGATGCCGCGCGCCGACTACTTCCGCGAGCTCCTGCGGCTGCAATCGGAGCTGATCCGGCTGCAGGACTGGGTTGCCTATCACAAGGAAAAGGTCGTGGTCCTGTTCGAGGGCCGCGACAGCGCCGGCAAGGGCGGCGCGATCAAGCGCATCACCCAGCGGCTGAACCCGCGCGTTGCCCGGGTCGTGGCGCTGCCCGCGCCCTCGGACCGCGAAAAGACGCAATGGTATTTCCAGCGCTACGTGCCGCACCTGCCGGCCGGGGGCGAGATCGTGCTTTTCGACCGCAGCTGGTACAACCGCGCCGGGGTCGAGCGGGTCATGGGCTTTGCCTCCGAGGATCAGGTCGAGCAGTTCTTCAACGACGTGCCCGAATTCGAGCGCATGCTGGTGCGCTCGGGCATCCGGCTGGTGAAATACTGGTTCTCGATCACCGACGAGGAACAGCAGATGCGCTTCCTGATGCGCATCCACGACCCGCTGAAACAGTGGAAGCTGTCGCCGATGGACCTGCAATCCCGCGTGCGCTGGGAGGATTACACCAAGGCCAAGGAGGACATGCTGGAGCGCACCAATATCCCCGAGGCGCCCTGGTATATCGTGCCCGGCAACGACAAGAAGCGGGCCCGGCTGAACTGCATGGCGCATCTGCTGAGCCAGATCCCCTATGGCGACGTGCCCCATGAAGAGGTCCACCTGCCGGACCGGGTCTTCAATCCCGATTACGAACGCGATGTCCTGCCGCACGAACTTTACGTGCCGCAGCGGTATTGAGCGAAGAAACCCCCTTGCGGTCGCGGCGCTGCGGCGCAACATCGCGCCACGGGCAACGCAAGGGGAAGCCGCATGCCGAAAGCCTATTGGATCGGTCACGTCACGGTCGACGACCCGCTGGCCTATGAGGCCTATCGCCAAGCCAATGCCGCGGCCTTCGCCGCGCATGGTGGCCGCTTCCTGGTGCGCGGCGGCGCGCAGGAGGTGGTCGAGGGCAGCCTGCGCCCGCGCAGCGTGGTGATCGAATTCCCCGATCTCGCCGCCGCCCGCGCCTGTTATGACAGCCCCGAATACCGCGCCGCCCTGGCGCTGCGCCTGCCCTGCGCCCTGGCGGACCTCGCCATCGTCGAGGGCTGGGAAGCCGCCTGACAATTTCCTTCAAACTTGTTGTTCTTCAAAAAAAATGCCTTATCATCGCCCCATGTTTCGCAATCTTCTCAGCAGACTTTTCACCGATGATCTCGATGGCAGCCGCCTGAACGGCCATGACGCCGAGGTGGCGGTCGCGGCGCTTCTGGTCCGGCTCGCCCGCGCCGACGACCGCTATGGCGCGGCCGAGCAACAGCGCATCGACCAGATCCTGGCCCGCCGCCACGGCCTGTCCGCCGCCCAGGCGGTCGAACGCCGCGCCGCCGCCGAGATGATCGAGGCCGAGGCCCCGGATACCGTGCGCTTCACCCGCACGATCAAGGACCGCATCGATCTCGACGACCGCCACGCCATCATCGGCGCCATGTGGGAGGTGGCCTATGCCGACGGCCGGCGCAGCCCGGACGAGGAATCGCTGGTGCGGCTGGTCGCGGGCCTTCTGGGCATCAACGACCGCGATTCGGCCATGGCGCGCCAGGCGGCGCTGGATGCGCTTGGCCTTGGCGCCGCGGACGACGACGGGCTGCCGGATTCCTGACCGCGCCTCATTCCGGCGGGCCTTGGCGATCTGCCGCAAAAGCCGCCAAAGCCCGGCGATCTGCCAGAAAAGCCAAGCATGAAAACATTGCAATCCCGCGGCAAATATCGCCTCATACCGGCATGAGCGACGCAGACCAGACCCGCCCGGCCCCGGCCGAAACCGCCCGCGGCCCCGTGATCGAAATCCGCGGGCTGCACAAGGCCTATGGCCAGCTCGAGGTGCTCAAAGGCGTCAGCCTGACCGCGCCGCGCGGCCATGTCATCAGCCTGATCGGCTCGTCGGGCTCGGGCAAATCCACGCTCCTGCGCTGCTGCAACCTGCTCGAGGACAGCCAGCAGGGCGAGATCCTGTTCGAGGGCGAGCCGGTGAAATGGCGCGGCACCGGCATGGCCCGCGCGCCCGCCGATCGCGCCCAGGTCACGCGGCTGCGCACCAACCTGTCGATGGTGTTCCAGCAGTTCAACCTGTGGTCGCACCTGACCATCCTGCAAAACGTCATGGAGGCGCCGGTCCAGGTGCTGCGCCGCAACCCGGCCGAGGTCGAGGCCCGCGCCCGCGCGCTGCTCGCCAAGGTCGGCATCGGCGACAAGGCCGACGCCTGGCCGGCGCAGCTGTCGGGCGGCCAGCAGCAGCGCGCCGCCATCGCCCGCGCGCTTTGCATGGAGCCCAAGGCGCTGCTGCTGGACGAGCCGACCAGCGCGCTCGACCCCGAATTGCAGCAAGAGGTCGTCAAGGTCATCAAGGACCTGGCCGGCGAACATCGCACCATGCTGCTGGTCACCCATGACATGCGCCTGGCCGCCGATGTCAGCGATCACGTGGTTTTCCTCCATCAAGGCCGGATCGAGGAAGAGGGCGCGCCGGCGCAGCTGTTCGGCGCCCCGCGCTCGGACCGGCTGCGCCAGTTCCTCAGCGCCACCATGGCCGAATAAAATCCAACAGGAGAAGTTCGAATGAAAAAGATCATGCTTGCAGCCGCTGCCGCACTGGCCCTGACGGCGGGCATGGGCATGGCCCAGAACGTGCGCATCGGCACCGAGGGCGCCTATCCTCCCTACAACTTCGTCAACGACAAGGGCGAGCTCGACGGCTTCGAGATCGAGCTCGGCAACGAGCTGTGCAAGCGGGCCGAACTGCAATGCACCTTCGTCAAGAACGACTGGGATTCGATCATCCCGAACCTGGTCAGCTCGAACTACGACGCGATCATGGCCGGCATGAACATCTCGGACGAGCGCAAGAAGGCGATCCAGTTCAGCGAAGCCTACACCCCGCCGCCGCTGTCGGCCTATGCCGCCCTGTCCCCGGATGCCGACATCAAGGGCGTGGTCGCCGCCCAGACCAACACCATCCAGGCCGGCTATATCGCCGAGAGCGGCGCCACCCTGGTCGAGTTCCCGACGGGCGAGGAAACCATCGCCGCCGTCCGCAACGGCGAGGCCGAGGCGGTCTTTGCCGACCGCGACTTCCTGGCTGCCTCGGTCAACGAATCGAATGGCGAGCTGGTCTGGATCGAAGGTCAGGACAAGGTGGTCGTCGGCGAGGGCATCGCCATCGGCCTGCGCAAGTCGGATACCGAGCTGAAGGGCAAGTTCGACAAGGCCATCGAATCGATGAAGGCCGACGGCAGCCTGAACGCCATGATCAGGAAATGGTATGGCGAAGAGGCGCTGATCTTCTGATCGGCCGAAGTCCCAACCGCTCTGCCGCCCGGTCCGGTGCCGGGCGGCGCCACAGGTGATCCATGTTCGCGTCCTGCGCCGATCCGAAAACACTCGAAGGGCTGGCCTGGCTGATGTGCTATCTCAGCTCGGGCAAGCATGTGCTGTTCTACCTGTCCTTCGGGACGGTGATCCTGCTCTTGCTCATCACGGCGCCGGTGGCGCTGCTCTTCGGCTTCGGCGGCGCGCTGGCGGCACGCTCGCGCATCGCGCCGCTGCGCTGGTTCGGCAAGGTCTATACCTCGATGGTGCGCGGCGTGCCCGACATCATCTTCTTCCTTTTCGTGCCCATCGCGCTGGACCAGGGTTTCGAATGGCTGCGCGCCAAGGTGTTCTGCGACCCCTCGATACCGATCCGGCAGGGCAATGAGTTCCTGGTCTGCGCCGCGGCCAAGCTGCCGCTCTCCACCTCGCCGGCCTGGGTGCACCAGCTCTACGGCATCGCCCTGGCGATCATCGCCTTCTCGATCGTCTTCGGCGCCTTCGCCGCCAACGTGCTGCGCGGCGCCATGGATGCCGTGCCCCGCGCCCAGCTGGAAACCGCCGAGGCCTATGGCATGAGCCCGCGCCAGGTCAGCCGCCGCATCCTGATCCCGCAGATGTGGACCTATGCCCTGCCGGGCCTCGGCAACCTGTGGATGATCCTGGTCAAGGCCACGCCGCTTCTCTTCATCCTGGGCGTCGAGGACATCGTCTATTGGGCGCGCGAACTGGGCGGGTCGAAGACCAGCGCCTATGCCTATCCGCATCCCGACTGGCGCATCTACTACTTCCTCGCCATCCTGGTCTTCTACCTGCTGATGACCTGGGGATCCGAGCGGATCTTCGACCGCATCCGGTCGCGGCTGTCGCGCGGCCAGGCCACCGCCGCCGGCGAGGCGATGCGAAAGGCCGCGACATGAGCCAGTGCCTGCAAACCGTCCAGGACTATGCCCTGCGCGCGATCGGCATCGGCGAGAAGCTGTTGCCGCGTTCGGATTTCACGCTGTGCCAGCAGGTGACGCTGATCGGCTCGGGCCTGATCTGGAACCTGTATTTCGGCTTCCTGGCGCTGTTCTTCGGCTTCTTCCTGGCCAATGCGCTGGCGGTGGCCAGGTTCAGCCGCAATCCCTGGCTCCGCAAGCCGGCCGAATGGTTCATCTTCGTCTTTCGCGGCAGCCCGCTCTTCATCCAGTTCTTCGTCGCCTATGAGGCGCTGGTGCAGCTGCCCCGCGCCGGCATCGACGTGCTGGGCATCACCGTCGCGACCAGCTGGATGACCAAGGCCTGGGCCGGGGCGCTCTTGGTCCTGATGCTCAACACCGCCGCCTATTCGGCCGAGATCTTCTACGGCGCGCTGCGCAACGTCCCCAAGGGCGAGCTCGAAGCCGCCGACGCCTATGGCATGACTGGCTGGCGCCGCTATCGCCGCATCGTCTGGCCGACCGCCATGCGCCTGGCGTGGCCCGCCTATACCAATGAGGCGATCTTCCTGGTGCATGCCACGACGCTGGTGTTCTTTTCCGGCTTCCCGGCCTTCCGGCAACAGGGCGACGCGCTCTATTACGCCAGCTATTTCGCCGACAAGACCTTCAACCCCTTCGTGGCCTATCCCATCGTCGCGGGCTATTTCATCCTTCTGACCCTGTGCCTGATCGGGCTGTTCGGGGTCGTCAACCGGCGGCTGAACCGCCATTTGCCGGGCGCGGCCAAGCGGTTGCGCTACCGGCCCAATCTCATCAGGTGATCCATGGACTGGCTGCGCGAGCATCCCGAGGTCAAGACCATCCGCGTGGCCGCGGCCGATCTGAACGGCCAGCCGCGCGGCAAGCGCATGCCCGCCCGCTTTGCCGACAAGATCCTGACCGAGGGCACGAAATTCCCCTTCTCGGTGCTGAACATGGACATCTGGGGCGAGGATATCGAGGACAGCCCGCTGGTCTTTCAGGCCGGCGACCCGGACGGGCTGCTGCTGCCGACCGAGCGCGGCTTCATGCCCATGCCCTGGCTCGAGGCGCCGACCGGCCTCTTGCCGCTGTGGATGTTCCACCTGGACGGCCGGCCCTATGACGGCGACCCGCGCCAGGCGCTGGCCCGCGTCGTGGATCGCTACAAGGCCGCCGGCCTGACCCCGGTGGTGGCGACCGAGCTTGAATTCTTCCTGATCGACGATTCCGGCGGCCAGCTGCGCGTGCCGCCCAGCCCGCGTTCCGGCAAGCGCCGCACCGGGGCGGAAACCCTGTCGCTGCGCGCGCTCGACGCCTTCGACCGCTTCTTCACCGCGCTTTACGAGGCCTGCGAGGCGATGGACATCCCGGCCGACACGGCGATTTCCGAAGCCGCGCCCGGGCAGTTCGAGATCAACCTGATGCACCAGCCCGACCCGCTGAAGGCCGCGGACGACGCCTGGCTCTTCAAGCTGCTGGTCAAGGGGCTGGCGCGGCAATACGGTTTTGCCGGCTCCTTCATGGCCAAGCCCTACGAGATGTGGAACGGCTCGGGCATGCATATGCATTTCTCGGTGCTGGACGCGCAGGGCCGCAATGTCTTCGACGACGGCAGCGAGGCCGGCTCGGACATGCTGCGCCATGCCGTCGCCGGCTGCCTTGCCGCCATGCCCGGCTCGACCCTGGTCTTCGCCCCGCATGAGAACAGCTATGACCGGCTGGTGCCGAATGCCCATGCGCCCACCGGCATCGGCTGGGCCTATGAGAATCGCACCTCGGCGATCCGCATCCCCTCCTCCGGCCCCAAGGCGCGCCGGATCGAGCATCGCGTGGCCGGCGGCGACGTGAACCCCTATCTCAGCGTCGCGGCGGTGCTGGGCGCGGCGCTGAACGGCATCGAGGACCGCATCGACCCGCCGCCGCCGATCCAGGGCAATGCCTATGAACAGGGCCTGGCGCAACTGCCGGCGACCTGGGGCGCCGCCATCGACGCCTTCGCCGCCTGCCCGCAGATCCGGCGCATCTTTCCGGCGCATCTGATCGAGAATTTCGTGATGACCAAGCGCCAGGAACTGCATTACATGGCCGAGCTTTCGGACGACGAAACCGTCGAGCTTTACCTCGACACGGTCTGAGGCGGTCGGGCAGAATTCCTCCCCGGCAGCGTCGGCCCGGCATCAAGGCGCCCGGCAAAACCCCGGGGCGGAGCGCCGCCGGGCACCGGCAGGATCCGGGTATTTGTGAAACGGTGAAAAGCGGCCTTGCCCGGTCTTCTTTGCTCTGCAAATACCCCGCCTGGCTTGCCGCTCGCGGGATCGGGCAAGCTCCTGACACAATTTGCGACATTCTATTCGCGCCGCCGCCGCTTCGGAAATTGACAAAGCCGGCCGGATGTCGCCCGATGGACCGGCGCGCGTCCGCAATTGCAGCGGGGCGCGCGCGCGGCGTCTGGCCGCCGAACCGACCGGTGCCGCGCCCCTCGTGTATCTGAATCAGGAACCCGCCATGAGTTGCGCCTGCGGACATGACCACAAGCATTCGCCCCCCTCGCTGCCCACGGGCGAGCCGATCCCGCTGGAGCCGGCCCTGGTCCGGCTGACCGGCCGGCTGATCTGCGCCGATACCGCGCAGATGCTGCTCGCGCTGGACCTGCTGACCGACCATGTCGCGCTGAGCCGGGCCGAGCCGGGCAACCTGCGCTTCGACCTCGCCCAGGCCGACGACCCGCTGGTCTGGGAACTGGACGAGCTTTACGCCGACGAGGACGCCTTCCAGGCGCATCGCGACCGGCTGCGCGACAGCCGCTGGGGCCGCGAGAGCCAGGATATCGAGCGCGATTTCACCCGCAGCGCGCCGCTGCCGCGGCTGCGGGCCGAGGTGCCGCAGGATCATGCCGGCATCGCCGACCTGCTGCGCCGCAGTTTCGGCGGCGAGGACGAGGCCCGGCTGGTCGCCGGATTGCGCGCGGCCGGAGATCTGTCGCTGTCGCTGGTGGCCGAATCCGGCGGCACCATCATCGGCCATGTCGCCCTGTCGCCCCTGGCCGCCGACGGGCCGGCCTTCGCGCTGGCGCCGCTGGCGGTGCATCCGGCATTGCGCGGGCGCGGCATCGGCAGCGCCCTGGTCGGCGCGGCGCTGCGCGGCTTGCAGGATCACAGCATCGTCGTGCAGGGCGACCCGGCCTATTACGCCCGCTTCGGCTTTCGTCCGGTCGAACTGGCCTCGCCCTATGCCGGGCCCTATCTGATGGCGCGGGGGCCGGCGCTGCCCAGCGGCAGCCGCATCGGCCATGCCCCGGCCTTCGCCGCGCTCTAGGGTGCGTCGGGCGCGGGGTCGGCCGGCGCCTCGGCCTGCGGCAGGCGCAGCCGCACCCGCTTGATGCGGCGCGGGTCGGCGTCGACGATCTCGAATTCGGCGCCGCTGTCGTGCGGGATCACCTCGCCGCGCACCGGCACCCGGCCGGTCAGCATGAAGATCAGCCCGCCCAGCGTGTCGATCTCGTCCTCTTCCTCGTCGGCCAGGCGCAGCCCGGTCTCGGCCTCGACATCCTCCAGCGCGGCGCGGGCCTGGACCAGCCATTGCCCGGGCTTTTCCTCGATGGCGAGGCCGCCCTCGATCTCGTCATGCTCGTCCTCGATCTCGCCGATGACCTGCTCGATCAGGTCCTCGATGGTGACGAGCCCGTCCACGCCGCCATATTCGTCGATCACCATGGCCATGTGGATGCGCTTCTGCTGCATCTGCTGCAACAGCACCCCGATCGGCATCGAGGGCGGCACATAGAGCAGCGGCCGCAGCATCGGCCGCAGCGCGAACTTGACCGGAACCTGGGCGCCGAAGCCGTATTTCAGCGCCAGGTCCTTCAGGTGGATCATGCCCAGCGGGCTGTCCAGCGTGCCGCGAAACACCGGGATGCGGGAAAAGCCGTGCTCGCGGAACATCTCGACCAGGTCCGCCAGAGTCGCGCTCACCGGCGCGGCCACGATCTCGGCCTTGGGCACCGCCACGTCGTCGACCCGCATCCGCCGCAGGTTCAACAGGCCCGGCGCGCCGGCCGGACCGGCGGGGGCGGCTTCGGCGCGCTCGGCCGCCTCGCCCTCGTCGCCCCCGGAAAACGCCCCCAGGATGCGTCCCAGAATGCCGCGCGATTGCGGCAGGTCACGCCCCTCCCCGCCGATGCCATCCGCCCATGAGGCGGGGTCGGCGGAAACGGGCGTGTCGGGACTTCGGTCGTTGGTCATGTCTCGTGTTCCAGATAGGGATCGGGGATGCCGAGCTTGCCCAGGATCTGCCGCTCGGCGCTTTCCATCGTATCGGCGTCTTGGTCGTCGATATGGTCATAGCCGGCCAGGTGCAGGATGGCATGCACCAGCAGATGCGTGGCATGGTCGGCGAAGGGCTTGCCCTGGGCCTCGGCCTCGCGCTGGCAGGTGTCGTAGGAGATGGCGATGTCGCCCAGTTCCTCGATCTCGGGGATCTCGGGATGCTCGCCGGGCGGGCGCGGATCGAACTCGACGGCGGGCCAGCTCAGGACATTGGTGGGCTTGGGCTTGCCGCGGAACTCGGCGTTCAGCGTCGCGATGCGGGCATCGTCGCAGCCCAGCACAACGACCTGGAATGCGCCCAGCTCCAGCCAGTCGCCGACGGCGCGGGCGGCGCGTTCGGCCATGGCAGGCAGGCCCGCGTCCTCCCAGCGGTCGTCCTCCAGCACGATGTCGACCACCTCGGGCGCGGGCTCGGCGGGGGCAGGATCAGGCATCGCCGCCTCCGCTGGCCAGGCGCGGCTCGCGCCGGGGGATGCGCTGGCCGCGCTCGTCGAAGACCTCGCCGCGCGCCAAGGCCGCCTCGGCCTCGGCGTCATAGGCCTCGATGATGCGGGCGACAAGGTGGTGGCGCACCACGTCCTTGGCGGTGAAATAGCTGAAGCTGATGCCCTTGATGTCCTTGAGGATCTTCTCGGCGTCGGTCAGGCCGGAATGCACGCCGCGCGGCAGGTCGATCTGGGTGCGGTCGCCGGTCACGACCATGCGCGAGCCCTCGCCCAGCCGGGTCAGGAACATCTTCATCTGCATGGTGGTGGCGTTCTGCGCCTCGTCCAGCACCACGAAGGCATTGGCCAGCGTGCGGCCGCGCATGAAGGCCAGGGGCGCGATCTCGATGCGCTTTTCCTCCATCAGCTTCTGCAGCTGCTTGGCCGGCAGGAAGTCGTTCAGCGCGTCGTAGAGCGGCTGCATATAGGGGTCGACCTTTTCCTTCATGTCGCCGGGCAGGAAACCCAGCCGCTCGCCCGCCTCGACGGCGGGGCGCGACAGGATGATCTTGTCGACATGGCCGCCGATCAGCATGGTGACGCCGACCGCGACGGCCAGATAGGTCTTGCCGGTGCCGGCCGGGCCGATGCCGAAGGCCAGCTCATTGGCAAAGAGGTTGCGGACATAGTCCTTTTGCGCCTCGGTGCGCGGCTCGACGGTCTTTTTCCGGGTGCGCAGCTCGATGGGGCCGGTCTGGAACATTTCCAGCTGCTCGGCCGGGCTCGGGCCTTCGGGCGCGGTCTCGACGCCCATGCGCAACGCGGCCTCGACCTCGGCCGCCTCGACCGGGCGGCCCTGTTCCAGCCGCGCGTAAAGCCCGCGCAGCACCTGCGCCGCCTCGGCCTGGGCATCGGTGGGGCCGACGATGGACAGAAGGTTGCCGCGGCGCAGGATATGCACCTTCAGCGCCTCCTCGATGCGGGCAAGGTGGCGGTCATGCGGGCCGCAAAGGTCGATCAGCAGCCTGTTGTCGTGGAATTCCAGCAGGGTTTCGCCGGGAGTCGCAGTCGCGGGGGGCGGTGGGTTCAGACCCAAATCTTACTCCGGGTTCGGGGTTGTCGTAACCCATGGTTGCAACTGCGCGGGATTCGCACAAGGGGGGCCGTCCCGATAACCGCCATTTGCCCGGCGTTCGGCGGAAAAAAGGCCGTCACGGCTGCGGCGCCCGCGCCATCGGCCGGGGCCGGCCGGCGATGAAGTCGCGCAGATAGTCGTCGGGGGCCGCGTCCATTTCGGCCACGCCGCCCTGCCAGCGCAGCCGGCCCTGGTCCAAGAGCGCCACCCGGTCGGCGATGGCGCGGACCGAGCTCATGTCATGGGTGATGGTGATCGCCGTCGCTCCGGTCTCATCGACGATGTCGCGGATCAGCGCGTTGATGGTCGCGGCGCGGATCGGGTCGAGGCCGGTCGTCGGCTCGTCGAAGAAGATCACCCGCGGGCCGGCGGCAATGGCGCGGGCCAGCCCCGCGCGCTTCCTCATGCCGCCCGACAGCGCGGCGGGGTAGAGGTCGGCGACCTCGGGGCCCAGGCCGACGCGGGCCAGCTTTTCGAGGGCGATGGCGCGCGCCTGCGCCTTTGGCATGGTCCGCAGCAGCCGAAAGGCGACATTGCGCCAGACCGGCAGGCTGTCGAACAGCGCCGCATTCTGGAAGAGCATGCCGAAGGTGTCCATGAAACCCGGGCCGATCGGCGCGCCATTCCACATGATGGAACCGGCATCCGGCGCCTCGAGCCCCAGGATGCAGCGCAAGAGCACCGATTTCCCGGTGCCCGAGCCGCCGATGACCACCAGGCTCTCGCCCTCGGCCAGGTCCAGGTCCACGCGGTCCAGCACCCGCTTGGCACCGAAACTCTTGCAAAGGCCGCGCACCGCCAGCATCAGAAGAACAGCCCCGTCAGCGCGAAATTCGCCGCCAGGATCCCGACCGAGGCCGCGACCACGGCGCTGGTCGTCGCCCGGCCCACGCCCGCCGCGCCACCGCCGGCGGTCATGCCGAACCAGCAGCCCGACAGCGCCACGATCAGCCCGAAGACCGCGCCCTTCAGCAGCCCCGAGACCACGTCCCAGCTTTCCAGATAGGCCCAGGAATTCGCCAGATAGGTGGTCGAGTTGAACCCCAGCGCATTCACCCCGATCAGCCAGCCGCCCATGATGCCGATCACATCGCCCACACCGACCAGCAGCGGCACGCACAGCACTCCCGCCCAGAGCCGGGGCGAGACCAGCCAGGCCACCGGATCGGTCGAAAGCGTGACCAGCGCGTCGATCTGCTCGGTCACGCGCATGGTGCCGAGTTCCGCCGCGATGGCGCTGGCGACGCGGGCCGCGACCATCAGCCCGCCCAGCACCGGCCCAAGCTCGCGCGCCATGCCGATGGCGACGATGGCCGGGACCACGTCTCCGGCCTGGAACCGCTCGCCGCCGGAATGGATCTGCAGGGCCAGCGCCGCGCCGGTGAAGAGCGCGGTCAGGCCGACGACCGGCAGCGACAGCCAGCCCAGATGCAGCAATTGCCGCGCCAGTTCCGCCGGGTGCCGGGCGCCGCGGGCCAGGCCGCGCGCCGAGAACAGCGTGACCCGGCCGATGGCGCAGGTCAGGCCAATGGCGGCACGGCCGGTCAGTCGGATTGGGTTCACCGATACGTCCGCGCGTAGCGCCGGCCGAGCGAGGTCAGGATCTCATAGCCGATGGTGCCCGACAGCGCCGCCACCGCATCGACGCCCTGGCGGGCGTTCAGGATCTCCAGCGCCTCGGGGACGAAGGGCAGCCCGGTCACGTCGGCGGTGATAAGGTCCATCGAGATGCGGCCGACGACCGGCACGGCATGCTCGCCCGCCCAGAGCGTCAGCTTGCCGTCGCGCGCCAGCGCCCGCGCCAGCCCGTCGGCATAGCCCGCCGCCAGCGTGGCGATGCGCGCGGGCCGTTCGGCGGTCCAGCTGTAGCCATAGCCGACCGACTCGCCCGGCTTGACCTCGCGGGTCTGGATCACGGGCAGCGCCAGCGTCACCACCGGCTGCGCATCCAGGAACGGCTCGCCGCCGTAAAGCCCGATGCCGGGCCGCACCAGGTCGAAATGATAGTCTGGCCCCAGCAAGATGCCGCCCGTCGCCGCCAGCGAGCGCGGCACGCCGCAGCCCTCGGTCATGGCGCGGAAGGCCGCCAGCTGCTGGGCATTGGCCGGGTGATCGGGCTCATCGGCGCAGGCCAGGTGCGACATGATCAGTTGCGGGCCGGCGGCCAGCGCCTCGGCGCGCACGGCGGCCCATTCGCCGGGCTCGAAGCCCAGCCGGTTCATGCCGCTGTCGAGCTGGATGCCGAAAGCCCCGCCCGGCCGCAGCGCGCGGTCGCGGAAGAATTGCTCGGGGCTGTTCAGCAGCGGGATCAGGCCCGCCAGATCCTCGCCCTCCATATGGCCCGAGAGCACGAAGACACGCGCATCGTCGGGCAAGAGCGGCCGGATCTCGCGGCCCTCGCCGGCCAGCGCGACGAAGAAATCACGCGCCCCCGCCTGATACAGCGCCGGGGCGACCTGCGCCGCGCCCAGACCATAGGCATCCGCCTTGACGACGGCCGCAGCACCCGCGCCGGGGGCCTTGGCCGCCAGCGCCTTCCAGTTGGCCACGATGGCCGGAATGTCGATCACGAGTCCCATGGCAGCGGCATGGCCCCTGCCCCGCGCGGCGTCAAGAGATTTGGCGGGTGCGGCGCTGTTTTGCAACTTAATCCATTTGCAGCGAAGTTTGCTAGCATAGTTTGCAAATATTCGGCTTTCTGCTTTCTTGGCCGGCAGCAAGCCGATAGTCTGCCCGCAAACCGAAAGGGAGACGGCTGATGAAGGACATCCTTGGCGAGCTGGAATCGCGCCGCCGCGACGCGCGGCTGGGCGGCGGGCAGCGGCGCATCGACGCCCAGCACGCCCGCGGCAAGCTGACCGCGCGCGAGCGGCTGGAGCTGCTGCTGGACGAGGGTTCCTTCGAGGAATTCGACATGTTCGTCCGCCACCGCTCGACCGATTTCGGCATGGAGGACGACCGGCCCTATGGCGACGGCGTGGTCACCGGCTGGGGCACGATCAACGGCCGCATGGTCTATGTCTTTTCGCAGGACTTCACCGTGTTCGGCGGCTCGCTGTCGGAAACCCATGCTCAGAAGATCTGCAAGATCATGGACATGGCGGTGCAGAACGGCGCCCCGGTGATCGGGCTGAACGATTCCGGCGGCGCGCGCATCCAGGAAGGCGTGGCCAGCCTTGCCGGTTACGCGGACGTGTTCCAGCGCAACATCATGGCCTCGGGCGTGGTGCCGCAGATCAGCGTCATCATGGGTCCCTGCGCCGGCGGCGCGGTCTATTCGCCGGCGATGACCGACTTCATCTTCATGGTCAAGGACACCTCCTATATGTTCGTGACCGGCCCGGACGTGGTCAAGACGGTGACGAACGAGGTGGTGACGGCCGAGCAACTGGGCGGCGCCTCGACCCATACCAAGAAGTCCTCGGTCGCCGACGGCGCCTTTGAAAACGACGTCGAGGCGATGACCGAGATCCGCCGGCTGGTCGACCTGCTGCCGTTGAACAACCGCGAAAAGGCGCCGACGCGGCCGTTCTTCGACGACCCGAACCGCATCGAGCCCAGCCTCGACACGCTGATCCCCGACAACCCGAACCAGCCCTACGACATGAAGGAGCTGATCCTGAAGGTCGCGGACGAGGGCGATTTCTACGAGATCCAGAAGGATTTCGCCGCGAACATCATCACCGGCTTCATCCGCATCGAGGGCCAGACCGTCGGCGTGGTCGCCAACCAGCCGATGGTGCTGGCGGGCTGCCTCGACATCGACAGCTCGCGCAAGGCGGCGCGCTTCGTGCGCTTCTGCGACGCCTTCGAGATCCCGATCCTGACCTTCGTCGACGTGCCGGGCTTCCTGCCGGGCACCGGCCAAGAATATGGCGGCGTCATCAAGCATGGCGCGAAGCTGCTGTTCGCCTATGGCGAGGCGACGGTGCCGAAGGTCACGGTCATCACCCGCAAGGCCTATGGCGGCGCCTATGACGTCATGGCCTCGAAGCACCTGCGCGGCGATTTCAACTATGCCTGGCCCACGGCCGAGATCGCAGTGATGGGCGCCAGGGGCGCGGTCGAGATCCTGTATCGCAGCGAGTTGGGCGATGCCGGGAAGATTGGCGCCCGCACCAAGGATTACGAGGACCGCTTCGCCAATCCCTTCGTCGCCGCCGAAAAGGGCTTCATCGACGAGGTGATCCAGCCGCGCTCGACCCGGCGTCGGGTGGCGCGGGCCTTCGCCAGCCTGCGCGGCAAGAAGCTGTCGAACCCCTGGAAGAAGCACGACAATATCCCGCTGTAACCGGCCGGACCCGAGGGAGGAACCATGTCGAGACTGGCGGCGATCTGCCTGGCGCTGATCCCCCCTGCCCTGGTGGCGGGCGGGACGGCGGCGGCTGGCGCGCCGGTCGAGATCGTGCTGCCCTCGGGCGCCAGGGTGACTTGGCAGGAGACGCGGCACGACAGTTCCGGCGGGCTGGGCCTGACCTATCGCTTCCGCTTCGTGATGCCGGACCTGGCGCAGCGGGTGCCGGCGACCAGCGGCCCGGCCTCGGATTTCGAGGATGCCGAGGGGCGCGGCCCCATCGACATCGACACCGAAAGCGGCGAGGTCAGCGGGGAGCCCGCCACGCTGGAGGCCGAGGCCGAGATGGCCGCCGAAGCGGGGGCCGAAACCGGAGCTGAAACCGGGGCCGAGGAGGACGCCGACGCCCTGCTGGAGCAGCCGGTGCTGCCGGCCGCCCCCGATGTTCTGGCCGAGGACCCGATCCATCTCGACATCGTCTGGCTGTGCGAGAACTGGGCCCTGCCCCGCATCGCCAGCCCGGCCCCGCGTCCCGAGCAGATCATCATCAGCCTGGCCAGCAAGGAAACCGCCTTCGGCGCCTACGACCCCGAAGTGGTGCAGCTCTTCGAGGCCTTCCGCCTGCCCAAGGACCGCGACGCCTGCGAATGGGAGCCGTGGTGATGCGCCATTTCAAGCCCTTGCGCCCTGATGCACGCGGGCCACAGCCGGCCGCGCCCGCGCCCGCGGGGCTTGGCTGCGCCTGTCGGGCCGTGCAGGTGCTGGCTATCATGCGCGCACGGCCGCGCCATGCGACCGAATCTCAACCGAGCAGTCGGGACCTCTGCGTCCCGCCCTACAGGAGCACGACACCATGTCGAAGAAACTTGCACTGGCCCTCGTCCTCGTCGGCCTGGCCGCCGCTTGCGCCAAGAAAGAGCCGGAAGTCATCACCCCGGTCGCCGTTCAGCCCGAGCCGGTGTATCAAGGCAAATACGGCGCCAACTGAGCCGTTCGCCGCGCGCGGGCTGCCAGGCGGCCCGCGCCAACCGCGCCCCTGCCCGCCCCCGCGCGTCACCACCGACAAAGGGGGCAAGACATGCTGAAGCATCGCGGCTTTCCGGGCCGTCTTCCGGGCACCGATTTCCAGTTCATCATCCGCCGCGCCAACAAGAAGGGCGCAACGCCGCTGATCCGGCGCGAGCGGTTCCGCGACCGCAAACCCGTCGACAAGCGCGCCGACACCGCCTTCCTGGCGGCGCTGATCGCGCATTTCGGCGATGAGCCTTTCGAGCGCGGCAACCTGGACGCCGGCCGGCTGTCCTGGCTTCTGGGCCGCGAGGTCGTGGCCGTCGGCAAGCTGGACCCGACCGATTACGAGCAATTGCTGCGCGTCGACATGAAGCGCGCCGAGGCCGGCTTCCCCGAGCTTTTCGCCGCCGAGGCGCCGGAATTCGACTGGGACGACGAGGCCGATTGGGACGAGGACGACATCGACGAGGACGGTGCCTGATGCCGGCCGGAGCGATGGGCGGATTGCCGCGTAGCCCTGTGTTTTCACACCGTTGTCAGTTTCTTCCGAAACGGGCGCGTGCAATATTGGCCGCACCCCTATCGCAAACGGCCCGTCAGCGGGTCCATAATACAGGCAAAGAACTATGCAAAAATCCGTCATCCTCCGTCTTTCGGGCGCCCTTCTGCTGGTCGGCGGCCTGGCCGCCTGCGACCAGGGCTACGGCAGCGGCATCTCGCCCGACGCGCAGCGCGCGGCCGGGGGCGCCCTGGCCGGTGCGGCCGTCGCCAAGATCATCGACGGCGACGTGGGCACCGGCGCGCTCATCGGCGCGGCGGGCGGCGCGCTTTGCGACGACGCCGGCGTCTGCCAGTCGCGCGGCTACTGATTCCACCGGGGCCGCTTGCGCGGGTGACAGCCCGCGCGCGGCCCGTATCCCGGAGAATTTCGCATGTCGAAAAAACTCGCTCTCGTCGTCGGTCTGGGCCTCCTGGGCCTGGCCGGCTGCACCCAGAACATCAATCCGACCGACATGGACCGCGGCCTCATCGGCGCGGGCGTCGGCGCGACCGTCGCCCATGTCGGCGGCCATGACGTCGCCAAGGGCGCGGCCATCGGCGCCGTCGCCGGCGCGCTGTGCGACGACGTGCGTCTCTGCCAGCCGACCCAGCCGCGCTATCGCAGCTACTGATACGCCGCCGCATCGCGGCGACGCCTTCCTTTCTGGCCGTCCCGGCATCGTGCCGGGGCGGCTTTCTTACGTTCGGCACCTGCCCCAGGGGAAACCAGCATGTTCAAGAAAATCCTGATCGCCAACCGGGGCGAGATCGCCTGCCGCGTCATCAAGACCGCGAAGAAGATGGGCATCCAGACCGTCGCGGTCTATTCCGATGCCGACCGCAACGCGCTGCATGTCAAGATGGCGGACGAGGCCGTCCATATCGGTCCGCCGCCGGCGAACCAGTCCTATATCGTCATCGACAGGATCATGGACGCGATCCGCCAGACCGGCGCCGAGGCGGTGCATCCGGGCTATGGCTTCCTGTCCGAGAACATGAAATTCGCCGAGGCGCTGGAGAAGGAAGGCGTCACCTTCGTCGGCCCGCCCAGCCCGGCCATCGAGGCCATGGGCGACAAGATCACCTCGAAGAAGCTGGCGCAGGAAGCCGGGGTCAGCACGGTTCCGGGCTATATGGGCCTGATCGCCGATGCCGAGGAGGCGGTGAAGATCTCGAACCAGATCGGCTATCCGGTCATGATCAAGGCCAGCGCCGGCGGCGGCGGCAAGGGCATGCGCATCGCCTGGAACGACCAGGAGGCGCGCGAGGGTTTCGAATCCTCGAAGAACGAGGCCGCGAACAGCTTCGGCGACGACCGCATCTTCATCGAGAAATTCGTGACCCAGCCGCGCCATATCGAGATCCAGGTGCTGGCCGACAAGCACGGCAATTGCGTCTATCTGCACGAGCGCGAATGCTCGATCCAGCGCCGCAACCAGAAGGTCATCGAAGAGGCGCCCTCGCCATTCCTCGACGCGGCGACGCGCAAGGCCATGGGCGAGCAGGCCTGCGCGCTGGCGAAGGCCGTGGGCTATACCAGCGCCGGCACGGTCGAATTCATCGTCGATGCCGACAAGAACTTCTATTTCCTGGAAATGAACACCCGGCTGCAGGTCGAGCATCCGGTGACCGAACTGATCACCGGCGTCGACCTGGTCGAGCAGATGATCCGCGTCGCCGGCGGCGAGCCGCTGCCCTTTGCCCAGGACGATCTGACGATCAACGGCTGGGCCATCGAAAGCCGGCTCTACGCCGAGGACCCCTATCGCAACTTCCTGCCCTCGATCGGCCGGCTGACCCGCTATCGCCCGCCGGCCGAGACGGCGGCCGGGCCGCTGCTCGACGCCGACCGCTGGGTGCCGGCGCGCCCGGGCGACCATCCTCCGGCCGCCGCTGCGGGGGTCAGGAACGATACCGGCGTCTATGAGGGCGGCGAGATCAGCATGTATTACGACCCGATGATCGCCAAACTCTGCACCTGGGCGCCGACCCGCGAGGCCGCCATCGAGCAGATGCGGCTGGCGCTGGACGAATTCGAGGTCGAGGGCATCGGCCACAACCTGCCGTTCCTGTCGGCGGTGATGGACCATCCGAAATTCGTCTCGGGCGATATTTCCACCGCCTTCATCGCCGAGGAATATCCCGAGGGCTTCCTGGGCGCGACCCTGCCCGAAGCCGAGATCCAGCGCATCGCCGCCTCGGTCGCGGCCATGCATCGGGTGGCCGAGATCCGGCGCACCCGCATCTCGGGCCGGCTCGACAACCACGAGCGCCATGTCGGCGAGCATTGGGTGGTGACGGTCGCGGGCCAGGAATTCCCGGTGCGCATCACCGCCGACAAGCAGGGCTCGACGGTCGAGATCGCCGGCCGCAAGCTGCGCGTCGAAAGCGACTGGCTGCCCGGGCAATCGCTGGCGCGGCTGTCGGTCGACGGCAGCCCCCTGGTGCTGAAGGTGGATCGCCTGCCCTCGGGCTTCCGGCTGCGGGTGCGCGGCGCGGACCTGAAAACCTATGTCCGCCGTCCGCGCGCCGCCGAACTGGCGCGGCTGATGCCCGAGAAGCTGCCGCCGGACACCTCGAAATTCCTGCTCTGCCCGATGCCCGGGCTGGTGGTCAAGGTGAACGTGGCCGCCGGCGACGAGGTGCAGGAAGGCCAGGCGCTGGCCACCGTCGAGGCGATGAAGATGGAGAACATCCTGCGCGCCGAGCGGCGCGGCGTGGTGAAATCCGTCAACGCCTCGGCCGGCGAAAGCCTCAAGGTCGATGACGTGATCATGGAATTCGAGTGATCCATGTTCCAGGGCACGGGCAGCATTCTCAATCCCACGGTGGTGGCGGCGCTGGTCGCCGCCGTCGTGGCGATGCTGGCCCGGCCCGTCGATGACTGGCTGAACCGCCGCCGCGCCCGCATCCTGCGGGTCGAGCGGGTCAGCGACGTGCAGCGCGCCCTGCTGGCCGAGATCCGCGCTCATGTCGTGGCGCTGGAAAGCCAGCGTCTGGATGCCGAGGGTGCCGCCGCCCTGCTGGTCCGGCTGCGCGAAAGCGGCCGGTTTCCCTTCATCCCGGCGCAGGCGAACGACCGCATCTTCACCGCGATCATCGAAGAGGTGCATATCCTGCCGGCCGATGTCATCGACCCGGTGGTGACCTATTACCGGCAGCTGTCGATCATGGCCTCATTCGCCGAGGCGATGCGGGAGCAGGCCGAAAAGGATCAGGCGCGCGCCGTCGAGATGTTCGCGGATTACTTGGAACTGACCGAATCGGCGCTGGAAAGCGGGCAAGAGGCCGTGCGCCTGCTGATGACCAGCGTGTTCTTCGGCGAGAATGCCCTGCGGCAGATGCTGGAGCGGGAAAGCGCCGCGGCTCTGGCCGCGCGTCAGGCCCAGATCGCCGGTCTGGCCGGCAGCCTTCCGGGCGAGCTGGCCGAGCTGCGCCAGCGGCTCAATAAGCGATCTTCGGACCGGAGCGACCTTTGATGGGCTTCAATCCGACGATCTCGGCCATTTCATTCGCGGTGCGGGCGCTGCGCAGCCGTTCGACCAGCTGTTCGGTGGCCGAGTCCAGCCGGGGCGGTTTGGGCGCGTCCGGGCGTTCCGTCACGCGCGGCAGGGGCGAATTCGACATGGCGGGCCTCCTTGGCAGCGGGCAGCGCGGCTGCCCTGTTCCCAAGATAATGGCTCGGGGGCCGGGCCGCAACGAAGTCGTTGCGATTATCGCACAAAGAAATGTGGCGATTTTCTCAGTATCTTACGGCACTGCCGCACGGCCGATCTCGCGCCGGCGTAGCGGGAACTTGTCGATGGCGCGGGAAATCTCGCGCACGGACCAGGGCGCGGGCTTACGCTGCTTGACCTGGCCGTCCTTGTCCAGCAGCACCAGCGAAAAGCCTTCCGGGCGCAGCTGCCGACGCCAGGGGCTGGCCGCCGCCGGGTCGGTGTCGGTCACGACGACCACGTCGCGCGCCAGCAGCGGCGCCGGATCGGCCTGCAGGTCGGCCAGCTGCCGGATGAAGGCCGGGTCGGCCGCGGTATCGGCAAAGATCACCACCGGCCGGGCCTGCCACAGGAATTCCGCCGGGTCGGCCTCGGATGCCGGCAGCACGGTCAGGGCCTGCGCGGCGGCGCCGGTCAGCGGCCCGCCGGGCGCGGGCGCGCCGTCGCGCGCCGCCGGCACCTCGCCGCGCACATATGGCCGGTGGCCGTCGGCATCGCCCTCGGGTTTCGGTCCCATCGCCGCCAGAAGCGGCACCACAGCCAGAATTATCAACCGTTTCAGTTTCATCGCGCCCCCGTTCCCCCTTTCATATAGGGCGCGGCGGGCCATGGGAAAGGATGCAAGATGAGCGAAAGCAGCAAAGCCGACCTGGAGACATGGCGCAATCTCGCCAGCAAGGAACTGAAGGGCGCCGATCCCGACAGCCTGAACTGGCACACGCTGGAGGGGATCGAGGTCAAGCCGCTCTATACCCAGGCCGACACCGAGGGCCTGGCGCATCTGGGCAGCCTGCCCGGGCTTGAGCCCTTTACCCGCGGGCCGCGCGCGACCATGTATGCCGGCCGGCCCTGGACGATCCGGCAATACGCCGGCTTCTCGACCGCCGAGGAATCGAACGCCTTCTACCGCCGCAACCTGGCGGCCGGGCAGCAGGGGGTTTCGGTGGCCTTCGACCTGGCCACGCACCGCGGCTATGACAGCGACCATCCGCGCGTCGAGGGCGACGTGGGCAAGGCCGGCGTCGCCATCGATTCGGTCGAGGACATGAAGATCCTGTTCGACGGCATTCCGCTGGACAAGGTCTCGGTCTCGATGACCATGAACGGGGCGGTGATCCCGATCCTGGCGAATTTCATCGTCGCGGGCGAGGAACAGGGGCATTCGCGCGCCGTGCTGTCGGGCACGATCCAGAACGACATCCTGAAAGAGTTCATGGTGCGGAACACCTATATCTATCCGCCCGAACCCTCCATGCGCATCATCGCCGACATCATCGAATACACCTCGAAAGAGATGCCGCGCTTCAACTCGATCTCGATCTCGGGCTATCACATGCAGGAGGCGGGCGCGAACCTGGTGCAGGAGCTGGCCTATACGCTGGCCGACGGGCGCGAATATGTCCGCGCCGCGCTGAAGACCGGCATGAATGTCGACGATTTCGCCGGGCGGCTGTCGTTCTTCTTTGCCATCGGCATGAACTTCTTCATGGAGGTCGCGAAGCTGCGCGCCGCGCGGCTGCTCTGGACCCGGATCATGAAGGAATTCGAGCCGAAGAAGGCATCCTCGCTGATGCTGCGCACGCATTGCCAGACTTCGGGCGTGTCCTTGCAGGAGCAGGACCCCTATAACAACGTCATCCGCACGGCTTACGAGGCGATGGCGGCGGTGCTGGGCGGCACGCAGTCGCTGCACACCAACGCGCTGGACGAGGCGATCGCGCTGCCGACCGAGTTCAGCGCCCGCATCGCGCGCAACACCCAGCTGATCCTGCAGGAGGAAACCGGCATCACCCATGTCGTCGATCCGCTGGCGGGCAGCTATTACATCGAGACCCTGACCGCGCGGCTGGCCGAGGAAGCCTGGGCGCTGATCGAGGAGGTCGAGGCGATGGGCGGCATGACCAAGGCGGTGGCCTCGGGCATGCCGAAGCTGCGCATCGAGGAATCGGCGGCGCGGCGCCAGGCGATGATCGACCGCGGCGACGAGGTGGTCGTCGGCGTGAACAAGTACCGGCTGGCCAAGGAAGAGCCGCTCGACATCCTCGACATCGACAACATGAAGGTGCGCGAGGCGCAGATCGCCCGGCTGGAGCGCATCCGCGCCACCCGCGACCAGGCGGCCTGCGACGCGGCGCTGCTGGAACTGGGCCGGCGCACGGTCGAGGGCGGCAACCTGCTGGAGGCGGCGGTCGAATGCGCCCGCGCGCGGGCCAGCGTGGGCGAGATCAGTCTGGCGATGGAGGGCACCTTCGGGCGCCACAGGGCGGAGGTGAAGACTTTGGCAGGGGTTTACGGGGCGGCCTATGAGGGCGACGCGGATTTCGCGCAGATCCAGCGCGACGTCGAGGCTTTCGCCGAGGAAGAGGGCCGTCGGCCCCGCATGCTGGTGGTGAAGATGGGCCAGGACGGCCATGACCGCGGTGCCAAGGTCATCGCCACCGCCTTTGCCGACATCGGCTTCGACGTGGACGTGGGGCCGCTGTTCCAGACCCCCGAGGAAGCCGCGCAGGACGCCATCGACAACGACGTGCATGTAATCGGGATCTCCTCGCAGGCGGCGGGCCACAAGACCCTGGCGCCGAAGCTGATCGCGGCGCTGAAGGACCAGGGCGCCGGCGACATCCTGGTGATCTGCGGCGGCGTGATCCCGCAGCAGGATTACGATTTCCTGAAGAAGGCCGGGGTGAAGGCGATCTTCGGGCCGGGGACCAACATCCCGGCGGCGGCGAAGGACATCCTGTCGCTGATCCGGGCGGCCCGGGCAGCCTAGGGCGGCGCACGGCGGCCCTTGCGGTCGCCGTCGCATGGGTATTTCTACAACAAAGAAGGCCGGCCGCCGCGCGTTTTGCGGCCGGTTCCCCGATGGAGCCCGAATGATCATCCGCCCGGCCGAAACCCGCGACATTCCCGCCATCCTGGATTTCTGGAACCCGATCATCCGCGAGACCACGACGATCTTTTCCAGCGAGGAGCGCACGGTCGAGAGCCTGGGGGCGATGATCGCCGCCCGCCGCGCCGCGGGGCGCGAGATGCTGGTGGCCGAGGCGGCGGGCGCGGTGCTGGGCATCGCCACCTATGACCAGTTCCGCGGCGGGCTGGGCTACGTCCATGCCATGGAACATACCGTGCTGCTGGCGCCCGGGGCGCGCGGGCGCGGTGTCGGCCGGGCGCTGATGGCGGCGATCGAGGATCACGCCCGGGCGCGCGGCGCCCATACCATGGTCGCGGCCGTCGATGCCGCCAATGCCGGCGGCATCGGCTTTCACGAGGCCATCGGCTTCCGGCGCGTGGGCTATCTGCCCGAATCCGGGCGCAAGTTCGGGCGCTGGCTGGACCTGGTGCTGCTGCAGAAGATCCTGTGAGGCTTGCCGCCGTGCGGGCCGCGTGCGAATGTCGCGGGCAAAACGCGAGGCGGGCATGGACGACGGGCGCAACGGCACGGTCAAGCAGGTCATCTGCATCAAATGGGGCACGAAATTCGGGCCCGAGTTCGTGAACCGGCTGCATGCCATGGTGGCGCGCAACATCACGCCGCCGTTCCGGCTGTATTGCTTTACCGACGACGGCGCCGGCCTGCATCCCGACATCGCCGTGCGGCCGCTGCCCGAGTTCGAATACCAGGCGCCGGTCAATACCAAGGGCAAATGGCCGAAGTCGCGGCTGTGGGGCGATCTGGGCGACGTGCAGGGCGTGGTGCTGTTCCTGGACCTCGACGTGATCGTGACCGGCAGCCTCGACGATTTCTTCGCCTTTGGCGATCCCGACGATACCGTGCTGGGGCTGAACCCGAACACGCCCTTCGAGAAGATGGGCCAGACCTCGGTCTATCGCATGCGCGTCGGCAAGCTGAAGCCCCTGCAGGACATCTTTCGCGCCGATCCGCAGGCCGCCGCCGACAGGTTCCGCTACGAGCAGCGCTTCGTCACCCGCAATGCGCCGGGTGGGGTGAAGTTCTGGCCCAGGGGTTGGCTCGCGCATTTCCGCATGCATTGCGTGCCGAATTTCCCGCTGAACTATGTCCGCGAGGCGCGGGTGCCGGCGGGGACGCGCATCGTGATCTTTCCGGGCGACCTGAACCCGCCCGACGCCGTCCTGGGCCGCTGGAGCGACAAGGACCAGCATCGCGCGCCCCTGGACCATCTGCGCGCCGCCTTCGACGGCCGCCGGCGCGAGAGCCTGGGCAAGCACCTGCGGCATTACCTGCGCCCGGTCGGCTGGGTTTCGGCATTATGGCGGGAATAGGCGCCGCGCCCGAGACGCATTTCACCCTGCCCGGCGATTTCGCCGCGGGCCTCGGGCAATGCGTGGCGAGTTTCGGCTGGCTCGAGGAGATCATCAAGCGCACCATCTATGCGCTGGACCGTGCCCGGCTGGCCGACGACCTGACGCCCGAGGAGTTGCAGGCCTGGCTTGCCCGCATGGGCAGCCTGGCCGACGATTCCATGGGCACGCTGATCGAGCAGCTCGACGCCGCCATGCGCCGCCATCCCGGATTGCGCGACCGCAACAAGATCACCGACCGGCTGGGCGAGATCCGGCTTTACCGCAACCTGCTCTGCCATGCCTCGTGGCGGCCGACCGAGCGCAAGACGCACTGGCATCCGGCCTTCGTCAGCGCCAAGGGCGAGGTGCGGCCGGCGCCAATGGCGCTCGACGACCTGGAGCGCATCCGCGCGCAGACCGTCGAGACCGGCGGCCGCGTGCTGCGCGTCATGCGCGCCACCGGCGAGCCGGGCTACTGGGCCGGCGACGACGAGGCGTGAAGCCTTGCGTTGCAAGCCCGCGCCGCATCCGCTAACACCGCAACGTCCATAGATAAGAGTTTCGCATGTCCGCCCAGAACCAGGGGCAAAACGCCTCGCCGCTCCGTCTTGGTATCGCAGGTCTGGGGACCGTCGGCATCGGCACCGTCAAGATCATCCAGAAGCACGCCGCGCTGCTGTCCCAGCGCGCCGGCCGGCCCATCGCCATCACCGCGGTCTGCGCCCGCGACCGGCTGAAGAACCGCGACGCGGACCTGTCGGCCTATGGCTGGGAGGAGGACGCCCGGGCGCTGGCGCTGCGCGAGGATGTGGAAGTTTTCGTCGAGCTGATCGGCGGCGACGAGGGCGTCGCGCGCGAGGCGGTGACGGCGGCGCTGAAGGCCGGCAAGGACGTGGTGACCGCCAACAAGGCGCTACTGGCGATCCACGGCCAGGAGCTGGCGGAACTGGCCGAGGCGCATGGCCGGGTGATCCGATTCGAGGCGGCCGTCGCCGGCGGCATCCCGGTGATCAAGGCGATGACCGAGTCGCTGGCCGGCAACGAGATCCGCCGCGTCATGGGGGTGATGAACGGCACCTGCAACTATATCCTGACCCGGATGGAAAGCGCCGGCCTGCCCTATGAGACGGTGTTCGAGGAGGCGCGGCAGCTGGGCTATCTGGAGGCCGATCCGACGCTGGACGTGGGTGGCATCGACGCCAGCCACAAGCTGGCGATCCTGGCCGCCATCGCCTTCGGCACCCGCCCCAGCTTCGACGCCGTGGAAATCGAGGGCATCGAGCGGGTCAGCATCGACGACATTCGCCGCGCCGCCGACATGGGCTATCGCATCAAGCTGCTGGGCGTGGCGCAGATGACCGGGCGCGGGCTGGAGCAGCGCATGTCGCCCTGCCTGGTGCCCGCCGACAGCCCCTTGGGGCAATTGCAGGGCGGCACCAACATGGTGGTGATCGAGGGCGACTCGGTCGGGCAGATCGTGCTGCGCGGCGCGGGGGCCGGCGAAGGCCCGACCGCCAGCGCGGTGATGTCCGACGTGGTCGAGATCGCGCGCGGCGTGCGCATGCCGAGCTTCGGCCAGCCGGCCTCGGCGCTGGCCCGGCCGCAGCCGGCGCGGACCGCGGTGCCCGCCGCCTATTACATCCGGCTGGCGCTGACCGACAAGCCGGGGGCGCTGGCCAAGGTTGCCACGGTGCTGGGCGATTCCGGCATCTCGATCGACCGCATGCGGCAATACGGCCATCAGCAGACCGCCGGCGTCGCCCCGGTGCTGATCGTGACCCACAAGACCACGCCCGAGGCCATCGACCATGCCATCGAGGCGCTGCCGAAGACCGGCGTCATTGCCGGCGAGCCGGTGGAGCTGCGCATCGAGGAGGTCTGAGCCGCCGGGTTTGGGTATTTGGAAAACGGAAAGTGACTGGCGCCGTGCCCCGGGGGTGCGGCGTTTCTGTTTTATGGCGAGAGATCGGCAGCGGCGGCGGCTTGGGTCGCGGCCGGTTCGGGTATTTGGGAAACAGAGAAAGCCAGAGGTCGCGTCAGCTGGCCGAGAGGTGGCGCAGCCCGTGGGTCACGTCGGCACGCACGGCAAGCCGCAGGCCGGGCTCGTCGCCGGCCCGCAGCGAGGCCAGGATCATGCGGTGGTGGCGCGGCGGCTCGTGGCGCTTGACCCGGCCATAGAGCGCCCGCATCGTCGGGCCGAGCTGCAGCCAGACCGTCTCGACGATGGCCAGCATCGCCGGCGCCTGGGCGCGCAGGTAGAGGATGCGGTGGAATTCCAGGTTTGTGCGGATATAGGTGACGCCGTCATGACTTTCGGCCGCCTCGCCGATGGCGGCATTGATGACGGCCATGCGCTCGATCAGCGCCTGATGGGCGCGGGGCAGCGCCCGGGCGGCGAGTTCGGGCTCGATCAGGCCGCGCAGGGCGGCGAGTTCCTCGATGCGCTCGACCGAGAGCTCCGGCGTGGTGATCCGACCCGAGGAGGAAAGCGTCAGCGCCCCTTCGGCGACCAGGCGCCGCACCGCCTCGCGCGCGGGGGTCATCGAGACGCGGTGCTCGGCTGCGATGCCGCGCAGCGTCATCGGCAGGCCGGGCGGCAGTTCGCCCAGCATGATGCGCTGGCGAAGGCTGCGATAAAGCCGCTCATGCGCGGCGGTTTCCGAATTGCGCGTCACTGTCATGCCATCTCTGTGATCACAAATGCGCGCGGCGTCAATCCGTCAGATGCGGAAACGCCAGGCCAGCAGCTCGTGGCCGTGGCAGCGCAGCCAGGCGCGGTGCCGGGCATGGCCGGGCAGCAGCCGTTCGGTCGCGGCCCAGAAGGCGGGCGAGTGGTCCATATGCGCCAGATGCGCGACCTCATGCGCGGCGACATAGTCCAGCACTTCGGGCGGCGCCATGGCCAGGCGCCACGAGAACATCAGCCGGCCGTCATGGGTGCAGCTGCCCCAGCGCGAGCGGGTGTCGCGCAGCGCCAGCGCCCGGAACGGCCGCCCCAGCCGGGCCGCGTGGCGGTCGCAGGCGGCGATCAGCCGCGCCTGCGCGAGGTGTTTGAGCCAAACTTCGATGACCACCCCTGGCGGCCGGCCCTGCGGCACCAGCAGCAGGTCGGCGGTCAGCTCGACGCGGCGGGTCTCGGCCGGGCGGATCAGGCGCGGCACGCCCTCGACGGGCAGCTGGACGCCATGCGCGACCAGTTGCAGCGCCGGCATGTCGGCGCGGACCCGGCGCAGCCATTCGGCCCGCGACTCGGCAAAGGCCTGGCCGTCGCGCAGGCTGGCGCGGCTGGGCAGGGTCAGCACCACCTCGCCCCCTGCCCGCGCCACGCGCAGCGTCATGCGCCGCGCCCGGGACGAGCGGCGCAGCGTCACCGGGATGTCGCCGCCGACCCAAATCCTGTCCTTGCCTACCTGCATCTTGCGGTGCCCTGCCTTTCGGCCCATATTTCCACCGCGCCGCCGTCCCGACGCAAGGGGAAAAGCCTTTGACAGCCCCTTCTGGCTATGGCAGGGGACAGCGGATTTACCTGAACGCGGCAGAAAGAGAATACCATGCCCAAAGAGGAATGGGGCACGAAACGCCTTTGCCCCCATTGCGCCACGCGCTTCTACGACCTGACGAACGACCCGATGACCTGCCCGGCCTGCGGCGCCTCTTTCACGGCGGAAAGCCTGACGAATGGCCGCTCGCGCTCGCTGATCTCGGAAAAGACCGCCGCGCGCGACGAGGATCAGACCGATCTCGTCGATGACGAGGATCTGGACGACGACGCCGATTCCGGGGATCTGGACGACGATCTGCTGGACGACGACGATGACGACGGCGACGTGTCGCTGGACGACATCGCCGACGTGGCGGATTCGGACGACGAATAGGCCGCGAGCGGCCGCGATCGCCCCGGCCGGCCCTTGCCGCGCCGGGGCTTTTTCGTGATCAGAGGGGGCCATGCGCATCATCGACCGCCAAGCCATGCGGGCCATCCTGCTGACGCCCGAGGACCGGGTGCTGCTGATGCGCGTCGATTACGGCACCGGCGACTGGTGGATCACCCCCGGCGGCGGCGCCGAGCCCGGCGAGACGCCCGAGGCGACGCTGCGCCGCGAACTGCGCGAGGAGCTGGGCTTTGCCCTGCCCGCCTTCGGCCCGCTGGTCTGGCGCCGCCGCTTTACCCTGCCCTTGCCGCAGGCGCGCTGGCGCCAATCCGAGCATTACTTCCTGATCGAGACGCCGGAGTTCCGGCCCGTGGTGCAAGACGCGCCCGAGGCCGGCCTGATCCGCGAGTTCCGCTGGTGGAGCCTGCCCGAACTGCGCCACAGCCGCGAGAACCTGGCACCGGCCGCGCTGGCGCGCATCGTGCTGGACTATCGCGAAGGCGGCCCGCCGCGCGAGCCGCCCGCCTTCGAAATCATCGAGGATTAGGCGCTAAGCCTTATAAGCATCATTGAAAAATTCGACTTCCAGCCGGGCGGCGCGGCGGAAGAAGTCGCGCACTTGCGCGGCCTCGGCCGGGCCGGTGCGGTCAAGCTCGGCGCGCAGGAAGGCCACGAAATCGCGGAAGAACGCATTGTCGTGCAGCGTGATCCATTCGGCATGGACGAAGTTTTCCGGCAGGGTCTCGGCCTGCATGGCCCAGTCGAGGTAAAGCCCCTCGGCCACGTTCAGCACCGCCAGCACCGCAGGATAGGAGCGCGTCGCTGCGGCCTCGCGCATGATGGCCTGGAAGCCCTGCGTGGGCGCGCTGTCGGGACTCGCAGCGCGCTCGGCCTCCGATACGCCCAGGGCGGCGAAGGCGCGCAGGAAATAGTCGTTCTCGTCGCTTGAAACCATGCCGGCGAAGCGGCCGAAGCGCAGCCGCGATTCGAAGCGGTCGGCGCTGGCGATGGCGGCGCCGAGCAGCGTCAGGAAAGCGTCGAGGAAACGGTGATCCTGCACGAGATAGCGCGCCATGACCGCATCCGCGATGCGGCCGGCCAGCAACTCGTGCACGAAACGATGGCCGGTCGCAGCCTGCCAATCGGCGGCGCATTCGTCGCGCAGGGTTTCAAAGAAGGTCTGGGGTATGCTGCCCTCCTGGCTTGGGGCGGGGCCGGGATGGCCCCGGGGTGGGGCCGGCATCAGGCAGGCGCACGGACTGGCCATCCCTTCGCCGGCATGATCCGGATCAGGTTCGAAGGGTCACCGCGCCGCGCAGGCCTTGGCCCTTGCCAGCGATCTCTCAGCCCCTTGCCGGGGCTCCCCTTGGTCGCGGCGATCCTAGCCGTCCCCGCCCCGGCTGTCACGCCCCCGACACGCCGGTGCGACAGGCTTGGCCCGACCGGGACGGCATTCCGGCTTGCAGCGGCGGGCGTTCTGTTATCTCGTTGCGCCAAGATGCGTCCGCGCGGCGCCGGACAGGACCGGAGACGATGACCACAGGCCCAGAGCCAAGCCCCCAGACCGCACCCCACCCCGCCCAGGCGCCGCGCCAGACCGGGCTGCGCCTGCACCGGCCGCCGCTGGTGACCAATATCTCGGCCGCGCGCTGGCTGTTGCTGGCGATCGTCGCGGCCTCGATCTATTTCTTTCACGGCTTCCTGGTGCCGGTGCTGGCGGCGATGGTGATCGCGCTGGCCAGCTGGCCGCTGCGCGAGCGGGCGGTGGCGCGGGTCGGGCGCACCTGGGCCGCGACGGCCCTGGTGCTGGTGCTGGTCTGCTTCCTGGTCGTGCCCATCGCCATGGCGCTGATCTATGCCTTCCGCGAGCTGCGCGACTGGATCAACTGGGCGATCCTGGTCAATTCCACCGGCGCGCCGACGCCGGGCTGGATGGTCCAGCTGCCGCAGGTCGGTGACTGGCTGGACGAGAACTGGCACACCTATATCGGCCGGCCCGGCGGCATCTCGGAAATCGTGCAGCTGGTCTCGGGTTCGAACATCGGCGCGATCTATCGCGGCGCGGTGACGGCGGGCTCGCTGGCCTTCCATCTGGCGCTGACGCTGCTCTTCATGCTGATCACGCTCTTCGTGCTGTATCGCGACGGCGACAAGTTCGTGGCCCAGGTCGACCATATCGGTCGCCGCATCCTGCCCGACCGCTGGAGCCGGCTGTCGCGCGTGGTGCCGGCGACGATCAGCTCGACCGTGACCGGCATGACGCTGATCGCCATCGGCGAGGGGGTGATCCTGGGCACCGCCTATTGGCTGGCCGGCGTGCCCTCGCCGGTGACCTTCGGCGTCATCACCGGCTTCATGGCGCTGATCCCGGGCGGCGCGCCTTTGTGCTTCACGCTGGTCTCGGCCTATCTGGTCGCCAGCGGCTCGCCGGTACAGGGCGCGGCGCTGTTCATTTGGGGCACCTGCGAGCTGTTCGTCGTGGACAAGACCATCCGGCCGGTGCTGGTCGGCGGGCCGGTGAAGCTGCCCTTCCTGCCGACGTTCTTCGGCCTCGTCGGCGGGGTCAAGACCATGGGCATCGTCGGGCTGTTCGTCGGGCCGGTGCTGATGGCGCTGCTGGTCTCGATCTGGCGCGAATGGCAGCGCGAGGTGACCGAGGACGAGGCCCGACGCGCCGGCCTGCTGGCCGAGACCCGCTAGTCCGGCGGACAGCGCATGAAAAAGGCGGGGCGCACAGCGATGCGTCCCGCCTTTTCCGTTTTCGTCGCCTGGCCGCGCTCAGTTCGCCGGCACGGCCGGTTCCTGCTGCGGCGGGCTCGACAGCGCCTCGGGCATGGGCGTCAGCGTGACGCCCGAGCTCGCGCCCAGCGGCTCGCCCTCGCGCGTGGTCTCGGTCGGGGCGACCGTATCCTCGGCGGCGGCGCCGGTCGCCGGCGCGGCCGAGGCCGAGGGTGCGGCCGGGGCCGGGGTCGGTACCGGGTTGGCGCGGTCGGAACCGTCGTTGCGCAGATAGTCGAAGAACTCGCCATCGGGCTTGATCACCAGCGAGCTGTTCTCGCCCTTCAGCGCCCGCTCATAGGAGGTCATGGAGCGGGTGAAGGCAAAGAACTCGGGATCGCGGCCGAAGGCATCGGCATAGATGGCGTTGCGGCGGGCGTCGGCCTCGCCGCGAACCACCTCGGCGCGCTTGCGGGCCTCCGAGGTCAGCTCGACCACGGTGCGGTCGGCGGCGGCACGGACGCGCTGCGCGGCCTCGCCGCCGCGGGCGATCTCGTCGGCGGCCTCGCGCTCGCGCTCGGCCCGCATCCGGGCATAGGTCGCGGTCAGGTTCTGCTCGGGCAGGTCGGTGCGGGTCAGGCGCACGTCGATGACGCGGATCCCCAGCGCCTCGGCCTCGCCGCGCGCGCCGTCGCGGATGCGGTTCATCAGCGCGGTGCGGTCGTCCGACAGCACGGTGGTCGAGGGCACCGAGCCCAGCACGCGGCGGATCACGTCGTTGATGATCGAATCCAGCCGTTCCTGCGCGCGGGGCAGGCCCCGACCCTCGGTCGCCTGATAGAGCTTCTGCGCGTCGAGCACCTGCCAGCGGGCAAAGGCATCCACCACCAGCCGGCGGTCGTCCAGGGGCGTGACCTCCATCGGCCGGGTCGGCAGGCCGAGGATGCGGGCGTCATAGCGCACCACGCTGTCGATGAAGGGGACCTTGATGCCGAGGCCGGGGTTCTCGCGCACCTCGACCACCTCGCCAAAGCGCAGCACCAGGGCCTTTTCGCGCACGTCGACGATATAGACCGAAGCCGCCACGATCACCGCGATGACGACCAGGAACGGCAGGACCAGGACAGAGATTGCACGGTTCATCACTGGTTCCCCCCGTTGTTGGTGCCATTGTTGCTGCCGGCATTGCCGGTGGCGCCGCTGCGCAGCTGGTCGAGCGGCAGATAGGGCACGACGCCCTGCCCGGCCTCGCCGTCGATGATGACCTTGTTCGCCTGGCCCAGAATTTTCTCCATGGTTTCCAGATACATCCGGCGCCGCGTCACCTCGGGCGCCTTGACATATTCGTCATAGACCGAGTTGAAGCGCGCGGCCTCGCCCTCGGCATTGTTCACGGCCTCGGCGCGATAGGCCTCGGCGCGCTCGACCACGGCGGCGGCTTCGCCGCGCGCATTGGCCAGCACCCGGTTGGCATAGGCGTCGGCCTCTTTCTCCAGCCGGTCGCGTTCCTGCTGGGCGGCCTGCACCTCGCGGAAGCTGTCGATCACCTCGCGCGGCGGATCGGCGCGCGCCAGGTTGACCCGGACGATGTTGACGCCGGAGTCATAGGAATCCAGCGTGCCCTGCGCGGCGCGCTCCAGCTCGGCCCGGATCTGCTCGCGGTCGCGGTTCAGGATCGGCGCCAGTTCCGACCGCGCCACGATGTCGCGCATGGCCGATTCCGCCACGGCGCGGATGGTATCGTCGGGATCGGCCAGGTTGAACAGGAATTTCTCGGGGTCCGAGACGTTCCAGACCACCTGATATTGCATGTCGACGATGTTCTGGTCGCGGGTCAGCATCAGCCCGCTGTCGTTCGGCCCGGCCTGGCCGGTGCCGATTTCCGTCACCCGCTCGCCCGAGACCTGGACCAGTTCCTTGGTCACCACCGGCCAGGGCGCGAAGTTCAGGCCCGGATCGCCCAGCGCATAGGGCCGGCCGAACAGCAGTTCGACAGAGCGCTGGCCCTCGTCGACGGTGTAGAAGCTGGTGAAGGCCCAGAGTGCGGCCACGGCCAGCGCGCCGATGCCCCAGGTGCCGCGGCTCATCTGGAATTGCGGGCCGAAACGGCGCGGGCCGGTGCCGCGGGGGCCGCCGCCGCCGCCCTTGCCGCCCATCAGCACGCGCAGCTTGTCCTGCCCCTTGCGGACCAGTTCCTCGATCTCGGGGATCTGCTCGCCCCGGCGCGGACCCTGCGGGCGGTCGTCGCGGCCGCCTTGGTTGTTGCCTCCGGCATTGCCCCAGGGGCGCGGACCGCCCTTCTGGTCGCCCCCCTGCGGCGGCTGCTTGCCGCCCTTGCCGTCATCTCCGCCGCCGCCGCCCCAGGGGCCTTGTCCCGCCATCCGTCTCGTGCCTCGCTCTTTTGTGTCTTCCCGTTGGAAACTGGTGCCTTCGGTCGAAAAATCAAGCCGATGCGTCGGCTTTGTCGGAATTGTCATCGCCGACGCGGCGCGTGGGCTTGCGCATGGTCACCAGCTCCTCGGCCAGCGTCGGATGCACGGCGATCGCCGCGTCGAAATCGGCCTTGGTGGCGCCCATGCCCATGGGGATCGCGACCATCTGGATCATCTCGCCGGCCTCGGGTCCGAAGATGTGGCAGCCAAGCACCCTGTCGGTCTCGGCATCCACGATCAGCTTCATCGCCGCCCGTGCGTCCGAGCCCGCGAAAAGCGAGCGCATCGGCCGGAAGCTGGCGACATAGACCAGCGCCGGGCCGCGCGCGGCGGCTTCCTCTTCGGTCAGGCCGACCGTCGCCAGCTCGTGCGGGCGGGTATAGACGGCGCTGGCGACCAGGCCGTGATCGACCTTGCGCGGCTTGGCGCCAAAGACGGTATCGGCGAAGCTGTGGCCCTCGCGGATCGCGACCGGGGTCAGGTTCACCCGGTCGGTCACATCGCCCACGGCATAGATCGAGGGCACCGAGCTTTGCGACCATTCGTCCACCACGATCTCGCCCTTGCGGCCCAGCCTGACGCCGGCCTGTTCCAGCCCCAGCCCCTTGGTATAGGGCGCGCGGCCGGTGGCGAAGATCACCGCGTCGAAGACTTCGCTGCTGCCATCGGCGAAATCGACGCGGCGCGCCTCGCCCTCGGCCGCCAGCCGGACCGGGTTGCTTTCCAGCCGCAGGTCCACGCCGATCATGCGCAGCTGCTCGGTGGCATGGCGGCGCATCTCGCCGTCGAAGCCGCGCAGCACCGCGTCGCCGCGATAGGACAGCGTGGTCTGGCAGCCCAGGCCCTGCAGGATGGTGGCGAATTCGCAGGCGATGAAGCCGCCGCCCACCACCAGCACCCGGCCCGGCAGGTCGTCCAGCAGGAACAGGTCGTCCGAGATCAGCCCCAGCTCCTCGCCCTCGATGCCGGGCAGCGCGGGCCGGCCGCCGGCCGCGATCAGGATATGCTTGGCGGTCAGGCGCTGGCCGTCGGCCAGTTCGACGGTATGGGCATCGGCCAGCCGTGCACGCTGTTTGTGGATGTCCACGTTCGCGGCGGCCAGGCCGCCGGTATAGGCCCCTTCCAGCCGGGTCAGCTCGGCATCCAGCTTGTGGCGGAACATGGTCCAGTCGAAGGCGCCGGCGCCGGCGGTCTGCCAGCCATAGCCGCGCGCCTCGGCGGCATGGGCCTCGGCCTGGCTGGCGAAGATCATCAGCTTCTTGGGCACGCAGCCACGGATGACGCAGGTGCCGCCCATGCGGCTTTCCTCGGCCAGGCCGACGCGGGCGCCGTATTCGCTGGCCGCGATGCGCGCCGCGCGCACCCCGCCCGAGCCGCCGCCGATGACGAACAGGTCATAGTCGAAAGTCATTCGATATCCTCACGCAGCAGTTCCACCACCGAACCGTCGGGACAGCCGATGATCGCAAGCTGGCAGATATTCAGGAACAGCCCGTGTTCAACCACCCCGGCGATGGCCGAAAGCCGCCGCGCCAGCGCCTGCGGGTCCGGGATCGTTTCCAGCGCGAGGTCGAGGATGTAGTTGCCCTCATCCGTCAGCAGGGTTTCGCCGTCGCGCTTGCGCAGCAGGATCGGGCGATGCGTCAGCCCCAGGTCGTCCAGCGCGCGCTGGATCTGCGTCTTGGTGGTCTGGCAGCCGAAGGGAATCACCTCGACCGGCAGGTGGAAGGCGCCGAGCCGGTCCACGACCTTGCCCTGGTCCGCGATCACCACCATGCGGTCCGAGGCGGTGGCGACGATCTTTTCGCGCAGATGCGCCGCGCCGCCGCCCTTGATCAGGTTCAGGTCCGGGTCGACCTCGTCGGCGCCGTCGATGGTCAGGTCGAGCCAGCCGATGTCGTTCAGATCCTCGACCCTGAGGCCCAGCGAGGTCGCAAGCTCGGCCGTGGCCTTCGAGGTCGCGGCGCAGCGCAGATCGAACCCTTCCTCGGCGACCCGCTGCGCCAGGCGGCGCACGAAGATCGCGGCGGTCGAGCCGGTGCCCAGGCCCAGCCGCATGCCGGGCTGGACCAGCGCCACGGCAGCGCGCGCGGCGGCGTCCTTGGAAAGATCGGTCTGGGCGGGGTCGGTCATGGCGAAATCCTTGGCAGGGGCCCGTCGCGGGCGGTCGCGAATCTTATAGGACGAAAGCGCGCGCCTGGGCCATGGCCGGCGGCGATTTTCCCCTGCGGCAATACGCGGGCGGCGCTGGCGATTGCCTCGCGCGGGCGGCTGACCTAAAGCTTGCCGCCATGAGAATACCCGACACATATGCCGTCATCATCACCGCCGCCGGCCGCGGCACCCGCGCGGGCGCGGGGTTGCCCAAGCAATGGCGCAGGCTGTCCGGCGCCACGGTGCTGGCGCGCAGCATCGCGGCCTTCGCGGATTTTCCGCGCATCGTGGTGACGCTGGCGCCCGAGGACATGGCGCGCGGCGTGGCCGAGCTGTCCGGGCCGGTGACGCTGGTCGCCGGCGGCGCCACCCGCGCCGAAAGCGTGCGCGCGGCGCTGGAAAGCCTGTCCGGCAGCGGCGTGACGCATGTGCTGATCCATGACGGCGCCCGGCCGCTGGTTTCCCCCACGGTGATCGAGGCCGTGGTGCAGGCGCTGGCCCAAGGCGCGCCCGCCGCCGCGCCCGCCCTGCCCGTCACCGATGCGCTGTGGCGGGCCGAGGGCGGTCTCGTGCAGGCCACCGCCGCGCGCGACGGGCTTTATCGCGCCCAGACCCCGCAGGGTTTCGCGCTGGCGCCGATCCTGGCCGCGCATCGCGCCGGCCCGACCGACGCCGCCGACGACGTCGAGTTAGCAATCCGCGCCGGCATCCCGGTCACGGTGACGCCCGGTGACGAGGACAATTTGAAACTGACCTATGGCGCCGATTTCAAGCGCGCGCGCCGGATTCTGGAGGGGACCATGGACATCCGCCTGGGCAACGGCTTCGACGTGCACGCCTTTACGACCGGCGATCATGTCTGGCTGTGCGGCGTGAAGATCGCGCATGACAAGACGCTTCTGGGCCATTCCGACGCCGATGTGGGCATGCACGCGCTGACCGACGCGATCTATGGCGCGCTGGCGCAGGGCGACATCGGCCGGCATTTCCCGCCCTCGGACCCGCAATGGAAGGGGGCCGAGAGCCATATCTTTCTGCGCCACGCCGCGGAGCTGGCGCGGCAGATGGGTTATGAGATCTCGAATGCCGACGTGACGCTGATCTGCGAGCGGCCCAAGGTCGGCCCCCATGCCGGCGCCATGGCGCTGCGCCTGTCCGAGATCACCGGCGTCGAGTTCGACCGCATCAGCGTCAAGGCCACCACCTCGGAACGGCTGGGCTTTACCGGGCGCGAGGAAGGCATCGCCGCCATCGCCACCGCAACCCTGATCCGCAGGTGACGCCATGGAGAGACTGATCGCCACATTCTTCGGCATCGGCCGGCTGAAGCCCGCACCCGGCACCTGGGGCTCGGCCGCCGCCGTGGTGCTGGGGGTCGTGGCCTACGAATGGCTTTCGCCCTGGCTGGTGCCGGCAGGCTTCGTGCTGGCGACCGTCCTGGGCTTCTGGGCGGTGCCGCGCGTGCTGGCGGTCAGCGCCGACAAGGACCCGTCCTGGGTGGTGATCGACGAGGTCGCCGGGCAATGGCTGGCGATGAGCTTCACGGTGATCCCGCTGGCGCGGCAAGGCGCCTCGATCCTCGACGCCTGGCCGGGCTATGTCGCGCCCTTCCTGCTGTTCCGGCTGTTCGACATCTGGAAGCCCTGGCTGGTCGGACGCGCCGACCGCAGGGGCGACGCGACCGGGCTGATGCTGGACGACCTGTGGGCGGGCTTGTTCGCCGGCGTGGCCTCGGTCATCCTGGCCGGGCTTTACCATGCCGTGCTGGAGCCGATGCTGTGACCGATCCCGCCCTTGTCCTCGACCTGGCACGCCGGCGCGGCGTGATGATCGCCACCGCCGAAAGCTGCACCGGCGGACTGATCGCCGGTCGGCTGACCGATGTGCCGGGCTCGTCGGATGCGGTCGATCGCGGCTTCGTCACCTATTCCAACGCCGCCAAGGTCGAGATGCTGGGCATCCGCCCCGAGACGCTGGAAGCCCATGGCGCCGTCAGCGAGGAGATCGCGGCCGAGATGGCGGCCGGCGCGCTGGCGCGGTCCCGTGCCGGCATCGCCGTGGCGGTGACGGGCATCGCCGGGCCGGGCGGCTCCGAGCACAAGCCCGAGGGCCGGGTCTGTTTCGGCATCGCCGATGCGGCGGGCGTCAGGACCGAGACGGTCGAGTTCGGCCCGCGCGGCCGGGCCGAGGTGCGGGCCGCGACGGTCGCGCATGCGCTGGCACTGCTGGCGGCCGCGCTGCGCTAGGCCAGCGCCCGCAGCGCGTCCTCGACATCCTCCAGCCGCGTGTCCCAGCCGCAGACCAGCCGGATGCTGACCGGATCCTCGCCCGTCTCGTCCTGGGTATGCGGCCAGAGGTGATAGCAGATGCCGCTGGCGCAGGCCCGGCGATGCAGCTCGCGCGGGATGGTGGCAAAGACCGCGTTGGTCTCGACCCGCTGGTCGATGCGCACGCCCGGCAGCCGCGACAGCCCCAGCGCCAGCTCATGCGCCATGGCATTGGCGTGGCGCGCCAGTTGCAGCCACAGGTCGCCCTCGAGCCAGCCCAGAACCTGCGCCGACAGGAAGCGGTGCTTCGAGACCAGCCCGCCGCCGCGCTTGCGGCGAAAGCCGAATTCCTCGGACCTGGCCGGGTCGAAGATCACCACCGCCTCGACCGCCATGCAGCCGTTCTTGGTCGCGCCCAGCGACAGGATGTCGACGCCGGCGCGCCAGGTCAGGTCGGCCGGCGCCACGTCGAGGCCCGCCAGCGCATTGGCGAAACGCGCGCCGTCCATGTGGACGCCCAGGCCGGCGTCGCGGGCGATGGACGCCAGCGCCGCGACCTCGTCGGGGCTGTAGGCGGTGCCCCATTCGGTGGCGTTGGTCAGGGACAGCGCGGCATTGACCCCGGCATGCACGCCTTCGCGGCCATGCGCCACCAGCGTCTCGGCCAGTGCCTCGGGGGTGATCTTGCCGCCGGTGCCGGGAATGCCCACCAGCTTGGCGCCGCCGGTGAAGAACTCGGGCGCGCCGGTCTCGCTGGTCTGGATATGCGCGGTCTCGTGGCAGAAGACCTTGCCCCAGCCCGGCGCCAAGAGCGACAGCGACAGCGCATTGGCCGCCGTGCCCGAGGTCACGAAATGCACCGCCGCCTCGGGCGCGTCGAAGAGTTCCCGCACCCGGTCCTGCGCCGCCTGGGTGATGCGATCCGCGCCGTAGGAGGGGACATGACCCTCGTTCGCCGCCGCCAGGGCCGCCATGATCCGGGGATGCACGCCGCCGGCATTGTCCGAGGCAAAATTCATGACAGATCCTCGATGATGTAATCGTCCCAGTCGTCCTCGGTCACCGAGGTCTCGCTGACGGTCCAGCCGCGCACCGAGGCGCCGGCGCGATGGATCGATTCGCGGTCCCCCGAGATCAGATAGTGCCAGTCGTAGAGCGGCTTGCCCTCGGCACGCAACCTGTAGGCGCAGGTCGCGGGCAGCCACCAGGCGATCTCGCGCAGCTTCTTCGGGGTCAGGACGACGCAATCGGGAACGAAATCATGGCGGTTCGGGTAGCTGGAGCATTGGCAGCTTTCGCCGTCCAGCAACCGGCAGGCGACCCGGGTAAAGGCCAGCTCGCCGGAGTCCTCGTATTCGATCTTGTTGAGGCAGCATTTGCCGCAGCCGTCGCAGAGCGCCTCCCATTCCGCCTTGTCGAGGTTTTTCAGCGGCAGTTCCCAGAACTTGGGGCGCATCAGCGGGTCGCCAGGATCTCGCGCGCGCTCTGGCTGTCGCGGTCCATCTGCGCCACCAGCGCATCGAGGCTGTCGAACCTGGCCTCGGGGCGCAGGTATTCGACCAGCGCCACCGACAGGTGCTGGCCATAGAGGTCGGCGTTGAAGTCGAAGATATGCACTTCCAGGTTCGGGCGGTTCACCCCGAACATCGGCCGCACGCCCAGGCTGGCCACGCCCTTGTAGCTGCCGCGGTCCGGGCCGGTCAGCACGTCGACCAGCACGGCATAGACCCCGAGCTGCGGCAGGTGCAGCCCCTCGACCGCCATGTTCGCGGTGGGATAGCCCAGGTCGCGGCCGCGCTTGTCGCCATGCAGCACCTCGCCGTCGATGCGGTGCCAGTGGCCCAGCATGCGCTCGGCGTCGCGGGTGCGGCCCTGGGCCAGGGCCTGGCGGATCGCGGTCGAGCTGTATTCGACCGCGCCGTCGCCGATCAGCGGCGCGACGGTGACGCCGAAGCCCAGCTCGGCCCCGAGTTGGGTCAGCGTCTGCGCGCTGCCCGAGCGTTGGCGGCCGAAGCAGAAATCGGCGCCGACGGTGACATGGCGGATGCCAAGGCCGCCGACCAGCACCTCGCGGGCGAAATCCTCGGGCGCGAAGCCGGCCAGCACCGCGTCGAAGGGCAGTTCATACAGGTGATCGACCCCCAGCCGCGCCAGCCGGTTCGCGCGCGATTCCGCGTTCATCAACCGGAAGGCCGGGCCATCGCCGGCGAAGAACTGGCGCGGATGCGGCTCGAAGGTGATGACGCCCAGGGGCGCGTCGCAGGCGGCGCGGGCGGCGTCGATGACGGAGCGGTGCCCCAGGTGCACGCCGTCGAAATTGCCCATGGCGACGCTCGCGCCACGGGCATCGAGCGGCAAGGCTTTCCAGTCGTGATGGATGCGCAAGCGGCCCCCCGGTGGGCCGCAGACCGGCCCGGTCAGTCGAATTTGCGGCTTGGCGCCAGAACGACCGCCTCGCCTTTCAGAACGACCGTATCACCGACAAGGCAGCGGGTTGCAAGGGTCACGCGGCGTTTCGCGTGGTCGATGGCATCGACCGTCACCTCGGCCCGCACCAGGTCGCCGGGGCGCACCGGGGCCATGAATTTCAGCGTCTGGCCCAGGTAGACCGTGCCATGGCCGGGCAGCTGTTCGCCGATCACCGCCGAGATCAGCCCGGCAGTCAGCATGCCATGGGCGATGCGCCCCTCGAAGATGGTGTCGCGGGCGTAATCCTCGTCCAGATGCACCGGGTTGCGGTCGGTCGAGACGGCCGCGAACATCTCGATATCCTCGTCCGTCACCACCTTTTGCAGGTAGCGCATCATCCCGACTTCCAGATCCTCAATGACGATGGTGCCGCGCGGAAGATTGTCCAGCATCATTCAATGCCCCCGGTGAGTAGCTTCATGCTGCATAGCAGCACCGGAGGCCTCGCGCAATAAAATAATGCATCCTGACAAAAAACGGACCGATTATTACCGGCCCGTTTTGCAGCTCAGCGCAGCCGGCCGATGCTGTAGCGCGGGGCCTCGGCCCGCATCGCCAGCCATTCCTCGAGCATGGCCGGGTCGGGGTTTTCCACGTCGGGGCCGAATTCGGCCGCCGCCAGCCCGCCGGTGACGAAGAGCGCGTCGATCCCCTCGCCCGCGGCGCCGGGAATGTCGGTGGCGATGCCGTCGCCCACCGCCAGGATGCGGGCATTGTCGTCGATGCCCAGCCGGCGGCGCGCCAGGTCATAGATCGGCGGATGCGGCTTGCCGAAATACAGCGCCTCGCCGCCCAGGTCCTGATACATCTCGGCCAGCGCGCCGGCGCAATAGACCCGCTTGTCGCCCAGGTCCACCACCACGTCGGGATTGGCGCACAGAAGCTTCAGCCCGCGCTCGCGCGACAGGATCAGCCGGGTGCGGTAATCCTCGGGCACCTCGGTCAGGTCGTCGAACAGGCCGCAGCAGACGATTCCCTCGGCCTCGGTCATGGGCACGCGCTGGATCGGGGGCGCGTCCTGCCACTCCTCGGGGATGTCGGTGAAGAAGCCCTCGTCCTTGTCCTGGGCGATGGCCCAGACCCGGCGGCCGACGGCGCCGGCGAACATCGCGTCCTGCGCGGCGTCGCCGGAGCTGACCACCAGATCCCAGGCGTCGCGCGGCACGCCCATGCGGTCGAGCTGCTCGGCGACGTATTTCCACGGCCGCGGCGCATTGGTCATCAGCACCACGCGCCCGCCGCCGGCACGGAAAGCCTGCAGCGCCGCGATCGCCGCGGGCCAGGGCGCCTTGCCGTTGTGCAGGCAGCCCCAGAGATCGCAGAACAGGACGTCGTAATGGGTGCCGACCTCGGCCAGCGAGCGGATGATCTGCGTCATGGAGATGCCTTCTTTTCGTTCAGACCGCGAGCGCGGGGATGATCTGCTTCTTGCGCGACATGATGCCGGGCAGGACGACCGTGTCGCTGCTGACGGTGGCGTTGAAGCTTTTCTCGGCCACGGTCTTCACGAAGTCGTTCGGGACCAGGAGCGTCGCTTCCTCGTTCAGGATGTCGACGATGAACAGCAGCACCTCGTCGGCGCCATCGGCGGCGGCGACGCCCGGCATGGCGGCCATCAGCGCGCCCTTGCGGTCCAGCAGCACCTGCGGCGCCGTGGTTTCCAGCACCGAGACGCGCAGCTGCTTGCCGCCGAGTTCGTATTCCTTGCTGTCCATGCGCAGCAGCGCCTCTTCGGTAAAGGCCGACACGTCGGACTTGGCCGCGAACATCTCGGCCGCGTATGCGGGGATCGAGACGCCCAAGTCACGCGCGATCTTCTCGGCTACCCAGCGGTCATGCGGCGTGGTGGTCGGGCTGCGGAACTCCAGCGTGTCGGACAGGATGCAGGTCAGCATGGCGCCCTTGACGCCGCGCGGGGCGCGGGCCAGCGCCTCGTCGCCGATCAGGTCGTGCATGATCGTTGCGGTGCAGGCCAGCGGGCGGATGGTGATGCTGATCGGCAGCTTCGTCTTGATGCCGCCGGCCAGCAGGTGGTGGTCGATGATCTCGATCACCTCGGCCGAGGCCAGCGATTCGGGCAGCTCGGCGGGGTTGTTGGTGTCCACGATCACGCAGCGGTCGCCGGCAGCCACGTCGGCGATGATCGCGGGCTTGTCGAGGTTCCACTTGGTCAGCATCCAGGCGGCCTCGGTGTTCGGCTCGCCCTGCAGCACGGCGACGGCGGGCTCCTTGCGGATCTCGGACAGATACCAGGCCCAGATGATGGGCGAGCCGGTCGAGTCGGTGTCGGGGGCCTTGTGGCCGAAAACCTTGATCATGCTGATCCCCTGAGATTGGGCGGAAAATTCGCGCGGGTTATAGGGCGCGGGGCCGGGAATGTCTATCAACCCAAGGCCAGCGCCGCATTCAGCGCCAGGGCCAGCAGCACGGTGTTGTAGTAGAACGAGAAGGCCGAATGCAGCAGCGTGATCCGCCGCGCCTGGCTGTCCAGCGCGGTCACGTCGGCGGTCTGCGCCGCCATGCCCAGCGTGAAGCTGTAGTAAAGGAAATCCCAGATCGTCGCGTTCTGGCCCTCGGGCAGGCCGGGAAAGCCGAGGTTGCGCTTTTCGCGCCCGTCCGGGCGGCGGGCATACCAGAGGCTGGCATAGTGAAAGGCCATGACCGTGTGGATCATCGCCCAGCCCAGCGGCACCGAGGCCAGCGCAAAGGCCGGCCGCAGCCAGAAGCCGGAATGCGGGTCGCGGATGGTCAGCAGGATCGCCACCAGGCTGATCGCGACCGAGCCGAAGGCGATGGGGACGATGACGCTCATGCCCTCGTCGTCGCGGTCGGCATGGCCGCGCATGATCTCGACCGTCATGCGCCGGACCAGAAGCCCGGACAGCAGCAGGTAGCACAGGCAGAAGGTGACCGAGAACAGCAAAAGCCGGTCCAGCGCCTGCATCCGCCAGGCGCCCAGGCCCACCGCCAGCCCCAGCGCGAAGCTCAGCAGAAAGCGCAGGTGGCGCCGCAGGTCGTGCAGCATCTAGGCCGGGGTCTGCTGGTGCTGGACGATGCGCCAGTCGCCGTCGCGGCGGATCCAGGTGGTGGTGCAGAGCGCGCGATAGGTCTCGGCCCCGGCGCGGCGGGCGGTGGCGTGATAGGCGAGCACGCAGAGCACGTCGGTCTCGATGGCGGCGCGGTCGCTCATGGTGACCTCCTGCCAGCGCGGGGCCGCGGACAGGTTTTCGACCACCCGGCGCCGGGTCAGGATACCCGTCGGCGCAAAGGCCATCAGGCAGGCGTCGTCGAGCTTGCGCGCCGCCTCGGCCGCGCCCGAGAGCCAGAATTCACGTTCCTCGCGCCACAGATCATCCGCCATCGCCTATCCCCTCCACCGTGACCGGGCTGATGGTCCAGCCCCTGTTTTGCAAGAGCTGCAGCACGCCATGCCGGCCCGGCAGGTGCAGCGCGCCAAAGCCCGCGACCACGCCCTTGCCCTGGCGGGCGGCGTCGGCCGCTGCCTGTTCAATGGGTTGGATCCAGCTTTCGTTCCGCTGGTCCATCAGCTTTTCCTGCGCCAGCCGCATCTGCCGGTCCACCTCGGCCCGGCTGAGGCCCGAGTTTTCATAGGCGTCGAAGCGGCCGAATTCCCAGATCAGCCAGCTGTCGCCGGCGAAATAGCTGTCGCTGAGCGTGGTCGCGTAATCGTCGGCATAGGCGGCGGCGGGCATGGCGGCGCGGATCATGTCCTCTTCCTCCTTGGGGGTCATGTCTCGGAACAGGGTGAAGACGGTGTCCCAGGGCTCCAGCGCCCGCACCGGCACGTCGGCCGCCTCGGCCCGGGCGATCAGCAGGTGGTCGAGCCCGCCGGCATCGCCCCGCGCCTCGACCATGCGCTTCATGCAGGGCGAGATGCCGAGCATGACCGCGACATACCAGGGCCGCAGCTTGCTGGCGATCAGCGCGGGCAGGCCGCGATCCTCGAGCGCGGCCGAGAGCGCCTGCCAATCCGCCTCGCCCAGCCGCTCGGGCAGGGTCGGGCCGGTGGTATCGACGACCAGGGTCGGGTCGGCGGCCATGGCCTCGGCAAGCTTCGCCTCCTCGGCCGGGCCGGCCTCGACCAGCAGGGCGGCGGCGCGGTCGATCTCGGGCCCGAAGCGGGCCATGGTCCGCTCGTGGCGCGGATCAGCGAAGTGATAGGTGCCGAGCAGCAGCACATGGCTGTCGCCCTTGCCCGCGCGCCAGAACAGGCCCTTGTGATGGGGCACGGCATCGGTCGCGGCGCGCAGCTGCGCCAGCCGCTCGGGCGCCATGTCGTCGAACAGATTGCGCCCGACGCAGTCCTGCGCCGCCGCGGGCCAGGCCAGGGTCGCGGCGGCGATGAAGGCGGTCAGCAGGGATTTCAGGCGCATCGCGGGCTCCGGGCAGGTTCCGGCGCAGCATGGCACGGCGCCCCCCAAGGCACCAGAGCGGGCGCGCGCCAGCCTAGCGCGGCAGCGGCAGGTCCTGGGGCGGCGCCTGCCCCGCCAGCAGCGCCTGCCAGATCCGGGTGACTTGCGCGGCCTTGGCGGGCCAGGTGAAATCGCGCATCACCCGCGCCTGCCCCGCCGCTGCCATGCCCGGCAGCACGGCCGGATCGGCCGCAATGGCCTGCAGCCGCGCGCGCAGCCCGGCGACGATCTGCGCGCGGCTGCCCATGGCGATGCGGAAGCCCGTCGCATCGTCGACCAGCTCGCCCGGCCCGGCGTAATCGGCGATGACCGGCACCACGCCCAGGGCCATCGCCTCCAGCACCACGCCGCCGCCGAACTCCCGCACCGAGGGAAAGACCAAGAGTTGCGAGCGCGCCGCAATGGCCTGGACCTGGGCATGTTCAACCCAGCCGAGCAGGTTCACCACATCACCGACGCCTTCGCGCGCGACCAGATCACGCAGCTGGTCCATCTGCGGCCCGTCGCCGATGATGTCGAGCACCAGCGCGCCCGAGCGCAGCAGCGGCAGCGCCGCCTCGATCGCCATGTCGGCGCCCTTGTAGGGCACCAGCCGGCCGATGAAGCAGCCGCGCAGCGGCAGCGTGCCCGGCTGCGGCGCGGTCAGGCTGAAGCGCGCGGGGTCGATGGCGTTCTCCGGCAGCCAGACCGTCTTGGCGCGATGCTTCGCCGGGATCTCGCCCAGGGTATGCATCGAGCCGCAGATGATGGCACTGGCGTCGCGCAGCATCGCACCGCGCCCCGGCAGCGCCTTGTAGGCGCCGCGGATATAGGACAGCCACTCCTTTTCACGCCGCCGCTCGATGTCGAAGCCCTTGGGCCAGGGCACGCCGCCGTTCAGCGGCCCAAGGACGAAGGGCACCCCTGCCCGCTTGCAGCGCGGCGCAAGCAGGCTGTTCGCGGTCGGCGTCAGCGGCGTCACCCGATGCACGATGTCGAATTCGCCGGCGCGGATGCGGGCGCCGAAGGCGCGCCAGACCAGCCGCTCGAAATAGCCGTAGCCCAAGGTCGAAACGGCGGTCTTGATCGTCCAGCCGACGCCCTTGCCCATGCTGAGCCGCTCGGCCAGCCGCCACATCGGCGCGGCCAGCGCCTCGCTGTCGATGGCTGTGAAGTCGCGGCCCTCGACCAGGCCGGCGCGCAGGATCGCCTCGCGGTTGCGGACCTGGGTGACGATATGGACATCGGCCACATCGCGCAGCGCATGGGCCAGCGACCAGCCGACCAGCGGCACCGAAACCCATTCCGGGTTTGCCGCCTCGGCGATGACCAGAGCCTTGATGCGCCTCTCCACGATGCCGTCCCCCAGCCTGTGCCCCCTTCCGCGTAGCCGCGGCGCAGAAACCGCGTCAAGCGGATTTCGCAGCGAATTTTTCTGGAAGCCGGGCGTTGACAGGTGCCGGGGCTCTGCCTAGATGGGCGTCACTGGCACTCACCAAGACCGAGTGCCAACATCTTAAACCAACCTGTAACACCGGAGTGTTCACATGGCTTTCAAACCGCTGCACGACCGCGTTCTGGTCCGCCGCGTCCAGTCGGACGAAAAGACCAAGGGCGGCCTGATCATCCCCGACAGCGCCAAGGAAAAACCCGCCGAGGGCGAGATCGTCTCGGTCGGCGAAGGCGCGCGCAAGGATTCGGGCGAGCTGATCGCCCCGGCCGTGAAGGCCGGCGACCGCGTGCTGTTCGGCAAATGGTCGGGCACCGAGGTCACCGTCGACGGTGAAGAACTGCTGATCATGAAGGAAAGCGACATCCTGGGCATCATCGCCTGATCTCGCCTTCCCGCATAACCCATTACAGGAGTAGATAGAATGGCTGCGAAAGAAGTCCGGTTCAACACCGACGCCCGCGACCGCATGCTGAAAGGCGTGAACATCCTCGCCGATGCCGTGAAGGTCACGCTGGGCCCGAAAGGCCGCAACGTGGTGATCGACAAGTCCTTCGGCGCCCCGCGCATAACCAAGGACGGCGTCTCGGTCGCCAAGGAGATCGAACTGTCCGACAAGTTCGAGAACATGGGCGCGCAGATGGTCCGCGAAGTCGCGTCGCGCACCAATGACGAGGCCGGCGACGGCACCACCACCGCCACCGTGCTGGCCCAGGCCATCGTGAAAGAGGGCATGAAGGCGGTTGCCGCCGGCATGAACCCGATGGACCTGAAGCGCGGCATCGACGTCGCCACCGCGAAAGTGGTCGAGGCCATCAAGGCCGCCGCCCGCCCGGTCAACGACTCGTCCGAAGTGGCGCAGGTCGGCACCATCTCGGCCAACGGCGAAGCCTTCATCGGCCAGCAGATCGCCGAAGCCATGCAGCGCGTCGGCAACGAGGGTGTGATCACCGTCGAAGAAAACAAGGGCATGGAGACCGAAGTCGAAGTCGTCGAAGGCATGCAGTTCGACCGCGGCTATCTCTCGCCCTATTTCGTGACCAATGCCGACAAGATGGTCGCGGATCTGGAAGACGCCTATATCCTGCTGCACGAGAAGAAGCTCTCGTCGCTGCAGCCGATGGTCCCGCTGCTGGAAGCCGTGATCCAGTCGCAAAAGCCGCTGCTGATCGTCGCCGAAGACGTCGAAGGCGAGGCCCTGGCCACGCTGGTCGTCAACAAGCTGCGCGGCGGGTTGAAGATCGCTGCCGTCAAGGCGCCGGGCTTCGGCGACCGCCGCAAGGCCATGCTGCAGGACATCGCGATCCTGACCGGCGGCCAGGTGATCTCGGAAGACCTGGGCATGAAGCTGGAGAATGTCACCATCGACATGCTCGGCCGCGCCAAGAAGATCTCGATCAACAAGGACAACACCACCATCGTCGACGGCGCCGGTGAGAAGGCCGAGATCGAGGCCCGCGTGTCGCAGATCCGCCAGCAGATCGAGGAAACCACCTCGGACTACGACCGCGAGAAGCTGCAAGAGCGTGTTGCCAAGCTGGCCGGCGGCGTTGCCGTCATCCGCGTCGGCGGCATGACCGAGATCGAAGTGAAAGAGCGCAAGGACCGCGTCGATGACGCGCTGAACGCCACCCGTGCGGCGGTTCAGGAAGGCATCGTCGTCGGTGGCGGCGTGGCCCTGGTCCAGGGCGGCAAGGCGCTGGAAGGCCTGACGGGTGTGAACTCGGACCAGGATGCCGGCATCGCCATCGTCCGCCGCGCGCTGGAAGCCCCGATGCGCCAGATCGCCGAGAACGCCGGCGTCGACGGCGCCGTGGTGGCCGGCAAGGTTCGCGAGTCGAACGACAAGGCCTATGGCTTCAACGCCCAGACCGAAGAATATGGCGACATGTTCAAGTTCGGCGTGATCGACCCGGCGAAAGTCGTCCGCACCGCGCTGGAAGATGCGGCGTCGGTGGCTGGCCTGCTGATCACCACCGAGGCGATGATCGCCGAGAAGCCCGAGCCGAAGGCTCCGGCCGGTGGCATGCCCGACATGGGCGGCATGGGCGGCATGATGTAATCAGCCCCCGCCGCGTGGCGAAGGATCGGCCGTCCCGAAAGGGACGGCCTTTTCGATTCAGGCCGAGGCCCGGCGCTGCTGCGCGAGCCGGCGCAGGAAGGCCAGCACGAAGATCCCGGTCAGGATCAGCACGATGGTCGGCGCCGGCGCGCTGTCGAGCCAGAAGCTGGCATAGACCCCGATGAGCATCGCCGCCATGCAGATCGCGACCGCCACCGCCAGCATGCGGCCGAAGCTGCGCACCAGCAGGAAGGCGATGGCCCCCGGCGCGATCAGGAGCCCGACCGCCAGGATCAGCCCGGTCGCCGACATGGTGGCGACGATGGTCAGCGACAGCACCGTCAGCAGCCCGTAGTGCAGCAGCCCGACCGGCAGGCCCGAGGCCCGCGCCTGCGCCGGATCGAAGGCATGCAGCATCAGGTCCTTCCATTTCAGCAGCAGCACCGCCGCGACCGGCAGCGCGATCCCTAGCGCCAGCCGCAGATCCTGCGGCCCGACGCCCAGCATGTTGCCGAACAGGATATGGTCCAGATGCACGTCCGAGGTGATCGCGGTATAGATCACGATCCCCAGCCCGAACATGCCCGAGAAGACCACGCCCATCACCGTGTCCTGCTTGACCCGGCTGTTGCCCGACAGATAGCCGGTGGCCAGCGCCGTCACCATACCGGCGGTGAAGGCGCCCAGGATCAGCGGAAAGCCCCAGAGATAGGCCAGCACCACGCCCGGCAGCACGGCATGGCTGACCGCATCGCCCATCAGCGCCCAGCCCTTGAGCACCAGGAAGCACGACAGCAGCGCCGTCGGCACCGAGACGATCACCGCGATCAGGAAGGCATCTCGCATGAAGCCGAACTGAAAGGGCGCCAGAAGCTCGCTCATGGTGCGGCCTCCAGCGCGGCGCGGGCCTTGGCGCGGGCAGCGAGCAGCCCGTGCTTCGGCGCCCAGACGAAGGTCGCGAGGAAGATCAGCGTCTGCAGCACCACGATGATGCCGCCGGTGGCGCCGTCGAGGAAATAGGACAGATAGGCGCCGGTGAAGCTGGTGACCGTGCCGATGGCGACCGAGAGCCCGATCAGCCGCGGGAAGCGGTCGCAGATCAGATAGGCCGTCGCCCCCGGCGTCACCACCATGGCGATGACCAGGAAGGCGCCGACCGTCTGCATCGCCGCCACCACGCAGGCCGAAAGCAGCACGAAGAACACGGCCTTCAAGAGCCCCGGCCGCAGCCCGACCGAGCGCGCGTGGCTTTCGTCGAAGAAGACCACCATCAGGTCCTTCCATTTCGCCAGCAGCACCGCCAGCGAGACGAAGCCGATGATCGCCAGTTGCAGCGTATCGCCAGGGGTGATCGACAGGATATTGCCCATGGTGATGGTCTGGACCGAGATCGCCATCGGGTTGATCGAGACCATGAACAGCCCGAGCCCGAAGAAGCTGGTGAAGATCAGCCCGATCACCACATCGGGTTTCAGCCCCGAGCGGTCCGACAGGAACAGCATCGCCGCCGCCGCCAGCCCGCCCGACAGGAACGCCCCCAGCGCGAAGGGCAGGCCCAGCATATAGGCGCCGGCGACGCCCGGCACCACGGAATGCGACAGCGCGTCGCCGATCAGCGACCAGCCCTTGAGCATCAGATAGGCGGACAGGAACGCGCAGACCCCGCCGACCAGCGCCGAGACCCACATGGCATTGGTCATGTAGAGATAACTGAAGGGCTCCAGCAGCAGGCTCATTCCGCGCCCTCCTCCGGCTTTCCGGCCGTATGGGTGCGGTCGCCGTATTGCACCAGCGGGCGCTCGTCGTCGGTCAGGATGGTGACGCGGCGCGGGTCGTCGTCGTCATGGAGCCGCGTGCCGCCCAGGGTAAAGCGGCGCAGCACGCCGCCAAAGGCGGTTTCCAGGTTCTCGCGGGTGAAGGTGGTCTCGGTCGGGCCGTAAGCCAGCACCGTGCCCTTGACCAGCACCACCCGGTCGCAGAACTCTGGCACCGAGCCCAGGTTGTGGGTCGAGACCAGCATCACCCGCCCCTCGTCGCGCAGTTCGCGCAACAGCGCGATGATCTGGTCCTCGGTCTTGACGTCGACGCCGGTAAAGGGCTCGTCCAGCAGGATGACGCGGCCGTCCTGCGCCAGGGCGCGGGCCAGGAAGACGCGCTTCTTCTGGCCGCCCGAAAGCTCGCCGATCTGGCGGTGGCGGTAGTCCTGCATGTTCACCCGCGCCAGCGCCGCATCCACGGCGTCGCGGTCGGCCTGGCGCGGGATGCGCAGGAAACCCATGTGGCCATAGCGGCCCATCATCACCACGTCCTCGACCAGCACGGGGAAGGACCAGTCCACTTCCTCGGCCTGCGGCACATAGGCGACCTGGTTGCGCTTCAGCGCCTCGCGCACCGTCATGCCCAACAGGCGGATCTCGCCCGCGGCGGCCGGCACGAAACCCATGATCGCCTTGAACAGCGTCGATTTTCCGGCGCCGTTCACCCCGACCAAGGCCGTGACCGTGCCGCGCGGGATCTGGAAACTCGCATGGCGCAGCGCGGTCAGCCCGTTGCGATAGGTCACGGTCACGTCGCGGGCGTCGATGCCGCCGCCGGGGTCGGCCCGGTCGCTTTCTCCAAGCTCGGTCCTGATGTCGTCGCGCATCCCTGCTCCCTTGCTCAGTTGCCGGCGGCCAGACCCTTGGCCACGGTTTCGGTGGTGACCTTCAGCAGGTCGAGGTAGCTCGGCACCGGCCCGTCCGGTTCGGACAGGCTGTCGACATAGAGCACGCCGCCGTAATGCGCGCCGGTCTCGCGCGCGACTTGCTCGGCCGGGGCGGTGTTCACCGTGCTTTCGCAGAACACCACCGGGATCTGATGCGCGCGCACGCCGTCGATCACCGTGCGCACCTGGCGCGGCGTGCCCATCTGGTCCGAGTTCATCGGCCAGAGGTAGAGCTCCTTCAGCCCCAGGTCGCGCGCCAGATAGGGAAAGGCGCCCTCGCAGGTCACCAGCCAGCGCCGATCCTCGGGAATGGCCGCGATCTCGGCGCGCAGCGGCTCCAGCGCCGCGCGCAGCTGCTGCTTGTAGCCCTCGGCATTGGCGGCATAGGTCGCGGCATTCGCAGGATCCTGCTGCGCGAAGGCCTTGGCGATATTGTCGACATAGGCTTCGGCATTGGTCAGGCCCATCCAGGCATGCGGGTTCGGCTTGCCCTCATAGCCGCCGGCGGCGATCGGGATCGGCTCGATGCCGTCGGTCAGCGTGGCCGAGGGCACCTCGCCCAGGTTGGCCAGAAACTGCTGGAACCAGCGTTCCAGGTTCATGCCGTTCCACAGGATCAGGTCGGCGCCCTGGGCCCGGACGATGTCCTGCGGCGTCGGCTCGTAGCCGTGGATCTCGGCGCCCGGCTTGGTGATCGAGACCACCTCGGCCGCGTCCCCCGCCACATGCCGGGCCATGTCGGCCAGCACGGTGAAGGTGGTGACCACCTTCATCTTCTCCCCGGCCGCAGCCGAGGCCGCCATGAGCGCCATCGCCGCCACCGCACCAATCAGGCGCGCGCCTGTCCGAGCCATGCCCATCCCTTCCGGTTTCGCGGCGCAGCCTGCGCCGCCGATTCAGTTGCGAGTTGATCGCATATAGACATAGCGTCTTGCGCGCACATCGCAAGTGCAAATCAGTCGCAACTGGATGGAGGGCCGTGAAATCGGGCCGTGCCGCGGGTGCACCGGGCGTGCAGGCCGCGTACGCCGCGCGTACACCGGCAACGCGCGCCGCGTTAAGGCGCGGTTAACCCGTTGCGCCGAGCCTTGGGGTCGGTTTGGCACGGGCGTCGGAGGTCGGGATGGTCAGCAGGGCGGAAGAGCAGCGGCGGGTGAATTACCACTACATGGCGGACGCCATGCGGATGCTGGAATGGGACCTGCACCAGCGGCTGATGGAGGAGCTGCGCATCCCCGCGGAATGGCACGAGATCGCGCGCGAGAAGGGGCAGTCGAAGAAGACCCGGGTGACGATTCGGCTGGATGAGGAGGTGGTGAAATTCTTTCGCTCGACCGGGGTGGACTGGCAGCCTCGGCTGAACCGGGTGCTGTCGGTGTGGGTGCACGCCCGGCTGGCGGGGATGATCCGGGGGGCGGAGACGATGGATTACCTGAAGCGCCGGGTGGATGAGGGGCACGACGGGGCGCGGCCGCGCTGGGGGGATTTGCAGCGGATGGAGGAGGAGGCGCTGGGGGATGCGGCGACGCGGTTCGGCGAGGTGGGGGTGCCGATGGGGGTGGAGCGGGTGAGCTCGGCGGTGTTGCGGGTGGAGTTGGAGGGGAGAAGGGGGAAGTGAGGGGGTAAGCGGGTGATACAAAGGGACGTGCAAGCGGACTGACAGAACTGCGGCGTAGGAAATTGGAGGGCGGGCAAAACGGTCATTCGTTGAGAGTGTTCAACAGTCATGCCCTCAAGGCACAAAATCCCATAGCTGCCATTCCCCTGATCTGCAGCTGCTAAGTAGGCGATACTCTTTCCTCATAATTCCTCTAGAATACTTCTAGCAAGACCTCTATCTATGTAGAGAGATAAGTTGCTTCAGAGGAATGGAGTGCCCCCACTGAAGTGGTCCACCCACTGGGATAGAAATATCCTGTTCAGGAGGGCTCTGTTGCACAAATCGGCTTAAGGCCGAGGTTCCCCTTTCCCCGGACGGACTTATCCCACAGCTTCCGTGACGGGTATTCCGAGCGCGGTGTAGCCGTTCAGGACGGCGATGCGGACCTGGAGTTCGGCGACCTGTCGGTCGAAGTCCCGTGCCATGAGCCGCTGGCCCAGCAACTTGATACAATGCATCTTTGTCTCGACGCGGCTTCGGCGGTGGTATCCACACCATCGTCGCCAGAGCGCGCGGCCCAGGTATTTCGCCGCGCGCAGGGCCTCATTTCGGGCCACGGCTCCGGCGGTGATCGTCTTCCAGGGCTTCGCGTTCTTGCGGGGCGGGATGACGGCATGGGCACCGCGATCTGCAATCGCATCGTGGCATTTGCGCGTGTCGTAGGCGCCATCAGCCGTAACGCTACCGATTTCCTGGTCCTGCGGGATTTGGTCGAGAAGGTGGGGTAGGATGGGCGCATCACCGATGTGGCTCCCGGTGACTTCGACGGCCCGGATCTCCAACGTTTCTTCATCGATCCCAAGGTGGAGCTTGCGCCAGACGCGCCGTTTCGGGCCGCCATGCTTGCGTGCGTGCCACTCGCCTTCACCTTCGACCTTGATCCCGGTGCTGTCGACCAGCAGGTGCAACGGCCCCTTGGAGCCGCGGTAGGGGATGTTCACGGCCAAGGTCTTCTGGCGGCGAGATAGCGTGCTGAAGTCGGGCACCGTCCAGTTCAGGCCGACCAGCCGTAGCAGGCTCTCGACGAACCCGGTCGTCTGCCGGAGCGCCATGCCGAACAGCACTTTCATCGAGAGGCACGTCTGGATAGCGGCATCGCTGTAGGTCTGCTGGCGGCCACGCCTGCCTGTCGGCGCGGCATCCCAGCTCATCTCGGGGTCAAACCAGATCGTCAGCGAGCCCCGGCGCTTGAGTGCTTCATTGTAGGCTGGCCAGTTCCTGGTCTTGTAGGTCGGGGGTATGGGTCTGCTCATGCATCCCAGCTACCACCCTGGATTCGCGAGATGAATCCCTCACGCGATTTGTGCAACAGAGCCGTTCAAGGATGACTTGGAAAACGCGGCGTCATTAGGAACCTATCGCTCACCGTTGCTTAATTAAAAACGCGATATGCGAAACCGTCTATATGACGGCGTCGACATCGCCCCATTTACAACCTCAATTAATGGAAATACTGCGACAAGTGTGAATTTTCGGCTTAGGTAGGCTAGTAGAGAGGCCGTAGGGGCTCTGACGGCAAGCAAAGGGCCGAATTGGATAGGCCGCCCAAGTGGGCGGCCTTAGCTTGCAACTGCATAGTCAGTAACTCACCCGCTCAAGCCTGCAACGCCCTCACCCCAACTTCCCCTTCCCCACGCGACTTGATCGCCGCCACAGCCGCGATGCTCCCCGCCGCCGTGGTGTAATACGGGATCTTGTCGTTCAGCGCGACCGCCCGGATCTCGCGCGAATCGGCGATGGCCTGCGTGCCTTCGGTGGTGTTCAGCACCATGGCGATCTCGCCGTTCTTCAGCCGATCCACGATGTTCGGGCGGCCTTCGTAGACCTTGTTCACCAGTTCGGTCTCGACCCCGGCCTCGCGCAGGAAACGCGCGGTGCCCGAGGTGGCGACCAGCGCAAAACCCATCGCGGTCAGGTCGCGGGCGGCCTGGGCCAGCCCTTCGGTCTTGTCGGCGTCGCGGACCGAGATGAAGACTAGGCCCTCGGAAGGCAGCGTTGTCCCCGCCCCCATCTGCGCCTTCAGGAAGGCGCGGGCGAAGTTGCGGTCCCAGCCCATGACCTCGCCGGTCGAGCGCATTTCCGGGCCCAGAAGCGTGTCGACGCCGGGGAAGCGGGCGAAGGGCAGCACCGCCTCTTTGACCGAGAACCAGGGCGTGTTCGGGTCCGCCAGCGTCAGCGGGTCGGCGAAGGGCAGGCTGTCCTCGGGGCCGACGCCCTCGGGATAGGCGGGCCGCGCCGGGAAGTTCGCCATCGGCTCGCCCGCCATCAGGCGCGCTGCGATCGAGGCGATGGCGCTGTCGGTGGCCTTGGCGACGAAGGGCACGGTGCGGCTGGCGCGCGGGTTCACTTCCAACACGTAGATCGCGCCGTCCTTCAGCGCGAATTGCACGTTCATCAGCCCGACGACGTTCAGGGCGCGGGCCATGGCGACGGTCTGGACCTTCAGCTCGGCGATGGTGGCGGGGTCGAGCGTGTGCGGCGGCAGCGAACAGGCGCTGTCGCCGGAATGGACGCCGGCCTCCTCGATATGCTCCATGATACCGGCGACGTGGACGGTGCTGCCGTCCGAGAGCGCGTCGACATCGACCTCGATGGCGCCCGAGAGGTAGCTGTCGAGCAGCACCGGGCTGTCGCCCGAGACCTTGACTGCCTCGCGGATATAGCGGTTCAGCTGGTCCATGTCGCGGACGATCTCCATCGCGCGGCCGCCGAGCACATAGGAGGGGCGGATGACCAGCGGGAAGCCGATGCGCTCGGCGATCTCAATGGCTTCGGCGTCGGAATGGGCGATGCCGTTGATCGGCTGCTTCAGGCCCAGGTCATTCAAGAGCTTCTGGAAGCGCTCGCGGTCCTCGGCCAGGTCGATGGCGTCGGGCGTGGTGCCGAGGATCGGGATGCCCTCCTCCTCCAGCGCATTGGCCAGTTTCAAGGGCGTCTGGCCGCCGAACTGGACGATGACGCCGTGCAGCGTGCCGTTCTCCTGCTCGATGCGCAGGATTTCCAGGACGTGCTCCAGCGTCAGGGGCTCGAAATAGAGGCGGTCCGAGGTGTCGTAGTCGGTCGAGACCGTCTCGGGGTTGCAGTTGACCATGATCGTCTCGTAGCCGGCCTTGGTCAGCGCGAAACAGGCGTGGCAGCAGCAATAGTCGAACTCGATGCCTTGGCCGATCCGGTTCGGGCCGCCGCCCAGGATCACCACCTTCTTGCGGTCGCTGGGCCGGGCCTCGTTCTCGACGTCGCCCATCGCCGGGGCTTCATAGGTCGAATACATATAGGGGGTCTGGGCCTCGAACTCGGCGGCGCAGGTGTCGATGCGCTTGAAGACCGGGTGCAGGTCATGGGCGCGGCGCGCCTCGCGCACCGATTTCTCGCCGGCGCCGGTCAGCGCCGCCAGCCGCGCGTCGGTGAAGCCCATCATCTTCAGCCGGCGCAGGCCCTCGGCATCCTGGGGCAACCCGCCCGCACGCACGGCATTCTCGGCCTCGACGATCTCGCGCAGCCGCGCCAGGAACCAGGGGTCGAAGGCGGTGGCGTGCTGGATCTCGTCATCGCTCAGCCCGTGGCGCATGGCTTGGGCGATCAGCCGCAGCCGGTCGGGGGTCTGGGCGCTGATCGCCTTGATGACGGCGGCCTTGTCGGGCGCGCCGGGGATCTCGATATCGTCAAGGCCGGTCAGGCCGTTCTCCATCGAGGCCAGGGCCTTTTGCAGCGATTCGTGGAAGCTGCGGCCGATGGCCATGACCTCCCCCACGGATTTCATCGCCGTGGTCAGCTCGGGCTTGGAGCCGGGGAATTTCTCGAAGGCAAAGCGCGGGATCTTGGTCACGACATAGTCGATCGAGGGCTCGAACGATGCCGGCGTCACCTTGGTGATATCGTTGTCCAGCTCGTCCAGCGTATAGCCGACGGCGAGCTTCGCCGCGATCTTGGCGATGGGGAAGCCGGTCGCCTTCGAGGCCAGCGCCGAGGACCGCGACACGCGCGGGTTCATCTCGATCACCACCATGCGGCCGTCCTTGGGATTGACCGCCCATTGCACGTTCGAGCCGCCGGTCTCGACGCCGATCTCGCGCAGCACGGCGATCGAGCCGTTCCGCATGCGCTGATATTCCCGGTCGGTCAGGGTCAGCGCCGGGGCGACGGTGATGGAATCGCCGGTATGCACGCCCATCGGGTCGACGTTTTCGATCGAGCAGACGATGATGGCGTTGTCGGCGCGGTCGCGCACCACTTCGAACTCGTATTCCTTCCAGCCCAGCAGGCTTTCGTCCACCAGCACCTGCGCCACCGGCGAGGCCTCCAGCCCCGAGCGCACGATGCGTTCGTAATCGTCGCGGTTATAGGCGACGCCGCCGCCGGTGCCGCCCAGGGTGAAGGCCGGGCGGATGATCGCCGGCAGGCCGATCTCTTCCAGATCGACCATGGCCTGGGCGATCCCCGCGGCGATGTCATACTTGCCGCTCGCCAGCTTCGGCGCGGCGACGATGGTGGCGCGGGGGTTTTCCAACCCGATGCGGTCCATGGCCTCGCGGAACAGCTTGCGGTCCTCGGCCATCTCGATGGCGGCGCGCTGCGCGCCGATCAGCTCGACGCCATAGCGGTTCAAGACGCCCATGTCGGCCAGCGCCAAGGCCGTATTCAGCCCGGTCTGCCCGCCCATGGTCGGCAGCAGCGCGTCGGGCCGTTCCTTGGCGATGATCTTTTCCACCACCTCGGGGGTGATCGGCTCGATATAGGTGGCGTCGGCCATCTCGGGATCGGTCATGATCGTGGCGGGGTTCGAGTTCACCAGGATGACCCGGTAGCCCTCTTCGCGCAGCGCCTTGCAGGCCTGGGCGCCGGAATAGTCGAATTCGCAGGCCTGGCCGATGACGATGGGCCCGGCGCCGATGATCAGGATGGACTTGATATCGGTTCTCTTCGGCATGGCGGTCCCTCGGGCTTGCGGCTGATAAATCGTCCGGGGTTATAGCCGTGGCGGGCCAAGGCGCAAGGGTCCGCACCGCGCCCCTTGGGAAAAAAGCCGGGCGCCGCCCATCGGGCGACGCCCCTGCCCTTCTTCGTTCTGCAAATACCCATGCAACCGCGCGACCGGGCGGGTGCGTCACGCCTTGGGCGCGCGCTTCTTCAACCCCTTGCCATGGTTCGAGATCCAGTCCATCGCCGCCAGCAGCACGCCCGAGACGACGAAGACCAGGTGGATCACCACCATCCAGCGGATCTGGTCGGGGGCATATTTGCCGACATCCATGAACACCTTCAGCAGGTGGATGCCCGAGATCGCCACGATCGAGGCCACCAGCTTCAGCTTCAGCCCCGAGAAATCGACCTCGCCCTGCCATTCCGGCCGGTCCTCGTGCGCGCTCAGGTTCATGCGGCTGACGAAATTCTCGTAGCCGGAAAAGATCACGATCAGCAGCAGGTTCGCCGCCAGGCTCAGGTCGATCAGCGCCAGCACCCCCAGCACCGCGTCGTTCACGGTCATCACCGGCAGGATCTGCACCAGGTGCCAGAACTCCAGGCCAAAGACCCAGAGCAGCAGCAGAAGCGACAGCGACAGGCCGACATATATCGGCGCCATCAGCCAACGGCTGGCGAAAAGACTGCGTTCGATCAGGTGCTCCATGTCGTCCCTCGTTATGCGTCGCAGCCGATCTAGTCACGCCGCAGCGCGGCGAAAACCCCCCGCCTGCATGCGCGCGGCCGGAAACGGATTCTTCGTTGTGCAAATACCCCTGCGGCCGGGCCGCTGCCGCAGGTCAGTCCAGGCTGTCGTAATGGCGCAAGATCCACAGGATGTCATAGGCCAGCCAGGCCAGCCCCACCGCCATGACCTGCCGCGGGCCGCGGGCCCGCAGCGCCAGGGCGGCGGCCAGCACGCCCAGCACCAGCCGCAGCGGGTATTCCCAGCCCAGAGCCGCCAGATAGTCGCGGCCCTTCAGCGCGGTATCGAAGAAATCGAAGGCGAAGGACAGCGCGAACAGCCCGTAGAAACCGCGCCGGCGGCGCATGAAGAAGGCCTCGGTCTCGGCATGGTCGGCATTGCCGTCGGGAAAGATCAGCGTCGCCATCAGGAAGAAGATCGCCGTATAGGCCAGCACGAAGACATAGATGCCGAAATGCCAGCTTTCGACCCGGCGCAGGGCGAATTCCCACCACCAGAAATGCACCGCCCCGGTCAGCAGCACGAAGGCCCAGACGATCTGCGCCGCCATGCCCTCGGTCCGCGCCGGCTGCTGGATGCGGCGCGACAGGCCCGAAAGCACCCGGGTGATGGCCAGCCCCAGGATCATGCTGACCAGAACCCGCAGATGGCCATAGGCTTCCATCGACCCGTCCCTTGCTGCCGCGCCTTGCCGGATGCTAGCCGGCAAGGCGCGGACGGGAAAGGCCGACGCGCGTCACGCCGCGATGAATTCCCGCACGAAGGGCGTCGCCGGGCGGGCGCGGATGTCCTGCGGCCGGCCGATCTGCTCGATCCGGCCCATGGACATCACCACCACCAGGTCGGCCAGTTCCATGGCCTCGTCCTGGTCATGGGTGACGAAGACCGTGGTCAGGCCGGTGGTGTCGTGGATCTCGCGCAGGCCCTGGCGCAGTTCCTTGCGCACGCGGGCGTCAAGCGCACCGAAGGGCTCGTCGAGCAGCAGCATGCGCGGCTCGATGGCCAAGGCGCGCGCCAGGGCGACGCGCTGGCGCTGGCCGCCCGACAGCTGGCTCGGGAAGCGCCGGGCGATCTGCGGCAGCTGGATCAGGTCCAGAAGCTTCGACACCCGGCGCTGGATCTCGGCCGCAGGCGGGCGCGAGGCGCGCGGGCGGGCGCGCAGCCCATAGGCGATGTTCTCGAACACCGTCATGTGCTTGAACAGCGCGTAGCTCTGGAACACGAAGCCCGCGCGCCGTTCCTGCACGGTCATGCCGGTCGCGTCCTGGCCGTCGAACAGCACCCGGCCGGAACTCGGGAATTCCAGCCCGCCCAGGATGCGCAGAAGCGTGGTCTTGCCCGAACCCGAGGGCCCCAGAAGCGCCACCAGCGCCCCCGAGGGGATGGCCAGGCTGACCGGCCTCAGGGCCGTGGTGGCGCCGAATTCCTTGGCGATCTCGTCGATCTCGATATGCATCGGACACCTCAATATCTGCGGGTTGCGGCAAGCTGGTCGGCGTGGCGCCATTCCAGCACGGTCTTCAGCGCCAGCGTCAGCAGGCCCAGCGCCGCCAGCACGGCGGCAAGCGAAAACGCCGCCACCGAAAGATATTCGTTATACATCATCTCGATGGTGATCGGCATGGTGGCGGTGACGCCGCGGATCTTGCCGGACACCACGGCCACGGCGCCGAACTCGCCCATGGCGCGGGCGTTGCAGAGCAGTACCCCGTAAAGCAGCGCCCATTTGATGTTCGGCAGCGTCACGGTGCGGAACACCCGCCAGCCCGAGGCGCCCAGCGTCAGCGCCGCCTCCTCCTCGGCCCGGCCCTGCTCGATCATCACCGGGATCAGCTCGCGCGCGACGAAGGGAAAGGTGACGAAGACCGAGGCCAGCACGATCCCCGGCAGCGCGAAGATGATCGGAAAGCCCTGCGCGACCAGCCAGCCGCCGATCAGGCTGTTGGTGCCGAACAGCAGCACCAGCGCCAGCCCCGCCACCACCGGCGAGACCGAAAACGGCAGGTCGATCAGCGTGATCAGGAACGCCTTGCCGCGAAAGTCGAACTTGGTGATGGTCCAGGCGGCAGCGATGCCGAAGACCGCGTTCAGCGGCACGGCGATGGCCGCGACCAAGAGCGTCAGCCGGATCGCCGATTGCGCGTCGCGGTTCCCCAGCGAGGCGATGGCGGCGCCCGCGCCCTTGGCCAGGGCCTCGGCAAAGACCACGGCCAGCGGCGCCAGCACCAGGACCCCGAGCCCGGCCAGGGCCACGGCAATCAGCGCGATGCGGGCCGGGCGGCTTTCCTCGGTCACCGCGCGCCAGCGGGCGGGGGCTTGCGTATCAGACATGGCCAATCCTCCGGCGGCTCCAGATCTGGATCAGGTTGATGGCCAGAAGCATGGTGAACGAGATCAGCAGCATGGCGATGCCGATGGCCGCCGCGCCGTTGTAGTCGAATTCCTCCAGCTTGATGACGATCAGCAGGGGCGCGATCTCGGTCTTCAGCGGCAGGTTGCCGGCGATGAAGATGACCGAGCCGTATTCGCCGACCGCACGGGCCAGCGACAGCGCGAAGCCGGTCAGCGCGGCCGGCATCAGCATCGGCAGGATCACCCGATACAGCGTATAGAGCCGGCTGGCGCCCAGGGTGGCGCTGGCCTCCTCGACCTCGCGCTCGATCTCGGCGATGACCGGCTGCACGGTGCGGGTGACGAAGGGCAGGCCGACGAAGATCAGCGCGATCAGGATGCCCCATTGCGTATAGGCGATCTTGACGCCCAGCGCCTTGGCGAGGCTGCCGAAGACGCCGTTCGGGGCGTAAAGCGCGGTCAGCGCGATGCCCGCCACCGCCGTCGGCAGGGCGAAGGGCAGGTCCACCATCGCATCGACCAGCCGCCGGCCGGGAAATTCATAGCGCGCCAGCACCCAGGCCAGCAGCGTGCCGAAAACCAGGTTGAAGAGCGCGGCGAAGAACGCCAGCCGGAACGACAGATACAGCGCCGCCCAGACCCGCGGCGTATTCACCGTCTGCCAAATACCCTCTGCTCCATAGCTCGCCCCCTGGGCCAGCAGCGCGCCGACCGGCAGGATGACGATCAGCGACAGCATGGTCAGCGTGATCCCCATGCCCAGCGCAAAGCCGGGCATGGGGGATTTCTGGATGCGCAGAGCCTGCATCGCCTATTTCCCGGAATAGATCTGGTCGAAGGTGCCGCCGTCGCCGAAATGCTCGGGCTGGGCCTGCTTCCAGCCGCCGAAATCGGCGATGGTCACCAAGTCGAGCTTGGGGAAACGGGCCACGTCGTCGGGATTGGCGGCGCTGCTGTCCCAGGCGCGGTAATAGTGCTTGAAGGCCAGCGCCTGCCCCTCAGGCGAATAGAGGAAGTTCAGATAGGCATCGGCCAGCGCCTTCTGCTCGTCGCCGCCGATGTTGCCGTCCACCACCGCGACCGGCGGCTCGGCCAGGATCGAGACCGAGGGCACCACGATGTCGAACTGGTCCTCGCCCAGCTCGTTCAGCGCCAGATAGGCCTCGTTCTCCCAGGCCAGCAGCACGTCGCCGATCTCGCGCTGGGTGAAGGTGGTGGTCGAGCCGCGCGCGCCGCTGTCCAGCACCGGGACGTGCTTGAACAGCTCGGCCACGAAGGTCTTGGGCTCCTGGCCGTTCTTCTGCGCCCAGGCCCAGGCGGCGAGATAGTTCCAGCGCGCCCCGCCCGAGGTCTTGGGATTGGGCGTGATGACCTCGACGCCCTCCTTGACCAGGTCGCCCCAGTCCTTGATGCCCTTCGGGTTGCCCTCGCGCACCAGGAAGACGATGGTCGAGGTATAGGGCGAGCTGTTGTGCGGCAGGCGCGACTGCCAGTCCTCGGGCAGAAGCCCCTTTTCGGCGATCTTGTCGATGTCCGAGGCCAGCGCCAGCGTCACCACCTGCGCCTTGAGCCCATCGATGACCGAGCGCGCCTGCGCGCCCGAGCCACCATGCGACGTCTCGATCTGCGCCGCCGGATGGCCGTCGGCTTCCCATTTCTTGGCAAAGGCGGCGTTCACCTCGCGGTAAAGCTCGCGCGTCGGGTCGTAGCTGACGTTGAGCAGGCTTTCGGCCTGGACCTGGCCGGCAAGGCCCAGCGCGGTCACGGTCAGCGCCACCGACATCACGCGGCGCAGGGGCAGGCTCAGGCAACGATCCCAGAAACCGGCCTGCAGCGGATAGCCGGTCATGCGCTTGGTGCCGTCCTCGACCGTCAGGCGGCCGTCCAGGTGGCGACGGATCACCCGGCCATGGGCCAGTTGGCTGTCGGTCACGCGAATGGTGCGGATCATGATGCCTTCCCTCCTTCGATGCCCCGTCGGGGCCTTCATGCCCATAATAACGACAGGGTTTATCGTTTATTTCAAGAAAAAAGACGCCTTCTCCCATCGTTTTTATTATTATGATAAATCAATGAATTACGACGAAATTTTCCGAGATTCGCCGAGGTTTTCGACCAAGGCAGGTCGTCGCAGAAGCGGAATCAGCGGCTTTTTCCGCAGCCGCAGCAGCACCTCGCGGCCAAGCAAAAAGCGACCAAGGCCGGACCCACGGGCCCGGCCTCACCTGCTTTCCGTTTGGCGCCACTCAAGAACGATGATGGCGAGGCAGGCGCGGGCATCGTGATCTTGCGGATCCTGGAGCGCGAAGGGCTGCGCGACCACATCGTCGTGGTGACCCGGTGGTTCGGCGGCAAGCATCTCGGCGGTGATTGCTTCCGGCATGTGCAGGATGCGGTGCGGATCTACCTCGACGATCTGCGGGGATCCTGAGAGTGATCTCCTGAAGCGTCGCGGCACCATATCGACCGGTTGGGCGGAGGCTGTGTAAAAACTCCTGTTTATGCTACAATTCCACATGGTTGGGAGGCTTGGCATGTCGGGTTTCATCGATGGCGTGAACCGGGATCAGACGACGCTTTTCCCGGAGCGTCTGGAGGACTGGATCGGCGAAGATTGAGCTGCTCCCCGGAAATCGGACAGTGACGGAAGCTACGATCTGACGTTTGCTGGTCTCCAAGAACGAGGAGATCAGGAATGCGGAAACGCAGAAACCATGACGCGGGCTTCAAGGCGCGCGTGGCGCTCGAGGCCGTTAAGGGCGAGCGCACTGTGTCAGAGCTGGCGGGCGAATACGGCGTGCATCCGACGATGATCCATCAATGGAAGAAGGCGCTGCTCGACGGAGCTGCGGATATCTTCGAGCGCGGCGGCAAGAAGCCCTCGACGGAGGTGGATGAAGAGACGGTCCGATCACTGCATGCCAAGATCGGGGAGCTGGCTGTCGCCAACGATTTTTTGTCACGAAAGCTCAAGCCGTGGACCGGAAAGTGAGGCGTGGGATGATCGAACGGAACCACCCGGCGCTGTCCATCGGGGCGCAGTGCCGCCTGCTGTCGATCTCGCGCTCGTCGTTCTACCACGAGCCGGCTGGAGAGACGGATCAGAACCTCGGCCTGATGCGGCTGATCGACCGGCAGTTCCTCGACACGCCGTTCTATGGGGTTCGCCAGATGACCTGGCACCTGCAGAACGAAGGCCATGGCGTGAACCAGAAGCGCATTCGGCGGCTCATGCGACTTATGCGCCTGATGCCGATCTATCAGAAGCCCAACACCAGCAAGCCGAGGAAGGGCCACAAGACCTGGCCCTACCTGCTGGGCGGGCTGCGGGTGGATCGTCCCGGCCAGGTCTGGTGCGCCGATATCACCTACCTGCCGATGCGGCGCGGCTTCCTGTATCTGGTGGCCATCATGGACTGGTTCACACGCAAGGTTCTGGCCTGGCGCATCTCGAACACGCTGGAGGCCGACTTCTGCGTTGAGGCGCTGAAGGAGGCCATCCACCGCTTCGGCGCGCCGGGGATCATGAACACTGACCAGGGCAGCCAGTTCACGTCCTTCGCCTGGACAGATCGGCTAAAGCGCGTCGGCACCCGCATCTCGATGGACGGCAAGGGGCGGTGCATCGACAATGTCTTCATCGAGCGCCTGTGGCGGTCCCTGAAATACGAATGCGTCTACCTGCATGCCTGGGAAACGGGGTCACAGGCCAAGGCTGCCATTGGCCGATGGATCACCTTCTACAACCACCAGAGGCCCCACACCGCCCATGGTGGACGGCCACCCGCCGTGGTTTACTTCAACAATATCGAAATCGATCAGCAAGCGCAGGCAGTAGCTTAAATATCCCCGAAAACTGTCCAAGGAGCGGGGAGTAGCTCAGATAGCCTTGTCCGTGTCGTCGATCTCTTCGTCGATGAACTCGACCTCGCCGCCCTTGGCTTTCATCGTCATGCAGCCGCTCGGACAGGACGGCCGGGTTATCATCCGGCAGTGCTGCTCAAGCTGTTCATCTACGGCTACCTGAACCGTATTCCTTCCAGTCGGCGCCTCGAGCGTGAAGCCGGGCGCAATGTCGAGGTGATGTGGCTGACCGGGCGGCTGGTGCCGACCACAAGACCATCGCCGATTTCCGGCGCGAGAACGGCCCAGCCATTCGCCGGACCTGTGCCGAGTTCGTGGAGCTCTGCCGTCGGATCGGCGTGCTGTGCCCTGCCTACCAATTTTGGACCATCTAAAGCCGGAGTTTCCGGCCTTTGTCACGGCGGCGGGCTGGTGACGCCGTCGGGAAAGTGCAGCGCGCTCGGGACGTTGTATCCGATGGCGCTGTGGGGTCGATCATCGTTGTAGTGTCTGCGCCAATCCTCCAGCTTTTCGGCCGCGTCCGCAAGGCTCATGAACCAGTGCGCGTTCAGGCATTCGGACCTGAGCTTACTATTGAAAGCCTCGATGAAGCCGTTGTCTGTCGGCTTGCCGGGGCGTGAAAAGTCGAGCGTCACGCCCTTGGCGTAGGCCCAGAGATCCAGGTCGCGCGAGATGAATTCGCTGCCGTTGTCGACCCGGATTGTCTTCGGGTAGCCGACTTTTGTGCAGATCCGTTCCAGCGTCGTGACCACGTCCTCGCCGCGATATTGGAACCGCACGTCCGTGGCGGGGCAATAGCGGGAATGGGTGTCGACAATGGTTAGGATCCGCAGCTTTTTACCCAAGGCCAGTTGGTCATGGACAAAATCCATGGCCCATACATCATTCGGCCCGACGGCTTCCGCACGGTCGTCACGCAACTTGGCCTTCACCCGCCGTTTTGGGGTCTTGTTCCGCAGCTGCAGTCCCAAGGCTTTGTAAACGTTATAGACCATCTTAATGCTGACCTCCCAGCCCTCCCGGTCTAGGACAACGTAAACGCGGCGATAGCCATAGCGCACACGCGTCTCACAGATCTCCCGGATCCGCCGTTTCAGCTCTGCCGGATCGGTGCGGCGGGATTTGTAGTGGTAGCTCGAGCAGTCAAATCGCAAGGCCCCACATGCCCTACGGATCGAAACCGCCCAGTCTGCACACATCCCGCGAACCAGTTCACGCGACCGCGCCGGCTTCAGAGCTTTCGCCGCACAACATCCTGCAACATCTGCCGGTCGAGCGTCAGGTCCGCCACGATCCGCTTTAGCCGCGCGTTCTCGTCCTCAAGCTGCTTCAACCGCCGCATCTCGTCGGGCAGCAGCCCGCCATACTTCTTCTTCCAGGCAAAATAGGTCGACTGGCCGATCCCAGCCTTCCGACAGATCTCGGCAACCGACGTGCCTTCCTCGCCTTGCTTCAGAATGAACGCCTTCTGCGCTTCCGTGAACTTCGATGCCTTCATCGTTTTCAGCTCCTGTCCCAGCCGGGGAAGGTTAGCCGAAAACTCCAGCTCTAAACGATCCAGTTTCGAGGGGGCAGAGCAGCTGAGGGGCGACTGTGTTGCCGTCGACGGCAGCAAGTTCAGAGCCGTCAACAATCGCGACCGGAACTTCACCAAGGCCAAGATCGCCAGCCGCCTGGCGCATCTGGAGAAGGAGGTCGGCCGCTATATCGAGGAGGCCGAGCGAGCGGATCGGCAGGAAACCGGCGAGGCACGCACGGAAAAGATAGTCCATCTGACCAGCCGTTATCACCGGGTCCGGCTGGAAATGGACCGCATGGTGAGGTTGCGCCGGGAGCTGGCAACGGCACCGGACGGGCAGATATCGCTGACGGATCCGGACGCCCGTGCCATGGCGACGCGGGCGCAGCACAGCGGCCATGTCGGCTATAACGTGCAAAGCGTTGTCGATGCCGAGACTCATCTGATCGTGGCGCATGAGGTCACCAATCAGGGCCATGATCGTGATCAGTTCGCCTCATGGCGGGTGCCGCGAAGACTGCCCTCCGGCGCGACGACCTGCATATCCTGGCCGACAAAGGCTATCTCAGCGGTGGTGAGATACTCGCCTGCCACGAGCAGGGTATCGCGGCGACGGTGCCGCGGCCGGACACGTCCGGGAGCCGGGTGCATGGGCGCTATGTGAAGGCGGACTTCGCCTATGGTCCCGACAAGGATATCTATCGCTGCCCGGCCGGCGAGGTGTTGAGCTATCGGTCCACGGTCGAGCAGCAGGGCCTGCAGATGCGCCGCTACTGGACCACGGCTTGCCCTGGCTGTCCGTTGCGCAACCGCTGCACGACGAACACCCTGCGCCGGATCGGTCGCTGGAACATGAGCATCTGGTGGAGGCGGCTGACGCCCGCCGACGGGATGCCTCGGCCCCGATGAGGATCCGGCGCTCGACGGTCGAGCACCCGTTCGGAACGATCAAGGCCTGGATGGGGCACACCCACTTCCTGACAGCGAGGGTTCGTGAACGTCCGAACGGAAATGGCGCTGAATGTCCTTGCCTACAATATCAAGCGCATGGTCTCCCTGATCGGCATCCGGGGGCTTATGGCGGCAATCCCGGGCTGAGCCGCCAGGGCATGGTGAGTTCCGGCAGCCATCACGAAAAACTCCTGATCTCAGGCAAGTAGCTCATAAATCACTGCGACCGAAGGAAGTTTTTACACAGTCTCGGCAGAAAGCCGACTTTCGGCCGTGCGACATGGCAGCTGCGCTAATCTGAGATACCAGCCATTCATGCGCGTCGCAGCAAAAGTTGCGACCCTTACGGGCTGATCACGCGGTGAGCTGTCATTGACGACCGCCGATAGACAGGCGGCGCAAGACGGTCCGGCCGCAGATCGTCGCTTTCCAGGATCTCTATTCCAACAAGATGCTCGCTTGGCGGGTCGATCTGGACCCGAACAAGGTGGCGGTCATGTCGGCCTTCGGCGAGCTGATAGAGACCTGGGGTATCCCGAAGCACTGCCTTTTCGACAACGGCCATGAATTCGCCAACAGATGGCTGACCGGCGGCACCCCGACCCGGTTCCGTTTCAAGGTGCGCGACGATGACGGGCACCATCAACCGCGACATCGTGCGGCCCTTCGTGGACCTGAACTTCAGGGTGCAGGAGTGCTGTCCGTGGACGAACCCGAGGGCGTCACGGCCAAGATCGAGAGCGCGGTGTCGCTGGCCGGGATCGGTGCCACCTTCAAGGCCAGCGAGCTGCGCCGCAAGCTCGGTTTCTCGGATCCCGAGGATAGTGACGAGGTGATGGACGGTGCACCAGCTATGAGGACGTGCTCAAGCGCCTGCTGGGCGGCGGCACCGTCATCCTGGCCGGGCTGGAGCCCGAGCTGAGTGGCGAATGGCACCTGAAATCGGTCAGCCACCGGCTCGACGGCGGTGGGCTGGTGACCGAGTGCCAGGACGAGAAAGGCAAGGCCGAGTGATCCCGGCCGACATCTGAAAGGAGAGCGACATGCCGCAATACCGCATCACCGGGGTCTGGTCAGACCCCATCGCGCTGCAAGCCCGCGACATCGTGCAGAATCAGAGCGCGTTCCTGATCGAGCTCTGCCCGCAGGATCCTGAAGTGGACCCGACCCGCCTGCGCCTGCCCGAGATCACCGGCAGCATCCAGGTCGATGCCGCCCTGACCGTGCGCGCCCGCTGCCTGAACGACACCGGGACGCTCGCCGTGGTGCGGGGATTCTGATGCTGCTCGACCTGCGCGGCTTCTGGCCGGTACGTCGGCTTGGGGCGCTGAAGGGCAGCACCGCACCTGCGGCGCGCGTGGTGCTGGCTGAAGGAGAAAGCCTCGGCATCTCTGCGCATTCCTTCCTCTACCAGGCCACGGCAGCAGCGCCGGACGGCGGCAACCTGCCGGCTTATTGGTCAGGGTCGATGTTCATGCATTATGCCGGTTTCAGCAGCGCGGCCGAGCGATGGACGACCGCACCGGCGCCTATTCCGGCGCGCTGATCATCACCGAGATCGGCGACCTTACGACCGGCCTGGCCGAACCGAACTCGGCCGAGGGTGCCGTCAGCTATCAGGCGTTCTTCAACTTCGCGGTCACGGCGCGCGCCAAGGGCTGCAAGCTGATGCTGATCTACCCGCCGCATTCGCCCGAGGGCGCGGACTTGGACCAAGACACCCTGCGCAAGCTGTGGCGGCTGGTGCTTTGGCTGCGCGCCCGGCCCGAGATCGAGGGGCTGGGCGTCTTCATGGTGCCGGCCCCGCTCCTGGTAACGATTGCGGTGATGGGCGCGGTCAGCCCACCGCTCGCGGCCAGCCTGAAAGCCGGCATCGGCCTTCTCTGTTTTTCCAAATACCCCTGCGACCGCGACGCCCGCGGTCAGCCCGGAAGCTGGTCCTCGGCCTTCTGCGCCAGGGCCTCGGCACGGGCGGCAAGCTCGGCCATGCCCTCGCGCAGGCTTTCGGGCACCACCGGCACCTCGACCCGCTGCGGATTGGCCTTCAGCCGCGCCAGCTCGCGCTCGGCCGAGGCGGCACGGTCCTCCAGCGCGGTCATGCGGTCGGCGAGCATCAGCCCGGCCAGCAGCAGGAGCCGCGGCTCGGGCATGCGGCCGGCCTGGGTCAGGATCGCCTGCGCCTCGCCGTCCAGCAGCGCGGCGGCCCGCTTCAGCAGCCGCTCCTCGCCCTCCTGGCAGGACAGCGTGTAACTCTTGTGCCCGATCGAGAATTCGACTTCGGCCATGGCTCAGCCCCTTTCCCCGTCCACGTCCGCGGTCTCCGGCGCGGCGGCTTCCCCGGCCATGCGGTCCAGCGTGTCGATGATGTCGCCCATCTGCGCCATCTCGGCGGCGCGGGCGGCGCGCAGCGCCTCGACCTCGGCCTCCAGCGCGGCAAGCGCCTCGTCCCGGGGCAGGCCGGCGGCCTCGATCAGCGCGCGATTGGCGGCGGCCAGCGCCTCATTGGCCGCCGAGAGCCGTGCCGCCTCCTGCCCGGCCGCCACCAGGCGCTGATGCGCCTCGGCCAGCCGGCCCTCGCAGGCAGAGAGCGTCGCGGCCTCGCGCTCATGCAGCGCCGCCAGCTCCTGCGACAGGCGCTGGTTCTCGGCCCGACCCTCGGCCGAGGGCGCGGCGCCGCCGGCAGCAGCGGCTCGGTCGATCAGCCGGTCGATGCGGTCCAGGGCGGCGGTCAGCCGCTTTTCGCTGGCAGTCAGCTCGTCTCTCATCGGCCAGGATCCTTTCAGGCGCTTGTCCGCTTGCCCCGTTTTGGCACCCCGCCGCCGATATGACAAGAACGCCGGCCCGGGGCCGCGCGACGACCCGCCCAAAGCCCCGGCTTTTCAGCCGCCCGCGCCCGCCCTATAAGGCGGCGAGCCTTTCATGAGGAGACGAGATGCGCCGCGCAAAGATCACCCGCGACACGGCCGAGACCCGGATCGAGGTCGAGATCGACCTGGACGGCAGCGGCCGCTACGACAACCAGACCGGCGTCGGCTTCTTCGACCACATGCTGGACCAGCTCGCGCGGCATTCGCTGATCGACCTGACGGTGCGGGCCAAGGGCGACCTGCATATCGACGACCACCACACGGTCGAGGACACCGGCATCGCGCTGGGCCAAGCACTGGTCAAGGCGCTGGGCGACAAGAAGGGCATCCGCCGCTATGGCCGCTTCCACCTGGCGATGGACGACGCCCAGGTCGCGGCGGCGCTGGACCTGTCGGGCCGGGCCTATCTGGTCTGGAATATGGGCTTCCCGACCGAAAAGATCGGCACCTTCGATTGCGAGCTGGTGCGGGAATTCTTCCAGGCGCTTTCGACCCATGGCGGCATCACCCTGCATGTCGACCGCATCCACGGGGTGAATTCGCATCACATCGCCGAGGCCGCCTTCAAGGCCGTGGCCCGCGCCCTGCGCGAGGCGGTCGAGCCCGATCCGCGCATGGCCGGCGTGCTGCCCTCGACCAAGGGCGCGCTGTGATGCGCGTCGCCCTGGTCGATTACGACAGCGGCAACCTGCATTCCGCCGAAAAGGCCTTTGCCTTGATGGGCCGCGAGGCCGGGGCCGAGGTGGTGGTGACCTCCGACCCGGCGCTGGTCGCGCGCGCCGACCGCATCGTTCTGCCGGGCGACGGCGCCTTCCCGGCCTGCAAGGCGGCGCTCGAGGCGGTGCCCGGCATGGTCGAGGCACTGACCGAGGCGGTCCTGACCCGCGCCGTGCCCTTCATGGGCATCTGCGTCGGCATGCAGATGCTGGCCGAGATCGGCCATGAATATCGCGACACCCCCGGCCTCGGCTGGATCGGCGGCCAGATCGACGCCATCGACGCGCCGGGGCTGAAGGTGCCGCATATGGGCTGGAACGACCTGACGGTGCTGCGCCCGCATCCGCTGCTGGACGGTATCCGCTCGGGCGATCACGCCTATTTCGTGCACAGCTGGCAGTTCCACGTCACGGAGCCCGCGCATCTGCTGGCGACGGCGGATTACGGCGGGCCGGTGACGGCGGTGGTCGGGCGCGACAATATCGTCGGCACCCAGTTCCATCCCGAGAAATCGCAGGACGTCGGCTTGCGCATCATCGGCAATTTCCTGCGCTGGAACCCCTAAAGGTTACGGCCTGAGGGTCAGGCCCTGGCTCGACCCTCCTTGATCTTGGCGGCCAGGTCCTTGGCGATGGCAAAGGCGCCCTTGATGCGGTCGGCATCGCCCGGCCAGTCGCGCAGCACCACGATCTTGTTGTCGGTGACCTTGGCCTGGCCGCGCTGGTCGTGGATGAATTCGACCAGCCCGGCCGGGTTCGGGAACTTGTCGCCGTGGAACTGGATCGTCACCCCCTTGGGCCCGGCGTCCAGCTTCGAGATATTCGCCCGCTTCGCCATCGCCTTGATGCGGATGACCAGCAGCAGCGTGTTCACCTCGCGCGGCAGCGGGCCGAAACGGTCGATCAGCTCGGCGGCGAAGCCCTCGAGTTCGACCTTGGTCGTCAGCTCGGCCAGCCGGCGATAGAGCTCCAGCCGCACGTCCAGGTCGGGCACATAGCTTTCGGGAATCGTCACCGGCACGCCCAGGTTCAGCTGCGGCGCCCATTCGTCCTCGGGCGTGCCCTCGATCTCGCCGGATTTCAGCTTGGCGATGGTCTCCTCCAGCATCTGCTGGTAAAGCTCGAAGCCGACCTCCTTGATATGGCCGGACTGCTCCTCGCCCAGAAGGTTGCCGGCGCCGCGCAGGTCCAGATCCTGCGAGGCCAGGTTGAAGCCGGCGCCCAGGCTGTCGATGGCGCCCAGGAACTTCAGCCGCCGCATCGCCTGCGGCGTCAGCGGCACCCGGGGCTTGGTGGTCAGGTAGCAATAGGCCCGCGTTTTCGACCGCCCGACCCGGCCGCGGATCTGGTAAAGCTGCGCCAGGCCGAACATGTCGGCGCGCCAGACCACCATGGTGTTGGCGGTCGGAATATCCAGGCCCGATTCGACGATGGTCGTCGCCAGCAGGACATCGGCGCCGCGATCGTAGAAGGCGTTCATGCGGCTATCCAGATCGCCCGCCGCCAGCTGGCCATGGGCGACGATGGTCGAGACCTCGGGGACGTGTTCCTTCAGCCATTCCTCGACTTCGGGCAGGTCCGACAGGCGCGGCACGACGAAGAAGCTCTGCCCGCCACGGTATTTCTCGCGCAGCAGCGCCTCGCGGATGGTGACGCTGTCGAACTCGCTGACATAGGTGCGGATCGAGAGCCGGTCCACCGGCGGCGTGCCGATGATCGACAGGTCCCGCACCCCGGTCAGCGACAGTTGCAGCGTGCGCGGGATCGGCGTCGCGGTCAGGGTCAGGACATGGATGTCGCTGCGCAGCTCCTTCAGGCGCTCCTTGTGGCCGACGCCGAAATGCTGCTCTTCGTCGACGATCAAGAGCCCGAGGTTCTTGAAGCGGACCTGCTTCGCCACCACGGCATGAGTGCCGACGACGATGTCGACCGTGCCCTCGGCCAGGCCCTTGCGGGTCTCGGCGGCATCCTTGGCCGAGACGAAGCGCGACAGTGGTCGGACGTTGATCGCGGTGCCGCGGAAGCGCTCGGCAAAGGTGCGGAAATGCTGCCGCGCCAGCAGCGTGGTCGGCGCCACCACGGCGACCTGCCGGCCCTGGCTGGCGGCGATGAAGGCCGCGCGCATGGCAACCTCGGTCTTGCCGAAGCCCACGTCGCCCACCACCAGCCGGTCCATCGGCCGGCCGGCGGCCAGGTCCTCGGCCACGTCCGAGATCGCCGCCGCTTGGTCCTCGGTCTCGGTATAGGGGAAGCGGGCGGCGAAGCTTTCGACCTCGTGATGCTCGGGTTCCAGCACCGGGGCGGGACGCAGCAGGCGCTCGGCCGCGACGCGCATCAGCTTGTCGGCGATCAGCTTGATGCGTTCCTTGAGCCTGGCCTTGCGCGCCTGCCAGGCCCCGCCGCCCAGCTTGTCCAAGAGGCCTTCCTCATGGCCATAGCGGCTGAGCAGTTCGATGTTCTCGACCGGCAGATACAGCCGGTCGCCGCCGGCATATTCGATGGCGACGCAGTCATGCGGCACCTTCAGCGCCATCACGGTCTCAAGGCCGGTATAGCGGCCGATGCCATGTTCGACATGCACCACCAGGTCGCCGGGGGTCAGCGTGGTGGTGTCGCGCAGGAAATTCTCGGCCTTGCGCTTGCGCTTCGCGCCGCGGATCAGCCGGTCGCCCAGCACGTCCTGTTCCGAGATCACCGCCAGCGGCCCGGTGGCCGCGCCGTCCGAGACAAAGCCCTCCTCCAGCGGCCAGACCGCCAGCCCCAGCGCGCCGGGTGCGGCCGGCAGGTCGCGCAGGTCGGCGATGGGCTTGGCGCCCTGCACCCCCTCGTCGGCGATCAGCCCGGCCAGGCGTTCGCGGGCGCCTTCGGAAAAGCTGGCCACCACGACGCGATGCGTGGCTTGAAGTTTTCGAATATGTTCCGACAGAGCCTTGAAAAGGTTTCCCTTTTCAGCCTGACGCTCGGGCGCGAAATTGCGCCCGACGCGGCCGCCCGCATCCAGCACGCCCGGCCCGGGCGGCTGCGGCAGCACCGAGAGCCGCAGCAGGCGATGCGCGGCAAGCCAGCGCTTCCACTCGGCCTCGTCGGGGAACATCTCCGAAGGCGGCACCGGGCGATAGACCGTATCGGTGCCCCCCTTGCGGGCCAGCGCCTCGCGCCGGGCCTCAAATTGCTCGGCGATGGTGTTCCAGCGGACGTCGCGGACCTGGTCCAGATGGTCGTCCGCCACCACCGCGGCACCAGGCAGATAGTCGAAGAGGCTTTCCAGCCCGGCGTGGAACCAGGGCAGCCAATGCTCCATCCCGGCCATCTTGCGCCCGGCGCTGATGCCCTCATAAAGCGGGTCGTTCGCGGCGGCGCCATATTCGGAGCGGTAGTTCTGGCGGAAGCGGGTGATCGCGGCTTCGTCCAGGATCACCTCGGACATCGGCGCCAGCTCGACATGGTCAAGCTTTTCGGTGGAACGCTGTGATTCCACGTCGAAACGCCGCGCGCCTTCCAGCACGTCGCCGAACATGTCCAGCCGGATCGGCCCCGAATCGCCCGGCGGATAGATATCGATGATGCCGCCGCGCACGGCGAAATCGCCGGGCTCGGTCACGGTGGGCGATTGCGAAAAGCCCATGCGGGCCAGATAGGCGCGCAAGGCGCCCTCGTCCATGCGGTTGCCCACGCTGGCCGAGAAGCTGGCCCCGCGCAGCGCCGCGCGCGGCGGCACCCGCTGCATGGCGGCCGAAAGCGTGGTCAAGAGCACGAAGGGCCCCTTCAGCGCGCCATGCGCCAAGGCCGTCAGCACCGCCATGCGCGCGGCCATCACGCCCCCGGCGGGCGAGACGCGGTCGTAAGGCGTGGTGTCCCAGGCCGGGAATTCCAGCACTGCGGCCTGCGGGGCAAAGAACCCCAGCGCGGCGCGCATCGCCGCCATGCGGCGGTCGTCGCGGGCGATGTGGATGACGGGCTGGCCGCGCGACAGTTCGCGCGCGACCAGGGCGGCGTCCATGCCCTCGGGCGCGCCGGAAAGGATCAGGTGTTCGGGATGCGCTGACATGGCTCGTGAGGTAAAGCCGGCGCGGGCAGAGTCAAGTCAGAAGCCGAAGGGATGCGCGATCATCCAGACCGCGCCGTAGAACGCCGTCACCGCCACCGACAGGACCGAGATCGCCAGCCCGACCCGGCGGTGGTGGCGCAGAAGCCGCGCCGCCTCGGCCCCGGCCTCGTTCACCGGCTGGCCGACCTCGGCCCGGGCCAGCACCGCACCCAGCCGGCGCGCCAGCCGCAGGTCCAGCGCGAACAGACCGGCAAAGGGCAGGATCAGCAGCACCAGCGCCTGCGCCATCTCCAGCCCATAGCCGAACCCCAGCACCGCCAGCGTGCTGACCAGGAATGCGCCGACACCCAGCAGCACCGCCCCCTCGCGCGGGCCAAGCTGCCAGCGCGGCAGGGTCAGGGACAGCCAGTCCAAAAGCATCAGCGCCGCCGGATCGTCCTCGGGCCTCGGTGCGGTGCGGCCGGCGGCTGCGATCACGTCCGAGGGCACGCCCAGGCTGCGGCGGCCGGCCATGGTCCAGGCCAGCGTCAGGATCACCCAGAACCAGATCGAGCCGAAGGACCGGCTGTCCAGCAGGGCGAGGATGGCCTCGGCTCCGGGCACGCAAATCTCCCTCGTGCAAACTGCGCGAGGGGCAAACTAACCGCGCGCAACCGAAAGGGAAACCGGGATTTTCCGGCACCTCGCGTCCCTGGTCGCGCAGTCTTTCCATTTTCCAAATACCCGCATCCCGGCCGCGCCGAGGGTCATACGGGGTTGCACAGCGGACGCCCCGGGTGCAGTTTCCCGCCCGAGCCAAGCCATGCGAGAGGCCGCCATGTCCCCGACCCCGATCGTCGCCCCCTTTCCGATGACCCGCCTGCGCCGCCTGCGCCGCACGCCGGCGCTGCGCGCGCTGACGACCGAGGTCAACCTGACGCCGGCGAACCTGATCTGGCCGATCTTCGTGACCGAGATCGACGGCGGCGCCGGCGAGATCCCCTCGATGCCCGGGGTCGAGCGGCTGACGCTGGACGGCGCCAGGCGCGCGGCCGAAACCGCGCTGCGGCTGAACATCCCGGCGATCTGCATCTTTCCGCATTCCGACCCGGACCAAAAGACCGAGAGCTGCGAGCGCGCCTGGGATCCGGACAACATCGGCAACCGCGCCATCCGCGCCATCAAGGAGGTGGCGCCGGACCTGGCGGTGATGACCGACATTGCGCTCGACCCCTATAACGCCAACGGCCATGACGGGATCGTGCGGGACGGCGTGATCCTGAACGACGAGACGGTCGAGGCGCTTGGCCGCATGGCGCTGGTCCAGGCCGAGGCGGGGGCGGATATCCTCGGCCCCTCGGACATGATGGACGGGCGCATCGGCGCATTGCGCGGGCTGCTGGAAGCGAATGGCCACAAGGACGTGGCGATCCTGTCCTATGCGGCGAAATACGCCTCGGGATTCTATGGCCCGTTCCGCGACGCGGTCGGCGCCTCGGGGCGGCTGGTCGGCGACAAGAAGACCTATCAGATCAACCCGGCGAACCGCGACGAGGCGATGCGCTGCGTCGCCCGCGACCTGGCCGAGGGCGCCGACATGGTCATGGTCAAGCCCGGCATGCCCTATCTGGATATCTGCCGCATGGTGCGCGACCAGTTCGCGGCGCCGACCTTCGCCTATCAGGTCAGCGGCGAATATGCGATGCTCGAGGGCGCGATCCGCAACGGCTGGCTGTCGCGCGACGTGGTCATCGAAAGCCTGCTCGCCTTCCGCCGCGCCGGCTGCGACGGCATCCTGACCTATTACGCGCCGCAGGTCGCCGAAAGGCTGGCATGAGGCGGCATTCGCCTTTATCATCGCGGGCTTAACGGGCGGCGCAACCGCCGTTCAGCAACGAGGGCGAAACATGACCAATCCCAACCCCATCAGCCGGCGGTTCCTTGTGCTGGGCGGCGCGCTGGCCGGTGCGGCGGCCGTGGCGGGCTGCTCGAACGCGGTCGGGCAGGACGCGCCCTCGCGGCTGGATGCGCGGGTGGACGCGACGCGCAACTACCTGTTGCAGACCTATCCCGCCACCGCGCCGATGGTGCAGAACGCCAAGGGCGTGCTCTACATGCCGCTGATGACCGAGGCCGGCTTCGGCGTCGGCGGCGCTTACGGCCAGGGCGCGCTGCGCATCAACAACGTGACGGTGGATTACTATTCTGCGGCGCAGGCCAGCGTCGGCTTCCAGATCGGCGCGCAGCAATATGCCCATGTGCTGATCTTCCAGACCGATGCCGCGCTGGCCGATTTCCGCCGCGCCCCGGGCTGGGTGGCCGAGGCCGGGGCCTATTACGCCCTGCCCGCCCGCGGCGTCTCGATGGGCACCGACACGATCACCGCGCAGCAGCCGGTGGTGGCCATGGTCTTCGGCCAGTCGGGGTTGATGGCGGGGGCCTCGATCGCCGGGACGAAATACACGCGCATCATCCCCTCGACCTTCTGAGGGGTAAATGGAAAAGGCCGGGCGCCCTGCCCGGCCTTTCCATTTCAACTGCCGTGGATGATGCGGACGTAGTTCTTGGTCTCGCGATAGGGCGGCACGCCGCCGTATTTCGCCACCGCCGCCGGCCCGGCGTTATAGGCGGCCAGCGCCAGCCGCCAGCTGCCGAAGGTGTTGTACATCATGCGCAGGTAGCGCGCGCCGCCTTCCAGGTTCTGGATCGGATCGCCGGGATCGACGCCCAGCTTCGCCGCCGTGCCGGGCATCAGCTGCGCCAGCCCGCGCGCGCCCTTGTGCGAGCGCGCCGAGGGGTTCCAGCCCGATTCCTGCTGCACCAGCCGCAGGAACAGATCCTCGGGCACGCCGTGCTTGCGCGCCATCGCCCGGGCATGCGGCAGATACTGGCTGCGGCGGTTGCCGCGATAGGCCGGGATCGCGGTCGGCAGGTCCAGCTCGACCACGCTTTTCGTCGAGGTACCGCCGGGCCGCAGCCGCGCCGATTGCTGGTATTGCCCGGCCAGGCGCGAATCCATCAGCCGGGTCTGGCGCTCGAACTGGGCGATGCGCGACTTGCCGCTTTTCGTCTGGAGCCGCAGCCCCTCGGCCGCGGCGGGCGCGGCAAGCCCGGCCGAAATCGTCAGCACCAGCGCCGTGCGGCCGATGTTGCGCAGCAATGCCCGATGGCTTGAAAGCATCTGAAGTCCCTCATGCACGCCGTATTTCTTTTTGCTGGCACTATAGCGCAAAGCCGGGGGAACACCGCAACAGCTTTGTTTCCACGCCCGAACCGCGCCGGCATCGGCGGATTTCCGCGCAAGGCGGGCGGCGTGGGCACCCCTTGCATTCCGCTTGCCCCGAGGCGCCGGGACGCGCTAAACCCGCGCGAGGCACGAACAGAACGAAAGGGCCGGCAGCATGGCGGGCAGCGTCAACAAGGTCATCCTGGTCGGCAACCTGGGCCAAGACCCCGAGGTCCGCAGCTTTCCGAGCGGCGGCAAGGTCGCGAACCTGCGCATCGCCACCTCGGAGACCTGGAAGGACCGCAACACCGGCGAGCGCAAGGAGCGCACGGAATGGCACACCGTCGCCATCTATTCCGAGCCCCTGGTCCGCGTCGCCGAGCAATACCTGAAAAAGGGCAGCAAGGTCTATGTCGAGGGCCAGCTGGAAACCCGTAAATGGCAGGACCAGAGCGGCAATGACCGCTATACGACCGAGGTCGCCCTGCGCCCCTTCCGCAGCGAGCTGCACATGCTCGACGGCCGCGGCGGCCCGGGCGGCGGCGGCGGTCGCGGCGATGACAATTACGGCGGCGGCAGCTATGGCGGTGGCGGCGGCTATGGCGGGGGCAGCTCGGGCGGCGGCTATGGCGGCAGCCAAGGTGGCGGCCAGGGCGGCGGGCAGTCGTCCTCGGGGCGGCCGGATTTCGACGACGATATCCCGTTCTAGGGCCTCGCCCGCGGCGGCCGCTTGGCGCCGGCACCTTTGCTCTTCCGACGCTCCGCCTCGACCCGAGGCGGAGCGTTTTCGTTTCCGTGCCTGCCGACCCCGGCGGCGGTTTGGCCCCCTGCTGGAACATCTGCCTTTCCCGAGGGTTGGGGACCGGACAGCAGAGGAGACCCGGCGATGAAGGCACTGACCTGGCACGGCAAGGGCGACATCCGGCACGAGACCGTGCCCGACCCCGGCATCGAGGACGGGCGCGACATCATCATCAAGGTCTGCGCCTGCGCCATCTGCGGCTCGGACCTGCACCTGATGGACGGCTATATGCCGACGATGGAAAGCGGCGACGTGCTGGGCCATGAGGCGATGGGCGAAGTGGTCGAGGTCGGGCGCGACCACAGCAAGTTCCAGGTCGGCGACCGCGTCGTCGTTCCCTTCAACATCGCCTGCGGCGACTGCTTCTTCTGCCGCAAGCAGCTGTATTCCCTGTGCGACCGCACCAATCGCAATGCGGAAAAGGCGGCCAAGCTCATGGGCCACGCGCCCGCGGGCCTGTTCGGCTATTCGCATCTGACCGGCGGCTATGCGGGCGGGCAGGCGGAATATCTGCGCGTGCCCTATGGCGACGTCGGGCCGATCCGGGTGCCGGACGGGCTGCCGGACGAGCAGGTGCTGTTTCTGTCGGACATCTTTCCCACCGGCTACATGGCGGCCGAGAACGCCGAAATCGAGCCCGGCGATACCGTCGCGATCTGGGGCTGCGGCCCGGTCGGGCAATTCGCCATCCAATGCGCCTGGATGCTGGGCGCGGGCCGCGTCATCGCCATCGACAAGGTGCCCGAGCGGCTGGCCATGGCCGAGACCCATGGCAAGGCCGAGGTGCTGGATTTCTCGGCGGTCAAGATCTATGACGCGCTGATGGAGATGACCGCGGGCCGCGGCCCCGACCGCTGCATCGATTGCGTCGGCACCGAGGCCGACGCCACGGCCAGCCTGGATTCCCTGCTCGACAAGGCCAAGGCCAGCCTGATGCTGGGCACCGACCGGCCGCATGTGCTGCGCGAGATGATCTATTGCTGCCGCAAGGGCGGCACGATCTCGGTCCCCGGGGTCTATGTCGGCATGGTCGACAAGATCCCCTTCGGCGCGGCGATGAACAAGGGGCTGACCTTTCGCATGGGCCAGACCCACACCCACCGCTATCTGGAACCGCTGCTGGACAGGGTCCAGAAGGGCGAGATCGACCCCTCCTTCGTCATCACCGACCGCGCGCCGCTGGCCGAGGGGCCGGAGCTTTACAAGAAGTTCCGCGACAAGAAGGACGGCTGCATCAAGGTCGTCATGACGCCGGGTTGAGCCATGGCCAGGATCGACGACATCCCCCCGGTCCGCGCGGACGGGCTGCAACTGGTCGAGAACCGTGCCTTCCAGGAACGCTTCTGGCGCGCGCAGCGCCTGGCCTGGATCGCCTTCGGCGCGCTGATGCTGGCGGCCCTGCTGGGCCTGACCGGCAGCGGCGGCCCGCTGCACAGCCGCGTGCTGCATTTCGCCGGCGCCAGTGTCGAGATGCCCCGCATCGCGCGCTGGGAGGGCAATGACGAGATCACCGTCACCCTGCGCGACGCCGATACGCTGGCCATCGGCAATGAATTCTTCGACGGCGTCGGCCTTCAGCGCATCCAGCCCGAGCCGGAAACCGTGCTGCAGGGCGACCGGCAGGAGATGCGCTTTTCCGGGCCGGGCAAGGTCGTCCTGCAAATCCGCCCCGAGCATTTCGGGCTGGTGCGCTTCGACCTCGGGATCGGCGGGCACAGCCGGCCGGTCCGCCTGCTGGTGCTGCCATAGGAGAGCATGATGGATTCCGTCATTCGCGGCGTTGCGATCTATGCCTTCCTGCTGGCGGTCACCCGGCTTTCGGGCCGGCGCACCATGGCGCAGGCGACGCCCTTCGATTTCGTCCTGGTGCTGATCATCGCCGAGACGACGCAGCAGGCGCTTCTGGGCGACGATTTCTCGCTGATCAATGCGGTGGTGCTGATCATCACGCTGTTCGCCGTCGATGTGGCGCTGTCCTATGCCAAGCGCGCCTCGAGCCGGCTGGCACTGTGGCTGGACGGCGCGCCGACCGTGCTGATCAGCGACGGCCGCATCGATTTCCACGCCCTGGGGCGCGCGCGGGTCAGCGTGAACGATCTTCTGGAAGCCGCGCGAATCCAGCACGGGCTGAAGACGCTGGCCGATATCGACGCCGCCGTGCTGGAAATCAGCGGCGGGATCAGCATCCTTCCGAAGCAACAGGACGGCTAGCCTCTTGGCCCGCGCGAAACCCGCGAAAGCTGTCGGCGGCCGGCTGACTTCCGCCGAGAGTTGACCAATGCCTCGTGATGCTACGACTTTTGGTTGATATTGTCCGCCGAGGACAGGTGCAGGAGGGGGCAATGGCACGCGAACCCATTTCGGTCATGGTGGTCGAGGACGACTATTTCCTGGCCAGCAAGCTGGCATCGGAAATCCGGCAAGGCGGGGATCACGTCATCGGCCCCTTCGACGACATCCACGACGCGATCAATTGCACGCCGCTGGCACAGGTCGCGATCCTGAACATCGGATCGAGCGACGACTTCGCGGTGGCGGACTCCTTGCTTCACAACGAGATTCCCTTCGTGTTCCTGACCGGCTGCGGCTGCGAAGTCATGCCCCGGCTGTTTCGCGACCAGCACATCTATACCAAGCCGACCACGACGCCGATCATCCTGGCGGACCTGCATGCGCAGCATGCGGCGATCGAGGCGCAGCGGCTGCCCAGCATCGAGACGGTGGTGCACGAGCTGCTCGGCGAGGCGCGCGCGCTGATCCGCGATCCGGGCGCGGCCGAGCGGCTTGTCGAATCGGTGCTGAAACAGGCCATCGCCCATACGCACGCCGGCCTGCCGGGCCGCAGCCGGCGGCAGCATCTGCAAGACCTGCTGCGCGAGGAATATCGGCTGCACCGGCGCCGCCATCTGTCGTAGCCCGCGCCGCGCCGGCCGTGATCGCCACCTGGGCTCGCTGCCGGGTGACGCTTCGGCCGCGGATGGATCGTCCCTGCCGGTGCACGGCCCCTCGCGGCCGATCTTCGGCATCGGATCGGGCGACAAGCCGCTGGGATATCGCCCTGCGCGGGAACAAAGCAGCGTCCCGCAGGTTCGCCTTGCATGGGAAAAGGAGGGCTCACCATGACACGTCCTGTCTCCATGGCGCGCTTCGACCTGGCCTGGCCATGGGCCGGAGTTCTGGCCTCGGTGCTCTCGGGGCTGGTGCTGTTCGCGCTCAGCCTGCAGCGCGGCCTGCCGGGGTGGATGCCCCTGAATGCCACGACCCAGGCCTTTTACGGCCCCGAGGTCGCCGGCATCCAGGCGCTGGACCTGGCGCATATCGGGCTTGGCGCGGCGATCCACGTCCTGGCCTGTTTCTTCTGGTCCGGGGTCGCGGTGCTGCTGCTCCGCAAGGCGGCACGCGGCGGGTATCGCCTGGCCTGGCTGGCCGGGCTGGTCACCGCCGCCATCGCGGGCCTGGTGGATTACGGGTTGCTGCCCGAGCGCCTCAGCCCGGGCTGGCACCTGGTCCTGCCGCCGCTTGGCGTGGCCCTGGGCTTTGCCGCCATGGGCGTGGGAATTGCCCTGGGGCTCTGCCTGGCACATGCGCGCGGGCAGCCCGAGACAGTGGCCATGCCCGTAACACCGCCGCGCCGGGCGCCGCCGCTGCTTGCGACAGCACCGGCCCCGCCGGATTCGGCGCTGGAGGACATGCGTCATCCGGCGCCGCATGTGCTGGACCAGCGCCAGCAGCGCATCGACCCCACCGACGCCGTGACCGACGATCCCAACCGCCAGGGCAATGGCATGAAGCAGCCCGGCAATCCCGAAATCGACGAAAGGCCCGACCGATGACCGATTATCCGAAGCCCCCGTTCCCGAAACAGCAGCAATCCCTGCCCGGCAGCTTTCGCAAGATGGACCCGGTGCCCGACCACGGCGAGGAAAGCTGGCGCGGCGCCGGCCGGTTGCAGGGCAAGGTCGCGCTGATCACCGGCGGCGACAGCGGCATCGGCCGCGCCGTCGCCATCGCCTATGCCCGCGAGGGTGCCGACGTGGCGCTGTCCTGGCTGGACGAGACCGAGGATGCCGCCAGCACCGCGGAACTGGTGCGCGAGGCGGGCCGCGACTGCCTGTCGATCCCCGGCGACATTGCCGACCCGGAACATTGCCGCCAGATCGTCGCCCAGGTGGTCGAGCGCTTCGGGCGCCTGGACATTCTGGTCAACAATGCCGCGCATCAGCGGCTGTTCGACAGCATCGAGGAGATCACCGACGAGGAATGGCGCCGCACCTTCGCCGTCAATATCGACGCGATGTTCCACCTGACCAAGGCGGCGGTGCCGCATATGCCCAAGGGCAGCGCCATCATCAACACCGCCTCGATCAATGCCGACAAGCCGAACCCCGGCCTGCTGGCCTATGCCACGACCAAGGGCGCGATCCAGAACTTCACCGCCGGCCTGGCGCAGATGCTGGCCGAACAGGGCATCCGCGTGAACGCGGTCGCGCCCGGCCCGGTCTGGACGCCGCTGATCCCGGCCAGCATGCCGCCCGATGACGTGGCCAATTTCGGCAAGAACTATCCGATGAAGCGCCCGGCCCAGCCGGTCGAGCTGGCCTCGGCCTATGTCATGCTGGCCGAGCCGATGTCGAGCTATGTCTCGGGCGCGACCATCGCCGTCACCGGCGGCGCGCCGATGATCTGAGAAGGAGCACCAGGATGAACAACCGGCTTCTGCTGCTGTTCGGCGGCCTCGCGCTGGGTCTTGCCTGCGCGGCGGCCTGGAACGCCCCGCGCCGGCCCGCGCCCTATCCCCGCATCCGCGCGGCCGGCCGGCGGGAGATGGAGGATCCGCCCCGGCACTGGGATCAGGTCGACGAACAGGGCGACGAATCCTTTCCCGCCAGCGACCCGCCCGGGAATTACTGACCGCCACAGCGACCAAAAATCCCTGCCCTGCCGGGCTGCTGGGGCGTGGACGGCGCTTGGCCGCCCAGCCGCATGGCGTCCCGCCGCCGGGCAGGAAAGCGGGAACATTCCGGGCCCTTGCCGGTTCAGCCCTCCCGCAGCATGAACAGCAAGGAGAAAGAGATGAGACAGCTACTGCTCAGCACCGCCGTCCTGGCGGCTCTTGGCCTGGGGGCCGCGCAGGCCCAGGATGCCCCCGCCCAGCCCGCGCCCGCGCCCGCGACGCAGGAGAGCGCACCGGCCGCCACCGCTGCCCCCACCATCGCGCCGCCCGAAGGCTATGTGAACAGCGACGCCGTCCTGACCACGGACAACCTGCAAGGCGCAACGGTCTATGATGCCGCCGGCGACGATATCGGCGAGGTGCACGGGCTGGTCTTTGCCGACGGCAGCACCTCGCTGGGCGAGGCCGATGCAGCGGCACCGGCCGCGACCGACGCGGCCCCTGCAACAACCCCCGCCCCCGCGACAACCCCCGACCCCGCAACGACCCCCGACCCCGCGACGACCCCCGACCCCGCGACCGGCGCCACCGGCTCGGAAAGCACCGGCATGGCAGGGGCGCAGACATCGGACGTGGCCAAGGACAACGACTCGACCAACATGGCCAGCGGCACGGACACCGGCGACAATGACCGGATCGAGAACGTCGGCTCGGACAGCAGCACGGTGACGCCGACCGATGCCACCACCCCTCCGGCGCAAGAAGCCGCCGGGAGCACGCCGGCCGGCGGGACCTCGGTCGAGATCAGCCATGCCATCATCGACGTGGGCGGCTTCCTGGGCATGGGCGAGCACCGCGTCGCCGTGCCGGTCGATGACCTAGTGGCCTACAGCAAGGATGACGACCTGCGCATCTACCTGCCCTGGACCCGCGAGCAGCTGGAAGCCCTGCCCGAGTTCGACGAGGACGGCCCCGCCCCCGTAAGCCAGTGATCGCGCGTATTCCCCGCCGGCCGCCTGCGACAGGCGCCACGCCAGAAAGCGGCCGACCGGCGCGGGCCTTGGCTGGAACATTTCGCCCCTTGGCAGGTTCCATCTGCGCGAAACCGTCCGGTCCCGCGCCGGGCTTCACCAGGAAGGAAATCCCGATGGCTGAGAAGCTTCTTGACGATCTGTTCCACGACACCCTGAAAGACATCTACTATGCCGAGCGCCAGATTCTGAAGGCGCTTCCCAAGATGGCGCGCGGGGCCCAGTCCGAGCGGCTGCGCGAGGCTTTCGAGACGCACCGCGAACAGACCCAGACCCATGTCGAGCGTTTGCAGCAGGTGTTCGAGATCTTGGGCAAATCGCCGCGCGGCAAGACCTGCCCGGCCATCGACGGCATCATCGAGGAAGGCGAGGAGGTCATGTCCGCCTTCAAGGGCGCCCCGGCGCTGGATGCCGGCCTGATCGCCGCCGCGCAGGCGGTCGAGCATTACGAGATCGCCCGCTATGGCACGCTGCGGCAATGGGCGCAGCAGCTGGGCCTGAAGGACGCGGCCGCCCTGCTGTCCCAGACGCTGGACGAGGAATCGCAGACCGACGAGCTGCTGACCGAGATCGCCGAAAGCGAGACCAATCGCGAAGCGGCCTGACCGCCCGGCTTTCCGCAAGGAAGCGGCCCCGCCTGCCAGGCGGGGCCGCTTCGCCAGCGCCTCCGTCGGCGCGTCGTCACAGCGTCGGTTCCAGCGCCTTTCGCAGGATCCCGCGCGCACGGTTCACCCGGCTTTTGATGGTGCCGATGTCGCAGTCCAGGATGCGTGCCGCGTCGATATAGGTTTCGCCCAGGGCACCGACCAGGATGATCGCCTCGCGGTAATGCACCGGCATCTTGTTCAGCGCGTCATGCAATTCGGTCGCCTGCATGTGCCATTCCTGGTCGGGCTTGACCTGCGGAACCAGCGAGGCGCAATCGGCGGCCCCGGTGCGCTCGCGGGCGGATTTCTTGCAATTGGTGAAAAAGCGGTTGCGCATGATGGTAAAAAGCCAGGCGCGCATATTGGTGCCTGGCTGATACTGGCGCGCGTGCTCAATGGCGCGCAACAAGGTTTCTTGCACCAGATCGTCGCCGTCGAGCGATGACCTGCAAAGCGCGCGCGCATAGGCTCGCAGCGCAGGAATATAGCCAAGTATGTCGTCTGACATTGCAGCCTTCGCGATCATCGGGTGATAGCCGGGACTCAATGCCTCAGGCGGGAGATAGTTCCGCCGCCTCCGGCCGACAACCGCCTGCTACAGCGGCGTTCAGCCTTCCTTGATCTCGCGACTCAGGCGCGCGTTCTGCAGCGCCTCCTCCAGACGCTTCGCCAACTCGCGCAGGCGCGGGGAAATCGGCTCCTTCTCCGCCTGCACCAGCAGTTCGGAAAGCGCCTTCTCGAGTTCGGGGTCCACGCGCTGCCCGCCGTCGCCATTGGCCATCTGAGATTCCATTACTCCTCGAAACTTAGCTTATTTTAATCTGCTTGCGCGCAATGGCGAGCCTTTCGAATCGATTTTCCGCAACTGTTGCAGTTCGGGTCGGCCATTTCCCGCGACAGCCGCCACGCAAGGCCGAAGGCGGGCGTTTTCAGGGGCTTGCCGCAAGGCCCGAAACACCCGCCGCGGCATCGCCCGTGCTGCCCGGCAAGAACGCATTTTTGCGCGGGAACATTCGCGCCGCGCACCGGTTCAACCGCCCCACAGCATGGAGGCGATGACATGGCGCGTGAGACCGAGACCCCCAGCACTACCCCGGACCCATCCGAGGACGCGACGCCCCAGGACGACGGCACCCCGTCCGAGTCGCCGGCCACCGGCGCACAGGAGCAAAAGGCCGGCGACGACGGCTTTGCCCTGCTGCGCGAACATCATAAGACGCTTCGCGCGCTGCTTGGCGAGGCCGCCGAGGTCAGCGATGCCGCGACGGCCGAGGACGTGCTGCCGAAACTGGCGACGGCCTGGGCCGATCATGCCCGGGCGCATGGCTGGCTCTACGACGCCGGGATCGAGGCCGGATTGCAGGAATTTCCCCTGCTGACCGATCTCGCCGTCGAGACGGACCTGGTGTCCTTCCTGCTCGGCCGGGCCGGGCAGGATCTGGACGAGGCGCTGCAACCGGCGGCGCTGCGGGTCTCTACCCGGATGATCCGCGAAATCATCGAACGCGAGGAGAAGCCGCGCAGCGGACTTCTCGCCAAGGCCAAGGCGGCCGGGGTCGAACCCGCCGCCCTGGGCAGGCGCATCGGCGCCCGCACGAAGACGCCGTCCCGCGCGGACGGCGAGACCAGGCCGCAACTGCGGCACCTTACGGCAAATCAGGAGGACATCATGCCGAGGAACTCGAACATGCCGGAACGCGACGACCGCGGACGCTTTGTCAGCGACGACGATTATGGTGGCCGTGGCGGTTCCGGCGGCCGGGGCCGTGATGACGACGACCGCGATCGCGACAGCCGCGGCCGCTTCACCAGCGACCGCGACGATGACCGCTATTCCTCGCGCGGGCGTTCCTCGCGCCGGGATGACGACGACCGCGACCGTGACAGCCGGGGCCGCTTCACCAGCGACCGCGACGACGACCGCTATTCCTCGCGCGGGCGTTCCAGCCGCGACGACGACCGCGACCGCGACAGCCGGGGCCGCTTTACCAGCGACCGCGACGACGATCGCCGTTACGCGGCCTCGCGGCGCGATGACGACGACCGCCGCAGCTATTCGCGCGGCCGCGACGACGACTATTCGCGCGACCGCGGCCAAGGCGGCTGGTTCGGCGATTCCGAAGGCCATGCCGAGGCGGCCCGCCGCGGCTGGGACCATCGCCGCGACGATGACGACGACCGCTATTCCTCGCGCGGGCGCTCCAGCCGCGACGACGACGACCGCGACCGCGACAGCCGGGGCCGCTTCACCAGCGACCGCGACGACGACCGCCGCAGCTATTCGCGCGGCCGCGACGACGACTATTCGCGCGACCGCGGCCAGGGCGGCTGGTTCGGCGATTCCCGCGGCCATGCCGAGGCGGCGCGCCGCGGCTGGGACAACCGCCGCGACGATGACGACGACGACCGCCGCTCGTCGTCGCGCGGGCGCCGCTGATCAGGACAAGAGGGGGGCCACAAGGCCCCCTTTCCCTTTCCGGCCAGACGGCGCGCGACTTGTGCGCCTGGCCGTTACTCCGGTCGCCAGGCCTCCAGTGCCTCTTCCAGGCAGACGGTCTCGATCTGATGCGAAAAGCGTTGGCGATAAAGCGTCATTCCCGCGTCATGGCCCGCATCCGTGGACGAGCAAAGCGCATCGGCGACCAGCACCACCCGATATCCCAGGTCGACCGCACCCAGCACGGTGGCAAGCACGCAGACGTCGGTTTCGCCGCCGCTGACCAGCAGGGCCGAAATCCCGGCACCGCGCAGGAACCGATGCAGGCTGCCATCGTGCCAGGGCGAATAGACCGCCTTGTCGACGACCCGCGCCGGAGGCGTGTGCCGCGCCAGTTCCGGCAGCAGGTCGAGCCAGGACCGGTCGAGGTTTTCGCGCAGCATCCCCGGCCAGCCGGCGTAATAGCGCGCCCAGCTGCCCGGCGCGTGATCCAGCCGCACCGGCGGGATGAAGCGGGTAAAGACCGTGCGCGCCGGCTGGGCCTCGACGAGGGTGGCGACGGCCGGCCGGGTCTTCTGGATCCACGGCACCGCCCAGGGCGAGCCGGGCGCGAACAGCTTCTGCATGTCGACGCAAAGATGCAGCGTCTCGGGCCCCAGCGGGCCGAACCGGAGGTCTTTCGCCATCACATCACCTGACCGGAGAGATCTGGAGGCGAACCAACGCAGAGGTCGATTGGTTCCGGCGCGTTGGCGGAGAACCGGGCCGCAGCGGCGCGGAAGGCGCGCGGCCCCACGGATCTGAACCCGCTCAGGCGTCCAAGTCGACCCAGACCGGGACGTGGTCGCTGGGCTTGTCCTTGGCGCGTTCGTCGCGGTCGATGCCCAGGTCGATCAGCAGGTCGGCGGCCTGCGGCGACAGCAGCACATGGTCGATGCGGATGCCGTCGTCCCTTTGCCAGGCGCCGGCCTGATAGTCCCAGAAGGTGAAGGGCCCGCGCGTCGCATCCGGGTCGCGCAGGCGCACCGCATCGGTCCAGCCGTCGAACAGGATGCGGCGCAGCGCGGCGCGGCTTTCGGGCTGGAACAGCGCGTCATTCCGCCATTTCTCGGGCCGGGCGGCATCGCGCGTCTCGGGAATGACGTTGTAGTCGCCCAGCATCACCGCCGGCATCTCGCTGTCCAGAAGCCGTCGCGCCTGGGCCTGCAGCCGCGCCATCCAGGCCAGCTTGTAGTCGAACTTCGGCCCGGGCTGCGGATTGCCGTTGGGCAGGTAGAGCCCGGCGACACGCACGGCGCGGGTGCCCAGCACCGTCGCCTCGATATAGCGCGACTGCTCGTCGATGTCGTCGCCCGGCAAGCCACGCGCCACATCCTCGAGCGGCAGCTTCGACAGGATGGCGACGCCGTTGAAGCCCTTTTGCCCATGCGTCTCGATATTGTAGCCGAGATCGGCGATGGGCTCGCGCGGAAAGCCCTCGTCCTGGCACTTGATCTCTTGCAGGACCACGACGTCGGGCTGGGCCTCGGAAAGCCAGCCGGTCAGGGTCTCGATCCGGGCGCGGACGCCGTTGATGTTGAATGTCGCGATTTTCATGCCGCGCAGGTTAGCGGCCCGCGCCGGCCCGCGCCAGATCAGATCGAAAACGAGGTGCCGCAGCCGCAGGACGAACTGGCGTTCGGGTTGTCGATGGTGAAGCGCGCCCCGATCAGCTCATCGGCAAAGTCGATGGTAGCGCCGGCCAGGAAAGGCAGCGACACCGGGTCGACCACCACGGTCTGGCCGCCGCCTTGCAGCAGCAAGTCATCCTCGGCCGCGTCGTCCAGCCGGATGTCGTATTGAAAGCCCGAGCAGCCGCCGCCCGCCACCGCGACCCGCAAGGGCCGCGCCGGGCCGCCCTCGTTGATCTCGGCCAGGCGCTGGAAGGCGCGCTCGGTCACCTTCGGGGGCAGGTTCAGTTCCACGTTCATGGGGCGTTCCCGTTTCCGTCGTCAGGCATGGAATATAGGGTTCGCCGCAAACGCCTGCAAGGAACGGACGAGATGACGGCCCCCTATGCCTGCCAGCCCGAAGAAAGCCGCGGCCGCCGCTGGCCCGAGCGCATGTCCACCTTTCGCAGCCCCTGGCAGCGCGACCGCGACCGCATCATCCATTCCTCGGCCTTTCGCCGGCTCAAGCACAAGACCCAGGTCTTCGTCGAGCACGAGGGCGACTATTACCGCACCCGCCTGACCCATACGATCGAGGTGGCGCAGGTCGCCCGCACCATCGCCGGCACGCTGGGCCTGAACACCGACCTGGCCGAGACGGTGGCGCTGGCCCATGACCTCGGCCACCCGCCCTTCGGCCATACCGGCGAGGATGCGCTGGCGGCGCTGATGGCGCCCTATGGCGGCTTCGACCACAATGCCCAGGCGCTGCGCATCGTGACGAAACTGGAACGCCACTACGCCGATTTCGACGGGCTGAACCTGACCTGGGAAAGCCTGGAGGGCATCGCCAAGCATAACGGCCCCGTCACCGGTCCCCTGCCCTATGCCCTGGCCGAGGTGAACGCGGAATGGGATCTGGAACTGCACACCAACGCCAGCGCCGAGGCGCAGGTGGCGGCGGTGGCCGACGACGTGGCCTATAACCACCACGACCTGCACGACGGCTTGCGCGCCGGTCTCTTCTCCGAGGCCGACCTGGCCGAGCTGCCGGTGGTGGGCGAGGCCTTCGCGCGGGTCGATGCGCTGCACCCGGGCCTGGAACCGATGCGGCGCCGGCACGAGGCGCTGCGCCGGGTCTTCGGCGTGATGGTCGAGGACGTGATCGCCGTCGCCCAGAACCGCCTCGCCAGCCTGCAGCCGCAAAGCGCGGACGACATCCGCGCCATGGAGGGGCCGATCATCCGCTTCTCGAAGCCGCTCTACCAGAACCTCAAGGCGATCAAGCTGTTCCTGTTCCAGCGCATGTATCGCGCCCCCACCGTGGTGGTCGAGCGCCGGCGCGTGACCGAGATGCTGAACGGCCTCTTCCCGCTGTTTCTGAACGACCCCTCGAAAATGCCCGAGCACTGGTTCCAGGCCGCCGAGACGGCGGCGGACGAGACGCAGCGGGCGCGAATCGTCCTCGATTATGTCGCAGGCATGACGGACCGTTTCGCGATTCAAGAGGCCGAGCGGCTGCTCTGACCCTTGCATCGCGCGCGCCCTGCTGGCATCAAGGCCGGGTTCTCAGGGCGGGGCGGAATTCCCCACCGGCGGTAAGCAGCGATGCAAGCCCGCGAGCGCCTTGCCCCGGCTGGTCTGGCCGGATCAGGGGTCAGCAGACCAGGTGCGATTCCTGGGCCGACGGTCACAGTCCGGATGAAAGAGAGCGTGCGAGCCGCCCCCAAGGGGCGCGGCCCTCATGTGATCGCCTTGGGTGACGTGTCACTTGGAAAGGAGATCCCGCATGACACACACCCGCTATGCCTTTATCAAGGCGAACTGGCATTCCGACATCGTCGACCAGGCGCTGGAAGGCTTCTGCGAAATCGTGCCGCGCGACCAGGTCGACGTCTTCGACGTCCCCGGCGCCTTCGAGATGCCGCTTCTGGCCCGCGACCTGGCGCAGACCGGCCGCTACGGCGCCGTGGCCTGCGCCGCGCTGGTGGTGGACGGCGGCATCTATCGCCACGATTTCGTCGCCCAGGCCGTGGTCGACGGGCTGATGCGCGCCGGCATGGACAGCGGCGTCCCGGTGCTCTCGGTGTCGCTGACCCCGCATCACTACCAGGAAACCGAGCATCACACCGCCATCTTCCGCGAGCATTTCGTGAAGAAGGGCCGCGAGGCCGCCCAGGCGGCGACCCGGATCGTGGCGGTCCGGGCGGCGATCAAGGCCTGACCCCCGGCGGGACGGCGCAGGCTCCCGCCTTCACTGTTTCGAAAATACTCACGGGGGCGTGGGGGCAGTCGGCCCCCACCGCCGGCCGGGCCGGGACGCGGCTATTCGGCCTTGTCATGCGCCTTCAGCCATTCCTGCATCTGCGCGATCTCGGCGCTCTGGGCCTCGATGACCTCCTGGGCCAGCTTGCGCACCTCCGGATCCTTGCCGTGCTCCAGCGCCACCTTGGCCATGTCGATGGCGGCCTGGTGATGCGGGATCATGCCGCGCATGAAATCGACATCGGCATCGCCGCTGTAGTCGATCATCATGTCTTCATGCATCTTCTCCATGACCTGCTCATAGGCCGCGTCCGAGGCCGAGCCGCCGTCATGGCCGGCATGCGCCGCCGGCTCCTGCGCCAGGGCGGGCGCGGCCAGCAGGGCTGCCAGGGCGAAGGGGATGATACGCATGGGATTCTCCTTGTGTCTGCGCCGCCATGCAAGCGCGGCGCGCGCATCCGGGCAAGTGACAAAGCCGTCAGCGCAGGAAGATCAGCGCCATGCCGGCGACCGCCAGCGCCGCCCCCGCCCATGACGTGGCCGAAGGCCGCGCCCCGGTCATCGCCCAGAGCACCGGCAGGATCAGCACCGGCGACAGCGCCGACAGCGTCGAGACGATGCCGACCTTGCCGCCCTGCAAGGCGAACATCAGCAGCGTCATGCCGGTGACCATGGCGATCAGCCCCGACAGCGCCGTCAGCAGCAGCACCCGCGGCGACGGCCGGCCCAGCGGCTTCACGGCGCGGATCGGCAGCGCCATCAGCAGCATCAGGCAAGCGACCGCGACCGCCACCCGGATCAGCGAGGCGACATAGGGGTCGAAGCCCTCGGCCATGACCGGCCGCGCGATCAGCGACCCCAGCGCCTGCCCCGCCGCCGCCAGCAGGCCGAAGCCGGCTCCGACCCAGACCGAGCCCTGCACCGCCTCGAAGCGATGCCCGCCGGCGCGGCCCGGCCGGCCCAGCACCGCCATGGCGACGCCCAGCGTGGACAGCACCACGCCCAGCACGGCGGCCGGGGACAGCGCCTCGCCCAGGGCGAGCCAGCCCATCAGCGCCGCCATCGGCGCGTTCATGGCGAACAGCGCCCCCGAGCGGCGCGGGCCCAGCCGGATCAGCGCCACGTGAAGCAGCGTATCGCCCAGGAAGATGCCGACGATGCCCGACAGCGACAGCCGCCACAGGTCGGCCGCGGCGATGCCGTGCCAGCGCCCGGTCGCCAGCACGATCACGGCCAGCATGGCCGCCACCATAGCCTGGCGCAGCCGGTTGCGACAGCATCCCGGTGATGGCCCAGCAGGCGGCCGCACCCAGCGCCGCCAGTTCGTGCAGCGGCATGCGTCTCCCCTTCCCCTGCTTGCCGGCCGGCATAGGCCGGCGGGTGAAACCGCGCAAGCCGTCGCGCGTTGTGCCCCCGACCCCATCGCAGCAAACCGGAGGACGGATCATGATCGTGAACTATGGCTCGGCGAAATGGCAGGGCGGGCTCAAGGACGGCAAGGGCGTGATCTCGACCAAATCGGGCGCGCTCTCGGACCAGCCCTATGGCTTCAACACCCGCTTCGAGGGCAAGCCCGGCACCAACCCCGAGGAGCTGATCGGCGCCGCCCATGCCGCCTGCTTCAGCATGGCGCTGTCGAAGATCCTGGCCGAGGCCGGGGTGACGGAGGTAACCATCCAGACCACCTCGAAGATCGGCCTCGACCAGGAAGGCGACGGCTTCGCGATCAAGACCGCGCATCTCAGCACCACCATCACCGGCACGGGCGACAAGGCCGTGATCGAGGACGCCGCCCGCAAGGCCGAAAAGGGCTGCCCGGTCAGCAAGGTGCTGAATGCCGAGATCACCATGGAGGTGACGGTCGCCTGATGCTGATCCGCTATGGCTATCGCATCACACTGGAATCCGCCGCGCCGCTGCCGCTGATCGCGCAGCTGACGGCGCGCCCGGAACGCCGGCTGGACCTGCGCGCGCCCGAGGCGTTCCGCACCGATCCCGCCGTGCCGCATGCGACCCATATCGACATGTTCGGCAACCTGCGCACCCGGCTGACCGCTCCGGGCGGGTGCTTCACGCTGGAAAGCGATGCGGTGATCGCCGACAGCGGCCTGCCCGACCCGGTGTTTCCCGCGGCCGAGGAAAGCCCGGTCGAGGCCCTGCCCGACGCGGTGCTGCCCTATCTCGCCGCCAGCCGCTATTGCGAGACCGATCTCCTGGGCGAACTGGCCTGGGATCTGTTCGGCCAGGTGGCCCCGGGCTGGGCGCGGGTGCAGGCGATCTGCGACTTTGCCCATGCCCATCTGGCCTTCAGCTATGGCGATGCGGACCAGTTCCGCACCGCCCACAGCGCCTATGCCGAGCGCAAGGGCGTGTGCCGAGACTTCGCGCATCTGGCCATTACGCTGTGCCGCTGCCTGAATATCCCGGCGCGCTATGCCTTCGGCCACCTGGGCGACATCGGTGTGCCGAAAAGCCCCGATCCGATGGATTTCGCCGCCTGGATGCATGTCTGGCTGTCGGGCCGCTGGTGGACCTTCGACCCGCGCAACAACGCGCCGCGCATCGGCCGCATCACCATCGGCCACGGCAGGGATGCCGCCGACGCCGCCCTGATCTCGAGCTTCGGCACGCATGAACTGCGCGAGTTCACGGTCTGGACGGATGAGGTGGCGGATTAGGGCAGGTCGGCAAGCGCGGGGTGGCCGTTCCATTGCGCACACTAAGCCGGCGGCCGGGAATCAGGTTCCGCTGGAAGTCGATCCGCTTGGACTTATCGGCCGCGATCAGTCACGCCGGTCCCGGCATAGGTCAGAAATCCGCGCAAAGCCGTGGGCGGCATGCCGCACTCCGCTCCACGCCATGCACATGCTCAATTTGCCTCCACGCAGCAAGGCGGCCTTTCTGCGCCGACTCTGCAAGGCCGGATGGCAACCATGCAGGCCGCAAAGGCCTCCTGCTGCGTCTCAGACCATCATCTCCTTCGTCGCCGTCAGCTTCAGCTCGGGATGGTCGCGCCCGACGCGGTCGATGTCCCATTGTAGCCGCGTCAGATAGACCAGGTCGCCGTCATGGTCCTGCGCCATATGGCCCTTGTTCGCCTGGGCAAAGGCCTCGACCTTGTCCTTGGGCCCGGCGACCCAGCGCGCGCTGGTGAATTGCGACGATTCAAACCGCACCGGCAGGCCGTATTCGATCTCGATCCGGCTGGCCAGCACCTCGAATTGCAGCGCGCCGACCACGCCGACGATGAAGCCCGAACCGATCATCGGCTTGAACACCTTGGCCGCGCCCTCCTCGGCGAATTGCATCAGCGCCTTTTCCAGATGCTTGGCCTTCATCGGATCGCCCGCGCGCACGGTCTGCAAAAGCTCGGGCGCGAAACTGGGGATGCCGGTAAAGCGCAGCGCCTCGCCCTCGGTCAGCGCGTCGCCGATGCGCAATTGGCCGTGGTTCGGGATGCCGATGATGTCGCCCGCCCAAGCCTCCTCGGCCAGCTCGCGGTCGGCGGCCAGGAACAGCACCGGATTCGAGACCGCCATCGGCTTCTTCGAGCGCACATGCAGCAGCTTCATCCCACGCTCGAAATGTCCCGAGGCCAGGCGCACGAAGGCCACCCGGTCGCGGTGCTTGGGGTCCATATTGGCCTGCACCTTGAAGACGAAGCCGGTCACCGGGTTTTCCTCGGGCGAGATCTGGCGCTCGGCGGCGTTCTGCGGCTGCGGCGCCGGGCCGAACTCGCCGATGCCGGTCATCAGCTCCTTGACGCCGAAGCTGTTGATCGCCGAGCCGAACCAGATCGGCGTCATGTGCCCCTCCAGGAAGGACTGGCGGTCGAAGGCGGGCAGCAGTTCGCGCGCCATCTCCAGCTCTTCGCGCAGCTTCGCCAGCTGCTCGGCCGGCACATGCTCGGCCAGCTTGGGGTCGTCGAGCCCGGTGATCTGCACCGTCTCCGCGACCTTGTTGCGGTCGGCGCGGTCCATGATCTCTAGCCGGTCGTGCAAGAGGTCATAGGCACCGATGAAGTCGCGGCCCATGCCGATGGGCCAGCTGACCGGCGCCACGTCGATGGCCAGATTCTCCTGGATCTCGTCGATGATCTCAAAGGTGTCGCGGCTCTCGCGGTCCATCTTGTTGCAGAAGGTCAGGATCGGCAGGTCGCGCAGCCGGCAGACCTCGAACAGCTTGCGGGTCTGGCTTTCCACCCCCTTGGCGCCGTCGATGACCATGATCGCGGCGTCCACCGCGGTCAGCGTGCGATAGGTGTCCTCGGAAAAGTCGCTGTGGCCGGGCGTGTCCACCAGGTTGAAGCGGTATTCGCCGAACTCGAAGCTCATGGCGGAGGCCGAGACCGAGATGCCGCGGTCCTGCTCCATCTTCATGAAGTCCGAGCGGGTGCGCCGCGCCTCGCCCTTGGCGCGGACCTGGCCGGCCATCTGGATCGCGCCGCCGAACAGCAGGAACTTCTCGGTCAGCGTGGTCTTGCCGGCGTCCGGGTGCGAGATGATCGCGAAGGTCCGGCGGCGGGCGATTTCGGGCGGAAGAATGGGGGCGTTGCTCATGCCCGGCCCTTTACCCTGCCCCGGTCACGGCCTCAAACGAATTGTTCGCGCATCAGCCGTTCCTCCAGCCCGTGGCCGGGGTCGAACAGCAAGCGGTGGCTGACCGAGGTTTCCGAGCGCACCTCGACCCACAAGACCGAATCGACGCCGCGCGAATCGGCATCGGCCATGACCGGGCGCTTGTCGGGTTCCAGCACGTCGAAGCGCAGCGTCGCGGCGCTGGGCAGGATGGCGCCGCGCCAGCGCCGGGGCCGGAAGGCGGCAATGGCGGTCAGAGCCAGCACGTCGCTGCCCAAGGGCAGGATCGGCCCGTTCGCCGAATAATTATAGGCGGTCGAACCCGCCGGGGTCGACAGCAGCGCCCCGTCGCAGACCAGTTCCGGCATGCGCACCGTGCCGTTCACGCTGATCTGCAGCCGCGCCGCCTGCGGGCCGGCGCGCAACATGCTGACCTCGTTGATCGCCAGCGCGCAATGCTCGTGCCCGTCGGTGGTGCCGGCGGTCATCGCCAGCGGGTGGATCACCGTCTCCTCGGCCTCGGCGATGCGGGCCGTCAGGTCATGGACCGAGTAGTTGTTCATCAGGAAGCCGATGGTGCCGCGGTTCATGCCATAGACCGGCAGCCCGCGATTCTGATGCATCACCGACAGCATCAGCCCGTCGCCGCCCAGGGCGACGATCACCTCGGCCTCGCGCAGCGGCACATGGCCATAGCGCTCGGACAGCGTCTCGGCGGCGGTGACGGCGGTTTCGGTGCTCGAGGCGATGAAATGCAGCTTCATGCCCGCCATCATGGCGCCGGGCGGCGCGGGCGCAAGACCCTTTGGCATATGGGATAATCTACCGAACCCGCGTCGCATCCGTCCTAGCGGGACGCGGCAAAAGCCGCTAGAACCCGGCCGAGCCGTCTTTTTGCATGAGGGACAAGATGACCGACACCGGATTTTTCACCGAAACACTCGACAGCCGCGACCCTGCGATTTTCGGGGCGATCCGTCAGGAGCTTGGCCGGCAGCGCGACGAGATCGAGCTGATCGCGTCCGAGAACATCGTCTCGAAGGCGGTGCTCGAGGCGCAGGGCTCGGTCCTGACCAACAAATACGCCGAGGGCTACCCGGGCAAGCGCTATTACGGCGGCTGCCAATATGTCGACATCGTCGAGGACCTGGCGATCGAGCGCGCCAAGCAACTGTTCGACTGCGGCTTCGCCAATGTGCAGCCGAATTCGGGCAGCCAGATGAACCAGGCCGTGTTCCTGGCGCTGCTCAGCCCCGGCGACACCTTCATGGGGCTCGACCTCAATTCGGGCGGCCACCTGACGCATGGCTCGCCGGTCAACATGTCGGGCAAGTGGTTCAACGTCGTCAGCTACGGCGTGCGCCAGCAGGACCAGCTGCTGGACATGGAGGACGTGCGGAAAAAGGCGCATGAGCACAAGCCCAAGCTGATCGTCGCCGGCGGCACCGCTTACAGCCGCATCTGGGACTGGGCCGAGTTCCGCAAGATCGCCGACGAGGTCGGCGCCTACCTGATGGTCGACATGGCCCATATCGCGGGCCTGGTGGCGGGCGGCCAGCATCCCTCGCCCTTGCCGCATGCCCATGTCGTGACCACGACGACGCATAAATCCCTGCGCGGCCCGCGCGGCGGCATGGTGCTGACCAACGATGCCGAGATCGCGAAGAAGATCAACTCGGCGGTGTTCCCCGGCCTGCAGGGCGGCCCCTTGATGCATGTGATCGCGGCCAAGGCGGTGGCCTTCGGCGAGGCGCTGCGCCCGGGCTTTCGCGATTACGCGGCCCAGGTGGTGAAGAACGCGCAGGCCATGGCCGACGAGCTGATGAAGGGCGGCATCGACATCGTCTCGGGCGGCACCGACAACCACCTGTGCCTGGCCGATCTGCGTCCCAAGGGCGTGACCGGCAAGGCGACCGAGGCGGCGCTGGGTCGGGCGCATATCACCTGCAACAAGAACGGCGTGCCCTTCGACCCCGAGAAGCCCTTCGTGACCTCGGGCGTGCGCTTGGGCGCGCCGGCCGGCACCACGCGCGGCTTCGGCGAGGCGGAGTTCCGCCAGATCGCGCGCTGGATCGTCGAGGTGGTGGACGGGCTGGCCTCGAACGGCGAGGCCGGCAACGCCGAGGTCGAGGCCCGCGTCAAGGCCGAGGTCGAGGCGCTCTGCGCGAAATTCCCGCTGTACAAGGGCATGTGAGGACATCGCGCGGGGGGCGACCCCGCGCTGCAGGACCGGCGCGGCGGCGGGGCAAATGGCCCGGCCGCCGCGTTGCGTTTCGGGGTTTTCTCGGCCACGCGGCCGCGATCGCTCTGCGCAGGGCCGCGCCGCCCTTCACGGACGGGTCGCCATCCCCGTTCCCGCCCCGCGCCTCAACGGCACAGCGTCGCGACCCACTCCGGCACGACCCGCGTCGCGGGGCCGGTCAGCCGCTCGCCGAAATCGCCCGCGACGGCCGAGGCGGCAAGGTTCAGCTCGACCGTGCGCGCCCCGGCGCGGCGCGCGTGCTGCGCCAGCCCCGCCGCCGGATAGACCTGGCCCGAGGTGCCGATGGCGGCAAAGATCTCGGCCGTCTCGACCGCCTCCCAGATCCGCTCCATGTGATAGGGAATCTCGCCGAACCAGACGATGTCGGGCCGCGTCTGCGGCGCGCCGCAACCCGGGCAGGCATCCGACACGCGCATGACCAGCGCGGCCGGCCAGCGATGGCCGCAAGCCGCGCAAAGCGCGCCGAGCAGGCTGCCGTGCATGTGGATGACCTCGGCCGAGCCGCCGCGCTCGTGCAGGTCGTCGACGTTCTGGGTGATCAGCGTAACCTGGTGGTGCCGGGCCAGTTCCGCCAGCGCCCGATGCGCGGCATTGGGCTGGGCGCGGGCGGCATCGGCCCGGCGGGTGTTGTAGAAGCGATGCACCAGCGCGGGGTCGCGGCGAAAGCCCTCGGGCGTCGCCACGTCCTCGATGCGGTGCTCCTCCCACAGCCCGTCGGTGGCGCGGAACGTCCTGATCCCGCTTTCGGCCGAGATCCCGGCCCCGGTCAGCACCGCGATGCGCATCGGATCATCCTCAGCGCGCGCAATAGGCCTCGGCCGCTGACGCGAAATTCTTGTAGCGCGCCCAGAAGGCGTTGTCGGAATCGCTTTTCGACATGCGCACCTCCTGCGCCGCATCCGCATCGCGGAAGAAGCGCGCGGCGCGGCGCTGGTCGGCGCGCGACAGCGTCTGGTCGGCAACCTGCTGGATGCAGCCGCAGGTCTGGCGGTTGCTGGCGCCGCGATCCGACCGCATGCAGGCGGAATCGATGGGACCGGCGACGGCAAGCGGCGCGGTCAGGACCACCGCGGCGGCGGCGATCATCAGGCGGTTCATCATCTCTGTCTCCTCGGCTCCTGCCACGGCGATGGGGTTCATGCCCCTTTGAGGCCGCAGATCTTATCCGCAGGACTCTAGCAGAAGCCCGCTCTCGGCTCAATCGCGCGGCCGTGACCACGGATCGCGGCGGCGCGAGGGCAGAGACGCAAGATATGCGCCAGGCTCGCCGCTGCCGCTCAGGCCGGCTGCGGCGTATAGCCGGCGTCGCGAATCACCTGCGCGGCGCGCTCGGGCTCCAGCCCCTCGACGCTGACGCTGCGCGCGGCCAGGTCGGTCGCCGCCCTGCCGCCGGCCTCGGCCACGGCCTTTTCGATGGCGGCGGTGCAATGGCCGCAGCTCATGTCCTCGACGCGGAATTTCATTCGCCCATCCTTTCGCTCGGCCGCTGATCTGCCTATGATCGCGGCAAGGCGCCACCGGCGCAATTCCCCCCTTTAGCACGAAGGCTGCGGCTGATGGTCACCGAAAATTTCCGCGGCGCGATCCTGATGGTCGTCTCGATGGTGCTGTTCGCCTTCGAGGACATGTTCATCAAGCTGCTCTCGGCCGAGCTGCCCTTTGCGCAGGTGCTGGGCCTGATCGGGCTTCTGGGCTTCCTGGCCTTCGCCGCCATGCTGAAGCTCAAGGGCGGGCGGCTGTTCACCCGCGACCTGATGCGCCCCATCGTGCTGTTCCGCGGCTTGATGGAGGCGGTGGGCTCGATCGGCATCGTGGTGGCGCTGGCGCTGACCGAGCTGTCCTCGACCTCGGCGATCATGCAGGCGCTGCCCCTGGCCATCGTGCTGGGCGCGGCGCTGTTTCTGGGCGAGCCGGTCGGCTGGCGGCGCTGGAGCGCGATCATCGCGGGCTTTCTCGGCGTGCTCTTGGTGATCCGGCCGGGGCTGGCGGGGTTCCAGCCGGTGTCGCTGATGGCGCTGCTGGCGGTGCTGGGCCTGGCGGCGCGCGACATCGCCACCCGCCGCGTGCCCGCGCATATCCATTCCGACCAGCTGGCCGCCTCGGCCTTCTTCGCCATCCTGGTCGCCTCGGTGCTGATGGGGCTGGTGCTGGGGCAGGACTTCGTCATGCCGAGCCCGCGGCAATGGCTGCTGTTTCTGGCCTGCATCACCGTCGGCGTCGGCGGCTATGCGCTGCTGGTCGCCGCCACCCGGCTGGGCGAGGCCTCGGCGCTCGCGCCCTATCGCTATGCCCGGCTGGTCTTTGCCCTGATCCTCGCCTTCCTGGTCTTCGCCGAGCGGCCCGACACGCTGACCCTGACCGGCGCCGCGATCATCGTCGCCTCGGGCTGCTACATGATGTGGCGCGAGGCGGCGCTGCGCCGGCGGCAGCTGCGCGAAGCCGGCTTCGCGACGCTCTGAAACCCCTTTCCGCAACGCCAAAGCCCCTGTATAGCCCGGCCATGACCGACCTTGACCTCATCCGCAATTTCTCGATCGTGGCCCATATCGACCACGGCAAATCCACCCTGGCCGACCGCCTGATCCAGCTGACGGGGACGGTGGCCGAACGCGACATGAAGGCCCAGCTGCTCGACAGCATGGACATCGAGCGCGAGCGCGGCATCACCATCAAGGCCAACACCGTGCGCATCGAATATCCCGCGCGCGACGGGCGCACCTATGTGCTGAACCTGATCGACACCCCCGGCCACGTCGATTTCGCCTATGAGGTCAGCCGCTCGATGCGCGCGGTCGAGGGCTCGCTCTTGGTCGTCGATGCCAGCCAGGGCGTCGAGGCGCAGACGCTCGCCAACGTCTACCAGGCCATCGACGCCGGGCACGAGATCGTGCCGGTGCTGAACAAGATCGACCTGCCGGCCGCGGAACCCGAGCGGGTCAAGGAAAACATCGAGGAAGTCATCGGCATCGACGCCTCGGACGCGATCCCGATCTCGGCCAAGACCGGCCTCGGCATCCCCGACGTGCTGGAGGCCATCGTCACCCGCCTGCCCGCCCCCAAGGGCGACCGCAACGCGCCGCTGAAGGCGATGCTGGTCGATTCGTGGTATGACGCCTATCTGGGCGTGGTGGTGATGATCCGCGTCATGGACGGCGTGGTGAAAAAGGGCGACCGCATCCGCATGATGCAGACCAATGCCGTCTACGGCATCGACAAGCTCGCCGTGCTGCGCCCGCAGATGCAGGACATCGCCGAACTGGGCCCGGGCGAGATCGGCGTGCTGACCGCCTCGATCAAGCAGGTCCGCGACACCCGCGTCGGCGACACCATCACCCACGAACGCAAGGGCACCGACACGCCGCTGCCGGGCTTCAAGCCGGCGCAGCCGGTGGTGTTCTGCGGCCTCTTCCCGGTCGATGCCAACGATTTCGAGGCCCTGCGCGACGCCATCGAGAAGCTGGCGCTGAACGACGCGAGCTTCTCCTACGAGATGGAGACCTCGGCCGCCTTGGGCTTCGGCTTCCGCTGCGGCTTCCTGGGCCTGCTGCACCTGGAGGTGATCCGCGACCGGCTGGAACGCGAATACGACCTCGACCTGATCACCACCGCGCCCTCGGTGGTGTTCCGCCTGCACATGAAGGACGGCGAGGTGCGCGAACTGCACAACCCCGCCGACATGCCCGACCTGACCTATGTCGACCATATCGAGGAGCCGCGCATCAAGGCCACGATCATGGTGCCCGACGAATACCTGGGCGACGTGCTGAAGCTGTGCCAGGACCGCCGCGGCATCCAGATGGACCTGACCTATGCCGGCAACCGCGCCATGGTGGTCTATGACCTTCCCTTGGCCGAGGTGGTGTTCGACTTCTATGACCGGCTGAAATCGGTGACCAAGGGCTATGCCAGCTTCGACTACCAGCTTTCGGAATACCGCGAGGATTTCCTGGTCAAGATGTCGATCCTGGTGAACGACGAGCCGGTCGATGCGCTGTCGATCATGGTGCACCGCGACCGGGCGGAATCGCGCGGCCGGGTCATGGTCGAAAAGCTGAAAGAACTGATCCCGCGCCACATGTTCAAGATCCCGATCCAGGCCGCGATCGGCTCGCGCGTGATCGCGCGCGAGACGCTGTCGGCGATGCGCAAGGACGTGACCGCGAAATGCTACGGCGGCGACGCGACGCGCAAGAAGAAGCTGCTGGAGAAGCAGAAGGCCGGCAAGAAGAAGATGCGCCAGTTCGGCAAGGTCGAGATCCCGCAGACGGCGTTTATTCAGGCGCTGAAGATGGATGGGTGATTACTCAGTCATGGCAATGCCTTCAAGAATTTCGTGGACAGATTTAGGTTGCAATGCCCAGCGATAAGCTGGGTGAACCTCCCACTTATAGCCAAAGTCAACAAATTGACTTTGAAGCAGACGGTTTTGGTCAAACTGTGTCCAACGGATCTTGCCGTCTGGACCTTCATCTCGAGCGATGATGAAGTCTATTTTATATAGAAATTCCGCAAGGGATTTTGGGCTCACTGATTTTTTTGAAGTGAAGCTAAAACTATGATTTTGACATATGTTATTTATTTTGTTTATCAATTCGTCATTAGTGTACAGCCATCTTTTATCCCGGTCGTTAGCTCTCTT